>Ga0210409_10000055_pt1 | contig 253633 bp, 208 predicted proteins | sample IncBWH17MmetaG_FD_161649 | JGI IMG/M metagenome (GOLD analysis project Ga0210409, IMG submission 161649) | Forest soil microbial communities from Barre Woods Harvard Forest LTER site, Petersham, Massachusetts, United States - Inc-BW-H-17-M | ecosystem: Environmental > Terrestrial > Soil >...
GAAACGAGTCGCTCCTCGAGAGTGCGGATGGAAGCATGGCGACAGCGGCCACTCGGCGGGAGAACAACGTTGTTTCACCAAGCCAGTGAAGAATCAACTTGACTCCGACCGGCCTTCTCATGGAAGGTCATTAAGGTCATCACTTCGATTGCGCAGCAGACTAATCTGCTGGCTTTGAATGCCACCATTGAAGCGGCTCGCGCGGGTGAAGCGGGCAAAGGCTTCGCGGTGGTCGCAAACGAAGTCAAGGAACTGGCCAAGGAAACCGCCAAAGCCACGGAAGACATCAGCCGGAAGATTGAAGCCATTCAGACGGACACCAAGGCGGCGGTCGATGCCATTGCATCGATCAGCGGGGTGATCCATCAGATCAACGATATTTCGAGCACCATCGCCACCGCAGTGGAAGAGCAGAATGCGACCACCAACGAGATGTCACGGAACGTGAGCGAAGCAGCGCATGGCAGCGGCGAGATCACCAGCAATATTGCAGGTGTGGCGGAGGCCGCGCAGGGCACGACGCACGGAGCCACGGATACGCAGAAGGCTTCGCAGCAACTGGTGGAGACTTCCACCCAACTGCGGCGGCTGGTCGAGCAGTTCAAGATCAACGCCAACGGGAGCGGTGTAGGAGAGCCTCAACCCCTGAGTAGGGCGGCGCGCGCGGGATTGTAAGCACTGGGGCGCATGTCTTGTTGCGGGGCCGACACCTACATGAGGTGCAGATCAGGGGCAAGTCTTGGTTCACAGCCTCTCGCTTGGCCTGTTCGGTTAATTCATCCTCATTCTTAATTCTTAAGCCCTCCAGGGGATGCTAGCTAAAGTCTTGCTGAGAGCGACCGAAGTTAGCGGTAGCGGCAGTGCGGTTTAGCGAGATGGCGCAGCGGCAGCGGCCCTGGTTACAAAATCAAGCGTGGCTAACGGATGGCTGCTAAGGGTCAGGATTGGTCTGACAGATGCGACTGACGATTAAGCGAAAATTGTACGGACTCATGACTTGCAGCCTGCTCTTTGTGGCCGGCGTGAGTGCGACTGGATATTGGGGCATCATGTCGGTCGAGAAAACTACGGTTGACGTAGCCGCCACCGGAGCGGCTATTCGCAATCATGTAGAAGTCGGCACCTACAATGACATGACTCGGGACGATATTTCGGCGATATTTTCGAAAAAGGGTCAAGAACAACAGGACAGCCTGGACAATCTGGCGCTGCACGCAAAAATGTTGGAGCAACGGGCTACTGCAACCCGGGATGCCGTGATCGACCCTGCTCTTCGAGCTACGCTGAATGAAGAAGTCAGCCTGGTGCAACAGTACGTGAGTGCAGCCGACGCGCTCTCGAGAGCAGTTGCGCATGATCCATCTTCGTCTGCGACCGAAGCCGAGCGATGCGCCCAACTCCACAAGATACTTCAGGAAAAGATCGAGGACAGCGGGGACCAATTGGAGCAGGGCGCGAAACAATCGGAACTTAGCGCGACCCAAAAGGGGGCCCGCGCCACGCATATCATCCTCTTGATCTGCGGGATATCGCTACTAATGCTTTTCCTCGGCAGCTCCGCCCTGGTGCGAACGATCTCGCAGTCACTCAGCCGATTGACCCACATGATTCACGATATCGCCGAGGGCGAGGGCGATGTCACCAAGCGTCTGGAGACGGCTGGCGGCATCGGCAACGATGAACTGGGGGAAGTGAGCCGCCTGTTCAATCGATTCATGGACAAACTGCAGGAAATCCTTCGAGGAGTCGCGGCCCACACCTCGAAACTTGCAACCGCCAGTCAGCAACTGTTGGGAGCCGGCGAACAGATTACTATCAATTCCAGAGAAACCGCCGTCCAGTCTAACTCCGTTTCCCGTGCCACGGAGCAGGTCACCCAGAATCTGCAGAGCGTTTCGACAGGCGCCGACGAGATGACGTTGACTATTCAGAACATTGCCTCGAACGCCAACGAAGCTGCCAAAGTGGCGGGCTCTGCGGTCGGCGCAGCCCAGGCCGCCAACGCCACAGTCGTTAAGCTGGGCCAGTCTAGTGCGGAGATCGGGGTCGTCATCAAGGTCATAACTTCGATCGCGCAGCAGACCAACTTGCTGGCCTTGAATGCCACCATTGAAGCCGCCCGCGCTGGAGAAGCCGGAAAGGGCTTTGCCGTGGTCGCGAACGAAGTAAAAGAATTGGCCAAGCAAACGGCCAAAGCCACCGAAGACATCAGTCGCAGGATTACTGCCATTCAAGTGGACACCAAGAGCGCAGCAACCGCGATCGAGACGGTGAGCGGCGTCATTCATCAGATCAACACCATTTCCGCGACCATCGCAGCCGCCGTCGAAGAGCAGAGCACGACGACCAGTGAGATGACTCGCAACGCCAGCGAAGCGGCTAGCGGAGCCGGCGACATCTCGGTCAACATCGGGGGAGTGGCACAGGCAGCCCAGGGCACGTTGTCGCGTGCGCAAGAGTCGCAAAAAGCGGCGCAGGAATTGGCCTCCATAGCGAGCGAACTAAGCAGCCTGATGCGGCAGTTCAAGATAGAGCGCCGCGACAAGCGCATCGCTGTATCCTTGCCCGTCAGCCTCACCGCGATCGACGTCGACGGCCATCCTGTAGACCAAGAAGTCACGACCGTGAACGTTAGCCTGAAGGGAGCCCTGTTGAGAGGCATTCGGGGCAAACTTCGGGCTGGCGAGGAGGTTTCTCTCGGCCGTCTAAATAAGGTGGAACAGTTTCTAATCTCTTGGGTTGGAAAAGAAAATACTCCCAAGGCTGGGCAGATCGGCGTCTCCGCCGTTAATCCTGCTACTTCCTTTTGGAATGATGTGGTCGAAAAGTACTCCCAAGCCGAGACGGCCAGCCCAGAGGAAGATCCTTCGGAGCAGGTTCCGGCGAAGGCAAAGACAAGGGCGCGCGGAGCCTAACCGAGCTTAGTGGACACAACCCAAAACTTCGCCCCGGCCCAGTACTTCCGCAGTCCCCAGCGTAAACATTGAAAAGGGCAGAGCCGGCGCGATCTGAGAAACCTTGGTTCGTGGGCCTTCGCTTGCCCCTTTCCGTGAATCGACCGCATCCTTCGTCCTTTTGAGGGCATTCCAGCTAAAGTCTTTGAGCAAACCGCCGAAGTTTAAAGTGAGCAAACATCTAGGTTCACGCTCGATGAGCTGTGGGCCCCATGAGGATGGACATGAAAACAGCTTCGTTAGCATCGTTACTGAGAGGGCCACAGGCGGTCGGTTTGGCCTTATGCATGACCTTTGCGCTTTCAGTTCACGCCCAGCAGGCAACGAATGCAGCCACCATTCAAAGCGATACGAACCAGCAATTGCTGCAGCGCATCAACGAACTCGAGGTCAAGGTAAAACAGCTGGAGAACAAGCCAGCTGCGCCTGCCTCGCCTCCCGCGACTGTGCCCGAACCGCAGGCAGTGGAAACGGCCCATATCAACGAGGTCGCACCCCGGCTGCATCTCAATGTGTTCGGCGACGTAGGAGCTCAGGTCTACAACCACAATCCCGACACGTTTTATTTTGGCTCGCTTGATCTGTTCATGACGGGCCGAATCTCGGACAGAGTCACCACGCTGGCGGAAGTGCTCTTCATCGCGCACAACGACAATACGGTCACGCCGGATGTCGAAAGGCTGCTATTGCAGTACCACCCAAGCGACTACTTCACGGCCGCGATCGGGCGCTATCACACCGGGGTCGGGTACTACAACTCAGCCTTCAACTACGGGGCCTTCCTCGAAACCTCGATTGATCGTCCGTTTATCTACGCCTTCGATGATCTGGGTGGCGTTTTGCCCATGCAGGACGTTGGCGTAACTGTGACCGGCAAGATTCCTTCAGGGAAGATGGGACTGAACTACCTGATGGAAGTGGGCAACGGCCAGAGTTGGATCCCCGGCTCAGAGACCTCACAGAACAACCAAGATGCCAATAACAGCAAATCTATCAACGGCGGCTTGTTCATGCGACCGGAGGCGATCTCTGGTCTAGAGCTGGGATTTTCCGTCCGCCACGACAACCTTTCGATTCCAGGCCCGGCGGTCGGCGAGTTGATCTCTACGGTTCATGTGGTCTACATCAACAGCGACTACGAGATCCTAAACGAGGGTGTGCTGGTGAGGCATGTCGAGTCCACCGGGCCGGTTTTCAGTACCAGCGGATTCTACAGTCAGCTCTCGCGCCGTTTCCGTTCGTATCGACCCTATTTCAGGTACCAGTACTTCAATGCTCCCAGCAACGATCCGGTCTATGTCTACGCTGGACCAAATCCGTATGCACCTGCCGACGTCACCAAGTTTGTGGGAAGGCTTAACGGTCCCTCGGCCGGAATTCGTTACGACTTCTCGGAACACTCGGCGCTTAAGTTCCAATATGACCGAGTTTCTCTGCGAGGTCTGGCTGCGCAAAACGCTCTGAGCACTCAGCTCGCATTCACTTTCTAGGGAGATCACGATGAAAAAAATTACCAGCGCTGTCCCTGAATTCCGTGCGGTCGCGATCTTGGCGGTGGCTGCAATCGTATGGTGGATGGCCTCAATCAAAGCGGTAGAGGCCGCTGGCGAGCCGATTGTGGTCATCGTAAACAGTGCGAATCCGGTGGAAAGCCTGAGCTTGGGTGAGTTGAAGAAACTGTTCCTGGGGGACCGCAGCCGCTGGGATACCGGAAAAGCCGTAGCGCCAGTAATGATCGGCCCGGGGGCGACTGAACGAACGGCATTTTTGAAGATTGTCTGCGGGATGAACGACGCCGATCTCGGCAAGTATTTCCTGCAAGCGGCGTTCACCGGAAAGTCGGCCACGCCCCCGAAGGAAGTCGGCAGTGCGGCGGCGGTAAAGAGCTTTGTCGCTGGCTCGCCCGGCGCCATTGGCTTTGTCAAGGCCAGCGATCTGCCGGCGGGCGATACCACGGTCAAGGCCGTGAAGGTCGACACTGCAGCCAGCGATCCGGGCTACAAAATCAAAATGTAGAACAGTGCGGCCGCTAAAACATCAGGAAGGTATGCAGATGCAATTAACCATAAAAGCGCGGCTTTTCGGGTTGACAATCAGCGGGCTGGTGTTTGTGGCTGGGGTGAGTGTGACCGGATACTGGGGCATCACCTCGGTCCATCAAAGCACGACCCAAGTCGCCGCAACCGGCTCAGCCATACGAAACCACATTGAAGCAGGAGTCTACAACGACCTCACCCGGACCGACACGGCTGCAGTGTTCACGGAAAAAGGGGATGAGCAGCAGAATAAAGCGGAAGAATTTGCCCAGCATGGCAAGCTACTGCAAGAGCGCCTCGCCAAGGCGCGCGATCTTGCGGTAGATGCAGCCAGCCAGTCGATGCTGGATAACGAAAAACAATTGAGCAGTCAGTATGTAACCGCGGGCAACTTGCTGATCAACGCAATCATTCACAATCCCAGCACCGCTCCGGGACAGCTCGGCCCCTATTTGCAGCTTTACAAAGATCTCCAGGGAAAGATCGAAGAGACCAGCGATCAGCTAAGCAAGAGCGCGAAAGAGGCCGAACTTAGCGCGACTGAAAAGTCGGCCCGAGCGACGCACGCCATGTTTGTGATGTGCGGGATCTCGCTTCTGCTGCTGTTGATCGTGGCCTCTCGAATTACGCTTAGCATCACTCACGGGTTGGACTCCTTCTCCGTACAGCTTAAGCAAATGGCAGAAGCTAATGACCTGACGTCGCGAGTCGACCAGAACCGCGGGGATGAAATCGGGGAACTGGGAAGATGTCTTAATCTCTTTGTCGAGAAAGTGCACGACATCCTGACCAAGATCGCCGAGACCGCACAGGGCGTTTCCGGTGCAAGTACGGATTTGTCCAGCACCAGCCAGCAGATCACCGCCAATTCCGAGGAGACTTCGGCTCAGGCTGACGTGGTTTCAAAGGCGGCGCAGTCAGTCAGCCAGAATCTTCAGACGGTGGCCACCGGGGCGGAAGAGATGGGGGCGAGCATCAAGGAAATCGCCAAGAACGCTACCGAAGCCGCGAAAGTCGCAACTGCCGCCGTCAAGGTGGCGGAAACCACTACCGCCACCGTGTCTAAGCTGGGCGATTCTTCGACTGAGATTGGACAAGTCATCAAAGTCATCACTTCGATTGCGCAGCAGACAAACCTGCTGGCGCTCAATGCCACGATCGAAGCAGCCCGCGCCGGAGAAGCCGGCAAAGGGTTTGCCGTGGTGGCCAACGAAGTCAAAGAATTGGCCAAAGAGACTGCCAAAGCCACCGAAGACATCAGTCGTAAGATTGAAGCGATTCAGACCGATACCAAAGCGGCGGTGGAGGCGATTGCATCGATCAGCGGTGTAATCAACCAGATCAACGATATCTCCGGCACCATCGCAACGGCGGTAGAGGAACAGAATGCGACCACCAACGAGATGTCGCGCAACGTGAGCGAAGCGGCGACGGGAAGCGGGGAAATCACCAGCAACATCTCGGGCGTAGCTCAAGCGGCGGAAAGCACCTCGCAAGGCGCCCGCGATACCCATAAGGCAGCGCAGGAACTCGTGCAGATGTCCACGCAACTCCGCAGCATGGTCGAACAGTTCAAGATCAAGGCAAGCGAAGACCAACATGGAGATGCCGTGACCGCAGCTCAAGTGCAGAGCAGAACGGCCCATGCAGGCGGGTGAGCCCAAATACATTTTGTTATGACTCGCATTCGTATCTTGGTGGTGGATGATTCGGTTGTGATTCGCAAACTGCTCTCGGACACCTTGGCGGGAGACCGGACGCTCGAGGTAGTCGGTGTGGCCAGCGACGGGCGAATCGCTCTGGCGAAAATTCCACTCCTCAAACCCGATCTGATCACGCTGGACATCGAAATGCCGGTGATGGACGGCCTGCAGACTTTGGCGGCGGTGCGCAAGCTGTATCCCAAGCTGCCGGTCATCATGTTTAGCACGCTCACCGAGCACGGCGCGGCGGCGACGTTGGATGCGCTCGCGCTGGGTGCGTCGGACTACGCCACTAAACCCAGCAACTCTGCCAGTACTGCGGTTGCGCTCGATCGCATTCGCATTGAGCTTATCCCCAAGATCAAAGCGCTGTGTGGCGTTGCGGCCTTGAAACTGCTCCCGCTGCCGACGTCTCGGCCGGTGGTGAAGGTTCGAGTACGATCGAACTCGCGCATCGAGATTGTCGCCATTGGCACTTCAACCGGCGGCCCAAACGCTTTGGCGGAAGTCTTACCACGAATCCCGAACGACTTTCCTGTCCCTATTGTTATAGTCCAGCACATGCCACCAATTTTCACCCGCTTGCTGGCGGACCGGCTTGCCAGTCGCTCGGCCATTCCCGTGGAAGAAGGCAGTGCCGAGGTAATTCTTGCGCCTGGGCACGCCTGGATCGCGCCGGGAAACTTTCATATGAAGGTAATGCGGGCGGGTCTGAGTTCGCGCCTCACCTTGAATCAGGGCCCCCAGGAGAACTCTTGCCGTCCGGCAGTCGATGTTCTGTTTCGCTCCGTTGCCGCGGCTTATGGGGCAAACGTTCTCGGAGTCGTGATGACCGGCATGGGCTCGGATGGCGTGCTGGGAGCCCAGGATATTCGCGACGCCGGTGGAGACGTCATTATTCAAGACGAGGCTTCCTCGGTGGTTTGGGGCATGCCTGGCCTAGTGCACGCCTCTGGACTGGCCGATGCCGCTTATCCCCTCGATCACTTGGCGACGGAGATCACTCGTCGTGTACTGCAAAGCCGCGGTTCTCACCTCCACATTGAACAGAAAAGTTATGCCGCCTTGGAGCATCCCGCAAAATGACGATCATTGCCCAACCCCCTACTCCGCCGCTTGCCCCCGCCAAGGGTGTCGAAGCCATTGATCCTGTGTACCGGCAAATCCGGGACCTGGTTTACAAGGTTTCAGGTATCTACAAGTCGGAGGAAAAACTTTACCTCTTGGCCGACGGCTGCGGTCGGCGCATGAAACAGCTGGGAGCGCGGACGCCGCGCGAGTATTGGGATCAACTCACGGCGCAGCCCAGCCGCGACGGGGAACTCCGGCAACTGCTGAATGAAATCACAATTGGCGAAACTTGTCTGTTTCGCAGCCAACCGCAGCTCGACGCCCTGCGAAAGGTAATTCTTCCAGAGATCGTTGCGGAAAAAACCAAACAGATCACGAAAAGGTTGCGTATCTGGAGTGCGGGCTGCTCGACCGGAGAAGAGTCCTACACCTTAGCTATGAACATGCTTGAGGAAAGCGAAAAGCTCCTGAAGGGCTGGACGGTAGAGATTCTTGCTACTGATTTGAACGACCGCTCCGTCGAAACCGCCAAGGCTGGTATTTATGGCGACTACGCGGTGCGCAACACCAGCGACTACTACAAGCGCAAATATTTCTCGCCGGTCGATGACAAAAAACTGCAGGTACGCCCGGAGGTTAAGAAGCTGATCACATTCAGCCGGCTGAACCTCCAGGACGACTCCAAGATGCTCTTCATGAAGGGCCTGGATCTGGTTTTCTGCTGCAATGTGCTGATTTACTTTGATGGCACTTCGAAGGCAAAAGTGATCAACCATTTTTTCACCAACCTGAATTTTGGCGGCTATTTTTTTCTCGGTACCTCGGAGTCGCTAATGAAATTGAATGAACAGTTTCACCTGGTCCATTTCCCCGGGACTATTGCTTACTGGAAACCATCTTTGAAGAGTGGCAAGTTATGACCGCATCCGTCGCCGCAACCATTCGGGAGCGCGTGCAGCAAATCGAAACCATGCCCGCGATTCCCGCTGTGTTCCTGCCCTTGATGAAGTTGTTGAGCAGCTCCGGAGAAGACGTGAAGTTGGACGAAGTGGTGCGCCTGGTTTCTTATGACGGCACCATAGCCGGGCAATGCCTCCGCGTGGCGGGCTCCCCGTTGTTCGGTTTGCCCAAGGCACCCGAATCCATAAAAGGAGCCGTGCTCACGCTGGGGTTGCGTCGAGTCGAAACCATACTGCTCACCTGTTGCCTGGGGCAAGCTTTTCCGGCGAAAAAGTGGGTTCTGGATCCGGTCGTATTTTGGAGGCATTCGCTGGGGTGCGCCATGGTCTGCCGGAAATTCAGTGAAAAGTTGGCCAGCGCGGACGCGGAGAAGGCCTATATGGCGGGACTGCTCCATGATATCGGTTTCATGGTGAACTGCCTGGCTTTTTCCAAGGAATTTACCATGGCGATGGAGCGCGCTCGGCAGGAGGAGATTCCCTTGGGCGAGGCAGAACTGGCCACCATGGGGTTTACGCACTGCGAGACTGGGCAGGCCTTGGCTGAAAAGTGGAAACTGGCCGACGATATCATGGACGTGATCGCGTATCATCACGCCGTCGAGCCTAGCCAGAAGGCGCGGCCCCTGGTGGCTCTGGTACATCTGAGCGACCTTCTTTGCCGCATGCGCGGCCTGGGATACGGATACTATGAACGCCACAGCGTGGATTTAATCGCCGACCCGGCATGGGCCATCCTTTTGAAGGAACACCGCGATCTGGAAGGCGTAGACCTAGTACGGTTCACTTTTGAACTCGATGAAGCAGTCGAGGAAATCCATAGTCTGGTAGCTACGGTATTCGGAGCCTCGCCGGTGTGTAGCTGATCCAGTGATGGGCAGACCAAAGCATCACCCCAGAGACGTGCGGAGAACTTTGCGCCAAACCCAGGAAGCCAGACTAGTCTTGTTGGCGACGGAATCCTCGAGCTTCGCGAGTCTCGGGGGATACGGTAGGCACCGTAGATGAGATTTAGCTGTGGATCTCGAGCGATATGACGATAGGCATGCGCTCAAACAACAACCTAAGCTCAAGACCAGGAGACTCCGCCAGGCAATGCAGACTATAGTTACTGCCAGTGATCACAGTAGGTGGAGAGAGCAAACAACCCTCTGCCAGACCGGCAATCTTGTTCTTGAAGTTGCCCGCCACCATGTTGCAGACTTCGCCGATCGCGTCCGAAATCTCGGGGCCAACCTTGTCCAGTTCTACTCCCAGCATCTTGGACGTCATGAGCGCGGCCGCCTTCCCATCACAGCGAACGCTGAGCACGCCGCATAGCTGCCCCGCCAGTCCCACCATAGCGGTAACTTCCGGGATTGGCTCCTCCGCCGCTGCGGGTATGGTTAGTTGACAGCCCAGCATGAGCTCGAAGACTTCCCGCGTTGCCATTTCAAGCAGCGGCGTCCAGGCCTCGTGGGTGCCCTTGCCAGCAAGCAATTCATTGGCTGATTTCATGATTTACCCTCCAGAACCGGGACGACATGCTCCTTCACCTGCTCCGGTGTAAAAGGCTTACGGATATAGCCGCGAGCACCGTGGGAGAGGGCCTCCACGACATGAGACTCGCTACCCTCAGTAGTAATCATGACTACCGGAACGCCTTTTGCGTTGGCCACGCCCGGGAGCTGTTTGATGAATTCCAGCCCGTCCATGACTGGCATGTTGATATCGCAAAGGATCAGGTCGACGGGATTTGTCTGGAGAACAACCAATGCTTCAGCCCCGTTCCCCGCCTCGAATACCTTGGTCAGGTCCAGGCCTGCTTGGCGTAGCGAGCGTTCCACGATCTTTCGCATAACCGAAGAATCATCGACGATCAGAGCACATATAGCCATAACGACGCTTCACCCACTCTCCGCCTTGACGACGGCAGGTTGTTCCGCTCTTTCGCTGTTGAATATATCGGCTGAGTGGGATAGGACTTTAGCTTCGTGGAAGCACTGGAATCCGGGAGGGCTTGTGTCCCGGTTATGCCTTCTTGGCATCGTCCGCTATGAAGTTGAGACCAGTGTCAACAGCATGCCCCATCGCTCCGAAAGGGAAGTGGTGTTTAGGCTGGGAATATGACATCGCCTGGCTAAATATTCGAGGAGCCTTCAGGCTCCGGTTGCGTTCTCGCTTGGCACGGACCCGATGATCGATATCAGGTTGCCGGCTTGGGCAGAGGTATGCAGTCCGCACTCAGTTTTATTGAAGCCAGACCAGCGTCCGGCGCGCTCATCCTCACCGGGCCGCACACTTCTCGTGCAATGCGTGCAACCGATACTGGGATAGCCGCGATCGTGCAACGGATTGTACGGCAGGTCGTGATCATGAATGTAGCGCCAGATTTTTGCGGCGGTCCAGTCGACGAGCGGGTTGATTTTGACAAGATGAAATTTCGCGTCCCACTCGACTTTGCGCGCGACGGCTCGCGCCGCTGTCTGTTCACGGCGGATGCTGGTTACCCACGCGCGCAACTGTGAGAGCTTCTTCCTCAGTGGTTCTACCTTGCGGAGATTGCAGCAGGCATCCGGATCGCGGCTCCACAATGCCGGCCCGTGCAGTCGCTCCTGGTCGTCCGGCGTGAGGGCTGACTTCAGTCTCTCGACCCTGATGCTGTAGCGCTTTTCAATTCGCTCCATGAGGCTGTAGGTCTCGGGAAACAGAAAGTCGGTGTCGAGCGTGAAGATGCGGAATTCCGGTTGCACTTTGGCGGCGATGTCAATGAGAACCATCCCCTCAGGGCCGAAGCCCGATGCGATTTCGACATAGCCTCCAAAGGTTACGAAGGCCCAACGCAACAAGTCCTCAGGACTCCATTGCTCGACCAACTGATGGATCCGTTCTACTCCGTCTTTCATACTCCCTGCTCCTCATCTGCCAACCCAGCGTGCGAACTGCGTGAAAATTCTGTTTCCGAATGAATGACAAGAGAAGGTTCGATCGAAGGCCATCCGAGTTCCTTCGGTAAGACGCGATCGCCCGCATGGCGCAAAACCTCTCCAATTACCAGCAGAGCCGGTGCAGGGAGGCGGGGTGCATCTGCCAGATTCTCAACGTTGGTTGAAAAAACTTGTTCCTCGGAAGTCGTCGCGCGCGAAATAATGGCGCAGGGCGTTTCGTCCGACAGTCCGGCAGACCGGAGTTTGTGGGCAATCTTTGAGTAATCGTGGCCGGGCATGTAGATCACGACCGTGGCCCCCAAAGACACCAGCGCGCGCCAATTGGTTGGATCGTCCCCGCTGGCCGTATGCCCCGCCAGGAAAACTAAGGTGTGAGAAGACCGACGATCAGTCAACGGAATTTGTGTAGTTGACGCAGCCCCGAGAGCCGCTGTGATGCCGGGAACAATTTCAAACTCGATGCCGGCCTTGCGCAGAGCTGCGATTTCTTCGCCGATGCGACCGAAGATCAGCGGATCGCCACCTTTGAGCCGAACGACCTGCAATCCCGATGCGGCTAGAGTGACCATCAGGAAGTTGACCTCTTCCTGGCTGATGTTCTTTTTTCCGCAGCGCTTGCCCACGTTACTGATCTGCGCGTGCGATGGCGCGAGGAGCAGTATCTCGGCGCTGACCAGGTCATCATGTAATACGACGTCTGCGTGTTTCAGAACTCGAGCGGCTTTGAGGGTAAGCAATTCGGGATCGCCGGGTCCCGCGCCGACCAGGTATACCTTGCCTGTCATATTGCGTGGCTCCTTCCATTCGTCTTCGACTCGGCCGTGATTATGGCTTCGAATGCTTCGGTACTTGCCAGCGACTGCAACAAATCTCGTTTGCGTTGGGGGTCAAGATTGCTGGCTAGGATTTTTCGTCGCGTTTCACCCAGTGCCGCGACCCAATGCGCATATCCAGGACCAAACTGGCGTTCCAGTTGTTGCCGGATCTTTTGCGCGAGCGAGGGACTCTGTCCTGAAGTGGAAATTGCAATCTGCAAATCGCCGCGTTGCACCACAGCCGGGTAGTAGAAATCGCATTGCTCGGGAACGTCAACCACGTTGCACAGAATGTGGCGGGACTGCGCTTCGAGAAATACGAACTCATTCAGCTCACGCGACGACGTTGCCACGACCGCGAGCACGGCGTTGTCCAAATCCGCTGGAACAAAGCTGCGCTCTTCGAGAATGATTTCGCCGTTACGGGCCCACTCCCGCACGGCATCGCTCGCTTCGCGCGCAACTACATGAATCTTGGCTCCGGTCGTCAGCAATCCGCGGATCTTGGACTCGCCGACTCCTCCCGCGCCGACGACCAGCACCCGGCGGCCGTCGAGTTTGACGAACATTGGGAACAAACTCTTCATGGTTAACCTTCGATTCCGTGAGGCACGCGCCCTGGCGATAGATCCCGAGGGACAGCCTCCACCACTTCTCCGGCCAAGAATGCGCGCAGCTCCGCATCGCCGTGGCGCGCAAAAAATTGCCGCAGGTTCTCATTGCTTGAACGGTCGCCCAGGTAACGACGTAGCAGACGCTCAATCGCGTCTGGTACTTCGGTCGCGAGGCAGCGATAGCCGACCGGCCGCGCAATGGATTGGTGCAATCCCACCGCGCCGCCCAGGCAGAAGTAGTATGCGTCCAGCATGCGGTCGCCGACTTTCAGCTTCTTGCCTTCAATTCCAATATCAGCGATCCAGTGCTGGCCACAACTGTTCGGGCAGCCGGTGACGTGCAGCTTGAGGTGCTGCTCGAAGCCGGGTAGCCGATCTTCGAGTTCTTCCACCAGCCATCGCGAAAAGCTCTTGGTTTCGGTAATGGCGAGTTTGCAGAACTCGGTGCCGCTGCAGGCAACGGCGCCGCGCCAGAAAGGCGAGCCGCCGACGCGCAATCCGATCGCGTCCAGTTCTTTGGCCAGCGATTCCGCCTGTAACCTCGGCACGTTCACCACCAGCAGGTTCTGCATGTTGGTGGTGCGCAATTCTCCATTTGCGAAACGATCGGCAAGATCGGCGGCGTTGCGCATTTGTTCCGCCGTAATTCGCCCCCGCAACACCGCGGCTCCTACGTAGCAATAGCCCGGCTGCTTCTGAGCGTGGATTCCGATGTGATCGCGATAAACGTCGGCTGGCGCATTCTCCGTAACCGCAGGATCCAAATGGAATCCGACTCGTTGCTCCAGTTCTTTCTGGAAGTCGTCTGCCGTCCAACCGTGCTTAAGAAACAGGAATTTGAGCCGCGCCCGCTCGCGATGCTCCCGCAACTGGCTGGACTCGCGGAACAATTCAGCGACGCCTTTGATGACTGGTTCAACCTGGTTCCAGCGAATGAATGCGTTGAGACGAGCTGCGAGATGAGGTTCGGCCGAGAGCCCGCCAGCAACCCGTAACGAGAAACCGATCTCCGGTTTTCCGTTCAGCGTGCGCGTGACCGCGGTCAACCCGATATCGTTGATCTCCGGGTAGGCGCACCAGGCGCGGCATCCGGTAATCGAGATCTTGAACTTGCGAGGCAGGTTGTAAAACTCGGGATTGCCAGCGAGCATCTGTGTCGCAGCCAGAGCCAGCGGCGACGCGTCGCAAATTTCATTGGCGTCCACACCCGCGACCGGGCAGCCGGTGACGTTTCGCGTGACATCGCCACAAGCGCCCATGCTGTTCAGTCCGACCCGCCACAACGCCTCCAAAATCTCTGGAAGAGCTTCGATCGTGACCCAGTGAAGTTGAATGTTCTGCCGCACGGTGAGGTCGGCAATTCCACGAGCGTGCCGCTGGGTCAGGTCAGCGATGGTTCGCAGTTGGGAGGAACTCAGAATGCCGTTCGGGATACGAATCCGAAGCATGAAGCACGGCAGCGCCTTGCCCTCGCCGCCTTTTCCGCCGACCACTCCGGCCCCGTCTCCCTGGGTGTAAACCCCCCACCAGCGGAAGTACGTGCCCAGCCATTCAGGTGGAATGGAATCAAATCCGGTTCGCGCGAAGCCTCGGATCTCGTCGAGTGCGTCCCATGGGTTCTTCTCCCGCTTCAGGCGCTCGACTCGTTGTGCCTTGGTCTCTTTAATCGTTTCCGTTTGTGCCATAGAAATAAAAAACCCACCGCCAGCTTTCTACTGGCGGTGGGTTTGGATAAGTGCTGGTACTAAAAACTTTCTAGGTCAGCAACCTCCCGGCGCCAGAAGACACGACTGCGCAACAACAAGTACAACAGCACATGCAGTCGAAGCTCTTCTGGTACTGGTCTAACATTATGTCGTCGATTCTAGGACGCGGTCGCGCAATCTGTCAAACCCGCGCTTGTACAAAAGATGCCACCATCCGAAGATCCGATGCAAATATTATGGAGTTATTTCGTTTACAGCAACGCGTTGTTGCAGTTCGGCCATTTCGTTTCGCGCCTCGTCCGCACGCGGCCCGGATGGCTCTTCCGACAGGAAGACTTGCAATTCCGCCAACGCCTCCGCGGGACGGTTTTCATGCTCGAAGACGCGCGCCGCAACATAGTGAACAAGAGCGTGGGTGCCCCCTATGGAATGCGCCTTGCGGCACACGGCAAGAGCCTGATCATAATGTTGATTGAGTAGTTCCGCATTGGCCAGTAGGACCATCGTCGGTGGATCGGCGGGGTCAATGGCGGTAGCCTTGTTCAAAAGGGCTTCCGCCTGGGGGAAGTCACGATCCACAATCGCTATGCGGGCCAAGTTCACGTAGGCGGGCGCTAAATGATCGTTCAGGTTGACCGCTTGTTGCAGAGCTTCGCGATTCCGAACCCGATCGCCGAGATGATCGTAGACCACTCCCAGATTGTTATAAGCCTCGGCATAATGCGGACAAATAGCGATCGCCTTATTAACTCGTTCGAGGGCTTTTTGCCAGTTTCCTTTGGCCGCGAACTGGTTTGCCTTGCCGAGTTCCTTGCGAGCACCGTCTGGAATGTTCAGATCTCCCACCGAGACTAACGGACTGTTTGGCGAGATTGTGCTGTTACGGTTCGCTTCTCCTACGCGGCTGACGTTTACATTAAGATCGAGAGAGCCGCGCGGATCAAGGTCGAACGCACTGCTATTTGAGCTTTCGATCCCAGCGCCCGACACGGTTACGTGGTAGCTTCCAGCCGGCACATTGGCGAAGTAAACCTCGCAATCTGTGTTGGTCAAATCTTCAGCGATACGAGGGCCGAAGGTATTCACCAGCGAAACTCTGACTTGACTGTCGCAGGCACGGCCATTCCCCAAGTTCACGTGAACGCCGATGCTTCCCGTCCGATTGAGCGAGTCGCGGCCAATTTGAGCGTAGGCGTAGGGAACAAGTAACGAGGTCAGGAGAATCAGCACGCGGTGCATCATGGTTGCCCTCGCGGAGGGTCGGCATCGAGTAGGTCCGCGGACGCGGGCCAGTTGTGCGTTCGACCCTTGCGGCATAAGACGGGCCAGCAGAGGAGTCGGTAGCTTCATATGTCGTGTCACGATAAAAATTTACAAATAGACGTCAAGAAGAAGTAGTTCATCTACAACACATCGTCGGACACGACTTGTTTCAATCCGCGAGTTGCTTTTGAGTTTGTTGATGCGCGTAGTTTTTGGCCGTGTGAAGGTAACAATGACGACACAGCGACTGTGAGCATGTAGGTGAGCGCACCCGAGAATAAGGCATTCGCTCATCTCTCGCGTTTGTGTCGACTGCCTAAGAGATTTGGAAGAAATGCTGGTTGCGTAGGCGCGATCGGAAACCCGGAGGGGCGAATCTTTAGTCCGTGATCTGCCGTGACCTATGAACCACCTACGCAACTTTGTTAATGTTTAAAATTAGCGCAAACTGTCCCTTCAGCCTCCCCTTTACTTCGCGCTTAACCTAAACTGACATCTGAAAGATTGCGTGCAAGAACTCGAAAAATCACGGCCCGGTTTGCAGGACATCCTGAACAAGCCCATTCGCGACCTTGGTCTCAAGATCGAAGGGTCGCCGCTGCAGCGTTTAGTGCAGCAGTTGTACGTCGAGCTCGAGCAGAAAGGGCTGATGAAGTTCCGTCCGCTCTGCTACCTCACCGATGAGTGGGGCTGTCCATCCGGGGAACCGGTGATCGGCATTCCTTTCTATCTCGCGAACGCGGACCTGGCTCATTTGGAAAAGGAGATGAATGACCTGGAAGACCCCCGCGAGATCATGATGTATCTGCGGCACGAAGCGGGGCACGCGTTCAACTACGCCTACAAGCTTCACCGAACACCGGAATGGAAACAGCTCTTTGGTCCATTTCGACGCCCTTATCACGATAATTATCGTCCCATTCCATTCTCGCGAAACTTTGTCCGTCACTTAGCCGGTTGGTATGCGCAGAAGCATCCCGACGAAGACTTTGCTGAGACCTTTGCGGTGTGGCTGACTCCACGTTCCGCGTGGCGCAAGCGGTATCGCGGCTGGGGCGCGATGGCGAAGCTGCAGTACATGAATCGGATTGCCAGACAGTTGGGCAACGTGGACCCGGTTCGCCGCCGCGGAAGCACAGACATCACGGTCGACGAAATGGAAGCCACGGTGGCTCAGTTCTACCAGCGGGTCGGTGATGAGATTCCGCTCGCGGAGCTGGCGCTCGATACCGATTTGCGCGACATTTTTGACGCTTCCAAACGACGAAAGACTGCAAAGCCCGCGCACGAATTCCTGCATGCGCAGAGAAAAGCAGTGGTGGATAAAGTTGCGTACTGGACCGGAGCCCAGCGTCCTCTGATCAAGAAATTGATCGAGGTGATCGAGAGGAGAATCGAGGAGCTTGGTCTATTTGCCGATACTGCTCGGGAGTCTGAGCACCTGATCCAGATCACGGTCTATGTGACGGCGCTGGCCATGAATTACATGGCGCGGGGGAAGTTCGTGCATCCATGATTTTCGTAGATCTCAGGACGGGGTTGAAGAAATACTCTATTAGAAGTTGGAGGCCGCAATGACCAGCGCAAAGCTGAAAGTCGCTGTGCTTTACGACGTCTGGGAAGACGAGACGGCTGCAGCCGAAGTTGTGGAAGAAGAAAAGCCTTCGGCGCGCAAATCAAAGCCAAAACGAAAACGAAAGTCGCACATCGAAAAGGAAGATCGGGAAGAAATATTCGAAGCCCTCGAGAAATTGGGCCATGAACCGTTCTATCAAGTGCTGGACGGTCGTCCGCAGTCGCTGACTGCGCTGGCGAAGTGCGAGGCTGATCTGATTTTCAATCTTACCGAGTCGTTTGCCGGTGACGACACCAAGGAAATGAATGTCGCAGCCTTGCTGGATCTGCTGGATATGCCTTACACCGGTGGCGGTCCCCACGCGCATTTCCTGGCACAAGATAAAGGCACCGCAAAAAAGATGTTCGCGTTCCACGGTATCAAGACGCCATTCTTTGCAACTTCCTATCGAGGCCGGATTGAGCACGCGCATGACATCTCGTTCCCGTTGATCGTGAAGCCGGTCTCAGAGGATGGTTCCATCGGCATCAACGCCGACGCCGTGGTCGATAGCGTCAAGGAACTTATGGAAAGGGTGGAATACATCCAGAATGAATTCGATTCCCCGGCTCTGATCGAGGAATACATCGAAGGCCGCGAAATCTACGCCGCGATCCTGGGTAGCTACGAGCACACTCAAACCTTACCGCTCGTGGAGCTCGACCTTTCCCGTCTGCCGAAAGGTACTCCCAAGATCGCCAGCTATGACGTGAAGTTTGAGAAAGACACGCAAGCCCATAAATTGACCAAGTCGCACCTGGCCGCTGATCTCGACGAGGAGACTGTCAGCCGGCTACAAGAAACAGCGGTGGCGGCCTACCATGCAGTCAAGTTGCGGGATTACGGACGCATCGATATGCGGCTCACACCGAAAGGCGAGGTGTACGTAATCGAAGCCAATCCAAACCCATGGCTTTCGAGCAAGCAGGAGTTCGCCATGGCTGCTAAGGCATCCGGCCGATCGTACGCGCAACTGATCGGCGAGATTGTGGACCTGGCAATGCAGAGATACGCCCCGCGAAGTGGAAGTGAGACCATCTCTTGAGAAACTGCTAGGCGACTTTCTTCCGTTTTTGTCTGGCTACCATCTGTACAACCGGCAAGGGAAGCTGTAGTGTCCGCGCCTCGGTTTCTCGCTTAGAAAAAGCCTGGATGGCGATTCCGTCCCCGTGCGGGAACGGGTTAGACACTGCTTCAAATTCCTGACCGTAAATGCGTATCCGCTTGGATTGTGCGTATCCCATTCGCTGGAGTTGATCGCAAACTTCGTGGAGTTCGATTGATTGCTGGCTCATCGGCAAAGTATGAATAGTCACGAGTATATTGTATCGGATAAGCAGACCATCGTCTTGTGCAGAGATCACAGATCTAGGTGAGGTGCTAATCGGTTCGTTTCCAAGGTCTTGAACACGCTCGTAGAATTTAAGATCAGGCTGACTTCGCCAGATCGGGTTGAATGCCGCTGAGTGCCCGCCTTTTCAAAAGCTCTGCAATGCGATGTTTGACGTATCCATCTTCGGTAAGGTGGGCGGCGGCAGTGTCATCCAACATCGAAAGAACTAACCGATCCATCGGATCGCGCTTCGTGAAATCAGGATCAAGGCGGTAACAGAACTGACAGTCGCGGCCGGTGGGGGTATCTTTAGCTTTATCCTGTAATCTTCGATGAAAGAGATCCATGATGCCCTTTCTCCTACCCGAGGTTGCGCCTGTAATGAATGCGGCAACATATATACCACAAACGAGGGGTTCGCATGCAAGAACGAGTGCCCGGCGCTTTCCTTGGTATTTCCGAGGAACGACCAGCAATCATCCGATCGATAGCAGTGGCAGATGTGCGCCGTCGGACGGTACATTCCCACAAGCGAACACCCGAACATCCTAGACACGCGTCTGCCTCTGTATTTCCGGAATTTACAGTGTTCCTGATGGCAGAAGAATTGCCATAGCACTCAACGATTCACCCCCGCTGGGGGAGGCGAAACAATGCAAACGTTGCTTCAGGACCTTCGCTACGGGTTCCGAATTCTGTGGAAATCACCCGGGTTCACAGCCGTTGCCGTACTGACTCTTGCTCTCGGGATCGGCGCGAATACGGCAATCTTCAGCATCGTGAATAGCGTTCTGCTGCGTCCTTTGCCCTTTCCCCAGCCGGATCGGCTGGTTTCTTTGAACGAGAAAGATATGCGTGGGGGTATGCCGGGCGGGGTCATAGCGAACACGTCTTATCCCGATTTCTTTGACTGGCGCGCGCAGAATCACGTTTTCGAAAATATGGCAGCGTTTCGACATGCCGGTTACACGCTGACGGGGACTGGAACCCCGCTGCACATTGACGCAGAAATTGTGACCAAAGACTTTTTCTCTGTCCTGGGAGTTCCTCCGACCTTGGGCCGTGGATTCCTTCCGCAGGAAGAAAAGGGACGGTTCGCCGTGCTAAGCCATGAACTCTGGCAATCCAGGTACGCTGCCGACGCCGCGATTCTGGGAAAAAGCATCACGCTGGAAGGCCAACCCTATACGGTTGTCGGAGTCGCGTCCACCGGTTTCCGTTTCCCCATCCAATCTTCGCCGCCGCAGCTGTGGACCAGCCTGGGAGAAGATGCATATGCCAAGCCGGGAGACAGACCAGCCACTGCCGAGCGAGGCCAGCACATGCTGGACGTGATTGCACGGCTGAAATCAGGACTCAGCTTGACCCAGGCGCAGGCCGAAATGAACGTGATCGCGGAGGGCCTTGCCACGCAGTATCCGAAAGATAACGGAAAGCGTTTTGCAATCTACCTTGTACCGGAAATGGAGCGTCTTGTCGGGGACACTCGTCCCGGCCTGCTGATGCTACTGGCCGCGGTCGGATGTGTGCTGTTGATCGCCTGCGCCAATATAGCCAACCTGATGCTCGCTCGCGCCACCAAGCGAGCCAAGGAAATTGCTATCCGTGCTGCCCTGGGCGCAGATCGCGGGCGGGTTATCCGGCAACTGCTTACGGAAAGTATTTTGCTCGCGGCTGTCGGAGGCGCTCTGGGACTTGCGTTAGCAGCCTTGGCAGTCCGAGCCCTGCTTCAATTCGGTCCGGAAAGCGTTCCCCGACTGGCGCAGGTTGGGTTGGACTGGCATGTACTCGTTTTTACTTTACTGGTTGCAGTTGTGACTGGACTCATTTTCGGATTGGCGCCCGCATTACATGGCTCCAGGATGAACCTTTCAGAGTCTTTGAAGGAACGCGGCCATGACCTCGGCGCAGGCGGTCAGCACCGCATGCGGGCTGCGTTGGCGGTGGCCGAAACCGCCATCGGCCTCGTGCTTCTGGTGGGAGCTGGATTGCTGATTCGCAGTTTTTACGGATTGCTGCACGTTAATCCGGGATTCGATCCTCACAATGTTTTGACCATGAGAGTGGATCTGCCCGAGTCGCGATACAGCGAGCAGCAAGAAATCAACTTCTATCGAAATTTGTTGGAACAAGCGCAAGGATTGCCCGGAGTGGTTGAGGCGGGAGGGATTTTCCCTTTACCTCTGACCACCAGCGATATCAATGTCACCTTCGGGATTGAAGGACGCCCCGTGCCCGAAGCGGAGGAGCCTTCTGCTGGATTCCGCGCGATCAGTCCGAGCTATTTCCACACCATGGGAATTCCTCTTTTGCGAGGCCGGGCCTTTGACGAGCGGGATGATGAAAAGAGTCCGCCGGTCGTCATCATCAATCAGGAATTCGCACGGCGTTACTTTCCCAATGAAGATCCAATCGGAAAGCGCATCAAGCCGGGCTTCGCCACCCACGGGGAACCCGTGATGCGTGAGATCGTAGGAGTTGTCGGCGCGGTGAAGGATCACAGTCTGAGTGGGGCATTTCGACCTGAATTTTATTTTAGCTACCCGCAAGCCATGGTCGGCTACATGACAATCTGTGCACGAACGGTGAAGGATCCGCGGACCCTAACTGGCACGGTGCGAAATTCGATCATGTCCATAAGCAACGGGGGGCCCGTCTACGACGTTCGTACCATGGACGATTACATCGCCGCGGCGGTACGCAATTCCATCGCTTCGATGGATAAAGAATTGCCTATGTTCAACGTTCGCACCATGGATGATTATGTCGGCGCGTCTCTCGGCCAATCGCGCTTCGACACGCTGTTGCTTACGCTGTTTGCCGCGCTCGCGCTGGCTTTGACAATCGTTGGTGTCTACGGAGTAATGGCGTACACGGTCGCGCAACGCACGCGTGAAATTGGAATCCGCATTGCGCTTGGTGCAAGCCGCAGCGATGTATCCCGAATTATTTTGGGAAGAGGCTTTGTGATCACGGGGGTGGGCCTGCTCATCGGAATTGCTGGCGCGCTCGGACTGACGCGGTTTCTTTCCAGCCTGTTGTATCAGGTCAAGCCCGTGGATCCTATAACCTTCGCCGCTGTCCCAGTGTTCTTGGGAGCGATCAGCCTGCTGGCAAGTTACATCCCCGCTTGGCGCGCGGCACGGGTCGACCCTATGGTGGCGCTGCGATACGAATAAATTTCTGGTATGTGTGGGAAAACTTCTATTGATGAAAAAGTCTGTCGCGCACGTCCGGCCAGAACTCCTTGAGCACATTGAAAAATGTGTCCAGCCCAATCTGTGTGCCATACTTGCTTGACGTGTTTCCGAGAGACCGCTCGGCGGCTGGAGTGTAAGCGTTGGAAATACCCGCTGCTACCGCGTTTCCCGCCAGTTCCGAGGTATTGAACTGGCTGCGACCGTCATCGCCGCGAGTAATAACCTCGCGGCTAATGGCATATCCTGTCCGCTTCCAGAACCCGCCCCTGCCTTTGACGAAATAGCGTGGATCCTGATGGAGAGCGGTTGGAAAAACAGCCTCTGTCATCATGTTGCCGATTGCCTGGTCGGCGAATGACGCCGCAAAGTACTTGCCCAAAGATTCGGCTCCGTCACCATACTCACGATAAGAGTTTTGCGCGTCTGCCAGTCCGGCAAGTACGCCGGCGACCAGGAAAGCCGACGGATCGAACGAATCGTCGAATGCGATCTTGAACTTTGCTTTCGGTGTGAGCGGTTTGATTTCTGCTGTGTTTTCATCCGCCCGGTAGTTTGGGATCACCCAGAAAATATGATTCTTGCTCGGCTTCGGCGGCTGGCCATTTTGATCCGGATTCGCTTGTGTGGGCTGGTTCTGTGGTTGGGGCGCGTCTGGTAAACGTGAAGGTGAGTCCTGCGCCAGCGCCTTACGTGGCACGATCGTGAGAGCAAGCTGACACCCACACAAAAGAACCAGTGCTGAGACCGATTTAAAAAGAGCCATCATGGAGTGATGCGCCGCTTCTGCGCATGGTTGCACTAATTGGATCGGAGGAATATCTCGATTCCCAAAATCGTCGCTGGTTTCCGTTGTGTACCTTAGTGTCCTTTGTGGTTGATGCGTTCAAAAAAGCGATAACCACAAAGGACACTACAAAAAAGATCTTTCGGCCTAGGCGCAGCCTGCGGCTTACTACTTTTTCAAATCCTTCAAAATCTCTCTTGCCGCGTTGGCACCCGAACCCCCAGTCAATCCTGCGCCGGGATGTGTTCCCGAGCCGCACAAATACAGATTCTGAATCGGAGTGCGGTATCGAGCCCAATCCAGTAGCGGACGCATCGTGAAAAACTGGTCCAGCGCCAGTTCACCATGGAAGATGTGGCCTCCCGTGAGTCCATAGTCATCTTCCAGATCCTGTGGCGTGATGATTTGGTGCGTCAGAATCAGTTCCGGAAGTTTCGGGGCATATTGCGCGAGTGTCCGTACGACCGTGTCGCCCAACGCGACGCGCTGGCTATCCCAATCGCTGCCTTTCAGGTTGTAGGGCGCGTATTGCATATAAATCGACATCACGTGCTTGCCCTCGGGCGCAAGCGACGGATCGGTGATCGAAGGGATCGCAATTTCCAGATAAGGCTGCTTGGAAAAGTTACCATACTTCGACTCGTCAAAGGCGCGCTCCAGATAATCGATTTCTGGCCCAATGTGAATGCGTCCGCTCAAAGCGCCAGCATCGCTCGCCCCCTTCAACGCCGTGAATTCGGGAAGACCAGCGAGTGCGAGGTTCACCTTCGCGACGGTGCCGGGCATGCGATAGTGCTGCAGCTTCATCACAAAATCGGGCGAGAGATGAATGGGATCGACCAGGTTCAGCAACGTCCGCTTAGGATCAGCGTTAGAGACAATTGCTTTCGCGCCAATCTCCTCGCCCGTCGAAAGCACCACGCTCACGGCCGCACCATCCTTCACTCGAACTTCAATGACTTCGGCGCCACTGCGAATTTCTGCGCCTGCTTGCGTGGCCGCTGAAGCCATGGCCTCGGCTATCGACCCCATTCCACCTTGTGCGAAATATGCAGAACCCGCGGGATGCGCATCACCTGCGCCGCGGATAAGAAGCACCAGGCTAGTGCCCGCCGACCACGGACCGAGAAAAGTTCCAAAGATGCCACGAGCCGCGATGGTAGCGCGAAGCAGTTCGGTCTCGAAATATTCCCCGACGAGATCTGCGACCGCCATCGGTCCCCACCGCAGCAAACGATACATATCCTTCTTGCCCAGGTTCCGAATGGAGCGCCCGGTCTGGAGCATGCCCCACAAATCTGCGCGGTTCGGATGGTCGATGTTCGGGGGCGCCAGGGCCAGCGCTTCGCCGATCACCTTGCCAACCTTCGCTATCGATGCCTGCAATTCCGGATACTTGGCTGCGTCTTTCTGGGAGAACTTGCCAATTTCCTGGACGGACTTCTTGACGTCGTTGTACAGAGTCATCGCGCGACCGTCGGGCGACAGAGCGACAACGCCTACCTCCGGCGTGAACAGTCTCAGCCCGTGCTTCTCCAGTTGCATGTCACGAACAATGTCGGGGCGGAGCGGACCCGCCGCATGCGCGAGAATGGAACAGCGAAAGCCAGGATAAAATTCTTCCGTGATTGCCGCCCCGCCGGGCTGCGCGCGGCGCTCGAGCACCAGCGGCTTATATCCCGCCTTGGCGAGGTAGAAGGCAGCGACCAGCCCGTTGTGGCCTCCACCAATGATGACGACGTCGCGCGCGCCGGGCATTCGTTACGCTGCTCCCTTGAAGTCTTTGAGGATTTCGAGCGCCGCCAGCCTGCCTGGCCCACCCATAATTCCACCGCCCGGGTGCGTCGCTGATCCACACATGTAGAGATTTTTGATCGGGGTGCGGAACTGCGCGTATCCCGGCACCGGACGCAGGAAGAAGAGTTGTTCGAGCGAAAGCTCGCCCTGAAAGATGTTGCCTTCCGACAATCCCCATTCGCGTTCCAAATCCAGCGGCGTGATCACCTGTTTGTGCAAGATGATGTCTTTAATGTTGGGAGCGTATTCGGCAATCGTATTAATCACGTTGTCGCCAAACGCTTCCTTCTGATCGTCCCAGTGGAGGCCCGGCCGCAGTTTGTAGGGCGCATACTGCACGAAGCACGAAAGGATATGTTTACCCGGCGGAGCCACGGATGGATCGGTCAAGGTAGGAATCACCATGTCGATATACGGACGTCGGGAGAAATTTCCGTATTTGGCATCGTCGTAAGCCCGCTCCATATATTCCACGCTGGGCGAGATCGAAATCGCGCCACGCAGATGCGCCCCCGGCCCAGGCATCGCCTTGAAATTCGGCAGCGCATCGAGTGCGAGATTCACTTTTCCGGAAGATCCACGGAATTTGTAACGATTGATCTCTTCGAGAAAATCGTCGGGCAAATTTCCCCTTTCAATCATCTTCACAAACGTAAGCCGTGGATCGACGCTCGAAGAAATAATGTCGGCGAATATTTCATCGCCGCTCGCCAACACCACCCCTTTCGCTTTGCCATTTGTCACGATGATCTGCGAAATTGCAGCCTCGGTGCGGATTTCAACTCCAGCCTCACGTGCCGCATCCGCGATGGCATTCGAAATCGCGCCGGTACCACCGCGAGCAAATCCCCACGACCGAAACGCGCCATCGATCTCGCCCATGTAGTGATGCAGCAACACATAAGCCGTCCCCGGCGAGCGAACGCCGAGGAATGTGCCAATGATCCCAGAAGCCGACATGGTGGCCTTCAACACATCGGTTTCGAACCACTGATCCAGGAAGTCAATGGCGCTCATGGTCATCAGTTGCACCTGGTTGTATTTGTCTTCGCTGGCTAGACCCTGAAAGCGGCGGCCGAGAAAAAGCAACTTCATCAGTTCCTTGGGGTTCAGCGTGGCCGGATCGGGAGGCACCATGCTGAGAATCGGCTTCACAAAACGGCACATCGCCTGCATCGCCTTGCCGAACTCGTCGTAGGCCTCGGCGTCAACCTTGGAGTGCCGCGCGATCTCGCGATGGGTTTTTCCGTGATCGTTCACCCGCCACAAATGATCCCCGTTCGGCATCGGAGTGAAGGTGCCGTCGAGAGGGAGGATTTCCAATCCGTGACGGGGAAGGTCGAGGTCGCGAATAATCTCAGGACGCAGCAATGAAACTACGTAAGAGCACACCGAGAATTTGAAGCCTGGAAAAACTTCCTCGGTGCAAGCTGCTCCGCCCAACACATAGCGGCGTTCGAGCACCAGAACTTTCTTGCCTGCGCGCGCCAAATAAGCGGCGTTGACCAGGCCATTGTGGCCTCCGCCAATTACGATCGCGTCGTATTTAGAACCCTTCACTGCCATAACCCCCTCGAAAGTAAGCATCGCCTCCTCGGGCAAGATGCCCTCGGGACAGCCAGCAAGATGCCGGCGCTACACTTGTTCAGGATCCCTGTTTGAAACGCCAGGAAAAGGACTTCACATTCTACCGGGGCAGCGTGTCATTTGTCTTTAAGGTCATACGTGAATTTCTGACTGGGAGTCACGCTTGAAGACGGTTTGTTTGCCGCAGAACCTTGCTGCTGCATATAATCCAGCGTGCAGGAGACGTTGCAAGCAACGTCTCTACAGCGCTGTAGAGACGCTGCTTGCTTCGTTTCTGATCAACTTGAACATACCGAGGAGCTTCAGTGCCCGTAGGAACCGCCTTTCACGAAAGAACTTTCCCGCTGTGCCTCAGCCTCAATTACCGCGAGTGGTCGGGCTATTACACGGTTAGCGTTTACGAGGTGCATCACGAGCACGAGTACAACGCCATCCGCAACGCCGCCGCGCTGATCGACATCTCGCCGCTGTACAAATACTTGGTGACCGGCAAGGACGCGACCAAACTCGTCAACCGCGTGATTACGCGCGATATCCGCAAGGTCTCCGTGGGCCAGGTAATCTACTGCTGCTGGTGCGATGAACAGGGCAAGGTCATCGACGATGGCACCATCACCCGCCTCGAAGAGAACAAATATCGCTGGACCGCTGCCGATCCCAGCCTGCGCTGGTTTCGACAGAGCGGCACCCACATGGATGTCCAGATCGAAGACATTTCGGAAAAAGTCGCAGCCTTGGCGTTGCAGGGACCAACCTCGGGCAAGCTGCTGAAATCGGTGGCGGAGGCAGACATCGCCGATCTGAAATACTTCCGCGTGACTCACGGCAAGATCGCGGGCGTACCAGTGGACATTTCGCGCACCGGATACACCGGCGACCTGGGCTATGAAATCTGGGTGCCGTGGAACGACGCAATAAAAGTGTGGGATGCGGTGATGGAAACCGGCAAGCGCTTCGACATTCACGCCGCTGGAATGCTGGCACTCGATGTAGCTCGCGTCGAAGCTGGATTACTGCTGATCGAAGTCGACTACACCAGCAGCAAGAAGGCACTGATCCCGTCGCAGAAGTATTCACCCTATGAGCTTGGTTTCGGCAAGATGGTGCATCTCAACAAAGAGAATTTTATCGGCAAGGGGGCCTTGGAGCAGGACGAGAAACAAGGAGTCGCACGACAGTTTGTCGGACTAGAAATTGATTGGATACAGGTCGAGGAACGCTACGAAAAATTCGGTCTGACCCCCGCCGCACCCAGCCAAGCCTCGCGCGTAGCGGTTCCTATCTACTGCGGCGAAAAGCAGGTCGGCAAGGCCACCTCCACCACGTGGTCACCGGTGCTGAAAAAGATGATCGCTCTGGCCAGCGTCGAAACCTCGCACGCCAAGCTCGGCACCAGGCTGCAAATGGAAATCACGATCGAAGCCATCCGCCAGAAGGTGACCGCAAAGATTGTGAAGATGCCCTTCTTCAATCCCACGAGGAAGACGGCAATTCCTGTCTAGATGAAGGGCTGATGGACAATTCGCGGTGGCCCTTTCATTGTTACCACAGTGCGCGGAACGGTTTGGCGCACTGTAATTCGGCGCGGGCGGAGCAACGCAGTACAATAGCATCGGCCCGCGGTTAGCGACACATCTGCTTAGCTTCAGAGGTTTCCTTGTCCAACTTTGTCAAACTTACGACTCAATCTGAACTTCCTCCCGAAGGGGAAGCCAGGGAATTTCCTTATGGTGACAGGGTTATCTGCGTTGCCAACGTGAATGGGACTATCTCCGCAATGGATAACGTCTGCCTGCACCGAGGCGGGCCGCTGGGGTAGGGCGTCATCGAGGGGAACAAGTTGGTTTGTCCATGGCACGGATGGCAGTGGGATCCGAAGACGGGCGAGGCAGCGCACAATCCCGGTGCGAAGGTGGCCGTGTATCCGATCAAGATCGAGGGCGCCGACGTGATAGTTGAATTATAGGGATTGTCGTTTTTATCCCAGAAAATTCAAAAACTTTCCCGGCGGGTTGTTGAACCTTGGGAATACTTGGTCGAGTGCCTTGTTTCCCAGATGTTTGTACACCGCTTCGCCCAGCACTTGGCGGAAATCTGTGGTCACGGCCAGGTCCCGGCTTTCGTAGAGTTGGGATTGGTCGAGGCCGGGCCAGCGTCCGTAGACTTTGCCGCCTTTTAGTGGGCCACCCATTACGAACATTACGTTGGCATGGCCGTGGTCGGTACCGCGGTTTCCGTTTTCGCGGGCGGTGCGGCCGAACTCGGACATGGTCACGACTACAGTGTCTTCGCATAGATTGCCGAGGTCGGTCCAGAATGCCGCGAGCGATTGCGAGAACTCGCGGAGAACGTTGGCAATCTGGCCTTGGGTGCTGCCTTCGTTGACGTGGTGGTCCCAGCCGCCGATGTCGGCGAACGCGACTCGCACTCCAAGATTCGCTTTGATCAATTGAGCAAGTTGTTTGAGGCTGTCGCCGAAGCGTCCGTTGGGATAGTCGGCGCCCGCGGCGGGTTTGTATTTTGCCGGGTCCGCGGACTTCAGCATCTTTACCGCGTCGAACGTATCCTGGCCGGTGCCGTGCAGCACGGCATCGACCGAGTGCTCGTACATGGCTTCAAATGTGTTCGCGTTGGGTGCGGCTTTCGTATTGTTGCCGCCCACGCCGAAGTCGCTGATGTTGTTGATGGCGATCGTGGGCTCGCTTCCGGAAAGAATTCGCGGCATCGAAGGCCCTAGGGCAATAGCGCGAAACGCAGATCGGTCAGCCGGCGCGGGTTGAGGTAAAGAATGTAACGCCCGGTTCAGCCAGCCACCTTCGGTGGACTTTAGGCCGGGTGTGCCGGATTCCATGAAGTCTTGCGCGTCGAAGTGCGAGCGCGTCGGATCAGGCGAGCCGGCGGCGTGGACGATTGCCAGGTGGTGTTGCTTCCAGAGGGGCTGCAAGCGCGAGAGCGAGGGGTGGAGGCCGAAAAATCCGTCGAGATCGAGGACCGCGTTGCGAGGGATGTTGATGGACGGACGCATGGCATAATAGGCGCGCTCGCCGTGCGGCACGACGATGTTGAGGCCGTCGGCTGCGCCGCGCTGGAAGATTACGACCAGGCGCTTGTTCTTAGTACTCGAAGATTCAGCAGCATAAGCGGCGCGTGTTAGGAATGCCGGAATGGCTGTCGTGCCTATGACGGCTAGTCCGCCGTCTCTCAGAAATGCGCGCCTCGTGATTGACATTGCTCCTCCCCTCAACTCTAAATCTGGCGCTGGACAAGCGTGGACGCCCGCGCCTACGTCGTTCTATCTTCTCTGAAACTCCGGCGATCCTAAGAGTAGGCCCGCGATCAGGCTACCACTGGGCGGCCGGGCTGGATCGTCCAACTTGCGCCGGCTGATCTTGGAATCTTGCAGACGAGCGCTGATGATGTCGTGCGTCTGCTTGGAAACGTCTCCTGCCAGAAGACTGTTCTCGAATGCGGACAAGGTTTGTAGCGGATCGTCAGTTCCTCTTGGCGCCGCTTCGGAATTTACTTGCACGCCTTTCACTTTTCCTGACGTCAGCGCCAGGGCAAAATTCATGCGGCCCAAAAGTGCGGAGGAATTTACCCACGCTTCGGCCTTCATGGAATAGCCCGTTGGCGGCTGCATTCCGTAGAGCGGCATTCCCATGTTCTGCAGTTGATGCGCAATGGGCATGGCGTCGGTGACTTCAGCACCGCTGGCTCTCACGGCTGAGACTACGAACTCCAGGGGAGTTTTCACCTTGGCGCGGTATGCGTCGGGCGACCAAAACTCCGGGGACTCCAGCATCGTGTTTAGAACTTCGCGGATGTTGCCGTCTTTCTTTAGAAATGTTTGGGACATGCGATCCACCAAAGCTTGCGGCGGATCGTCGGAAACGAAGCGCATGGCGAGCTTGGTGCACACAAATTTCGCAGTCGACGGATGATGAGCCAGAATGTGCAGGACTTCCAGGCCTTCCTTCTCGCCTTTTGGTTTGATGCGGTGGCCGAGGACGATTTTGTCTCCGGGCTCATGAGTGCGTTCTTCGAACGTGAAGCCGCCGCCTTGCTTGGGCTGCTTCAGGGTCCATCCGGTGAAGACGCGGGCTACTTCTGTGACATCCTGCTGGGTGTAACCGCCATTTACGCCGAGAGTGTGCAGTTCCATCAACTCGCGGCCATAGTTTTCGTTCAGACCGTTGCGCTTGCCTTTCGACTGGCTGGTCTGGCTCTTATTTCTGATCCGCTGCTTCACTTCTTTGTTCGCCTTCTTCGGAATGCCGTTGGCCACGTCGGAATTCGGCCCCACGCTCAGCCAGTTATCGAGATAGAAAAGCATGGCTGGACTCTGTGCGGTTGCGACCAGCAAGTCCTCAAATTTGCCCAGAGCGCGAGGGCGAATGACATCGCGTTCGTAGCTGGTGAGCAGGTAGCGATCGGCGCCTTTGCCAACGAACACGTTGAAGTGATTGAACCAGAAGTCGGTCATCACTTCCTGCACCTGGCGCTCGCTATAGATGGCGCGCAGCAATTTGCCTTCGACGAGTTCGTTGGCGACAACTTGTTGTGGGTAATTGAGCGCCTCTATGGTTTCGCGTTGCCGGGGATTCATTCCTTCCAAGAATTGGTCGCGCTTGTCGCCTTGGAGAGAGTTGGTCATCGAGCGCTGCTCCTCGGGTGACATCTTGAGGAGGGCCTTCATGCGGTGCTCTGGTGGCATGTCGAGCAGTTCCTCGACCTTTTGCTCGGCGTCGATGCGGTCTTGCTCGCGGCGAGTGCGTTCATCGTCCGCGACCTTGTCGGGACCGGCGACGGCGGTCTGCTGTTTTCGGTTTTCTTTGTCCTGATAGCGATCGAGTTGCGCCTGATAGACAGCGCGTTTAAGGGGATCGGACGGGAGCGAGTGTTTGCCGTCGGCGATGGCCTTGATCATTTGCTCTGGCGGGAAGTTGTCAACTATCTCGCGCGTTTCCATGCGCAGCGTGCGGAACGGTGACAGGCGGGGCTCAAGCAGGCTGTCGTCAATCTTTTCGGGGTGAAGTTGCTGGTCGATCCACTTGTCCAGGCCGATGGCCATCACATGATCAACGTCGCCGGGCCGCGGGCCGAACGTGAGCCGGTTTAATGCGTGGATGGCCTGTTTGCGCTGGTCCATCTGTGCGGAGGCTTGTTTGTCTTTTCTCTTTCCGAGGGCCAGTTGTGCGGAGAGGGCGAACGCCAGCAATAAAGATATGAGTCCGATTTGTGGGCGCCCTAATTTCATAACTGGGAAGTCGTTAGAATTATGAACCCGGTGGGGCCAAAAAGGTTGCTGGCAAGAAGGTTACCTAAAGCCGGACTTAAATGCGGTAACTTGCTGTGGCACCCTTGCCGGGCGTGAAATCTTGTTCAGATCGTTGACGCAACGCTGAACCGCTGCTCCACCGAGTCGAATATCTGCGCTGCTCCAGGTAAGAATTCTGGATTGCTTCAGCAAGCTACATTCTCTTTTCTGACCTAGTTTGCACGTTCGACTTTGATGATGACCGAGGTGATGTCATCGTCTTGAAGATCTCCTTGCGCGAACGTGCGGGCTGCTTGATAGATGCCATCGGCGATGTTTGAAGCCGGATCGTGCCTGTGGGTCTGAACGTAGTGAAGGACGCGCTGGGCGCCGAATTCGCGCCCATCGGGCGTGGTCGATTCGGTGACTCCGTCGGTGAGGAACACTGCAATCTCTCCTGGATCGAGTTGAATTGCAGGTTGCAGCGTGAACTTGCTTTCAGGGAACAAGCCGAGCGGTGGACCGGTGCTATCCAAGGTGCATTTTACGTTGCCCGAATCGAGGAACACGAAGCTGGGAACGTGGCCGGCGCTGGCATATGACAGAGTCCGATGATCTGGATTCAACCGCGCCAGAAAGAGGGTAACGAAATGGCCGTGTTCCAGGTCTTTTAGCAGCATCTGGTTGACGCGAGCGAGAATGTCATTGAGTTCCAACTGCAGAGCAGCGAAGCACCGCACATAGGCTCGTGTGAGCGCCATGACCAGTGCCGAGCTGAAACCGTGCCCTTTTGCGTCGGCTACCGCGATCACAAGCGAGCCATCGGCCATGGGGATAAAGTCGAAGTAGTCTCCTCCAGTTTCATCGGCGGGATGGGCGGAGGCGCCAATATCGAAGCCAGAAACGACCGGCGCGGCTGCATAGAAGCGCTGCTGAATACCTCGTGCAAGCTGCAGTTGAAATTCCTGCTCTTGCTTTTTTCTGAGTTCGGTGACGTCTTGGGACACGGAGACGAAGTGAGTCAGATGACCGCCTTCATCTCGCACGGATGTGATCGTCTGCTGCGCCCAGTAGAGTTCCCCGGACTTCTTGCGGTTGATGACCATTCCTTTGAAGCAAAGGCCTTGAGTGAATTGCGCCCACATCTGCCGGTAGAACTCCGCGTCATGCAGGCCCGACTTCAGGATTCGCGGGGTTTTTCCCAGAGTTTCGTCCCGGCTGTAGCCAGTCGTCGTCTCGAAGGCTGGATTCACATACTGGATAACGCCTTGGATGTCGGTGAGTACGACGCTGTCAGCGGTCTGCTCCACTACCCGTGAAAGCAGGACGAAACTTTGGAGCGCATCGCGTCCCTGGGTGAAATCGTGAAACATCATTACTCCGCCGGAAACTATTCCGGCCGAATCTTTGAGCGGCCAGGCGTTTACCCGGATCCACACTCCAAGATGGTAAGAATTGCGCAAGTAAACGAGTTCATCGACAACCTCCTGGCCACGAATGGCGCGAACCAGGGGCAAGCGATCCGGTGGAACGACGGAGACCTGGTCGGGAAGGTACCAGCCTTCGAGTGATGTCCCGGCAGCGGGCAGAGTCTCGACGATGCCGATGCCTAATATCTTTTCGGCAGCTGGATTGGAGAACAGAAATCTGCCGTCTTGATCCGCCACGATTACGCCCCACGGCAGGCTTTCGAAAATCACCTGCAACGCGTCGGATTGCCGGGCTAGTGCTTCATATCGATACTCCATCGCGGTTACCGTCGGTCACCTCTTTCGTTAGTACCGGCTCTCGGTTTTATGGTTCTTCGCCAAACAAGTGGTCACTCTGAACAGGTTGGTTGCTCTCGAATCGAACATAGGAACAAAAAGATAGACATTGATGGGTACTGATCAGTTATCGGCTAGTCCGGCGGGAACTTTAGCGGGCGGTGGTTGGGTAACCAACGGAAAAAATTGTAGTGGTTCTAACTAAGTCAGGTACAGGCGACCGTGATTCATTTTGTGCTGCAGGCTGGCGGCGAGTTGGTCGACATCGGCGGCCGCGATATCGTCGCCCATACGATCTTGGAGGAATGGCGTGCGGTTACTGCCGACGGTATCGCGCCGCACTTGCAAAAGCAACGCGTGGACCGCATTGGGATCGAATTTTTGCGGCGTTAGGCGCACGATTTCATTCAGAGTGCTGCCGAGCGAAAGACGTTCGCGGTAAGGGCGTTCGCTGGTCATGGCGTCGAAGGTATCAGCCAGGCCGACGATGCGCACTTGCATGGGTACATCTTCGAGAAGCAATCCGTCAGGATAGCCCGAACCGTCGCTGCGCTCATGATGCCAGCGCACGATCTCCGGGATGCGGGGCCAGGGAAACTGAACGCCACTCACAATCTGATGGCCCACAACGGTGTGGTCCGCCATTTCGCGAAATTCTTCAGCATCCAGAGAAGTTGGTTTGCCGAAGAGACGCTTATCCACGGCAACCTTCCCAATATCGTGCAAGTAGCCGGCTGAGCGAATTGCCGCAACCTCACTGGGATCCATACCCATGGCTTCGCCGATGGCGGAGGCGTAGCGTCCCACGCGCAATGAGTGCCCGTGAATGTTGATGTGTTTGACGTCGATGGCGGTCGCAAAAGCTTCCAGCGCATTGTCGTAGAAGCCGTGTAGAGATGCCATGAGACGCAGGTTTTCGGAGACACGCTGGGCGAGAGTCTGGGTCAGAGAGTGATTGTGAATGGCCAACGCCACGTAGTGTGAGAGCAGACCCAAGGCCTCGAGTTCGCTGGCGTCGTAGAGGCTATCTCCGTCGCGACGGCCCAGGGCGATGATGCCAACAAGTTTGCTGGCAACCTTCAACGGAACGATGCACTTGAAAAGTTCCGGAGCAACATTTCCATTGGCACTTATAAAAAGGTCGTAGGATCCGGGGTCCAGAATCACCGGTTCGCGGGCGGACATGAGGGAGTGAACATGTCTTGGCAGCAGAGGAACGACCGCAGGTTCCGGCATCAGGACAAAGCCGTCCGCTGCGACGGAAGTAAGCAGCGAGGGTCTGTCACTATAGATGAAGAGCGCGCCTTCACGCGCGCCGCCAGCCTCCAGGGACGCAGACAACATGGCGCGCGCGATCTGGGGAAACTCGCGCTCGGCGGTCATCTCTGGACCGAGATCGGAGAGAGCTTCGACCGTTCGCAGAAGGCGCCGAAAATTGTCTTTTTGCAATGCCACGCGCTGGGGGAAGCAAAACCAGAGCAGAAAAAGAGTAACACGCACGTAGTTAGCAAACTTGTTAGTTAGTTTGGTGCCCAGTCGGCCGAGCACAGCGGCAAAGGAGACTTGCGGTCACACTGCCGTCACACTAACCACGAGATGTTTCGTTATGGATAGACTTAAATGTCATCTCCTTCGCTGGGCTTCCAGCCTGCTTTTTCCATTGGAAGAAAAGTTCGGAATAAGTGGCGGTGATGTAATCGATGGGCTCAATTTGTAGAAGCTTCGCAGTTCGATCGATCCAGCGAGATGGGCCTTCGATCTCGCCAAAGTTACCGATCGGAGTTTCATCGACGACCACGTGCCCTTTACCGTCGCTCCATTCGGCCCGGAACTTTTCGTAGCGAAAAGTCGGAAAAAACCCCAGAGTGCGCAGAATGGCATCCATCTTCGCGCCATCCGCAACCTTGGTTTCAGTTTCCACCCGCGATTTGTGGCGTCCGATTTTACCTTTGGCTTTATGGGTCAACACCCACTCGGATCCGTACTTGCGCAACCGCAATAACTCGCCGCGCTTCCGAAGGAGGTGGGCCTGCAGGTCATAGAGTGTGTTTATTTCGTGGGCACGACGTGTAAGCCGGCGGAAGCCAGATTTTCGCAGCCGTTGATTCAGGGCTCGCACATTGTCGACGCGAAACTTGATTTCGATTTCGTTGTGGGAGGCCATGAGCAGAAGTATAGAAGGCTTTACCGTCAGCTTTAAACTAAGCGAAGGTCGGCAGTTTCACGAGATCACTGGGCGGGACTGGCTCCAAAGGTTGGCCCGCCTTTTTCCACGCCGCCACTCCCCCTACGATGACGAACGCATTGAATCCTTGGTCTCGCAGTTGCAGCGCCACCCGGGCGCTGGTCGCTTCGCGGGCTCAAGTACAGTAAAGGTAGATGTCCCTATCCTTGGGAAGTGTTTTGAGTTCCTCAGAAAGGTTATTGGGTTCAATGCGAATTGACCCCTTAATACGTTCCGCCTTGGCATCGTAATAGCCGTGACTGCGGACGTCCAGGATTACTACCTTTTCTTTTTCATCCGATTGCAGTTTGCGCGCCAGTTCTTCCACTTGCACTCTTGGCACCACGCGATAGACTTTGTTTTTGTTGTAGAGCCGGAAACGGTAAATGGTGTAGACAATTGCCGCCGCGAATAGTACCTCTCCGAATACGTGGCTTGCGGCTTGAAATCCGCGCGTGAGAGCAGCCAAAAAATCACGGAAGAGAAATCCGAGTCCGCCGTACGCCAGAATGTATAGCGAGGCCCCTACGAAGTCGAGGCGAAGAAATTGCTGGGCAGGCATGCGCATGCTGCCGGCCAGGGGCGGGGCCATGGTATTGACCCCGGGGATAAATTTGGCGATCAACAGTGTAGCCTTCCCGCGCTTGTAGAAAGACTCAGCCGAGCGCAGGACGCATGACTCCGGATTGACGGAGAGTTGGCACAGAAGACCGAGCAGGCTCCAACCCATGTAGCGGCCGAGAACGAACAGCAGCGAATCCCCAATGAGCATCGCGGTAATGGCGGTAATGAAGGCTTCGGGCAGGCTCAAGGTATGGGCCGCGGCCGCGGCGCCTCCCGCCACCAGCCCCAATGCGGCGGGAACTGGCAGTCCGATGGCTTCGGCCAGCACCACGGCGAAGATCAGCAGATATCCGTGGTGCGCGATTAGTGAAAACAAATGATTCATCGACTTAGCGCGTTAGACTGAGGTATTAGATAAGTTGCAAGGTCAACCGGATTCAAGTCACAGAGGAACAATAATCGAAATGCCAACAAAAACCAAAACCATCCGCCGCCATATTAATCTCGCTAGTCGCAAAGCGCCTTTGCCATTTAGTGACGCGGTGCTCGTAGGGGACACGCTCTACCTTTCCGGACGCATCGGCATCGATCCCGCGACCGGCGTGGCTCCGGACGATATCAACCTAGAGCTGGGTCTGCTATTTGACGGATTCGAGGCTGTGCTTCGCGAGGCGAATATGAATATGGACGATCTAGTGTGGGTGCAAGTGTACTCGCCGGATATTGCGCTGTGGGATCGGTTCAATGCTGCCTATCTGAAGCGCTTCTCCAAAGAATTGCCGGCTCGTGCTTTTCTGGGTTCGGGGCAACTGTTGAAAGGTGGGCGGTTCGAGATGATGGGAGTGGCGATTAAAAGCCGATGAACTACTTTTCTCTCGCCACGACGAATTCCGGAGCCCACAACAAGGCCCGCTTGACCTCGCTGTCGGGAAAACTGCAGATTGCATTACGCGCCAGGCCGGCGTACTGCATCGCCCGGGCATTGGCAGCTTCCACCGAACCGTAGCGATTCAGGATCGTGAGGATTTCTCTGTGGGTTACGCCGTCGAATGCTCGTTCGCGTACGACCTTGTCAATGCGCTCCCGCTCGTGCGACGTACAGCGTTCGAGCGCGTGGATCACCGCCATGGTTACCTTGCCCTCGCGGAGATCGCTGGCCACAGGCTTACCCAGCACGTCCTCGGAAGCGGTGAGATCGAGCACGTCATCCACAATTTGAAACGCCATACCTAGGTCGCGGCCGTATTGCGCGAGATTTTCTTCCTGTTCCGAAGTCGCGCCGCCCAGAATCGCCCCAATCCGCATGCAGACGGAAAACAGACAAGCAGTTTTGCGGAAGATCAGGTCGAAATGTTCGTCCGAGGAAATTAGCTTACCCAGTTTCTCCATTTGCAAAAGTTCGCCTTCGACCATCTGCTGGGTCAGGTCGATCAGCGTGTCCAGGATGCGAAAATTCCGCTCCTGTACGGCGATCTTGAAAGCTTGCATGTAAAGCCAATCGCCGGCCAGCACACACTTGGAGTTTCCCCATTGTGTATTGGCAGCGGGACGGCCGCGCCGGGTTTGGGCTTCGTCGATGATGTCGTCGTGAACGAGCGTGGCGGTGTGAATGATTTCCATGACCGCGCCCAGTTTGATGGCGCCGCGTCCCGGGTAGTTGAAAAGCTTCGCAGATAGCAGCAGCAGCATGGGACGAATACGTTTTCCTCCCCCACTGCGCAAATATTCGCCAATCTCGGTAATTGCCTCGACGCCGGAGACAGTGTCTCGCCCGAACTCGCGCTCGATGGCGGAGAGATCGCCGCGCAGCAACTCGAAAATTTCTTTTCCGTTGATCGCGGCCTGCGTGCTCAATTGGTTCGCCCCCAAGTCCGAAGCCTCAACTGTAGAATCGCAGAAATCTAGTTTGTTCTGTAGTTCGTAAACTGCGTATCGATTCCAAAATCCTGTCCGCGGAGGAGCGCGATGATTTCCTGCAACGCATCACGATCCTTCCCGCTCACTCTCACCAGGTCCCCCTGAATCGACGCGTTCACTTTCTTTTTTGAATCCTTGATCACCTTCACGATCTGCCGCGCTTTCTCAATAGGGATGCCCTGCTGCATGGTGATCTTCTGTTTTACCGTGCCTCCGGCGGCGGGTTCGACGGGGCCGTAGGTTAGTCCTTTGAGAGAGACGCCGCGTTTCACGAGCTTCTGCTGAAAGATCTCGGTGACAGCTTTCAGCTTGTATTCATCCGCGGAATGCAGATTGATCGCGTCCTTACCCTCAAGTTCAATATTTGATTTCGAGTCTTTCAGATCGAAACGAGTATGAATCTCTTTCAATGCCTGTTGCATGGCATTCGAAACTTCCTGCAGGTCGAGCTTGCTTACGATGTCAAACGTGTTTTCAGGCATGTCGTTAGTTTCTATTCAATAGATTACGCAGGTTACCGGAAAGATGCTCATAACAAGCTAAATGGAGTTGAGCTTTTCGTGAAGCGAAAAGAAGCGATAAAAATTCTTTGCGGTCTGCAAACCGATGTCTTCGGTCGAAAGCCCACGCAATTCGCCTATTTGCCGCGCTGCTTCTTTTACGAATGAAGGCTCGTTACGCTTGCCGCGATGCGGTACAGGCGCGAGAAATGGCGAGTCGGTTTCAATCAGCATGCGATCGAGCGGCACTTGTTTCGCGGTATCGCGAATCTGCTGCGCTTTGGGAAAGGTGATGTTTCCCGCGAAGGAGATCATGAACCCCATGTCGAGCGCCTGCGCGGCATCCGACCAAGTTCCGGTGAAGCAGTGCAAGATGCCTCCGAGACCGTTTGGTGCCCAGTGTTTGCCTAATAGTTTGAGGCACTCCTGCCATGCATCGTGGCTGTTGTTAGAAGGCCGGCAGTGGATCACGATCGGCAGCCTGGCGGATTGCGCCAACTGCAATTGTGCTAAGAACACGCGTTGTTGCACATCCCGCGGGGAATGGTCATAGAAATAGTCCAACCCAATCTCGCCCCACGCAATGACCTTGGGACGCTTTGCCAACTGGGCCATCTCCTCGAAATCAGCACTGCTGGCAAGCTTGGCCTCGTGAGGATGAATTCCGATTGTCGCATAAATAAAATCGTGTTGATCGGCGAGTTGAATGGCACAGTCGAGAGAGCCTGGGCCGGTTCCGCTGCCAATAGCGAGGATGGTTTCAATCCCGGCATCCTGAGCGCGCTGCAGAATAGCCGCGCGGTCAGTATTAAATTGCTCCATCTCGAGATGTGCGTGGGAATCGACGAAGATCGATCGTTGGTCGTTGGTCATTGGCTGTTGGCTGTGTGGTGACGGGGGACTCGCCCGTCCGGGGTGAGTCGGTTATCCCGTCAAAACTCTCGTTATTTCAATCTCGTGCCTACCGGTACGTCTTCCAGGAAGCCCGCCAATACAGCCTTGTCACCATCCGGCGACGCGGCCACGATCATTCCGTTCGATTCCAGCCCCCGAAGTTTCCTGGGGGCGAGGTTGGCCACGATCACTACTTTTCTCCCGACCAACAACTCCGGCGCATATGACTCAGCGATCCCGGCCACCACCTGCCGAACCTCCGAGCCCAGGTCAACTTCCAACCTCAGCAACTTATCGGCGCCCTTCACTTTCTCGGCGGCTTTCACTTGGCCGACGCGCAAGTCGACTTTTGCGAAATCATCAATGCTGATCTTGCCGTCGGGCACGGTCGCGGTCGGCTTCGCTGGGGGTTCTGCAGCCGCGGCCTGCGTGGGGACAGGAGGAATTGCCGTCGCTTTAGGTGCGTCAGATTCTGCTTGCATCGTGCTTGACCCGATTCGTTGCTGCTCTTCCATGGTCTGCATCCTTTCGATTACGCTCTTTTCGGCGCGTGGGAATACCGCTTCGACCTTGCCCAACTTAGTGCCCAAATGTAGCTGTCCCCACTTCAATTCCGAGAGAGGAAGCTTGCGGATATCACCGAGGCCCAACTGCGCCCAGATCTTCGAAGTCGCATCGGGAATCACTGGGTGCGCCAATGCAGTCACGATGCGCAATGCTTCGGCGCTGGTATATAGAATTGTAGCCAACCGCGAGCGGCTTTCTTCATCCTGCTTTTCGCCCAACGCCCAAGGCTCGTTTTCGACAATATACTTGTCAACCGCGGCCACCAGGCCCCAGGCAACTTCCAGAGCACGCGAGAACTGGTATTGCTCAAACAATGCATTGCACTCGCTGATCACCTTCCGCGCGCTTTCTGCAACTGCATTATCGCCTGCTTTTTGCGAAACCGCCGCCGAGGGATACGGCACCTCGCCGCGGAAATATCGGGTGATCATGGTCAGAACTCGACTGGCGAGGTTGCCGAGTCCGTTGGCCAAATCTGCGTTGTAACGCTGGACCAGCGCGTCAAAGGAAAATGATCCGTCTTGACCGAATACAACCTCACGCAGAAGGAAATAGCGCAACGCGTCCGCGCCCAGCGCATCGAGAATCGTTTCTGTGCGCACAATATTTCCGCGTGACTTCGACATCTTGTTTTCTTCGAACAGCAGCCAGCCATGCGCCATGATGCCCTTGGGAGTGGGCAGTCCCGCGGCCATGAGGAACGCCGGCCAATACACGCAATGAAAGCGAACGATCTCTTTGCCGATCATGTGGAGATCGGCGGGCCAGTATTTCTGAAACGCCTCCTGCGCGCCTTGATGGGAGGATCCGTAGCCGATCGCCGTGATGTAGTTGGCTAGCGCGTCGAGCCAAACGTAGATCACGTGCTTGGAGTCGTCTGGCACCGGGATGCCCCAGGAAAATGTTGAGCGGCTGATAGAAAGGTCCCGCAGGCCGCCACGCACGAACGACATCACCTCGTTGCGCCTGGTCTCGGGCCGGATGAATTCGGGTTGCTCCGTGTACAACTTCATCAACTTGTCTGCAAAGGCGGAAAGTTTGAAAAAATAATTCTCTTCTTTCACTGTTTCCGTCGGACGTCCGCACTCTGGGCAAGGGGCGCCCGGTCCAACTGCGTCCACATAGAGTTCATCGAACACGCAATACTGGCCAGTATAAGTGCCCTTGTAGATGTGGCCGTTGTCGCGGATGCGCCGGAACAGTTCCTGAACTCGCTTCTTGTGGCGTTCCTCGGTGGTGCGGATAAAGTCGTCGTAGGTGATTCCCATCCGATTCCACAGTGCGCGGAATTGGGTTGACACTTCATCGGTAAATTCCTGTGGCGTTTTGCCGGCAGCTTGTGCGGCTCGCTCGATCTTTTGCCCGTGCTCATCGGTTCCGGTGAGGAAAAACGTGTCCGCGCCAAGCATGCGTTGGCGGCGCGCGATCGCGTCACAGGCAATCGTGGTGTAAGTGTGGCCGATGTGTGGCCGCGCATTCACGTAGTAAATCGGAGTCGTGATGTAAAACTTTTTGCTCATTTGCGCATTTCAAGCTGCTGAAAATATGGTTTTGAGGTTTTTCTTTGTGAACCTTCGTGCCTTTGTGGTTGATGCCTTTTTCAGCGTTGGCTGTTTGCGTAAATCTGCAGCGCCTCCTGCATGACGCTCTTCAGCGGTACGTGGCGCTCAGACGCGATGCGGCGGCAATCTTCATATTCCGGGGCAAAGTTTGTTACTGTGCCATTCATGCTGGCGACTTTCAATCGTACATCCCCCCAGCGCGTTGCCACCGTCACCCATTCCCGGGCGAGCGCTTGACGCTTCTCCTGGCGCTGTCGCACACCGAGCGTCGTCGTTTCCGTGAAAATCAGATGAGTCAATTTCGAAGCGTCGTCGCTCTGGCATAGAACGGTCAACAGCATCCCCGGACGATTCTTCTTCATCTGCACCGGCACGCCAAACGCATCCAACGCGCCTTCCTCGAGCAGGCGATCCATGACATAACCGAACACTTGCGGATTCAAGTCATCGATGTTTGCTTCGAGCACAGTGATCGTCTGCTGGGGGATCTCAGATGCGAATTCCGGCTGAGCTTCGCCGATAGTGAGCCTTAGAACATTGGCGTGTCCGCTAAAATCACGAGTCCCCGCTCCGTAGCCGGTTTTTTCAACTTTCATTCGAGGAAATGGAGCGAACCGTTTAGCTAGCGACTTTACTATTGCGGCTCCGGTTGGTGTAACCAGTTCAGCTTGAATGCCGGACGAGTACACAGGCGCATCTTTCAGCAATTCCAGCGTCGCCGGTGCGGGCACCGGGAAAATTCCGTGGGCGCATTTCACTGTGCCTCCCCCTACGTTCAGCGGGGAACAAACGATTTCGTCGACCCCCAGAGCCTCGGCACCCACCGCGGCGCAGACGATATCCACCATGGCATCGACCGCACCCACTTCGTGAAAATGGATCTTCTCGATGTCGGTGTCGTGGATTTTGGCTTCCGCAGTACCTAGCGCCTCGAAAGTTGAGATTGCGGTTTTTTTGGCGATCTCGCTGATCGCCGCGTTGCCGATGATGCCGCGAATTTCATTGAGTCCGCGGCCATGTTCGTGCGAATGGCTGTGGTGATGCTCGTGTTCACCCGAGTGAGGTGCGAACTCGGGATTTTCCATGCGAGGGGACTTTCCGTGCTGGGCTGGCTTGAGTTCCAACCTGGAAGGTGTGGGGCTTTGCAACGCGTAATTGTGTTCTAACAAAGCGACCGGTTCGCTACTTGTGTGGGCGCGTCCATGTTCATGCGTATGTTCGGTGCTCGTATGATCGTGGCTTGAGTGGGCCGCCTTCTGCTCCCAGTACACCTCGCGCGGCAAATCCTTTTCACCCTGAGCGTAAACATCCACCTTGGTTGCGCTTATGCCGTTGCGTTGGACACGGGAAATCTCTAGCCTCGCCCCGATGTTCAACGCCGCAACCGTTTGTTCCAAGAGTTGCGTTGACACTCCGGCATCGACCAGGGCGCCGAGAAACATGTCGCCGCTAATGCCAGAAAAACAGTCAAGGTAGGCAATACGCATAAAGCTTTCGTTGGTCGTTGGCCGTCCGTCGTTGGTCGTGACGAACGACTACCAGCGAACGACCAACGACTGATTTTCATCATAGGGAAGCGTGCACATGGCGTCAAACCGCTGCGCTGCGCGCCCTCTGCTACAATCACTGTTTTCCTTATCCGCCTCGAGGGTCTCTTGTATCGTCATCTGGAACGCCGGCTTGCCCAGCAAATACGCGAGTTCTTGCGCAGTAGCTATGGCCTCGAACTGGCCAAAATTGTTGTCGAGCAGCCGCCTCGGGTGGAACTCGGCGAATACGCGCTGCCGCTTGCGTTTGAGTTGGCCAAGAAGTTGCGCAAACCGCCGCGGAAAATTGCCGAAGACATCGTTGGCGGCATTGGGCCGATCGATGGTTTTGAGAAGCTGGAGCTCGCTGGGGCTGGCTACATCAATGCCAGCGTCAACCGCGAACGCCTAGCCGCCGCGCTTGCGACCGATGAGAGACCGAAGGCTGAAGTTCCAGCGGTCAAGGTTCTGGTCGAGCACACCAGCATCAATCCGAACAAGGCCGCGCACATCGGACACCTGCGCAATGCGATCCTCGGTGACACGTTTGTTCGCCTGCTGCGTTTCGCGGGCAGGGAAGTGGATGTCCAGAATTACATCGACAATACCGGGGTGCAAGTCGCCGATGTGGTCGTGGGATTCATGCATCTGGAGAACAAGTCGCGGGCCGAAATCGAGCAGCTCAGCAGGCAGCCGCATTTTGATTACTACTGTTGGGATCTGTACGCGCAGGTCTCCCGCTGGTACGAGCAGGACAAGAAGAATCGCGATGCGCGCCAGCAAGTGCTGCATGCGCTTGAGGAAGGCGAAAACGAGACGGCCGCAATTGCTGACCTGATCTCAATTGCGGTGCTCCGCCGCCATCTCGAGACCATGGATCGCTTGAACATCGAGTACGACTTCCTGCCCCGAGAGAGCGAAATTCTTCACTTGCACTTCTGGGATTCGGCGTTCACGAAACTCAAAGACGCTGGTGTGCTGTCCTTCGAGACTGAGGGCAAGAACAAAGGTTGTTGGGTGATGCGGCGGGCGGGAACTGCGAAAGGTAGCGTTGCAAAGGCTACCGAGAAATCGATGAAGGCCGCAAAGCAAAGCAAAGGTCCGCAGCCAATCAACGAAGAGGAAGATTTGCTCAAGGTAGTCGAACTTCGTCCTGGCGTTGATTTACGGCTTCAGAACGAGCTAGCGGAAGAGGTTTCCGAAGAAGATCAGAAAGTGATTGTGCGATCGAATGGTACCGTGGGCTACGTTGGCAAAGACATCGCTTACCACCTGTGGAAGTTTGGGTTGTTGGGACGCGATTTCGGCTATCGCAAGTTCTATCGCTATCCGAACCTGCATCAATGCTGGATTTCGACGACGGAGGGCGAGCGTGACCATCCGCATTTCGGCAATGTGGCTGAAATTTACAACGTGATCGATGCGCGGCAAGCCGAGGCCCAGAACACCGTGATCGAAGCGTTGCGCGGACTCGGCTATAACCAGCAGGCTGACCGTTACACGCATTTTTCTTATGAAATGGTCGCACTCACCCCACGTTGCGCCGCTGACCTCGGTTATCAGTTATCGGAAGAGGACAAGGGGCGGTCCTACATCGAGGTTTCTGGCCGCAAGGGCTTTGGGGTAAAAGCTGATGACCTGATCGATACGCTCATCGCTGCGGCGAAGAAGGAAGTCGATGCGCGCCATCCGCAATTAAGCGACGAAGAGCGCATGACCATCGCCACTCAGATTGCGATTGGCGCCCTGCGTTATTTTATGTTGAAGTTCACCAAGCCTTCCGTCATTGCGTTCGATTACAAGGAGGCGCTCAGTTTTGAAGGGGAGACCGGGCCGTACGCACAGTATGCAGTGGTTCGTGCGAGCAACATTTTTCGTAAGGGTGGGCTCGATCCGGACATTTTCGCTGGAAACGTAGCAAGCTACGTTTCTACGGCCGACTTTGCGAAATATCTGAATGGCTCGCAGGGGAACGAAATCTGGGAGCTGTGGCTGGCGTCTTCGAAGACGTCTTACGTGGTCGATCAGTGCATCGCAACGACCGAGCCCGCTTATTTAGCCAAGCACGTCTTCCAGTTAGCACAACTCTTCAACGCTTTCTACCACAAGTATCCCATTCTTGCTGAGCCGGATGAGGGACGGAAGAGGTTTCTATTGGCGACGGTCGTGGTGGTGCGTCGCGAACTGACCCGTGCATTGGCGGTGATGGGAATCAGCGTGCCTGCCGCGATGTAAGAAAAACCCAGACGAGCGAGTCGCCCGTCTCCACACGGTCTAGTTGTTAAATTCCCTGGCAAACTCCACTAGACTTCGCACCGCGATTCCTGACGGACCCTTGGCGATCCAGGCTTTATTCTCTTCCATCCATGCGGTACCCGCGATGTCGAGGTGCATCCATGGAGTATCCTCGGCAAACTCCTTGAGGAACATGGCGGCGTTAACTGCGCCACCCCACCGGCCCCCTGAATTCACGATATCGGCAATGTTCGAGCGGATATTTTCTTTGTACTCGTCATCGAGCGGGAGGCGCCAGAATTTTTCACCCGCTTTTTCCAACGCCCGATTGAAGCGTTCATACATCTTTTCATCGTTGGCAAACACTCCGGCGTTGACGTAACCGAGCGCGACCACAACTGCTCCGGTCAGCGTGGCGGCGTCGATCAGGTGAGTACAGCCGAGTTGGCGGGCGTAGCAGAGGCCGTCGGCGAGGACCAGGCGGCCTTCGGCATCGGTATTGATAATCTCGATCGACTTGCCGGACATCGCGATCTGTATGTCGCCGGGTTTCTGGGCTTTGCCCGAAGGCATATTCTCGGTGGCGCAAATGATCGCCGTCACGCGCACCTTTGGCTTAAGCAATGCGATTCCCCGCATGGCGCCAATCATTGCCGCGGCGCCGGCCATGTCGTATTTCATCTTTTCCATGCCGTCGGCAGGTTTGATGGAGATTCCGCCGGTATCAAACGTAACGCCTTTCCCGACCAGACCCAGCACCGGAGTCGCGGGCGCGTCCGCCGGCTCGTAGCGCATTACGATCAGCGCAGGCGGTTCGTCCGATCCCTGGGCTACACCCCAGAAAGCGCCCATTTTGAGTTCTTTGATTTTTTCAGCGCCGTACGCTTCAAACTTCAGGCCGACTTCCTGCGCCATTTTGCGGGCGCGCTCGGCTAGCACGGTTGGCGTCATGCGGTTGCTGGGCTCGTTCACCAGATCCCGAGTGAAATTCTGCGATTCACCGATGATGCGGGCTTCGTCCATCGCCTTCTGCAGTCTGGATTGGTCTCCGCGCGCGATAACTATCACGGAGTCGATCTTCTGATCCTTGCGATCGCTCTTGTAGGTATCGGGATCGAAGTTGCCCACGAAAGCCCCTTCCACAACCGCCTTCACCGCTTCGTCACTCTTAATGTTTTCGGGAACCAGAAAAGCAAAGCTGCGAATCCCCTTCGGTTTGAGGCAGCGAACTGCAGCGCCGGCTAACTTGCGCAACTCGGAGGCAGTAAAGTTCTTCGCCTTGCCTCCGCCCAGCAGCAGCAGGCGTTTTGCTTTCAGCTTTGCGGGACGATGCAGCAGCGTGGTTTCAAATATCTTGCCGGTAACTTCGCCGGTAGCCATAACATCAGCCGCGACGTCTTTGATGGTGCCATCGCTGCCGTCGACACTGACTTCGGTTTTATCTTTTGAGCCGCGATCGAGAACCACCACGGCCAGGCATTCAGTTTCAACTTCTGCGGGATTGGCAAAAGACAGGCTAGTCTTCATAATTTTCGTGATTCCAGTATCGTCGGCGAATGGGGAAAAACGCAAGGGGAGTTGCTCGAAGCTGAGAAGCCGGGCGTGCGTGATTGCAGATGCTGTACGGCTTCCGATCTAGGTGGCAATAGGAGCTTCGATCGGGCCCCAAACGCCTGCTAGTTTCAGTAGGCTGGGAATCCAGGCCTGAGCCATTTCTCTATTTCCCGCATCTTAAACAGTACGGGCAGTTCACTAAATGTTGAGTTTGAAAGGAGAACTCCATGAAGAAGAGTTGTCTCGGGCTTAAGTCGCTGATCGCAATCGCCAGCCTGTTGGCCGGCCTACAGTTAGCTGCCGCGCAGGAGAGCGCAGCCCCTTCGGGGCCAGCGGTGAATCTCGTTGTCACCGTGGAAGCTCGTCACGGCTCCAACGTTCCCGAGATCACCCGCGATGACGCGATGGTCTATGAAGGTCACGATCGAGACCGGGTGACCGGTTGGCTGCCATTGAGGGGAGACCGCGCGGGACTCGAATTTTTCATTCTGCTCGACGATTCATCCAACGTCAGCCTGGGATCGCAATTGGAAGATATCCGCCAGTTCATTGTGGCGCAGCCCCCGACTACGAAGATCGGGATTGGCTATATGCAGAACGGGATCGTACAAATTCTACAGAATCTCACCAATGATCACGCGCTAGCAGCCAAGGCGTTGCGTCTTCCCATGGCAAATCCCGGCGCCAGCGCGAGTCCGTATTTTTCGCTGGCCGACCTGATCAAGCGCTGGCCTCCCAGCGAGGAACGCCACGAGGTCTTGATGATCACCGATGGCATCGACCGTTACTGGGGCAGCGGTCCGGCCGATACTTATGTCGACCAGGTGATCGAACAAAGCCAACGTGCGGGAGTCATCGTTTATGGCATCTACACGCCAGGGGAAGGTCACTACGGCCACAGTTACTGGCGGACGTACTGGGGTCAGAATTATCTATCCCAGGTCGCCGACGAAACTGGTGGCGAGGCCTATTATCTGATTGGTTCTGCTCCACCAGTCACGTTCGCCCCCTATCTCGAAGACATAACCCGCCGGCTTAGCAATCAGTATCTCCTGACGTTTATCCCTAAGCCGGAGAAAAAGGCTGGAATGCGGCACATCAAGCTTCAGACCGAAGTACCGAATGCGGAGCTTGTCGCCGCCGATAGGGTCTACGTTCCGGCTACGCCCCAATAAAGCCGATCTTGCCGGACCTACTCGCCGACCGCCTGGGAGTATCTGCGGAAGAAACTGTCGTGCTTCCACTGCGGCCGGTGAGGGTCCTGAGCGACTGAGATCATCAGGCCGCGAATTACTTCTTCATAAAGCGCGGCAGCCGGCAAGTCCACCGGCTGATTCAGATCGTCGGACGGCGCATGGTAGCGCTGGGTAAGCCATTCTTTGAAAATCTTTTGTTCGGGAGAACCCGGCGTGGCGCCAACCCCCATCGCAAGTGCCGGAATTCCGTGGCGGATGAAGTTGTATTGGTCGCTGCGAATAAAGATATTTCGCTGCGGCTCAGGGTCGGATTGCACGGTGATGCCGTGCGCCTGCGCGACTTCGCGAGCCATGTCGCCGAGATCAGACTCCGCCAGCCCGAACACGGTAAGCACCTTGAGCGGCACGATAGGCAAGAACATGTCTACGTTGATATCGGCCACCATGGCTTTTGGATCGACTGTCGGATGGGCGGCGAAATATTTTGACCCCAGCAATCCCTTTTCTTCCCCGGTGACGAATAGAAACAGAATCGAGCGGTTAAGTTTTTCTGGGGATTTCTTCAGCGAAGACGCGATGTCCAGCAACAAAGCACTCCCAGAAGCATTATCCATGGCTCCGTTGTAAATGCGATCGCCGTTAATGGGCTCGCCGACGCCCAGGTGGTCGATGTGGGCTGAGAGTACAACGTATTCGTTCTTGAGTTGCGGATCATTCCCTGGCAGTTTTGCGATCACGTTGGCCGACTGCAGATCCTTTTTCTCAAGCGTTACTTTCGTCTTGACGGAAGCAGTCAACGGAAAGCGAGGAAGTTGTTTCCGGTCCTTGGCTATGTTCAAGAGCTCTGCGAAACTGTGACCGGATCCGTCGAAAAGTTTTTCCGCGCTCGCGGGATTGAAATACAGGGCGAGTTTCTCGCCTTCCGTTTCGTTGAATTCAGGATCCGCTAAAGCCATACTGGGACGCGTGCGGCTCAGCGACATACGAGACCATGGAATGTCCATGGCCGCGGGATTGGCAATGCCGATCATTCCGACTGCGCCTGCCCTGTGCAGTGTCTTCCACCGTTCGGCAGTAGATTGATAGTGGGATGCCAGCGGCCCCGGAATGTCAGCGGGTGAACCATTCAAAACTACAGCCACTTTGCCATGCAGATCCAGCCCGGCCAGGTCGTCATAGTTTTTCTCGGGAATGCTCAATCCGTATCCGACGAAGACCAACTGCGCTTGTAGCTCTGGCGCAAGATCAACTCGCGTGCTGAAGAAGGCATCTTCGCCAAGCGTGAGGGGTTCGGCTTTGCCGTCGCGGACCAGCGCCAGACTGGAATCCTTTTCGACGATCTCGCGGGATTGGAATTTCGCGGTTTGATAGTAGCCGTCGGTACCGGCGGGTTGAAGGCCCTCCTGCTTTAACTGATCGACAATGTACGCCTCCGCCCTGCGCAAACCTTCGCTCCCGGTCTCACGGCCTTCCATGTTGTCGTCGGCAAGGACTTTGACATAATCCCACCAGGTCTTACCGTCGAAGTGGGTGGGCGCGGTTTGTTGGGAAAACGCGCAGATTGCAACCAATAAACTGGATAAAGGCAGAAGCTTTTTCAGCATCGACGAAAGTTCCTCCGATCGATTTGGACTAGACGAGAAAGTCTCACCAAACTCTGCATTGATTCGCACGCACCATGCGCGCGCCTTTCTTGCAAGAGAAGGCCTCCTGAAACTCGGGCATGTTTGAAACCACATTGTTCACCCTGTATTTAGGGATCGAGTGCGGATTGGTGAGCACGATGGTTCGCATCATTTCAGGACGATACTGCTGGCACCAGGAGTTCGCGTAGGACAGGAAGAACTTCTGCCGCGGCGTCCAGCCGTCAGCTTCTTTGGCGTCAACTGACTTGCCTTCCGTCTGCAATTTATTGCTCACGGCCATAAAAGCCAATCGCAGGCCACCGTTGTCCGCTGTGTCTTCGCCCTGGGTCAGGTGTCCGTTCTGCTTCACGCCAGCCTCGGGTATTTCCTGGGTGTATTCGTCGGCGATGCACTCGCCACGCTGGTCGTAAGCTTTCGCATCCTCTGGCGTCCACCAGTCGCGAAGATTCCCCTGGGCGTCGAACTTGCGGCCTTCATCGTCGAAGCCGTGGGTGATCTCATGTCCGATCACCATGCCGATGGCGCCGTAGTTCACCACATCTTCCATAGCGCTGTCGAAAAACGGTGGTTGCAGAATACCGGCAGGGAAGTTGATGGTATTCAACTGCGGATCATAGTAAGCGTTGATCGTCGGCGGGGTCATGGTCCATTCTTCGCGATCAACGGGCTTCCCGATCTTGCTCAGTTGGCGGTGAAACTCGAAAGCTGTCGCCTGGTGAACATTGTCAAGATAGCTGTTGCGCACGATCTTCACCGAAGAGTAGTCGCGCCAGTGATCCGGGTACCCGATTTTGTCCTCGATCGCATGCAGTTTGATTTTTGCTTGTTCCTTGGTGGCTGGCTGCATCCAGTCAACACTGGTTATGTCCTGGTCCAGGGCGTGTTCGATGTCGTGCACCATCGCGACTGTGCGCTGTTTACTCTCAGGCGGAAAAGCTACGGTTACGTATGCTTCTCCCAGGGCCATTCCAAGGTCACGGTCGGCCGTACGGACGCAGCGCCGCCAGCGAGGCAGTTGCTCTTTTGCTCCGAGCAAAGTGTGAGAATAAAAATTCCAATTCTCGTCGACAAAGTCTTTGCTCAAGTACGGCGCCGAACCGTGGACCAGATGCCAGCGCAAGTACACTTTCCAATCATCCACAGAGTGCTGCTGAATCAGCGAGTCGAGGTTGCGGAAGAATTGAGGCGAACTCACGAGGTAATGCGGCGACGAAGGTGGAGCCTCAACTATTTCGATGTAGTGCTTCCAATCGAAGGAAGGGGTCAGCGTCTGCACTTGCTCTAAGCTCATCTTGTTGTTTAAGTTTTTTGGATCACGACGCGCAACATTATCCATCTGGGCCTGCGCCATGTCGGTTTCTATCGCGAGGATTGTCTTCGCGTCGACGGCAGCTTGTTGCGCGCTTTCTCCCGAAAGCGCCAGCATCTTGCTGATGTGAGTCTCGTACTGCCTGCGGATTTCCTTTGATTTGTCGTCTTCCTTTATATAAAAATCGCGGTTTGGCAATCCCAACCCACCCTGATCGACGGCGGCAACGACTTTGGTCGCATCGTCGAAATCCTGTTGCTGGCCGAAGCCCAGGAGCGCAGCCCCAGTCTGATTGTCGTTGCTCTGCCAGGCGCCAGGGACGGCTCGATGGAGATGGGCAACTTGGTCGGCAAGCTGAGACTTATTGCTCATCTCAGCGATTCGTTGCAATCCCGCCTTCAAGTCACGGGTTCCGGCGACTTCGATTCCCGATTCATCCATGCAGGCAGCCCAATAGTCGCCGATTTTTTGTTCATAATCCGTGCGCTTACCAGTCTGCGCCGCGGCTTTCTCCATGGCTTCCCGCAAAATATTCTCATTCCAGTACCGCAAGCCGCTGCCAGTTCCCCAAGATACCTGGTCCGGGGGAATGGGGTTGGCCGCATTCCATTTACTGCACGCATATTGATAGAAGTCCTGGCAGGGGTCGAGCGACTTGTCGACCAAACTGAGATCGAAGTGCGAGAGTTTGGGCGCGCTTGATGACGCGCTCGTGGACTGCGCATGGGCGCCAACTATGCCGAAAAGCAGAATGGCGATAATGGAGAATCTTGAGATACGCATCGAGGAGCTCCTAAGGATTGAAAAGGGAAACGCGGGATTGGCGCTGCAAAACGACTTGGCTTGAAGGGTGTTCAAGTTCTGAATATCTGCGCCAAGAAGTTTATCGCAGTTTCGAAATGTGTGCTTGGCGCTGCGGAATTTTTACTTTTCGAGGGAAAGACAGAAGATGAAAAAAGTGGGGAGCTTTGCCGACAGGCTTTAAGCTCCCTCACGCGGTTGCCAACGCCACACTAGCTCGTGGGACTGATGTCCGAGATGTGGATCATGCTCGTGCTACTGTCGAGGGTCCCATTGATTTTCACCTGCTGGCCTACGAACTGCTTAGCTTTGTCCTGATCATCCAACTGATAGTTCATGTCGCTGGTCTTCAACACATACTTTCCAGCTGCTTTTACCACGGTTCCGGTGAAAGCAGTGCCTTGAGTGTTTTGCATTGAAGAAGAGGACGAATCCTGGGATGGCCGCGTGCTTTGCTGTTCAGGGCTGGTCTGCTGTCCATTCTGCATGTCCGAGCTTGGTTGCTGGGTGCTGGGCTGGGCTGACTGATCTTGCTGAGCGAAGCTCACCGCGGAGAGTGCCATAGCGAGTGCCATTGTAGCCATTACAGTAATTATTTTTTTCATTTCTCATTCCTCCGATTTTGACCGTTTTACTGCGAGCTTTGCCGTTGCAAGTGCGATGCCAATTCTGCATAACTTGCAATCCAGTCAGATAGCCTCGAAGAACGCGACTGCTCGCAGCGCTGCGCAGCGGTTTTTCCCGTCGAAGATGAAAGTTATTCGTACAGGGGAAACAGTAGGCGGGCCTTAGGTGGCGACTTTCAGCGAGGTTGCGCTACACGAGCCAGGGCAGTCTTCAACTCTTGAGGTTTGAAACCAAAGGGACCAGGTTTACTCTTGTATGCCACTCGGCCGGTGGCATCGATCAAGTACAGGCGATCCGGCCAACCTGTGTAGGCTTGATCGGTTGAATTGCCAAATTCGTCCAGCACGGCGGGAATTTTTATGCCAAGCTTTCGCACGCACGCTCCCGCTACCAGAGCGCGCTCCTCTTCGCTTTTGGGGCTGGCAAAAACCACGTTGTCTTTGACATTGCTCTGCATCTGCCAAACGTCACTGGGGTGCGCTTCGGTGATATAGACAATGAGGAATGCGACGTGGGCGCCGTATTGTTCGTAGAGTTGGTTGAGGGCAGGAACCTCCCGCCGGAACGGGGGTCAAGTGTAGCTGCCAAATACAAGCACCACCGGCTGTCTTTGAGCTGTAAGCGCCGATAACTGTATTTGTGCGCTCTTGTCCAGTTTCATCAACGAGAAATCAGGAGCGGGATCTCCCACTTGCAGCCTGCCCGCGCGGGCGTGGGTCCACAAAGTTTCAAACGGAAAAACCAGAAATGCGACTGGGCCCGGCACTCTGGCCATGACGAGGGCAAATTTGTCAGGCGATTGCCGCATGACTGCGAACAACGAGGCACAGGCAAGCACCCACAACAGGGCGAGGACGCTGAACACCTTGAGCCATACGCTTTTCGCGGATTTGCCTTGCGTGTCTAAAGGCATCGTTCGTGACAAACTCATAAGCCGTCGTGCCCCACTAGAGTTACGCGATTATAGGGAGTGCCGCCGCACGATCAATAGTATGAAAATAGTAGATGGCATGTTCTAAGCGATCCGAGATATTGAGGTCGCGAACCGAGACCTCAAGATGTTATTGCGCCTGCTGGAACTCGAGTCGCCAGCATTATATCCTCGGAGCGTGCTTCGTCCACTCGCGCCTGGCCGGTCCCCAACTCGGGCTTTATTCCTTGGACTCATCATCACTCTGGCTGCCGTGGTCGCTTATTCGTGGTATATCACGGTGCAGATTTCGGGTCTTCGCGAGCTGCAAAACGATCTTGCCGGCCGGAATCGCAAAGACTCGCTGCAGCTCTTACGCATTCAGAATGACCTGAATTCGCTCGCGCTGGCAATGCGCGACATGCTTGACAACGACGAGCCGTATCCGCTCACGGCCTGGTCGGCGCAGTTTCAACGCATCCGTGCGGACTTGGATAATGCGCTCAAGCGCGAAGAGCAGGTCGCGGTAGCCGAACGCACACCCGAGCAAAGGGAATTTCTGAGCAACTCGATGGCTCAATTCTGGGACGGCGTCGACCGGACGTTCGCACTCGCGCGCGATGGCAAGGAGAGCGATGCCCGCGCGCAGATCCGAGTATCGTTGCAGGCGCGCCAGGCGGCTCTGAGCACGGCAGTCGCCCGGCTGCTGGTGCAGAACAACGAAAGCGAAGAGCAGGTGGGTTTGCGCATCGGGCGGATCTACGATCGGGTGCAGCGGCAGGTATACATATTTTTCGCAGCGATCCTGAGCGCAATTCTGCTGACCAGTTTGTATCTCATCCAATCCAATCGTCGGCTCTTCGCGCAGCTCGCAGCTCTTTCCGAGCAGCGCAGCGAGCTCGCGCAAAAACTGATCTCAACCCAGGAGTCCACCTTGCTGCATGTATCGCGCGAGCTTCATGATGAGTTTGGACAGATCCTGACCGCGATCGGCTCCATGTTGAGCCGCGCTCGAAATCATGTGCCCGAAGACTCGCCACTGCGCGCTGAGTTGCGAGAGGTTTCGGAGATCGCGCAGTCAACGCTCGACAAGATCCGCAGCCTTTCCCAGGCTCTGCACCCCGTGATGCTGGATGAAGCCGGTCTTGAGAGTACGATTGACTGGTATATTCCGGTGGTGGAAAGGCAAACGGGAATTGAAATATCCTACGAGAAATCAGGAACGCCGTTTCCGGTGGACGGCAACGTCGGGGTACATATTTACCGCATCCTGCAAGAGGCCTTGAACAACCTCGCTCGCCACTCGGGGACTCGCCAAGCTTGGGTGCGGCTTCGCTTCCTCAACCAGGCGCTGGAGCTTGAGGTGGAAGACCACGGTATGGGATTGATAGAACAGCCCGCGAGATCGGGCATTGGACTTGTCGCGATGCGGGAACGCGCGGAGTTGTTGGGCGGAAAGATCGAGTTCCTCAAGCCCCCGCCGGGTGGAACCTTAGTCCGTTTAAGAGTGTCCGTAGACAAAACGGAGTCTCATGTCCAATAAGATTTCGGTCTTGCTGGTCGATGACCACAGTCTGGTACGTCGCGGGTTTCGACGCATCCTGGAGGACGCGCCCGACATTGTGGTGGTCGGTGAAGCGAGCGATGGTGCTGAGGCGGTTCGGTTGGCGGGACAGTTGCGTCCGCGACTGGTCGTAATGGACTGCGCGCTTCCCGGCATGAGCGGATTGGATGCAACCCGCCGCATTCTCCAGAAGTTTCCAGAAACCGCCATCTTGATGTTAAGCATGCATTCCGAAGATACCTGGGTCCATCAGGCGCTGGATGCCGGGGCGCGCGGCTACATTCTGAAGAGCGCTGTGGATATGGAGTTGGTGACGGCCATTCGACGAGTCGCAGAGGGTGAGATCGTGCTCGACCCGCAACTATCTCGCACCACCACGTTGAAGGGCGAGCGGAATTCTGGGCTCACTGTCCGTGAGCTCGAGGTGTTGAAACTGATTGTCGCCGGCAAGTCAAACAAAGAAATTGCGACTGACCTCGATCTCAGCGCCAACACGGTGGCGGTACACCGCGCCAATATTATGGACGCACTCGGAATCCATAAGACCGCCGAACTCGTGGTCTACGCCATTCGCAGCGGCTTGGTGAATATTCGGTGAACCGCAGATCGTTCTTGCTCGGGTTCGCCGGTACTGCGTCCGCCTCGCTGCTACTACCGGATCTATTCGCAGCGCCAGCACCGCAAATGTCCGACCCAGGCTTCCGGTTCGTCGACGTTACAAGTTCGGCCGGTATTCAATTTCAGCACAACAGCGGTGCTTATGGAGGCAAGCTTCTTCCCGAAACGCTCGGCTCCGGGTGCGCATTTCTCGATTATGACCGCGACGGCTGGCAGGACATTCTCCTGATTAATGGAATGGACTGGCCGGGACACAAGCGGCAAGAATCCACACTCCACCTCTATCGCAACAATCGCGATGGCACGTTCAGTGACGTAACCCGTAAGGCTGGCCTCGACGTGACAATGTACGGGATGGGTGTCGCGGTGGGCGATTATAACAACGACGGTTTTCCCGACATCCTGATCACCTGCGTTGGGCAGAACCGGCTCTTTCAAAACAGCGGGAAGGGAACTTTTGTCGATGTCACCAACCCAAGCGGGCTCAGCCACCGCCAGGCTCTCAGCACGTCGGCGCTGTGGTTTGATTTCGATCGCGACGGCCGGCTTGATTTGTTTGTCTGCAATTACGTTAAGTGGTCGCCCGAGCACGATGTATTCTGCAGCCTGGATGGGAAGCATAAATCCTACTGCACGCCCGAAGCCTACCGCGGCGAGACCTGTTGGCTTTTTCATAACCGCGGCGACGGAACCTTCGAGGATGTTACGGCCACTAGCGGCATCTTCGACAGTAGTTCGAAATCGCTGGGCGTGGCCATGCTCGACTACGATCAGGACGGTTGGCCCGACCTGCTGATAGCGAACGACACACAGCCCAACAAGCTTTATCGCAATGCACGCAATGGCACGTTTAAAGATGTTGCGGTCGAAGCAGGGATCGCTTTCAGCGCCGACGGCAAGGCGCGCGCGGGAATGGGCGTAGATGCGGCCGACTTCGACAATTCAGGTGTGGCAGGTGTGGCCATCACCAATTTTGACAATGAAATGATCGGGCTGTATCGAGCTCTGAGCAATGGCACGTATGAAGATGTGGCAACCCAGTCGGGCGTGGGACTGCCTTCGAAGACCACGTTGGGATTCGGCTGCATGTTCCTCGATGCTGACCTCGACGGCACTCTGGACCTGATCGCAGCCAACGGGCACATCGACGACACCGTGCGCGGCATTCGCGGCAATGTAGGCTATGCGCAACCTCCGCAGCTCTTTCTGAATAGCGGAAAACGTATCTTTCGTGACGTGAGTGCGCAACTTGGGGACGCGTTTCGCCAACCCAAGGTCGGACGCGGCCTAGCTTACGGCGACTTCGATCGCGATGGCGACCTCGATGTTCTCATGACAACTAACAATGGCCCGGCCTATCTCTACCGCAACGATCAACTCGCCGGAAACCGCTGCATCCGCTTTCGCCTGGTCGGCAAGCAATCGAACCGGGATGCAATCGGGGCGACGGTACGTATCTACTACGAAGGCACAACACAGTCCCGTACGGTCAAGACCGGATCGAGCTATCTGTCGCAATCAGAACTGCCCGTAACTTTCGGTTTGGGAAGGCGCGATAAGATCGAGCGTGTAGTGATCCAGTGGCCCAACGGGAGAACTGAGGATTACAAGAATCTTGCAGCAGGCAAGGCGTACGAGTGCGTGGAGAGCGAGGGAATCACGCCCGCCACGGGCTTCTGAAGACACTGCCTGTACTTTCTAAGTTTCAGCGTGGACTTTTTTTCAGAGTATCCTGAGTAAACTTGATCAGGTTGTAGTCGATGCAGTTGGTTAGATGTTGGTTGAAGGAGAAGATGAATGATGAGGCTACGCGAAACGACCACTGCAACGCTGGTTATTTCCATCGCGGTAATTCTTGTGTTCTGTTTACGAGCCGAGGCGCAATCGAAAATGCAAAAGCAATCATTTGGCAAGACCGAGGATGGGCAGCAAACCGATCTCTACATCCTGACCAACAAGCACGGCATGGAGGCGGCGATCACGAACTACGGAGGCACGGTTGTCACTCTGAAGGTTCCCGACCGCAAGGGCAAAGTCGACGACGTCGTCCTCGGCTACGATAAGCTCGAAGACTACGCGGCCGGCAAAGCATATTTCGGAGCGATTGTCGGACGTTACGCGAACCGAATCGCACACGCCAAGTTTACGCTCGACGGCGTCACTTACACGCTGTCGAAGAACGACGGCGACAATCACCTGCACGGTGGCTTTAATAAGCGAGTCTGGACTGCGAAAGATGTTTCTTCGAGCGCAGGACAATCCCTCGAACTCACCTATTTGAGCAAGGATCGAGAAGAGGGCTTTCCCGGAAACCTGTCGGTCAAAGTCGTGTACACGCTTACCGACCAGAATGAACTCAAAATCGATTACAGCGCCACGACCGACAAAGATACCGTAATCAATCTGACGAATCACTGTTACTTCAACTTGGCCGGTCAGGGAAACGGTGACATTCTGCAGCACCAGCTCATGATTCTGGGGAATCGATTCACTCCGGTTGATGCGAGTTTGATCCCTACGGGTGAGCTGCGAAGTGTGAAAGGAACCCCGTTTGACTTCACGACCGCAGCTGCAATTGGCGCCCGCATTGACCAGGATGACCCAGAATTAAAGCTTGGACGAGGCTACGACCATAATTGGGTGCTGAACAGCGGGAAGACGGTGGCCTTGGCAGCACAAGCCTATGAACCGCATTCTGGCCGCGTCCTCGAAGTGTCGACGACTGAGCCGGGAATCCAGTTCTATACCGGAAACTTCCTCGATGGTATTCGAGGTAAAGAGGGGAAGGTTTACAACCGCCGCTACGCATTCTGCCTGGAAACGCAGCATTTCCCAGACTCGCCAAATCACCCTGATTTCCCTTCGACCGTACTGAAGCCGGAGAACCCTTATCGATCAACCACCGTGTACAAGTTTTCGACCAGGTAACCATTAGCGTCGCATTTCCATGAGGTCACATTTTCCTGCGAAATCCCCGCCAATGGTGTAGAGCCTTCCGCCATAATCACAATTGAGACTTCGGTTCAGTCCATAAAGGTTCACATAATCGACCACTTGCAGCGATCTTTTTAAGTATTGTCATCGCCACTGCCAAGCGCAAATTATCTCGCTGTGGCTAGCGTATCGCCATATTAGATTCCATATCAAAGGGGACGTGTTTCTACCGATTCTGGTAGAGATAACAAATCAACATGCCTAAACTATTGAATCATTACAAATTTGTATGGAGATGCAATTGCAAACTTATGTATAGAAGCGTAATGTTGTGTCCTTCCGTTCGGGTGGGGGCAAACGAACTGGAAGCGACGCCAAAGTTAAGGGCTTCTGCGGCCCGTATTCGAGGGCCGGTTCGGTTCGACGTTTGCTCCCCCAGGACACATTTTCAAGAAATACATGGATGCAACTGTTCAGGGGTCTACAACCCGTGATCTTCGATATAGTTCCACACTCCCCCGAGTGCCGTATACAGCAAGGCAAGACAATAAAATTCAGTCGAAATTCAGCTTTTCAGGAGCGGAGCGTATGAATCGACGTGTTTCGAGCTCGAGAATTCTGCTATTCGCATTTGCGATGTTGAGCTTGATAGCCTTAACTGCCGGGATCTCACAGGGCCAAGCTATCAGCGGTAGCTTAACGGGGACAGTAACAGACGCGTCCGGCGCCGCAGTCAATGGGGCAACGGTTGAAGCAACTAATATCGGCACCAGCCAAAAGATCACCACCACGACCAGAGGTTCCGGCGAATACAATTTTGCCGAGTTGCCGGTGGGAAATTATCGGATTACGGTGACGGCGTCCAACTTTCGGACCACGACGTTAAGTAGCGTTCCCGTCGACCTCAACCGGACCGGCACCGCCAATGTGCAATTGCAAGTCGGCACCAGCGCTACCACCGTAGAAGTTTCCGGAGTAGCCCCACCTGTCGATACCACGACGGCCCAATTGCAGTCGACCTATAACGAGACATATTCGAAGGACTTGGGACTCACTTCCAACGGACAGGGCGGCGGCGTCTTGAACCTGTCGATGTTGAGCCCAGGCGTGACGAATGCGAATTCCATGGGTCTTGGTACGGGGCCGTCAGTTGGCGGACAGCGTCCTCGTGACAACAATTTTACCGTAGAGGGCGTGGACAATAACAACAAGTCCGTGACCGGAGCTCTCATCACCATTCCGAACGACGCGGTTGAGAACTTCACCCTCATCTCGAACCAATACAACTCCGAGTTCGGGCACTCCTCCGGCGGTCAGTTCAACACAACGATCAAGACTGGCACCAATACCTTCCACGGATCTCTGTATGAGTACTTCAGGAATCGCAATTTGGATGCGATGGACAATGCCTACGTAAATCAGGGACTGACGACGCCCCCGCGATTCGACAGCAACCGCTTCGGCGGCACCATCGGTGGCCCGATTATTAAGAACAAGCTGTTCTTCTTCTTCAATTACGAGCGCAACCCGGTAGGCCTCACCAGCGGCACTCCAGCAGCTGTTGCCGCACCGACTTCGGCTGGCTTGGCCGCCATAGCCACGGACCCCGCACTCAGCCAAACCAACTTCGGAATCTTTAAGCAATACGTACCCCTTGCTTCCGCGGCGAGTGGCTGTATCCCTTTCAACGGAACCTCGGGCGGAGCCACATTCAGCACTTTCAGCGCGCCAGCAAATGGTAGTTGCGCGGCGGGAAGTGTCGAGACCGGCGCAGTTTCGATCGTGCCTCCGGCATTCCAGGACTACACAAATTTCGTGGTGAGCTCCGATTACAACATGTCGGCAAAGGACCAGATTCGCTTCCGCTATGTCTACAACAACTTAAGCGGGCCCGACACTTTCGCCCAGTTACCGACTTTCTTCGTAAACGTTCCGATCAAATATCGGCTGGTAAACCTGAGTGAATACCACACCTTCACTCCGGCGGTCTTGAACGAATTCCGTGTGGGTTTCAATCGCTATTCCAACGTTACCCCCGTCGGCACCCAGAAATATCCGGGGCTGGACGCATTTCCCAACGTTGTCCTCTCTGACCTGGGAGCCGGTGGTCTGAACATTGGCCCTGATCCCAACGCTCCGCAGTTCACCATTCAGAACTTCTATCAAGTGGTCGACAACATCTCCTGGACAAAGGGCAAGCACAATTGGAAGTTCGGAGGGGAATACCGGTGGTATATTTCCCCGCAGCAGTTTACCCAACGCGCACGTGGCGACTACGAGTACAACGCTTCTCAGCTCTATTTGGAAGACTTCTCGCCCGACATCATTGGTCAGCGGAGTTCCGGGCTGACAACCTACTACGGCAATCAGAAAGCCGTGTACTGGTACGCCAATGACACTTGGCGAGTGACCCCGCATTTCACTGCCAACTTGGGAGTACGCTACGAGTACACCCAGATTCCATTGGGTGAACAGCGGCAGGCGCTTAACGCAATTTCAGATTCGCCCAGCGTACTCATTCCCCAGGTGGGTAATCAGCCGCTCATTTTCTCCAAAATTAGCGCTCCCAAGCACGACTTCGCGCCACGTATCGGCCTCGCCTATTCCCCTGGCAACAGTGGCGAAACCTCCATCCGAGCGGGCTTCGGCATGGCCTACGATACCTTATATGACAACATTGGTATCTTGTCGGTGCCGCCGCAAGTCGGTGCCACCAACAACGTTGACACCTCGAAAGCGTCTACGCCGAACTTCCTCGGCGGCGGCGGCTTGTCAGGTGGCGGCAGTGGCATTACGATTTTAGATCGCCCAACAGCAATTGCATCCACCTCGGCATGGATCCCGCCCAATCAGAAGTATCCTTACTCCATCAATTGGAATTTGGGTGTCCAGCATTCGTTCGGCAAGGCGTATACGGCTGAGGTCGGTTATGTCGGAACCCGGGGTAATCACCTTGACGTGCAGAATATTCTGAACTTCCAGGCGATAGTTACGCCCCAGAATTTCCTTCCGACCTACCTGCAGGCTCCCGACCAAGGCACGTTGAATGCGCTTCCAAACGGGTTGACTGCGCTCGAGAATCTCAACAACGTTCCGGCAAACCTGAACGCAGCAGGGTTCAATCAAAGTCCCCTGACTGCCTTCATCCCGTCAGGTTGGTCGACGTACCACGCCTTGCAGACCAGTCTTACCCGCCGGTTCAACAACGGCCTGCAGTTCCAGGCGGCGTACACCTGGAGCCATGCCATCGACAACAGCACAGCTGACTTCCACAGCACAGATTTAACCCCTCGCCGTCAGCAAGACTTCTTTAACTTCAATTCGGAAAAGGCCACGTCGGCCCTCTCCCGCACCAACCGCTTCACGATTGCGGCAGTCTACGATCTGCCGTACTTTAAGAGCGGCAACTGGCTGATGAAGAACGTGGTCGGCAACTGGCAGTTCAGCCCGGTTTACACTTACGAGTCTCCTCAGTTGGCATCAGTTCAATCAGCTACAGACTCAAACCTTAACGGTGACACCGCTGGCGATCGAGCAATCTTTAATGCAGCCGGCGTACCCGGAACGGGGAGCAGTGTTACTGGCTTGACGGCCACCGCTGGTCCCAATGCAGGAGATATTGTCGCTTATTTGGCCAATAATCCAAACGCCCAATACATCAAGGCGGGCAAAGGAGCCTTGGCCGACACTCGCCGTAACACCATAGTGACGGCACCCACCAACAACGTCGACTTCGCTATTTACAAGGACCTGAACTTCACCGAGAGGTTCGCGTTCCGGCTTGGGGCCCAGTTCGGTAACCTGTTCAATCATCCCCAGTACATTCCTGGAGCCAATCCGGGTCTGGGGCTCGGCGTCAACGACGTGCTTTCGTGGAGCGCGTGCTGCACCACCTCTGCTTACCGGAACTTTGCCACTCCTGGGAACGTAGCCTTTGACAATGTAAAGGCCACGTTCGGCAGCAGCGCGCGCACCGGCGCGATCGTTGCGAAGTTCACCTTCTAACCGCTACTGTCTCGGTAGCGCAACAATCATGGGGAGCCGTCAAAGGCTCCCCGTTCTTTTGCCTATTTGACTTCTCGATAACACAGCCTTGCCACCACCCTGTACTGAGAATCCCCCAACATAAGCCCGACTTGAGAAAAGATCGAAAACATGGATACTAGCGGCAGGAAAATCAAATGATGCCACTGCTGGCGATGTTCCTCGCATCCCGACTCGTGCATTTGTCCGCGGTCGATGTGACCATCGTTGCCTTCTACTTTGTCTTGGTGCTGGGGATCGGCTTCTATCTGCGCGGCCGCGCCCAGACTGGCGAAGATTTTTTCATGGCTGGACGCGAGATGACGGCCTGGGTCGCCGGCCTTAGTTTCCTTTCCGCAAATTTGGGCGCCCTCGAACTAATGGGGTGGGCAGCAGGCGCGTATCAGTACGGCATGCTGGCCGTGCATTGGTATTGGATCGGCGCGATCCCTGCCATGCTTTTCCTTGCTATCGTGATGATGCCCTTTTACTACATTTCCAAGACGCATTCTGTGCCGGGTTATCTGAAGTTGCGTTTCGGAGAAGCCAGCCGGACGCTGTCGTCGGTTTCCTTTGCCTTCATGACGGTGTTGATGAGCGGCATCAACATGTACTCGATGGCGCTAGTGATGAAGGTGGTGCTGGGGTGGGACATCCATTTCAGCATCTGGGTATCGTCGCTGACGGTCGCAGTTTACGTTGCTCTCGGCGGATTGCGCTCCGCCATTTTTAATGAGGTGTTGCAGTTCGTCCTGATCTGGGCGGGTGCATTGCTGATCCCGATCCTCGGGCTGATCGAAGCCGGCGGATGGAGCAACCTGAGACTGCAAATCGCGCACAACGCTTCGGCCGAATACACCCACGCGTGGGCCACCCTTGGCTCGTTCAATGGCAATCCCATGGGAATTCATTGGACGGGCATCGTCTTCGGATTGGGCTTCGTGCTCGCGTTCGGTTATTGGACAACCGATTTTCTGGTAGTACAGCGGGTCTTGGCCGCCAAGGATTTGCGCGCGGCAAAAATGGCTCCGATCATCGGTGCCGCATTCAAGCTCATGGTGCCGTTCATCGTGATTCTCCCGGGCCTGCTCGCTATCGCGCTTCTGCCTATCAAGTTGACAGGCGAAACCGCAGCCGTCGCTTCCGGAGGCCACAGTTACAACGAAGTGCTGCCGCTGATGCTGGCCCGCTACTGCGGACCGGGCCTGCTGGGACTAGGAGTAACCGCGCTGATTGCGGGGTTCATGTCCGGCATGGCGGGCAACGTGAGCGCATTCACCACGGTGTGGACCTACGACATTTACCGTGCCCTCATTAATAAGAACGCAAGCGATCACCACTACGTGAACATGGGCCGCTGGTGTACCGTGCTGGGTGTGCTGATCAGCGTGGGCACCGCGTATCTGGTGATGTCGTTTGCCAGCATCATGGATTACGTGCAGGCCTTGTTCAGTTTTTTTATCGCGCCGCTGTTCGGGACGGTGATCCTGGGAATGCTGTGGAAGCGGGCAACTCCTGCGGGTGGATTCTGGGGCTTGCTGGCGGGAACGCTTTCGTCGATCGCGATGTGGGCCTGGGTGAAGGCCGATCCTGCAGCCCTGCGATACGTGGCGCTCTCGCCAAATGCGCGCGACATGGCGGAAAATATGTATCGCGGCCTGTGGTCCTGGATCGTGTGCGTGCTGGTGACCGTGGCTGTCAGCTACATGACGAAGCCGAAACCGGACAGCGAGTTGAACGGTTTGGTCTACGGTGTCACTGCGATTCCCCAGGAAGGCGAGGTTGCGCTGTATCAACGTCCGGCATTCTGGGCGGTCGTTGTAGCAGTCGTTTTCATTGTGCTCAACATCTTATCTTGGTAGCCAGAGTCGGAGGACGTATGCATGAAGGTGAGATTTCGATCTGGTTTTTCATTGGCCTCTCACTGCTGGTAAACGGGGCTTTAATTCTTAGCGCGGGAGTCTGGGAAATAGTCCATCCCCCCGCGAATCCGGTGGTGCTGTTTTCTCTGCATGCCAATGTCTGGTGGGGCGCAGCATTACTGGTGTTCGGTCTTATTTATTGCTCTCGATTTCGCCCGGGACGCCAATCGTAATAAGGTGATGCATAACGGAAATCACAACAACTCCTAAATGATGAAGGAGTCTCCAGCGTGCGAGTGCAAGGTAAAGACTTCCTTGCCGACCACGATTTGTCGGTGACACGGAATGACCAGGACATCGCCAACTGGGCGGCTCTCCACTCAACCAGCCCAAAGAGACGTTTCAAGAGAATTACGATTTGCTGAATCTGCCCCGCCCTACTAGAATGGCTCCCGCTTCAATCCGTCTAAAAATTTGCTTCTCAATCAGGAGGGACATGAAAACAAGAATTCTATTGACTCTGGCTCTATGCTTCATCGGAGCAGTGTGCTTCGCCGCCGACTCCAACATGATGGGCACCTGGAAGCTGAACGAGGCCAAGTCAAAATTTGGCCCGGGAGCGTCCAAGAACAGCATGGTTGTGTACGAGGCTGTGAGTGAGAAGGTGAAGGTCACGATCGATGGCACCGACAAGGACGGCAAGCCGGCGCATAATGAGTGGACTGGCAAGTTCGACGGCAAAGACTATCCCGTCACCGGCGATCCGAATCAGGAGATGCGGTCGATCACGAAGATCGACGACCATACGTACGGCTTCAACGTCAAGAAAGGCGGTAAGGTCACCACCAGTGGCAGGATTGTCGTGGCGGCTGACGGCAAGAGCCGCACTGTGACCACGACCGTAACCGACGGCAGCGGTAAAAAGATCACGAGCACCACGGTATACGACAAGCAATAGCGGATCAGGGGTGACGATAACAGTGATGCCCTCCTGCTCCTTTGAACGGGAGGGCATCGCAGTTTAGAAGCTGATCTTCAGAATTTTACCGCCGTTGCCCACGAACCATCCCGCTTTCGGATTGTCAAACGCGACTGCCCAGTAGCCGCTCACCTTGGACGGTAGTTTGAACCAGGTTCGTCCTTCATCAGGAGTCCATGCTGCTGGGCCCGAGGTAAAGTTTGGCGCGGTCTCGGCGGTGATCACAACCGTGTGATCCCCGTGGCCGTCTCCTCCTTTAGCGTCGCCGTGGCTATGTATGTAGCTCAGACAGAAAATCGCTCCCTTCACGGGAGGCTTGTTGGTGAGCTGCCAGGTCATACCGCCGTCATTTGACGTAGCCATGTCGGCGCTATCGTTAGCGGCCAAGTCGCCACCGCCCACGATGCCATTGTGAGGGTCGCGGAAGGCGACCGTGATCGCGCCCGCGGTGGCCGAACTGACCAGCGGAGTGTCGTACGCGTTCCAGGTGTCGCCGCCATCTCTCGTGGCCAGGATCCTCGCGATGGTCGCGCCGCCAGTGGCAATCCACGCATTCTCCTCACCCTGGGTTGTGACGCAGGTTCCACTAGCCGCGAATGAAGCTTCTCCCTTCAACGCCGGCGGCATATTATTGGCGATGCTCCGCCACGTCGTTCCATCGGTAGTACGAATATCGGGGAAAACTCCGTTCACCGAGTCGCTGTGCGCGATGCCGCGGTCCGGCGTCCAGAAGGCGAAACAATCGTAGAAGGCTTTCTTACGTTGGTTCTTGAACTCTATCGTCCACGTCGCGCCGCCGTCGACGGTCTTGTAGATACGAAAACTTCCAGGGTTATTTCCGATAGACATTAAATATGCGACCTTATCGCTGACCCCCTGCACGTCGCGGAACTGCAGCTTTTCGGCTCCCGGCACCACAGCGGCTTTCCAGTGTTCTCCGCCATCGGTGGTGACGACATACGTACCGCCGGCCCCTGCAGCCCAGACGACACGCGAGTTCACCGGACTGACCGCAATGAGCAGCTGCGTCGTGCCGCTATTTTGTGGAGTGAGCTTGGGTTGATGATCTTTCGCAAAGCCGGGAGTTGTGAATGCGATCAAGAGAACAGCCAGGGAACAATTCAACATAGGAGACCTCTCCGGAAGGGAATTCGTGCAGCGGTGCAAGTATAGGAGCGGTCGCAAAGCCGTGTCAAACGGGCGTTTGCGGAAACTCGCCTACGCGAAGGAGTTCGTCAACACAACTAAAAGCCGCACGCGCAAGAGCGCTCAGCCGGCGGTCTTTCTATTCGCCGAACTATGGCTTGAGGCTGCCGCTGGCGCATGCCCGATTGCCGCAGCCGCCAGCCGGCCGGTTCGGCGCATGGTGGCGCAGTCAAATCCGTAGGCCGTGCCGCAAACCACACAGATTTGGTAGTCCTGCCCTTGGGCGCCTGTGTGTGGCCACGAAAATTGATGTCGGCAAAACATTTCCGAGAGTCGCTTAAACAATGGTGGAGTCATGCTGTTCTGTTCCCCTGCTTTGATGAGGTCATCGTGATGTACCGAGTAGACTGTGGCCGGTTATTCGCCTGACGCATATTGATTCTCCATGCTGTCGGACGCACCGTCCAATCGAAATTGCCCGCCAAGTGTGTTTGCCAATGAGCTCAAATCCTTAGCGAGGGCGTGCCGCCAGCGTCCCACGGAATCCTGCGCCAGTTCTTCCATGGTCTGTCCGAAGGAGAGCAACGTTCCCGCAACCTGGGTTTTCAGCAACTGCGAGATGGAGCCTTCGATTCCTCTTTGGACGCTCTTCAAATGTTCGCAGGCATGCTCGAGCTGGTTGCCGAGTTCCTGGGAATTGCGGGTGCTCAACTCTTTAAGAACTACGTCCAGAGCCTTTTCCAATTGCGTTCGCGCCCCGGAAATGATGTCGCTCCCCATTTGCACCAGGCGGCTGTCGAGGTCTGACTCCAGATGGCGGGCGGTTTCGTCGAGCTTGGTCATGCGAGTGGCAAGCTCGGCGTTCTGCGCCTGCAGGCGCGACGATTCTGATCCTACCGCCACCTGAACTTTCTGCATTTCCTGACGGTACATATCGTGCTCTTCGCTCAGGCGCTGCTGCAGACCTCGTAAGAACTCCTCGCTGCGCCGCTCCAGCCGGATTCCTGCTTCCAAAACTTGCTTTTGAAACCGCTCTGCTCCAGAAACCAGATGCTTCTGTACGGCGTCGGTGATTTCCTCTGAGAAACCTTGAGCCCGTTGCTCAACCGCCTGCAGGTCCTGTCCGACTTGCTGGCGAAAGTCGTTGTGGGCCTCAGTGATCTTCTTCCCGATGGCTTCCTTGGCCGTCTCCAACACCTGTTCGGACTGTTGGCGTGTCTGGCGCAGAACTTGCACGCCCAGTTCCTCGCGCAGCCTCATCAAAAGTTTTTCTTCCACCTCCGGCGGAATGTGCGAGAGCGATATGTCAAATTGGCTTCGCCTGGTTGTTGCCTGCGCCAGTTTTTCGCGGAGTTCTTTAATCTCCGCTTGCAATGGCTCAACGAATTCGGCCATCACAGCCCGAAAGCGCACGTACTCGGGCACTCGCTTTCCCCGCGGTGGCTGCTCTCCGCGCGCCGGTGCCTCTGAAGGTTGGGACCAATCGGCAGGCAAGGTTTCGAGCCCCCAGAAATTATCCGGCTGATCCAGCCTCGCGCCCAGTTTCCAACTCTGTTGATCGTGGTCCATGGGTTGGCAATCGACAATGTGAGCCATCGTCCAGCGGCCGTCTTTGCTTTGGAATTGCACCGGAACACCGGCGTCCAACTTCATTGAAGAGCGCATCGCGCAGCCGTGGGCGTTGACGACCAACGTCTCACATACCTCGGAGAAGCCGGCATCCGGTTCCAGGCTGGTGACAAGTATCGGGAGGGTGATTGGTAGTCTCGAGCTACGACGTAAGTCAGTCAGATTTTGCGCGCGCATGGGTGTCCCTTCTGGCGAAGTGTACGCGCTCCTCGTGTCCGTGGCGGGGACTCGAGTTCTCTTAAGGTAACGCTAGATGGCCCACAAAGCTCGACACGATAGTGTCTTTTCGTTTGTGCAATGGGACACTGCCCCTACCGTGATCGTGATACCTGATTCCCACGCAGGATTTTCTCAGCCACGACTATGGTGTTCGTACCGGCTCGCCTACTGGCAACTGATCGCGGGTTTACTGAGAAAAGACGTTGTCCATCCGCTCGCACCGCATGAACCATAAAACGCACGAGACAATACGAAGCCTTCGCAAGTGGCGCCCCACGTCACGCCATTGCAAGTGCATATTGACACGTCCTTTTCGGAGGAGGAGAATTGTGCCCGCTGCAATTGGTGGGGCCCTCGTACGTTCCGAACGCAGGTTGTCAGGATTCTCTGAAGCGAGGTCATTCCATGCCACGAAAATGTTTCCGGATCGCTGCAAGTTTCATCCTAGCTGCGACCGGCGTGCTCCCCGTCATCTCCTCCAGCACATCGCCAGCCAGCAACTACAAAATCATTTACTCATTTACCGGCGGGAGCGATGGCGGACAGCCAGTGTCCGATCTCACTCTCGACAGCGCCGGCAATTTGTACGGCACCACAAGTCAAGGAGGAACTGGAACTGCATGCAGCGGCGGCTGTGGAACTGTGTTTGAACTGAAGCGCTCGGCTGATGGCTGGAAAGAGGAAGTGCTCCACAGCTTTCTCGGTGGTCTTGACGGTGCAAGCCCCCAAGCGGGGGTCATTTTCGATAATTCTGGCAATCTCTACGGCACGACCGCTCTTGGTGGCAATGGTTATGGTTACGGAACGGTGTTTAAACTGACACCGAACCCGAGCGGCGGATGGACCGAGTGGATTATCTACAGCGGCTTTAACTGCTATGGAAATGCGGTTGGATGCGTGCCCGAGTCCGACCTAGTCTTCGATGCTCAAGGTAACCTCTACGGTACAACTTCTGAGGGCAACGGAACTTGTCTTGGCAATGGCTGTGGCGCCGTTTTCAAGCTCACACCACAGCCAAATGGGCCGTGGACCGAAACAACGTTGCACTCGTTTTCGGATCCGCCTGACGGCGGCGTTCCCTCAGGGGTCGTGGTCGATTCTGATGGCAGCATTTATGGATTGACTACCTATGGGGGCACGGGACAGTGCAATCCCAACTTATTATATGGCTACGTTCTAGGTTGCGGCATTCTCTACAAGCTCACGCCCAATTCCGGCACAACTTGGACGGAAACCATTCTTTATAACTTTGCTCGTGGTGGCGGCTTTGGCAGGTACCCATCGGGTGCGCTATTTTTCGACAGCCCGAATCATCTGTTTGGGGTGACCCGGGCCGGTGGCGACGGAATTGGTAGCATCTTCGAGCTGCTGAACACTGGAAAGGGCGGATGGCAGGAGAGCGAAGCCCATATCTTTTTCGGAAACCCGGACGGCGCTAGGCCCGTGGGAAGGTTAGTAAGGGATGCAAGTGGCAATCTGATCGGCGTGACTGGAGCGGGCGGCGGAACGAACGGAAACGGCATTGTTTACGAGCTGGAGCATTCGAAAAGCGGTTGGAAGGAACGAATCCTGCATAGGTTTGCAGGACCGCAATATGAGCTAAACCCGTTAGCGGGAGTCGTATCCGACACGCAGGGACATCTTTACGGCACCACGAAAAATGGCGGGGGAGGGTCGTGCACCCTAGGCTGCGGCAAGGTTTACGAGCTATTGCCTGATCCATAATGCCGGATCGGTCCCGACTTTTTCGCAATGTGTGGATTGACGTCCGTCTGACTGGGAGTGGACAAGCAAGAGAGCAGGAGAGTAATTATGAGCGCGCAGGAATTGAATGGCTCACGCCGCTCCCGCACGGTGGTTCGGCTGGGCGCGAGGTTGGAAAAAGCATTGGTAGCCTATGCAGCAGCAGCGGTAGCTGCGGGAGTTGGGTTGCTCGCCCTGGCACCATGCGCCGAGGCCAAGATCGTATTCACGCCAGCACATATAGATATCCCCGTCAACGGCTCCATTTTGCTAGACCTAAACCACGACGGAATCGCCGACTTTTCCTTCCTGAATGACGAATGGAGATACGACGAAGGAGAATTTGAGTTCCTCTTGGGCGCGAAGCCAAAGAATCCGAGCAATGCGGTATGGGGCAGAGGGACGTTCAGTTCAAGCTTTCCCTTTGGTTTTAAAGGACGGTTCGCCGCCGCGCTTCGCGCTAGGGTTACCGTCGGACCTAGCAAGTCCTATTTCCGGGACAGCGCCAACGGGCTTCTTGCCGAGGACGGGGGCTGGGCTTACTCGAGTACCAGCCGCGGCCAATGGCTATATACCCGAGGCCGCTACCTGGGGCTGAAGTTCGTAATTAGCGGCGAAAACCATTACGGGTGGGTCCGGCTTACTGTGGGTATAGATCCGCTTGTGACAGGAATTCAGGCTGCGGTGACCGGCTACGCCTACGAGACTATTCCCAACAAGCCGATCATTACAGGCAAGACCAAGGGGCCGGACGTCATCATCCTTGGACCAGCAACCCTCGGACGATTAGCTAAAGGCACAACCGGAATTCCCGATTGGCGTAAAAAGCAATAGCGAGAACACCAGGTTTGACCACGATGTGGAACTCAGCCAAAACCGCCTAGCTTGTGAATCGTGAGCGCTCGTAACACCTATCGTTGAATAAGTCAAAGCGGCACAGGTAGATCAGTCTTCTATTGTAGCGTTCTTTGCCGGAACCTCGGGCGCCAGATTCCCAATTCGGAACCGAGTCCGAATCCGGTCCATTTTCTCCTTGATCTGGCTCTGCTACTCCCGATAATATAAAACCACCTAGGTTATCTTTAAGATAATCACTGATCTTTGACAACCTAACCCTGACGCAACGGCGCCGAGTTCGACCTGTCTTGGAGCGGACGAAAAATGTTGCTTCGGCTCACTTGTGTTCCAAAAACGGAACTGCGGGGCAAAGAGGTCTTGAATAACTTTCATGTTTTCAAGATTTTGCCTGTAACTACCTTAAGAACTATAGATCTAGGAAGCAAGAAAAATTCCAGCCCTTTGTTTTCTAGATTTTGCGCAAAAACGAGAGTTTTTTTTGAGGTAAATTCTGCACCAGAATGTGTGCACAGAGAATCACGGGATTGGTGGACCGCAGTCAACCACGCAACTAGGTCGCGCTCGCAAACCGTACCGCAGTTTGCCGCTCGGCAGCCTTGGCGTAATGGGAACTCTTGACGGCGTACATGCGGCGATCGGCTTCCGCCAGCAGGTGTTCCGCATTGTTGCCATCGGCGGGGTAGAAGGCCTGGCCAATGCTCGCCGAAACCAGACCCTCGCCGCAAACCGCTTTCCCGGCTTCCGCGATGATGGTCTCGATCCGCTGGGCCATTTCGGTCGCTGCATCCTTACTTAGGCCGGGTGCGATGATCACGAATTCGTCGCCGCCCATTCGCGCCGCATAATCGTATTGCCGGCACGAGGCTCGCAACGCTTCGGCGAACGTCTGCAGGAGTTTGTTGCCTTGGAAGTGGCCAAAGCGGTCGTTCACTTGCTTGAATCCGTTGAGATCGGAAACGAACACGGCCAGCGGCAGATTGGAGCGCTTGCACCGTGCCAGTTCACGGTCCAGATGATAAAAGAGCGATCGCGCGTTGGGAAGCCCAGTAAGGTAGTCGGTGGTGGCTGAATCTTCGGCCAGCCGATATTTCAAGGCATTCTCTATCGTGAAGCCGATCTTAGAGCTGATGGCCATCAGGATTCGAAGGTGATCCTTGGTGAATGCGTCCTGCTCGGTGCGATACAGCGCGAGCACTGCTACTACGCCCGAGACTCCTTCGAGCGGCACGGCCAAGGCTGAGCGCAAGGTGCTGTACTTTGCCGGATCATTGATATATCCCGGCTCGACCGCTGGGTTGCCATTCAGAATCGGCTTGTTGTTTTGCGCAACCCAGCCGGACAGCCCGTCACCCAGCGGAATCCGCAGAGATGAGAACAGGCGAAAGTTATCGCCGCTTACATACTCCGGAGTCAGCAGATCATCCTTCTTGAGATAGACCGCCATCGAGTCATACGGCACCAGACGCTTCAGGCGTGAGGAAAGCATCGAAAGGGTATCGTCCACGCTTAGCGAGATGCCCAAGTCATGACTCAGCTCGAAGAGCATTTGCGCCTCCTGGCGCGCTTCGGCGATGAACGAGAGATAATCGCGGCGCTGCTCCGGTTGCTGCGTGAGCGTTGTTTCCGATTTTGCGAAGCCTGCATCCGGAGCTGCCCCTCGTTCCACTTTGAGGTCAGTGGACAGTTTTGCTGGAGTCTTCGGAGGGTTCGCATGGGCGAGTTTTTCCAATTCAACATAACGCCGGTGTAGGACCTCCACCACGCGCGGGTCGAAGCTTTTGCCGGCTTCGCGGACCACGTGCGCCATGGCTTCGTTCAAGGGCAACGCGCGGCGGTATTGCCGATCGGAAGCCAGCGCGTCGAGGCAATCGACGGCTGCCAGGATTCGAGCTCCGATCGGTATGGCCTCACCTTTTAGCCCGTACGGGTAACCGCTGCCATCCCATTTCTCGTGATGTGCCCTGACGATCGGCACCACTGGATAAGGAAACTCCACCTGTTCCAGAATCTCTGCCCCGATCACGGGGTGAATCTTCATCTTCTCGAACTCTTCCGGCGTAAGTTTCCCCGGCTTGGAGATGATGTGTTCCGGCACTGCCAGCTTGCCGATATCGTGAAGAACAGAAGCAGCCTGCAACGCTTCGGTGTCGTCTTCACCTAAGCCAAGATCCTTGGCGATCTCCATCGCGTAAATGCGAACCCGTTGCAGGTGATCGTGGGTCGTGTGATCCTTGGCCTCAATCGCCAGTGCAAGGGCCTCGATAGTTCGCAGGTGCAGAGTGGACACCTGTTCGGCATGCCGCTTCTCATCTTCGAGTTTACTCAGGTAAAGGCGATAGGACCGGTACATGAGATAAACCGGAGGCAAGACCAGAAGCGAAGACTGCCATCCAATGTGCCGGTTCAAAAAGCTTACCAACCCGGCGATTGCCGCGCCCACGAGGTAATAAGGGAAAGACCAGAAATAGCATTCCGTCCATACCTTCAAGACGGGCTTACCTTCGGTCAACCGAATGATGGTTGCCATGGCGAAGGTATTGAAAGCGAAATATGTAATCGCTACCAGAAGTAACGCCAGAGGATCGCTCCGGTGCAGTCCATGGGTCGTGAAGAGTTGGTATGCGACGTAGGAAGCTGCGGTTCCGACCGGTAACTGCGAAAGATTGAAAAGAACGTGGATCGACTTGAGGTTCGAAGACTTCCAATAGGACTGAACCAGAACCGCCGCGAACCCAATCACCAGAGTTTCCGCGAAGCTCATCTCGAGGACGCCCAAGAGAATGAATAGGAAGTTCACCGACATCGTCCCGTTTATGCCGGGAAGTTTTATTTTCAGGGATGAAGCCAACAACGCGACAGCCAGGTAGCAGAAGAATTTGACCGGGTCCATCGATTGCCAATTCGACAATGCGATGTAGAAACACCCCAGGGCCGCTGCGGCCATACCTCCAATAAACAGCTGTGCACCCAGTTGTCGGGGAAAGCCGGACATTCTACGATTCTTGCTCAGGTGGAGGGAAATGTCCGGGTAAAATCGCTATCGCTGTATTACCATCGTGTTCTGCTTGAGAGTCAATGGCTTACAGCCATGCGACGCGAGCCAGTTCATAAGGAATCGGGCATTAAAGATGCCAGCCGTCCGCAAGGGGTCATCCCTCCGTGACCCTGAGACATACTAAATCCCGCGGAGGTTTTCACCACACGTGGCAGGCATTCGCGCTCACCATGGGTTGTCCCGCTTTGCAGCCCCAAGCTTTTTGAAACTCGGGCATGTTCTGCACCACCCCATCGACGCGCCATTTTCCGGGCGAATGAGGATTGGTTGTCACCTGGGTGCGCTCAAATTCAGGACGCCGTTTCTCGCACCATACGCGTGCAAAACCCAGGAAAAAGCGCTGCTCAGGAGTGTAGCCGTCAATCTTCTGACCCTCTTTTCCGGTTTTGTCGTCTGCGATCATGTGCTCAAGGGCCATTAGCGCGATGCGTGCCCCACCATTGTCGGCGGTATTTTCGCCCAACGTGAGCCGGCCATTGAGCTTGAGATCGTCGACCGCGACAAAGTTGCTGTACTCATCGGCGACGCAGCTTACTCGCTTTTCAAATTCCTTTCCATCCTCAGCCGTCCACCAGTCACGCAGATTGCCCTGCGGATCGTACTTGCGCCCCTGGTCGTCGAAGCCATGGGTTAATTCGTGTCCGATCACCAGGCCGATTCCGCCGAAGTTCACAGCATCGTCCATGTTCTTGTCAAAGAATGGTGGTTGCAGGATACCCGCGGGAAACACAATCTCGTTGTAGGAGCCGCTGTAGTACGCGTTGACCGTGGGCGGCGTCATGCCCCATTCCTTGCGGTCGAGAGGCTTGCCAATCTTGGCAATTTGACGCTTGGATTCGAATTCGTTGGCGCGCAGAACATTCCCCAACAGATCTCCGCGCACCACGGTGAGTGAAGTGTAGTCACGCCAAACATCGGGATAGCCAATCTTGTTGCGAATGGATTGCAGCTTGAGCTTGGCCTGTTTCTTGGTTTCGCCTGTCATCCACGGGAGGCCCTGGATGTCCTCGTCCAGCGACTTCTCGAGCGCATCGACCATTTTCAACATGCGCTGTTTGCCCTCTGCGCCGAAAGTGAGCTCCACGTATTTCTGGCCTAGAGCTTCGCCAAGGGACTGATCGGTCAATTCCACGCAGCGCTTCCATCGGGCTTGGATCTCCTTCTGACCGGTCAACGCCTGACGCATTTTAAAGTTCGCCTCGACGAACGGCTGGGAAAGCCACGGAGCGGATGCTCGCATCAGATGCCAGCTCACATAAGTCTTGAGGTTGTCCAGTGATTCGGATTCCACGACACCATTTACCTGCTTGAAGAATTCAGGGTTGCTGACGTTCAACTCCGAAAAACTGGGTGTTCCAGTGTCCGTGAAATAACGATCGAGATAAAAATTCGGCGCCAGCGCAATGGCCGCGTCCCGCGTCATCTTGTGGTCTCGCACCCTGGGGTCACGGCGGACGGTGCGGTCCATGGACGCTTTCGCCAGCGCGGTTTCGATGCGCAATACGGTTTGGGCCGAGTCCGCCGCCTGGGCGGACGATTGCCCCGCAAGCACGAACATCTGGGTCACGTACTCGACGAGGTGCTTGCGCATTTCCGTCATGCGAGCATCGTCTTTAATGTAGTAATCGCGGTCGGGCAGCGACAATCCACCCTGATCGATATAAGCGATCACTTGATCCGCATTGTGCAAGTCAGAATTGGAATAGAAATTAAACAATGGATTGGGGCCGATAAGATGAACCCGCGCGATAGCGTCGATGAGGGCCGTCTTGTCTTGCACTGCTGAGATGCGGTCCAGTTCGGGTTTCAGCGAATCGAGGCCCTTTGCCTCGACAGCCTTTTCGTCCATGCAGGAGCCATACAAGTCGCCGATCTTTTGATCGATCGCATTCCTGCTGGGATCGTTGGTGGAGTTTTTTTCCAGAATCTCCCGCAGTGTGACCAGGTTGCGCTCGTCCAGTTCGACAAAGCTCACCCACGAGCTCTGATCCGCTGGAATTTCCGCGGTCTTCAGCCAGTTGCCACAGGCGTATTGATAGAAATCGACGCAGGGATCAAGCGTCTTATCGACGTTCTCAATGCTGAAGCCCGGGGCTGACTTCGCAGGTGAGTCGGTCTGGGCACAAGCGAAGATGGTTCCCAGCAGCAAGACCGCAAAGATACGGGATATGCGCATAAGACCTCATTTTGGAATAGAACGGAGATTGTAAGGCCTGCAGCTTTGGACGGACAAGAGCAGAAAAGGATATGTTGCACTCCGATCAACGTATCGTATCGAACTCAACCGGGCAGAGGGAATTCGAGCAAAGCGAGAAGCTTGGAGCGTCCGATCTCCTTTGGCGGCGTATAATTCGGTTGTTAAAGAATCCAGCAAAGGTGATCACTCATGGCTCCCACGAACGGTAATTCCGGCAATGGCAATCATTCTACTGATGTCAACGGGCACAGCGTGCCGCGGCCGCGAGCCGAGTGGATTGCTCGTCGCAAATCGGAGAATCAGGACGGCAATTTCTCCCAAATGCGCTATGCCCGCAAGGGTCTGATCACCGAGGAAATGATCTACGTGGCAGAGCGCGAAAAACTTTCTGCCGAGTTGGTTCGCGACGAAGTCGCGCGCGGTCGCATGATTGTTCCGGCCAACATCAATCACCCGGAACTGGAGCCAATGTGCATAGGTGTGGCTTCGCTGTGCAAGATTAACTCCAACATTGGTAATTCCGCGGTTACCTCCAACATTGATGAAGAGCTCAAGAAACTGCATACCTCCGTACACTTCGGCGCTGACACGGTTATGGATCTTTCGACCGGAGGTGAAATTCACGAGATTCGAGAAGCGATCCTGCGCCACTCGCCAGTACCGATCGGAACGGTGCCGATTTACGAAGCAATCTCGCGCGTAAAGCGCATCGAAGACTTGAATGCCGACATCATGCTCGAAGTGATCGAAGAACAAGCCGAGCAGGGCGTGGATTACATGACTATCCACGCTGGTGTGCTAATCCAGTATTTACCCATGGTTTCGAAGCGCATCACGGGGATCGTGAGCCGTGGCGGTGCCATTCTGGCGCAGTGGATGGCTCACCATCACAAGCAGAATTTTCTGTACGACCGTTTCGACGATATCTGCAAGATCTTCGCCAAGCACGATGTTTCGTTCTCTTTGGGCGATGGCCTGCGTCCCGGCTGCATCGCCGACGCCAGCGATGAAGCGCAATTCGCGGAATTGAAGACGCTAGGCGAACTCACCAAAAAAGCATGGGAATACGATGTGCAGGTGATGATCGAAGGCCCCGGCCATGTCCCGCTCGACAAGATTAAAGAGCAGGTGGATAAGGAGAAAGAGCTCTGCTACGAAGCCCCGTTCTATACTCTGGGACCGTTGGTCACCGACATCGCGCCAGGATACGACCACATTACTTCAGCGATTGGCGCAGCGATGATCGGCTGGCATGGTGCGGCCATGTTGTGCTACGTCACGCCTAAAGAACATCTCGGGCTTCCAAATGAGAAAGACGTGAAAGACGGAATCATTGCTTACAAAATCGCAGCGCACGCGGCGGATTTAGCGCGCCACCGTCCCGGCGCTCAGGACCGCGACGATGCGCTCAGCTACGCCCGGTACAAATTCGACTGGGAGAAACAATTCGCCTTGTCGCTCGATCCCGAAACCGCGCGCTCCATGCACGACGAAACCCTACCCGATGACTACTACAAAGAAGCCGCCTTCTGCTCGATGTGCGGTCCCAAATTCTGCTCGATGAATTATTCCAGCAAGGTGGACGAGTACAACAAACAAGTCCACGGCCTGGAGAAGAAAGACTACTCGGAACTGGTGGAGAAGTTGGTTTCGATCAAGTAGCTGGCCGGTGTGGCGCGGGCGCCGCGCCCGCGTACTTAGTCCTGGAGTCTCAGTTCGGAGATGTCGTTTTTCGAATTGCTGCTATTTCGTTAAACATCGACTTCATTTTCGAACCAAGTTCCCTCGCTTGGATCTGTGACCTGGTTATCTCCCAGATCGAGGTTATTTCTGGTACGTCGACTCCAACGACGTTCTTCGTAGCATCGCGCTGGAGCACGTCGGCGGGAAACCCTCTCACCGAAATAGATCGAAAAAATAATCCGGGGACATAGAACCAATACCTTTGACACTCTGCCAAATGGGAGGGCTGGGGGACGTGTGCTGCCTGCAAAACCTTTTTAGCGTGCCAGATACCTACCGTGAGTATGACCTGACGTGGGAGCCCTTGTTCTCCTAGCAGGAATCTGCGGATCGGCTCCTCGTACGCACAAAGCTCGATGCGAGGAGCCTTAGATCCGCGCGGGGTCTGCCACTCGTGGATGGCACCGCGCCAGAACATGCTCATCGCGAAATACACGAGCTTGTGAGTCTCGAACGCCGACACGCCAGCCACGTTATAAAGATCAATTTCCTTATTCACGAAAACCGGCGTCAGAGTCTCAAGTGCGGTGCGCAGTGGGAACGGAGCGCCGTAGTCCTGGGGGAGGTTCGCAAGCACCCACCGTTCTCCATTTTCATTAAGGCAGCGCTCGCAGTCTTTGCAGAATACATAATCCCGCAATTGGTCTGAGAGTTGCCTTACACCGTTCTCGCCTAAGGCGACTGGGTGAGGACTCTTCAATTGCGGAGCACGCATCACTCCATATACCTTTTTCGGAAGATAGTGGCTGTCACACAGTTGCTGACTTTCGCGTTTGCAGAGTTTGCAGCTGCCAATTTGCATTAAACTTACATTACGTCTCCACACCGCTCTCCGAGAAGGCTAAGAGCAGGGAAGCTAGCCAAGGCGAAACGTGCGTAGAACCCGCAGGTTTCACCGTGGTAAACCGGCCAGCCGTGCCAGCCTAATGCGCAATCGCAACATCTTCGAGCGTGACTCGCTTGAACGCGCTTGGATCTCCTAGGCGTTTCACGGCATCGAGAATCTCAATGCCGGCCAGACGCCCCTCGGCATCATAGTCGGCAGCGATGCCTTCACCCAGATGCTTAGTCGTAACCGTAGTCTCTTTGAAGCGGATGTAAAGCGCATCCACATTCTGGTCGTAGGTGATCCTCATGCCGTGCACCCCTAGAAATAGTATACGTAAACGGTCACAACTACGATCTCATTCGGTTCCTCAACAAAGATCGGTCGAACCTGCTTGGTCGCGTAATGCCGGCCGTTCCATACGGCATCGAAGGGGAAGTCTTTGCGGCACTCTAGCCGACCGTTTTCCGCGGGATGCCAGGATGCAGTCTGGATCGCGTCAGCCACATCGGCTTCTGTGGTCCCACGAAACGGTAACTGCTGCCTAGCATGCCCAGAGCACACGATTGGCTTGGAAATGTCAGACATTTGCCCTATTAGCATGGCGGCTGCGGACTAGCCTACTTGTTCTCTGAGGCAGTCAAGGAAGGATGGCAGCCGGCTGATTTTTATCGCCCTCCCTTGGCCGCCTCGATCGCTTCGTGCAGTTCGTGCTCGGCTGCCCGCAGATGCTCTTCTGCCTTCGCGCCATGCCCCGCCATATCGTAGTGATTGGCTGCGCGGGCATGTTCCAACTCGTGAATGGCGTCTTCCACATGCTGATGAACTGCTTCCAGGTCGTGCCAATCGCGAACCTGTTGGGCCACCGTGATTCCAGCGACAAATGAGAGACATACAGAAAGAATGGCAACTGCGAGCTTCTTTGTCATATTGTTCCTCTCGGAATGTGAATTAATTTCATTGTGGCGCGCATGGGTACCGGCCATTTTCCCCGGCCATAAGCCTGCTGTCAAACGGAAAGGGGTGCCCCGAACCATAACCATGACTCGTTGATTCTGTGAGCTTGTCCGTTCTGCGCTGCCACGGCTACAATGTGTTGCGTCCGGTACTCGTGCCCTCCCGCATTCTGATCGGGACACTGGAATCGATTCAAGAAGTCAGACGAATGGATTCCGGCGCGCGCCGGCAGCACGAAGTTGCGTGTCGGACATCGCCTTGAAGCTACTGCTACTGTCGCTATTCATCTTCTCGATTTTCGTAGTTGTAAAACCGGCTGCTGCGGTAACTCGCCACTATTACATTGCGGCCGAAGACGTGACTTGGGATTTCGCTCCCAGTGGACATGATTTGCTACGCGGAAGTCTGCTTCCTCCACCTTGGATACTCCGCACGCAGTGGGCAAAAACCCGTTTCATCGAATATACCGACTCCACGTTTTCGGTTCGCAAACCGCAACCCGAGTGGTTGGGAATTCTGGGACCGATTATTCGTGCCGAGGTGGGAGACCACGTTGAAGTCGAATTCCTGAATCGCTCGAAGGTGATGCACAGCATCCATCCGCACGGCTTGCGGTATGACAAGGACGACGAAGGCGCGTTCTATCTGCCGTTTGGTAATGGCTCCCGTGTGGGGCCACGCGGGCGGTTCACCTATCACTGGGTTGCTGACGAAGGCAGCGGACCTGGGCCAGGTCAGCTGAGCTCCATCGTTTGGTGGTATCACGCTCACACCGACGAACCGAAGGAAACCAACGCCGGACTCCTTGGTCCCATCATCGTTACCGCGAAAGGCAAAGCTCGGCCTGATGGAACTCCGAAAGGTGTGGATCGGGAATTTGTTGCCGCCTTCGTGATCTTCGACCAACTTCTGGCAAAACCCGAAGGACTGTTCTATTCCATTAATGGGTACATCTTCGGAAATCTGCCTGGCCTCGTCATGGCGCAGGGCGAAAAAGTGCGCTGGTATGTGATGGGAATGGGGAACGAGATCGACGTTCACTCTCCGCATTGGCACGGCAAAACGGTTACGGACGGACGCCGCAACGTGGATGTCATCGAACTCTTGCCTGCGAGCACGAATGCTGTCGACATGGTCGCTGACAATCCTGGCACATGGATGTTCCACTGTCATGTAAGAGATCACATGGAAGGTGGAATGATGGCATCTTTCACCATCTACAAGCCTCCAACCAGGAGTTGCCCGCTACATTTCGTAGGCGGCAAGTTCTGGAGTGGAAGTCCCGCATACACGCTTACGGTCAAGAACGAGAGTGCGAAAAAAATCAAGGGCTTTACGCTGACTTTCGAGCATTTCGTCGCGCCCCAACTGTTGAATCATCCTTTTCTTGATACGTGGAATTCCGACCAACCGCTTGACCCCGGTCACGAGCAGACAATTGATATGAAGGCATATCCGGGGACCGAGGAGCGCATAATGGGCTGGGTGCTCATGCCCACGAAAATTTCATTCGACGATGGAACGGTTTGGACGCCGCAGGAACGTGGCGAATGTTTCGGAGCATTCTGGAAGGATGCTGACCACCCGGATTTAAAAATCGTGCCTCCTGAGCAAATGGAAACGAACCCCGATTGATCGCGCGTAGAGAAACTGCAGATCCCTCGCTTTGCTCGGGATGACAATTGGATGGCTTAACGATCACTCCTAGCGATCGTTCTCCAGTACTTTTGCGGCGCGATTCAATGCGGTTGCCAGCGCCGAAATCTGTTCGCGCGTACGAGCGAGATCGTGCCTGTCGATCGCTTCGTTGATTCCGGGGATCACCACGGCTGCGTATCCGGTGTACTGGCCCGGAGCATAAATCGCGTGGCGGAACCAGGGACGATTCGGTAGTCCTTCAGGTATCAGGAGAGCACGCTCAGCATGGCGCAATGCCTGGTTTAGCTTTGCGGAATCACGTGGAGAGCTTTGTTGGCGCACAAGAATCTTCTCACCGGCTTGCTCGAAGTGATGCGCTGCCTGGGAAGCCTCGGCAAAATTCACGGTTTGACCAGCGAATTCCGCCTGCGCTTTTCTCTTCGCGGCATCAATGTAGGAGCCGATTTCCTTGGCATACTCCGCATAGTCGTAGGGGAGCACGTCCGCGTCGGCCATGCGGATCAGCGAGAGCCCGAAAACGCGCGCCATTTGCTGCTCGTACAGAAAATCGGGATCGCCGAATTTATTGAACCAGTTAAAGTTGTCGAATGCCGAATGATAAACGCCATAAGAGCCAGTCGAGCCAATGTCGGTGGAGGGCACGCCCAAGTGTTGCAGGAAGACGGTGTAATCCGATCCGCTCCCCAAGTCGCCAACCGGCACATCGGCTTTCGCCTGGGCCGCGGGCGGACGATAAGTGCTGGTACTGGTCTCCTGCGGATTCGCCGCCTCGCTGGAAGTTTGGCTGGTTTTTTGCCATCTCTCATAAACGGTTCCACCGTTGGCGGCGGGAACAGCTTTGGTCACATCGCGGAGAAACTGTTTCAGGCTGGGAACGGATGCGGCCCCGAACTTGGGTCCCGAAACTCCGACGTCCATATTGAAATACGCTGCGGCATTGGCCAGTTCGCTCTCGTGCTGCTCGCCCCATTCGGTGGAACCGATCAGGCCTTCTTCCTCCGCATCCCAACTGCCAAGAACGATTGTGCGCTTCGGCTTCCAACCTGACTTCAACAATTCGCCGATTCCGTGCACCGACTCCAGCATGGCCGCCGTGCCGCTGTTCGGGTCGACGGCGCCGTATACCCAGGCATCGCGATGATTGCCGGCGACTACCCATTCGTCAGGAGCGTCGCTGCCACGCACTCGCCCGATCACATCCCAGATGGTGCGGAATTGGTAATCCTGTTTGAGATGTATCTTCACCTTCACCGGCCCTGGCCCCAGGTGATAGGTAAATGGCAACGAGCCCTGCCATTCGCGAGGGGAATCCGGCCCGCCGAGGTGCTCAAGGATAGTCCACGCATCGGCATACGACAGCGGTGTGGTAAGAATTTTCGGCAGCTGTGCAGATTGCTCAGGCGGCGTGCGCCGGGCATCGGGAAGGGAAGGGACGGAGGCGATCCCCGGCGTCGTCGGATCGCCGGGGAACTGGAACATATAGCCAATCGATCCGCGCTGCACGCCGGAATCGGGTCGCCACGGGCCTTCGGGATATTTGTCGCCGCGGCGCCAGCCGTCGTCGGCGGGATCAGAGTAGATGATCAGGCCAGCGGCGCCGTGCTCTTGCGCGACAAATGCTTTCACGCCGCGGAAATTTTGCCCGTACCGCACCACGACAATCTTGTCGCGAACATCGATCTTCATCTGCTCAAGCTTCTTGAAATCCTCCGGAGATCCGTAATTGGCGTAGACCACCTCCGCCTCAGCGTCGCCCGATGGCGACATGGCGTTGTACGGGGTAATGACTCGCGGGTCGTCAGCGAGAGGGTCGCCTTCGACATGCTCTCGCGTCGGTCCGTGCATGTGAACGCCAGTGGGAGCGGTCACATCCACGCTGATTTCCGCGGGATAATTCATCCAGACACGGTATTCGACGATCTCCGTATCCAAGCCGGCCTCGCGGAACTTCTGCGCGACGTAATCGGCGGTCGCTTTGTCTTCAGGCGAACCAGCAACATGCGGAGCCTGAGTCAGAATGCGGAGATGTTGTTCGGCGAGTTTGGCATCGGGGACAGCAAGGAACCTGCCTTCCTGCGTGGCTTCCGCGGCGGAATTAAGGAAACCGAAGATTGGCGCGGAGGCCTTGATTGCTGCTTGCGCTGTGTGTGTCTGGGGGACACTCAACAGCAACAGACTGCAAAACAAAGTGGAGGCGGATCGAAGCGACATGAGATTTCTCAAGTGAAACAGGTAGTGTACATGATTCGCCCCTAGCGGTAATTGGAGGCGATCGAAGTGGTGTGTTCTGTAAGTGCGAGGGACTTCACCAGCTTCACCAACAGCACCAATTGGTGATACAATTTAGATCATGAAGCGCGCGACCATTACCTTTCCGGATGACTTGGCCAAGGCGGCAGAGAATTATCTGGCATCGCAGGAAGCGCCTCCCACATTGACCACTGTGGTGCAAGCGGCCTTGCGAGAATACCTGGGCGAACGAGGCTTCCTGAGGACCCGGCGCACTCTCGAGATCACACCCGCGCGGAAGGGAAGCGGGCGTTCCGACATTAGCCAGCACCATGACCGCTATCTGGCGGGAACACAGAAGTGAAATCGGCGGTGCTCGCGGACACTGGACCGCTTTATGCGGCGGCTGATCCAGACGACGCCCACCATAAGCGGGCTCGGCGCGAACTGAGCAGGCTGGCCGGCGGGCACCAAGAGGTTGTTGTGGCGTATCCAACGCTGCTCGAAGCTTACACGCTGGTTTTGTTTCGCCTCGGCGAAAGCGCAGCATTGAACTGGCTGGAACAGATGAAAGATGCAGCTTTGGTGAATCCCATCGCCGAGGACTACCGCCAGGCCGTCGTCAAAGTGCAATCGTTGAAGGATCAACCGATCACGCTGTTCGACGCCTTAGTGGCTACTTTGGCCAGTCGTCTGAGCCTGGAAGTGTGGACCTATGACCATCACTTCGATGCGATGCGGGTTGCCATCTGGCGTTAACCTTTGCACCCTGGCGGATGCCATCTTCGGGCGGACAATTTTCTCGCAGTCTCGCGACGCGCTAAACTGCTACCATGCATGTCAGAGATGCTACGCGGCGCTTCTCCTCCCGAGTTGACAATTATGTGCGCTACCGGCCCGGGTATCCGATTGAAGTTCTCGAACTGCTGAAAAGCGAATGCGGCCTCACGCAAGCATCCGTGATCGCCGACATTGCCTCCGGCACGGGCATCTTCACCCAGATGCTGGTTGCAAATGGCAATCACGTTGTTGGCGTCGAACCAAATGCTGAAATGCGCAAGGCCGGAGAGCAGTTCCTCGGAGATAATTCACGCTTCACCAGCGTCGCCGGCACGGCCGAAGCAACGACGCTTCCAGACCACAGCGTCGACGTCATTACAGCGGCCCAGGCCGCGCACTGGTTTGATCATGAAAGAGCTCGGCGTGAGTTTGTCCGCATCCTCAAACGCGGTGGCTGGACCATGCTTTTGTGGAACGAACGCCGCACCGAATCGACACCGTTTCTTCGTGAATACGAGCACTTGCTGCTGACGTATGGAACTGACTATCAGGAAGTACGACATGAACGCACGACCGCAGAGATTGCTCACTTCTTCGCGCCGTCGCCGTTTCGGCGGCGTACTTTCGAGATGCGCCAGGAAGTTGACTACACGGCCCTAGAAGGCCGGCTCTTGTCTTCCTCGTATGTCCCAATGGCTGACCATGCAAACTACGAACCCATGCTGCGAGAGTTAAGGCGGGTCTTTAAAGCGCATCAAGTCAACGACACCGTGGTGCTTGAATACAACACCCTCGCCTATTACGGTCAGCTGCTATAAAAGCAACGGTCCAAGCCACACGAAGCTACATAGAGGAAAATCTTATTCGGATGCGAATCGTTTGAAACCGCGGAGACCCAATGCCTGACGAAAAAACGTTTCACATGAGTCCCGATGAGTTTCGGCGGCATGGCCACGCAGTCGTGGATTGGATTGCGGACTACTATGCGCGCATCGAATCGTATCCGGTGCTGGCACGCGTAGAAGCCGGCCAGGTACGAGCTTCACTGCCGCCCAATCCTCCTTCGAAAGGCGAGTCCTTTGCGGCGATTCTGGAAGACGTCGAGAGAGTGATTCTTCCCGGCATTACTCACTGGCAGTCACCCAACTTTTTCGCTTTCTTTCCCGCCAACGCATCAGGCCCGGCGATTCTTGGGGACTTGCTTTCCTCAGGCTTGGGAGTTCAAGGAATGCTCTGGGCAACCAGCCCGGCATGCACGGAGCTGGAAACACATGTTCTCGATTGGCTGGTTGAAATGCTCGACCTGCCGCGGAGGTTTCTCTCCACCGGCGCCGGAGGCGGCGTGATCCAGGACACAGCTTCGAGCGCGTCTCTTTGTGCCTTGCTGGCGGCGCGGGAGCGGGCCACCAACTTCGCCAGCAACCAGCGTGGTTGCGATGGAAAGCTTGTCGCGTACACGTCGTCGCAAGCGCATTCTTCCATCGAAAAGGATGTTCGGATTGCCGGGCTTGGCCTGAACAATCTGCGGTTCCTCGATGTCGACGAGAACTTCGCTATGCGCCCGGACGCGCTCGCCCGACAGATTGAGATGGATCGACGCGCTGGCCTCGTCCCGTGCTTCGTTTGCGCCACGATCGGCACAACTTCGTCGAATGCGATTGATCCGGTGCGCGAGATTGGCGGCATCTGCCGGGAAAATAACCTGTGGCTTCACGTTGATGCTGCCATGTCAGGAACGGCTGCACTCTGCCCCGAGTTCCGGCATTTTCATGACGGAGTTGAACTCGCCGATAGTTACACTTTCAACCCTCACAAGTGGATGTTCACTAACTTCGATTGCAACTGCTTTTACGTCGCCGATCGCAAAGGGTTGATTCAGACCCTGAGCGTTTTGCCCGAATATCTGCGCAACAAGGCCACGGAATCCGGTGCGGTCATTGACTATCGCGATTGGCAGATTCCGCTGGGCCGCCGTTTTCGCGCTCTGAAACTCTGGTTCGTGATCCGTCACTACGGCGTTGAGGGTTTGCAGTATCACATTCGGCGTCACGTTGAGCTGGCACAACAATTCGCGGGCTGGGTGAAGAACGATGCTCGTTTCGAACTGGCAGCACCCGCGCCGCTCAACCTGGTCTGCTTCCGCCACACGGACGGAGACGAAGTCAATCAAGCGCTGATGGATCAACTGAACCGAAGTGGGGATCTTTACCTGACTCACACGCGTCTGAATGATCGGCTGACCCTGCGATTCTGCGTGGGTCAAACGAACACAATGCAACGACACGTCGAGCAGGCATGGCGCCGAATTCAAGAAACAGCAGTGTAGGCGCAGGCGTCCTCGCCCTTCCGGAGCGGCAGAGTTCACGGCTACAAGCTGAGGGTTTGTACTCTCGCACGGGCAAGGACGGCCGCACCTACTTTGGACTTTTTGCGGCCGGCTGCTCGGGTTTGAAGACCATCCCATTTGCTGGAGCTGCCGGGTTTATTCCGAAATCCCAAACGTAGGTATTGATCCCGTCCTTGCCCAGCATCTCGACGACCGCATACTCTCCGGGCTCAAGAGCGTTGGCAGGTGTGACCTTGACCCAGCCTCCAGTAAGCCTTTGCGATGTTGTTAGAACCAGGTTCTGCTGCTGACTGGCTTTGCCGAGCGGACTGATCTTTATGTCTCCGACGATTCGCTTTCCCTTTTTCGCTTGTACCCGCACGATATGGAAACGATCCCAAGGCTGTTCTGGTTGCTGCGGCTGCTGTGGTTGTTGCTGCGAAATGACGTTGGAACCCTGATCATCGAGGTTGATGTAGATTGTAGGCAAAGTCGCGTGCGCCTGAACACTAGCGTGGAGACCGTCCAATTCGATTGTCTGTTTACTGCTGGCGATGGGATTGACCGCAGAGCGCAAGATGTTTGCCTTCTTGTTTCGGTTCAGTTCGCCAGTGTTCTGCTGCAGCAGTATGAGCTGCGGTTGAGTCTGAAAAGTATCGAGCAACAACATTCCGCCTTCGTCCGGCAGATGCAGGCCGGGGGCGACCTGAGGGGTCTTCGCTTCTTCAGCGCGGCGTTCGGCCTCGACTTCCTTGTCGAGTTCCACCGCTTCCGGGGCGGGAACGGCAGTGGCGCGATCTTTTTCGAATTTCTCAGTGGCCGCCCAATCCACCAGCGAGTTGGGCAACTCCTCCCATTCGTCGCGCTCCGCGCTCAGGTAACGCACCCGGTCACCCTTGACTTCCCACTTGGTGGCAAGCTGGTAGGAGCCATCTTTCAGGACGAGGCGCTTGGCCAGCTGCTGGGCATGGGCTGGGAAGACCAGCACAAATGCAACGGCAACCAACAAACGACCGACCCGAGTTCTATTCGTTGTTGCCATTGTCTTTAAATGTGATGCTGGCTTGTTGGACGGCGTTCGCCCACAGATTTATTTTGCACTATCTGCCTCGGTGAAGCGATGGGCATTTCTCGTTTTGGATGCAGTTCTTGAGGCCACTAGCGAACGAGGTGGATGCGTACGCCCAGTTTCAAATTCTTCCACGAGCGATCGGCGGTGTACACGGGAGCCCTGAGTGCGATTCCCAGAGCCAAGCACGCCCGGTCGCCCAAGGACAGCCCAAATACGCTGGTTTGGGCAATCAGGCTGCCGGCAATTCTCGCTTGATCTTCGGTGAATGCTGCTGCCCCCCGAATCGGGCTGAGGGTGGCTTCCCAAGCTTGGTCAGGCCTAATTCCACGGCTGACCAGTTTGCTCTGTACTTCGGCCAGATTGACGGTGCTGCTGGTTGCGGCACTCAACAGCTGAGGCGTTAGCTTTTCCGAACCCGGCTCGCGGTTGAGCACGGCCAACAGCGCGGAAGCGTCCAGCACGATCCTACTCACGTTTTGCGGCCTTACGCCGGTCCGCAATCAACTCGTCTGCCAGCGAGGTGCCTGTTTTCACATGCTGCCGGACAAGGCGCTGCGCCCGCTCGATGCGCCGCTTCAGGGTCGAGATGCGCAATTCGTCGTCTTCAATCCGCAGCACGACTTCATCGCCAATATTTATACCGAGCGCCTTGCGAAAGGAGGCAGGAATCACGACGCGTCCATTCTGGTTGATCCGGGTCCGGGTTTCTTCTTGCATGGTCATATGTTCCAATCTGTGACATCCTCATAGTTTGTGACATTATTGTAACATGATGTCATTCCCGATCTACTTCTGGGCAGAGCGGACATTCGTCAGGGATTCTCAAGCCCATGTTAGGGTAAAAAAACGACGCGAACAGGAGACAACGGCTAGCGTCAGGTGGTGTAAGCTAACAGGGCTGGAAAGGGGTGTCCGATGTTCGAGTTACTGTTCACCAGGTTGAAATGCGTTGGCTTGTCGATCGCTTGCGTAACTGTGGCCGTCTGTGTTCTGCAGCCGTCTCTTCTAGCCCAGGCACATCAGGGATTGATCGCTAGCGCGCAAGGACCGTCTAGCACAGGCATGAGCGCTGCGGCGCCCTCCAATCAGGCTTGCCAGCAACGAGTGAATGAGACGCCAGAAAAACTTCTGGAGTGCATTCAACCGTCATCGCTCTGGAATCATCTTGCCCACTTTCAGAAAATCGCCGACGAACATAAGGGATCGGATGGTCACGGCTACCGCGATACCGGCACACCTGGTTACAAGGCGTCGGTGGACTATGTTGCCAAGCTGATGCGCCAAGCGGGCTATCACGTCACCGTCCAACAGTATCAATACAATGCCTCCAAGGTCACTGGAGTGCCGCAGTTCGGTACGCCGGACCAGAGCTACACCGTCACCCGTGACTGGCTTGTCGCTCAGCTTTCCGGCGGTGGCACGCTCACTGCCTCGATACAGCCCGCCGGCGGGTCAGGCGAGGGGTGTTTCGCCGGTGATTTTTCAACATTTGTGCCTGGACACATTGCTCTGCTTGAGCGAGGAACATGCGCCTACGATGCACAGGTGACGAACGCTGAAAAGGCGGGCGCTGCAGCAGTCATTCTCTATAGCTCTGGTAACGCTACTCCGTTCCCAGTGCGGCTCACGCATCCGGCGACGATTCCGGTCGTTAGTGTCTCTTACGCGGTGGCCTCGGAGTTGCTTCGCCGATATGCTACCGAGAACGCGCCAGCCGTGCATCTCGACATTCGCATGCGGCCCACGTCAGGCATCGACTACAACTTGATTGCGGAGTCGCCCTTCGGAGATCGCAACCACGTCGTCGTGGTGGATGCGCATCTTGACTCCATCTTCGGCGCCGGCATGCTGGATAACGCATCCGGATCGACAACCATTCTTGAGATCGCGTTGAACATGGCGAAGACGCGAACTCACAATCAACTCCGCTACATCTGGTTCGGTGGCGAGGAACTCGGGTTGCTTGGCTCCGCCTATTACACGACGAACTTGAGCAGCGCGGAGCGAAAGCGAATCGCCTTCGACATTGATATGGACGTCACCGCCACCCCGAACTTTGATATTTGGATAGCCGATCCCGCGTTTGCATACAATGTCAACCAGTTCCCTCCAAATGTTGTCCCCCAGTCAAAAATAGGCAACAAGTTTTTCGAGGACTTTTTCACCTCGATCGGAGTTGTGTCACAATCTTCCACGTTTGGAAATAGCGGGACAGACTCGAACTCGTTCGCCCTGATCGGCATCCCGGACAGCGGCATTCTGACGCGGCAGGATTGCTGCAAGGCACAATCGGAAGTCGACATATGGGGTGGGTTCCTCGGAAACTACGAGGGCACAGTACCAGGTAGCGATGGTGGATGCGTCGACTATCCTGAGCGTTGGTGTGACAATCTTTCGAATAACGATCCGTTTGTCTTTGGACTTGCATCGAAGGCTTCAGCCTACGTGACGCTCAAGATGGCCAACCATGTGTTCAAGGCAAACCAGCCATGAGGACCGGATACCCGTGCCTTGCGGTAAAGGTGGGCCAGCCCTGCAAGCTACTGAGCTGTGCCCGCAGTCTTGGCTGAATGAGGTGCGATTTTAGTAGCATTAATCAGCACCGTGACCGCGCCCGTCGAACTCTGGTTCAAAGCGTCCGCGACGCATGCCAGCTCGTTTGCGACAACCAGGTCGAGCTTGCCATCGCCATTGACGTCTGCAATCGCGACCGAGTAAGGGTTGTACCCGCTCGTGATATAAGGCACTGACCTTCCGAAAACTCACTTTTTCTGCCGCGGGAGATCGTGAAACTGTTTTGTCGCTCTGCGGCCTGCTGACCGGAAGGTCGTGAGCTTCCCCGGCATCCTTGTGCGCAACCTCGGTAGCGGTCAGTTTGATCAAATTGACCCACTACCGCAACTTCATGCACATTGACAATGCTTCTCAGTTGCGCATATATTCCTCGTGAAGATATTGATTGAGCTTCCCCGGCTCTGCTTTGATCCGTATCTTCCCTGAGGATTGGACTCCTAAGACCACTGGACCTCTACTTACTTTGCTGAACGAAGTACCTAATGCGCAAACACTCGATCCAACAGGACATAAATTATGAAGACCGAAAGACTCAGTGTGAACAGATTTAGCGGCTGGAAGAATGTCTGCGCGGTTTTTTTGCTTTGTGCCGCGACGGCGATTGCCTCGTCTGCACAAACCTTCAACACTCTGGTAGATTTCAACAACACCAATGGCGCGAATCCGTTTGCTGTGACTCTGGTTCAGGGCACTGACGGGAATTTCTACGGCACAACCTTCGGCGGCGGGGTCCAAAACGAAGGGACAGTCTTCAAGATCACCGACAAGGGCGCACTGACCACCCTGTACAGCTTTTGCATCCAAACGAACTGCACGGACGGCAAATCCCCGGGCGTGGGGCTGGTGCTGGCCGGCAATGGGAACTTCTACGGGACGGCTGCCAAGGGTGGAGCGCACGGTGCTGGCACGGTCTTCAAAATCACCCCCAAGGGTGTACTGACGACCCTGTACGATTTTTGCCCCCTGGCCGGCTGCATCGACGGTAGTGTCCCAGAGGCGCTGCTTCAAGCCACCGACGGAAACTTCTACGGACTAACACGGAACGGCGGGAAAGGCAACCAAGGCACGTTCTTCAGGATTACGGCCGCTGGCGCGCTGACCACGCTCTACAGCTTTTGCTCCCAAGCCGGCTGCGCCGACGGCAGGGTTCCCAACCCCGGATTGATTCAGGCCACCGACGGGGACTTCTACGGAACAACGTTTCATGGCGGCATCGGCAAATTTGGCACGGTCTTCAAGCTCACATCGAACGGCACGTTCACCAATCTGTACACCTTTTGTTCCACAGGCAGCTGTACTGACGGCGAATGGCCCTTCGCTGGATTGATTCAAGCCGCTAACGGGAACTTCTACGGGACTACCGAAACCGGCGGGGCCAAGGGTCGCGGCACGGTGTTCGAAATCACACCCGGGGGCACGCTCACTACGCAGTACAGCTTCTGTAAGCAAAGCAAATGCCCTGACGGCGCATTTCCTCTGTCAGGCCTGGCGCAAGCCACCGACGGGAATTTCTACGGAACAACAAGTTATGGCGGTGCGAACCAAAGGGGCACGATTTTCGAACTCACCTCGGGGAACGCGCTGGTGACGCTGCACAACTTCAACGGTACTGACGGCGAGCTTTTCTTGGGCGCGCTCCTTCAAGCCACCAACGGAACCTTCTTTGGGACTTCGCGCGAGGGCGGTACGACCAACAATGATGGCACCATCTTCAGCATCTCAGTCGGTCTTGGGCCATTCGTGACAACAAACCCAACCTCCGGCAAAGTGGGAGCGCACATAGTTATTTTAGGAAACAATCTCAAGGGCACGACCAGCGTCAACTTTAACGGCACCAATCAGCCGATATTCGCGGTCAACAACTCCGGTACCGCAATCACCACCACGGTCCCAGCAGGCGCGACCACGGGCACGGTCGAAGTAACGACACCAAAGAAGGTGCTTAAGAGTAATGTGGTCTTCCGCGTGACGAAGTGACATGCTGCCACGTGCGCATCAAAGAAAAAGCCGCCCACGTTTGGGCGGCTTTTCTCTGCGTCGCTCGATCCATCCGAGCCGATACCTCTTGCGAATTCATTGCGTCAGAACGCGGACGGGTGGCCCATTCTAGTCGCGTTCTTTGCGACTAGAGTGGGGCCCTTGATCACAAACCCAGACCCCTCACTTGCCTGGGGATGACAATCGTTTAGAAATACCGATCGCTAGGAAAGAGCGATCGCGGCACATTCTTGATTTTTGCCTTCTCACTCTCGGTGCGGGAACGTACTCTTCGACGATGCCGTACAGGTCGAAGCGGCCGCGCTTCAGCAGTGGCGCAGGGGCACGGTCGTGGAGCAGATACCACGCTTCTCGATAGTGCTCCCACTGGTTTTGTTTGTCGCCCGGACAGACGCAGATGGACTGTTTGCTGGAGGCGACAGCCCACGGGATGATGTACCAGACATCTTTCGGAATGCAATAAACCGCGAGGTAGTCGAAGTCGGATTGCTGGTAGCGGTGGTTCGGGCCGCTAACGTGGACAAGGCTGGCGACGAAGTTGCCCGGCTTCAAGTTGCTGGCCTGGAAGATAGTGGATTTCACCTGCACACTAATGAACCGTCCCCCAAGATCGACCACGACGTCGTATTGCGTGGAGTCGCCTACGGGCTTGGCGAGTTGGAAGCCGAGTTCGGTGGCTTTTGCCATGAAACGAAGCTCAGCCCATTGGCCGCGCTTTTTGTGGTTGCCGATATCCATGCCGGAAGTTTTCACGATGTCCCCTGTGTTGCTAAATATGTGTCGCTAAATATGTGTTGCTAAATAGAAAAGGCGCAGCGGTGAGGCCACGCCTTGTTTCTTTATTCACTTATAGCATAGCATGTTTGATAGTGTATTTCCACCCATTTTGAGAGATTTATATTTAAAAGCTATCTCATAAATCGCTTTGAAAGGGCGCGCGGCTTCAGCCGCGCCGCCCAGAGTAAAGAAAAGACGGGGGATTCAGCCTCTGAGACACGGTGGCGTCCGACTCTTGAGGATTCATGAGATGGCTTCTACTGTTCAGGATACCCCGCTCAAGCCTCTCCGCTCGCCTGGGCCCAATGTCGATTGTCATCCCGAGCAAGCGTTCTTTGCGCAGCGAGGGATCTGGGCGAGCCGCGCGATGCGCCGCGTTCTTTGCGACGCAATAATCGCGCGTCTGGCTCGCTTCCCTATCGCCGGGTGCCCCATTCTAAATTTCGCGCTCTTTGCGAAATTTAGGGTGGCGACGTTGACCCGGCCACACCGCCCTTCCCGCCATAACTCTGTCATCCCGACCGGAGCGAAGCGGAGTCGAGGGACCTTGTCTTTACGCATCGGCGCGAAAACAAGCGTCCTGTTCAAGCATGCGCAAGGCGGCATCCTTCACCAACGGACAGTCGCGGAGACAGTGTTACCGCGAAACTGGAAGATTTTGTCATCCTGAGCGGAGCAACTGCTTCGCGCAGCGGAGCGGTTGCGGAGTCGAAGGACCCCTACCAGCTCAAATTGGCCGACGCCCGTCAGGGAATTCTCCGATGCTCGCGCTGACGAATTCTCTGCGACAGCCCACCGGCCGCTCAGTATCCGTACCAGCATGACCGGCGATTGTGGGTGCCCCATTTCTCGCGCGTTCTCTGCGCGAGAAGTGGGACTCAAGGGGGCTGGCCCAACCTAAACCGTAGACAACTCTTCAGGGTGGGGGCTGGCCCGACCTAAACTTCCAATCTACTCTTCAGGGTGCCCCGCTCAAGCTTCGCTTGGGCGGGGATGTTCAGTCGTCACAGAAACCTTCGCCATTGGCTACTAAGCTTGTCCCATGCCTTGGGGACTCAAACACTTTCAACAATCCGGGCAGCTGCACTTCTTGACCTTCAGTTGCTATCGACGCCGGCCAAACTTCGCGACGCCGCATTCCCGTGGATGTTTAGAATCGTCACTAGAACGCGTGCGCCAGTCTTACGGGTTCTGCGTGTATGGTTACGTAGTGATGCCCGAGCACGTTCATCTGCTGGTTAACGAACCAGAACGAGGCTGCCTGTCGCAGATGCTGCAGTCACTGAAGCAGTCGGTGGCACGAACCCTTGCCCTGCGAGCAGCGGACTCATTCTGGCAAGCGCGCTACTTCGACTTCAACGTGTGGAGCGAAAGTAAGTTTGTGGAGAAGTTGAGATACATCCACCGCAACCCGGTCGTTCGCGGATTGGTGGAACGGCCCGAGGATTGGCAGTGGAGCAGCTTTCGTCACTATCTCACTGGCGCGGACGGAGCTGTCAAGATCGAATCCCAATGGACGGCGCAGCGGCGAGAAAAACTGGGAATCGTGCCGACGGTTCGCGTTCGCGAAAGCCCCGCCCAAGCAAAGCTTGAACGGGGCACCCTGAAGAGTCGAAGAGCAGATTTCAAGAAAACCACCTAGCCACGCTCGCCGGTTTCTGGCATAATTACTCGTGCACCCATCCTGCACAAAATTTCAAACACAATTTAAGGTGAGGAAGCGATGTCGGCAAAGTACATCTTTGTGACCGGGGGAGTGGTGTCTTCGCTCGGGAAAGGGCTGGCGGCGGCCTCCATTGGCTGCCTGCTGGAGAGCCGTGGGCTGAAAGTCAACCTGATGAAGTTCGATCCTTACCTCAACGTGGACCCAGGGACCATGTCGCCCTTCCAGCACGGCGAGGTTTTCGTTACCGACGACGGCGCCGAGACCGATCTCGACCTCGGCCACTACGAACGCTTTACCCACGCCAAGCTTTCTCGCGATAACAATTGGACCACCGGCCGCATTTACGAACAGATCATTGCCAAGGAACGCCGCGGCGACTATCTCGGCAAAACCGTGCAGGTCATTCCCCACGTGACCAACGAAATCAAAGCAGCCATGAAGAAGGTCGCGCAAGATGTAGACATCGCGATCGTCGAAATCGGCGGCACGGTAGGCGACATCGAATCGCTGCCGTTCATGGAAGCCATCCGGCAGATGCGCCAGGAACTAGGCCGCGAGCGAACGTTGTTTATGCACGTAACCCTGGTGCCCTTCATCGCCGCAGCGCAGGAACTCAAGACCAAGCCGACGCAGCACTCGGTCAAAGAGTTGTTAAGCATTGGAATTCAGCCGGACATTCTGCTGTGCCGAACCGACCGCTTTCTCTCCAAGGAAATCAAATCGAAAATCGCCCTCTTCTGCAACGTAGAAGAAGAAGCAGTGATCACCGCCAAAGATGTAGCCTCCATCTACGAAGTCCCGGTAGTATTTTCCCACGAAGGCGTAGACACCCTGGTCCTCCGCTACCTGCGCATCGAAGCCAAAGACCGCGATCTGAAAAGTTGGGAAGAGCTAGTCCACCGCGTCTACAACCCAAAAGCCGAAGTAACAATCGGCATAGTAGGCAAGTACGTCGAATACGAAGACAGCTATAAGTCGTTGAAGGAGGCTTTGGTGCATGGGGCTTTGGCGCACAATCTGAAATTGAACTTGAATTGGATTGAGGCTGAGGGCCTCGAAGCTGGGGATCGAACCAACGAAGAGCAACTCGCGGATTACGATGGAATTCTCGTGCCGGGGGGATTTGGCAAGCGCGGGATTGAGGGGATGCTGATTGCGATTCGCTATGCGCGAGAGAAGAAGGTTCCTTACTTTGGAATATGTTTGGGAATGCAGACGGCTTGCATCGAGTTCGCGCGAAACGTTTGCGGTCTTGCGGATGCGAATTCCAGCGAGTTCGATCCGGCGACTCCGCATCGGGTGATTTACAAGCTGCGCGAATTGCGTGGGGTGGAGGAACTTGGCGGTACGATGCGGTTAGGGGCGTGGACTTGCAAGATCGAGCCTGGAACTTTGGCTCATCGGATTTACGAGCAGCTTGAGATCAGTGAGCGCCACCGGCATCGTTATGAATTCAACCGCGAGTATGAAGAGACACTGACGGCGGGCGGGTTGCGAATTTCTGGCTCTACACCCGATGGAACTTATGTGGAGATGATTGAGCTTCCGGACCATCCGCATTTTATTGGGTGCCAGTTTCATCCGGAGTTCAAGTCGAAACCTTTGGAGCCGCATCCGCTGTTCAAGACCTTTGTGGGCGCGGCTTATGAGCATGGTTTGAAGCGGCGGGCGGAGAAAGTGGCGGCTGAGGTGGAGATGTTTCATCGACCTGAGAAAGTGGGGAGACGCTAGGAAAAGGCATCAACCACTAAGGACACGAAGGTACACAAAGGAAAATCCTCTTGATTCCCTGCTCCTGTTTTCTATGAGCATTTCTTTCCAAGTTGAAGGTGTCCGCATCGGCTCCGGCAATCTGTTTCTCATCGCCGGGCCGTGCGTCATTGAGAGCGAGAAGCACGCCTTGTTCATGGCCGAGGTTATCAAGGGCGTCACTCGGGCGCTCAACCTTCCGTTCATCTTTAAGGCTTCTTACGACAAGGCAAACCGCACTTCCATGCGCAGTTTTCGGGGGCCGGGGTTGGCGGAAGGTTTACGAATTCTCAAGAAAGTCAAAGATGAAGTACACGTGCCGGTTCTGACCGACGTGCATGAAACGGCGGATGTCCCCAAAGTTGCGGAGGTTGCGGACGTGCTGCAGATTCCCGCATTCCTGTGTCGCCAGACCGACTTGATTATTGCCGCAGCCATGACCGAGCGGGCGGTGAATATCAAGAAGGGACAGTTCGTCTCGCCGTGGGATATGAAACACGCCGTGGAAAAATGCCGCACTGCGGGGAACGATCGGATATTTCTGACCGAACGCGGGTCGAGCTTTGGCTACAACAATCTGGTTGTGGACATGCGGTCGCTTGCCATCATGCGGAAGTTCGTGCCGGTGGTTTTTGACGCGACTCATTCCGTGCAGTTACCGTCGGCCTCTCACGGAGACGATGATGGAGCGGCGACGAGCGGCGGCCAGCCCGAGTTTATCCCAGTTCTGGCGCGCGCAGCCGTAGGAGCGGGCGTGGATGGGATTTTTCTCGAAGTCCACGATAATCCCAAAGAAGCCAAGTCTGACGGTGCGAACGCGCTGGAATCTACCCGGTTGCGGGGCGTACTTAAAGAACTGCTGGCCGTGCATGCGGCACTTCAAGCCGCCCGCTCCAGTCCATAGCCTAATGAAGAGCCAAGTCCTGATGGACGAACCAGCTTAACGCAGGCCTGCACCCGCCGCTTCTGATTGCCCATGGGCGTGCAAATGGGCCGGTCGACTCAGAATCTGCTACCATTTTCGCCACTGAAACTCTCGAATGCTTATTTTCGCCACCATCGCCGGTATCGCCATTATCTTCGCAGTCCTGCTGGACGCGTTTGAAACGGTTGTCTTGCCACGCCGGGTGCGGCGGAAATTTCGTATCACAGTGTGGTTCTACCGTAATACCTGGAAACCGTGGCACAAGATTACAAGCCTGATCAAGTCGCCGGGTCGCCGCGAAAACTTTCTTGGCTACTTTGGGCCGCTTTCGCTGCTTTTCCTGCTCGCGCTGTGGGCCTGCGGCTTGATCTTCGGTTTTGCGCTGTTGCAATACGGCGCGGGAGAACATATCCAGCTCAGCAACGAGCCGGTCACGTTCGGCAGGGTAATGTACCTGAGCGGATCGACTTTCTTCACCTTGGGCTATGGCGATATTCTTCCTACGTCGGCGCTCGCCCGTGTTCTGGCCGTGGTGGAAGGGGGCATGGGATTCGGCTTTCTCGGCGTGGTCATTGGATACTTACCCACAATTTATTCTTCCTTTTCCCGGCGCGAAATTCAGATCTCTTTGCTGGACGCGCGCGCAGGGTCGCCGCCAACTGCGGCGGAATTCCTGGTTCGATTTGGAAATTGTCCCGAACAAACCGTGTTGGACGAAATCTTTCGCGACTGGGAACACTGGTCGGCAGAACTGCTGGAGAGCCATATTTCCTATCCGCCGCTCAGCTTTTTTCGGTCCCAGCATATCAATCAATCGTGGCTGGGCGCGCTTACCATGATGCTCGATGCCAGTGCGCTGGTGGTCGCCGGCATCGATGGCATCCACGAAGAGCAGGCCAAACTGACATTTGCGGTGGCGCGGCACGCGATGGTCGACTTGGCGCAACTGGTAAATGCGCAATACGATCCAATGGCTACCCAGCGGCTCGATGCAGAGCAACTGGCAAAATTACGGCAAGCCCTTCAGGAACATAATTTGCGCCCGGTAGATGCAGCGAAGTCCGAGGAGAAGCTGACGCATTTGCGCTCACTCTACGAACCGTACGCCATGTCCATAGCGCGTAATTTGCTTATCACTCTGCCCCCCTGGATTCACAGCGAGAAGAAAAAGGATAATTGGGAAGCTGGGCCTTGGGACCGAGCGATTCAAGCCATGAGTCTGGCTGGTTTAGGACACCATGCTGACCAGGTACGCCGGATGGACGATCATTTCTGAACAGTGTCTAACCGTAGAGACGCGACTCGCTACCTCTCGCTCAGTCCAGAGTGCATTGCCACAGTCCGAGACGTTGCAAGCAACGTCTCTACAGTCGGCGGCGTGCTAACATCCTCTTTCTTTCATGAAACATGTTGGTGAGAACGTGGTGCGCATTGAGGCGGAGGCCTTGCGAGTCCTCGCCGATCGCATTGCCGGGCCCATGGCCCAGGCGTTCAATCACGCGGTGGAGTTGATTTACGGGTGCAGGGGCCGAGTTGTGGTTACTGGTATGGGCAAGAGCGGCATCATCGCGCGCAAGATCGCGGCTACTCTTAATTCTACGGGAACGCCTGCGCTCTTCATGCATCCGGTTGAAGCTGTGCATGGAGATTTGGGGATGGTGGTGCGGGGAGATACTGTTCTGGCGCTGTCGGCCAGTGGTGAAACGGAAGAGATACTGCGTTTGCTGGCCACGCTCAAGCGTTTGCAGGTGCCGTTGATCGCGATGACTTGCGATCAACTTTTTTCGAAAGACGCGGGCGAGGGCGCCCGCGCCACACAAGGAGCGCGTTCCACACTGGCGGAGGCGGCCGATGTCGCGCTCGATTGCTCGGTGGCTGAAGAAGCATGCTCTTTGGGATTGGCTCCGACGGCTTCCACTACCTGCATGCTGGCGTTGGGAGATGCGCTGGCGATGGCGCTGGCTGAGAAGCGTGGCTTCAAAGAAGAAGATTTCGCTAATTTGCATCCTGGGGGCAAGCTGGGTAAGCGTCTGGCTCGAGTTGAATCGCTCATGCATAGCGGGGACGCGGTGCCCCGAGTCACGCCTCGGACGACCATGCCGGACGTGATTTATGAAATGTCGCGCAAGAAGCTGGGCGTGACTGCTGTGGTCGAAGGTGAAAAGCTGGTGGGAGTGATCAGCGATGGCGATCTGCGGCGACTGCTCGAACTGCGGGGCAAAGATGGGCTCGACCTCGCCGCCGGCGAGTGCATGACCGGGAATCCGAGGACAATCAAGGGCAGCGAATTCGCGGCTACTGCGCTGGCTCTGATGGAAGAGAAGAAGATTACGTCGTTGGCGGTGGTGGACGGAAACGGCAAACTGGAGGGCATCGTGCACCTGCACGATCTGTGGGGAACTGAAATGATGTAGGAATTGAGACATTGAATCATTGAGTCATTAGAATCCGATGAACATGCTTGATCAGGCCGAGGCTTTGAAACCACGGACGAAGCAGTTCGCAATACGGATTGTAGGCGTGGTCCGGTCTCTGCCATGAACTCGGGAAGGTGACGTGATCGGGAAGCAGTTGCTTCGCTGTGGCACCGCAGTCGCGGCGAACTACCGGGCGGTGTGCCGAGCCCGATCCAAGGCAGAGTTTATTTCGAAGATCAGCATCGTGGTCGAAGAAGCTGACGAAACCGTGTTCTGGCTAGAGCTTCTGGCGGACACATCAGCCGTGCCCACGGGAAGGCTTTCTCTCCTGCTCAAAGAAGCTAACGAGCTACTAGCCATCTGCGCAGCCTCGTTGAGCACTGCAAAGAACAACAGAGCGTCTTGAATTTTGACTTTCAATGAGTCAATGCTTCAATCTCTCAATGAGGCAATCCTATGTATCACTACGATCCCAATACGGCGCTGGAGGAACTGACGGAAGACGCGACCCTGCCCAATCCGGTCCACGTGCGCGACATGATTCTGCGCAAGCGGCTCTCAGCGGATAAGTCCCTAGAGATGAACCGGCTGTTCGTTGAATATCAGAAGTTTTTCGGTGAGACGCAGAAGTTGGGGAGAGAGATTCTGAAGCGGCTGGCGGATTAATCGGGACAGTCAAACTGGAACTTCGTCCAACGCGACGATGAACTGGATGCCATCAACCCGTTTTCTGTGTAGCCTGCGGTCGTTGGTAACGAAGAGATCCACACCCGCTCCTGCGGCGCAAGCAAGTTGCACGGCGTCAGGCGCTCGCAAAGAACGATCGCGGCGAATCGAAGCGTAGCGTCGAGCTGCGTTCAGATCGAACGGAAGCAACAGCGCGGCCCTCGTAACTGCTTCTTCATACTTTCGGCAGAGGTCGTCGTTTGCTTCCTCAACTGGTTTCACCAGAATTTCTCCTAGGGTAAGTGCCGAAGTCAGCAATTGATCCCCTCTCACAAGCATATTCCTTCTCAGCTCTACCACTGCCTTCGACAATTTGCCGTAGTCTTCCAAGAGATAGATGAAGAGGTTCGTATCCCAAAAGATCCGGCTCATTCCCACCCCTCGCGTAAGCGTCGCACGTACTCATCGGCGTGTTCGTTAGCCCAGAGATGCTTGCCCGACCCGCGAAGTGCGAGCAACGGATCTTCTTGCTGTGCATTGCTTGCTGCGACTGAGCACCAATCGCGGTACCAGCTGAGCAGGCCGTTGTATCCGTAGGGGAGGTGCTCTCTAATGGGAGTTGTCTTTGCCCCTTCCCGCTCCGGGTGGTAGTAGTCTCCCGGGCGAAACAGTCTCCTCCTTCCCGGCGCGGTCTCGATGAGCATTCGATAACGTCCTGGCTGGGGCGGCCTGTTGGCCACGCAGTGCTGCACAACATGTATGTAGAATCCAGGCCGAAGAGCGCCGCCGATTCCTTCTCCTACGAGAGCTCTTCCACTCTCCACTATCTCCTGAATTCCAAAGTCAAATCGTTCAGGGTGTTTCTGATGGAGCATTGCCGTAGCAATCCATACTTCGTCCGCTACCTTTACGTGCGTCTTTGTCGTTGAGCTTGAGGTGGCCATAGTTATATTTCCTCCTAAATAATAGTGATTTAGTGTATTTATGTCAAGTAATATTCATCTCATACATACATTATTGATCGCCACGCTGATCCGCAAGTCCCCCTGCTGCATAACCGCTCTTTTCGGGGTTGGTTGAAATCAACTACCTCGGCTCCTGAGCGGAAAAGAGGTTAAGGCACCTAATCATTTACAATATCCAATTCCCTGTTACTCAGGATTCTCAACTATGCATCGCTGGTCTGAGTTGTTTATTCCTACGCTGCGCGAGGCGCCTGCGGACGCCGAAGTCGCCAGCCACAAATTTCTGGTGCGGGCTGGGTACATTCGCCAGCTTGCCGCCGGGATTTACTCCTATCTTTTTCTGGGAAACCGCTCTTTCAACAAGATCATCACGATCGTGCGCGAGGAGATGGACAAGATCGGGCAGGAATTCTATTTGCCGGCGCTGCATCCGCGCGAGCTTTGGGAGGCTAGTGGGCGCTGGTCGGTGATGGGCGACAATTTGTTTCGTCTGAAAGACCGCAAAGGCGCCGATCTTTGCCTCGGCATGACCCACGAAGAAGTCATGACTGACATCGCCCGAAAGGAACTGCGCAGCTACAAACAGTTGCCGCAAATCTGGTATCAGATTCAATCCAAGTTTCGCGATGAGCCGCGTCCGAGGTCCGGGCTGTTGCGGGTGCGCCAGTTCATCATGAAGGACGCGTACTCTTTCGATATCGATACCGCCAGTCTCGACGTTTCTTATAAGAAACATTACGACACTTACTGCCGCATCTTTGACCGGTGCGGGCTCAAGTACATGATCGTAGAGGCGGATTCGGGCGCAATGGGCGGCAAGGAGTCGCACGAGTTCATGGTGCGGACGCCGGCGGGTGAAGACCAGATCGTCAGCTGCGAGAGCTGCAATTACGCGGCGAACATGGAGAAGGCGACCTCGAAGCTGTGGCCGGTTGAGGATTTAGCGTTAGAAGGAGACGGCAAGCCGGTCGAAGTCCACACGCCCGGAATGAAGACAATTGACGACGTCGCGCGTTTTCTCGGGGTCTCGCCAAAAAATAAGATCAAAACCCTCGCTTACATGGCCGAGGAACCCGACGCCAAAACGGGCAAGCCAAAGCTCCGCGCAGTCGTTGCCCTGATGCGTGGAGATCACCAACTCAACGAAGCAAAGTTTGCTGCCGCAGTGGCTGGGAAACCAACTCGACCCATGCAAGAGGACGAGATCAAGCAACTATTCGGTTCTCCGGCAGGATTTTTGGGGCCGACGGGCATCGATTGGGCCACAGACATGAAGGATGCAAACCGTCCTGTGTTGCTGGTCGACAAAGCTTTGGAGGGACGAAAGAATCTGATCGCCGGGGCTAATAAGGAAGACTACCATCTGAAAAACCTGACTCCGGGGCACAACTTTCAGCCGACCGCGTATGTCGATTTGCGAAGCGTCAGTGCGGGGGAAGCCTGTCCTAATTGCGGCTCACCGCTTCGCATCGACACCGCCGTGGAAGTTGGCCACGTCTTCAAATTGGGATACAAATATTCCGAATCCATGGGCGCGAGAGTTCTCGACCGCAATGGCAAAGAAGTAATGCCGGCCATGGGGTGCTATGGGATTGGGATCGAGCGTATCCTGACTGCTGCGGTCGAGCAGAGCAACGACGAAAACGGGTTCTGGCTGCCGGCCTCGATTGCGCCGTTTGAGATTGTGGTCTGTCCCACCAATGTGAAAGACGAGACCGTGCTGAAGACGGCCGTCGAGATCGCAACCCGTCTGGAATCTGAGGGATTTGATGTGTTACTAGATGACAGGGACGAACGGCCAGGGGTCAAGTTTAAAGATGCTGACCTGGTGGGCATACCCTATCGGGTTACCATTGGGAAAAAGGTTACCGAAGGTACTGTGGAGGTGCTTCAGCGCTCGACACGCGAAATACAGGATGCTAGCATCGCGGCAATAACGGATTATTTCAGAGCTTTACGGCCTGCGCGCTGACCGTCTTTCGGCGTGCGCAGCCGAAGCCGGGAGTGCGCGATGGGAACGATCAAACTTATCTTCGGTATCTTAGTGATTGTCGCGGGAATCTATCTCGGGGCAGAAATGGTTCCTGTTTACTATTCGAATTACCAGTTCCAGGATGACGTCAAGACCGAGGCTACCCTGGAGACCTACACTAGTAAGCCTGAAGACGCCATTCGCGACGCTATCTTCAAGAAAGCCCAAAGTCTCGACATTCCGCTGACGAAGGATCAAATCAAAGTTCAGCGTCATGGCACTCAGGGCACCGGGTCACTCACCATTAGTGCGCCCTACACTGTCCACCTGGATCTACCGGGATATCCCGTTGACCTGCACTTCGACGCCTCCACTGAAAACAAGAGCCCCTTCTGATACGGTTGTGGATTTCGTCATGATTTAGAATGTAAGTGGAGTTGTCTGGGAGTTAGGGATTGCGTAGGGCCGGTTCATACCGCCAACTCCGGCTTCGGGGATAACGCTTGGGCTGGCGGCACCATCTCACTCAAAGGGGGGTGACACGGCCTACGGACTTACTTCCGAATTCACTGTGACCATCAAACTTAAGATTCCGAAGAGAAAGACGGGTCCGAGAGCCGGCAAGGGACAGCTCTCGCGCGATCCGGTGATCCGAGTTGCCCTGGCGGTTTTCATCATTCTGTCCGTGTTCCTCTGCGGCTGGTTTTCCTATTACTACATCAAGTACGGCCGGATCATCGATCAACGCTTCAAAGGACCGGTTTTCAGCAGTTCGGCGACGATCTATGCCATACCGCGGGCAGTTAAAGTCGGCGAGAAGGTTGATCTGCACGAGATCGCGATGCAGCTTCGCCGAGCCGGCTATGCGGAAGACGACGCGCGATCCCCGATGGGAGCTTACAGCGCGCTGAAAAATAGAATCGAGATCAGGCCCGGCCCCCAGTCCTACCACAGCCCTGAGCCGGCGACCATCCAGGTGCAAGACGGGCGGGTTTCAAGCATCGCGGGAAAATCCGGCGACCTGGAAGCCTACGAACTTGAACCCCGCATGATTACGGCGCTGTTTGATGCGGAACAGCGTTCCAAGCGGCGTTTAGTGAAGTACAACAACATTCCCAAGATACTGGTGGATGCGGTGCTCGCCATTGAGGACCGGCGTTTTTTCCAGCATGGTGGAGTGAATTTCATCCGCTTAGGCGAGGCGGCGTGGGTCGATATTACGCGTCAGAAACATGAGCAGGGTGGTTCCACGATCACCATGCAGCTGTCGCGCGCATTTTTCCTGACACCTGAGAAAACCTTCAAGCGCAAGATCATTGAAATGCTGATTGCCATGGAGCTGGAACAGAAGTTCAGCAAGCAGCAGATCTTTGAGTTCTACGCCAACCGGGTGGATCTGGGTCAGCGCGGTTCCTTTACCATCAGCGGCTTTGCGGAAGCCTCGCAGGCATACTTCAACAAAGACTTGAAGGACATATCTCTGCCTGAAGCGGCGCTGATCGCTGGCCTGATCCAGGCGCCCAGTTATTTATCCCCGTATCGTCATCCGGAACGAGCGACCGAACGTCGCAATCTTGTGCTCGACAGTATGGTCGACACTCATGCCATCACGCGAGAGCAAGCAGACAAGGCGAAAGCAAGCCCACTGAAGCTCGCACCTCCGAATGTGGAAGCCAGTGATGCACCGTACTTCGTCGACCTGGTTCGCGATGCCGTGATCAGCCGGCTGAATGAGCGTGAACTTAACGAACAGTCTTACCGCATTTATACAACCTTGGATCCTGATCTCCAGCGGGCGGCGGCTCAAGCCGTGGACGTCGGCATGAAGCTGGTCGATGACCAGGTGACCAAACGGCGCACCAAGAAAGTAAAGATTGGCAAAAACAAGTACGAAACCAAAGTAGCGCCGGGGCCACAGGCGCAAGTCGCTTTGGTCGCACTCAATCCTCATACAGGAGAGGTGCTGGCCTTGGTTGGCGGACGGAATTACGGCTTCAGCCAGTTGGATCACGCGGTTGCGCGACGTCCCACGGGATCAATCTTCAAACCGTTCGTTTATGCCGCAGCCATCAACACCGCAGTAGATGGAGCCAACCCGGTCTTCACTCCAGCGTCGATGGTCACGGACCAGCCGAGCACCTTTGCCTATGGCGATCAGATCTATGAGCCGCGAAATTACAAGGAGGAATATCACGGGGACGTAACCGCCCGTTATGCGCTTGCAATGTCGCTGAACAATGCGACCGTAAAACTGGCTGAGGAAGTGGGTTACGACAAGGTATCGGATTTGGCCAAGGCTGCGGGAATCACCTCGGTGAAACCTACGCCCGCCATGGCGCTAGGGTCTTACGACGCCACGCCTTTGGATATGGCGGCGGCTTATACCGTCTTCGCGAACGCAGGGGTGCGACTTTCACCCGTGATGGTGAACTCGGTCCGCAACGCCGCCGGTGACGTGGTCATGGATTTCAAGCCGGATAGACGGCAGGTGCTGGATCCTCGCGTTGCTGCTGTGATGACCAACATGATGGAAGGCGTGCTCAACTTCGGCACGGCGTACGAAGTGCGAACCCGCGGTTTTGATGCTCCCGCAGCGGGCAAGACCGGGAGCTCTCACGACGGCTGGTTTGCCGGCTATACCAGCAATCTCCTTTGCATTGTCTGGGTCGGTTTTGACGATTACAGCGACCTCCACTTAAGCGGAGCGCAAACTGCTGCGCCCATCTGGGCGGAGTTCATGAAGAAGGCGGTGGCGCTTCCCCAGTATTCGGACGTGAAGTCATTCGCTCAACCTGCGGGCGTGGTGGACGTGCAACTGGACAAGACTACCAACTTGCTGGCAACCCCGGCCTGTCCGCAAACCTATACGGCAGCTTTCATTGCAGGAACGGAGCCGAACCAAACCTGCGATCAGCCCACCGGGGTGAAGGCATTTTTCTCCCGTATCCTCGGTTTGGGGGGTGAAAAGCCGCTTCCGCCGCCAGTGCCTGCTGGTAACGCCACCCAACCAGGGGTAACGCAAGATGCGAATGCCACTGACCAGGATGGGAAGAAAAAAAAGGGATTTTTTGGCAAAATTGCGGGTATCTTTAAGGATGACAAACCGTCTAACCCTCCGGCCAATCCACCGGCGCAGCCCGGAAGTGCGCCGCAATGAGGGAACATTGTTTGGTCTGAGGGTGTCAATGGATGTGTAGAAAGTTCGCCCGGTTTCTTCGGAGGTGAGCTATGGGTCTTCGACCTTTCCACTGCCTGCAGGTTTTTCGCGCGCTAATCTTCTGCCTCTTGATTCCAGTCGTTACATTCATTTCCGCCGCTCATGCACAAGGGTCGACGTCGGAGCTGGTGCAGATTAGTCCGCCGACGATGCGGCGGGCCGCACCTCCGGCCGCTACTGCAACCGTCGAGGAGTTGGAAAAGCGGGCAGACGAACTCAGGGTTGAAAAGAACTACCTCGACGCACTGGACTACTACCGGGCGGCGCTCGCCAAGGATCGAAACAATGCCAAAATATACAACAAGGCGGGGATTGCCGAGCTGCTGATGCAACGCTTTAGTGAAGCCGGGAAAGACTTCGAGCGTGCCATTCACTTCGACCACCAATTTGCTGACGCCGTGAACAATCTTGGTGTAATTGATTACGAAGCAAAGAAATACGGTAAAGCCATCAAGCAATACTCGAAGGCTCTGCGGCTGCAGCCGGATTCCGCCTCGTTTTACAGCAACTTAGGCGCTGCGTACTTTGGCAAGAAGGAGTTTGAAAAAGCGGGCCAAGCATACGCGAAAGCCATGGATCTCGATCCTAATATCTTTGAGCGCATCTCGCACAACGGAATCTCGGCCCAGCTACCGTCTCCCGGCGATCGCGCGCGCTACGACTACCTCATCGCCAAGCTCTGCGCCCAGCATGGTGATCACGATCGTTCATTACAATACCTTCGCCGCGCTATGGAGGAGGGGTACAAAGGGATTGACGACGTCTATAAAGATCCGGAGTTTGCCGGGCTTCGCAGCGACACCCGCTTTACCGAGTTGATGGCTGCGCGTCCACCCGCGATTCCAGAGTAAGTTGAGACCTTGCAGGGGCTTACGAAATCCATAAAATTTGTGGGTGGCGGCGAAACTTTCTTTCCGTCGCGGGTTTTTACTTTGTAATGACCTCCTGAAAACAACAGGGTGAGTAAGGAGACGGTAGCCCATCGGTTGTCGACCCGAGCACGCCCCAAGCAGACAACCGGTGGGTTTTTTAGTCCAGCCCATTCGCCTTTAGCCTCGTGCAAGCCCATGAGGGTTAAAGACCCGGCACCACACACCAGACTCTTAGGCGAACATTTTACGAATCTTCGTTCTCCGTTTACAATATTGTGGATGTCCCTCCCTGCGTCACCCTTTGATTGGGCTCACCCTCTTGTCAGGGAGTGGTTCGTCCGCCGTTTCGGTACGCCCACCGAGCCCCAGGAGCAGGGATGGCCACATATTCTGGCGGGTCACACCACTTTAATTTCTGCGCCTACGGGTTCCGGCAAAACCCTCGCCGCTTTCCTGGCGTGCATTGACCGGTTGGTCCGCAAGGCGCTGGCGGGCGATCTCCAGGACCGCACCGAGGTACTCTATGTTTCGCCGCTGAAGGCGCTGGGAAATGATATCCAGAAAAACCTCGAAGTACCGCTTGGCGAGATTTTGCAGATGGCGGGCGAGCGAGGGTTTCTGATGCCGCAGATTCGCACAGCCGTCCGCACCGGGGATACGCAGATGCACGAGCGGCGAGCGATGCTGAAGCGGCCACCGCACATTCTTGTGACAACGCCCGAATCGCTATACATCCTGCTGACCGCGGAGAAAAGCCGGGCAATTCTACGTGACGTTGAGACCGTGATCGTCGATGAAATCCACGCGGTTGCCGATGACAAACGCGGCGCTCACCTGACTCTCTCACTGGAGCGACTGGAAGCCTTGACCCATCGACCTCCTGTCCGTATTGGACTTTCGGCGACACAAAAGCCGATCGAAGAAGTCGCGCATTTTCTCACGGGCAACGGGCGGCCGGACCCGGTCGTGATTGACGTCGGCCACAAGCGAAAGATCGATCTCGCGATTGAAGTTCCAGGCAGCCAACTTGGCCCCGTCGCTACAAACGAAATGTGGGATGAAATTTACGACCGCCTCGTGGAGTTGGTTCAACAGCATCGCTCGACATTGGTTTTCGTAAACACCAGGCGGCTGTCGGAGCGGATCTCACACCATCTTGCGGAAAAACTCGGGCCGGACAACGTTGCAGCCCATCACGGAAGCCTCTCGCGTAAATTGCGCCTGGCGGCGGAAAAAAAGCTCAAAGATGCTGAAGTCAAAGTGTTGGTTGCGACCGCATCGCTGGAATTAGGAATCGATATTGGCACGGTGGATTTGGTGGTACAGATCAGCTCTCCGCGCGCGATTGCCGTCGCTCTGCAGCGCGTCGGGCGGTCGGGCCACTGGCGCGGCGCGGTTCCCAAGGGACGGTTTTTCGTAACCACTCGGGATGAACTGCAGGAATGCGCTGCCTTGGTACGTGCCATTCGTCAGGGAGATCTGGATCGCATCATGATCCCGGATTCCCCGCTGGACATTCTCGCCCAGCAGATCGTCGCAATCTGCGCGGCAGGCGGCGGTCGTGTGGCGCGGACACTCTTGTCCGCGTCTAACGGTGACGAAAATCTCGCCGAAACTAGAGAAGAAGGATTATTGGGATTCCCCGACACACGGACAGGAGTGTCCGCGCCACACGATGCTGGTTGGGACGAAGATGAACTGTTCGCTCTGGTGCGCCGGGCGTATCCGTACCGTAATCTTTCGCGCGAGACCTATGAGGCGGTTCTCGAAATGCTCTCGGAGGGGATTGCGTCGCGGCGGGGACGTTATGGCGCTTACGTCCACCGCGATCGCATCAATCGCAAGCTGCGGGCCCGTCGCGGCGCACGGTTAGCGGCAATCACGAGTGGAGGCGCCATCCCTGAGACTGCGTTATTCACCGTGGTTGCGGAGCCTGAGGGCATGGTCGTCGGTACGCTCGATGAAGATTTCGCCGTCGAAAGCAATGCCGGCGACATTATGTTGCTAGGCAACACCTCGTGGCGAATTCGCCGCGTGGAAGGCAAGTCTGGACGCGTGCTGGTGGAAGATGCACACGGCGCGCCGCCCAGCGTTCCTTTCTGGCTCGGAGAGGCGCCGGCACGAACCGAAGAACTTTCGTTGCATGTGGCCGATTTGCGGCAGCAGATCAGCGACCGGTTGCCGCACAGCTCGCCGATAGGGATTTCGTTCAGCCAGCCTGAAGTCGCGGAGACGGTTTCGTGGCTCAGACAAGAGTGCGGCCTGGACGACTCTGGCGCCGAGCAGATGGTCGAATACATCTTGCAGGGACGCGCTGTGCTGGGGGCGGTGCCGACGCAGCAGACAGTCATCGCCGAGCGTTTCTTCGACGAAGCCGGCGGAATGCAACTGGTGATCCACGCTCCTTTCGGAGGACGGATCAACAAGGCGTGGGGTCTGGCTTTGCGCAAACGGTTCTGCCGTAGCTTTAACTTCGAACTGCAGGCTGCGGCTACGGACAATGGCTTGAACATCGCACTGGCCGAGCAACACAGTTTCCCTCTGGCTGACGTTTTTCATTTTCTGAATGCAGAGACGGTGCAGCCCATCCTGGAGCAAGCCGCGCTGGCTTCGCCGATTTTCGGCACCCGCTGGCGATGGGACGCCAATCGCGCTCTCGCGCTTTTGAGGTTTCAGTCGGGAAAGAAGGTTCCGCCGCAGATTCAGCGCATGCGCTCGGACGATCTGCTGGCTTCGGTGTTCCCAGACGTGGCTGCGTGCCAGGAAAATATCGCAGGAGACATTCAGATTCCGAATCATCCGCTGGTGAATGAGGTGATGAAAGACGTGCTCACCGAGGCGATGGATTTGGATGGCCTGAAGAATCTGCTGCGCGGAATGGCTGATGGCCGCATCCGTTGCGTAGCTGTGGATACTCCGGTGCCGTCGCAGTTCTCGCATGAGATTCTCAATGCGAATCCGTACGCCTATCTCGACGATGCCCCGCTCGAAGAGAGGCGGGCGCGCGCGGTGGAGATGCGGCGGATCCTGCCGGAGTCGGTGCTGGAGGAAGTTGGCAAGCTGGATCCCGCAGCGATTGCGCAAGTGCGCGAAGAGGCGTGGCCGGATGTCCGCGACGCCGACGAACTTCATGATGTCCTGCACACCCTGATCGCAGTTCCAGCCGTCACGTGGGGACAGCCGCCCTCGGCTACCCAGCTCAGCGAAGCTGAGCAGGGTTTTTCTCGTGTGGACGATGCTCTGAAAGAATATTCGACGCCAAGCCGTCGAGCTTTGCTCGACCGGACAGCCGAGGGTGGCTCTCCCCACCTGAGTCAAGCGTGGGATGACTATTTCGAAAGGCTTGTACAGGAGCATCGAGCGGCCTCAGCCTTGACCAGCGGCCGAAAATATTGGGTCGCTGCCGAGCGCACCCAGATGTTCTCTTTGCTTTTCCCCGATGCGAGTTTTGATCGGGCGACCATCGAGATCGAGAGCGCGCTCCCCTCTCGGGACGATGCCGTGCTGGCGCTGGTCACCGGTTGGATGACACATTTGGGTCCAGTCACGGCCGAACAACTGGGATCGCTGCTGGGGCTGCCATCCTCCGAGATTGACAACGCTTTGTTGCGTATGGAAGCCAGTGGCACGATTTTGCGCGGGAGGTTTACTGCTCAAGCCACGCGGGCGGGGGCGCCCGTTCCACATGAACGCGAGCTCGAGTGGTGCGAGCGTCGATTGCTGGCGCGAATTCATCGGCTCACCGTTGCGACTCTGCGCAAGCAGATCGAGCCTATAACGGCGGCGCAGTTCATGCGCTGGCTCCTCCGCTGGCAGCACGTCGCACCAGGAACTCAGGTGCAGGGCGAACGTTCCACGCTCGAAGTGCTGCGTCAGATTCAAGGCTTCGAAATCCCGGCCAACGCATGGGAACGTCAGATCCTCGCGAGACGCATTGCGAACTACGATCCTCAGTGGTTGGACCAACTTTGCCTGACTGGCGCGGTGGGTTGGGGACGATTGTCTCCGCACCCGGCGACGCTCGAAGACTCGGTTGCAGGCAAGCGGCGAGTGATTCCGACCAGCGTTGCTCCCATAACGTTCTTTGTTCGCGAAGAGGCGGACTGGATGACTCCGCACAATCCGGCTGCCAATCAACCGGAGGGGAGAGGTCTAAGTGAAGGGGCGCGGCAGGTGCTGGATTTTCTGCGCCAACGCGGAGCGTCGTTCTTCGCGGACATTGTCCGGGGCACGGACAAACTGAAAGCCGAGGTAGAAACGGGTCTGTGGGAACTGGTGGCCGCTGGCGTGGTCACTGCGGACGGTTTCGATAACCTGCGCTCTCTTATTGATCCGAAACGACGTGCGGGACAAGGCAGCGGGCGCACCGCACGTCCACGGCACAGTTCCGGACGATGGGCGCTGCTTCACACCGACCAACTCGTCGAACGCAACCGCACGGTCGAAGCGACTTGCTGGATGCTGCTTAAACGCTACGGAATCGTCTTTCGGGATCTACTGGCACGAGAGACGAATCTGCCCAAGTGGCGGGAACTGCAAATGGCGTTTCGCCGGCTGGAAGATCGCGGCGAAATTCGCGGCGGTCGTTTCGTGGATGGATTCCTCGGCGAGCAATTCGCATTGCCAGTTGCCGTCGAGTCGTTGCGGGCTACGCGGAAGATGCCGCCGTCCGGGGAAACCATCACTCTGTCGGCGGCTGATCCTCTCAATCTGGTCGGCATCCTGGTTCCCGGCGAACGCATTCCAGCGATCTCGGGAAGAAGTGTGAGCTTTCGCGACGGAGTCCCTGTTGATCAACCAGCTGCTCAGGTGTCGCTGCAACCGTCGGCGGCCGCTGGCTGAGAAAAGCTCTCACTTCGAAAGCCTTTCAGCCGCTGGGCCTCTCTGAGAATATGACTTGTAACCGCGAGCGGAAGCGCCTCAAAGGGACGAATGTCCCCGGTTTTCTCCCGATATGCCTGCAGCGCTTGATCCACAAAGACGGTGTCCATAGTCGGACCGAACAGAGAAATCGGGAGTCTGACGAGGGGGTCTCTCAGGCTCCCGATTCGGCCTTACCCTGGCAAGACTGCCAAAAGCGCTTCCCCCATCGCTTCGCCAGGTCAGGGCTTGTCCTTACCAATGCACGTATCGGACCATGGTTGCGTCCGTGCTGCGGATCCGCAGTGGAGTCTTAACTAGTTGATCTATCGAGGTTCCGTCCGCTGCGAATCAGAGTTGTGTTCTTGTCTTCAACGCCGACACCTATCCGATCGGATAGCGAACTATCCGTTCGGATAGTCGAACGGCAGTGGCAAATGTCGCTGCCCGCGCAAATCCACGGATCCTTGTCAGGCTGCTACTTGGGCTTGCTCCAGGAATTGCAACAGATTCGCGGATGCTCTAACGCCATACCGCGGCTCGATGCCCATCGCTGATTGCCTCCGGAAGGCCGCGACATCCCCGGCCTCGTGCGACCAGCGTTCGGGATGGCGGACGGTTTCGTACATCCATAGGTTGAACGCACGGGCAAGAACCTCTTCGGCAGGGGCAATGACCTCGTCGTCCTTCGCCGTCGCCACTGGCACGGAGCGGCCGTCCCCGAGCTCCAGATATCGAAGCAGATGGGCCGTGGCCCCGGCGCCATGTGAAGGCTTCATGCCCATACTTAATTGCTTGCGGAAAAGCGCTGCATCCTCGGTTTCGTGCGACCACTGCTGTTCGTTGCGAACCGCTTGATCCATCCACAGATTAAATGCGCGAGCGAAAACGGTTTTGGCCGGTACCGGCGAAAAAGCTTCGCCACGCAGCAAGGCGGGCAGTTCCGCCGTCGCCATTTTCGTCGTGCCTAGAGCTATTAAGCCAGTACCCCCCAGCAAGAAAAACTTCCGTCGATCTATTCCCATGACACTCTCCTTCGCAGCACGACAGCGAAGGGGTAATGCTAGGCACTCAATCTACCCATCAACTTTGCGACAGGACTGCCGAATCATTCCCCTGTTCTTATTCTGTCGGAGCATACAATTATCAAATGCACATCTCGGACCAAGGCTGCGGTCGGGTCTCGGCGCTCAACTCTGTCCAGATGACTGATTTGATTAGTTCCATTTTGGTAATGGAACAATGGCGTCACCTTGCACAGGGAGTTACTACCCGAACGGATAGTCGAACTATCTGTTCGGATAGCGGAATGCCTGAGATAGTTTTGTGAAATTATCAGAAAATGTGTTACAGAGGATTGCGCGTTAGTGAGGAGTTGAAGTGAACCCACGGCTTCTTGTGATTGCTGGGCCGCTCAAAGACTCGACCTTTGCGCTCCCAAGCGGGGAAATCCACATTGGGCGCGACCCCTCGAACCTGCTCTCCATCAGCGACCCTTCGCTCTCGCGCCGCCACTGTGCGCTCAGCCGCGATGGCGATGGTTACAAAATACGCGATCTTGATAGTCGTAACGGAACGTCAGTAAACGGAGTGACCGTCAAGGAGGCGCAACTCCGCCACGGAGATCAGATTGCGGTTGGAGATTCCATCTTCCTCCTGTTGCTCCAGGATGACCGAGAGGAGTCGACGGACCGCCGGGTGGAATACGAAGACAGCTTGACCCATGCGACCGTACAGTTGAGTCCCCAAGACGTGCTTTATGTGCAATCAGAACAAATTCTTAAACAGCTTCCGGCGAACTCCCGCGTGGCGCGGAATCTGAACGCCCTGCTCAAGATCAGCCGGGTCGTGCATTCTATCCGCGATCTCGAGGAACTGCAGGAGCAAATCCTTGAGTTGATTTTTGAAGTAGTGCCGGCTGAACGTGGAGCCATATTGCTGGATGACAAAGGCGACCAGAACTTCGAGTCGGTTTTCGCGCGCCACCGCATCGCCAAGTCCGTGTTGCCAGTACCCGTCAGCCGTACCATTGCCCGTCAAGTTATGAAAGAAGGACTAGCAATTCTGGGAGCTGACGTCCCAGGTTCGAACCAACTGGCGGGCGTCGAAAGCCTGGTGAATTGTCAGGTCCGTTCTCTTTTGTGCGTACCCCTGACCATGTTCAAGAAAGTGACCGGCTGTATTTATCTGGACACGTGCAATGCCGCCAGCCGCTTCGACGAGGATCATCTCCAACTAGTCGCAGCCATCGCCGGCACCTCCGCTGTTGCTCTGGAGAACGCCCGGCGAATGCAATGGCTGGAGAAGGAGAACCTCCGGCTTTCCTCCGAGATCAATCTTGATCACAATCTGGTTGGCGAAAGCCCCCGGATGAAGGAGGTTTATCAATTTCTAGCGCGAGTGGCGCCGACTGAATCGAATGTACTGTTACAGGGCGAGAGCGGAACGGGAAAAGAATTGGCAGCCCGGGCCATTCACCGCAACAGCCCGCGTTCGACTAAGTCTTTCGTCACGATTAACTGCGCTGCAATTCCCGAGGGCTTGTTGGAGAGCGAATTATTTGGCCATGAAAGAGGCGCATTCACCGGGGCCGTGGCGCAGAAAAAAGGCCGGCTGGAAATGGCGAGCGGCGGGGTCGTTTTCCTCGACGAAATCGGAGAACTCGCGCCCGCTTTGCAAGTAAAGCTACTTCGAGTGCTGCAGGAACGTGAGTTCGAGCGCGTGGGCGGTATACGTCCGATTTCGGTGGACATACGTCTGGTCGCCGCTACCAACCAGGACCTCGGAGAAGCGGTGAAGAATGGAACATTTCGTAAAGACCTCTTTTATCGTTTGAATGTTCTCTCGCTGGTCATGCCTGCGCTACGTGATCGTCGCGAAGATATTGCGATGTTGGCCGATTATTTCGTCGTTAAATACATCAAGAAATGCCACATGAGAGCGAAGACAATTTCTCCGGAGGCTATGGCGTGCCTGGTGAACTATGACTGGCCTGGCAATGTGCGTGAGTTGGAGAATGCCATCGAGCGCGCGCTGGTCCTGAGTGTGTCGGATGTGATTCAACCAGAGGATCTGCCCGAGCCAATCCTGGAAAAAGGGCTTACTGAGACGAGAGCTGGAGCAAACTATCACAATCAAGTAAGAGAACTGAAAAAACAGCTGATCCTCCAGGCGTTGGACGAAACCAAACGGAATTACACGGAGGCGGCTCGTCAATTAGGCGTGCATGTGAATTACCTGCACCGCCTGATTCGTAATCTGGATCTCAAAGAGGCGCTTCAGTCATCGCCAAGCCTGCGCCCCGGCACGGAGCATCAGCGCAGAAGCTCACGGCAACTGGAGAGTTAGCAAAGTCGCCGGATTCAAATAAACGCCTTGCCAGCGCACCGCCACGTGCAGATGTGGGCCCGTCGCCCGTCCGGTTCCACCGCTCACCCCGATTTTCTGCCCCGTGCTGATGTGCTCCCCCTCCTTTACCTCAATTTTCGAGAGATGCATATACAGAGTCAGTAGTCCCTGGCCGTGATCCAGTACGACACAATTGCCTTCGAAGAATAACGGTTGTGCCAGCAGAACCTTTCCACTATTCAGAGCCGCAACCGGCGTCCCCTCCGGGACAGCGTAGTCGAGCCCCTGATGCACGCTTTGCACTCGGCCATTGAACGTGCGCGCGGTTCCAAACACATCCGAGATCTGTGCCTTCACCGGTGGATGAAAGCTGCCAGCCCACTCGCGCTCGGGAGTAACCTGTGCAAATGCTTGTTCTTTCAGTGTCTTATCTTGTTTGATTTTCTGAAGCTGTTCCGCACTCGGTTCGGTATATTGCTTGGGCACGCTGGCCACGATGCTGTGATATTTTCCTTTGCGAACCGTAATCTGCTTTCGAAACGGAAGGTTTTTATTGGTCGTCGTGACTCCGTTCAGCTCCAGGAAATAATTTCCCCGCGACGTTTCCAGGCTCACGCCCGCTATCCCATACCAGACTTTGCCATGCGAATCGGAAGAAAAAAACACTTCATGCGCAAACCATTTGCCGGAAAGCGATTTTAACTGTTCAAGAGCAGTTACTCGAAATACGATGGGAGAACCGTTGACCGGCAAAGGCGGCCGCCAGCGAACAGAGAAATCGCCAGCCCTGTCCTTCGGCTTTGAAGCAGGAATTTCGAATGCCACCAAAGGAAGCGCGCCGAGCAACACTCCCGCCAACAGGATTGCAAAGCTCGTACGCCGCGCCCGCCCGAATCTCGAAAATGCACAGACACCAAAATCAGCCGACACCGGTCCCTGTTGTTTCCCGCGTGTATTCCTCACTATGTTCTATGATAGCTGTTCGCATGGGCAGACCGAAGCGACCCGGCCCCAATGTAGTTACTTTCGAGGCGATCTGTTACAAGCATTGCCGATTTTAGGATTTGACCAAGAATACTCCAAAAGCAGGATGCATCGGTTCTCTATCCGACTTGTCTTGAGGTCTCCCTTGCTGCGGTCTTTTCTGCGGCGTACGCGTCCACCGAGCTTGTCCGATCGGTCAATTCTACGTACGAATCGGCAATCTGAGTCGCGATTCGTGGCCATAAATACCGTTCTCGGACTCTGGCTTGTGCATTCTGGCCCGCTATCGTCCGGGCGCGCGGGTCGGAAAGAAGAAGCTGCAACATGCGCGCCAGATCGCTTGCATCTCCCGGTTGGAATGTGAAGCCGGTATCCTCGATCACTTCCCGGTTTTCGGGAATGTCGCTGGTCAACACGCAGACGGCCGCGCCCATAGCGTCCAAGAGGGCCAGGGACAGGCCTTCCAGGTCAGAAGGCAAGACGAACAGGGCAGCGTTCGTGAGCAATTCATCCAGGGCAGGGCCGTGAACCCAGTCGAGGAAAATTATCTGTTCACTCTGATGCTTACGTAATTCGTCGACGTATGTGTTCGTGTAACTCGATCCCCCAGCCAGTACCAGTTTCGTACGGGTATCAAGTTTTTCGTATGCCTCGATCAGTAGGTGGCAATTTTTCTCGGGAGAAAATCTGCCTAAAAACAGAATGTAGTTGTCTGGTTCGAGCCCCCATTCTTCAATTCGTGACGGCACAACCCGTTGCCGGATCATCGACCCGTTGGGCACGTACGTGGGCAGGACGCCATAAGCTGTCTGGTAGTGCCGTTGCAGCGCCCGGGATACAACCATGGTGCGGTTTGGCAAACGGACGGAAGCGAGTTCTCCCAAGCGGAGGGTGAGCGAGGCAAAGCGGCCCCACTTTTTTCGTTGCCAATCTTGACCCTGAACCGTCACCACAGTCTTCTTTCCAACCAAGCGCGGAAAGAATGAAAACAGCGCTGGACCCTGGGCATGGTAGTGCACAATGTCGCATCCGCTGAACATCACGTGTACCGTGCTCAGCCAGGTATGCACGAACGTCTCCAGGTGCTTTGATCGGAATGTCGGCAGGCGAACAAGCCGCATCCCGTGATGCGTGGTCAGGGGAGGAGTGAAGTAACTTCGGCAATACACGGTGACGTCGTGGCCCAATTCCGCCAATCGCTTGCCGACTTCTTCGTAATAGGTTTCGATGCCACTGTACTTTGAAACCATGCCGCGACCGCCAATGAATGCCACCCGTAGCGGCGGGGCGGTAACTGGCAATGTCGCGGGCTTTTTGGCCCTGCCCGGCCAAGGCCTCATCTGGGTATACAAACGCATCAGGGCGCGATAATGAGCTTCCGGCGCATGTTGGGCTTCCAGGAATCTGCGGCCACTGATCCCCATCTGAGCTGTTAACTCTGGCCGCTCCACCAGGAAGGAAAGGGCTTTCTCCAGTTGCTCCACATTACCCGCCGGAAAGAGAAGACCAGTCTCGCCCTGATCGATCAGTTCGCGCCGTGAACCGAGATCCGACGCCACCACGGGACGTCCCCATGCATAGGATTCGAGAATCGTTTTACCCAGGGTTTCGTAAGCTCGCGACGGCAGCACTGTGAAGCAGGCCGAAGAGATCATTTGCTCCAAAATCTTGCCTCCGACATGGCCGGTGAACTCGACGTTCTTCAAGCCTAAATCTCGAGCAAGATTCTCCAGTTCCAATCGCTGCGGCCCGTCCCCAGCGATCAGGAGTCGTACCTGCGGCAAATGCTTCATAGCCATGAGGAGGTCGGAGACTCCTTTTTCGGGCGAGAGGCGTCCGAAGTAAAGGATGGGTGCTTGTGGTCCAGCGTTTGGTGGGACATGCGCCGGCAATTTTTGAAAATGGGGAAGTACGGTAATTTTTTGTGGGTCGAACCCATTCTGCACAAGTTTTTCTTTTGCGAAACGGCTAGGGGCGAGGAATTGATTGACGCATTTCTGGTAGGTCCCAAGCCAGCGATGGAAATACGCCTCCGCCATCAGCAACAGTGCTGAACCAGGCGGGCCAGTGTAACAGCCTTCCGTGAGAACGTGACTGAAGCGCCCGCCACGACAGCGCTCGCAAACTCGTCCTTTCGAGACCATGTTGTAGGTGGGGCATAGCAGCTTGAAGTCGTTCAAGTGATAGAGCACCGGCACGCCCTGCGCCTTCAGCTCCCAGAGAATCGAAGGGGACAAATGGTGATAGATGTTGCGCACGTGGGCGATGTCCGGACGAAATGCAGCAATGACCTGCCGTAGTCGTCTCCGGGCGTTGGTGGAATAGATTGCATGGGCCGCGAGTTTGGCACGCGCAATCCAGCCGACCGCGGAGCTTTTGAAGTCGATTTTAGGTAAGAAATACTGGTCGTAGGGCGTGGGCAGGCCGCGAGGATCCGCCATCGAAAAAAGCGCGACCTCGTGTCCTTGAGATCTCATGAGATCCATGAGCTCGAACATGTAAACTTCAGTGCCACTGAAGGGAAAGTTGTATTTATTGCAATACAGGATTCTCATAAGTGCTCCGGGCTGGGATGAATGTGCTTTGCCGTAATGTGTTTAAGAAGGAGATCGCAGAAAGCTGCGAGGTTTTTTTCGCGGTTGAAATGCTGCAGTACGTGTTCACGCGCTGATCGGCTAATCGGATTGAGAGTGGGTTGGGAGTGGTGGACGAACTCTACTCGAGACACAAAATCCTCCAGCGAGCCAGCGCGATAGAGAAAACCATTCTTGCCGTCCAAGACCAGTTCTGGAATGCCCGTGATCGCCGGCGCTAGCACCGGCTTGCCGTGAGCCATTGCTTCCATCAGCGCCATCGGAATACCCTCGCTGCGGCTAGTGAGCACGACGAGACCCGCCCGCGCGTAGCAGGCTTCAAGAGGCTGACGTGATAAGTGACCGGCGAGGCGGACCTCGGCTTGTAGATCCAAATCACAAATCAACTTTTCAATCGACGCGCGCTCGGGGCCGTCGCCTGCGATCTCGCATTCGAAGGGAACTTCGCGGCTCTTAAGCAGTCGGCATGCTCGAATCAGAAAGGCATGGTCTTTGATCGGATGCAAGCGTCCGACAGCAAGCATTAGCAGCGTGGTGTTTTCGCGCGACGGTTTCAAAGCGAATAAATTGTTTGCTCCGGGATCAACGCCCATGCGTCGCACCAAGACTTTGTCGGGCCGGACTGTGGGGTAGCGTTCGAGAATATGCTTACGGTTGAATTCCGAAATGGTCACGCAAAACTTGCAGTATTCGAGCTTGATATCGAGATAAGCCGCGTGTAGTAGCAGGTCCGACCCGTGCAAAGTCATGCTGAAATCGATCCCCAGAATGCGAGCAGCCACCATGGAAATCCACGACGCGAAATATCCATGGTGTACGTGAATGTGATCCACGCCAGACCTCTTGATCAGCAGTGCGTAGTAGACTCCCAGCCAGGTGTGGAGAAGCGCGCGCAACCGGCGACCCAAGGGCTCATTCCTCTCGAGCAGCGCGTGACGATAGAAATTACTGAGTACCGGAAACTTGAGAACGCACAAGACTGCGGCGTAGATCAATAGTTCGAGCCGCAGGCTTTGCATGCACACAGTCTCGGCGGCAAAGCCTTTTAGTTCGGAATCAAGGACAGCTGGGCAATGGCGCGCGCTGCAAGGGATCACGGTCACTCCACGTCTGCGGAGTTCTTTGATTTCCTGCATCACGTACGATTCAACTGGGGAAGGGAATTGATTCGTGAGGTAAGCAACGGTCGTCATCAACATTCCGAAGCAGTAGGATCAGCCTCGTGTCGGCGATTTTGTGCGACCAGCAAGCCCGCCACTGTAAACAGAAACCCATTCACAAATTGATAGTTCATAACCACAAACGAGCCGTTCAGTAGGTACACTCCCAGAAGCAACGGCCACAATGCCCGGAACTCTTGATCCAAAAAACCGCTATCGCTCGAAGAGGTATGCCAGTTCCTACTTCGACCTAGCTTAAAGAGGTCAATCACCATCCATAGATACAGCAACAAGCCCGCGAGCCCGTATTGGACGACGATCTCAAGATAGGTGTTGTGAAAAAAGAACTGTTCCTGGTGGAAATCACTGATCCTCTTTGACAGTTCCGTTTGCATATCAGCTGCACCCCATCCGGCAAGCGGCTTCTCCAAGAACATCTCCCAACCAGCCTGATAGATAGCCATGCGGAACATCACGGGTCCACGCTCTTCCAATCGATCTGCCAGCGAAGTGTCGCCATCCGCAAAGGTGACGACCATTGCCAATCCGATACCGCCAGCGAGCACGAAGCATAAGCACGCGCGCCGCAACCGCCGGCTCGGAGACAAGAAAAGCAACAGCAGAAGTGACATGGCAAAAGACAGCCAGACGGCGCGGGTCTTGGGTGGCAACGATGGCTAGGGGCAGCGCAACCAAAAATAGGAGAGCCAGTACCCCCCGAAGGCGTCTGCGCCGGAATGAATTCAGAGCGACCAGGCCGAGCAAATTCAAAGCAACGCCGTTGGCCACGGCCTGCAGAAATGGGCCTCGGGCTCGATCCGCGTGATAGCCCAAACCTTCGTCCAGAATATAGCGTGGAAAAATGAATTGTCTGGCATCAAGCAGGAAGAATACGGCCATAAGACTGAGATATCCGAGAACGATCAGGGAAAAGGTTTCGAACCTTCGCAAGGATCGAGCATCGTGGAAGATGTAAGCCGCGAGCTGATAAAGCGTGAACGGCACCAGCCATTTGGCCGCAAATAGACTCCAGGTCTCAGCGTCGTTGGGTTGTGAGACTGCGCCAGAAAATGCCAGGAGAAGCAGGCCCAGCATTGGCGTAGTGACCGCACCGCTCCATTGAATGGGGTTCCGCAGCACACACACGCGCAGCAGCACAACCAGAATCAGTAACCCAAACGCCGCTCGATCAATGGAGTGGAAATTGAAGTCTGGGGGATGGAAAAGCATCAGCACCAGCGTCAGTAGGAAGAGTTGCGATGGCGCCACGATCAGCGCGTGTAACGGCCGAAAAAAACTGCCAATGGTCCAGCCAAAGGCGCTTGTCCCAGGAATTCGAGTCTGGTATGCGGTTGAGGACATAACTAAGCGCCACTTCCGTGCAGAACTACCGCAATCGTCTTGTAGAGAATCTGAAAGTCCCTCCATAGAGTCCAGCTTCTTATGTATTCCAGATCCAGAGCCAGGCCGCGCTCGAATGATGGATCCCGCCGAGCCGTCACTTGCCATAACCCGGTAAGTCCTGGCGGCACGCCCAAACGCTGCAGATCACCCAGTTCGTAACGTTCGAAATCGTCCAGTGGATGGGGCCGCGGTCCCACTAGACTCATTTCACCGCGTACTACATTCCAGAGCTGAGGTAGTTCATCCAGACTGTAGCGGCGAAGAAATCGGCCGGCGCGGGTAATCCGGGGATCGTCGATCATTTTGAAGAACGGTCCCTGGCGTTCGTTTTGCGCTCGCAGGTGCTCCTTTAGTTCGTCCGCATCCATATTCATGGTGCGGAATTTGTAGCATCGGAACCGTCTTGCCTTTAGCCCCACGCGCTGGGCCTGATAAAGCACCGGGCCTCGGGATTCCAGCTTGATCACGAGCGCAATCATCATCAGCAAAGGTGTGGCGAATGCCAAGGCTATAGCAGCAATCAGTGCATCGACAGTGCGTTTCAGGAATAGACAAAAACTTGGCAGTCGTTCATGGCACAGAGTGAGGACGGGTATGTTGCCGAATTTCTCGAAAACCAGCGGATCATCGGGCTCAAATCCGAAGAGATCGGGAACCAGTTTGACATCGATCTGGTTGCGCCGCGCTTCTCGAATGACTCGCCTCGCCATTTCCGGCTGTTGCGGGGCGGCCAGGATTATTTCGTCCACGAAATCCGTTCGCACAATGCGTGAAAGATCTTCTACTCGACCCTTTATCTCGCCGCCGATCGGTTCATCTTCGTCAAGAAAACCCGTTACCACGTGCCTGCGCGTAAGATCCTGACTCATGTGAGCCGCAAGCTTGCGCCCAAGGAGTCCCGCTCCTACGATCAGCACGTTCCGCGCAGCGGGTCCGCTCTGAGTTGGTTGCACATGCACACCTCGGCAGTGGCTTCTCCAAGCGAGCATGATCAGGAAATTCAGAGGCGCACTGGCAGCTAGGCTGGTGAGCGAAATAAGGTGAGGTCCGGACCAGCTAACCGCTGCGACTACCAGCGCTGCGGACCAAAAGACAACTTTGCCGAGAACCAATCGCTCTATTCGTGGCGTCCGAACAGTTTCGGGATCATAAAGGCGCTCAGCGAAACCGAGCAGGGTAAATAGCGTGCCATAGAGCAATAGCAATCCTGGCCCCGCAGTGGGAAACGGTTCAGGCTTCAACAGGACCGCAGGATCGTGGCGGATGGCGAACTCCAGCAACATGATCAGATGGCCGACCGCCGCAAAGCTCAAGATGATCAAGAGAAAGTCCGCGGCTACTTGTTGAGAAAGCTCCCAGTGCCGGCCATGAATCGAAAGTCTTGGAAACACAGCTTCCGCAATGACTTCAGAGATCCGTCGCTTTCTGGGTTCTCCAAGGCCGTCATTATGTTGCCACTCCCAGAATCGCCCATCCACGGTAGCCGAAGAAGACTTCTTCCGAGGAACGCTGCCGAAGGACGCTCGCGCTCCAGGAATCAGGCGGGAGGGGGACACAAATTTGCGGGTCGCGGTTACTTGCGGAATTGGCAAAGGGGAGGGCATTCAGATCATTTCCAGTTCATATCCTTCTATGGTGATAGCCACGGCTTGCTGAATCGATTGAATCGAGATCACGAGATTCGTGTCGCCACGTTGCCGCAGAATGCCTTCAAGGCCGTCGAGGCTGCCGCCACGAATCCGCACGTGTTGTCCGACTTTCAAGAATGGGTGAAGGGCGCAAGGCACTTTCTGGGACAGAAGCCTCTGCAGATCGTCGATTTGCTTAGCCGGAATCGGAATTGCTACGCCTCGAAAGGCGATCAGTCCAATGACGCCCGCAGTATGAAGGAGTTCCAGGCGCAGATTAGCGGACAAGTCACAGCGCGCAAATGTGTATCCCGAGAAGAGCGGAACGTAAATGGGTTGACGACGATCACTCCAGCGGTGGAATTCCTCGAGTAACGGAAGGAATGTCTGCAGGCCTTTGCGTTGAAGCTGAGCCGTTACTTTTCTTTCAAAGCGGTACCGGGTTTGGATCGAATACCACTGTGCTCTTGGTGTGTTGAGGGGGAAAGAAAGGTTGGGTGCAGCTGTCATCAATACGATTCTTGGAACGCGGCTCCGCTAATTGAGTCCCGACTGATTTTTAGTCTGTTTTGCACGAAGTTTCTCAGTTGCCTCCGACAAGAATTTCTAATTCGGATATTGGTCTGAAGCGATTTGGCGAAGGTTCTATAACTTCTTATAGATCATGTCCGGGATCGGAAACGTCCTCTCGCTGAGCACCGTGCCCAGCAGTCGAGCGTTCGCCGCATACAGTCTTTCCTTCACCTTCTGCGCTGCCACGCGCCGAGTTGAATTCGCCTCCAAAACCAGTACCATGCCGTCGCATAGACTTGCCAGCAATGCTGCTTCGCTGCCCGACCCGGCCGGCGGCCCATAAAGTACTGTGTAGTCGAACGTGTCGCGCAGTTCGGCTAGTCGATGACGCAGCCAAGCGCCTGATAATCCGCTCTCGTTTTCGCCGAGAAAAACATTTCTCGGGACGAGCCACAGCTCGTTGGAGAGCCGGCGCGATGGCTCTCGAAAGATGGACCTTTCCTGATTGGCAATCAGACCATGACCGTTTTTCTCTACGACCAATTCCAGCCCGGGGCTGTTCAGATTTGCCTCTACCAGGCAAGTTGTTCCTGATACTTGTGCGGATAGGGCCAGGCCCACCTGCATGCAAATCGCGCTGATGTCGGTTTCTGGGTCGACGGGACTGAAAACAACTTGATGGGCGGGCCTCGGCCATCCAGGAAGAAATACCTGACGCACCAAGCCGCGGATCTGCTCCTCGGCGAATGCATCGAGGTCCCAAGGTGCAAGCCCACGCGGACGCGATTCTTCGCATTCAGTCTCGAGGGTTTCTGGTTCAAAGACGTCGTTTAACGCCTGGGGAAACAGATCGACAAATGTGCTCATTGGTCCTTTCCTTAAACAACGACCGCTTCTGGGCCGATTTCCAACTGCCGCTTCCGCATCGTCTTATACATTCTTATGAGGTAGGGAAGCCAGCACCGGACTTCCTAAGTAGGCGATGATTTCGTCGGGAGTTCGAAACGCCGGATTCAAATAGTCCGCAATAAAAGCCAGAGTGATGCTCAAAGTACTTGCGCCCAACAGGCCAATGAATCCGAAACCTAGGCCGGAAAGCTGAGGTAGTGCGGGGATCGTGGCTTGTTCTGCGATGGTTACATTCAGGATACCTCCCTGGTCGAGCGCATCTCCGATCCTCGCCTCCTCTCGCTTGTTGAGGTACAGCAGATATTTTTCCTCGGCTGCCTTCAAATCGTGCAGTAATTGCTCTTGCTCAATAGCGTGATCGCCCAACTGGCTTGCTGCTCCGCGGTAATGGGTTAACAGAACGTTCTCGGCCGTAGCGTGTGCGCCCAGTGCATTCAATTCGACCTGGGTCTTCAACAACTCAGCCTTTGCCCATTCATGATCTGGATCCTGGTCGCTGGTCCGCTCTCGGATTGGCGCCTGATCCTCGGCGGCGATGGATGCATGGGTTTCCTCAATCTCCACATCCAGTTCCTGAACTGTGCGATACGAAGGCTCGAATTTGGTAAGCAGTTGGGTCCGGTTCAATTGCAATTCGAGCAGCCGTGCTTTCATCGTTTCCATCAGTTGTGGATTGTCCGAATCACGAATCTGCGTGGTGATCCTCTCCGGCAGCGAAGCAAGCTTTTTCTCCAAGACTCGAGCCCGCTCCATGGTTGCGGCGATCAATACCTGGGTTTGGCGAGCATCCGCATCGGCGGCGCTGAGCTTTTGAAGTGTCATATCGCGCTCGAGGGCGGCTGAGGTCACACCTTGATCGGCTCCGAACCTCATGAGTTGCAACTCTGCTTCCTCCAAACCGCTGCGCGACTGGACAACTTGCTGGTCGAAAAACTTGAACTCTCCCGAGGGACGATGTACGTGTTCATGACGCTCGAGATAGGCGCTAGCCAAAGAATGAAGGACCTTGGCGGCCTCGGCTGGGTCAGAAGACTTGTAGCTTACGGTTATAAGCGTCGCTTTTCGCACCGCTTCGACGGTTAGCCGCTTATTGATCCGGCGCACCGCCCGAGCCAATTGCCTCTCCTCGTTGTCTCCGAAGAGGCTCCAGAACCATGACTGTCCTTCAGAAATCAGTCCGGAATGCCGCACCACTGTCCGCAGGATTTCGTTGTCGTGCAGCAATTCCACTTCTGAATTCAGTTCTTCCTCACTGACTGCTTCGTGTTCGAATTCCGCCTGGCTCGGGGTTGAAGTAACCACAGGATCGACGCGGCCCCGGCGCACTAAGACTTTCATTTCTGACTGGTATGAAGGAGAGATCAAGCCATAGAGAATGACCGCTAGAAAGATTCCAACGAAGGAGATCAGCGCCAGCCGGCGTTGTCGAAAAACCACCGCCAGCAGGTCGCGCAAGGTGGGGGAAGGCACACGCGCCGATCTCGGAATGAGTCTAAGTTCCTCCGGCATATGAAAGTCCAAATGGTCATTTCTGTTTCTGTTGGTCGGTGGTTGCCGAGGATTCGCCCCGGTTGTTGCCCTACGGCTCCTTCTAGAATTGAGTCGGACTCGCGTACATACTCATGCTCGAAGTAGGCAAGAACTGCTTGATCTTGGAAATAAAATTCTGCGGTACAAATAAAAAGTCACCGGTCCTGAGATGAATGTCCTCGGCCAAAGTCCGCGATTTCATCATCGTCTTGACGTCCAGCAGACGAGATTCAACGAGATCATCAGAGACCTTTCGAAACAGCACGATTTGAGAGTGTTTGGCTCGGTTGGTTAGACCACCCGCGATGGCGACGGCTTCCGTGACCCTGGTGTCAGAGCGCAGTTCGTACTTAGCCGGATGGTTAACCTCGCCGCCAACGATGAAATAAGGTTTGTCGAAGTCCTGAAGCACAATCGTGATCTCCGGATCATGCAAGACACCGGCGTATGAGTGGCCAATGGCCTCTTGTAGCTCAGGAACGGTTAGGCCTTCAACAGACAGCTGTTTCCCGCCCTTCAGGGCAATGTAACCGTCCGGCTGCACACTGACGGTTTGGTCGAATTCGGGGGAGAATATGAATGAAATCGCGACCACATCACTTTTGCAGAGCCGGTAAAGCGGACGGCGTGCCCCCGTCAGGGCTGGACTCGGAGGGATACTCCTGGCCCTACTCCATGTACCGTCCGCCACACCGGATTTCGTGGTAACCGCTGGCCCAGTCTGTTCAACAGCCACTCCTGGCTGCTGCTCTTGAGCCACGGCTGCCACCAATCCCTGCTGCATTAGGCAGCAGGTGAGAGCGAGAACGCAATCGACCACGCTAGAGTTGATCTTCATTCCGTTCAGGCCTCGACTTGCTACCGAGGAACTGCAACCTTTCTTCAGATTCGTGCATGTCGAAACTTATCCTGCTGGCCTCGAAGTAACAAGACATGGGAAGTATCGTCCACAAAGGTATCCAATTGAGATGGCATCTGTTGTCAGCTTGCCGGTGCCTACCGACCGCAGGATCATCCCGCAGGAGGGCCTTTGCTGAATGCAAGCACAAAGGTTCCCCCTTTTCGCCAGTAGTTCATCGTCTACAACCTTCGTGTCACCCACCAAAGTGGACTTGACGGAGGCTTTCTTAACTTGTGGGTGAATACACTCTCTCCGAAAGGGGTCGCGAGGTGCCATGCGTTATTGCTGTGCCGTATCGGGAAATCCGGAATTCATGTGATTCTGCTTGAAGTTTTCCACACAAATAAGTCTTGCTAGCGCGGGGTCATATCACAGCGTTCTGACTGTATTAGCACTTATCATTAACAAAATAGTTATAACGTGCATGTGATTTATGGAACCCAAACGCATGACCAGCCCAGGCACCATCGGCGTTTTGGTCGCCGATTCGAATCAGATGCAGTGCCAGTTGCTGGTCGGGGCACTGCGCCGGCGCCCGGAATTCCAAGTCAGTTCCTGCGGAGTGGATATGAACGTCATTTTGACTGCCATCGCAGACTTCCCGGTAGATGTGATCCTCATGAATGCTGATCATCCCAAATTAGCCGGTCAGGATATGGCCAACGTCCGCCGCTTGCATCTGGCCCATCCGCACATCGCCAAAGTTCTGGTGCTGGGCCAATCGGATCACGACTCAGTGGTGAATGCTTTCCGCTCCGGAGTGAAGGGGTTATTCTGCTTTGCCGACTATCCGTTCCGCTTGCTATGCAAGTGCATTCAGAGTGTTCATCAAGGGCAGGTATGGGCCAATAGTGAGCAATTGCAATATTTGCTCGAGACCGTGACCCAGGTACCTTCTCTGCGAATGGTGAACACTCGCGGAGTCAGGTTGCTCACGCCTCGGGAAGAGCAGGTCGTGGCTCTGGTTGCGGATGGACTCAGCAATCGCGAAGTAGCGCGTGAGCTTGGGCTTAGTGAACACACAGTAAAAAAATACCTGTTCCATATTTTCGATAAGCTCGGGCTTTCGAGCCGGGTCGAACTCACCCTTTACGCGATGAGTCACGGCGGCGCACGGCAAGCGGAGTGGGTGGCTGGCGGAGGGGAATAAAGGGCCTATCGTGCGAATTGTTTGAAAGTGTCCTTAAAGCCCTGTATAAATGCGGGAAGCACCTCGTGGCCGACAGCCGACTCAACTCTCGCCGCTGGACCGTGATTGCCTCCGCCCTGCTTTGCGGCGGGCTCGGCGTGGTTGTGATTTACACCAAACGCAGTGCCTTCTTCAGCCCGCTAGCGGTAGTCGTGGTAGCTGCGATCGGCTTGGCGGCGGTGCTTTTGCAACTTCGCTACTACAATCGCGAACACAACAATCCCATCCACGCGCCGGTGTGGCTGAACGTGGTTGGAGTCTTGTGCGCCCTGACTGCGTTGTTCTCCGATTTCCTGAGATTGAATTGGCAAATAGCCCAAGTGATGGTCCTCGGGGCTGTGGGCAGTTTCGCGATCAGCAGCGCCATGATTCTCCACGCTTTTCGCAAACATCGGATCGCATCGAAGTGACTCAGTGTCCGTTAGTTTCCCCGGAAGTCCAAGGCTAGCGTGGTCCTGACCTGCACTGGCTGGCCGTTTAAGGCGTAAGGTTGGAAGCGCCACCACTTCACAGCCTCGACTGCGGCGGGCGTGAGCTCGTCCGGGCCGCTGATGGGACGAACCTCGACCACCGTTCCATCCTGCCCGACCACCACATTGAGATTTACGACTCCCTGTATGTTCGCACGTCTCGCGGCTTCAGGATAAATTGGATCGATCTTGTGGATTATGTGTCCCTGCATCACTTCTGCGGGAACATAAGCCGCTGATTGCTGCAACAGCGGCTTGGTTGCAGGTATCTGCGATTCCAGTTCGTCCCATGTCTGATGCCAATGCCACCAATACAGCCCGGCGAGCACAAGCAATCCTGTGAGGATGAACACCGCGGCACGTTGAAACCATGGATGTTGGTCTCTCTTATCGGCAACCTCGACTGGGACGGCGGCTGCAGTCTCCGCGGGCGGAACTGCTGTCCAGAGACCGGCAGCCGGCGCAGCGGGATTTGGGTTCGTAACCGACTTGGTTCGGGTCCAATGTTCAATCAGCCTCTGCTGTTGCGGCGTGAGACTTTGAAACTCAAGGCCACATTTCAAGAGCGCCTGATACCGTACTACCGCCTTCAATTGCAACCGCCCGCCAAAGTCGGGGAGGTTGAAATCCAGATTTGCGACATCCCCGGGATGGACTTCTCCGGCCAGCACGAGGCCCAAGCCTCGCTCGCCAAGGGTGATTGTGCGGCCTGGAATCGATGTGCCCGACCGCAGGACAGTGATGTCGGCTGGAACGGACAGGGGAAAACGCGGAACCCGGCGAGTGTCCGGAACTGCCGGCAGTGGTGCCCTACCAGCTGCGGCGCTCATCGCATTCCCTCGACGTGCATGAGACAAACCTCGGCCTCGCCTTCAGATGAAGGCTCAGTGAACACAAAATGAATCTGTTCGGCCAGAGGTACTTAGAGGGAGTATAGCATTGCTTCGGCAGCGGACTTCATCAGCATGAATTCATGAGTACTCTTGTGATCACTTCCAGCTAAGGACGGGGAAATCTGAGCGAAGTCTCTCGATCAATCCGGAAATAGCTATGCTACGCCACCGAGGTTGGCGTGGGCCGTACTTTTGTTCGCCTTCGCTTACGGCCAGCGCTTGGCTGTGTCTTCCCATCCGGCGGCGCGCGCGGTTTGCGGGCTGGCGTTGACTGCTGCCTGCGGGATGCGGATGGGTTGCTGAGCAGTTGTCGGACTGGCTAACGTCGGTTTGTTGCTGCTTGCCTCGGCCATTGAGTCTTTATCGTCTGACAACAATGGAGCCGCTACCCGCAACGCCTCGACTTCCTTCTCCAACCGCGCCAGTTCGAGTTCTTTCTGCCTCAGAACCTCGTAAACATTCTTCATACCAGAGTCCCCTCTTTTAAACGGTCTTGTGTGAAGCAATTGCTCCGCACTCTAACAGGTATGCGGTTTTTGTCAAGAAAGAACAGGCGGAAACACCCGGCTAGCTTCCGGGATGCGCTCCCAGCCTTTGATCCCTGCTATCTCGCGCTGCGGGCGCGTCCTCCGGCTGCCATTTTCGCGCTAGATGATCCAATTCACTCAGCACCTTTTGAATGTCTTTCATTCGCTTGGTAATGCCATATGTGACGGCAGGCGGAATGGTCGGCTCGTAGTCGCGGTAAATGAATCCCTTCTGCTCGAGAAGGCGCAGCCGCTCCGTCAGGACGCGTGAGGAAATGCCCGCAATCTGGCGTCGAAGTGCGCCGAACCGTGTCGCCCCGTTTGTCGATAAGACCCACAGAATGAGCATGGTCCATGGACGCGCGAGCACTTCGAGTAGTCCGGCCATCGGACAAGGAGCAGGCGGTTGGGCAGTTCGACTCACTTGGTTACTTTAAAGTGCCTACTTTACAAAAGCAAGTAGTTATTTAAAGTAACTAATAAGTTGGCACAGCGCCTATTTCGAGGTGGCGTCCAACTTACAAATCCAACGGAGGTTTTAATATGGCCAGCAACTCGATTTCAGCTACGTCGCAGGGGTCGCAAACTCTGAGTGCGCGGAGTTCCGCGAATTGGAAGGAGAAGACATCCGCAAGTCCCGTCGTCACTGTAGCGGGACGGATTCTGTTCTCGGCAATTTTCATCATGTCGGGGTTCCTCCATTTTTCCCAGCAGGAGATCGGCTACGCCGCACATGCGGGTGTGCCGATGGCGGGACTGTTGGTTCCGGCGTCCGGAATTCTTGCGCTTGTCGGGGGACTGAGCATTCTTCTCGGCTACCGAGCCAAAATTGGTGCATGGCTGCTAGTGCTCTTCCTGGTTCCGGTCACACTCATGATGCACAATTTCTGGGCAGTAAAAGATCCGATGATGGCGCAGATGCAGATGGCAATGTTTCTGAAGAACGTTACCATGCTCGGAGCAGCGCTGCTCATTTCGCAACTGGGAGCCGGCTCTTGGAGTCTCGACGCCCGGCGGGAATCTGGGCGCTGAGTTCAGCACTTAGCATTTAGCACTTAGTCTTGATGGCCGTTGTCCAAGGAGACGCAACTGAGTGCTGAATGCTCAGTGCGGAAGCGTCCATTTTCGGACAGCTGCCGCACGCAGCTACATGCTTCGTCGTCACACGAGCGGCATTGATCCGCGCTTTTGCACGACTTGTCACATTCTTGTAAATTCCCTCACCTTTCCTGAGTCTCAACGTCCAACTAAGCAATCAGTTGGTACTTGGACGGATGGCGATTAACGTCCCGGAAACGAACACTATGCACACCTCGCGAGTAAATTTTTTCAGTGGAACGAGCGAACGCACTTTTGCGTATCTAGGCGCAGGCTTGCTGTGCAAGGGACAAACAAATCCGCATGAAAGTTGGCGGAGCGGGTTCGGAGGTGGGGGTCATGCAGTACGAAGTAGGTAACGGCAATGGGACGGGCAACGGAACCTTCTTGCGCAACGGGGATCCGCATGTCCACGAAGTGGTTAAAACGGCCCACGAAGAACTGCGGCAGCTGATGCGTCAACGGGCTGAGATTATGAAACGCATTGGCACCTTGAAGCAGACAATCTCAGGTCTCGCCAATTTATTCGGCGACGATATTCTGGGAGAAGATCTGCTCGAATTGGTCGACCGTAAAACGGGAGGACGCCAGCCTGGTTTTACCAAAGCCTGTCGCATGGTGTTGATGGAGGCGGGACGGCCTCTGGCGGTGCGAGAGGTGTGCGAACAGATTCAGCAACGCCTTCCAGCCGTGTTAATTCGCCACAAGGATCCTCTGGCTTCGGTGACCACTGTGCTCAATCGGTTGGTGGATTACGGCGAAGCCATAAGCGTGGTTCGAGAGAATGGACGACGGGCGTGGCAGTGGGCAGCCGACCCTTCGGTCACGGAGCAACGCAACCACGTATCGCAACTGTAGAGACGTAGCTTGCTGCGTCTCACACCCACTCGTTGTAGTCGTCCGACTCGTTTATTCGCCCGACTCGATGTCATCCCGAGTGAAGCGAGGGATCTGGGTTTTTCGCGTGACTGCCGGAAACCGAGATTCCTCGTCGCGCTTGCTCCTCGGAATGACAAGACGATAGCTTTCTACGCTTGCAGCAGCATTCCTTTTTCCAGATGCCGGGTTACATGCGCGTACGAGGCCGCGTGCGGATCGTGCGTCACCATCACAATCGTCTTGTGAAAGTCCTCATTCAGTCGCTTTAGAATTTCCAGCACTTCGGTAGCAGAATGGCTATCGAGATCGCCGGTAGGCTCGTCGGCCAGCAACAATGTAGGATCGCTGACGATCGCTCGCGCAATTGCAACCCTCTGTTCCTGTCCGCCCGAGAGTTGTTTCGGAAGATGGTTCACGCGCTCCTCTAACCCAACCAGTTTCAGCGCGGTCATCACGTGATCGCGCCGCTGCTGGGCATTCAGTTTGGTGAGCAGCAGCGGCAGTTCAACGTTCTCGAATGCCGTCAGCACGGGAATCAGGTTGAACGTCTGGAACACGTATCCGATGTGCACGTTGCGCCAGTGGGCGGACTGGGAATCGCTGAAGCGGAAGATGTTCTCCCCCAGCACCAGCAAATCTCCCGACGTAGGCCGGTCGATAGCCGCAATCATATTCAGCAGAGTTGTTTTACCCGAGCCCGACGGACCCATCAGGGCCATGAACTCACCGCCTCCGATTTCGATGGAAACATTGTCCAGGGCTGTGACCTCAAAAGCGTCGCGCTTGAAGATCTTGCTGACGTTGCGGGCCTGCACCACCTTGGTTTGCACTGCGGTATCGGGAATGGTAGCTGCGCTCATGACTGTCCTTTGATCTTGATTTTTTCGCCGTCTTTCAAATCTTGTGGCGCCGAGGTGATGACATCTTCGCCGCCGTTCAGGCCTTGCACCATCACTCCGCCGCTGCGCTGCGCCTGAATTTTCACTTCCCGTGACAACGCCTTACCGTCGAATGCCAGGAAGACGAACTTCTTGCCATCGCGATCATGAATGGCTGGCGTGGGCACGAAAACGCCCTGCGGCTGTGTACTCGTTTGTTTGTTTTCATCCGCCAGAAATTTCACTGTGGCGTTCATGTCCGGCCGCAAATGGGCGTCCGGATTTAGAATTTGCACTTTCACCTGCACCGTCGCCTTAGCGCGGTTGGCTTGCGGTGAAATTTCCGCGATGGTTCCATCCCATTTGAGGTCCGGATACGCATCGACGGTCACCACGCCCTTTTGCCTGGGACCGAGCCGGGCGAAATCGTCCTGTGCGATATCGAGTTCCACTTGCAGATCGTTCAGATCGGCCAGCGAAACGACCAGACCTTGCGGACCACCCTCGGCGGTACTGGCGAATCCCGAGGTCACGAGCTCACCTTTTTCGGCGGCACGCTCAAGAATGGTTCCCGTAACTGGCGCGCGGATCACGGTAGCGTCGAGCAGGGATTTGGCATAGTCGGCCTGTCCCTGAGCCTGCGCGAAAGCACCCTTAGCCCGCGCAATCTCCTCTTTCCGCGGACCAAGCTTGCTTAGCTGGAAAACCTTTTCCAGCGAATTCACGCGCTGCTGGTCAGATTCGAACTTCGCGGTGGCGTCATCGAAAGCCTGTTTCGAGACTACGCCCTGGTTCCACAGGTCGCGGGTGCGATCCAGAGTAAGCTTATCGTTTGCCAGAGTGGCTCGGGCCTCATCGAGATTATGCTGCGCCTGCTGAATTTCCTCGGGGCGCGATCCGTTCTGCAGTTCCTCGAGATAGGCGCGGGCATTCTCCGCTGCGCCTCTGGCCTGCTCGTACTGAGCGCGGAATTCGTCATCCTCGAGGCGCACCAGGATCTGACCCTCTTTGACCTTGTCGCCCTTTTCCACGCCGATCCACTTCACCCGGCCTGTAACTTTCGAATTCAGGTTGATCTTGTGATGAGCCACAATGTAACCGCTGGCGGAGAGTACCACGCCGCCGACATCGCTGCTCTGCGCCGAGGCTCGTACCACTTCCACTTCCGGAGCGTCGTGGGACAACAGGCGGTAGGCAGTCGCTGCAACACCCAACAGGACCAGCAAGCCGATCCCAATGAGGATGTAGCGGCGTGCCCAGGCGGGTGGCTCACCGTCTCCGCCGCTACGCGCGCTGCGATCGATTCGCAGGCTCTGCAGGTCTTCGTGTTTTGCGTCAATGGCCATAGTGCTTAAAAGCTGCGAAAAACTCTCCAAGCGCTCCGGTTTTGAAGGGGCACGGCTTCCAGCCGTGCTGTAAGTAGTTAAGACCGAGTCACGGCGCGGCTAAAAGCCACGCCCCTTCAAATCCGAGACACCGTAAAAGGCACTACATCTAATCCCGCAGAGCGCCAAGTATGTCTCGCCGCGCAGCATGCCAGGCAGGGGCGAAACCGCCCACGACACCCATAATGAGGGCAAACCCGATCGCGCTGGCAACGACGATCGGCGTCATTTGCAGGCTGAACACGACTTCGCTGAACGTAACCTGATTTTGCGTGCCCGTAGTCATACCATTGAACGGCAGCATCAGGAGGATACCGAGCGTCGCGCCTAGTAGGGACAACAACAGCGACTCCAGCATGAACGAAGTCAGAATGCTGGGACGCGAAAATCCAATTACTCGCAAAGTAGCAATCTCGCGGCCGCGGTACGCTACTGCGGCGTACATGGTATTCGCAGCCGCGAAGCAGGAGCCGACAAACATGATGCCCGCGACAATCCATCCCACAAACTGGATGGGGCGTCCCGACTTGGTTTGCGAGGCATAGTAGTCGGGTTCGAGCAGCCCATTGAGCTCCAGTCGCTGATCGTCGTTAGCGCGATTTTTCAATGCCAGAGCCGCGACCGGATCACTCGCACGCACCAGGACCGAGGAGTACACCGTACGTTCAAAATCCGTGACCAGCTGATTGATATCGCCCCATATTTCGGAAGCATGCGCCGTACCGCTGGCGTCGAAGACCCCGACGATCGGCCAGTCGCCCTTCCCAATGTGCACGGTATCGCCAATGTTCGCATGTTCAAATCGCTTGTTGATCGAACTGCTTACCACCACCTCCCGCTGTCCTGGGGTAAACCAGCGTCCGGCGACGAGGTGAATCTGCGGCCGCATTTCAATTCCGAGGGGAGTCAGAAAGCGAGTGGTGACGTTCGTCTCTCCAGTCCCGCCCTTGCGAGGCATAACCACCACCAGGATGTCTTCACCCGAAACCAGTGGCTCACCTTTGCTGTTCTTGGCGACTCCGGGCAAGTCTTTCAACACTTGCATTGCATCGCGCGACACTCCTCCTGCGGCCAGTTCCGAGTCCGAACCTTTGCGCAGCATGAGAACATTCAGGGGATCGCCGGTCCTCGCAAAGGCGCGGCCCAAGCCCGCCAGCAGCGCCATGATGAAGACCGCAGTGGCCACGGTCAGCGCGATTCCGAGGGCGGTCATGACGGTAAGACTCTTGCGCAGCCGCAAATTGCGAACGTTATAGCTGAGGGGGATTGCCATTTGTATTCTCGTTCTTCAGGTCTTTTCCCTGACTTTCCTCCTTTGTGTACCTTTGTGTCCCTTGCGGTTAAAGCATTTTCAAGGCATCAACCACAAACGACGCGAAGGTACACAAAGGGGTTCATCCGATATGCCGCAAACCGTCCACAATGTTGACCTTCGCCGCATGATAGGACGGCACGAAGGAACTGGCGAATCCCACCACCGCCGCAATCAGCAGTGCCGCCGCAATCGTGATCGGAGTGACTTTCATGCCGGCGAACATTCCACCCTGACTCGCCATCGCTTTCACCACCAAGAACGCGAGCAGGGAACCGATTAGCCCTCCCACTAGCGCGAGCGAAACCGCTTCGCCAACGAACAATCCCAAAATGCTGTTGCGAGTAAAACCCAAAGTCTTCAACACTGCGACTTCCCGCGTCCGCTCGCGAATCGACATGGCCATGGTGTTCGCCGACACCAGCAGGATAGTAAAGACCACCGCCAGACAGATACTCATGATGAACGCCTTGATGTTGCCCAACATCCCAATGAAGCCCAACTGGAAAGCGTGTTCGCTCTCCGTCTTGGTTGGACGGTCGGCATTACGAAACTCCTCGTCAATGGCCCCGGCCACACCGGGAACGGAATCGGGGGAATCGGCTAAAACCGCGTAGAACCCTTCGCTGCCTTTGAGTCTGGGAAAGCCTTCGTCAATGTAGTCTTTGTTGAAGTAAATCGCCTGCGTTGGATCAGGCGGCGTGAAGATTCCGCGGATGGTCAACTCCAGGTTGACCGGAAAAATCTTCCCCGTAATGTTCAGCCGGTCGCCAACTTTCCAGTGAAACTTGTTCGCCAGGCCCACATCCACAATGGCGCCGGCCCGATCATGTTGCCAGGCTTGGAGTTGGTCGGCGGGTAGTTTGAATTCCGGGTAGACGTTGAAGAATTCCTGGGGATCGGTGCCGAACTGGGCGAAGTAGTGCTCCGGCTTGTCGTCCATATATTGCCCGCCAAACCATTGCTGATTCACCACTTCCTTGACATGGGGAATGGCATGAATCTTTTGCCGGTAATAGCTGGGCAAATTGAAAACCAGCGACACCTTGTGGCGCACGATCAGGCGCTGCGCCGACTGTTCGGAAGGCTTACTGTCATAGAAGCTACGCCAGATGGTAATCAGGAACGTAAGCAGCAGCAGCGAGCCGCCAATGCTCAAGATGGTCAAGATGCTGCGGCGCTTGTTTCGAAACGCATTCTTACTAACAAAACGGGTCAGAGTCATGGTTGAACTCCGGAAGAAAACTTAACTGCTTACGAGGGGCCCCACGATTTATCGTTAAGCATAGCCGATAGGTGCGGACCCCGACAACCTTCCCAGACACAAGAATCGCCGACTGCGATTAGGGATACCAGTGGAGATCGTCATTGAGACGGAATGACAAATGTCATCCAGTCCGTACTCTCCACATAATAAAAATGTTTCAGGCACACGAAAGTTACGTCTCTCCCATGCCCGTGTGGGGACGGGCGCCTCGCCCGTCCAGGCGGAGCAAGGCTCCGCAGTGCCTTCGGTCGGACCGGCAAAAGTCGGATGCTCCCGCTGAACCGGGCTTCGGGCCGAGACATTGCAGTGTAATATCTCTACGCTGTACGCGACAGCTCCTTTACGTGTTGAGCGAAATCCTCGGGGCCGAATATCTGGCGAATTTCAGTCTCGCCCTCCCATTCCGGCCAGTATTTCTGGTGAAGTTCCATAAAGCGCACCGCGCCTTCGACCGCCTCCTCCTTCGACTTCAGCTCAAACTGCGCATAGCCGCCAATGACTTCCTTGGTCTCGGCGAAGGGCCCGTCGATCACCGTAAGTTTTCCCCCTGAGACTCGTACGCGGGTGCTCTGCGCCGTGGGGGCGAGTCCTCCATTGCCGAGCATCGTGCCAGACTTGACCGCCTCTTCGCTGAGCTTGCCGATGGCGTCCATCAGCGCCTGGGGCGGAGGGCCAAAATTCTCGGGGTGCTTGACCAACATCATGAATTTCATCGTTATGTCTCCTCTTTGTTCCTGGGCTGGGTTGAGCTCTCCGAACAACTTCGACTATTGGAACACAGCCTTCATTTACATATCGAACGAGACGAAGAGAAATCGACACGGATCACAATTATTTTTCTCGATCACACTAGGCGCGATGTTCCCGGCCTCATGATATCGTCCGACGGGACTGCCACGGCAGATCAGAACAGCTCAGCGTTCCAAGGGCGGCCACAACACTTTGCGGTACTAAAGTTTCTCCAGCCAGCCTGCAAATCGAATTTACGAACACTTTCGTAACTCCACTCTAGCCCTATATCCAGACTATCCTGATGACGTCCTCCCCAGTGGCTGTGCCCGAGGTTTTCCCCGCCAAGGGAGAAGTCGCGGTTTGTCTTCATGAGGCTACGAAGATAATGTCGAACAACATCGGGCGCTTCGAAATACTCAGCGAAATCGCGCACTCGGACTTAACGTCAGTCTACAAAGCCAATGACACCGAGAGCGGACAGACGGTGGCGCTGAAGACTATCAAGCTGGAACCACTGGGCGAACAAGCACCGACGCTGGTGAAAACCCTTTTGGAAGAGGCCGAAGCCAGCAAGGTTCTCAACAGTCAGAACATCGCCGCGTTCCATAGCGGCCAGGAAGTGGACGGCGTGTTCTGCGCCTCATTGGAGTATGTCCAGGGCAACAGCGTTGCTACCATGCTGGCCCGTAAAGAAGGATTCTCCATCTGGGACCTCCAGGACATTGCCCGTCAAACCTGTCAAGCCCTCGACCACGCCCACGCCAAGAATCTGGCGCACTACACCCTCGAGCCGGCGAAAATTATGGTCGCGTGGGACGGCACGGTAAAAATCCTGGGATTCGGAATTTCCACCATGAGCGCGTTCGCCGCGCAAGCCTCGGGTAAGCCTCCCGGAGTTTTGCATTATATGTCGCCCGAACAGCTGCGTGGAGATCCTCTGAGCGCGTCGTCGAATGTCTTCAGTCTGGGCGCAATTTTTTACGAGATGGTGACTGAGCATAGAGCCTTTGATGGGGACGATGCGGATCAGGTCAGGCAATCGATCTTGGAAACGACTTCTATGGCCCCGGATCAGATCAACCGCAAAATCCATCCTGCACTCAGTCAGGTCATCATGAAGGCGTTGGCCAAAGCGCCCGAAGAACGATATCAGTCCGGGCAGGATTTGGTGAACGATCTGGAGAGATGCAAGGAAAGCGCTACCAAGGCTGCGGCTGCGGCGAAGCCTGGACAGCCGGGCCAGAAACCTCCTGCTCCGCAGAAAGCCGCGTCTACTGTGAGCATGCAAGCTGCGGCATCCGTAGCTGCGTCGCAGCCGAAGCCCGCAGTACCCGTCGTCAGGACGCCGGCGCCTACACCTTCACCTTCGCCTCTAGCGCGTACCAAACAAGTCACAGAACCGCCAGCTACCAAAGCTGCGGCGGCTGCTGCGGGACGTGGGGGGAATAACGCGAGCTCTGCGAGCGCGGGACTCATTACACCAAACATTGACCAGGCTGCACCGGTGATCAACTCTTCTGAAGCCGCCGTTGAGACCTTCTCCGTCGAATCGTTTTCCGCTCCGTCGGCGAGCATGTCCTCGGCGACGATTATTGAGCCCGAAGTCGAGGCTCCGAAAATCAATGTCGATCCCATGATGGCGGAGAACCGGCAAGGTGCCGGCGCGAGCCGCAGCTTTTCGGAGATCGATGAATTGCCGCCGCTTAAACAGGTGTACGTCGCGCCGCCACCGCCGCCGGTTCATACGCCGCCCGTTCCGCCCGACGCGGTACATGCGGCCGTATTCAACACTGCTCCGCCGGAAAAGCCGAGAGTGCAGCCGCGCGAGGTGGCGAAAAAAGCAGTCGCGGAAATTAAGAAAACGCCGCCGAAACTTTTCGTGTTTTCGATCGCAGGCGCGGTTGGGATCATTTTGCTGATTGTGGCCGCGATGGCATGGCACATCCATTCCGAGAACTCGGAGGATGATGTCGTGCCCGCGCAATCCGCTGCTACTGCATCGGCCCAGCCGAACAGCAGCGCGTCCGCCGCTCAGGCGACCGCTCCTCAAACTTCCGTGCAAGTCGCTCCAGAACCGATCGCTGCAGAGCAGCATACGGTCTCGGTGCAGCCCAAGTACAACAACAAAAAGAAAGTTAAGCCACGTCCAGCGCCTCCTGCGATCGTTCCGGGACAGTTGAATATCACTTCGAACCCTGCGGGCGCCCAGATCCAGATCGATCGACAGAACAATTCCGCCTGGGTCACACCGTTTAACCTTACCGGACTCAACCCAGGTCAACACACGCTGACCATCAGCAAGCCCGGGTATGCGGCCGACACCCGCAACATTGATGTCGCCTCGGGTAGCAAGTCGTTTATGAGCGTGCAACTGGCGCAGCTCAGCGCCACAGTTTCAGTGGCCGGCAGTCCAACAGGCGCAGCCATTTGGATGGATGGCAAAGACACTGGCCGAGTGACTCCTGCCCAGTTCTCGGTGGACAAGCCCGGTAATCACAGCTTCGTGTTCAAGAAGCAGGGTTACCTGGAAGAAACTTCAACTGTGAATCTTCAAATTGGCCAAACCTTCCGCTTGTCACCCAGCCTGCGGGCGTTGGGCAATACCGACGACATCAAGATTGGCGGCAAGTTCAAAAAGCTCTTCGGAGGTGGCGATACCGCCGGAATGGGTGGAGTCAGCGTCAAGACGCAACCCAAAGGGGCACAGGTTGCCATCAACAATCGCATTCTCGATAAATTCTCGCCGGTAGAGCTCTATTTGGATCCGGGCACCTACGTTGTCGACATTACGCTGTCGGGGTTCAAGAGCGTTCATCGCGTCATCACCGTGGAGAAGAACGGCAAGGTCGCAATCGAAGAGAGCCTCGACCGAGAGTAGCTGTCGATTATTGGAGGACGGGCGTCTCGCCCGTCTGGTGCACGCGATACAGAACGTTGTCCCGGCCTTGGTAGTCCGGGTTGTCGTTGCACACATTCTGGTGCAGAAAATCCCTCAAAAAAACGCTCTCTTTTGGCGCAAAATCTAGAAAACAAAGGACCGGAATTTTTCTTGCCTTCTAGATCTATGGTTCTAAAAGCAGTTACAGGCAAAATATTAAAAACATTGGAGTTACAGCGATTGCTTCACCCTCGCTGTTGTTCCATTTTGGAACGGCAGGCAAGACTGGATGACACCTTGGTTGCTGTTCCGGATGGAGCCTCGTTCCCTTTGAAGCGTCATTTTAAGTCAGATTGTCAAAGAACATTGATTATCTTATAGATAACCTATGTGGTGTTATGTTATCGCAAATGGAATAACGAGATCAAGAAGAAAGTGGCTGGGCTGGGCAGCGGTTCCCAAATTGGGAATCCAGTGCGCACTTTTTTGATAGATCCTGAAATAAAGAGCGGTCACCCGGAAGGTAATCTGAGCCGGTTAGCGGGTAGAAGGCGAGTTTGCGACGCTGCCGGCACCCGCCCTTTCGCACAGAACGCGAAAGAACGGGGCACCCCAAACCCGATTTATGCCTACTAGTTGTAAAAGGTGGGCCACCCGACACGTGTTTTTCTGGCTGTTGCATGCTTGAATCGTGGTCCCAGCGATGGACGTAGCGGAAGAAGGGTTATCGCTTTCGCCGATCAGGTGCGTGTTGGCGGGCAAGATCCACGACTTGGGAATGAGAATGGTTCCGGCAGGCAATAGGATGGTCGAGGGAACAGGGGTCGTGATTCCGGCCCAGGGGCTGTCCTTGCACTGCATGCTCGTGTTGGTAGAGTTGAGCCCCCGCGCGTCAATGACCGCCCCGTTGGGATAGTTCGGCAAAACGACGTGGACGAGAACATAATTCGACACACCGCAGAAATTGCGGTTGGTTGGCGGCGGGCTGTTGGCGAATGTGCTGGCATCGATGAATGCCCCGGAAAAACCACAAGAGGTGGTCGAGGAGCAGCTCGCATTTGAGTTATAGACGGCATCGTTGCCTTGGCTTTGCGCATTGACGCGAGTTGGAAAAGCTAACCGCAACGATGCAAGAACAGCCACGGTTGAGAAGAACACCCAGCCGCATGTGAATCTCGTCATGCCTCTCATGTTTCGTTCTCCTTTACCGCAAATTCCAAACCCCCTGCTATCAATTGTCCGACCCTTGTTGGCGCTCTACGGCGAGACCTCAAACACAGTTCCGCAGTATCGAGGACAACTTGTGCCGGTGCCACCACCCTGCGTTGTGCTGTAGAGATTCCCACCCTGGTCGAAGACCAAGTCGGCAGCGGGAAAGTCGCCATCTGGTGGACCTAGGAAGCCATGTATGAGAGTGAAGTTCCACGCATCCCCCTTCTCATTGGGTGGCTTCAACCGGAAAACGCTACCCTGCAAAGATCGACCACTCCCGACATTCGTTGTGCCGTACAGGTAGCCGTTGTTATCGAAGATGAGAGCGCCCTCGGGGTTGTACGCGTCGCTATTGAACGTGTACAGGATCGTTTGTTTCCAGGGGCCGGACCCTGTCTTGGGTGGCGTCATGCGAAACACCGTTATATCCGATGTACCGTAGAGGTAGCCCTTTTTGTCGAATATCATGCCTACGGCCGGATTCGCGCCGTCTGCGCTGGCTTTAAAGCGGTGCATTATCTTTTCCTTCCACAAAACGCCCTTCTTGCTGCGCGGCATCAGCTCAAATACCGTGCCGCAGCCCTGACCAGAGTTGTGTGGGCAGTTGTAGCCTCCAATGTATGTGGTGCCATAGATTGCCCCCTTTGTGTCGAGGACCAGTCCGCCGTTGGGGTTTGCGCCGTTGCCTGATTTGACACCCTTGAAGCCGTACAGCACCTTCTCCGTCCACTTGCCGCCTTTTGTCTTCGGCGGGCTCACCTCATAGATCGCTCCGCAGTGCTGGTAGTAGGGCTCGTTGCACGAACCGTAGCCGCCGCCGTACGCGGTCGCACCGTAGATGTTGCCTTGGGCGTCGAACGTGAGGCTCTCTCCGGCAAGCTGCCCGTCCTTGCCTCCCTTGAAGCTATACAGCACCTTCTCGGTCCAGGCTTCGCCTTGTTTCTTCGGCGGCGACAGTTCGTACACGGTGCCGCAGCCGACTACTCCGCCGAAGATCATGCACTCTCCCGTGCCGCCGTATCCCGTACCACCGTAGAGGTTGCCGGAACTGTCGATGAGCAATGTCCCGGCTGGAGAGGAGCCATCGCCGTAGTGCTGACCCTTGAAGACGTACAGAACCGTCTCTGTCCATGGCCCACCCTTTTGAGCCGGTGGGCTCAGCTGATAGACGATGCCACACTGCGCGGGAGGACAGGAGCCCGAGCCTCCCTCAAGAGTTACACCATAGAGGTTGCCAGCCTTGTCGAAGACTAATCCGCCTCCTGGGAAAGAACCATCGGGAGATCCCTGGAAGCTGTAGAGCACCTTCTCTTTCCACTCGGCGGAGGCAGGCATAGTCAATGCGAAAACAGCCACCAGGAAGCTGAGCAGGCCGATCGCTGACTGGGAACGTCTCTTGCGAGTCATCCAGGAACAACCTCGGAACGGGATAGCCAGCACTACGGGCACGAGGAGCGCGGCTTCGAGCGATAGTACCTCCGTCTGGCGTTGGTGTCACGGAGAATGAGGCGGCGCCTTTCGCGGGCTGTCAATGATGTGGCGGCTCGATCGGGAATCGGTGTTGCGACTGGTCTTTCGCCCCGCTGGGGCTCGGTCGTTTCCCACTTTTACCCACGGCTTGCGCCGTGGGCTGCATTCTGTCGCCGCTTCGCGGCTATTGAGGGCGTCGCACTGTTCATCGACAGTTGAGTTACACGAGTTGAGCTGGGATTCCATCCTATCTGTAAGGTGTTAGACTTTGAGGTTTTCTTAGCGCTTGCGGGAAGAGGGTCCCATGAACATTCAGCGGGTAGGAGTTGTTGGGGCGGGGACGATGGGCAATGGCATTGCGCATGTCTTGGCGCGCGGTGGCTACGGTGTGGTTCTGTGCGATGTGGAGCAGCGTTTTCTGGATCGGGGGCTTGAGGCCATCGGCAAGAACCTTGAAAGGGAAGTGGCCAAGAACAAGATCTCTGCCGAAGACAAGGCGGCGGCGCTTAAGCGGATTGAGCCAGTGGTCGAGCGGACGAGGCTGGCTGACTGCGATTTCGTGGTGGAAGCGGCTACAGAGAAGTTCGAGATCAAGGCAGAAATCTTTCGCGACCTTGACCGGCTTTGCCGGCCGGAAATCATTCTTGCCTCGAATACCTCGTCCATTTCCATTACCAAACTTGCAGCTGTGACCAAGCGGCCGGACAAAGTTATCGGGATGCACTTCTTCAATCCTGTGCCAGTGATGAAACTTGTCGAAGTCATCCGCGGGCTGGCTACCTCGAATGAGACTTTTCAGACGGTACGCGATCTGGCGTTGAAGCTGGAGAAGACGCCAGTCGAGGTGAACGATGCTCCGGGATTTGTCTCGAACCGCGTGCTGATGCCGCTGCTGAACGAAGCCATGTATGCGGTGATGGAAGGTGTGGCTACGGCGGAGGCGGTGGACGAGGTTTTCAAGCTGGGGATGGCCCATCCTATGGGACCGCTGACCCTGGCGGATTTCATCGGGCTCGACGTCTGCCTCGACATTATGCGCGTGCTGCAGGATGGTTTGGGCGATCCCAAGTACCGTCCGTGCCCGCTGCTGATCAAGATGGTGGACGCGGGTTGGCTGGGGAGGAAGAGCGGGCGGGGGTTTTATAAGTACTAGGATGTCTGGTTCAAAGAAATACCGATTGCGCTCTGGCTTCGGATTGATCGGTTGCGGAAGAGTCCGGAACTGATCCCACGTGGCGATTAGGACTAGGCAAGCGTCCCTCAGGGGCTAAAGCCGCGTCTTTTGCGGCTCGCTCGGCACGGCTGAAGCCGTGCTCTCCCGTCCTGAAAGAGCCCTTATAAAACGGCCCTTGTCAAACAGCGCTTATGAAACAGCCCTAGATCTTTTCCTCGGGGAACTCCACCTCCAGGCCCAGCGGATCGGTGAAGCGGTTGGTCAGGTTGGCTAGTCCGACCAGCAGATGCAAGTCGACGATCTCCGCGTGGGAGAAATGCTTCTTCAACTTTTCGACATCGGCGTCCGTGATGTCGTGCGGGGTGCGGGTTAGCTTCTCCGCGTAGGCCAGGGCTGTCTGTTCTTTCTCGGTAAAGCGCGCGTAGTTGCCGTCTTTGAGCGTCTTCCAGTCGTCTGCTGTCAAGCCGACTCGCTTCGACGACGCCACGTGATGCTGCTGGCAGTAATGGCAGCCGTTGATGAAGGAGACGCGCAGGTAAATCATCTCGTAAAGTTTGCGGTCGAGCGATCTGCCCACGCTGGCATAGAACGGCAGAAAATTCTTCAGCATGTCGGGACGATGGGCTAGCGCCTTTTGCGCGTTGCCCGGTTTGCCACGCAGAGCTTTTTCGTAAATCTCTTTTACTTCGGGAGTGGCGTTTTCAGGTTCGATTAAAGAGATGCGTGCCATGAAACCTCGCAGAAAGATAGATTGCGCAGTCCGTATAATAAGGCAACAGTCGAGCGGACCGTATCATGCCAGGTCGGTGCGTGAGGAGGGGGCGAGTTCCATGAGATCAGGAATGGTCAATCCGTGAAGCTGCGGGTGAAAATCATCGGCGCGGGGCTGGCGGGATCGGAAGCGGCGTGGCAGTGCGCGCGGCGGGGTGTTGGTGTGGAACTGTGCGAGATGCGTCCCGTGCGCTCGACTGCGGCGCATCAGACCGGGGATTTCGCGGAACTCGTCTGCTCGAATTCGTTGAAGTCCGATAGCGAAAATACCGCGCCCTGGTTATTGAAAGAAGAAATGCGCCGAGCGGGATCCTTGCTATTGGGAATTGCGCGGGAATGCGCTGTTCCCGCCGGGCACGCGCTGGCTGTAGATCGTACGGCGTTTGCCGCGCGCGTTACCCAAGCCGTTGCGCGTGAGCCGTTGATCACAATCCGGCGCGAAGAAGTTGCACAGATCGACGAGAATGAAATCACGATTGTAGCTACTGGGCCGCTGACGTCAGACGCACTTTCGCGGGAGATCGGACGGCTGAGCGGGGCTTCCCACCTTTTTTTCTATGATTCCATCAGCCCGATTGTCGAAGCTGACTCCATCGATATGGGGAAGGTTTATCTGGCGGCGCGCTATGACAAAGGCTCGGCTGACTACATCAATTGCCCCATGTCGAAAGAAGAATACGACCGCTTCTACGATGCGTTGCTGGCGGCGCAGTCGGTAGAAGAACGCGAGTGGGAGAAGCTGAATTATTTTGAAAGTTGTCTCCCGATTGAGGAGATCGGACGGCGCGGACGCGACACGCTTCGCTTCGGTCCCATGAAGCCGGTTGGACTGAAAGATCCGCGCACCGGGCGCATTCCTTATGCAGCGGTGCAGTTGCGGCAGGAAAATCTGCGGGCGGATTCTTACAACCTTGTCGGATTCCAGAACCATTTGAAATTCGGCGAGCAGGCCCGCGTGTTGCGTTTGATTCCTGGGCTTGAAAACGCACGCTTTCTGCGCTATGGGCAGATCCATCGCAATACCTACATCAATGCGCCGACGCTGCTTTCGGAGACGTTGCAGATGAAAGAGCACCCGCGAGTTTTGTTTGCCGGGCAAATTTGTGGGGTTGAAGGATATGTGGAATCGATCGCCACTGGGCTTATGGCGGGGATCCAAGCGGCAGCCCTGGCTATGAGCGAGGATCCCGTTCCACCGCCACGGGCAAGCGCGTTTGGCTCGCTGACGAATTACATCACCCATGCCGACCCAAAGAAATTTCAGCCGGCCAACATAACATTTGATCTTTTACCGCCGCTGGATCGGAAAGTTCGGGACCGCCAGGAGCGGCATCGCAGGCAATGCGAGTTAGCGCTAAAAGAATTCGAAGGTTGGATGGAAAAAGTGGCAACCGACCTATGGGCCGCAGAGCAAAGGCTCTAAACCACAAAGGACACGAAGGTAGACAAAGAAAGCCCGTCTAATTTCTGCAACAAAGTCCGCGCTTTTCCCGTATCACAAGAAGGACGTTACTTGGCTCCGCTTACGTTCAGCGGACAGGCGCGTCCAAATACCCGGATGGTCCTCAGCGATCTCATTGGCGATGTGCTGCGCACGCTTTGGTCACACAAGCTACGCACGTTCCTGACCATGTTCGGCATTGCCTGGGGGATCGTTTCGATTGTCCTCATGGTGGCAGCCGGGGAGGGGTTGCGAAAGGGTCAGGAGGACCAAGCCAGAACTCTGGGCAAGGATGTGATGATCGTTTTTCACGGCCGCACCAGCTTGCAGGTTGGAGGGACACGGGCGGGGCGGACAGTCCACTGGGAAGATCCGGACGTGGCGGCGGTACAGGCCGACGCGCCGGATTGCCAATACGCCATTCCGGAACTGGAGCAGGAAGATGTCCGGGCGCACAGCAACTTCAACAATGCTGCGTTCCTGGTGACTGGTTCGTTGCCGCCGTTTCAGGAGATTCGTAGCCTCACTGTCGGACAGGGGCGTTTTTACGACTGGGAAGACACTCGCGAAGGCCGCCGCGTGGCGTTCCTCGGTAGTGATGCCTCCAAGCAACTATTTCCTGGGCGAAATCCGGTGGGCGAGAACGTCTATCTGAACGCCTTCCCTTACGTCGTAATCGGAGTGATGGCGAAGAAGAAACAGGATTCCAGCTACGATGGTTGGGACGTGAACAAGATTTTCATTCCTTTTGGCGCCATGCGACGCGATTTTCCGGACAAGCCTCCAGGTACTCCGACGACCTTCGATGAGCTGCTGGTGACGCCGAAATCCGTGGAGCAGCACGAGAGTTGCAAACACGAAGTCCGGGCGGCGCTAGGGCACATGCACAATTTCGATCCTCGTGACAAAGAAGCTTGCCCCATCTGGGACACGGTGCAGGAGGCGCAAGCATTCCGGCAGATGACGGATGGCATGAAGTACTTTCTCGGCGCTGTCGGCGTGGTGACCCTGCTTCTGGGTGGGTTGGGAGTGATGAACGTGATGATGGTCGCGGTGCGCGAGCGCACGCGCGAGATCGGCGTCCGCAAAGCTCTGGGGGCGCCGGCTCATACTATTTTGAGGCAATTCTTCCTCGAGGCGCTGCTGATCGCCGTTCTCAGTGGCGGAATTGGGTTGGGGGTGGCCTATGGAATCTGCTCGCTGGTCGATTTGCTGCCGATGCCCGACTTCTTCGCGGGACTGCTGCCGACGTGGAAGTCAGGGTTGATGGCTTGTGGGCTCCTGGGGGCTACAGCAGTGCTTTCCGCGTTATACCCCGCACGGAAAGCAGCATCGGTGGATCCGATCGAAGCGTTGAGATTTGAAGCGGGGGGATAGAAAGAGCATTAACCACAGAGGTCACGAAGGTGCACGAAGGAAACCTTGTGCCCCACCTTTGTGCCCTTTGTGGTTAAAACCTTGGGTCCCACGCAACGGGAGCTATGCTGATTGAGATCATTCGCGAAGCTTGGATTGCACTGAAGCGCAACACCACGCGCAGCCTGCTAACCATGCTGGGCATCGTTTGGGGCATCACGACGGTGACGCTGCTCATCGCTTATGGCAGTAGCTTCCGCAGAATCCTGGTCGGCGGGTTCGATGCATTTGGCAAAAGCGCCGTCATCTGCTGGCCGCAGCAAACCAGCGAACAACCCGGTGGACAGCGGGCAGGTAAGAAAGTCGTGTTCCAGCAAGCCGATGTCGATATGGTGAAGGAAACCGCGACTCTGGTGAAACACGTCTGCCTCGAGACTGTGCATCGCCCCGGTATCGCCTACGGTGATCGGATGGTGGGAACAGCGGCAGTTCGCGGCGTCTGCCCGGAATATGGAGAAATGCGCAACGAGGTTCCAGCCGAGGGGCGCTGGATTAATGCCAGTGACCAACTGGAGCGGCGGCGCGTGGCTTTTCTCGGGGGACGCATTCGGGAGCAATTGTTTAGTGGACGCCCAGCCGTGGGCGAGACAGTCACGATCGGCGGCGTGCGTTTTACAGTGATTGGCATCATGGCGCGGAAGATTCAGCTGAGCAATTACTTCAGCAGCGATGACGAGTCGGTCTGGATTCCTTATTCGGCGGCGGGTGATCTTTGGAATACGCGAGACGCGGCCGTTCTCATTTTTGCGCCCGTGGCGCCGCAGTTTGAAAAGAAAGCGATGGCGCAGGTGCTCGCGGCGATCGCAACACGACAGCAGTTCTCTCCGACCGATCCGAAGGCAATTCAGATGTTCGGGCGCGACGAGTTCCGTCCGGTCATTGACGCCCTGACCATCGGATTGCAAGTACTGCTTACGTTTGTCGGAACCCTGACTCTGGGCATTGGCGGCGTGGGTGTGATGAACATCATGCTGGTTTCCGTCGACGAGCGCATCCGTGAGATTGGCCTGCGCCGCGCTCTGGGGGCGAGGAAACGTCACATCAAGTTCCAGTTTCTGGCTGAGACGCTGCTGATTATGATGTTGGGCGGCGCGATCGGCGTATTGCTGTCATATGCCATCGCTGCCGCCGTTGGTACCTTGCCGCTGATGGGACCGCTATTTGAAGACGAATCCGGCAAGGGCGACATCCATCTGCAAATCTCGTTAATGACGGTTACGCTTTCGACCCTGGTGCTACTGGTTGTCGGCGTCATCAGCGGATTGGTGCCGGCGCTGCGCGCGTCGAAGCTGGATCCGGTGGAGGCGTTAAGGTACGAATAGGCGACGAGCCACGGATTAAACCGATCTACAAAGTCTAGAGAAAATCATCCGCGTCGCTAATCTGGAAAAGGCACGCGAGACCCCGATTGCTTCAGCACCGGCCCTTTCCTATCGTTGCCGCGTCTTTGCCCGGCAGCGGAGCAGCTTCTGCCCGTCAACTGCACGGTCGTCGCATTGAAAATCGAATTCGGAGTGGTCACGTTTCCGCTAACGCTAGGGTCTACCAGAATTCCAGCACAGGCTTCGTTCACTGTGTTCTTGGTGACGGTATTGTTATTTGCGCCGCAGGCCAGGTTGACTCCGCTCTCGGCACTCGCACTGATGGTGTTGCCCTGCACCATATTGTTGTTGCTACAAAGGTAAATGCCGTCAATCCTGCTTCCTAGCATCGTGTTCTGTGTGGCCGAGCCGTTGTCGGCATCGAAATTGGGATTAGGTATGAACTTGATTCCGTAAGCATTGTTCCCCAGAGTATTTCCAGTAATCTGAGCCCCATGCGTACCTTGTACGAGAATTCCTGCTGAGCCCCCCGCAGACAGTCCGGAGTTGTTTACAATCGAGTTTCTGGAAACCAGGCCAGTGGCGCCATCGAGCATCCAGATACCGATAGTGGCCACGTCTTTAATTGGGCCGGGGCCAGAAACGGAATTGTTCTTGATCGTAATCGTGGCAAAGGCAAGTTGCGCCAAAATACCCACCTGGTCGTAGGATCGAGCACTGCTGTTCTCAACTACGACACTGACATTGGTGCCGCCATTGACTCGAATGCCAAAGCCGGTGTTACAATCTTTGCCCCCGACCGTTGCTATCTGATTGCGAGTCGCCACATGATTCACGCTCCCGCTGGCATCTCTGAAATAAACGCCTTCAAACAAAGTTCCACAGCCGAGCAGGTTATGGCTGGCGTCAACGGTCAGGTTCTCAATGGTCACCGGACCGGCGGTGATCGAATTCACAAAAACTTGGGGAGCTGTGAAGGTTCCTTGTAGCACCTTGAGCCCCGTCGCAGGTGGTATCACTACGGCTGCGTCCCGGTTTCCGCTCTGCACCCCACGCAGGGTGAGCGGTTGGGTGATGGTGACCTGCTCGGGATAACTTCCCGGGCAAACCAGCACCGTGCCGCCGGAGGCCACGGCGTTCACGGCCTCCTGGATTGTGGTGTACACCGGCACCTTTTTATGCAGACAACTCTTACCATTTGCGTTCACTTGCACGATGTTGCTTGCCGCAACGCAACACATCGGCAGTCCCAGGGCTATTACTGCCGATGCAATTGAAATACGCAAGCTCGGTGTGAGCATAAGATACTCCACAATTCAGCGATCTTCGTTCCCGGGGAAAGTCAGCCGATTGCTGGGTCAGGTTCTTCGTTTCAGGGTATGGGAACCCAATTTCGCGGTCTTGCTGCTTTCCAGGGAAAGCCGCAGATGAAAACCGCGTGTGTCGAGGGCAAGTCTGCGCCTGGTTGGACGCCCTGTCAAGCGCCAATCGTTGGCCCGCTCCTGTTTCCCACGGCAGCTTTGGTTTTTCTCATCCGCTCTCTCTGGCCATCTGGAAACATTGTTGCGCTCAATGCTATCAAGAGCGGACGGCTGTTTTCGGTTTGGCCTCGATCGACAAATATCATTTGACCCGACTGCTGGTTAGCGGTACCTTGCTGCCAGTTCCCGAAGGACTTTGCGAGGTGCGTGCTTGCCGATTTCTGCAATCGATGCTATTGGTCCCGCCTTCCAGCACACCAAACAGCAGCTTTTTCAGCCGTTCCGCACGGCGCAGTGGGCGAAGCTTGCGCTGGTGGGTTTTCTTTCGGGTGAACTCAGCTCCGGGGGATGCAATGGGGGCAGCTTCCGGTTGCCGTCCCATCCGGACGGTGGCCGTCGTATTGCGGATATGGGTTTGCCTAACATTGATCCCGTGCTGTTTGCAGTGCTAATCGCGCTGCTCATCGTTCTCGGAATCGTATTCTGGATACTGTTCCTCTACGTGAGCAGCGTAATGCGCTTCATTCTGTTTGATAGCGTTGTCGCCAAGCAATGCGAAATCCGGCGCAGCTGGGCCCGTCGGCACGGGGCTGGGTTACGCTACTTCGTGTGGCAAATTCTTTTTGCGTTGGCGATGGGTGTCGGTCTAACTGTACTGGTTGGAATTCCGGCTGCACTTGCGTTGGCTGCGGGTTGGCTTCAGGCTCCCAAACAGCACATGGTTCCACTTATCCTTGGCGGCATGCTTTTGTTCTTTGTGGTGATGGGCTTCGTTGTACTCTCGCTGGTGGTTCACGTTTTTACCAAGGACTTCGTGGTGCCAGAGATGGCCCTCGAGAACATCAGCGCTATCGAAGGATGGCGGCGCCTGTTGCCCATGTTGCAGGCGGAAAAGGGCAGCTATGCCGGCTATATCGGCATGAAGATCGTCATGGCGATTGGAGCTTCAGTGGTAATTGGGATTGTCACGTTTATTGTGCTCCTTATTTTCCTGATCCCGGTTGGCGGTTTTGGTTTTGTCGCGGTAGTGTTGGGAAAGACTGCCGGTCTAACTTGGAATTTGTACACGATTACACTGGCGATCGTCGTAGGATGCATGGTGCTCGCGGTGCTTCTGTACGTGATATCTCTGATCTCGGTACCTGCGATCGTGTTCTTTCCGGCGTATTCTATCTACTTCTTCGCATCGCGCTATCCGGCGCTGGACGCGCTCCTGCGTCCGCCACTACCCGTGACTCCGCCGGTTCCAGCAGTGATGCCGTTGCCACCACCAGAGCCGGTTGGATAGAGCCTACGTTGAAACATGCGGTCATCCCAGGAATCAACTTGTCACTCCGAAGAATATCCAATGTCATCCCGAAGCAACGCGAGGGATCTAGGTTCTTGCCTGCACTCATCAGTATTGCCGTCACAGGCAGAGACTTAGATCCCTCGCGTTGCTTCGGGATGACAGTCTAATGAATAAAAGATGACAGCTTGATAAACAAAAGATGACAGCTTCTTAATGAAAAGTACTCAGATGCTAATGTTACTGTTTGCCACGATCGTGCATCCATAGAGAAGCATCACCCATGATGCGCTTGAAATCGGGTCATCGGCCCGTCAAACTGCTTACGCAACTCAGGAAAGCACGATGAAGCATGGGCATTGTTCATGTTCCTCCGGGGTAAGAAATAAACTAGCGGCAGCCTTCCCAATTTCCATTTTGCGACGTGGTGATTGTAATACGCGAGGAATGACTATCTGGGCTCGAACGTTCCTGGTCTGCGTGGCCGTGTTTGTTCCGGCATGTGCTTCAATGCTGCTCTCACAGACCCTGAAGTACGCAAAACCTCCCGACGCAAAGAAGGGCGAAGTCATTTATAGGAACGGCTGTATCGCGTGCCATGGCAGCACCGGGAAGGGGGCGCCGCAGACCAGCATCGAATTCGTGTTGCCCGACACCTTTCCTGATTTCACGCGATGCGATCAGACGACGGCCGAAACGAATTTGGCATACAAAGACGTGGTCGTCCATGGGGGGCCGGCACGCGGATTGTCCCAGATCATGCCAGCATTTGGCGATTTGCTGACATCGGAACAGATAGACGACGTAATCGCATACATGCGCGAGTTCTGCACCGACAAGCGCTGGCCACGCGGAGAACTAAACCTGCCGCGGGCCTTGGTGACGGAGAAGGCGTATCCGGAAGACGAGGTCGTGATTTCGACCGCAATGAACGTCACCGGGGCACCGGGTCTAACCACTGACATCATCCATGAGCAACGATTCGGCATCAACAATCAGATCGAAATTGATGTGCCGATCAACTCCCAGGATCAGAACCACGCCTGGAATAGCGGCTTGGGGGACATTACGTTCGCAGTGAAGCGAGTCATGTTCTCGAGTCTGCGTACCGGATCCATTTTGGCTTTGCAGGGCGGAGTACTCGCTCCCACTGGCAATAACCAACGTGGATTTGGCAACGGCACCACAACATTCGAACCCTTTGCCGCATTCGACCAGTTCTTTCCCACGAATACATTCCTGCAATTTCAGTTGGGGGCCGATTTGCCTCATCGTACGGATATCGCGCCGCAAAGCCTGTTCTGGCGGGCGGCAATCGGGCAGACGCTCGCAGGGGACCATCGTTTAGGACGATTGTGGTCGCCTATGGTTGAGTTTCTCGCCGTTCGCGACCTTAAAGATGGCGCGAAAACGAATTGGGACGTCCTGCCGGAGATCCAAGTCACGATTAGTGCCCGCCAGCATGTGCGCTTCGACCTCGGAGTCCGCAACCCGGTGACGAACACTGCGGGGCGCGACAAACAACTGGTGTTCTACCTGCTTTGGGATTGGGCGGATGGAAAGCTGTGGGAGGGCTGGAAATGACGTTGCGCTGGCCAGATTTACTGACGCTTTCAGCCGCACTGCTCGCGTTCTCGACGATGGCGCAAGCCGCTTCGAAGGACAAGAATCTGAAAACGGAGTTTCGCACATCGGACCGTTGCGTGGCCTGTCATAACGATTTGAAGACGAGTTCCGGCGAAGATATTTCTATTGGATTTCAGTGGCGGGCGAGCATCATGGCTAATTCCGCGCGCGACCCCTATTGGCAGGGGAGTGTGCGCCGGGAATCGATTGATCATCCTGAATCGCAGGCGAACATCGAAGATGAATGTTCGATCTGCCATATGCCCATCATCCACTTGACGGCGAAGTCGGAGGGGCGGAAGGCAAAGATTTTTGCGAATCTTCCAATATCTTCGACGGACCAGGAGCATCGCGGTGCGGCGGACGGAGTCTCGTGTGCTGTTTGTCATCAGATTGAGAAGGAGAGATTGGGCACGAACGAAGCAGACAATGGGAATGTTGTGATCGCAAGTGCGCAGAATAAAGACCAGCGGCCCGAGTACGGACCATTTGTGATCGATGCGGGGCATCGGCGCGTGATGCAGTCGTCGACCGGCGGCTTTGTGCCGGAAGAGGGCGATCAGATTCGCGAGTCGGCACTGTGCGGCAGTTGTCACACTTTGAAAACGAAAGCATTGGGACCGGAAGGAAAAGAAATTGGCAGCCTGCCCGAGCAGATGCCGTACCAGGAATGGCTGCACAGCGACTATCCTGGCAAACAAACGTGCCAATCGTGCCACATGCCCGAAGTACAGGAAGCGGTGCCGATCACGGCTTTGTATGGGCCGCCGCGTGTGGGCATGCATCGTCACGAATTTATTGGCGGAAACTTCTTTTTGCAGCGAATTTTGAACGGCCACCGGGATGACCTCGGCGTGACCGCGCTGCCGCCGGAACTTTCGGTCGCCGCCGACCGGACGGTCAGCTTTCTGCAGACGCAATCCGCGCGGGTGAGCATTCGCAACTTGCAGACCACAGCCGAAGGGTTGTCGATGGACGTGCTGGTCGAGAACCTCACCGGACATAAACTTCCGACGGCCTATCCGTCGCGCCGAGCGTGGCTGCACGTAGTGCTGCGCGACAGTGGAGGACGAACCGTTTTCGAATCGGGTGCGCTCAATCCGGATGGTTCCATCGTCGGCAATGACAACGATGCGGACCCATTGCGATTTGAGCCGCATTATCGCGAGATCAATAGTCCGGAGCAGGTGCAGATTTTTGAGCCGATTCTGAAGGACGGGCAGGGAAGAGTGACCACGGGACTTTTGTCGGCGATCGGATATCTGAAAGACAGCCGCATCCTGCCCAGCGGATTCGATAAGAAAACGGCCGAACCCGACATCTCCGTTGTCGGCGAGGCCGCCGATGATCCCGACTTCAACGATAAAGGCGCGCTTACTCGCTATGTGATCAAGACGGGTAATGCAGTGGGACCTTTCCACGTGGAAGCGGAACTCTGGTATCAGCCTATCGGTTTCCGCTGGGCGCATAATCTCGCACCGTACCAAGCGATGGAGCCGCAGCGGTTCGTCGGATATTACGAAGCTGCGGCAGGACATTCGGCTATCGTGCTGGCGAGGGCAGAAGCGAACCGCTGATTTAACTGCGGAAAACTGAGTGTTCTAAGAACAGTGGCTGCCGATGTAATCGGCTAGGCTACTTGGTTCAATGCTGCGCACCTGGTTCGGAAGAAGGCGGAGCCTGACCGGGGACTTCTACCTTCTGATAGCCCACGGGGATTTGGAATACGGATTCTGGCACACTGGATTGGACAACCTCGGTAATCTCCACCAGACTACGCCCCCCGAACTCTCCATTTGAGTAGATCTCCACAATACGTTTCAGCGGAAGCCCTTTAAGTTTCTTGTAGTCCATTAGATCATCCAATTCATCAATGCCGCTTGTTTGCTGCGTGAGCATATTCAAATAAGAAGCCGGATTAGGAATGGAGGGCGCGGTCCAGAATTCCTCAATTGCAACAAAATTCGAGGTTTGATCGCCTTCGTGGTCAGTGAATGAGATTTTAATTTTGTAGTGGCGAGTGGGATAACCTGCGATCGTTCCGCCGTCTTCATCAACTGCTAATTCTTCCAGCTTGGAGTTCTCGATACGCAGCTGCTTTTGTGCAGCTTTCCCTTTTAGCAGCTTCCTGTACTCTTCGCGGCTGAACTGAAAGTATGCCTCCTTCTGATCCACAATCAACATCAGCTGTTCACCACTGTCAGCAGCGATAATCGTGAAGCCCGGTGGCATACTAGGATCGTCACTGCTTTCAATCACGAACTTTGCTTTGTCATCCGTGGCCCACACTTGGAAGCTCGATTCTTTCCCAAACTTATCCATGTGCGCACGGTAGGTGAGCCCAGCACTTGCGGGCACTGTAAACAGCAGCACGAGGCCGAGGGCCAGCCACTTTGCAGAACTTATCATGGCGGCTGCAATTCTACTCCAGTACGCGGACGGCCGATTCAATCCCGCGCCCGGTTCTTGATCCAAATCGGGGAACCAACGAATCCGAACGCCTTGCGGAGTTGGTTTTCAAGAAAGCGCTGATAGGAAAAATGCAGCTTCACCTTGCGGTTGGTGAAGAGGACAAACGTTGGCGGGGAGACTCCCGCTTGCGTCATGTAATAGATTTTGACCTGCTGGCGTGCCGGGACTGAAGCTCGCTCGAAATCGACATACTTAAGGAAACGGTTCATTTCGGCGGTCGGAATGCGCTTTCTCCGCTCCGACGCAACTTCTTCCAACGTGTGCAAGATTTTATCGGTGCCTTGGCCTGTGGCTGCTGACACAAACAGCACTGGCGCGTAGCTCAGGAATTTGAGGTCGTACCGCACTCTTTGTTCGTACGCCTCGCGATCAGCCGGACTCTTGCTTTCGCGAATGCGGGTCGCTTTTGACTCTCGCCCAGCTTTCTTCTGGCCGCTCGTGACCAGGTCCCACTTGTTCACGATGACGATGACGGAGCGGCCGCTTTCATGCGCGTACCCGGCAATAGTGGCGTCGAGCGCGTTCACGCCCTCAGTGGCGTCAATTACAAGCAGCGCGATGTCGGCGGCATCGAGGTGCTTGCGCGCCATCACCACGGAAAGCTTTTCCGCCATCAGATGCGTTTTGCCCTTGCGCCGGATTCCGGCGGTGTCAATGAAGCGAAAACTCTTGCCATTAATTTCGACAACTTCATCAACGGCATCGCGAGTTGTGCCGGGGATCGGCGAAACGATGGAGCGAGAAGTTCCCGTGAGCCGGTTCAGTAGCGTCGACTTCCCCACGTTGGGATGCCCGATAATCGCAACTTTGACTTCCTTGGGCTCGGGGGCAATTTCGGTTTCCGGTACATCCTCCACCTTCTCACCAGGTTCAGAGGTCTCCGCTTCAGTTGTTTCGATGTCTGCAGTTTCCAGTCCGAGAGCTTCAAAGACTGCTTCGAGAACGTCGTCCACCCCGCGCCCATGTTCGGCGGAGATCGGAAACAACTTTCTAATTCCCAGGCGATGGAATTCGTCGGTGAGCGATTGTTGTTTGTCGCTGTCAATCTTATTGACCGCAAGAAACAGCGGCTTGCCGCCGCGCAGCAGCAAACGGGCGAGGTCGAGATCGGGTGCTGTGAGTTCACTGCGTCCGTCGACTACCAGAATTATGGCGTCAGCCTCCTGCAGCGCGACCTTGGCCTGGCGAAAAATTTCTGCCGGGATGAACTCTTTTTCGTCAGGTTCGATTCCGCCGGTGTCCACGATGCGCAGGCGGTGTCCGCGGAAGTGAGCTTCGCCGTAGAGGCGGTCGCGGGTGATCCCGGGCTCATCGCCTACAATGGCGCGCCGTGAGCCGACGATCCGATTGAATAGCGTGGATTTTCCAACGTTTGGCCGGCCGACAATGGCAATAGTGGGAACGCCAACCGTAGCTGGCGCGCTCATCGAGTTGGAATTGATTCGCGTCAAGGTCTACCAAGATTGTGTGCAGGGTTCGCCCGCCAGGAGACGTAACCAGCTACGTCTCTACAGGTGAATCAATGTAGAAACGTTGCTTGCAACGTTTCTGCCCTGCAGGCCCGGGGCTTATTATAGAGACTCCGTGCCTTCAACCCCTCAATCCGCTTCCGCCGCCGTCGCTGGTCTCAAGAAACAGGACGTCTCGCTCTACCAATTCTTTGCGCCCGGAGGCGTGCTCTCGCGCACCCACCCCGCCTATGAGTTTCGCCGCGGACAGCTTCAGATGGCGCAATCTGTCGAGCAGGCCCTCGCAGAAAAACGTCATCTCATCGTCGAAGCCGGCACCGGAACGGGTAAGACGCTAGCGTATCTCGTCCCCGTGATTCGCTCAGGCAAGCGCGTGATCATTTCGACCGGCACCAAGAACCTGCAGGAGCAGCTCTTTCACAAGGATATCCCTTTTCTTGAACAAGCGTTATTTCCTGACGGCGAGGGCCGGCTGAACGTTTGCTACATGAAAGGGCGCAGCAACTATCTGTGCCGTAAAAAACTTTATGACCTCACTGACCAGCCCGTGCTGAGTGGCCTGGAAGAGATCGAACACTACCGCGCCATCGCTGCGTGGGAGAAGACGACGCAGACCGGAGACCGGGCGGAACTCGCGGAACTGCCCGAGGCCAGCGCGCTGTGGCATAAGATCGACGCGCGCGCGGACGCTTGCCTAGGCCAGAAATGCAGCTCGTGGGACAAGTGCTTCATCACGGAGATGCACCGCCGCGCAACGGAGAGCGACATCATCATCGTCAACCATCATCTGTTTTTCGCCGACCTTTCGATCAAGCAGCAGACCGAATACGCCCCGGATGCGGGCATTCTGCCGGAGGTGGGCGCAGTCATCTTCGACGAAGCGCACGAACTGGAAGATGTGGCTGGCAGCTACTTCGGCGTATCGGTGAGCAATGGACGGGTTGAAGAGCTGTGCCGAGATGTTGAAGCGTCGTTGCAGCGCAACCATATGCTTTCGTCGGCGATTTCGGGCGCGGTGAAAAGCCTGCGAGAACGCTCGATGTTTTTTTTCGCCTTGCTGCCCCAGGGCGAAGGCCGCTTCTCTTTCGAGAACCGACGCGATTTTCTGGAAGAAAACGGAGACGAGTTCACGGGATTGCAACAGTCGTTCACCCGGCTCGGCTCGGAACTGGAAAACCTGCCGTCCAAGCCGGAGGAGGTTCTAAACTTTGCAAGACGAGCGCAGGAACTGCAAGTCCAATTCGGTTTTCTGATGGAATCGGAAGACCCGAACACTGTCTTCTGGATCGAGCGGCGCCGCGGTGGCCGGGACAAATTCAATGTTTACTTGCAAGCCACACCGATCGATGTGGCGCCAATCTTGAAGACCTGTCTTTTCGACCAACTAGAATGTGCCGTGCTGACTTCGGCCACGCTCGCGGTGGGTGGTGGCTTCGAGTACATGCGGCGCCGGCTCGGTCTGGAGCACGCCAGAGAATCCGTTCTACCCTCTCATTTCGACTACGAAAATCAGGCGCTATTCTATGTACCCCCCGATCTTCCCGATCCGCGCACGCCGCAGTTCGCAGCCAAGGCGGCAGATTGCGTCCGGCGGTTGCTCGAGATCACGCGCGGCCGAGCCTTCGTATTGTTCACCAGCTACGCGCAGATGAATGACGTATATCAACGTTTACTCGGTGAGCTCGATTTCCCGATGCTCTTGCAAGGTGATGCGCCCAAAAGCGCGCTGCTGGAGGAGTTCCGCCTGACGCCGAACGCCGTCCTGTTCGCAACTTCTTCGTTCTGGCAAGGCGTCGACGTGCAAGGAGAGCAGCTTAGCTGCGTGATCATCGACCGCCTGCCGTTTGCCGTGCCCAGCGACCCGGTGGTCGCAGCACGGGTGAAGTCCATCGACGCCGAAGGCGGCAACGCTTTCTTTCAATATCAGGTGCCGGCTGCGGTAATCACGTTGAAGCAAGGTTTTGGACGGCTGATCCGCTCGCTGCACGATCGTGGCTTGCTGGCGCTGCTGGACAATCGCATCTTGAAGAAAGCCTATGGAAGGACATTTATTGAGAGCCTGCCAAATTACCGCAAGACAACTGACTTGGCTATCGTTGAGGAGTTCTTCGGAATGGTGTGAGGAAAATTTGAGGGGCCTGACGACGCACCCCCCAAATCACTGTCCCGAAGCTAGTACCTAAAGGACTGAATGTCGGTCACGCCCGAGTCCGGTCCATCGACGAATCCGCTGCGCTTCCTCGGATTCAGCGCAATGTGCACTGCAATCACGTTGAAAGTATTGTTGAAATTGAATCCGTTGAGGGTTTCTTTCAGATCGCCCTTGGTGTCATAAACGTAGATCGTACTGCCGCTGGACGCCGAACTCGAATTCTCCTGGGCGATCAGGAACAGCTTGTGGATGGGATCGAATTCGACATCCTGCCCGCTAAAAAATTGTTGCTCCCCTGAATTTGGTAACACCACCGTGAATCCGGTCTCAGTCTTGAGATCATAAAATTCCACGGTGGCGTCATCTTCTGTCGTGGTAACCGCAATGCCGTCTGCTGCGTCGATCGCGATGCCATTGACGAAGCCGAATCCGATGCCGGTAAACTCTTTGAATGTGCCTTTGGTGAGATCGACCACACCGATGACGGGACGGCAGCCGAAGCATCCATTGCCGCCACCCATTACAGCCACATTGGTTTTGCTGTCGTATGCGATGGGCGGAGGTACGCTGCCAAAATTGTTGGAGTCCTTAATTTTGACTACTGGTCCGAAGGTATTCGCGGCCACGTTAGAGCTGAATACATACGGGATGAAGTTTCCGCTGTTGTCGTAGGCAAATACTGCGACGCTCGGAACTCCCTGGCTACGGCTCACGCTGGCTGGCATGATGATGTGCTGGGATCCAATGGGCGGAGTCCATAGACCCGTGAATTTGTTGGAATCGAGAGGATTCAAAGTTCTAAATATGCGCTTGACAACAAAGCCTCCTGCGACGTGCTCACGCTCGACCAGGCCCACGCTGTTGCCAACAACACCCATGGTGATGAAGTCGTCTTGAGTTTCAGTTTTTATCACGACCTTCAGAATTTTTCCCGTCTTCTGGTCAAAAGTTTCTACCGCGGCGTTGACACTGCCGCCAGCCTCGCTCAACATGCCTTCGGTGCCGTTCTGATCGATGTCGAATCCAAAAATCTGACCGCCAAACTTGCTGTGGACTAGAATCTGGCCAGCCCCTGCAGAGGAATCTGGCTGGAACTCGTTTGTCTGTGCGAATACAGCGATGCCGGAGAACAGTACGATTAAACAGATGAATGAGTGGGCGGGAGCCGACAAATAACGGCGAAAGCCGACCTCCGCCGCTGTGGGTTTAATTTCTGGAGTCAAGGGTGACGATTCCTTGCTTATGTTTCGCATTTCATCTCCGCGTAGAATGGCGTTCCGAAAATTCCAGCCACACGAAATTACGCGAGGAATCTTTCATTTGTGTCACGTAATTGTCAGAAAATTGTAAACTTGAGGGCCGAACCATTCACTTTCCAAACAGCACACTGAAGCCAGGGAGGACACAGCCTTTTGCTTTTTGACAAAGCGATCCTGCAGTCCGCAATCATTCGGATGCGGGAGACTGGCTTTAGTAGTAACCAACCAAGCTCATTAATATGGCCATATTCGGCATCAAACAAAATGAAAGGGCACTGGATGCTCAAAAAAGCAGGACTTCTTGCGGCGGTATGGTTTCTATTTACTTCAGTGGGCGTAAGCCAGGACTACGGTCATTTCGACGCGAGCATTAACGGGGCGGGCGTTTTCACCAAAGCATCGAGCGGGAACGGCGTTCAACAAACTGCAACCATTGGATCGGAGTATTTCGGCACTTTCCGGTTCAGGTTCAAGCCCAAACACTCGCTGACATTTAATTACGGTCGCGCCAAGAATTCTCAGGTGTATCAGACCAACTTCGACTACCATGTCGCGACGTCCATTACGGAGTACAGCGGCGCCTATGTCTACAACCTATTCGAAAAGGGCAAATTCGAGCCATTTGTACTCGTGGGCGCCGGAGCGCTCAAGTTCTCTCCTCAGAGCACGTGGCTGGTTTTGCCTGATTTTGTCGCCGGCGTTCCCAACCGTGTGCAGATCAATCTGAATGCAGCCAAGCAGAACAACCTCGCGTATTTCTATGGCGGTGGAGTGGACTACCGCTTACCTTGGCGATTCGCGCTCCGGCTACAGTATCGCGGACTTATTTACAACGCCCCTGATTTTAAAGTGAACGCGCTTTCGGGAAGCGCTGTGAATTTCTCGACGGGAAGCAAAGCCCACATGGCCGAGCCCTCGATCGGCCTGGTATTCAGGTTTTGAGCCACGGATCTGCGCGGATCACCATTCTGATCCGTGAAATCCGTGACTGGATCTTAGATCTTAGGAGTTCAGCGCTGCCTTGCGCAGCTTGCGGCTTTCCGCCAGCAGTGCCATCGAGTGCATCAGGTTTTGCAGGGTCACAATGCCAATCAGGTGTTCGTCCTCAACCACGGGGATAATGCTGAGATTGCGGGCAGTCAGTTTGCGGAATGCCGAGGCCAGCGATTCCTTCTTTTGTGCGACTTCGAAAATACGGTTCATTACCGCCTGCACATATCCGTTCCCCTCGGCTCGCAGTGCCTGCAGGATCTTCTGTTTTGAGATGACGCCAACCATATCGCTGCCACGAATGACGGGGAAGTCGTCTTGCAGAGAATGCACCGCCTTCTCCAACGCATCTTCCAAAGTGTCGGCGGGGGAAAGCGTAGCAAAGTCGGTCAGCATAATATCTTCCAGGCGCACGGTTTCAAGCACCGACTGGAATACGGCCGAACGCTCTTCCAATTGCGCGGCAATGAAGAGGAAAAATCCAATCATGGTGAGCCAGATATTCCACAGCATGCCCACCAGCATGAACAGGGTCGCGAAGGCTTGGCCAATCGAAACCGCACGCCGCGTGGCCCGAACAGGATCCATGCTGCGGCTGAATAAAGCTCGCAGCACTCGGCCTCCGTCCATCGGATAAGCGGGCAGCAGATTGAATAATGCAAGTCCCAGGTTCGACCACACCAGGCTGCGGGGAAGGTTTCCAGAGTAAACGTACGGCTTCGTCCAAAGATGAACCTGAGGTGCCACAGCCAGCAGAACACTGGCCGCGACCACAGCAATAATGATATTGACCAAAGGCCCGGCGACGGCGATGCGGATATCCCGCTTCCACGTGAGCAGGCCCGGCTCGATAGGATGCTGCGTTTCATCCAGCAGCGTAACTCCGCCGATGGGCAGCAGGATGATAGCTTTGGCAGGAATGCCGGCACGCATGCTTACCATGGCATGACCCAATTCGTGTAATACGACACTGCCGAAGATGATTGCCACCAAAGCCAGGCCGCGGCCAGGGTTGCCTGCACCATGTGTCGTCGATTCCGTCAACCACACGAAGATGAGCAGAAAGAAAAATGTCAGATGAATCCGGAGTTCGACTCCGAATATGCGCCCCGCCGGAATGGACCAGTTTCTCATCTCGAAAACCGCAATGCCTTCCCTCTCTCTATTCTATATAGTTTAGACGCCGCGTTGGGGTCAGGAGATCCCCCACGGTAATCGAAGGTGCTGCGGCTGAAGTTGACTGCGTGGGACGGCCCCCATGTGTGATCGACCATGAGAGTAATTGCAGGAAAATTTCGTAGCCGGCGGCTACAATCGCTCCCCGGCCTCGAGCTTCGTCCTAGCGCCGATCGCTTGCGTGAGACCTTGTTCAACGTGCTCACGGCAGGAAATCCGGCGGCCCTTGAGGGTACGGTTTGGTTCGATCTTTACGCGGGCACGGGTGCGGTAGGCATTGAAGCGATGAGCCGCGGAGCAGCCATGGTTCACTTTGTGGAATCGTCGGATCGCGCGGCGCAACTGATAAAACAAAACCTGGCGTCGCTCGGAATAGGAACAGGCTTTCAGATCTTGAAGCAGGATTCGAATCGCACCCTGCGCGGATTCGGGTTTGGCGGCCCGGTCGCAGACTTTATTTTTCTTGATCCTCCGTACGACATGGAGGAAGCCTACCGGCAAACCTTGGAGACACTGGCAAAATCGCGTCTGCTAAAGCGCGAGAGCCTCGTCATCGCTGAACACCAGAAAAAGTTTGAGCCTGGAGATGTGTTTGGATCGCTACGTCGCCATCGAAAGCTGGTACAGGGCGATGCGGCACTGAGCTTTTATCGTCTGGCTCCCTCGACCTGATGTTCGTCCGGAACGCCCCCGAGACCTGTGAGTGCGTTCACATCAGAATTTCATTGGTGCGACGGACAATCGGGTGCTGCATCTCTTGCAGATCGTTCTTCACCTGGTTAAGCCCGTAAACGCACTGCTCGAAATGATTCGATAAGCGGCCAAACAATGGCGCCACATTCGTGTATTCGAAATGCTCAAATTTGGAAACGATGTAGTAGCTCTCTTTGCCAGCTTTGATCCAGTCGACGAAGTTTTCTGTCCGGTTACGCCGCAATCGGAAGTGATTGATGCTCTCCGGAAACATGCCAGCAACTAACAGTGTGTAATCTCCAATGTGCTTACGAACCTGGCGCTCGCGATCGAAGGAAGGCGCAGGCCCGTATACAGGGTTGGATTCAGCCAACATCTCGCCGACATCGGTCACAGGCTGGTCAGCGCTGTTGCGAATCTTGAACAATTGCTCGACTTCGCAGAACTCCGCCATCAGATGTGATACGTAAGCCACGATCTGAGGGTCGCGAATCCCAATCTCCTCGGCATAGTGCCGGCCTATGAGCTCGGTAAACAGCTGTTGCAACGGATGCGATTCCGGAATCATTCTTCAGGGCCCCCGAACCCCGCTTCCCCAGCGGGTTCCTTCTGCTGCGCGATTTTTATCGCGTCTTCAACCAAAACACAAGTGACTTTTGTAAGTCACAGCTATCTACTTTTCTTATGGTGCGAAAGTTGGGCAAAAGGTTTCCCGGAGTTTCTGGCAGCCGTGGAGATCGACTGCTGATGGCTGCGCGTTAGCCTCAAGTTACAATCACTGGTAGGAGGAAATTTGGTTTTTATGGAACGGCAAAACATTTCCAGTGGCGCTCCTTGGGAACCGGTCGTCGGTTACTCTCGTGCGGTTAAAGTTGGGTCTTACGTGCATGTGGCTGGAACAACCGCCACGGGCGCTGACGGCAAAGTCGTGGGCGTGGGCGACCCTTATGCCCAGACGGTGCAGATCTTAAGGAATATCGAGGCGGCTCTAAAGAAAGCCGGAGCTACCTTGAAAGATGTAGTTCGAACGCGGATGTTTGTCATCAACATTGCCGATTGGGAGAAGATCGGCAAGGCGCACGGGGAATACTTCCGCGACATTCGTCCGGCGACGACGATGATACAGGTCAGCGCACTGATTTCTCCGGAGATGCTGGTAGAAATTGAAGTCGATGCTGTGATTGACGCCTCCTAGAGTAGAATGCGCTGGGCATTGCAAAGCATTTGACCGCGTTGCATGGAGCGTGTGCATGAAAAACTGTTGGTGGATCTTTCTCCTTGCGGGTGTAATTTACAGTAGCGCTCAGGAAAACAACGGCATTCCGGTTCTGCATCCGTTCACCGTCATACGCGCCGGCACACTGATTGACGGCAAGTCCGATTCTCCTCGTCACAACCAGATCATTATCATCCGCGGCAACCGCATCGAGAGCATCTCCGACGCTGACGCCGCGAAGATACCAGCGGGAGCAGACGTCATCGATCTCTCCCATGCCACCGTGCTGCCCGGCCTGATCGATTCCCATACCCACATCTTCCTGCAAGGGGAGGAGCCTGCGCAGGGCGGATACGACGTCAACATCCTGAAATATCCGCTGGCATTGCGCGCGGCTCGAGCGACGGTCTCGGTGCGGCGCGCGTTGGAGCAGGGGTTTACCACGCTGCGCGACCTGGAGACGGAGGGCGCGGGCTACGGCGACGTCGGCATCAAAGAGGCCATCGAGGGCGGATACATTCCGGGGCCGCGGCTGTTCATCTCAACTCGCGCCATTTCTACGACCGGAGGCTATCCGCTCGAAGACTACGCTCCTGAGCTTGACATGCCCACGGGTGCGCAGCTCGTCGATGGTCCGGTCGAGGCTCGGAAAGCCGCTCGCGAGCAACTGTCGCATGGCGCCGACTGGATCAAGGTTTATATGACCCATCGCTCGTGGGTAGGGAAGAAGGGCGAATTGGTTTCTCAACCGACGCTGACAGTCGAGGAGCTGAAGGCGATCGTCGACGAAACCCATGGTTGGGGAAAGAAAGTTGCCTGCCATGCATATGGCGGTATCGGCTTGCATCGCGCTCTCGATGGCGGGTGCGACTCGATTGAACATGGACTCGATCTTGACGATGCAACCATTACCCAGATGGTCAAACAGGGAACCTGGTACTGTGCGACTCTGAGCGCGTATTACCACGATTGGGCTCCGGCAGATACTCCCGAAGGTCAGCGCGATCGCAAGCGCGCCTCGGTGCATGAGGTATCGTTCCCCAAGGCGCTACACGCGGGCGTAAAGATTGTCTTCGGCACTGACATCGGGGGCATTCCATGGAGCGAGCCCATCGCCCAGGAATTTCCTCACATGGTCGAGCTTGGCATGTCGCCGATGGATGCGATCCGGAGCGCCACTTCGCGTGCCGCTGAGATGCTCGATATGCAAGGGCAAATTGGCGTGATCGCTCCTGGTGCTTATGCGGACATCACTGCGGTAAGCGGTGATCCGGTGCGCGACATCAAGATCCTGCAAAGTGTCCAGTTCGTCATGAAGGACGGCAAGGTCTTCAGGAACGAAATCAAGTAGCCATTTCCAACCGGCACTGTTAATTAATCCACTTGACAGTTATTCGGCATGCGTCATAATGCCCGAATCGTTTTCGATCGCCCGCCGGGATAGCGCGGGTACGTTCCGGTTTTGCAGCGGAGGTGAGTATGAATGTGCTTAATCTGTGTGATCCCGAATCAGCAGCGGTGCCGGTAGAAGCCACTGTAGCGGACGCGATTCAAAAGATGCTGGACTTTCATGTGGGTGCGGTCGCAATTATTGACAGCGAGAGGCGAGTCGCTGGCATCTTCACCGAACGAGACGTGTTGCGCAAGTTTTCTTTGAGCGGACGTGATCCCGCGCAGACTCCGGTTCGCGAGCTGATGACGACGCCGGTCGAGTTGGCTACCTCGCAAACCGGCCCGGGCGAAGCCCTGGTCACCATGGTCGAACGCCATTTCCGGCATCTGCCCGTGGTGGATAACAACGGCAAGCTGCTGGGTATGCTTTCGATCCGAAACGTACTGGAATGGCGGATTGACGATTTAAGCCGCGAAGTGGGCTCGCTCGAACAGTACGTCAGCAACGACGCGCCCGGCGGAGACTAATGTAGGCGCGAGCGTCCGCGCTCGTGCGGGGCGCGGCAAGAACTCCACGCATTCGAGAGAAGAGCGATTCGTGGTGAATATATCAAGCCTACAATGGCGACACCATCCTCAGGCCTATCCAAAACCATTGCCATAGTGCGCATTGCCGTAGGGGTCTTTTTCATCCTGTTCGGGGAGTACAAACTTTCTGGTCCTGGCTTTGCGCATGGCGGATTTCAAGAATACCTCCATGGCTACATCGCGGGTGGCGCGGTCGGTTTCTACCGTCCGATTCTTGCCCGCATGGTGCTCCCTCACGCGGTGTTTCTCGGATATGGGGTTGGGGCAGTCGAGATGTTTATAGGAGTGTCGCTGGTTTTGGGGATATGGGTTCGTCCGGCCTCGGTGCTGGGCGGGCTGTTCATGTTGAACCTGGCGTTGGCCACCTGGTGGGAGCCCGGCCACGGTGTTCCGCTATGGCGCTATTTCGGCGCCGAGCTCGACAAACTCCCGCTACTTTTTCTCTTCATCATATTTTTCGTTTCTGACGCTGGGCGGGAGTGGGGATTGGATGGTCGTCTTCACAAGGCTGCCGGCGTGACGAGCAGGTTGTATTAACGGCATCGCCTCCCACCCTTGCAAAAGAACGCAAGGATGGGGCACCCTTTGTTTTAATGGGAGTAGAAAGAGCTGATCCGAGCAGGTTCCGGCAAATACGAAAGGCCGACTTTTCGGGCCGGCCTTTGGATGGAGCACGCCTGATAACTACTTTTTGGCGGGAGGGGCGATCGCGTCTTTGGTGGCTTTTGCTACGCGGAACTTTACTACGGTCTTGGCTTTGATCTGGATGGGTTCGCCGGTTTGCGGGTTGCGTCCCATCCGGGCCTTGCGATGAGCCTTCACCAGACGGCCCAGGCCGGGGATGACGAACACGCCATTCTTCTTGGTTTCTTTTACGGCGACGTCGGTCAGATGTTCAAGAAATGCGGCTGCGTGTTTGTTGTTGCTCTCAAGTTTCTCGGCCAGATGGCGAACGAGTTGGGTTTTGGTCATGCCTGAAGCCATGAATCCTCCTCTAAAGGGAACGTAGATTTTGCTGCGATGAAAGCCATCTTATCTCAAGTTGCTGTGGAAAAATAGCGTTTCAGCCGCATTTTATGCGGTTTTTCTCGTTTAGGAACCTCAAAAGCCTATAAATATCACGTTTTTTCGCGCATCAGCCCTCGCAACGGGCGCTCCCATGCAGTTTGCGCCCGCCTCGCGACTGCTGACGGGGCCATCGAGAGCGAATCGGTCTGCATGGGATAATGTTTGCAGGAGCTTAATTCGTGGCTTGTGCGATTTGCGAAAAGCGAAAAGAAAAACGTTTTTGCCCCGCTGTCCATGGACGTATTTGCCCGCAGTGTTGTGGCGAGCAACGCGAAGTGACGCTGGATTGTCCCAGCACCTGTGTCTATCTACAGCAGGCGCGGGAGCATGAAAGGCCGCGTCCCTTGCGGGAGTTGGATCAGGCAGACTTGTTTCCGCAGGTGGAAATCGGCGAGCAGTTCCTCTACCAGCATGAGCATCTGATCCTGGGTCTGAGCTATGCCTTGGCGAAAAGTGCTCAGGCGGATCGTGCAATCACCGACGCGGATCTGATTGCCGCGCTCACATCGATGGCCAGGACGCAAGAAACGCTGGTGAACTCCGGTCTGCACTATGAGACTCCGATCTCGAGCCTGAGCCGGCAAGCGGTTGTCGCCGAGTTGCATGAACTGCTGAAGGGGTATCGGGAGGTGGAACAAAAGCAGCTCGGTTACGGCAGGCTCCGCGATTCTGATGTGCTGGGTGCGCTTGTCTTCCTTGTACGCATGGGACACGCTCGCACTTCTGGGAGGCCGAAGTCGCGTGCTTTCGTGGATTTTGTCCTGGCGCAATTTTCAAAGCAGGATTCGGTCATTGCTGCACCCGAAGATGCCGGTAGCCGGATCATTATTCCTTAGAAAACTGGCCACGGATCTCACGGATTGGCATGGAAAGAAGAGAGAGGTCTTATTCGTGTTCATTCGTGCGATCCATAGCTTCGGTTTTAGGCAACCTGCGCACCGCCTGTCCTGGGGGCAGCGCATCACGGAGTTCTCTAATCGTTTGGTTGGTTACTGGATGGGGTGCGTCGGGTGCGATCTCAGCCAGCGGTTCCAGGACGAAACGGCGCTGGGGCAAAGCCGGATGAGGGATGGTCAGCCCTGGATCGTCGACGATTTGGCTACCAAATAGCAGAATATCGATATCGATTATGCGTGGACCTTTTTTCTGTGCTCGCCGGCGGCCCAATTGCTGCTCGATCTCGAGGATGCCTGCGAGCAGCTGTTTCGGCGTCTTATCGGTATTCAGTGTGATCGCACAGTTTAGAAACCAAGGTTGGGTGGTAAATTCGACTGGTTCGGTTTCGTAGAAAGAGGAGACTGCCAGTACCTTGCCGAAGGCGCGCAGGCGGTCGATGGCGGTATTCAAATTAGCCGCACGCTCACCGACATTGGAGCCGAGCGAAAGATAGACGCGTTCGGGCACTCAATAGAGTTTGCGGTTTCCCGTCCTAAGTTTCCAGACAAATATTGAAACAGGTATCCAGATTAGGACTTGCCGCGTGTCCGCTTCTCCGGCACGCTTTAGAGAATACACATTGGTTCGAGTTCTTGCGAATAAAGCACGGGCGATGATGCCCGCGCGACATCACGTGAGGTGCAGAGCTACTATGCTTTCGATTCATGCCAGGATTGACCGGACGCAGCGGCTGCTTCGGATGCTGGAGGAGGATGCTCCGCTGCTGGCGGCCCGGGTTGCTCCATTGACGCCGGAGCGGCAGCAGTCCGCGAAAGACTACGCCGACCGGTTGAAGGCTCACGCCCAAGCGGAGCTTGAGAACTTGATCGAGGAAGGATCTTTCTGGGACTCGAACGATCCCACTCCGCAAGCCGCTGACTGATTTATCAGGCCATCTGTCCAGCCATGGCGTGGCTTGGCGGCATTGCGGCATCTTGCTGGTCGTCGACGGTGGTTTCCTCCCATAGCGTCTGATCACGCAGTAAGCGCGAGACTAGAGCCGTATGCATGGCATGGCCGGCGCGATCGGCTACGACGTTGCCGAGAATCTGTTTCCCTAAAAGCGCGAGGTCGCCAATGAGGTCGAGTACCTTGTGGCGCACGAATTCATCGGCAAAACGCAAGGGTGGATTCTCCACATCATCTTTGGTGAGTACGACGCAGTTATCTCTTGAAGCCCCGCGGATCAAGCCCATATTGCGCATTGCCTGTTCGTCCTGACGGGAGCCGAAGGTGCGGGCTGACGCAATCTCGCGAAAGTAATTGCCGTTCGCGAGTTCCACGCTGAAAGTTTCTTTGCCGATCAGTGGATGAGGAAAGTTGATGGTGTACGACACGGAATAAGTTTCTGATGGATACACGGCGATGAACTTGTTGCCTTCGTGGAGCTCAAGTGCGTGGCGAATGCGGAGGTAGGTTCGCGGCCGTCGCTGCTTGCGAATTCCCGCCTGTTGGATCAATTCCACAAAAGGCCGCGCGCTCCCGTCGAGGATGGGCAGTTCCAGGTTATCCAGTTCGACGATGGCGTTATCAATGCCGGTCCCGATGAATGCCGAAAGCAAGTGCTCGGTCGTAGAAATCAGCACGCCCTTCTTCATCAGGCTGGTCGCGTAGCTGACACGGGCCACGTTGCGGCTAATGGCCTCAACCGCGAAACCGTCGAGATCGACACGGTGAAATACGATGCCTGCTCCCGCCGGAGCGGGCAGGATTCGCAAATGGACAGGAGCGCCGCTATGCAGACCGACTCCGGCGCACTCTACGGCCCCACGAATTGTTTGTTCGTGTCTCAGCCTTCGATTCTCTTATCTATTGTTAGATGAACATATTAGGGCCTGCGACCCTTCCCGTGGCTGTGGCAATTTAGCCACGGTTTGTGGGTATTTTGGCGTGCGCTGTGCGGCAGTTGCGGGCACTTGAGCCCAATGCGCACGTAGTGGTTACTCGAAAAGAAGGTGCAGGTCACTACTTGGGTGTCGCTTTATAAGGATCGTAGGTTGCGTCACCGGCGAACATGGCGTCGCTCAGCCCCTTGTTGTAGCTGACTGAGTTCATGAAACGCTGGTTGGACATATCCCCATTATAGAAACGGGTCACGCTGAATGGAGTCATGACTCCCTGCACCGGACGATAGTTGTCGTAGACCTCGTCTTCGATATTGCGCTCCTTGTCGGTTGGGTCGCGCCACGAGTAAGTCTTTTTCACTGGGAGATGCGTGCTGCTATCGATATACAGGGTCACGCTTCGATTGTCGGTGTCCATGATCGTGATTTGTTCTGCGTCCCTTTGCGCGGCTACGGTATGGCCTTCGTAAAATAATGCGATGCCCGGTTGCGGCAGCCATTTGCGCAGTACCCAATCCAGAGAATATTCGCGGCGGCGGAGATAGTCGCTGACCGCCTTGGGGTCGTCGGAGCGGGTGCCTTTGTATGTGATCTCGAAACCCTTATCGCCACGGTAAACGTACGCTACGTCGCGTTTCTTGGTGATCTCGATTCGCTCTTTGTCAGGAAATTTATAGAAACGCCAGAACAAGACGCCGACGCCCTCGGATTGTCCCAGATGAAAACCGTAGGTACGGCCTTCCTGGCTGACGTCTTGAATATTCAAGTAGGTGTTTCCGCCCAGGGCTTGAATCGCCTGATCGAGTAGGGTTTTGGCTTTGCGGGCGTTTTCCTGATCAATTGGTACGACTTGCGTCGAGGTTGAAGGCGCAGGGGGGCTTGCTTGCCCGAAGGCCAGTGCCAACAAGAAGAAAGCGGATATGAGATGTTTCATACTTCCCGCTGAATTAGACGCCGAAACACTCATTGTAGCTGCCCGAGTGCAGGGCGGACAGTCTTGTCCGCTGCTTTTGACGTTGATTGTAGTCAAATCAAACAAATCAGAGTCAAAAGCAGCGGACAGGAGTGTCCACTCTACATTATCCAAGGAGTACTGCGCCGCCGTTTACGTTGAACACCTCGCCCGTGATAAAGCCGGCCTCTGGTGTACACAGAAACAGGATAGGAGCTGCGACTTCTTCGGGCTTAGCTACCCGTCCCAATGGAATGGTTGCGAAAATCGCTTCCCGGCTTTGTGGATTATTCAATGCAGACGCGGACATATCGGTATCGACCCAACCAGGCGCCACGCAATTCACATAAATGCCCTCCCGAGCCAGTTCAGTCGAGAGTCCCTTGACCATGCTGATCAGCGCGCCCTTGGTCGCGGCGTAGTCGCAGTGAAAGGCCTCGCCGCGCTGTCCTGCGGTTGAGCTTACCAACACGATGTGACCCGCCGCGGCAGCAGACTTATTTTGCTTCTTCATCTGCGCGACGGAATGCTTGATCAAGGCGAAGACGCTGTCCAGGTTGATAGCGACTGTCCTGCGCCACTGCGAGTCAGCCATCTGATCAATGGGGACATCTTCGGCGGGCCAGACGCCGTGATTGGCCACGAGAATATCGAGCCGTCCGAAGTGGTCGACTGCGCTGGCCACCAGGCCCTGCGCTGTCTCCGTGCCGGAAAGATTGCAGGCGACGGCGGCACAATTGTCCGCGCCGACTTCTTTGACCAGCCGATCAGCCTGTTGTTTGGACTTCTCGTAATTAAACAAGACTCGCGCACCCGCGGCTACGAACATCCGCACTGTTGCTGCGCCGATGCCCCGCGAACCGCCGGTGATGAGAGCGACCTTATTAGAGAGCGAGAGATTCATAAGGCGACAGTCTCAGGCTTCTAGCCGAAAGATTCAAGGTGGCAGCGTGAATGAAAGAGGCAACCCTGGCGTGGCGTGGATTCTCGAGCACCCGTAGAGGTCGGCTTTCTTTCGCGAACGGGACCGTGGTAAAACGGAATTATCTTGCATGGCATCGCGGAGGATTAAAGTGAGCACGCTGACGCCAGGGTTTGACGCGGCCCAAGGCAAACAGGAGGACGACGATCTTGATCGATGGCGATTTGCCGCGGAGATCGTCGAGGTAATACTGGCGACACCATCTGATTGGTCCGCCCGGATCGGTGTCTTCGGAAAATGGGGCGAAGGCAAAAGTACCGTCTTACGTTTTGCAGAACAAATGCTCAGGGACAAGGGCAACATCGTCTTTTGGTTCAGCCCTTGGTCAGTCGGAAGCTGGCAAGATATTTGGGATGATTTTGGCAGCGCACTTTTGGATGCCCTGTCTGGTGCCGACATCGAAGTCGATGATTCCTGGAAAAAGTGGGTAAAGGATTCCACGAGGTGGTTTGAATCCACAGGCGCTGGGCAGGTGGCTGAGGCTGCCGCCGGGGTGTTTGGCAAGGACAAGATGTATACCAGTGCGTTTCGACTTGTAAGTCGCTTGCTTAAGTATGACGGTCCCCAGATTCGCGCCATTCGGGAGAAACTGGGAGATAAGCGTGTAGTTGTCCTGATAGATGATTTAGATCGTTGCGCTCCGGAGTTGTTGCCCCGCTTGCTCATGTCCCTCCGCGAGATATTGGATCTTCCAGGATTTACATTCCTCCTCGCTTTCGACGACGAAATCGTCGCCCGCGCACTCGCATCCGCCAATCCCGCCTGGATCGAGGGCTCCAATTTCCTAGAAAAGATCCTCGATTTTCGGTACCATCTGCCAGCGATCGCAGAGAAGCAGAAAGAGCGCTTCATACACCGATCCATGAGCAGGTACTGTCCGTTCGTCCCGCCGGAGTCAACCAGCAAGATCCAGGATCTATTGCCTGACAACCCCAGGAAATTAAAATCTCTGATTCGTAGTCTCGCGTCACTCCAGCCCCAGGTCGCTCGCCACGGCGCAGACGAACTAAACTGGGTTGACATGTGGCTCGCGCAGATGTTGCGCCATGAGTCATATCCATTTTTTGAGTTGCTTTTGGGGGGTGACACTCTGGAGGAAGTGGCTGGATACCTCTACTCCGTCAAGCAGAAATTTTCAGAGAGGAAAGAAAAAAAAGACGAGAACGAGCAACTCAGAAAGCTCCTGCAGCGAGCGGGTATTGAAGGACCAGCTCTGACGGAGCGGTTAACCCATCTTGTAGAGGCTTGTCGATCGCGTTCCAGCCAACATTTTCGGTACATATGTGAGCTTGCGAATCGGCCTCACGCCCTTACGTGGCAGGAATTCCGCTCAATTCGTGCGAAGTGGGAGTCTGATGCCCGAGCTTCGGTCTTGGCGGAATTGATCGCCAAACACGCAGCGGGCAGGGCCGTTAGCGTGGATGATGTAGATGGTGAGCTTTTTCAAGCCATCTTAGGGGAACGTGGCCGGCTGCTCGAACAAGCAGCCGAATCAAAATCGACTTTAGAACATAAGCGCTTCACGGATGATGCCAGCAAGTTGCTCACAATGACCGAGCAGTTCCTGGGCGACCTTGGCAAGCTCGATCCAGAACGACTCGGCAAGCTGTACGGACAGGCCACGCATTGGATTGGTTTCCGCAAAAACCCCGGGGACATCACCCTGAGGAATCAGGAGGAAGGTTTGCTGTTAAAGCTTCTTGCTGGTGCGCCCCAGCAGCTGTCGACGGAGCTTTTTGAGAACTTTCTGCCGGCCTTCGACGTCGACTTTGGAGACGGGTCATTGCAGCTAGGGGAGGACCTCCGAGAGAAATGCATGGCAGTCGTGGCTCCTGGGGCCGCCAAAGAGGCGATTTCCTTCATGACGCGGGAAGGTGGAATCCAAAGCCTTACCGAACGAGGCCGATTTGCCACAGTGAAGTATTGCCTTTTCAAGTCCGACTCGCCGGTGTGGAAAAGCGATCTCCGCGACGAACTTATTGCATTGATCCGTAGGGGACGTGACGATGCTACGGTCTATTCAAACGTAAGCGATTTGTTTGATCTTATGATGCGGGGTCTACGAAGGGGCATCGATACGGTGATAGACGTGTCTGATGTAGTCGCATTGCTTGCAAATCACGAATTCGCCAAGGCGCTGTGGGAGACCGTTACGTCAAGGGCGATTCAGTACCGCATGCAAATGAGCTGCATCGAAGCTCGACAGCTCCTGATTCAGCACGGGGTCCCAGAGGATATTTTGCCGTTGACGGACGAATTGAAGCTACGGGTGGAGGAAGACGCTCAATTACGGGCTAATCGGCAAAACGCTGCGCCCGCGGCTAGTTCGCCTTCTGGGGCGGTGTGCCGAGAGAGTTGATTTCCCCCTTTTCCCGATTTTGCTAAAATCTTGTCAAGCCCCCTTTGGCATCGAATTCCCGGCAAGCCCTTCATTCAAAGCCGAAAATAAAGTTGGAAATCATGTCACACTAGGTATAGCCAGTATGCCATGCGAGGAAAAATAACTGAGTCGCACGAGCGAGGATGCCCGCGCCCACACTGCCTTCAACTCCCCAAGTTCGACGAAGCCCTCTCGGTTTTCATTTGCCGCAGAAGAACTCGCACCAGCATGCCGTCGTAACGGATGCCACTCAAGCGCTCCAGCTCTGCTAACGCCTGGGCACTGCTTTTGGCAGGAGCGAACGAGCGTTCGGTGGTCATGTTGACGTAAGCGTCAGCGACAGCCAGAATACGCGACCAAAGGGGAATCTCCTCACCCCGAAGGCCTGCCGGATAACCCGTACCGTCGAAGGATTCGTGATGATGCTCGACCGCTTTTTGCAGAAACTCGCCGGCAGGCTGGGTAGCGACAATTTCGCCTCCCACCCGCGCATGCACTTTTACCAGATGAAATTCATCATCAGTCAGCGGTCCGGACTTGTTGAGAATCCTCTCGGGAACAAAGATCTTGCCCACGTCGTGAACCCGCGCGGCATAGCCCAGGTCATCGATTTCTTCGGCGGACAGACCGAGCGCGCGGGCCACGAGATCAGCGTAGCGGGCGACTGCTTCGCCGTGTCCGGCGCCGTTCAGTTCGCGTGATTCGGCGGCACGAGACAGCGCCTCAATCGCTTCCCGCAGTATCTCGACGCTGCCTTCCTCGTTCTGGCTTTCCTGAACCAGTTTCTTCAGGGTGGTGAGGAGTTCCTCGAGATGCTCGGGTCCGGTGTGCTCGCGGTGCAGGAAGCCTTCGATGTAACCGGAGATCAGTTGCCGCTGCAAAGCGGCACTTTCGCTGTCTTCCGATTGATCGGCGGTGGAAACACGATCGCCACCCGCGTGCTTGGAAACGTACATCCCGGCGTCGGCCACTCGAATGATTTCTTCCGCGGTGAAGCCGTGCACCGGAAAGCTGGCCACGCCGAAACTCCCGGTGATGAAATGCTCTTGCAACATGGGATCAGTCGAGAGCCAAAGGCGGAGACGCTCGGCCAGCACCTGGGCCTGCTCCACGCCGGTTTCCGGCATCAGAATGATAAATTCATCGCCTCCGTAGCGCGCCACCACATTGGACTGCCGGCACTTCTGCTCCAGTAAGCGCCCCACGCGAGCGAGCACCAGGTCGCCCTCAAGATGCCCCAGCGTGTCATTAACTTCCTTGAACTTGTCGAGGTCAATCAGAACTACGGAGAAAGGCCGGCCGGAGCGGGAAGCCCGCTTCCATTCCGAACTGAGCGCTTCCCAGAAGAAACGGCGCGTCTTGATTCCGGTAAGGCCATCGGTAATCGCTGTTTGTTGCAGCTTTTGAAATACAAATGAATTGTGCAACGCCGTCGCCAGCAGGTCGGCGAGCGTATTCATGATCAACACATCTTCAGGCGAGAACGCATCCTCTTCCCGGCTCTCAACGTTAAGCACACCCAGCAAGGTCTCGCCGTAGGTAATCGGGATACACAGCACAGCCCGCGAATCGGACAGCACCCCTTGCAGGTTCGCTTCGCCCGTGGTCTGTACCAGCGCACTCTCTCCGGTTCGCGCTACTCGTCCAAGAATTCCCTGGCCAAGCGGAATGCGCATGCCGAGAGCTTTGGCCGTAATACCAGCTTCCGCCTTGATCTCGATGTCCTTGCGCACATAGTCAAAAATGCCAATACCAATATGATCGAAGCGGAAATTCTTTTGGATATGGCCAACAATTTCCAGCAGCATCTGCTCAGCGTCTTCACTGGAAATGGCAGTTTTAGAGATGCTGTTGAGAAACGCGAATTGGCGCGCACGCCGCTGTTCCTCCGCAAACAGGCGCGCATTCTCTACCGCGACTGACATTTGCCCCGCCACCGTCTGAAGCACTTCGAGGTCGCGTTGCTCGAAGACGTATTCGCGGTCGGTGCTCATAATGGCCATGACTCCCGCGGGTTTGCCGCCCTGCACGATGGGCGCGCCGCAGAAACATTTGGATGGACGCGTCGGAATGTATGTCGTGCCCAGACGTTCGCGAGCCTTCTCCAAATCGGATCGAATCAGCAGCGGTTGCCCGGTGCGGAGGATGTACTCGGTCAGGCCGTTGTCGACTTTGCGAGAACGTTTCGGGCGAACCTGGCCCTTTTCCACTTCGAACTCGAAGCGGATATGCTCGCCTTCCTGAAAGGCCACGTAAAAGTCGCCAGTGTCAAAAATTTGTCCCAGCTCTTTGTAGACCGTGCGCAGAATCTCGTCCTGATCGAGACGGGAGCTGATGGCTTGCCCAATCTGAGTCAGGAGTTCGTATTCCTTGGTGCGGCGCTGGGCATCGTGCATGACCATGTAGTTCTCGAGGGTCAGCCCAATCTGCAACGCCAAACCGATCAACAGGCGCAGGTTCGAGGAACCAAACATGCGGCGCTCGGCGTGAGGAAAAATGATTACGCCGAAGTTGTGCTCTCGAGTCTGCAGGCTGACGGCAGTAATGTTGCGGATTTTTTCTTCCGCCACCACCTGGCGAAACTGCTCAAAGCGGGCGCCCGGAAAGGCCGGCAGCGGTTCCGACATCTCTGCGAAGTTGTGGAAAGTCACAAATCCGCCGCGCCGGTATGCCAGTTCGGCAATATATTCGCCGGCACCGCTCTTTTCCATCTTGCTGACCAATTCCGGTGAAAATCCGCGTTGCACCGAAGGAAGAATGGCACGCCAGCGCTCGGAAATGTAGATCATCGCCCGGCCTTTGGGTAAAGGCGCCACCAGCCGGTCCAGGATGCTCTGTAGGCTAGGCACGAGGTCTTCCGCTGAAAGCAGCCGCATCGGATCCACACCCAGCGTGGAAAACGCCAACGCATTTTCCTGCACCGCATTGCGCTCGTTCTCAAACAACACCATCACCATGGCGATGCCGAGCAGCATCTGCGGGATCGGGCCCAGGAAATGTCCCGCAGTTCCGAACATAGCCAGAGAGGGGTTGGGAACTTCCCCGAAAACCATCAGGACAGCCCACAGCGCCAGCGAAATTGCGAGAAATGTAAACGCGAGAGAATTTTTGCGGTGCGCGTAACGATAGAAATAAAAGGAGCAGTACAGAAGCACCACGCCTAAGCCAACGTCCAACGGCAGGTGTGGATTGGGCCGGGTTCCCGGAGGAAATACGCCGCCCGCGATCTGCGCGCGCAAATTCCATCCCGCCAGCACCATGCCCCCGACGCCCACGGCCACGTCATACCACCGCAGGCGGAACTTCTGCCGTCCCATCAGTCGCGTCGAGACGAAGATGCACAGTGCCATGGCGATCAGCAGCAGGGAACTGAAAAATGAAACCAGTGCCGACGGCTCACGAAACACTACCCAAGCGTCCAGTGCGTAGTGCAGCGTGTACGCGGCCCAGCCCAGTTGCCAGGCGCGAAAGTATTGGTGCCGGCTTTGTTCGTAGAGGTAGGTAAACAGCAAGAAGAGCAACAGGGCAACCAGCCCTGGCCCCATGACCACGGTGATGAGAATGCTTTCCATAGTGCCGGAACAGATCCTTTTTCCGTCGACTACAATCGCTTATATTTAAGACGTTTTAGCATCCCAATGTTTTCACACCATCTTAGACAAAACAATAGTCTTTAGATGAGCAGGGGCGGTCTGGAATCGCCCCAAGAGTAACCCTCCGATGGTTACCTGCGATACTTGACGCGTCCTGCCCAGAGGGCAGCTTTCCTTTAGGAATCACTAAATCGTTTCAGCAGCGAGCTCGGGAAGCCCAGGCTTAGCACGGTGCGTTCCTCGGGTTCTTTGGGTTGCTGCCTCGTGCGGGCACTTTCTCAGATGAGTTAATATTATTTGGTTCCACAAGATTCTGCCCTCAAATGGGTCGGTCCAAATAACCGACGTCTGGGCACTTCACGCGACGGGTGTCACACAGCGCCATAATAAGCTATGAGTACCTTGAATCCCGAGACCGAAGCTGCCGCGAATGTCCCCGCCGAACCCCGGCCTTCGAACTTTATTCGCGACATTATTCTCGACGACCTGAAGACCAATAAATATGGCGGACGGGTGCAGACCCGTTTCCCTCCTGAGCCCAACGGCTATTTGCACATCGGGCATGCTAAGGCAATCTGCCTCGATTTCGGCCTGGCCGCCGAGTTCGGCGGGCATACCAATCTGCGTTTCGACGACACAAATCCCGAGAAGGAAGACGTCGAGTATGTCGACTCCATCATGGCGGACGTCAAGTGGCTCGGCTTTGAATGGGATGGTCTCTTCTATGCCTCCGACTACTTCGACCAGCTATATGCATGGGCGGTGCAACTCGTTAAGGCAGGGAAGGCGTATGTCGATGATTTAAGCGCGGACGAGATCCGCAAGTACCGCGGTACTCTGACCGAACCCGGGGAGGACAGCCCATTCCGCAATCGATCGGTTGAAGAAAACCTGGCGCTGTTTGAGCGCATGCGCTCCGGGGAGTTTCCCGACGGCTCGCGAACTCTGCGGGCGAAAATCGACATGGCTTCGCCCAATTTCAATCTGCGCGATCCTGTGATGTACCGCATTCTTCACGCCGATCACCATCGTACCGGCAGCAAGTGGTGCATTTATCCTATGTACGATTTTGCTCATGGACAATCGGATTCGCTTGAGCGGGTCACGCATTCCATGTGTACGCTGGAGTTCGAAGACCATCGTCCGCTTTACAACTGGTTCATAAAAGAGTTGGGCATCTTTCCCTCGCAACAGATCGAATTTGACCGCCTCAACCTGACTTATACGCTGTTGAGCAAGCGCAAGCTGCTGCAGTTGGTACGCGAAGGCCGGGTGAGCGGATGGGACGATCCGCGCATGCCCACTCTTTCCGGCATTCGCCGCCGCGGATATACCCCTGAGGCTATTCGCAACTTCAGCGGCGCCATCGGCGTGTCGAAGACTACCGGCTCGATCGAACTGGCAATGCTGGAGCACTTCGTTCGCGAGGACTTGAACAAGCGCGCTCCACGTGCCATGGCCGTGCTGCGCCCCTTGAAGGTTGTGATCGACAATTACCCGGAGAACCAGACCGAAGAAATGGACGCGGTGAATAATCCCGAAGATCCAAGTGCAGGCTCTCGTAAAGTGCCGTTCTCCGGCGTGCTCTACATCGAGCAGGACGACTTCCGCGAGGTCCCCCCGCCGAAATATTTCCGGCTGTCCCCGGGGCGCGAGGTTCGCTTGCGCTACGGCTACTTCATCACCTGCAAGAGCGTCGTAAAGAATGACAAGGGGGAAGTGGTCGAAGTGCACTGCACTTACGATCCCGCGACCCGAGGTGGAAACGCTCCTCCGGACGGGCGCAAGGTGAAATCTACGATTCACTGGGTCTCGGCTGCCCATGCAGTCGACGCCGAGGTGCGGATTTACGAGAACCTCTTCAACCGGGAAGACCCCAATCAAACCGAAGCAGGCCAGGATTTTACCTCGAATCTCAATCCGAATTCGCTCGAAGTACTTGCTGACGCGAAACTCGAACCATCCCTGGCCAACCCCTCGCCCGGCAGTCGCTATCAGTTCGAGCGGCTGGGATATTTTTGCGTCGATCCCGATTCAAGGCCAGGAAAGCCAGTATTTAACCGCACCGTCGCGCTGAAAGATACGTGGGCCAAAATCGAGAAGAGAAAGTAGTCCGTCTAGAACGGGCACTGTCGCCCGCTGACGCGAAGTAGAAACGTGCGCGAATTATTTCAGATAGGCACGCACCAGACCAATCAGATCTTCTGCCAGCTCTGCAGGCGGCATTGCCGTTTTTTCGTTGGTTAACATGTGTAGACGAATGTGATCTTCGAGAACTTCAGCCATGAGGCTGTTGATCCCGCCGCGCACATTCGCCAAGAGCATCAAGACGTCGGCGCAGTCATCGTCCGTAGTTAGGGAACGTTCGATGGAGTCCACCTGCCCACGAATCCTCTTAATGCGAGCGATCAGCTTCTGCTTTTCTCTTTCAAGATGCGACATTTTTCCGTGCCTATACCCTAGGGGGATATGATATAAAAGTTGAGTCGAGATTCCCAATGGGGACTCAACGGAGAATTATAGAAGGACTATGAACATAGGATCTGCGCAAGACCCTCCGAGTAGCCGAGGGTTCGACATGTGCTGCTGAAGAGCGTTCTGGAAGAACCACCCAGCCTTTTGTAGGCGACCTCCTCCTCGCTCCTCACAGTATTTGACCTGTGACGTGAGCGAGCGAATCCGCCGAAGATACTCGGCCTGACTCACTCCTCCTAACCATTTTTATCGAGACCGTGATCCGGACGCGGAGACCACGCTGCGTTCAAACAGGATACGTGTCTCCAGAGGAGGAAGCATGACGAACACTTTCATTCCAACCTTGAGCCCTCAACCACTCTATTGCGTCTGGATCAAGACGGGGAATCCGTCCCGGCCGCTAGAGTGCGTGTGGATCGATCCCCAACTCCGGAGCTATCAGTCCTATCGCGGGCACAACACAATGCAGACTTCAGAGGATTGAGAGAACTCCAGATGGCCAGAGGAAGTTTTGTTTCCCTAATTCAGTATGAAAATTCGCGGATCGTCTGGCGCAAATGATTAGCCGCATAACCGCTAGTGTCCGTGAGCAAATCTCAAACAAGAGTTCTAGATGGACAAGGATTACAATGTGTGGCGGAGTGTGAGGAGCCCGATGGAAAGCACCCAAATACCAGGAGATCCCAAAGCGATCGATATCCCCTTGCCGCCTGGTGTACGGCGTCGCAAGCCTTCCGCTTGGCACCCCTGTCGAGCTCCAAATCATTTTCGAGGTTGAGAGTCAGAGAGGTTTCTGCAGGGTCGGCAGCCAACTGACGGCGGTATACCCAAATCAAGACTCTCTTATCAATGATTGGTTTGCGGAAACAAGTTGGTCTGAGTGTTGCATGAAGATAACCGCCAATGTCGACAGCGAACGCTTTCAGAACGGCTCAGACAAGTATGCCGCTTACCTCGCGACGCCTGAGGGCCGGTTGCGCTCCGACTTGGCATTTGCCAACCTGCAGGATTTTCTTCCCCTGCAGGCCAAACCTTCGTTGTCTGCGCTTGATCTCGGGTGCGGGACGGGAGCGGCTGCCGTTCGCTTGGCGCGACTTGGAATTCACGTCACCCTGCTGGATTCCTCTCCAGCGATGCTGGATATCGCGAAGCGCGCGGCACGGGAAGCAGGGGTTGCGGAAAAGGTCGTGCTGCAACACGGCGACGCTACCCAATTGGCGAACTTGTTCCACACTAGATCGTTCGACGTAATTCTTTGCCACAACATCCTGGAATATTGCGACGACCCGGGTGCTGTGTTGCGCGGTGCGGCACGCGCCTTGCGGGATTCATCGGCGATATTGTCCATTCTCGTACGTAACCAGGCAGGCGAAGTATTCAAGGCCGCTCTCCAAGCTGGCGATTTGATTGCAGCGAACAATGGCCTCGCCACGGAGTGGGGACAAGAATCCCTCTACGGGGGCAGGGTGCGACTATTTACGCCGGAAAGCTTGCGAGCCATGCTGACGGAGGCGTCGCTGGCGGCGATTGCCGAGCGAGGTGTGCGCGTCCTTGCGGACTATTTGCCGCCACAGGTTTCTCGCAGCGCAGACTACGAACAGATTTTTGAACTGGAGCGGAAGCTGGGCAGCCGGCCGGAGTATGCCGCAGTCGCGCGCTACACACAATGCTTCGCACGGTTGCCTTAAGGATGGAGAATGTTCCATGAATAACGTCGCCGGCGAATCCTCATCGATCGCATCCGGCGGAGGGGGGACTTCTGCCACCATTTCGCTCGGGCTAGGGCTTACCAACGAGTGTAATCTTTCCTGTTCCTTCTGCTACCGCGATCCGGCTCGCACGGACCGTCTCTCACTTGAACAAGTGAAATCCGTCATGGAACGTCTGCCCGTCCGCTCAGTGAATCTCGGCACTGGTGAGAACGGAATGCATCCGGACTTCAAGCAAATACTGGGATATCTGAGAACGCGGCCTATTCAACTCACGATCACTTCCAACGGCCACAGCGTTGCTGTGTTGGAAGACAACGAATTGCGCGCCTTTCATGATATTGAGTTCTCTCTGGATTACCCGACGCAAGCCGAACAGGATGCACAGCGTGGAAACGGCAATTGGGAGCTGATCCACCAGCAGGCAGAACGTTGCGTGAGGCTTGGCGTACCCGTAACCATCATCGCGGTCATGATGAAGGCGAACTACCTGCGTCTGGCGGAAGTCGCGCGAGTAGCCAGACAGTTTAACGCTCCTTTGCGTGTAAATGTGTATCAGGCGGTGCGATCCGATGTCTATGCCCTGTCCTACGAGGAGTACTGGGAAGGGTTTCGGCGTCTCTTCGCGGAGACCGATGTGGTCGCGATTGGCGAGCCGCTGGTGCGAGCGATAGCCGGGCTTCCGCCGCGTCAAGGAGGATGTGGCGTCAGCACTGTTCGAGTTACGCCGCGCGCCACTACACAGCCCTGTGTTTATTGGCCAGGATCGGGGGAGCCGCTGTCGGACCTGATCTCGATGGGCTTCGACATTCTAGAGTCCGCACCATTCCATCAAGCCCGCACCATTCCCGACGCGTGCCAGCCTTGCGAGTTCCGCGACTCGTGCCACGGAGGCTGTGCCGGACGACGACGCCTGCAAGGCGCGATGCTGGAGCCTGACTATTATTGTCCAATCATTCGCGGGGAACGCCCAAGGCTGCGGATTCGCATGTCCGCCACCCGCGATCTGCCAAAACTGAGTAGTTCCTGCACTACCGTAGTGATCGCCACGGACTGATTCGCGAACGACGACATCAATTGCCCGAACCGGCCCGTCCGTATCTTATTTCGCCTCCATCCACTTGTCCGATCCCGTCACCTTCACCGCCACATCCGAAATAGAGATGTGCAGGGGCTTGCCATCGGCGGTACCACGGTGCTCGGTCGAGATAAGGAGCGGTCCCGCCTTTTTGTAGCCTGTCCAGGTGGCCTTGACGAGGCTTGGCTTTTTGTCCCCGCCGTGCTGGAACACAAGGTACTCGACGCGGTTGTCTTTACCGACATAAAGATTCCAGGTGTCGCCGGGCGTGTAGCCGCCGAGTTCCGATCCATACTTCACCGAAACCAGTGTCGCTGAACCGGCGCCCGCCGGTAGTTTCTTCATACCTTCATCGGTCACAGTGGCGCTCGTATCCCAGTAAGCATGTAAGGGGAACAGGAGCCAATAATTATCGTTGGTGAAACCGGCATCAGTTTGCTTCTTCGTGTCGTCGTTGATCTCGGAGCGCATGTAGCTAACCTTGACCGGTTTGCCGTCTTTATCCTTCCCCTCAAAGGACACCTTGCCGGTCTTGGGTTCCCACTCCCACTTGCGGGAAGCTTTGAAGAGTCCGGTGATTTCCCCGTTCCAGGTGTAACGGATCGCATCAATTTGCCCAAACGAATCGAGACCATAGGTCTTGGCGATCTGTTCGAGAATGGGCGGGCGGTTTTGTGCCCAAGAGGTTGTGGCAAGAACCAGCACTACGAAAGCCAGAAGACGAATCATTGTTGCGCGGCTCGTATTTCTCATGGAATTCGCTCCTCGGTGAATTGAACGGATGAAACCTTGGATGACGGGCACAAGCTTTGGGATACAGGAATCGCACTTCGGCTCCGTACCCACGCCAGCCAATTGCAGCGTTTCGTCGGCTGGCCGCGAAATTATACAGCAGAGGTCGGGTGATTGTGTTGTCGCGTGCTCATGGGAGTTGGTCTACTTTAGAATTGGTTCAAGAAATTCTGGCTCGACCCAAATCGTTTCCCCAATGCTGCCAGTCACAGATTCCACCAGCAATTCAGCCCACCCGATCTCATTGAAACCGGCTACTGCAAAGTCGTGGCGTAGACATCTATTGAAGACGGCCTTTGTGGGGTCGGCATCGCCGACAGGGAGATCGGGCGGGAGTGCGATCAGGCGAACTTTGTCACCGACCTTCATTTAGGCTCTCTTTTCGGCTCAAGCCGATAATTGCAACGGCCATTGCGACGCATCCGTATTCCAGCAGCATAATCCAGCCGGGAAGCACCCAGGGACGACCGAGCGTGCGCAAATGCCAAACATAGTAAGTCGGAATGATGCTGACTGTCCAGATGATGATTGGCAGCGTCGAGACCGACCGCACAAACGGCACCATCCAGAGCAGGTACCACGGATATACGACCGGCGCGAATAAAAGCGATGCCGCCATGGGCCAGGCGAAAGCGCCTGAAGACAAGGCCGCGGATTTTGCTCTCATCCAGATGGCGGTTAAAAAGCCCACGAGTACTGCGAAGCCTGCTACCAGCTCCGGAGTCGCCACTCGCTCGAGCATCGCAAACACGGGAGCGTTAAAGCGGAAGCTGTGTACGTAAGTGCCGAGCGAGCCAGTTAAAATCCGCCCGTGATCGGAAAAAGGCACATACAAAAGTCCAACTATGATCGCTGCCAGCGCGGCATCACGAATGCGAACACGCTTCCAGTAGAGTGGCAGCAAGACAATCGGAAGGAATTTCACGGCAACCGCGAGTCCAAATGCCACGGCTGCAACCGTTCGCCATCGCCGAAAAAGCGCGGCGACTGATACCGTGAGCAACAGCACACCGACAATGTCGACGTGACCGCTGCCCGCCACTTCGACTGCCAGCAGTGGGTTCCAGGCATAAGCAAGAACCCAGTGTGCTCCTTGCCCGCTGCGTCGCAAGATATCGAGCAAGATAAAAACAATCGCGAAATCGCAAACTACGAATGCTACTTTCAAAGTAAAGACAGACTCATGAATCGCAGTTATGGCTCGAAAGAAAAGCTCAGCGCCCGGTGGATATGGGCTCGGCAAATACGGATTATTCAGCGTGCGGGTCTGAGGTGTGTGCAAGCCGGCGAGAGCAGGGGCGCTGGGAACCACAATATAAGGGTTATAGCCAAGCCGCTGCACGCGGCCATCCCAAAGGTATCGATGGATATCATCATCGGCGCCCGCGGGCACCCGAAGAAATGCAATGTGCCACGCAGCTGCCAGGACGAGCCCAATGACGACAACTCGCCGGGAAACGTTTGTCGTAGCGAAAAACTCACGGATCGCTAAGAGGTACACGATGCCCGCAAGCGTCAAAGAGGCCATGAAGTACGGCCCACCCCGATCGGTGAGGTTGCGTGAGCAGATGGTTAGCGCCACGCACAACGTGGCGCCGAGTATGTACACTCTCCGCTCGGGGGTGGTTTTCACTATTAGTCCAACTGCGGAACTTGATTCGCGCATCCATCACGCAGGATGGCATGGAACTCAACGGGGACGGGGCCATTCGGGTACACGGATGCAGTGTTCGTGAAGGTCGTCACTCGTCCGCAACTAAAGGCAATCTCGATGTTCTGCTGCGACAGCCATTTAACAGATAGCCCAGAAAAGTCGTAGCCGCGAAGAAAACATTGCTGCTTGCTCTTAGGGAAAGCAAGGCTGGAGCTATCGGTCACGCAAACATCGACGTTGATGGACCCTGAATGATGAAACTCCTGCGAACGGACGAGAACTTTAAAGGGTCCATTTCTAGCCTCGGTAACCGTTTCGTAGGGTTTGCCCCTCGCAAAGAGCATGAACGCAAGCAGCAGGCCGCTGAGGACGGCCCCTATCGAGCAAGCGATCCGAACCGGAATGCGCAACCACTTTTTTCTGATCCGATATGCTGCGAGGAACGTCAGCACCAATATCAATGCGAGCAAGAAGACGTTTAGTGGCGTTCTCAGCAGTTCGGAAGTGTTCATCATTCGTTCCTGACAACAACAATCCTACCGCAGGTTTGGGGTAATTGGCGTTAATCAGGCGTAGGGCTAATTGAATTGTCCGACTGACCGTCCGGGTCAACGAGCGGTTGAATCCCACTCCTTCAGCCACGCCGCCGTGCGTGGCGCCCTTGCCGGAGCCAGCCGCAACTCCTCTGCGAGTCGATTCAAATCGTCGGCGGTGTCGATATCGTAAAAACGATCTGCGAAACCTATGGACAGCTGAAGCGCTCGTGCGCGCGCCATGAGTCCCTCCAGCGCGCTGCTGGTGCCCATTCCGTCGCCTGCGAAAAGCGTAGGATGAGAAGCCTTTGCCCCGACGAGATAGTAGCCTCCGTCGTGCGTTGGTCCAACGACTACGTCATGTGCGGCCAGCGTTTCGAACGCGTCTTCGAGAACAGAACGCGGCAGGTGTGGGCTGTCGCTGTTGAAGGCAATGATGCGTTGCTGAAGTGCGTTCGTTCGATGACCTTCCGTGAAGCGCGCAAACACCGAAGTGAGGCCTGCGGCAAGGCCTTCCCCTTTCTGCGCAACCACGCTCGCTGCTTTGCCAGCTAACGGTATGCCTGCCAGCCGGGCCAGCTCGTCGACGTCCGACTCCGGGCACATGATCGCGACTTCCACATCGTCCAATGACCGCGCCAGCGCCAGCGTATCGTCCAGAAGACAGCAATAGAGCTCGGTGACGGCTTCCACTGAAAGGCTCGGGGCCAAACGGGTCTTGACCATTCCAGGCCTGGGGGCTTTTGCCATGACAACCAGCGTGCGACCGCTAGGCGAGTGTGCTGTATTTTCGCTCGACGATTTCATAGGAGATCGTGATGCCAAGACTTACGCGGGCCGCGGCACTCCGGCCCGCCGCTGCCGAAAATAATAGCGCACGATTAGACTGAGGATGAACCACGCTGCTCCGACCGTACCCTTCAGCGTACCGCTGATCTTCGATTTTCCGATACGCGGATGGTAGCTCACCGGGACTTCAACGATGCGAAACCCCGCGAGCGTGCCTTTGAGGATCATTTCAACCGCCCAGCCGTAGGTGTTCTCTTGGAGCTCAAGCTGGCGAAGGGCATCTGCGCGGGCGGCGCGAAACGGACCGAGGTCAGTGATCTTGACTCCAAACAGAAGCCTGATCAGGCCGGCGGCTAGACGATTACCAAATGCCTGATGCCAAGGCAACGCATCAGCAGAATGCTGCGCCTGCAGGCGGGAACCGAGCGTGATGTCCGCACGCTTCTCAATGATTGGAGCCAAGAGAAGCGGCAGCTCATCTGGCCGATCGCTGTAATCGCCGTCGAGGAATACGACAACGTCAGGGCTGCTTGCAGCAGCCAGTCCGGTCAAACAAGCGCGACCGTATCCACGAAGAGGTTCGTGAAGAACGCGGGCTCCCATCTTCGCGGCGATCTCGGGAGTCCCATCCGTTGAATTGCTATCAACAACCAAAACCTCAGTGACAATATCAGCCGGGAGGTCCGCTAAGACGCGGCCGATGGACTGCGCTTCGTTGTGAGTAGGAATGACGACCGATACTCGTACTGGACCCTGGCTCAAATTACCACCATGGGGATGAAGGCCATCGCTTAGCCAACCACGCGTCGACGCCCCACGCTCGCCCCGCCCGCCCCACCGCGAGCCCAAGCGAAGCCATCACCGGAACCAGCAGCTCCCAAATCCACGCCGTGCCCCACTCCGACACCCACAGGCTGCCCAGGTATAGAAACGCCACAAAAGCGGCCGGGCGCGTAAACAGACCGATGACGAGCACGATCCCGAGAGAGATCTCGGTCAGCGCTTGCATCGGAGCGGCCATCGCCGCATGGCTCGCCGCCAAGGCCATGACCGACTTCCATATAGCCGGCGAATGACTGTTCTTGATGTAGTAGTTGATCAGGCCTGCGTAGCCCGCTGGAGTGTAAAGGCCCTTCCCCAGATTTTCGAAAAAGACCCACACAAGCATTGCGCCGATCGTGACACGAACTATTGCCAGCCCATTTGCCGCGGACATTTCGCTGGCTACATTTTGCCTGGGGCTTGCATTCGTCATCATCGTGAACCTCCTATCCAATGGATGTCGTGCCAGTTTGCACGGGAACAGAAGGAGTGGACATCTTAAGTGGTTTTTCTTGTTCTTGCTAGTGGATGCGCAAGGTCCGCGTAAGTTGCATCAGAAGGCAAGGACTGTATATGAGGCGCCTCCAAGTTCCAAGTCGCGGCGCTTTCGAGATCAGGCAACGGTCGACTACGAAGCCCCTCGCGCGAAAGCAACTGAGCTTTTAGGCATAGAGATGGTCACGTCCGCGGCGATTACGTGCCGTGCGTGCAGGTTCTTGAGCTTGAGGATCAGGGGCGGAGTAGCCTCCTGACCCTTGGAAATCAGAAGCACTCCGTCGCTGGTGCGGATTTCTTGCTGCACGATCATGCCGGGCGTAAGTAGTTCGATTCGGCACTTTCGTATTTCGCCTTCTTCGGCGTTCGGATCCAACTCCACTAGGACGCGAAAGAACTCTGGACTGAAGTTTTTGTTTTGGAGCGCCAGAGTGTGTGCCGCCTCATTTCGCGAAACCCCCTTGTGGATGAGTTTTTCATAAGCCAAGATCAGCCGGAGGATTCCTGCTCCTTTCCGCATCTCGGGGGTCTCGAAGTCGCCGGGTCCGAGCTCGGGAAGTGGCTTGCTTTGATGTTCGATCATCCACGCGATGGGTTCCAGGCGCGGGATCTTCGATAGCAGATCATAGGCCACACGTGGATGAGCATCGTATTGCGCCTGCTCGGCGGGTGAGAGTTGCTCACCGTTGAACACGGCCTCAACCGTTTCCGAGGCCAGGGTGACGCAACCCAGTTGTGACATCATGGCGGCGACCTCGTATTGCCAGGGGTTTCCCAGGTTCATCGCGACTACGATGTGGTGGATGTAGCGGCGTGCGCGCTCGGCGCGGCTGAAGGCGGCGGGGTTGACCAGGCTGAGTACTTCCGTGAGAACCTGCATGCTGCCGCTCAAAGTTTGTTCCAGGAGTTGCTTTTCGGAGTTGACCAGGCGGTATTGCACCAGCGCCGCAGTCAAAGTTTTCGCCATGACTTCCTTGCTGCAGGGCTTGTTGAGGAAACGGAAAATGCTTCCTTCGTTGATGGCGTTGATGGCCGTTTCCATGTCGGCGTTGCCGGTAAGCATGATGCGGATCGTATCGGGCGACAGAGCCTTGATTCTGCTCAAAAGCCGGATGCCATCCATGCCGGGCATTCGCATATCAGAAACCACGACTGCGTACGGTCCGTTATCAGCGGCGAGTTTCAGCGCTTGCTCAGCGCCCATGGCAGTCTCCACCGAAAACTCGCGGCTCAGACTGCGGCGATACCCCTCAAGGACGCTGTTATCGTCGTCCACTAGAAGAATCTTTTCAGCCATGCTCTTTCTCTTTTCTCATCGATTTCCTGACATCATTTGCGCCTGAGAGCAGCCGAACTTGCGGCCCAGGCCGCCGGCAACTCCTGGTCGATGCTTTTAAGACTTGCCGAATGAAGCTCGGGCCACGGCCTCATTGGCAGAGCAGAACTCACCTGGGCCGGCCCCCATCCTCTGGTGAGGGACGTGCACCAACACGGCTCCCGAAATCGGCTCACGCCGCAAAAAGTTTCGCAGCCGAGCCACCAGGGCATAACTGATGCGTGTGCCTTTCGCCACCAGTAGAATGCCAGTGGCTGTGCGGACGTCCTGCTGAAGAACCATGCCGCATTCAAGTTCAGAAATCGTAAGCGTCCTGGCGTCCATGCCTGGGGTTTCGAGTTCCAGATTGGCCAGGGCGTCCACCACCAGGCGGGCGAATTGTTCGGGACGAGATAGGAGCCGGCGCAGGGAATTCTCATGGCCAGTCCCGCCACTCGACAATTGATCGTAGGCAATTGCCACTTTAAGGATTTGTGCTCCCAGAGCGACCGGATCCTGCTTGAGATCGACCCCCGCAGGGGACGATGGCGGAGCCGAATCCTGATTCGCGATCATGTGAGCGACCGCTTCCAGTCTGGGAATATTCGACAACAACTCTCCGGCGATGCTGGCATGAGTATCATATCGGGCCTGTTCCTCGGCCGAGAGCCGCTTGCCGGCGTAAACCGCTTCCAAAGTTTCCGTGTCAAGCGTGACGCATCCCAGCTGGGACATCATGGCGGCGACTTCGAATTGCCAAGGCGTAGTCAACTGTAGTTCTTTCACGATGTGTTGCACGTATTTCCCTACCCGCGCTCCGCGACTGAAAGCTGCCGGATTTACCAGGCTAAGCACTTCGGTCAACACCTTCACGCTGCCCCTCAGCGTTTTTTCCAATAGCTCCTTTTCCGCAACCACCAGCCTGTGTTGTACCAGTCCCGCAGTTAACGCCCTGGCCAGAACTTCCTTCTCACAGGGTTTGGTAAGAAAGCGAAAGATGGCGCCTTCGTTCACGGCATTGCTGGCGGTCTGGATATCAGCGTGCCCGGTCAACGCGATTCTCACCGAGTCCCCAGAAATTGTCCGCACCCGAGACAGAAACTGCACTCCGTCCATTTCCGGCATGCGCATATCGGAGACAATCACGCCGTAAGCGTCTTTGCCGGCGGCGGCGATCGCCGCAAGCCCGTCTCGGGCGCTTACCGCAGTGTCCAGCGAAAATTCCTTATGCAGGAGGCGGCGGAAGCCTTCGAGAACTCCAGGCTCATCGTCTACGAAAAGAATTTTTTCACTCATGATTATTTCCCGTTTTGCCCATCGGCATCGAGCTTGCTGCGCCAATCCATCTCTCGTTGCGCGCAACCGATTCCGGCCAGGAAGGCGGAGTCGATCGGAGTGCGGTCGCGCAGCCGCGAGCTGCTTTTTTCGTCGTGATATGCGCTTGCCACATGCACTGCGGCTAGTGGCGAAAACTTCACGCTCAAGCTCTCGGCAGGCTCGTGGTGCCAGGCAACGGCTTCAACAATGGTGCCCGGCAGCCCCCATGCGCCGAATAAGTAAGCTGCTATCTGGCCGTGGCTGCAGCCCAGCACTTCGCGCTCTGCCGCATACAGCCCGACGTCGGCCTTCCCGCTGTACTCCAGCACTTTTCCGTACTGCTCTCCCAGGGTGGAAGCCAGAATGAGCTTCCCTGCATCGTGCAACAGGCCCGCGGTAAAAGACTCGTCTTGCGTGCGTTGATCGGCGCGTTCGAAGAGCGCAATCTTTCTGGCACTATTGCTGACCGCAAGAGAATGGTCGGAAATCTGCTGTACATCCTCCGCGCTCAGCACGCGGCTTTCAAATTGCTCGAAGACATGCGCCGTCAGTACCAGGGCCCGCAGTGTGTCCAGACCCAGCAGTTTGACCGCGTGCGAGGCCCGGGAGATTTCGCAGGGCAAGCAAAAGAAAGCTGAATTCACCAGCTTCAGGACCTTCGCGGTCATGGCCATGTCGCCGCCAATCAGTTCGTCGATCTTGTGCAGTTCAGGTTCCGGACGGCGCAACTCCTGGTTCAGCTGCAGATAGACGTGCGGCAGACTCGGCAGATTATCGAGCTTGGTGACCAACTCGCGCAGACCAGGATTCTGCAAAAGATCTTTGAGGGCAAAGGCGCGGATCAGCCGGGACTTCAGCTCTTCTGCTTCGCAAGGCTTGGAAATAAACTGATGAGCCGGATTGACCGAGCGCAGAATGGTCTCCCGGTCCGATTGCCCGGATAGCACCATGCGCAAGGTTTGAGGTGAGCGTTTCTGCACTTCTTCCAGCAACTGCGCTCCGTCCATTCCCGGCATTCGCATGTCGGTGACGATGATGTCGAACGGCTGGAGGTCCATCGCGGCCAGGGCTTCATTGCCCCCCGGCGCAAAAACCATTTCCCATTCCGAGCGCATGAGGCGTAGGCTGCGCTGCAACCCGCTCAGCACCATGGGCTCGTCATCGACAAATAGAATTCGTTTGGCCATGATTACGCTTCCGATTGCAAGGGCATTCGAATGTAGAATGTGGTTCCTTTCCCCACTTCAGAGTCGAACCATATTTTTCCGCCGTGTCGCCGGACGATGGCCGTGTGGGCCAGGGCCAATCCTTGTCCTGTTCCCTTACCCACGGGTTTGGTAGTGAAGAAGGGCTCAAACACCCGCGAGCGCACGGCCTCCGGTATTCCAGATCCGGTATCGGAAATAGCGATCTCGGCCCAGTCCTGGTCGCTCGTGGTGGAGACTCCAATCTTTCCTTTTCCTTGAGAGCCGTCTCCCAGGGCCTCCGCAATGGCCTGCGCCGCGTTGATCAATAAGTTGAGAATCACCTGGTTGAACTCTCCGGCGTGGCAAAGCACCAAAGGCAAGTCGGTGGCAAAGTGGGTTTCGACGTCAGCAACGTACTTCCATTCATTGTGCGCTACCGTGATGGTGGTCTCGATCGCCTTGTTGATATCAATCGACCGCTTCTCTTCCGATCCGGGATGAGAGAATTCCTTCATAGCGCGTACAATCTTGCCCACCCTCTGGGTGCCTTCCAGGGACTGTTCGATGGCGCGCGGAATTTCCGTCTGCAGGTATTCGAAGTCCGCGGCTTGCGCCAGGGCGTCAAATCGCTGCAGCGTCTGGGACGAAATTGGCCCGACTGAGGCTTCTTGTCTCATTTCCCGGGTAATCGAGATGAGTTCCTTGAACGACGGCCAGGATTCCTGCAAGAATCGCGTGTTGTCGCCCACGTACTGAGTGGGAGTATTTATTTCATGCGCAATTCCAGCGGCCAACTGGCCAATCGCCTCCAATTTCTGCGCCTGCCGCAGTTGTTGTCCCAGAATCTCGCGCTCGGTCACATCCGAGCCGATAATCAGCAATTCATCGATTCGCTCCTCGGGTGCACTGATCCAATTCAGGGTAAGGCCCAAAAATCGGGTCTCGCCATCGCTTACAAACGAGAGCGCCTCGACGCGCCGCGATTCCCGGCCAGCGCACCAGGAACCAATTTCAACTTGGATATCCGAGCGCACCCAATGAATGCCACACTTTGCCAAGGGCTTTCCGACGACCTCGACCTTGGCAAGCCCAAAGACCTTCGTGGCTGCCAGATTCCAGCGTTTAATCCGTGAATCCCGGCTGATTCCGATAAGAATCGACGGCACCGAGTTGATGAATAGCTCCGCCTCTTCATGTGCCCGCCGCAATGCCTCCTGAGCCGCTTTTCGTTCCGTGATATCGACGAATGTCACCACACAACCCACAATCTTCCCCTCATCCTTTACCGGGTAAGACCAGTATTCGACGGGAAGGCAGGTGCCGTCCGAACGCCACACAACTTCGTCGTCAACGTGAGTCTCGGTGCCCTTCTGGAACGCCTTGAAGATGTGGCATTCTTCCGCCGGATATCGGGATCCGTCGGCACGGCTGTGGTGAATCGTCTGGTGCATACTTTTTCCCAGCAAGTCGCTGGCATCGCGGTAACCCAGAGTCCGCAAGAAAGCACGGTTGCAGAACGTACAATTGCCGCTCAGATCGAGGCCGTAGATGGGCTCCGCGGTGGAATCGAGCACGAGTTGAAGTTTCTCTTCCCGGTCTCTTAGCGTCTGCTGGGCAAGGATTCGATCGTCAATGATGCGGGAGGTCACGACGATGCGTTCGAGGTCGCCACAATTGTTTCGCACCGCACAGCCATGAGCCTCCACATAATGCCAATTGCCATTCTTGTGACGGTAACGTAGTTCTACGATGACTCCGTTTGTTCCCTTCCGCACCATATCTTCGGTCGCCTGGCGAATGAGTGGGAGATCGTCAGGGTGCACCACGGCCAGGGAGTCGTGATCTTGAAGTTCCTCGACTGAATAGCCCAGAAGCTTCTGGTACGCGGGGCTCACGTAGAGCGTCTTCATCCCCGGGTACTCGACGATCAGAATCAGGTCACGCGCATTTTCTGCGATGGTCCGGAATAAGCTCTCGCTTCGCTGTAGAGCTTCTTCCGCAGCCTTTCGGACGCCGATGTCCTGGATCAGCACTACTGCCAGGTCAGGCTGTAGGGGATCGGTCGGCGGGATCAAGGTCGCCGTCAGCAGCACCCAGACCCGTCGCCCACTCTTGTGGATATATCGCTTTTCTATCTGGCAGCTCGTGGCTTCTCCGGAGACTAGCCGTTGCAGTTGATGCGCACTGGCCGCGACGTCATCCGGATGTGTGATATCTAAAGAACTGGTGGCCAGTATTTCTTCGGCGGTGTAGCCAATCAGATCGCAGAAGGCTCGGTTGACCCAGACACACTGGCCGTCAGCGTTCAGAACCTGGATGGCTATGGCAGAACACTCGACGATAGATCGGGAAAGGGATGCATATCCTGGCAATCCCTCCGCCGACCCGATGCTTGTGGTCACAAGCTCTGGTGTAAGCTTGGTGGAATTCACTCTCACTCCTCGGCTAGAAGCGGGCTGGCCGTTGCGACAACAGTCTGGAAGACGGGGCTTGTGAACGACGTTCTATTCTTACCGCGCGCCAGTCTGCCGTCATTGAGATAGTCGGCATTGAGGCTCTTCGACTTGAATCATGCCGTCGATGCGGTAGTACCTTTGGTGCTCTCCCAGCACCGGCCAGAGGTGACCATTTGCCGGATCATTGGAGTTGAGCCGGGGCGGCCAAACCGAACGCCGCACTATGCTGGAGGACCTGACCCGACCACGTAATCCGTTTAGCGCACACCCCTGGTTTTGTGGGCGCATTGTGAGCTAGCTAAATCGATGAATTCCGAATAAGTGCTTTGAAATGTGGTGGCCACGGACAGAGTGGAACCGTCTACGCCAGCCTTCTTGTTGATGAATCTTATGGCGACAGCTCCACTCGCCGAAAAGGGCTTTTCCAGGTCATCCACTATCTTCTTATTATTACTTACCAGTTCGTTCTTGTAGATTCTAACGAAGGTACTTCGCCCAGAAGTCCCACCACTGGTTGATCGCACTTTTCGTTTAAGGCCTCTCGCGCACGGAGTGCGGGTACCACAAACGGGGTATTCGAAGACCAGCCTTCCGGGGTAGCAAAAAAACACTGCATCTCGTGATGTGTCCTTATCGTCTGATTAAGCACACTAATTCACCACAACCGGGTCGTCCAAGGATAGAACGGTGTGACATCAGCTTTCGACTCGTCTCGAGCGATGGCAGCCTCCAGAACCGACTAGCAAATGAAGTGTTGTCCGCGTCAAGCGGAGTAACGATTCGCCGCTAAAGTGACAGCAAGCTGCCGGAGATGAAGATGATCAAGTTTCCGAAACACTACCTTCTAATTGGCGGAATACTTTGCGTGATCGTGGTGGCTCTCATCATCGGAGCTATACGTCCGACACAGCGCGCTCTGGGGGCGCCGGGCGCAACGCCGGATGTCGAAGTGGTCAAGGTCCAGCAAGAAGATGTCCCAATTTACGGGGAATGGATCGGCACTCTCGACGGACTAGTAAACGCCGACGTTAGGGCGCAGGTCACGGGATACCTATCCAAACAAGGTTACCAGGAGGGCGCGTTCGTCAAGCAAGGTCAGCTTCTTTTTCAGATTGACCCACGTCCGTTTCAGGCTGCGCTTGACCAAGCCCAAGGCCAACTGGCACAAGCCAAGGCATCACTGGCCAATGCCCAGGCGGTGCAAGGCCGAACTCAACTTGATGTCACACGCTACACCCCTCTCGCAAAGGAGCAGGCGGCCAGCCAGCAGGATCTCGACAACGCCGTGCAGAACAACCTTGCGGCAATCGCTACTGTGGAAACTGCGAAGGCGCAAATCAAGACCTATGAGGCCGCCGTTGAAACCGCGAAAATTAATCTAGAGTTCACGCGCCTTGTCGCTCCGATCGACGGCATCGCGGGACAAGCCCAACTTCAAGTCGGGGCACTCGTCACCCCAGCTAGCGGGGTTGTAACGTCGGTTTCCACCGTTGATCCGATCAAAGTTTATTTCACCGCCAGCGAGCCACAATATCTGGCATGGCGGAAGCGCTTTCCGACCGAGATCAGCAGCGAAACAGCGGGCAAAGCTCTGCACCTGCAACTGATTTTGGCGGACGGCTCGACCTATCCGCACGAGGGCACGTTCTACTTTGCCGATCGCCAAGTCAACGAGAGTACCGGCGCCATTCGGCTCGCCGGGCTGTTCCCCAATCCGGGAAGCGTCCTGCGACCCGGCGGCTACGCCAAGGTTCGCGCGGTGATCTCGACCGAACATGGCGCCCTCCTTGTTCCACAACGTGCGGTTTCAGAGCTCCAAGGCGGCTACCAGGTTGCGGTGGTGGATAGCGACAACAAAGTCGGCATTCGAACGGTAACGGTCGGCGACCGTGTCGGTACCCAGTGGATTATCGCGGACGGGCTGAATCGCGGAGAACGAATCGTCGCGGAAGGAGTTCAGAAGGTGCGCACTGGCGCGCTCGTAAATCCTAAGCCGTTCGGCACGGAAAACAAGGACAAATAGTCCGATGTCGAAGTTCTTCATCAACCGTCCCATCGTCGCGATAGTGATCTCCATCATCATGGTGATGGTGGGCACGCTCACCATCCTGACTTTGCCGGTGGCGCAATTTCCCAACATCACTCCGCCCGAGATTCAAATCCTGGCTACCTACGTCGGAGCGGACGCGCAAACCCTGGAGCAAGCCGTTGCCACACCCATCGAGCAGCAGATGAACGGCGTGGACAACATGAACTATATGTACTCCCTGAACGCGACAGGGAACTCGAACACCACGCTGATTGTGGACTTCGACGTCAAGACCGATCCGAATACGGACCTGATTCTCGCGCAATCACGCGAAACGCAGGCGGCTTCGCAGCTCCCAGTGGACGTCACCAACTACGGAATCACGGTTCGAAAGTCGGTTACGGCTCCGCTCATGCTGTTCGCGCTCTACTCCCCTCATGGAACCTACGATGCCAACTTCCTGGCGAATTTTGCGTACATCAACCTTGTCGATCCGATCACGCGTTCGCAGGGCATTGGTAACGTGCAGGTCTTTGGCGCGGGGCAATACGCGATGCGGCTGTGGGTAAGACCGGATACGTTAGCCAAGCTCGGAATCACCGTTCCGGAAATCATCAGCGCCATTCAAGCGCAAAACACGGTAAACCCGGCGGGCAAGGCAGGCGGTGAGCCTGCCCCAAAGGGACAGGAATTTACTTATGCGGTTCTCGCCCAGGGCCGCCTCCTCTCCCCCGAAGAATTCGGCCGAATTGTGGTTCGTGAAACCCCCGATGGCGGGATCGTCCGAGTTCGCGATGTCGCACGAATCGAACTCGGATCCCAGGACTATAGCGTCACAGGCCGTTTCAATGGAAAGCCGAGCGCCATCATTGCCGCTTACCAGTTGCCGGGCTCGAACGCGGTTGATGCGGCTGACGGCATCAAGAAGTTGATGGCGCAGATGAAGCAGAGCTTTCCCGAAGATGTCGATTACGCCGTTGCGCTGGATACGACACGTTCGGTCACCCAGGGAATGAAGGAAATTGTCGAAACCCTGCTGATCGCGCTCGCGCTCGTGATTCTTGTTGTTTATCTCTTCTTACAAGGGTGGCGCGCAACGCTGATTCCGCTCCTTGCCGTGCCGGTTTCGTTGGTAGGAACATTCGTACTGTTTCCGCTGTTCGGTTTTTCTATCAATACGCTTTCTCTGTTTGGCCTGGTGTTGGCGATCGGTCTGGTTGTGGACGACGCCATCGTCGTAGTCGAAGGCGTCGAACGGCACATTGAGGAGGGCATGACGCCGAAGGCAGCGGCTCTGAAAGCGATGGAAGAACTCTCCGGCCCGGTCGTCGGAATTGCTTTGGTTCTCTCCGCGGTTTTCGTGCCCACGGCCTTTATCCCGGGCATCACTGGCAGGCTATATCAACAGTTCGCGGTGACAATTGCGATTTCCGTGCTGCTTTCGGCGTTCAATGCTCTTACCCTGAGTCCCGCGCTGGCCGCCCTACTCCTTCGCCCCAAGCAGCCCAGCCGCGGGCTCTTAAGAAGATTCTTCGACTGGTTCAACCGAGTTTTCGATCGGGCTACTGATGGATATGTCCGGTGGAGCGGAGTGCTACTCCAAAAAACGGTTGTGGTCGCTGTATTGCTGCTGGCCTTCAGCATCGCGGCGGGATTCTTCGCCAATCGCGTGCCCTCGAGCTTTCTGCCAGACGAAGATCAAGGCTATTGCTACATCAACCTGCAACTGCCAAACGCAGCTTCCCTGGAACGTACTACGCAAGTCGTGGCGGAAGTCGAAAAAATTCTGAGCAATACTCCCGGGATTCAATATTCGACCAGCGTCCCAGGCTTTAGTTTGCTCAGTTTTGTTCGTACCAGTTACAACGCATTCTTCTTTGTGACCTTCAAACCCTGGGATGACCGTAAGACAAGAGTCGAACAATTTCAAGCGATCAAGGCGCATCTCAACCAGCAACTGAGTAAGTTGCCGGCGGCAATTGCCTTCAGTTTCTCGCCGCCTGCCATTCCGGGGGTTGGCACTGCGGGCGGATTCACATTTGTGCTCGAGGATCGCGCCGGCAAGGACGTTGAATTCCTGGCAAAAAATCTGGCGATTTTCATGGACGCCGCTCGCAAGCGTCCTGAGATAGCCGGTTTGAGCACGACCTTTCTGCCCAGCGTCCCGCAAAAGTTTGTCGATGTTGACCGCGACAAAGTACTCAAGCAAGGTGTGAACCTCAACGATGTCTATCGCACCGTCCAAGCGTTCATGGGCGGCTATTTCATTAATTACTTCAATCGCTTTGGACGCCAGTGGCAGGTGTACATCGAAGCGGAAGGGGAAGACCGAGCGAAGGCAGAGAATGTCGGACAATTCTATGTCCGCAACAACAAGGGTGAAAACGTCCCCGTCTCCACGCTCACCACCATCAAGCCGCGCCTGGGCCCGGAATTTACCATGCGCTTCAATGAATTCCGTTCGGCGCAGATCAACGGCAGCGCAGCGCCCGGCTATAGCGCCGACCAGGCTAGCGCCGCTCTGGAAGAGGTCTTCAGACAGACGATGCCGCGTGAGATGGGCTTCGACTATTCCGGGATGTCGTTCCAGGAGCAGAAGGCGCGGCAGGGTGTGCCACCCTTCGTAATCTTCGGGCTTTCGTTGCTTTTTGTCTTTTTGATTCTAGCCGCGCTCTACGAAAGCTGGTCGTTGCCTTTCAGTGTGCTGCTCAGTACGCCTGTAGCGATCTTTGGAGCGTTTTTCATTCTGTGGCTTCGCCGCGTAATCCTAAGTGCGTTCTTGCCTCCTTTCATGGTTCAAATCGAGGGCGATATTTACTCGCAGATCGGATTAATCATGCTGATCGGGCTCGCGGCCAAAAACGCGATTCTGATCGTGGAATTCGCCAAGGATCAGTATGAGCATGGGAAGTCGCTCACCGAGGCCGCGCTTGAAGGAGCCAAGCTTCGGCTTCGGCCTATCTTGATGACTTCTTTTGCGTTCATTCTTGGCTGCGTCCCGCTATGGATTGCAAGCGGCGCTGGTTCAGTCGCTCGACAAATCATGGGAACCACAGTCATCGGTGGAATGATGGCCGCCAGCGCGATTGGAATCTTCTTCGTGCCTGCCATTTTCTATGTGGTAGAGAAATGGTCCGGCGCCGGCAAGGAACCCGCTCCCGGAATGTTGCCCGGAACGCCCAGCCCGCAGCCCGGAGATTGAGATGTGCGCTAGCACGACAGGTGGAAAAAACAGGTGGAGCTGCGCAACATGAAGCTCACAAGATTGCTGATTGTGGTTTTGATCTGTGGCATGTTCGCCGGTTGCAAGGTCGGCCCCAATTACCATCGGCCATTGGTTCAGACTCCGCCCACGTATCGTGATTTGCAGGCCACTCCTCAGCTTCAGGCTCAGGCCGCTTCTTATGCGGATTTGCCTTGGTGGCAGGTCTTCCAGGATCCGAAGTTGCAAGAGCTCATTCGCACCGCACTCAAGCAAAACTACGATTTGCAACTTGCCACCGAGCGCATCAACGCAGCTCGAGCTCAGCTCGCGATCACACGCTCGAGCCTGTTTCCGCAAGTCCAAGGCAACGGCAATTTCTCTGGGGGGAAAGAGTCCAACTTTCAAAGCAAGTTCAACTTCCTGACGCTGGCCGCTGATGCCACCTTCCAGGTGGATTTGTTTGGCCGCCTGCGTCGCGCGACGGAGGCCGCACGCGCAGAGCTCCTCGCTACTGATGCCGCAAGGCAAACCGTTATATTGACTCTGGTCAGCGACGTCGCAAGCGACTACTTCGCACTCCTGGAACTTGACTTACAACTGCAAATCACGAATGAGACGGTCAAAACCCAAATCGATTCGGTCAAACTGACCACGCTGCGTCTACAGCACGGTGTGGCGACGAAGCTGGATGTTCTCCAGGCTCAGCAAGTCCTCGACACCGCGAATGCCCAGGTCCCTGACTTGGAGCGGCAAATCGCTCAAGAGGAAAATGCCATCAGTATTCTGCTGGGCAATTACCCGCAGGATGTGCCACGGGGCCTTCCGTTGATCGAGCAACCACTCCCGCCAGAAGTGCCGCCCGGATTGCCTTCCACAATCATCGAGCGCCGGCCCGACATTCGCGAGGCCGAACAGAACTTGATTGCCGCAAACGCCGAAATTGGAGTTGCCAAGGCTCAGTTCTTTCCGCAAATCGCGCTGACCGGCTCCGGCGCCGGAGCCTTCGGGCGCAGTAGCGTCTTCTCAAGCTTGATGAGCTCGCAGGTCGGAATCTGGTCTTATGGGGCTCAGGTGAGCCAGCCAATTTTCACGGGTGGTGCGTTGAAGGGCAACCTGCATCTGGCTGAATCGCAGAACCGGCAGGCTCTCATCGTTTACCGGCAAACCATTCAGCAGGCTTTCGGAGATGTTTCCGATGCATTAATCGGTTATCAGAAACTCCACGAGGTCCGGGTCGCGCAGGAGACAACGGTCAAGGACCTCCAGGATACAGTCAGTACGTCCCTGGTACGCTATCGCGGCGGCATCACCACCTATCTCGAAGTGTTAGATGGCCAGCGCTCGCTATATTCAGCAGAGCTGACGCTCGCGCAGGCGCGCGGCAGCGAGTATCAGAGCCTCGTGCAGCTTTATAGGGCACTGGGAGGGGGCTGGCAACAATAGTCCTGAGGATCGGGATCCGAGATTTGCCTCGCTTCGACACGGCCTCAAGTAGCACCCGGCGGGACCGACATTGCAAGAGACATCGAAGAATGAACTCAGAAACGCGCACGGCTTGTACTAGCGAGGGGAAAAGTTCCAAGCCGGGGCCTGGCAATGTGATCGGCAAGTTTGGTTTCGTCAGGTATGCCGCTGAGCGCCTTCCATTTCGAGCACCACAGCTCACGGTCTCAGGAGTGACCGCCCGTAGGAGACAGGAATCGCGAAATTCGATCCGCCAAATTCGCGGAGCACGGCAAAGTTAATTCCTATAACTGTGCCCTCGTTATTGAAAAGCGGACCTCCCGAGCCTCCCGAAGTGGTTTGGGCGTCGTAAACAATTTTGTCGGGCAATACGGCGCCGATGTGCCCTTGAGTGGTGGTAGGCCGGATCAGGTTACGGCGCGCGAGTTCTTCCATTACCTGCTTGGGATCCCCCTTGGTTGTAGTCGCGATAGACTGGAGCGTATCTGTGCCGGCCCGCGCCAGAATGGCATCAAGGGCAGTCGGATAGCCGAGGAGCACGACGGGGCCCCCACTGACCACCGCCCGCCGGCCATCGGCAAGGGCGATCTGTCTGATTTTCAACCCCGAAACATTCGCCTTCACGACTGCGACGTCCGCCGCAGATGAAATCTTTTCCGTGTTGACGGGAATCCCGTTCGGAATGCCCGGGAAGTACGCCGTCATCTCAGCAATGACCGGTTCAACACCCTGATCGAGCATTTCCTTGAGATCATCATTCTGCCACCATGGTTCGGCGACGTGATGATTGGTCAGAATTCGTCCGGTATCGGAGACGAGAAAGCCGGTGCCGAAAACGTCCAGATGTACTTCCGCACCACTTCCGGTAAGGCTCACGAGCGGGTTGTTGTGTTCGTCGGTTGCAGGGTCGCCGCTGCTCGTCACCCCGGCATACCGCAGTCTCAATCCTGTCGTGTGGTCCCGGAAGGCGAGCACGACATGAATGAGGCAGACGCTGGGCTCGTAATTCTGGATAATTTTCTCGGCAAACTTGCCTTCGGTCTCAATCCTCTCGAGACGGTTTTCTACTGTGGCTAGCTGGGCCTGCAAGGCAGACGCGTTTTCTGCCTTGCTAATTGCAATCTGGGATTTCAGGTTTTCGCTCTTCTTCTGCAGTTCGAGCTTTTGTGGATCGCTCGCCTGCGAGCTCCCGCGGCCGCGGTCTTCGAGGGCACGACGCGACCTTTCCATCAACTGCTGTTCGGTCAGGACGCCTGTCTGCAATCGAGTGATCGCAGCATAGACCCGGGTATTCTGTGCCTGGGTACGACGGTAGAAAAAGGAGAAAACCAGAATAGCAACGGCGAGCAAGGCAATGGCCACCAGCCCACCAATCCGAAGTGTCCGCCGTTCTTCGTTAACTGCGGCTACCACCTGCTGGGTAGCGTTGCGATTTTTCTCCGCAAGACGCAACCGCTCTCGAAACTGGTCCGCCATGGATTTATTTCGTAGTTGCGAACGCACCCGTGAACGCAATTCCTGTGGGTCGAAAGGCAGGGACAGCGCGTCGTCGGCCCCGAGATCGAGCCCACGAGCGCGCTCGGCTGATCCCCCAGCAGATAACATCACAACCCTGATGTTCTGAGTGTTGTCGGAGCCCTTGATCTCGGAAAGAAGATCGCAACAATCGAGCTGCGGTGGATCGGCACCCAGGATCACGGTGTCCGGGCTGAAGGCAAGGACTGCCTTCATTCCCCCCTGATAGTCGGTCGAGACGTCATATCCCGCATCGCTCAGAGCCGCAACGATCTGTTGCCTGAGACTCTCATCAGACTCCACGACCAAGATTTTCCCTGCATTTTGGTCCATAGGCACGTTTATCTAGGATGGTGGCAGACTGTCGGAGGATTCAATTCGAGGCAGATTGTCAAGATGGCCGATTGATTGGGCAACTCTGTCGCTGACGTTCGCCAATGCGTCGGCAGAACCATTCAGTGCTTATTGTTGCCAAGCGCCTCCAAATGCGCGATAGAGTTGCACTAGGCTCTGGTACTCGTTGACGCCCCCATTCTCACGAAGCCTACTGCTGCGCTAAAGTTCATGGTTATACGGCACCGTACCCGCAGCCGGCTCTTCTGCCTTAACCAAGGGCACGTTCACGAGACGATCGCCAAACTCACACCTCCATGCGCCTGAACCCTTTCGGCAATTGAATCGATTAGTTCGCTTTGCTCGCTATGGTGCTTATCGAAGAGCAAATCCAACTGGTAGCGCCAGCAACCAGCCAGTGAGACTTCTTGTACTGATGACGAAGAGTAATCGTGTCCGCCAGCAATTGGTTTAATTGTTCTGTCATCTCCAGGCGTAGGCTCTCGAGTTCGAGGGGAAGAGCATGGTTGACGGGTTCCATACGGCTGAATCTGGCCCACCCGTTGGTGAAAACGTGGTTGGGCTGATGTGGCCGTTGTATTTGCGCGGCTTTCCATCTCGATTATCCTTTTTCTGATGACACGGAGAAAGGGTGAGATTCGGGCTGTATGTCATTTGATTGTTAACTCTCTGTCAAGTTTCGTAAGAAGGAAGGCAGTCTTACACTGCTCTAGCAAAACTTCAGGTTTTGACTTTGCTTGCGTTGGAAATGTGAGTGTTGGGCCAACAAGTCAGTCGCGTATACAAAAAAATGCGAACCCTTGACCATCACGTGACAAAGCGTGCTCCTTTGTTTCTTAAGCTCTTCAGGAAGGCAACAAATTTTAATCCTGGAGACATAAATTATGAGAAGCCGTTGCGTACGTGTTTCACTCCTTCTTTCCACTGGACTGCTTGCTCTACAGCTTTGGGCAGGACAACTCAACCAAAGTGGTCAGCAGGTGTTTACTGGGGAAGTCACCGACACATTTTGTGCCAAGAACAAATCGCACGAAGAAATGATGAATGAAAATAAAACTATGGGACGTGACAAACAGACATGTGCACAGAGGTGCGTGCAGATGGGTGCCAAGTACGTCTTACTAGACGCGTCCAAAGGGACGGTCTATAAGCTCGACGACCAAGCAAAGGCTGCGGCGTTCGCAGGCCAGGAGGTGCGTGTCGTCGGCACACTGGAAAACAACCAGCTCAAAATTGCAAGCATCGGCGCTGGTCCGTCAGCCGTCGCATCGCGCCGGTAGGCCGAATTCTCTACGCTGCAGGTAGTGCCTTATCAACCCGTGTTCCGCGGTTGGTTTAGGCGCTACCTCGCGTGAGTAGTTTATTGAGATCGGAAGAGAGCGCGGAGGGCCAAATGCGCAATTTCATTCTCGGAATCATTGTTACGTTATTCGTACTCGGCCTGTTTGGGCTGATGGTGGCAACCCTGGGCCTCGTGCCAACCAATGCGGATGCGACTCCCCCTCGACTGGAACGCCGTGTTGCCATGAATGCGCTGGACGCTTCCATGGAGCGGCGCGCACCGCGAGTCAGCAGCCCGATTCCACCAACAGATGAGAATTTAATCGAGGGTATGAAGGTCTTCACCATGAATTGTTCTATGTGTCACGGAACCCTTGACAACCAGCCTAGCCCGCTGGAGAGGTCATTCTACCCGCCTGCGCCACAGCTGATCCTTGATCCGCTGGATGAGTCCGAATCGCGTATCTATTATGCTGTCCGCAGTGGAGTTCGCTACACGGCCATGCCAGCCTGGAACAAAGCTCTGAGCGACCAGGACATTTGGAAAGTCACGGCATTTCTTGCCCGCATACAAACGCTGCCCCCGGGTGTGCGGGACTACTGGAAACAATCGTTCGGGGCTGGTCCCCGAGCGGATGCCGCGCCGTGATGCCGGCATCCGGATAGATCAGGTAAGCCAACATTACTGCCGCCAGACTGTTTTTATCGGGACGTACACAACATCGAAGCACCCCGCAGTCGTGTCTTAGTCAGCCTTCAACGAACGCGACGGCTCAGACCCTGAACTTGTCGGTCTCAACTGTCAAGACCCGTTTGCACCGGGCACGACTGGAACTGCGCCGGGTGGCAGACTGCTTGGCACAGGAGGGTTTGACGATTGATAACAAGCACAAGGATGGGGTGTTACGCCGGAAGCGGAGAAGATTTTCCTCTCAGCATGTTCCGTCGTCCGGGAAGAGTTCGATGTCAAGCGTCAAATCGGACTCTTATCTGTTCGCACAGGGTGTTGTCATGCTGGCCTTTGCAGAATCTCCTGCCCTGGGGACCGCAGAGTCGCAATGACCAAACGAGCCGTGAACTGGGCCGATGCGACCGTAGAACTCGAACGGCTTGCAAAATATCCAGCCGGCCTGCAACCGCCGTCGGGGTTACCTCATCCAGACCTAGATGACGTGTGAATCAAGCGGCAATCCTGCAGAAAGAGGAAAAGATTATGGCAACCGCTACCTTGCCACCAACCTTGAACCCTCCAATATCCGAACTGCGACCGGCTCTAATAGAGCGTATTTTGGTCATCGAGGCCGATGGTGCCCTGAGGAAGATTTTGCGGCAGCTTTTCTCCTCGGAAGGATATGAGGTCGATCTCGTCCCAGATGGTATTGGTGGTCTGGAGACGCTTCGCCAAGGCGCACCAACAGCGGTGATCCTGGATCTCCAGCACGCAGGATCTTCGGGCTGTGACCTTTGCAGGCGAATAGCGAATTCGATTCCTGGTCTGCCCCTTGTAATTCTTAGTGCCCGCTCAGATGTTGCGGAAAAGGTTCTTTTCCTCGAAATGGGAGCCGACGACTACGTGACCATACCATTTAGCCCCATGGAGTTGGTTGCGCGCCTGCGCGCGCTAATCAGACGTGCGACGCGAGTCAGTCCGGTAGATGTGTATGTCTTTGAGGATGTGATGGTAGATTTTTCCAAGGCGGAGATCACTCGTGGCAGCGAGAAGATCACGGTCACCCCAAAGGAATTCAAGACACTGGAGTTCTTCACCAAAAACTCCGAGCGCGTAATCTCGCGCGATGAACTTCTCAGTAGAGTTTGGGGGTACCAGAACTATCCGTCTACCCGAACGGTGGACAACCACATTCTGAGGCTAAGACACAAATTGGAGCGCGACCCTTCCCATCCGTCACACTTTCTTACCGTACATAGCTTGGGCTATAAATTTGTGCCTTAACTGTGGTTCGCGTGAGCCGTTGCCAAGTACGAGCTAGCTCCTCCAACGCCCGATTGCAGTCTAGTGCGCTTACTTCTCAGTTGTCAGCAGTGCACTCCCGTCCTTAAGAACAGGAACAGAACAAGTGAATTAGCTTCGTTATGTCCTGGGTTAACGTCTCACCGGTTGCTTTCGGTCCATGAACAGGAATATCCAAATTCCCGAGGCGTGTGGGGTGCATTTGCCCTGGGTTTTGACGACCCCCACTCACGGCGGCACCTGATACGGAGTGTGCGCTGTGACAAATAAATGACGCAAATTTGACGAGTCCGTGACAATCGCCGACGCGTTACGTTTTTATCTTCAATTTGTCAACGAAACAGCACGCTTAGGGATTTAGCTGCGGTTGCGGGGCCCGACGTCGGAGCGTTGCTTTTCGGTATTGACAGCGGTCGTTGTGCGCCCGAAACGTCAAGGAGAAAGAAATGGGAAATGCGACGGTCAACAGGGTTGGCACGCAGTTGCTTTTGCTCGCGACGCTTTTGGCGGTGGTCCGGCCAGCGTATGCGATTCCTGCGTTTGCCCGCAAATATGGTCTTCCTTGTTCCGCATGTCACCAGGCGTGGCCCATGCTGAACAACTTCGGGCAGACCTTTAAGGATAACGGATATCAATTGGGCAACGACCGCGACGCGCCGATCTATCAGCAGCCGGCCTACTGGCCAATCATGTTTCGCACGACTCCAAACTGGCATCGGGAAAGCAACGACCGCGTAGCGGTAGACAAAGTTTCCGGCCAGGCGAGCAGCGGCCTGCTGGAGACAACAATCAGCCCGTCGGGATTCGACCTGTCCGGGCTCGATATCATCACAGCCGGTACACTGTCCAAGAACATCTCATTTTTTGTGCAGCCATTTATCGGCGCTTCCGGCGGCACGAGCATCTCGCAAACGTGGGTGCGTCTGGATAATCTGTTCGGATCGCAATGGCTGAACGTTAAGATGGGCAAGTTCGAATTGGATGAGATGATTTCGCAGGAACGCATTCTCACGCTTAATAATACAGGGGCCGCGTACTTCAACTATTTCTTTACTCCGCCCGGCGATAGCAACATTTTTAGAGGCATCGGCAATACGCAGCTTGGTGTAGAGGTATCGGGTCACTCCGATAACGATTACACCCGGTATTCAGTTTCCGTGCTTAGCAGCAACGACGGACAGACTGGATTACCTGCGGGCAATACCTATGACGTTTACGCTAACTTCGCGCAGGCCGTTGAAATTCCGAAACTCGGGCTGCAGCGGGTGGGCGTCTACGGTTATTTCGGCCAATCTCCCACGTTCTTTCAAACCAATGGAGGCCACCCGATCCCGGGCGCCGGCATTGGCAATCGCAGCTTTTATCGCGCGGGTGCGTACGGACAGTGGTATGTGGGTAAGTTCGATTTTCAAACATTTTACCTGCACGGATACGACAATGTTTTTCTGGGTAATGCGGTGCCTGCAAATCAACCGTCCCTGTTACCCGCTGGGGCTGCCGCTCCGACGTGGAATGGCGGCTTTGTGGAAGCCCATTACACCTACAATCCACGCCTCATCGGGATCGGAAGATATGAGTTGATCCGAATGTCACGCCAGGCGAATCCCAGTATTCGCAGCAACTCAGGGAATCTCGACACTTGGACCATTGGCTATCGCTGGTATCCGATCATGAACCCCCGAGCTGGCCTTGCCTGGGTGCAGGAGTTTTCCCGTATCGTGAATGCGGGAACTGCGCCGGTTTCCGGCAAAGACGACATTAGCAATAGTTTTCTGATGGGATTGGACTTCGACTTTTGAGGAAAAAGGAGAGCACTTTTCATGCGATTGAGAATCAGTTTCGCGATGACCATCGTATTCCTCTTACTTAGTCTGACCAGTCTGGCCCAAGAAAGCCACGTCGGAAACCTGGTGGGAAATGCTAAGAAAGGGAAGGCTCTTTATCAACGCTACTGCATTTTCTGCCATGGCGAGTACGGCGATGGAAGAGGAGACAGCGCGCCCTATCTTGATCCCAAACCTCGTGACTTTACGAAAGCTACATTCAAATGCCGATCAACGCCGAGCGGAACTCTGCCGTTGGATAGCGACCTCTACGACACCATAAGCCGCGGCGTTCACGCCAGCGGAATGCCTTCCTGGAAGCCATTGACGCGCCAGGATCGAGTTGATTTGGTGGCATACATTAAAGGCTTCTCCTTGCGATTTCAGGAGGAGAAGCCTGGTGCTCCGGTGGTGATACCCCCTGAGCCATCCACCTCACCGGAGAGTGTGAAACGTGGAGCAGAACTCTTCCAAAGCATGAACTGCTGGCTCTGCCACGGAAAAGAAGGGCGGGGGAATGGTCCGTCTGCCTCTTCGCTTACCGACAGTAAAGGCAATCCGATTACGCCCTTTGACTTGAGCAGTGGATCGCGGTTCAAGTGCGGCGATTCAGATCAAGGGTTGTTCCGCGATTTGACGACTGGTATCGATGGTACTCCGATGCCTGCGTTTGCCGACGCCTTGAAGCCGGATCAGATCTGGGACGTCGTGCATTACATACACACGCTTCGCGCAAGCAACAAGAGTCAACGCAGCCAAGCGCAGGCCGAGCCCAAGCCGGAGTAATAGCATGCGAAATCCAACTCCGATCTTTCGGGCCTTCTGCAAGGACTTTGCTCGCCAACAACAAGCGAAAGAAAGCAGGTATTCAATGCAACCGAAATATATTTTAGGTGTGATAGCCGCTGCACTCGTCCTATGGTTGGTCACTTATGTTCCGGCAGGCGCCGCAGATGCGGGTGCTGCTGGATCGTTGAAAGGCACTGCGAAGATTGAGGGCTCAACACTCAAGCCAAGTCGCATCGACATGTCGTCAGATCCCAACTGTGCCAAAGCACATTCCTCGCCCGCAACCACGGAGGATGTGGTGATCGGGGCCAACAATGGTCTGGCAAATGTCATCATCTATGTTGCAGATGGCTTGGGCGATCACACATTTGAACCGCCAACGCAGCCCGCAGTGATCGAGCAGAAGGGTTGCCAGTACAAGCCGCACGTGCTTGCTCTGCAGGCAAATCAGAAGCTGGACGTGGTGAACAGCGACGCGACCACGCACAACATCCATCCCTTGCCGACCAACAATCGGGAGTGGAATAGGACGCAGCCGCACGGCTTGCCCATCGAAGAAAGTTTCGCGCGGGAAGAGATCGCTATTCCAGTCAAGTGCAACATACATCCGTGGATGCACGGCTACATCGCAGTATTCAAACACCCTTATTTCGCGGTGACCGACAAAGACGGAAACTTCGACCTGAAAGATCTTCCGCCAGGTACTTATACAATCAAGGCATGGCAGGAAAAGCTGGGTACTCAGAGCCAAAAAATTACAGTCGGCACGGGTGAAAGCAAGACGGTGGAATTCGTGTTTAAGGCAGGCTCTTGAGCTTCATCGCTTACTGCTCTTGAGGTTGAATGTGAAGAGAGCAAACGCATCTGCGGCAAACAGGATTGGCAGCAATGTCGAGGTTTGCCCGAAACTGCACCGCTTCAGGACTGTTTACGATATGGTGTAAGGTCTGGCGATGGATATTGCCCAACGCGGGATGGAAAAAGCAGGGGCGGACGTCACCGGACGCTTCAATCACTGCCGAAACCCATGGTGCATTACAGCGCGGCGCAATGTGCTGTGCCAGACCAAGGTGAGCGCGGAAGTGAAGCGCGAGTCGTCGTAGTTTGCCCGCTGATTCAACTACAAAACCATAGTCCAGGTCGAGGCTGTGCTCCCGGATCAGGCGCTCGAGCTCTGCCTCCAGTGCTTCGATTTCGTCTACATTCAGAGCTACCCGCTCCTGGCGATCAGGTTGCCAGCCTTGGGGACGATTGAAGGCAGCGGAAGTGAGATCAGCCGCGAGAAAAGAAATCGAGTTTAAGCCTATCTCTTTCGCTGACTGAACCACCGCGCGGATCGAATTGTGGTTCGCTTTTTGGACAGTGCAGCGGCCTCGAACCGCGATCTCTGGACGGATGTGTCGTAACGCTTTGATGCCAGCGGCCAGTTGTTCAAAGGCACCAGGGACCCGGCGTATGCGGTTGTGTACTGCAGGCGGGCCATCCAGAGAGACGATTACATCGTCAATGGTCGCGGCAATGGATTCCGCGTGGCGCTCTAGTAACAATCCCGCGGTAAGCATAGTGACGCGGATGCCCTCGGCGCGAAGCATGAGCGCCATGGCACCCAGCTGATCATTCAATTGGGGTTCACCGCCTGTGAACACTACCCAGCGGGCGCCGAGCTGGCGGAACGAAACCAGTTGCCGCTCGAGATCGGCGGGCTTGATTTCCTGCGGCTCGCGAATCCGCCAGATGTCGCACATCACGCAACGGCAGTTGCACTGGTTATGAGGTGAAATCACAACAACGGGCATGGTGCGGATCTGGTGTGCGGCAGCATCAATATCGGCCGATTCGCGGGGCGTCGAAATGGATACGAGGGCGCTCATCAGTGACAAGCTCTTAGATCGTTCCGTCGGAATTCCAGCAAGACATGATCGGCCAGCGAGCGAAAACCGAAGCAGCGCCCCAAGACCAAATCCGTTCGAACGGATAAGCCGAACAGGTGTGGAAACCGGCTTGCCCAAGGTTCGAGATAGCTCGGTGGTACAGAAACACCAATCCCTTTGATGGACTTAAGCTGAAACTCTGGGGAGAACGTGCGTGCGAGGAAACGTACCGAAGGGTAATGCACGCGGATGGAGGTTCCTTCTGCCAGGCGTGCAGTTACGCCTCCACGCCGAAAGCGTCGAAAAGCTTTGCGCGGATCTCCGCGACCGAGGTACCAGACAACTTCCCACAAGCAGTGCGGGCCCATCCAGCACAGCAGAGCCGTCGAACCGGGCTTGAGCAAGGCCGCCAAATTCCGGGCGAGGAGCGGAAGATCTTCGACGCAATTGAGTGCGCCGAAGTTGGAGAATGCGCCGTCGAAGACTTCACCGCCTCGCAAGTTGGCGATGTCCTCGGCGGCCAGCAAGCGCGTCTCTACTAGGCTACGTTTTTCGGCTTCAGCAACCCGGCGAGTGGCAACGTTGATCATCCGAGGCGAATTGTCGCAGGCAACAACCTTAACCCCACGATCCGCCAGGAAGCACGCATCGACTCCAGTTCCGCAGCCAAGCTCAAGAACGTAATCCCCGGGTCGAAATGCCGTCTCAAGTTCCTTCCACAGCGATGCCCGTTGGGCTTGTCCGATCTTGGAGCGGGTGAATGTCTCGTCGTAGCGGTCAGCGATAGCGTCGAATGGGGAGGCGCAGAATTGGGCTGGAGCGATCGCCATCGGCTCAGGCCTCCACTTCTTGAGCGGTCGCGGTCAGGCCAGCGCGAAAATCAGAGACTTTGGTTTGCAAGTCCGCAATGGCGGGTGCATCAACTAGCGGTTCGTTGCGCAGGCGTTCCAGCTCAACTTCGCTGCGAAGCAGTTTATCGGCAAAATTGTAAAACTGGCGGGAATGGCGTCCGCGGATGCGTACCTCGCGGTCTGATCCAACGGCCCATGCCCTGGAGCTCTGCACACGATCCGCAACTTGGGTGAAGTATGGCGTGCCCTTGATCGGGTAGGCAACGGTCGTAAAAAAGATATCGGGGGCAGTGTTCTTCACATGCTCGATGGTTGCTTCAATGTCGCTGAGTTCCTCGCCTTCATATCCCCACATCAAAAACATTCCGGTTTTGATGCCGTGCGACTTGCACATCGTGACCGCAGAACGCACTTCTTCAGCGGTAACTCCTCGCTCCATGGCGTCGAGGATGCGCTGGGAGCCGCTCTCGGAGCCGATCCAGACACGAAAGCAGCCCATTTCGGCGAGTGTTTCTACAACTCGCGGATTCAGCCGGTCGGCGCGGGAGATGCACTCGAAGGGCAGCTTAATCCCGCGCCGCTTGAGTTCGCCGGCGTATTGAAAAAGCCAACCGTGGTGGATGGTGAAGACATCGTCGGCCATCCACGCCATTTCCGGTTGGTATCGATTGATTAACCATTCAAGTTCCTCGGCAACCGATGCCGGTTTTCTGCGACGGTGGGTTTTACCGAACACTTCGTGGCTGCACCAGCGACAATGGTAAGGGCATCCGCGAGCCGTGATGAGAGACACCGAGCCCATGCCATGGTGCTCGCGCCAGACCTCCAGATAGCGGGCTGAGTCGATTGCTTCGCGTGCGGGCCAAGGCTGGGTATCGATATCGCGAATCTGATCCCGCGGTGGAGTACGGATAGTGCTGCCGTCGGCGGCCCGGAACGCGATGCCTTTCACCCGCTCCAGCGCGTCGATGGAATTCGAACGCAGGACTGGCACCAATTCCTCCAACGTGATCTCTCCCTCTCCGATTACGACGACATCCGCCCCGGCATCAAGGTACTCGCCAATATAGGCTCCGGGCTCCGGCCCGCCCACGACCGTGCGCCATCCAGCCTCTTTTGCGACCTGCAAAATTTCAACGACGTTAGGGCGCGTCATCAGATTTGCGTAGATGCCGATCACGGACGGCGGACCTTGCCGAAGCAATTCAAATAGCTGCTGACGCGACGAGAACGTCGAGTCAAACACCTCAACCTCAAAACCCATGTTTCGCAGATGAGCGCAGATATAAAGGATCCCCAACGGCGGATACGGCTTCATGATCTGAAGTTCCTTCGGGTCCTCGTAAAGGAAGTAACCGTGAGTGAGAAGTATGTCCATGGATGCAATCAGCTTCGGAGAACATTCAGAATCTCGTCAAAACTCGCCGCCCTACTGGGTGCTTGCAATTGCACTAACTCCTCGCCTGCAAGTCCGCCCAGAAGGGTAGGACGTGAATTGCGGCACGTCTGTTCCAGACGCATCACATGCTTCCACAGTTCATCTGGATCGTGAACCGCATCCTTTTCCTGGACAGTCTGTGCCTTGCGCGAGCACCAGGAATCCACTTGCGCATGCAATGCGTCGTGCAAGGCGCGATAGAATTCATTTGTGTACGCACCCTGGAACATCATTGCAAGGTCTTCGCTGTCCGACCAATTGGTTTTTTCGCCCAACTGTGCCTGCACTCGCTCGAAGAATTCAGTTCCGGGCAGCGGGTAGGAGACAGAGACGCCAATGTCATCGGGCCGTGTGTCTCGAACCAGTTCCACCGTCTTCTGAATGTCCTGCCAGGTCTCCCCTGGATATCCGAACTGCAGGAAATAGCACGCCCGAATGCCTTCCTGGCGCAGGTTTTCGCGCGCTTTGGCGATTTGGTCCACGCGCGTTCCCTTATCCATTGCGTCCAAAATCTTTTGCGATCCGGACTCTGCGCCCATCCAAACCTCAACACAGCCGGTGCGGCGCAAAGCCCGCACATTTTCCACAGTCATCAGATCCACTCGGGACTGCATTTTGAACGGTACAGCCGCGTCTAACTTTTCTACCTCGACCGCAAGATCGCGGACCCATCTTGCCCGAAGGCCGAATATGTCGTCGGCAAACCACAGGTGCTCGGCACCGAAGTCGTACTTGAGCCGACGCATTTCCTCTGCCACGCTGCTCTCTGATCGCACGGCAAATGAGTTGCCATAGATTGGCTTCGCGCACCAATTGCAACGGTAGGGACAGCCGCGGCTGGCGACAATATTCATCGAGAAGTAGCCGTGAGCGGTTTTCCAGGCGGAACGGTATTGTTCAACATCGATCAGATCGCGGGCTGGAAATGGCAACATGTCGAGACTGTGCATCGGAGGCCGACGGGCGGTGCGAATGAAATCTCCGGTTTCATTCAGGAATGCGACACCCGGAATCTGTTGCAATGCGTGACCTTTCCCGTTTAAGAGATGGCGAACGACTTCCAACAACGTGCATTCGGCTTCGCCCAACAAGACGCAACGGAAGCCTTTGTGCAGATAATCCTCGGCGTGATCGGAAGCATCAGAGCCATTTACCAAAACCGCGGCTCCCGCGCTCTGTGAAAGGTCAAGAATGTGGTAAGCCACTTCCCGCATCCGCGTGAGGCACATTTTTGTCAGAAAATTGAAGTTGTCCTCGTAGACCACGACTACCCGGGGACAATGCTCCGCCAGAGCGGATTCGAACCCAACTTCGGGGTCGTTGAGCATGGTGTCGAACAGCGCAACGGAAAGGCCTGCGCTTCGTAGCAGAGACGCAGCATAGAGCGTGCCCAGCGGAGCATAGGGCTGCATCTTCCGGGTCTGCTTGCGGTCGTAGTAAAGGTGATAGGAATGAGTCAGCAGAACGTCGGTCACTCGAGTTCCTCACTTGTTGGAAATATGAACATCAGCACACTTGCTGCGTACCCTCAGTAAGAGCCTGGCCGGTCAAAAGAGATCTGCGGGTAACCACCCTCTCCACTGTGCGCGAGATCCAAAGCTCCCACGGAAAGGAGTAGCGGTTTTTGCCAATGCGCCAGCGTATGGGCGCCCCGAGCATCCGCCGGAAGCCTCTTCGGAGCCATGGCACCCTCTTCGTCACTTTTCTAATTTGGTTGTTCAGCAGGAAGTACTCAAGACTTCGTCGTAATCGCCGCAGTTCTTCTTCCCGTAGCCAGGGAAGGACATTGGTGCCCAGAGCCAGGGTTTCCCACTCAACCAGAGCCTGCGGCTCGCGGACCCCCAGTTCCTTCAGTTGCGGCCAGATCGGAATGCCGGGATAAGGGGTGAAAATATTGGGTGAGAAGCTGACGTTCGAATATTCTCTGGCGATGTCGCTCATAATGCGAAAGGTCTGCTGGCGATGCGCCTCAGTTTCTCCGGGATACCCGAGAATTATGTTGAACACCACGTGAATACCTGCGAGGTCAGTCTTGCGGGCGGTCTCCACCATTTGTTCTACATGCTGGAAACGCTTGTTCATCAGGTTCAATACTTCCTGCGAAGCCGACTCGGTTCCAAAGCCGATGTGGTGCACGCCGCTTTCCGCGAGCATGCGTACGTCCTCTTCGCTCATGGTCGCCAGGAAATCCGTGGACGTCTGAAAGTCCCACTGAAACTTGGTCCGGCTATCGATGATTCCTCGCGCGATTGCCACTGCACGTTTTCGATCTACAAGGAAATTGGAATCGAAAAAAGGTACATGCTCAATGTTGTAGCGGGGCACGAGTTCGGCCAGATCGTTAACCACCCGTTCGACACGATAGGCATTGAAACGTCGTTTATAAAACACCTGGTCCGTGCAGTAATTACATTGGTAAGGGCAGCCCACGCTGCTGGTGTAGGCCAGTTGCCGAACACCGGACGCGGCCGCATAGATACCCGGGTCGGCCAGGTGATATGCGGGGGCAGGCAACTCATTGATGTTTGCTACCGGGCGCTCCGGCTCGTGATGAACCTTCCCGCCATCGTTGAACGATAATCCCTTAACCCCATGCCAGTGTTTTCCATCGGCGATTCGTTGCACGAGTTCGAGCAGGGTCAGTTCACCCTGGCCTCTCACAATTGCGTTCACAAAAGGCTCGCGCAGTGTCTGTTCCGTGGCCAGGCTGGCGTGCCAGCCTCCAAACACGATCGGCAGTTCCGGGCGTAGATGCTTCACCGCTCGTGCCACGCGGATGGCCGCTCCGATGTGAGGCCCGGTCAGCACGGAGATGCCTAGGCATAGAGCGTCCTGTATTTCTCGCAGAATAGTTTGCTCGTAGTCCGGAGCAATCAGGTTATCCACGAGCTTGACCTCAAATCCGGCTTGCAACAAGGGAGACGCCAGACACAGCAGGGAAAGAGGGGCGCCCAGCGGAGGCCCGTCATACGGGGGGTAGAACAGCACGACTTTGCGCTTCGAGGTCACTTTGCGCGGCGGCACCAGGAGAAAATACCGAAGTCTACGTCCACAGAGTGTTGCGCACGACTCCGACAGCCGCCACTATTCCGCAAGAGCCAATAGCTCTACGTGCCTGCAGGCGTAAGCGAGCGGTGTTCCAAATTGTGGCGCGTAAGCTATCGGCGGATTGTCAACAACTTGTCAAATTTCTGTCAACTTTCGCTGTGCGCGAAGTATGCGCTGTGCAATCCTAGGCTGGCCCTGCTCGGGAATTTACATAAACGTTACAATTTCGAGACAATTCGCTACAGCCCAGACTGATAATTTTCAAGTTTCCAATCACGGAAAGCCATGAAGTGCGGCAGGGCGTATCCGCCATTTCGCAGTTTGGAATCCAGATCAGGTATTAGGAGGTGACTCGCGTGAGGTCATCGAAGAAAATCGTTTTTTTTGTCGCCTCTTTTTCCAGTATCGAGGCTACAGCGCCCCTCGGAATTCTTGCCATTTCCACGCCGCTGCTGCAGGCCGGCTACGATGTTCGCATTATCGATTCCACGATCACTCCTGATTACAAGAAACGTGTTTTGCACGAAGTAAAGGACGCGCTTTGCCTGGGCATCTCCGTCGTGACCGGACCGATGATCCGGGAAACCGTGGAGGTGGCCAAAGCGGTTAAGAAATGGGATCCAGAATTCCCCGTAATTCTTGGAGGTTGGCACCCGTCTCTGCTCCCCAAGCAAACTCTAGAAGCCGGATACGTCGACATTATTGTTCGCGCCCAGGGCGAAGAGAGCATGCTTGAAGTTGCCGAGCGTCTCAGGGATGATGCCCCTCTCGACGATGTTCTTGGGATCGGATTCAAGCGTGACGGCAAACTTCAACTCACTCCCGAGCGTCCTCTCAAGACCCTCGACAGAATGCCGGCGAAAGCCTATCAACTGGCCGATTTTGATGGCTATGAGAAGGTATGCGGCCGCCGCTGGGCGATGTATGTTTCGAGCCTTGCTTGCCCATTCAATTGTTTTTATTGCACCAATGCCGGTGTCTACGGACGCAAATGGAACGCCCTGCCGGTCGAGCAGGTCGTGGAAGAAACTATTGAGCTAACGCGACGTTATAACCTCGACCTGCTGTGGATGGCTGACGACAACTTTCTTGTGGATCTCAAGCGGTCGTTGGAGATCGCGGAGGGACTGGTCCGCGCCGGCGCTACCTTCAAATGGAGCGTCCAGGCGACTACCAACCTCACTGCCCGCCTCAGCGTCGAGGAGTTGTCGCTACTCAGAAGATCCGGGTTACACCAAATATGTCAGGGAATCGAGACCGCGTCTCCCACGGTGATGAAGTTAATGAACAAAGACTTCCAAGTCCTGGAAGATATTTATGAGTCGACCGAGCGCTGCCTCAAGGCGGATGTCATCCCTTCGTTCAACATCATTTTTGGCTATCCGGGTGAAGGCACAAAAGAACGGCGCGAGACCGTCAATTTCATGATGGACGTTTGCCGGCGCTTTCCTGGCGCTGAATTCTGGACCAACATCTTTACTCCATACCCGGGCTCTCCGATCTTCAATCAGGCCGAGAAGCTTGGGATTGAGGTGCCCACTTCGCTTGAAGGCTGGGTCGATTATTTTCCGAGATACACCGTGTTGCCCTGGCTCAAAGGCCGGGATCATCAGCGAGTTCAAACCATGCGCGATTATTTGCGAATCGCATTTGATCGCGATCCCATCGCCCTAAAGGGCCCTGGTACGTTCGCAAAGGCCGTTCAACATTTGACGGCATATCCCGCGCGCTGGAGATTAGACCACGACTTCTATAGCTTCCCCATCGAACTGTGGTTGAACCGGACATTGAAGAACATCGTGACACTGCCCAAGCCCAGCGTGGACGCAAAGATGATGGGTCCAGAGGAGGCGCCGAGTTGCACGTGAGGACCTGAAGCCTCGAGACGGTGAGTTACTCACGATTGGGTTCAAGAGCAGACGCATGATCCTTTTCTACAACCCGAAAGCGACGAGGTTCCGCAACCGGCGTCTGCCGCTTTCGATACTGGCAATCGCGGCGGTTGTGGAAGGAAAGGAGGAGTACGCTATTGTCGATGGCAACCTCGATCCCCATCCCACCGAAAGCCTGATCGCGCTGATTCAAGAACGTAACGTGGAGTTGCTGGCCGTCACAGTCATGCCCGGGCCGCAGACGGTCGGAGCCGTCGCGAGCTGTCGTGAAATTCGAGCACGCTTTCCGCAGCTTCCCATCGTCTGGGGCGGCTACTTTGCCACGAACTACACCCGAGCCGCTCTGAATGCTGGCTACGTCGATTATGCCGTCCGCGGTCAGGGAGAACTAACCCTTCTGGAGCTGCTGGAGGCGATTCGCGGGCATCGCGAACTAAAAAGTATTGCCGGGCTCTCGTACAAAGATGCCGACGGAGTTCACCGGCACAATCCCGAACGTCCGATGCGGAGTCCGGACGACTTTGCATGGTATCCGTACCATCGTGTTCCGATCGAAAAGTACCTGCTGCCTACTTTTCTGGGCCGCCGGACCGCAGTCCACCAGGCAAGCATAGGCTGCCCTTTCCGCTGCAACTTTTGCGGCGTGGTCAATTTTTCGGGCAGTCGCGAAAAAATGGAGTCGCCGGCCAGAACGTCGGACATTCTGCGTCACCTGGTCCAAACTTACGGCGTCGACGCGGTCCAGTTCTACGACAACAATTTTTTCTTGCGCGAAGAGCACACCCGCGACCTGGCGGACCGCATTGCGCCGCTCAGCCTGCGCTGGTGGTGCGAAGGCCGAACCGACATCATGATGAGATATTCGGACGCCACCTTCGAAGCCATTCGCCGTGCTGGGTGCGCCATGATTTTCTTTGGCGCCGAGTCCGGCTCGAACGAAGTTCTGAAGGAAATGCAAAAAGATCTTTGCGCGGAAGATACGCTTGCGCTGGCCTCCAGGATACGTCGGTTTGGCATTATTCCCGAATTCTCAATCATTTTCGGAAATCCCAAAGATCCGGAGGGTGACACACGCGACTGCATCCAATTCATCCGGCGGTTGAAGCGGTTGAATCCTGCCGCCGAGATCATCGTCGAGCACTACACGCCGGTGCCGCAGCGAGCGCGAATGTATGGCGGCGTTGAGGATCAGATTCAGTTTCCGACCACGCCGGATGAGTGGGCCACAGAACGCTGGCAACGATTCGCCACTCAGAAGGATCCCAGTTCACCTTGGATCAGGCCTCGCACCAAGCAATTGATCGACAACTTTGAGTTAGTCGTGTCCTCTCGCTGGCCGACTGTGCAGGATTTACGACTGCCTAATTGGGGACGCTGGGCGCTCAAGGTTTTAAGCAGTTGGCGCTACAAGCTGGGTGTTTACACGGCGCCGCTGGAACTGAGGTGGACGCAGCAGTTCATTGCCCTTCGCAAGCCAAAGGAGGAAAGCTTGTGAGCGTTGTGTCCCAAGCGAAAATGCCGATTGGGGAGGGTCCTGAATTACCTGACCTGGCTTCAGGCGTTCTGGATCCTGTTTCCGTGGCGGAAGGGTATGAACGGTGGGCTCCGAGTTATGACCGCACCCCAAATCCTCTCCTCGCTCGCGAAGAGCGTTATCTCCTACCTTTGCTCCCTGACCTGCACGACAAGCATGTTCTCGATGTGGCATGTGGCACCGGGCGTTGGCTCGAAAGGCTATTAGCTCGGGGCACGCAATTGGGGGTCGGCATAGATTTCTCGGCCCCGATGCTAAGCATAGCGCGAAGAAAAATCGCGCTGACGGGACGACTAGCGAGAGCTGACTGCCTGCGACTTCCATTTCGCGCATCGGTCTTTGATTTTTCGGTGTGTTCGTTCGCCCTCAGTCACATCCAAGATTTGAAGCAAATGGCGTGCGAGCTGGCGCGAGTGATGAAGTCCAACTCCGACGTGTTCGTAAGCGATCTCCATCCCGAAGCCCATGCTCGCGGATGGCGCACCGGTTTCCGCGATGGTCGCGGCACCTGCAAAATCGAAGCGTTGCCCCGCGCGGCTGAAGAAATTGTCTCAGTGTTCTATTCAGCTGGTTTTGAGTGCTTGACGCACGTGCCCCTTTGTCTTGGCGAACCAGAACAGCCTATGTTTGCTGAGGCGGGCAAGGGTGACTGGTTTGCCGAAAGAGTTCAGTTACCTGCGGTGCTCGTCTGCCACTTCAGACTAAGACATCCGGAAAGTTAATCGGGACTGCCCTTGCACTTTTATGCCACGCCCGAGGCGGAGTCATGAAGCCAGCACTGGCCGAAGCAATTGTTGGGTTCTTAAGCTTCTCCGGCGAAGCATGTAATCGGGTTTCGCAACTTAGTAAATTCAGCGAACGTGACTGGGATCGGACACTCGGATGGCTGGACGACACCGGCCTCGCTCTATATTTCCTGCAAAAGCTCAAAGATACAGATGTAGCCAACGCCGTTCCCGCGCTGGTGCTATCTGGCCTTGAGAAGAGGCTCACCGCCAACCAGGAGCGTGTGGCTCATATGGCGCGCCAGTTCGAGTTTCTGAACGCAAGGTTCCGCGACAGAGGGGTGCGGTACGCAGTTGTGAAAGGTCTTTCCCTAGTTCCACAATACTGTCCCGACGCTAATCTCCGGCATCAGGGAGACTTTGACTACTTGATCGACGATCAGTCGCAGCCAACGGCTCAACGGGTCCTGGAGGAAACTGGATATCTTATGAAGTTGTCCATCTCCGATAAGGAATTCGTTTTCGTCATGCCTGAGATGGTTAAGCCTCAACTTGGCGACGACCAATACCAGGCACAAGCGCCTTACGCGGTTGAGTTGCATCTAGACATTTGGGACTCTGATTTGCACAAGGTGCCTGTGCCGTGGCCACTTCCCCATCTGGACAACGCAAAGATTCGTCAATGGCACGAATTGACGTTTCCTGTTCTTCCGGACGAGGACGCATTTCTGGTTCAAGTTTTGCATGCATGCAACCATCTTTTCACCTACTGGATTCGGATCTCCTGGCTCTGGGAGATCGGCTACTTTCTGACTCGGAGTGCAGATGACGCCTTGTTCTGGAATGGGATTGAGCAGCGAGTGCAAGGGAGCACCGTGCTTCAAGAGTTTGTCGTGGTCGTGATCGAACTGGTGGCGAAGCTTTTCGGGGCGCCGATTCCACCTACAGTTAGAGCTTGGGGTGAGAGTATTCGCCCGCCCTCTCGCGTGTGGATTGACAACTATGCGCACCAGTGGGTCTTCGGTGAGGTACCTGGCTATCAGTTCCGGTTGTTTCCGAGAGCTAAGCTGGTTCTGTTCCTCCAGCAACAATACGTAGGTGATGCCAGTGCTCAGAAACTGTTTGCGCGGAGTCGGTTACTTCCCCCTTCGCAAATTTTACATAGGGGGCAATCGACAAATGGCGACCCGTCGAAAGTTCTGCGAACCGGCTGGCGGAAACGCCGGCGCCTTCTTCGGCGGACTCTATTCCACGCGCTGTCGGGATTCCGCTATTTGTGCGAGATCCCGCGCTGGCGGTGGTTGAACCGGGGGAAGATAGCGTCGGCTTCTCTTGGTACGTGACCGCTCGCGTCCCGATGTCGGGGCCCGTCTCAAGTCTGGATGGCCGATAACTAAATAGCGATCAGCATCTAACAATTCTGCGCTGTTGCACCACCTTGTTGAACCCGCATGAGCTTGAAGCTACAAGCCGCCAAAAACGTCAGCGCGACCTGGCTCAGCCTCGCCGTTCACGCGGTTGTGGGCTTTTTCTTGTCTCCGTTCATCCTTCACCGGTTGGGCGATGACGCGTTCAGCCTGTGGGTGCTGGTGTTTTCCCTGACGGGTTATTACGGTCTCCTCGATCTGGGTGTCCGCACCTCCATTGTTCGGTACGTCGCTAAGTTTGCAGCTACTGGGGACGAAGAGCAACTGGCCAGGTTTCTCACGACGAGCCTGGCATTTTACGTGGTGGTCGGCCTCGTGATCTTGCTGCTCACTGCGGTGGGATTCTTCTACTTGTCGGTTTTGTTCCATATCCCTCGCAATCTTTTGGGAATAGCGCGAGTACTGTTTTTGCTGGGGGGTGTGGGGGTCGCATTGTCATTCCCCTTAGGCGTGTTCGCCGCCTTGCTTGAGGGCATGCAGAAGTTTTCGTGGGTTCAGCTGAGCCAAACCGGAATCACGCTTCTCCGCGGCGCTCTCATTTTCATCGCGGTTAGCTACGATGGACGACTGCTGGCCGTTGGAGTCATTACAGTTGTCATAAACCTCGTCAGCTACCTTGTTCTTGCATGGATGGCATTTCGAGCGTTCCCTCTCCACTTTTTTTCTTTGCGGCAGGTCGACGGTCGGGCATTTCGTAAACTGCTCGGATACGGCAGTTTCGCTTTTTTGATCCTTGTTGCCGAAAAGCTTCGATTCCATTCGGATCCAATCGTGATCGGCGCCTTCCTTTCTTCCACCGCGATTACCTATTTTTCGATCGGAGCGAGACTGGTGGAATATTCAACTTATGCGGTGCGAAGCATGGCTCAAATATTTACTCCAATGTCGAGCCAATTCGCTGCGACTGGTGATTTCGTTCGCTTACGGCAGACGTTAATAGCCGGCAATCGTGCCTGCGCACTCATCATTCTTCCTCTCACAGTCATCTTGTTAATTTTGGGTAAACCGATTATCGCGGCTTGGGTCGGCGCCAGGTACGTTTCGAGCTATTCGGTGCTCGCAGTGTTGGCCGTGCCTAGAGCCATCTACCTTGCTCAATCGACTTCGACCAGAATCCTTCTCGGTATGGGGCGGCATCGGATGCTGGCTTTTGTCTTATTGCTCGAAGGTGGAGTCAACGTGATTCTAAGCACGCTGCTGGTGCGCCGCTTCGGAATTGTCGGTGTCGCTGTGGGCACGGCAATACCGTTGACCTGCACCAGCTTGTTTTTCCTTCCCCGGCATATTTGTCGCCAGCTGCAGATACCAATTGGAGCGTTTCTAAAACAGACTTATCTGCTGCCGCTGGGGCTTTGTATTCCGATGACAGCCCTGCTTGCGTTCCTGCAGCACGAATTTCCGGTTCAAAGCTTTAGTGGCCTGTCGCTTGAGGTTACCTGCGGAGGTGCGATCTATTGCGCAACGTTTTGTTTGACCCTGCTCGCTCTGAGACCGGTGAACGTTAGCTCCTGGAACGCCTTAACTCAGGTCTTAGGCTACAACCAGAATTCACAGTCGAGAGGATCATCATGGGTGTTGTGAGTGTCGCAAGAACCGCAGTCGGCCGTTTTGGAATAATCGGGGAGCTGTTCTCATTCTTTTGGACTAATAAGAGATGGTGGCTGGTACCGATGTTGGTTACTCTTTTTCTTCTGGGCGTGGTTATCGTTCTGGCTCAGAGTTCGGCTATTGGACCCTTTATCTACACGCTTTTCTAGGAGCACCGCGATGTGGAAACGCGCGAAGCGAACATGGAAACGTGTAGGCCACGCGATAGGAAACTTCCAGGCACGAATATTGTTGACCGTCTTCTACGGCATCATCGTTTTTCCGTTCGGTATTTTCGCTCGCTTGTTTTCAGATCCTTTGCGGGTTAAGCACTCCCCCACCCAGTGGCTCGATCGCGCTGAGGAGAATCAGGACCTACGCTGGGCTAAGAGGCAGTGAAACGTGTACATACTCGGTGTCTCTTGCTACTACCACGATGCCGCGGCGGCGTTGCTACACGATGGTGTGCTCATCGCGGCAGCCGAAGAAGAGCGGTTCTCGCGGGTGAAGCATGACTATGGCTTCCCCAGGAACGCCATTCGGTTCTGCCTGGGGCAGGCCGGGATCCAAGGGAGAGATCTCGATTACGTTGTCTTCTTCGAGAAGCCGTTCCGCAAGTTCGACCGGATCTTGATGACGACCCTGCAGACTTATCCGCAGTCCTGGAAAGTGTTTCGCGAATCGATGATCTCATGGATGGTCGACAAACTTTGGATCGGTACCACACTCCAGACTGAACTAGGTGTGAGCAAAGAAAAAGTGCTGTTTTGTGAGCATCACCTTTCGCACGCCGCAAGCGCCTATTTGTGTTCGCCCTTCGATGAAGCCGCTATTCTCACCGTCGATGGTGTTGGCGAATGGGTGACAGCCACTTACGGCGTCGGCCGTGGTAGTGACATCCGCTTGTGGAAGCAGATGGAGTTCCCGCATTCGATCGGACTACTGTACAGCGCGTTCACTGCGTTTCTGGGTTTCGAAGTCAACGAGGGCGAATACAAGGTGATGGGCATGGCCCCATACGGGGTGCCCCGCTATTTGGACAAGGTCTGGAAGCTGGTACGGCAGAACACGGATGGGTCCTTTTCACTCGACATGGATTATTTTTGCTTCCACTATTCAACAGACCGGACCTACAACCAGAGATTCGTGGCGCTCTTCGGCGAGCCCCGGCCTTCTGCGCTGCGATTCTTCACCAAGCAGACCGGATTCCCGAAGTACTTCGGTGCGCCCCCAGGAAACTACGACGAACTATGCGCCTTGAACCAGCATTATGCCGATATCGCGGCTAGCATTCAGCGGGTGACCGAGGACCTGGTTTTGGGCATGGCAAATAACTTATACCGTGAGACAGGACTCAAGCGGCTTTGCATTGCCGGTGGAGTTGGCCTGAACAGCGCGGCAAATGCGCGCATTCTCAAGGAGACTCCCTTCGAGCAGTTATTTATCCAGCCCGCGGCGGGCGATGGCGGAGGCGCTTTAGGGGCTGCCTTGTGGGTCTACAATTGCTTGCTCGGAAAAGCTCGCCAGTTCACGATGCAACATGCCTATTGGGGCCATAATAACTCCGGTGCGGAAATCAGCGATTTTCTTCGCCAGAACGGCATTCCTTTTCGGCATTTCGAAGATGATGACAAGTTGCTGGACTGCGTAGTCGAGCGCCTTACGGAGGGAAAAGTAATAGGCTGGTCGCAAGGCCGCTTCGAATGGGGACCGCGGGCACTTGGGAATCGAAGCATTCTCGCCGATCCACGTAATTCCGAAATGAAAGACATCATCAATGCGAAGATCAAGTTTCGCGAGCCTTATCGGCCATTCGCCCCGTCGGTTCTCGCGGAGTGTGCGGAAAAGTACTTTGATCTGTCGCGGGCGCGATGTCAGTATCCTGCTCGATACATGCTGTACGTAGTACCGGTCAAGGAGAGCCAGCGCAGCACGCTGCCGGCAATTACTCACGTTGACGGTACTGGCCGGGTGCAGACGGTTTTTCTCGATCAGAGCCCGCGGTATTACCGTTTGATCGAGCGCTTTGGGCAAGCCACGGGCGTTCCAGTCTTGCTCAACACTTCCTTCAATCTCAAAGGCGAACCGATCGTAAATACGCCAGCGAATGCGTTTAACACATTTTCCAAAAGTGAGATGGATAGTCTCGTACTCGAGAACTTCCTGGTCGAAAAGAGGTAGGCAAAGATATTGTCCATGAACCATCCGAGTACGACTACGGATTCGGCGGAGGTACCAGAGAAGAACGACTTGGGCCTGCCCCCCAAGCTCGGCCTGCGCAATCATCGCTGGCTGCCAATGGCGGAGTGGATTGTGCTCGCCCTTCTACTGGCGGCATTTGTCGGCGGTAGTTTCGTGCCAGGATGGCGAAACCTGAACAGCGAGTTCCCCAATTACTATCTGGCGGCTGCACTTTACCATCGCCACATTCCGCTCGACCGCATCTACGAGTGGACCTGGTTTCAACGCCAGAACGATCACTTGGGAGCACGGGTCGGCCTGGTGAGTTTTGCGCCCAACCCTCCCACCTTTATACTTTCGATGCTGCCATTCACGAACCTGCAGCCGCTCGCCGCCAAGCGTGCCTGGTTGGTCTTGAATTTGGGGTTTCTTGCTCTCGCCTTGTGGCTGTTGCATCGTGTGACATCATTAAGTTGGCGTCGGCTCGGCCTTTTATCGTTGTTGTGCGTCGTTCCCCTCCATATTGATTTCTTGTTCGGTCGCCACTATGTCCTAATTCTGCTGCTTCTCTGCGGCGCTTACTACGCTTCCTGCTTAGACCACCAAAGAACCTCTGGAGTTATGTTGGCCGCGGCGGCAGCACTGAAGTTGTTTCCTGCTCTTTTTTTGATTCTGTTTATCTGGAAGCGCAATTGGCGGGCAGTCGCTGGATTCGCGCTTGGCGCCATAGCATTTGCGGCAGTTTCCCTCTTCCTGTTCGGTATAGAAGTCCACCGGGTTTTTCTCTATGAAGTTCTGAGCCAAGCTTCGCGCGGGGATTGGCTTGGCCCTTACGTTCTTTCGCAGAATTCGTTCATCACTCTGTGGAGCCATTTATTCCTCATTGAGCCAGAATTAAATTTTTTCCCCTTGATCAACTCGCCCACCCTGTACGCGATTGCACAGGCGTCTACTGTCACCCTTCTGATTTTCTCCTTCCTGCTATCGGCCAGAGGGAATGAAGGACGGCGCGGGGCGGCAGTACAATGGGCAACTCTCATTCCTTTGCTTCTTCTGCTCTCCACAACAACGGGTGCCGATTATCCATGCCTGTTGATCTTTACCGTGATCGTCGGCATCGATGCGTTGGTCGCAGCTGGTAACCCGAGCAAAGCGCTCATTCTTTTGCTCTTGTATGTTGCTGCTTGCGCACCAGTGCCACAGAGGATCTCAAACTGGTTCCCATTGTCCCGTCTTATGGCCACGACAGGGATTTACCTACTCTTGCTGTCCGCGGCGGGCGTGAGCCGCAGGATACATTTCGGGCGACGGTGGCTGGCTGCTGGCGTGATGTCATTCATGGTTTTGACCTTCTACAATCTCCACACTGTTCAGAACCGGGCGGAAGACTTCAACAGGCGCCTGCCAAGTCCACCGAATGGATACCGAGCCGCCAATCCGGTGACGACAGCAGACGGAGTGGTTTTTACAGAAATGGAGCAGAAGAACTATGACGCAGTGAGGTTGGCAGATGGAGCGTTCCGCGACATTCCAGTGTGGGGTAATGTGCTGGCAGTGGCTGGTGCGGCAACCAGTCCGGCACTCTATTTAGAACTTACGCAGCGTCAATCAATCATCGTGCGGCTTCCGATGGATCGGCCGGGATCCGCCGCCGAAACCCTGACAGGAGGCCAGGAGCCTGCGCTCTCACCCAACGCCAAGTGGCTCGCCTTCATCCGGGAAGAACAAGGGAGAAACGCAGTGTGGCTGTCTGCGATCGATTCTAAGGATGGCCCACAGATGGTCTTGCCAAGCACTTACAATCCCATCGATGTGAGTGTCACGTCCGAAGGGGATGTGATCGCGGCGGTGGGCGACGTGAGCGATCCACATTTATTCCTCGTGAGGCATGAGACGCAAGCGCTGACCGCTCTGCCCGCGCTTCCGCATCCTGCGAGATATCCATCTATCTCCCCTGATGGCCAGCAACTGGCCTTCAGCCGGCGCGACCACGGCTCCTGGCATTTAGTTGTGCACGAACTCGCAACTGGGTACGAGCAGCAACTGACTCACGCGTCGTGCAACGCCATCTCGCCCTCATGGGAAAATGCTCGGACATTGCTGTATGCGACTGATTGCGGCCGGGGCGTCGGACTCAGCGCGGTTGCGCGGATAGTTCTGCCGCGGTGAGCAGATGTCGGAATCACTCATGACTGACTGCACTAAGCCTGCGCACAACGACACGATAGGCGATCGAACGCAGCGTTCTACTGGCCGCCCCTTACCGAAAATATTTGCCGTTTTCGGATACACAGTTTTCAGCCTGGTACTGCTTGCCGTCTTGCTGGAGCTCGCCTCATGGGCGATCTGGTCCGCATACCACGCGAAGCATCTCGAAGGCCCGGAGAATCAGGCTGCAAGTCCGGTCTATGCAGAGACTGCGTGGGCGCAGGAGTTTTGGCAAGAAGAACACATGCGACAAAAATCGCGACACGGCTATGTGCCATTCCTACTCTGGGGCGTGAGTAATTGGCATGGCAAGTATGTGAACAACGATTCCGACAAGACAGGAGTGTGGCGCAGAACGATCAATCCAGCACGAGACGAATGCCACAAGCGCCAGGTTACTGTTTGGAGCTTCGGCGGATCAACGATGTACGGAACCGGTGTGCCGGACTGGGCAACCTTACCATCGTACCTGTCGCATGACTTGAACACCGCCGGTTCAGATTGCGTAGTAGTGTCTAACTTCGGCGTCGAAGGCTACGTCAGTAACCAAGAGCTGATTCTTCTGACCGAGCAGCTCAAAGCGGGCGGCCATCCCGATATTGTAATTTTCTACGATGGACTCAATGATGCAGGCGCCGCGGGGCCGTCGTCGGGACCGCCCAAAGCACACTTCTCCATTGAAACGATCAAACCCCGGATTGAGGGCTCGATTTCAAGTCGCCTCGATTTCCTTCACGAGGCGTATACCTTCCGGTTGGCGGGAACGATCCGGGGATTCCTGTTCGGACGACACTCGTCTCGGTTTGTTCTTGACGAATTGCACACCAAGGGCGTCGCGGCACTGGACAACTACGAAGCGAACCTTAGCGTCGCGAAGGCGCTTGGCAAGGCCTACAACTTCCGAATCTATTGTTTCTGGCAGCCTTCACTTTATTACGGCAAAAAACCACTGGTTCCATTTGAAAGGCAGCTACCTGAAATTGCTACAAGGGATACGTGGTCATTGATCACAACCGCCGTTTATCAAGAAGCCGCAAGGCGCGCTGCCGCCAACGGCGGTTTCATTTTCCTCGGGGACATATTTGATTCCGTTCCGGACCCGCTTTACATCGACGAGGGCCATCTAGGACCTCGCGGTAATGAATTAGCAGCGCAAGCAGTGGCAAAGTACATCGAAGACCATCCTACGAACTGATTTCGCACTACGATCACGATTCGAAAATGAGCCAAAACTCCAAGCCTTCGGCGGGCCTGTTCCGCCATATCGCCGTTACGCCAGCGTCCTAAGCAAACCCGGAAACAGTTCAGCAGCCTTCGCGGGGTTGTTGCCGTAGCTCAGCTCATAAGCTGGAACTCCCTCCAGAACCCCAAGAACGCTCGAAGTTTGTTGTTGAAAACAATCGTCATCCCTAAACAGGATGTTCGCTGTAAATCGACGCGAAAGCTCCGCCGGCTCGATTGGTCTTAGCTGCGTTGTTAAACTACTTCCTCGGTTTAGGAATACCGAACAAATCGGACTAACTGGTTGTGCTTTGCTGGCCTGAAACGGACGCTTTGGCAAGTAATGAACGGTCAGTTCAGGGTAGGAGAACCGACGAGTCGAGGTTTGAAGTTCGGGAAGAAACTGAAGCGATTCAGGGCGGAAGATCGCCGGTAAGAGATCACCCCATACCCGCAATTTGCCGCCTTCGATCTCCGAGAATACTGCTTGGTCAGCATGAAACTCGAAACCGAGCTTCGCCGCAAGATAGCTCGCCGTCGTTTTACCGCTGTTGGGTGGGCCGAAGACCAGAAGCCCTTTTTCCCCAATGCCAACGCATGCCGCCGCCAGCGGTACCATACCCAGACTTCCTGCGCTCATGCAGAAGAGAGTGTCGAAAACAGACCGGCAGTGCAGCTTGGGTTCGCCCTCGATCAATCTTTCAGCGACAAAACCGATCCCCTCGCGCTTCTCCAGATCAACAGCCAAGAAACTTCTCCGTCCAATGTTAGCGAAACGAAGGCCATGATCCGAGAATGCCGCCAGGGCCACCCCTGCCTCGTCCGTCTGGTGATCTTCTTGGCTCACGATTCGCCATAGAAACTCCGGATGGCCAGGCGGGCACCCCTGGTGTCGCGCAAAAAATCCCAATGCACTCTCAAGCAGCATTAGGCAATTGGTTTCCAATCGCACGGTTTTTGCCATCACAAGCAAATCCATGCCATACGGTGTCGGCGTGTAGCGGTGCAGCAGATCCCTGCGCCTGTTGTCGGCGGGAATTTGCCAGCGTATTGCGGTGCCGTCCGAATACTTTGTGCTTTTGACTGACAGCTCCACTCGTCTCCTCCCGGTCCGCTGGTTCACCCGTCCATTACGATCAAAGCTGCTCAAAATGAATAGCCAGTTCCTCGGCCACATTCTGGGGCAGCCCACCATATCGGAGGAGGTAACACGGCCGTTTAGCCAATTCCTCGATAACTTCCGTCTGCCGAGCAGTCGCATCGGGCATCTCTGCGATCAGGTCTTCCTCAAGACGAGTGGCTGCCTCCTCCGCTGACATCGGGGTCAGGCAGAACCCCGGAGTCGCGCTTCGTTCCAGAAACACCAGCATTCGTGGTTCGCAACTTCTCACGCGCTCAAGGCCGAGTCCAAATTCTGGATCGAGTCGAAAGCTCGGTTCTCCGTTCTGGAGATCAGTCGGCTCTCGACCTTGCAACTCCCCGAAATACGCTCGAGCATCGGATCGTAATTTGAGAGTCGTGGCCAATCCCCAAGCCAACAGCTTGCCTTTTTGCCATGAACAGAACGTACGATCGTCCGCAAGAAACCCAAAACCCGCTTGCGCCAACGCTACCGCCAAAGTCGACTTTCCTGAGCGCCCTGGACCCACCAATAACAGTCCGTTCTGCTTTTTAGCTACGCACGAGCAGTGCAACTCAGCAACTCCAACAGAAGCGCCTACAATGGTGAGGAGAATCGGGAAAATAACCGTCTTCCAGTAGCTGAGATCAGCAGCCATTCCCGACGAAAATCGCCCGATGACGCGTCGTGTGCGAAGATCTGCCAGCATCGAACTTCCGGAGTCAAATCCCGCAAAGACGAGATGGTTGAGCCCTCTGACGTATGGCTTTGGCCAAGGTGGTTGCGTCGAATTGGCTGGATCCACCCAGAATCGGACAGAGAAGTCCGGGGAAACTTGCGATGCTTCGACTGGTAGAAAGCTCTCACGCGCTGCCTCGAGAAGAGCCTCGCAGTTGGTGGAAAAACTGCAGACGGCGCCGGCTGCGGTGTAATCTTCACAGAGTTGTGTCGCGGCGTCCTTGCAAAGAAAATCGCCAGTGCTCATAGCAGCGCAGACTTGTCGACCAGCTTCAGGCCCCCCGAGGTGCAAGTCGATTCGATGAAACCCTCAACACCCAAGCTATGCTTACGAATGTGGAGAAAAATGTTGTCAAGTTTTTGTCAATAACTTGTAAACATTTCTAAGCGGAGAAGGCACAGGGCGAGACCGACGACCAAACATGGCTTCAAACTTATTCTAATATCTGTCGCCGGCAATTTCGTTTCAAGCAAAGACAGGATTCAAAATACGGGCCCTGGCTCGCGTTTCGCTGATTCCCTCACGCGATTTAGCGTCACGCCGCCAGAGCCCGGATGTTGCAAATGCCTAACACTACTACTTAAAGTTGATCACGCCGAAGAGGCCGTTCGCATATCCGTTCGGGCCCGCGGTGAAGAACAGTTGATTGGGTTTGCCGTTCATTCCTCCGCCTTGGCCAAAGGCCAGCGACCAAAGTCCGCTGATGCTGAGCACTTTGTTGTTCGTACCCTTAAGCTGACTCATGAACTTTCCGGTCTTGGCATTGAACACATTGATGCGGCCGTCGCCCACGTTGCCCACCAGCAAGGCGTTGCTCGCCGAACCAAAGTTCTTCGGGGCCAACGCCACGCCCCAGGGTGCCTTGAGGTGGGCATCCTTGGTAAGGCGCTTGATCAGTTTCCCACTAGTGGTAAATATGTCCACAGCGCCCTTGCTGAAATTACTGTCCGAGAAGGTTACGTACAGTTTGCCATTGATGTTCTGAACGTTGTAAACGATCAAGCCGGTAAGCTTCGAGTCAGAGAAATGGCCCACCAGTTTGAATTTGCCATCATAGATGTCAACCTTATTGCCGAGATTGTCGGCGCCAAACAGGAAGTTGGCACCGTTGTTTACACCTATGGCAAGGCCCGTATACCAGGCATTTGCATTGACCACGACCACGGACGAGCTCGCGTTGACGGACGGATTCCAGCCGCTGATTGTGCCGGGCTCGAAGGTAGCAAAAATGAATGCGGCGGGTCCGGAGTTTCCCCCTTGTGACACTACGAAATCCTTAGTGCTGTTCGCGACCTGCCCCGTGACGCAATCCGGGACTGTGTTGCAAGCCGGAGGGACCGTGACTTGTCCCACCTTCACACCCTTACCATCATAGAAAGTGGAAACCCCGGTACCATTGTCGCTGATCCAAAACGGCCCCCCTGGGAAGAAAGACATTCCCCAGGCATTGACCAGAACCTTGTCCTGGTGCTTGGCCTTTCCTGCTTGGTTTGATACCAAATTGGTGATCGCGTATTGAGCGGAGACGGGGCTTGGAATCAACCCCACCAAGATCACGAGTGAGGCGAGTAATACGAGTGTGCGGCGTGACCGATTCTGAGACACCATAATTCTCCTCCTTTAATCATCTAGAGTTGACGGGAATGGCTGATGCGCTGGTATGTAGACTCGAGTGGGACCTTCCACTCATCCCGGATCGGAAAAATTCTCCGCGATCTGGCAAGCCCTTATGTCAAGGGAATGTCTCCAAATTGTAAAAACTTTCAGCAGGTGGGAGGCAGCAGAAGCATGATAAGGGCAAAATCTTGCATGCTCTGCTGGCTCAGAAGGTGCGTGTGGGAATGGAGGCCAGCGGACACGCCCGTTGGTTTTGAAAGGCTGCTCGGAGAGTTGCAGTCTGAGTCGTGGATCGGGGATGCCGCGGAGATCCGGACCAATCAGCGACAGGACTTAAGACAACCAACGGACTGGCCCACCGGTTTGAATGTTGGAACACGGCATGGTGGGACTGGACAATGTGAAGGATTCGTATATAGTTTGGTGGCTCGATTTCGGGGGTCTGCCTCCTCCTAGGGCATCTTTGCGGGAGGTGTGGATTTGGATAAAATGCCAGTTCTCTGACGGGGGGTGTTATGAAAGTGTTTGCCTTGGTGATGCGTGTTGCGGTGATCAGTCTGATTATTAGTCTCTTGGCTCGCGCTGCGGAAACACCTAACATTGCTTTCACGTTCAGCACTATCCATCTCAAGGGTGAGATGGCCACGCAGGTGGTGGGCGTCAATAATGCCGGCGTCATGGTGGGCACATGGGTGGATAGCGGTGGCGTGATTCACGGGTTGATGCTGAAAAGTGGTAAGGCCACGACGATCGAAGATCCCAAAGGCGTTGTCACGTACTGCAAGGGAGTTAATCTGTCCGGCGACATCGTCGGTTATTACCAAGATTCGAGTGGCGTGATTCACGGGTTCTTGCGTCGTGGGGGAAAGTTCTCGGATGTTGGGCCGGCGGGCGCGACTAGCTCCGTGGCGTTCGGCATTAATGATAAAGGGAATATCGCTGGCTTTTTCGTGGATGCGAAGAATGTCGCACATGGATTCGTGCGGAAGGGCAAGGAATACCAACAATTGGACGTGCCGGGGGCCAGACTAACGGAGGCAGTCGGGATCAATAACGCTGGTTTGGTAACGGTGCAAACGGAAAACGAACACGCTAACCATATAGATGGAGCCATATACGACGGCAGGACCTACACAATGATCGATGTTCCGGGGTCGATAAGCAGCTATCCGCAGGGCATCGATTCGGCAGGCGACGTGGTTTTCTCCTGGACGGACGCTGCGGGTAATTTTCATGGGGCGCTGCGTGTTGTCGGGGGTACCTTCTACAAGTTCGATGATCCGAAGGGAACCCGCGGAACCGATGCCGAGGGCATCAACGATCACCGTCTGGTGGTTGGACTTTTCCTGACCAGTCGCAATGGGTTGGCGGAGGGATTCAAGGCGGTCTACAAGTGATGGAGCGGCGAACGGGCCCCTGAGTCGGACCTGACGTTGAGCCGTGCCCAGCCGTAGTGCGGCTTTCCGTGAATCGAGTCCTCAGCACCTTTAGACGATGAAGTGCCATCCGCTCGAAGGCGATCGGGCGAACTTCGGCAGGTGAGATCACTTTCCCCGCATTTCGGGGCAGATCGTATCAAGAGAGGCCTTACTTGTTCGAAGATTGACTCTTCCGCGCCACGCCGGTTTGACATTCCTTTTTCGAACGCGTATCAATCTTCCGTATAATCCGATCTGCCCATTAAACGGCAGTCGTGACGAGTGATTGGGGTGCTGCCCGCGCCCTGAACCAATGGCATCAATACACCTGCACTCCGAGACTCTATTCTTATCTCGTGCATGCCCAAGCCCTTGCCATCCAACGCGCGCCCGAGTCAGCACCAGCAACTACTGGCGGACTTCGAAGGCTTTGCCCGGTCCCGACCCTCGGCAGAGGCGCTGATGCAACACATCTCGGACCGTTTACACGAGCAGTTGGTCCGCTACAACTGGGTGGGGTTTTACCTGATCGACAAGAAGGACCCGAAGGTTCTTGTTCTCGGCCCCTTCTCTGGTGCGGACACGCTGCACACGCGGATTCCGCTGAGCCAGGGATTGTGTGGAGCGGCGGCGACGACTGGCAGGACCATTGTGGTAAACGATGTGTCCGCCGACCCTCGATATCTCATGGGCTCGGAGCACACTAAATCAGAAGTCGTTGTGCCGGTGTTCGTCCAGAATCCTTGGGCGCAGAGCCTGCCGGTCCAGAGTCCACTTCTGAATCGTGTCGTCGCCGCGCTTACCATCAATAGTTATTTCAAGGACACCTTTGACCAAGAAGAGCGTGGGTTCGTGGAGAGATGCTCCGCGTTAGTGGGAAAGTACCTGTAGCTTTGGGCTTGCATCGGGCTTGCCACCTTCTATCACCTAGTGTGTTCTGACCCGTTACTCTATATGATTTCTTCAACTTCTTACCGGTCGACGCCTATGATCCGTTCTGATCGGTTTTGGCCCGTTCTGAACGTCGAACTATCACGTTCTTATCACGGCACGGTTTCAAACCTTCGAAAGAACCACTGACTCTTGCGTCAAATCGTAGGAATCTGAAACCGACAAAAGTTCTCGCAGCTTCGACACTCGGCTGCGGATTTACGAGAGAAGTCGCAGCATTTCAAAGTACAGCCAAATCAGAGTGACCATCAAGGAAAACCGCCGTACCACTCCATGTATTTTTGGGCACCAGCACGGCTCCACTTCTCGATAAGATCGAAATCAGTACGGTTGAGCGCGGCGACGACCACCACCACTACATTGAAGCCGAACCCGATCATGCCCGAGCCGTTGATGACGGAGAACCGAACGCCGAAGAATCCCAGCGCAAATTGGATCAGATAGAAGATGGCAATTCCGCCAGTTGCCGGCCAGTTACTTGAGTTGCTTCGTTCTGATCAGATCTGCCCGGTTGTGAACATAGAACTAAATACAGTTTTACCAAGCAAAGGTATCCTTTGTGTCGGCCCCCGACGACGGTAAGCTTTGCAACCTCGACCTCCGGTGAAGCTACTGGCATCGCGGAAAGAATCTGCGTCGATATGCCGACAGAAGACTGATCAGTCCGGTTTTCTTTCGGAGGAATTCTGGCTCGGGTGTTCCTGCTTCTGTTGGTTCTGGGGTTGGTCTTCCCGCTCTTGGCCCATCCCTGGGTTCCGGGAACCCTCGCCCCCGGGGCCGCTGTCAGGTGGCTCCCCCGGACCTATCTCACGCGGCTGCTCCGGACCTCGATCGCGTTCCACTCCAGTTGAAAATCCGGGCCTGATCAGTACATGGGGAGAGCCTTGCATTAATCCTGCGACTTCAACGAGACCCTCGAACACCTCGACCCTCGTACCGCGCTTGTTCACCTGCACGGAAAAACGCGTACCGCGGACTGTAATGACGGCGGTGGGGGTTCCCATTCGAAAGGAAGGATTATTTCCCAAGCGCTGTCGTACCTTTACCAGAATATTTCCGATAAAAAGCTCGAGTGAGTAGCCTTTTCCTTCATTGGGAGCCCTCAGCACGACATTACTATGAGCCTTCACTAGCACCTGTGAACCATCCTGCAAGTCCAGCAGAAGGCTCCCCTTGGTGGTTTCAATAATGCTTCCAGCATCTAGGGTTGCGCCCCGTTGGGCAGTTAGCAGTGAGCCCTGTGGAGAATGGAGTACGACCGTGCCTTTGACCTCGCTGATTTCCGCCGAGCCGATGGGGAGAACTGTCGGCTGAAGCGGTGCGGTTTGTGCCGCCGCGAGCCTAAGTACGACGACTGTCATCAAGGCAATACGAATACATTGGGAACCTGTCATACTCTCACCGCAAATGGAATCTCTTCGTTCGTTCTCGAAGGCAAGTAAATCTCGAATGTCATTCCCGTCCGTCCACGTTCAGCACGTACCGAACCAGCATGTTTCTCAGCAACGCGTTTTACGAACGCAAGACCAAGGCCCCAACCCGGCTTGCGATTCTCCCCGCTTTTTCCACGGTAATAAGCATCGAAAAGATGGGGGATATCTTCCTCCGAGATGGGCTCGCACTGATTCTGCACGGATATGACCACGCTCTCTTCGCGGCTGGAGCAACGAACTCTTATCTCACTGCCAGACTTACCGTACTTGATGGCATTGCTCACCAGGTTGAGGACAGCTCCACTGATCAAGGGAGCGTCTCCGACGGTAACGACCGCGGCACTCGTCTCCAAAGCTAGATGCATGTTCGCCGCGGTGGCCAATGGCCGCAGGATGTCGAAAACCTGACGGACGATGTCATGGAGCTCCAGTGCGTCGGCTCTGACCGGCTTCGCTCCGGCATCCAAGCGGAGAACGTCGAGATAACTATTGATGAGCGCCAGCAAGCGTTTCGACTCCCACAGGATGGTTTCGGCCGCACCTTCACAATCAGCCGAGCCAGGGTAGCGAATCATGAGGTCCGCAAAACCCTGGATCGAGGCCAACGGAGTTCGGAGTTCGTGCGTAATGAATGCCAATGTTTCGGCACGAGCCCGATCTCGTTCAACACGAGTTTGCAAGTTAGAGAGCGTTACGATGGTTCCTCCGCCTGGTGAAAGTCGAGTTGGAGGTAAGGGCACGACCCGAACTGAGTACAGCTGATCGCCAAGATAGACCTCTCCTTCCCGGCCAAGGCCGACGCTCACAAACGGCGCGTCGTCTTTTGAAATCCATCGCTCAGATAGTTGAGAGAGAGTCAGGCCAGAGGTCGTAGACGGGAGAACAGCCGCGAAGGCCTGATTGTTCAAGATGAGGCTGCCTCTTTGGTCGAAGATTGCGACCAGATCCTGCGTCGATTCCAGCAGAGTCTTATGCAGTTCATAAAGCGAACCGAGTTCTGTCTCAAGCGTCTCCAGCAAATCGAGCTTCCACGAAAGGTCAGCCTTCTTCAGAATAGCCGTCTGTTTCCCCTGCCTGGTTAGCCAAAAGCGCAGTTCCAGCAATTGCTGCGTCAGACTGCGCTCCACCACGACGAAATCCGCCGTGAACACCACCAAGGGTCCCATGATCACCGCTAACAGCATTGCTCCAGTGGGCAGGATCCGTGAAACCGACACGAATGTCAGAAACCCGATTGCATACACAGCAATGGCGAGCACCGCAAGCAGGCCAACCGTAGCCCAACTGTGCCATGTGCGAAACACGACCACGACGACGAGACAACTGAACGCTAACGCTACGGCACCAAACGCAGGCGGCACTTCGCGGATGGAACGCCCGGTCAGGATGGCATCGAGAATCTGGGCATGCAGTTCGATTCCCGGCGCCGGAATTTCCGTGGATAAAGGTGTATTCAAACGGTCGCTGATCTCGGTCGCGCCGAATCCGACCAGGACCGGGCGTCCGGCGAATCTTGCGGCTAGATTACCTCCATTGAGCACAGTGGAGGCTGAAATGGTTTCGAACGCATTACGACGGAAAGGAATACGGACCAAGATCGGCGCAGCCAAATTGACATTGACAGAATCGTCAGGGGAGGAAACGCCATATGAGTATAGAAATTCAGACGTTCGATACGGGTCGATTTGCCGCGCGACCTCTACGGCAAAAGCCAGCCGTTGGCCATCGATGGTCAGTTCGCTCGGCGGAAAGCGCCGACAAACACTGTCCGCGTCAAGAACAGCTTGGACGTGTCCTATTGCGACTGCAGCTCGTAAAAATTCCGGCAAGGGTTCTACCCAATGCGGCCCGTCAGCAAAGGCACCAATCTTGTCGACAATCACCACCCGCTCGCTTGCTTGCAGCGATGTCTGTAAACTTGCATCGGCCTCGGTTGACTGCGGCTCGGACAAGAGGATGTCGAGGCCAATCACGCGCGCTTCGGCCCGTGTGAGATTGTTTATCAATCGGCCGAGAACCTCACGCGACCAAGGCCAGCGACCGTACTGCCGCAGGCTCTCCTCGTCGATCAAGACCAGCACTGCTACGGATCGTTGCGGAAGAGGCGGAGCCAGACGAAAGAAAGTATCAGTCAGCCGCATCTCTGAATCACGAACCACTGGAATAAGTGAGAGGAGGGCAACCAGAACCAGGAGAAGCAGGGATAACGCAGCGCCCTTTACCCAAATGCTAAGGCGTGAATTTTTCCGCTTTATCACTCTTGTGCCGAACACTTCCCACCTCCGGCTCATTCCTCAATACATCCAGGAATTGTCTGCGAAGGCCGGTAGCTGCTAACAAGCTTATCCCGCGGACACGTCCGTGGGCTGTGATGGAAGTCACTTTGGACAATTTCGTACTTCGTACCGGCAACGATTTGCGGATCACACAAACAACATTGATTGTCCTTGATAACTCCGCCGGGCCACGACGGCGCAACTAACCATGAAAACTGGCTGGAGTGACAGCAAACGAGCATCGCTAACGGTGGAAGCAAGAGCTTCGGGGAAGGCGATCTGGTTAACCGTCCAGGCGAGCGGCCGACTTAGAACTCCAATGACGAAGCCAACGGTTCGGTTGATGTTCTGGACGGTTCCTGCCACGGAGAACTCCTCGCCAACGATTTCACTGCATCGCAAACGCGGGCGAACTAAATCCGGACTAATCTTTGTGCCCAGTAAATAACGCTATTCTGCGGCTATTCTTATTTCATATTTGTTGAGTTTGTAAGCCAAAGCGCTGCGGGATAGTCCCATCCGGCGCGCGGCTTCGGCCTGCGCCCCTCCGGTGGCCGAAAGTGTCTGGAGAATCAACTCTTTTTCAGTTCGCTCCAGCAGTTCCGTGAGATCAAACGGGACCGACGCGGACAATGTCGGGTGCTGGAGGGAATGTTCCCCCTCTTTGCCGTTCGTGGGCGTCGTTTCTGCACCGCGGACCACGGGAAGGTCCTCAATTCCAATCTCGAGACTGCTGGTCAGGATGTAAGCACGCTCGATCAGGTTCTTCAGTTCCCGCAGATTTCCGGGAAACAGATATTGCTGCAGATGCTCTAACGCTTGGGGGCTGATGTGTCGCGGAGGCATCTTGAGTTCGGTCGCAACCTGCCGGCAGAACATTTCGCTAAGGCCCGGAATGTCTGCACGTCGATCGCGCAGAGGTGGCAGGTGGATTGGCACCACGGCAAGACGATAGAAAAGGTCCTCCCGAAAAAGACCTTCGCGGACGCGCTGCTCGAGATTCCGATGGGTTGCGACCAGAACGCGGACGTCCACCTTGCGTGGACGAGTCGACCCAACTCGGAGCAGTTGACCGTCAGTCAGAATGCGCAACAGTTTGGCTTGCGCCGCAAGGGACATTTCTCCAGCTTCATCGAGGAACAATGTACCCTCATGCGCAGCCTCAAACAGTCCCTGGCGGCTACGATCTGCTCCCGTGAACGCGCCTTTTTCGTGGCCAAAGAGTTCGCTTTCGAGCAGAGTTTCGGTGAATGAGGCACAATTCACGGCCACAAACGGCTTGTGCGCTCTAGCGCTATTTCGCTGAATCGCCCTTGCCACCAGTTCCTTGCCCGTGCCAGTTTCTCCCGTGATCAAAACGGTGGCAGGCGTCGGCGCCACGCGAGCGATGCGGTCGCGAACGTCGCGTATGGCTTCGCTTTCGCCGTAGATTTCAGATTCTCCCTCCAGACGGACCACCCTATCCTTCAGCAGAACGTTCTCGCGCAGGAGCCGGGTACGTTCACACGCGCGACGCACGGTGGCGCGGACGACCTCCGGTTGGAATGGCTTGGTGAGAAAGTCAAAGGCGCCATGACGCATGCTTTCGACGGCCAGTTCGATACTGGCCACCGCCGTCAGAAAAACGACAGAAATCGTGTGGTCGATTTCCTGGGCCGACGCCATCACAGCCAAGCCTTCACCGTCAGGCATCTTCTGGTCGGTAACGACGACATCGAAATCGTTCGCTGCCAGGCTAAACTGCGCCTCTTGTACGCCCGTCGCCTCCCAGATCTCGTGTTGGTCCTGGCGGAGATTCGAGGCCAAGATACGCCGCATACTTGGTTCGTCGTCAACCAGAAGAATTCGTCCCATTTGTATCTATTCCCGTTTTGATGTTTCGCAATACTCTCACATGTAGCCAGAACCAGCGACGAACTCGCTGGTCAGCATGACTAATCTCGCAGCCTCAGCCGACGCGGTCCGGACATCGCGTTCCCCTTCCGGGCAGCTGTTTCGAGGCAGCGACACCAATCTCGTGTGCAATCGCGCCGGGCAAACGAACCCACCGCCCCAACCTTTCTTCATGAAGAAGCGTGCTCAGCCCATCCCCGCTCAAGCACGTTGTCGGCCAGACGGGTTTCCTTCCGTCGCACGCCTCTTACTAGCCGCAAAGCTCCACAGCATCGACGGCGAGCATGAGGATGTCCACACCTCCCCAAAGGCAAACATCGACTATCGGAGTCACATTTCTTGAAGGAGATCGTTCCCTTTACAGTGTACCCAGCTCTGGCTTTGTCTTCGGGAAGCCAGCGCACAGGGTCGTGTGATGCGGATCACAACTGTCAAGAATTCTTGCGGCTAAGTTCAGAATTTTGTACGGGAATCGTGCAGGGCCTGATTTAGCTCCGGCCGAAACATCTGGACAACGGAGCAAGTTTACCCACCCCGGTGATAAACGGCGCGGGGCTGAAAGGTGACTAACGTGCGACTTGAGACTTCTTGCACCTTGCGCACACTCAAAGAAACTGGTAACGATTGCAGTTCCAGCAGGGATTGCAGCTGATCTCAAATGGCAAAACCAAGTAAATGTTGCCTGATCCTCGAGGTCGTTGCGGGTGCACTTCTTTTCATTTGCTCAGCAACAGCTCAGATCTCTCCTGGCGCTCTTTCCCGTGCGCATCAATCTCTGAACGGCACCACTAACTGCACCACTTGCCACCGGCTGGGTGCAGGTGAAGCCAACTTCAAGTGTCTCGATTGTCATGCAGAGATCGCTACCCGCCTAATCAATCGAAAGGGACTGCACGCTACTTATCACCTCAACCCGGGCTCGAGCAAAGAGTGCGTCAGTTGCCACTCGGAGCACAACGGTGAGAACTTCCCCATCGTCAAGTGGGATGCGAAGACATTCGATCATAAGCAAACGGGATATATTCTCGAAGGGAAGCACGTGGGTTTGACCTGTGAAAAATGTCACTCAGCCGACAAAGTGTCTTCCTCTGAGCGCGCGACCATCAAGGTTAAAGACCTGAACCGGACGTTCCTCGGCGTTTCGCCGGCCTGCGTCACGTGCCACCAGGACGAACACAAAGGCCGGCTTGGGACAAATTGCCTGCAGTGCCATAACGATCAAGATTGGAAGACGATCAAGGTTGAACAATTCGATCATACGAAAACGCGCTATCCTCTTACTGGTTTCCATGCGAAGGTATCCTGTCAGAAATGCCACACGCCTGGACCTGACAACAAACCCCGCTACATCGGAATACCCTTCTCACTGTGTTCCGACTGTCATTCCGACCCTCACCGTGGAAGCTTCGCGCAAGGCTGCCAGACTTGTCATAACACCAACGGGTGGAAGAAGGTTTCTTCGGAGGCGGTCAGCGAGCGCTTCGACCACTCAAAGACGAAATACCCGCTGCTCGGAAAGCACATCACGGTCGACTGCATTCAGTGTCACGGCAGTGGGGATTTCAAAAAGCCGCTGGCTTTTCAGCAATGCATGAACTGCCACAAACCCGACCCACACAAGGGCCAATTCGCCGAGCGGCCTTCCGGCCCCGAGTGTTCCTCGTGTCATACCGTGGATGGATGGAAACCGTCGAAGTTCACAGTGAAGGACCATGCGACCTCTGCCTATCCGTTGCAAGGAGGACATGCGCGGGTGCAGTGTGATCAGTGCCACATTCCCAAGGGCAAAGATACTTTGTTCAAAGTCAAGTTCCAGCGCTGCACCGACTGCCACAGCGATCAGCATGCCGGGCAGTTCGCGGCGGCACCGTATCTCAACGCTTGCGACCAGTGCCACAATCTTGAAGGTTACAAGCCCTCTACCTTCACCCTGGCTCGCCACAAACAGACGCATTTCATCCTGACTGGAGGGCACATCGCGGTCCCATGCAGTGACTGCCACAAAGAGTCCGCGGAGTTCAAGCCAAGACCGGCCGTGATCTATCACTGGCAGGATCTTTCTTGCATCAGTTGCCATGCCGATCCGCACAAAGGCCAATTTAAGCAGCGCATGTTGCAGGTGCGAGCCAGCGGAAGCCCGATTGGTTGTGAAGCTTGTCACTCGACCAAGTCATGGAAAGAACTCTCCAGCTTCGATCACTCCAAGACTTCGTTTTCTCTGCTCGGGGCCCACCGCGCCACCGCTTGTATCGACTGCCACAAACCGCAGAACATGAGCACTAAACTGATCGACGCGGATTTCAAAACAGCTCCTACGAGCTGCGAAGAATGTCACCAGGATATTCATGGCCGGCAATTTGCCAAAGGTGAGAAAACCCCTTGTGCCGACTGTCACAACAGCGTCAAGTGGAAACCTTCCTTGTTCGATCACGACACCGGAACCGCTTTCTCTCTCAAAGGCGCGCATCGCAATGTGCGCTGCGAAGGCTGCCACAAACTAATGCACGTCACGGGTGACAAGACTGTCCTGTTCTATCGGCCCACCCCGAAAGACTGTGCCGCGTGCCACGGATCCAACATTCCGCCGAAGTCCGCGAACTGACCGCCCATCCTGGCTCAGGTTACGGACGTAATCAATCTTTTCCAGCAGTGATCGCAGACGATGAACAAATTTTTGTACAAGTCGAGTTTTTTGAACACTCTCTTGCTCTGCGTAAAAAATGCGGCAACTGCGACGAACTTACATTTCGCAACTATGCAAGCATTCCCTGGGACAGAAATTTGGACACGTCATGAAATGGCGTGATGAACACCGACTTGCGTAACTTTCCGCGACGCACACAACCATCTACTCTGACTGGGCGTCGAATTGCTTAAGTCGTCTTCAATTCATCTTCGTTTCTGTTTCTTGCGGCTTTCTGGTTTTCAAAAGTGGATGGGCATGTTGGGTTCAGGGACTCTGATCAATCTGATCGTGTCGTTGCTGCTGTTCGCCTCCGCAGTTCCCGGAGTCGCGCAGTGGCAGGCTTCTGCCAGCACGCGCAGCCCGCATGGCCCTTTGAATATCCCTTGCCAAAATTGCCACACCCTTAGTGGCTGGAAACCGATCCGCAACGTTCCGGAATTTGATCACAATCAGACACGATACCCGCTTCGCGGCATGCACCAGAACGTGGCTTGTACCCAGTGCCACATCAAGCCGGTCTTTACCAACGTGAGTCAAAAATGCGCCGACTGCCACGCCGACATTCATCAGCGCCAGTTTGGAGCCAATTGTGCACAGTGCCACTCGGTCAAGGGATGGCAAGTGGCAATACAACAAATCCAGCAGCACCAGAATCGCTTCCCGCTGCTCGGCGCACATGCCGCCTTGGAATGTGACTCCTGCCACAAAGGCGCAGCGACTGGGCAGTTCCAGGGGCTGGCAACGCAGTGCTACTCCTGCCATGCAACCGACTATCAGAACACCACCGGTCCCAGCCACGTGACCGCAAGCTTCCCTACTACGTGCGAACAGTGCCACGGCATGGACAATTGGTTTGGAGTGAAATTTGATCACTTGAAATTCACCGGGTTTGCGCTGACCGGAATGCACGCCACGCTCGGGTGCACGGCTTGCCACATCGGGGGAAAATTCAAAGGCACGCCTGCGGATTGTGTCGGCTGCCACTTGCCGGATTTCCGTCGCACCACGAACCCGAACCATGTGACTTTGAATCTTCCGCAGACCTGTCAGACTTGCCACACTACGAGCGCGTGGCAGCCTGCGACGTTCGATCACGGCCTGGTGGGATTTCCGCTGACGGGTGCACACGCCACCTTGCAATGCTCACAATGCCACATTAACGGAAACTTCAATCTGACCAATACAGACTGCGCCTCGTGCCACATGAAGGATTACAACGGCACGACCAATCCAAACCACAAAACGGCGGGCATCCCGACTACCTGTGCAACTTGCCACAACACGAACTCGTGGGCCAACGCCAGTTTCAACCATGCCAACACCGGGTTTCCGCTTACAGGGGCGCACGCCACTACGGCCTGCTCGCAGTGCCATGTCAACAGCAATTACCACCTCACCGATACATCCTGTGTGTCCTGCCATTTGAAGGATTACCAGGGCACTACTGATCCGAACCATGTGCAGGCCGGGATGCCTCAGACCTGTCAGGTTTGCCACAGCACCGTGAGCTGGGGAAATGCTAGTTTCAATCACGCCAGTACGGGCTTTGCTCTAACCGGAGCGCACACTACTCTGCCGTGCGCGCAATGCCACGTGAATGGGAACTACAAGCTGACTAGTGGCGCGTGCTCCACGTGTCACATGAAGGATTACAACAACACCACCGATCCCAATCACGCCCAGGCAGGATTTCCCACGACCTGCGACACCTGCCATAGCACGTCATCCTGGTCTGGCGCACAGTTTAACCACAGCAGTACCGGCTTTCCGTTGACCGGCGCCCATACCACGCTGCAATGTTCGCAGTGTCACATCAACGGAAACTACAAACTCACGAACACGGCTTGCGTTGCCTGTCACTTGACGGACTACAACAAAACTAACAACCCGAATCATGCGCAAGTAGGCTTCCCTCAGCAATGTGAAGTGTGCCACAACACGGCGGCGTGGATTCCCGCAACCTTCGATCACAGTAAAACGATTTTTCCCCTCACTGGTGCGCACAAGACCGTACCCTGCAACCAGTGCCACGTAAACAACAACTACATAAACGTTCCCACGGACTGTTACTCCTGCCACAAGAAGGACTACGACGGCACCACGGACCCGAACCATAAGGCGGCTGGATTCCCGACCACTTGTCAGATCTGCCACTCTACCAATTCATGGCAGGGCGCCGTATTTAACCACACCTGGTTCCCTATGAAGCATGGAGGAGCGAGTACGTGCAGCAACTGCCACACGAATCCATCGAACTACGCGATTTTCTCCTGCACGATTTGTCACGGGAAGACGCAAACCGACCAGCAGCACCAGGGTGTCTCTGGTTATGTCTATAACAGCCCGAACTGCTATCAGTGCCATCCCAATGGAAAGGGTGGCGGATAAGAGAGTTGGACACCTTTCGGCGGCAACTGGACGCCAGCGAGTGAACAGGCCATGAGGGCAGTACAGAAACGACTCGGAATGGTGATGCTGTTAGCGTCTTGTGCGAACGCGCAAAACAGAATTGGAGTTGTGCACGACGTTGCTACAGAAAAGCAGGGATCTGGCGTGCGAATTGAAGTAACGCTGAGTTTGCCAGCGAAAGCCTCGGTGCGGACCGTGAGTCATCCCGACCGAATCGTCTTGGAATTAGTCAGCGCCAAATGTGAAACCAAGCCGGGAAGCGTGAACATCAACTTCAATGGTGTACAGAAAGTGCGGACGGCGCAGTACAGCGACAACCCCCCGGTCGTCCGCATCGTGGTGGATCTTGACCAGCCCCATCAATACACCATGAGACAGGAAAAAACGCGGATCGTTTTGGATATCCATGCCACCGCGAAGCTGCGAACCGGTTCGTCTCAAGGCGCGCCGGGAGCGGGTGCCTCGGGAAAGGTGACCGGCATCTTCCGGCGTCACGGAAATCCACAAGCACAAGACGACAGCGATCTAACTGCTACGGTAGAGGAGCCCTCGCGAATGCAGACTTCTCCGGCTGTGTCGAACAGTGTTTCTCGGCTTGCGACCGTAGACTCTTCTGCATCACCTCAGTTCACTTCAACGCCGCAGCCCCCGCCGGCGATTGCATCTTCACCACCCCACGTGGAGCAGCCCGCATTTGATCCGGCTCAGGTTGTGCAGTCTTCGTCGCATGCGACGGACGATGGCAGTAGCGGCACCTCTAGGCAGACTGTCAGCACTCCGGTGGCAGCAACTTCCGAAAGCACGCAGGCAATCCTGACGGTTCGCGCGGCAGATCCCAGCTTGCGGACCGTTTTCAAAGTAAAGTACGTAGCCGAAGGCGTTGCCTACCTCGACGGGGGCCGCACTTCGGGCCTGACTGATGGCATGACGCTGGAGGTTCAGGAATCCGACCACGTTCCTCGCGAAGGCGTTGCCGTCGAGCCCGAGGATGCTGGAGTCGTCGCCGAACTGGTAGTAACCGCGGTCGCTGAAACTTCCGCTGTCACCGACATTCATGCGCCGAAGCGTTCGGTTAAGCCTGGCGATCTCGCTTATCTCTCTTCTGGGGACTCAGAGGCGCTGGTACAGCAGCGAGCTCTGAGCCCTACGCGAAAATACCCTGCCGTCATCACCTTCACGGAGGGCGATCCTCTCGACGAAGAAGTACGCGACGAAATACCGCGGCCGCCGATGCCCTCTGTGAACCGCGCGCGCGGTCGCATCGGCGTCGACTACTTGAGCACGATAAGCCACGGCACTTCTGCGATTACAAGCTCAGATGCGGGCATGATTTTCCGCGGAGACATCACCCGCATCAACGGAACTTATTGGAACTTGAGCGGCTACTGGCGCGGCCGATTCACATCGCAGGCGCCTGCAGGCCAGCAGACTTTGCAGGACTTAATCAACCGCACGTATCACCTCAGCATGACCTACGACAACCCGAATTCATCTCTGGTCGCGGGATTCGGGCGCCTGTATTTGCCATGGGCACCGAGCCTCAACACCATCGACGGCGGTTACTTCGGAAAGAGGCTCTCGAAGGGAACGACGCTTGGGATTTTCGGCGGTTCGACTCCCGATCCAACCTCATGGAATTACAGCCCAGGTCGTGTCATCTCCGGTGCCTTCATCAATTTTGATGGCGGCAGCTTCGATGGCGTCCACTACAGCAGCACGTCGGGCGCCGGAATCAGCATGGTGAACTGGCAGCAGGACCGTCCGTTCGTCTTCTTTGAGAACACCGTTTCTTACAAGCGATATCTGTCGATCTACGATTCCTTGCAGGCCGATAATCCGAGCGGCAACCCAGCCGTGCCAGCACCCGGTCCGGGTTTGAGCGTCAATTTTCTTACGGTGCGCGTTCAGCCACATCCTCGGCTGGAACTCGATTTCAACTACAACTATTTTCGGGACATTCCAACCTTCGACCCGACTCTGATTGGCACCGGACTGCTGGACAAGTATCTGTTCCAGGGCTTCAGCGTGGGCGGACGGGTTGAAGTGTGGAAGCAGATTTCCGTTTACACCGATGTAGGACGCAGCAACCGGACAGGCGACACGACCAGTTCGCTGAATCAGATGTACGGAATCACGTTTGGACGCCTGCCTTGGCTCGGCTTGCGGGCCGATGCGCATTATGCGCGATTCAACAGCTCATTTGGGAACGGTTCCTACCGCGCATTTTCGCTGTCGCGAAACTTTCTTGACGGTCTGCGGCTCGAGGTCCTGGCAGGAGATCAGAACTTTGCCTCTGCATTTACGAGTACCAACCAATACCGTTTTATCACCGGCAACGTCGAGAGCAATCTAGGGTCTCATTACTTTGTTCAGGGAGGCTACACCGCCAATCGCGGGCAGTTGAGCTATGACCAGTGGATGTTCACCATTGGCTACCGCTTTGATTCGAAGGAAAGGCGCCACGAATGACGGTGCGCACAAATCTCGCGATATTGCGCAGCGCGGCTGCGTTCGTGGCCCTGTGCGGGATTTGCTCTGCCGAGGGACCCGCAGCACCCAACAACCTCGATGATTTGTTGGCTCGCACCAATAATCAGGTAACCGGGTTTCTGGATCAGTTCTCGGAGGTGAAGTGCACAGAGCAGGTTGATCAGGAAAAAATAAGAAAAGATGGCAAAGCCGAGCTGAAAGAAGAATCCACCTACGACTATCTGGTAATCCTGACCAATCCCGGCGGTGAGTTGACTCTGGCCGAGTCACGCCTGCCGGTGCACGAAGCCAAACAGGATAAGAAAAACAGACCGTTGCTCGTGAGCAATGGGTTCGCAACCCTGTTTCTGGTCTTTCATCCTTATTATGCGCAGAGTTTCAAGTTTGCCCTGCTTCCGGATGAAACGCTCGATGGGCGGCGGGTCTCCAAAATCAGCTTTGAGCACATTCCCGGGACCCGATCTCCCGCAGCCCTGGCCTTGCGCGGCCGTGAATACCCGCTGGAACTCTCCGGCACAGCTTGGATTGACACGAAAACCGGCGCGATCGCGAAGATTGTGGCCGGAATTGCGAACACCATGGAGGACGTCGGTCTCAAGTCCCTGCAATCGGAAGTGACATTCGCGCCAGATCCTTTTCACGACCTGAAAGAGCCCCACTGGTTCCCGGTCGTGGCCATCGTCGAGGTGGAGACGCCACGCCAACGCTGGCGAAACACCCATCGCTTTACGGACTACAAACGATTCTCAGTAACCACGGAGGAGCAAGTCTCAAGCAAATGAGTGCCAACGCCGCAATCGCAACTGCCGCCATATCCGTTCCAACTAAAGACCGCCGTCACGATGGCCTTCTCGTGTCGGGCTACGTGGTCGCCATTGTCCTGATCACCGCTCTGGCGATCTACGGTTTCAGCTACTACACCCTCGCCTCCGCCGGTCGCCCGTTTTCCCCGAAGCATGCCATGCTGAAGCCCAGCGGCGCGATTGGATTAAAGCTTGGCTTCCTCGGCTTTGGCATGTTCCTGGTCATATTCCTCTATCCGCTGCGCAAACGCTGGAAATGGCTCTCCCAGCAGGGGATCTCCCGGCACTGGCTGGACTTCCATGTTCTGCTCGGACTAGCCGCGCCGTTTGTCATCGCGTTCCATGCCTCGTTCAAGTTCGGCGGATTCGCCGGTATCGCGTTCTGGATCATGCTGGCCGTCTCGCTTAGCGGGATCATCGGACGCTACTTGTACTCGCAGATTCCCCGCAGCCTGAACGCGGCGGAATTGTCGATGAAAGAGCTCCAGGAAGTCCAGGCTCGGCTGGCGCAGCAACTTCAGGACCAGAAACTTTTGCCTCAGGCTGACCTGCAGTCGCTAATGCGTTTGCCCAGTCCGGAACGCGTAAAGAAGTTGCCGATCGCTGTGGCCTTGGTTTACATGGTGGTCCTCGACGTGGCTCGCTGCTTCCGTATCGCCAAGCTCAGGCGCCGTACGTTGCTATTCACCGAAAAACTGCAAGCTCTGGGGGGTCTTTTACCGACTCGACATCCAGATCTTGAAAGGGCGATCTCCCATGCGAGAGAGGAAGCAGCCCTCGCCAAGCGCGTTCTATTTCTTTCGCGCTCACAACAGGTTTTCCATCTGTGGCACGTGATCCATAAGCCGTTCAGTTACTCGTTTGCAGTCCTCGCCCTGATCCATATTGTCACAGTAATAATGATGGGCTACTTCTAGGGAAAACAGCATGGACAACCTCATCACATTCGTGATCGCTACAGTGGTCACTCTGATCTTCGTCCGCGGCTATTTGAGCAAGCTCAAGAAGAGAGAGGAACAAGCACGCGAAGCTGCCGAGAAGGGGAAAGTGTTTTCTGAAGGACCAAAGGCTCAGCATCCGCATATCGATACCACATACTGCATCGGCTGCCAGACTTGCACCACGGTTTGTCCCGAGGGCGATGTACTGGCCATGCTGGGAGGCAAGGCAGTTATCGTGAACGGCTACAAATGTATCGGCCATAGTCTATGCGCCGAGGCCTGTCCTGTCGGAGCGATCACGATGGTGATGGCTAGCCCGAGTATGAGCGCAGACATGCCGCGCCTGACGCGGGAGTACGAGACCAGTATCCAGAATCTGTTCATCGTCGGAGAACTTGGAGGTCTGGCTTTGATCAAGAACGCTGTGAACCAGGGTCGCGACTGCATCGATACGATTGTCAATCGGATGAAAGCCAGGACGAGCGGAAATCGCTCGGAAATTTACGACGCACTCATTGTTGGAGCCGGACCCGCAGGCATCAGTGCCTCGCTGCGCGCCATCGAGAACAAGCTAAACTACATTACCATTGAGCGCGACGAAATAGGCGGAACAGTGGCAAAGTACCCACGCCAGAAACTGGTGATGACTAGCCCTGTGGAATTCCCCATGTACGGCAAGTTCAAGAAGACGGAGCTCTCCAAAGAAAATCTGCTTGCCTTTTGGGACATGATTCTGAATCGCGCCGATTTTAATGTCTGTACGAGCGCGAAGGTGGAAGACATAAAGAAAGGAGAGGATGGCATCTTCACGGTGACGACCGCAACGAACCTATACCGCGCCCACGCGGTAGTCCTGGCACTCGGCCGTGCCGGCGAACCGCGGAAGCTCGGGGTGAAAGGAGAAGAGTTGCCAAAAGTGATGTACCGACTGATCGAAGCTGACCACTACGTGAACAAGAACATTCTCGTCGTGGGGGGCGGGGATAGTGCGATCGAAGCCGCGATGGGTCTGGCGAATCAAAGCGGCAACAAAGTCACACTCTCTTATCGGCAAGAACGCTTCAGTCGCATCAAGGAAAGGAATGCAAAGCGCATTGAAGACTGTATGCGTACAGGAAAGGTCAAAGTCTTATTTAAGTCGAATCCGGTGGAATTCAAACAAGATGCCGTCATTCTTACCGTCAACGGCACCTCGCTGGAAGTCCCCAATGACTTCGTCTGGATCTTCGCCGGTGGCACTCCGCCCAATGACTTCCTCAGGAAAATTGGCATCGAGTTTGGAATGCGCGACATGACTCTAGCGGCAAGCACCGAGGCAAAGGAAGCAGCTCTTTCAAAAATAAAGTTCGCTCAAGCCGCTCTGTCCACTGGGTGACATGTGGCCATCTGGATTTTTGGATGACGAAAACCGACCGCTTGCCAAGAATGCTTACTTCAAATCGCATGGACTTCCGATGTTGATCCATGGCTGTTAGCGCAACTAACTCGAACCGCCGTGTACGGACCCGTACGCACGATGGTGTGGCAGGGGTCGGCGGGTGACTGCCGCCCCTATGGCGATCAAACGGCGTGTTGGAAATAACGACGAGGATTCTGGACAGTCGGTCATTTCAGACTACAAAGTCTGATCCGTGTACTGACATCTCGTTATCGAGCGAAATCGTCAGACTTGCTATTTTCCGGGAGAACGAAAGAAATCCGCCAAGCTGTGCCGGAAGCGCCCTTTGCGAGTTTCCCGAATCGTAGGTACGAATTGTCTTTTCTAGACCTGCGACGGAGCTTCTGAAACCGTTGCGTTTATCCGAGGTTTTCCCTGACATCCGATCGGCCATACCATCCAGCACGTCAGCGAGATGTTTGTCGAATTTTTGTTGCGCGGCTGCCACCGGCGCGGGCAGTTCAAAACCGGGGATCGGGATCCGGTATCTCCACAAAGCAACTCGCGTTATGAAAAGCATCCGCAACCGCGGCTGCCAGCGCAGGATCTGACTGCGCAAAGCAAGATCCTGCCGACGCGAAGGGCCAGTTTCTAATAGCACTGCATCGGCGAGCGCTCTGACTTCGTCAAAATTGCTGTTAATCGTCTCGCGCAGTGAAAAGGTGCGTTCGGCGGCAACTCTCAGATCTTTCGAAAGTGGCTCTCGTGCGAATTGGGCCAATAATCGCAGGGTGGAAATGAATGTCCCCGTCATCTCCGCAGCCACGGGTGTACTCCAAAGCTGATCAAATGCAAGCCACATCATGCATAGTCCGAGGCCAACCCCAGCGACTCGGTCCCTTGCCGCAGCAAGCGATGTCTGCCTCGCGAACTCCTGCAGGTTGATGAGGCAGAAGACCACAACGATCTGAAATCCGAAATATGACAATCGCGGACTTGATGTCATGAACCAAGAGGCGAGCGCTATGACAAATATGAAGAAAATAGTGAATCCAGCAATCGAATCGAGGTGCGGCAGAATGAACATCTCCGAGCCTATCCCGA
>Ga0210409_10000056_pt1 | contig 253334 bp, 233 predicted proteins | sample IncBWH17MmetaG_FD_161649 | JGI IMG/M metagenome (GOLD analysis project Ga0210409, IMG submission 161649) | Forest soil microbial communities from Barre Woods Harvard Forest LTER site, Petersham, Massachusetts, United States - Inc-BW-H-17-M | ecosystem: Environmental > Terrestrial > Soil >...
GCGATCGCGGCGTCTGAAAAACGAATCATGGTCGGAAGTACCGTGACCGAATAGATGGTTGGTGGAACCAGAATCCACCGCTGGATTCACGAAGCGAGCCTTGGTCGAGATGAAAAAGGATTCCGGTTTAAGAGAGAAGAAAACGAGTCATTCGAGACTCGCGAACTATACGTGTCCCTTGACAGAGCCGACAACGTCATAGAGGGTGGCCCGGCCTTTCGCATCCGTACTTTCCACGATTGACCTCGCCCCGCCGCCGATGATACCACTCGGGTAATTCATCCTGCAGTTGTTTTGTCTTGCTTGTGGTTTTGCCTTTGTCTTTGATTTTGTCGTGGTATTTGAATTTGCCCTTGAATTGGCGGGTGCCCCAGTCTTCGCCGTTTTTGCGAAGGCTGGGTGCCTTTGACGTTGCCGTTACTTGAGCTCTTGAATTTTTTGTCATGCCCACGGGACTCGAACGCCGCTACGGTCAGCGCCACCTCCACTTCATCACCTGCAGTTGTTACCGCCGCCTCCCTCTTCTCCGCTCCGTCCGCGCGCGAAACCTCTTCATCAAGATTCTGGTAGAAGTGCGAGCCCAATATCACTTCGCGCTCGTCGGACTGGTGGTCATGCCCGAGCATTTCCACCTGCTCATGAGTGAACCCGGGACCGGCACGCCCTCCAAGGTGATGCAAATCCTGAAGCAACGCGTCTCCAGAACTCTTCGCCAGAAACGCTGCAAGCGGACTTCCCCCGCACAATTGCGCCTGTGGCGTGAATCGCCTAACGATGGCCTGCGCAGCTTCTGGCAGAGCCGCTTCTACGACTTCAACGTCTGGAGCCGCAAAAAGAGAATCGAGAAGCTGCACTACATGCACATGAATCCAGTCAAACGCGGACTGGTGGCCCACCCCAAGGACTGGCGATGGAGCAGCTATGCCTCCTACCAACGGCGCCCCGATGCGTTGATTCAAGTTGATTTCGTGGATTGAATTCTGACCACGGAATAAGACCCAAGAGAGAGTCAAAACCTCCCACCCTTCCAAACTTCGAAGGGTAGGGCACCCTGAACTTCAAACCAACTTCAAGTCAACTGCAGGAGACTACTTCGCTGCGATCAGCGCTTGCGCGGTGCGTTCAATAGCGGGAGTGAGGGATCACAATGGCCAGGCCACCCGTCCGCCCGCAGGGCAAAGGAATAACTGCGCGGTCCGCGCCGTCAGCCGGCCAGTCCAACAGGCCCCACCTGCCGGTTCTGCAAGCAATAGAGAACCAGTTCGACGCGGCTGGAGATGCCCAATTTATCGAAGATCCTGAACAGGTAATTTCGGACGGTGTGTTCGCTCAAATTGAGCTGGCGAGAAATTTCGCGATTCGTCAGCCCCTCGGCCACCAGTCGAACAACATCCTCCTCGCGCTTCGAAAGCAAACTCATGCCACGAGCATCCTGTATGTGCAGCGGCATGGACGTGCTCAATGCATCGAGCAAAAAGCCAAGTTGCTGGCTATTGGCCCACACCTGGCCCTGATGGACGGCATGAATGCACTTGCAAAGGATTTCGAGCGGCTCGTCACGAAAGATCACGCCTTGCGCTCCGAACCGAAATGCGTCAATCACCAACTCACGGTCCCGGGAATCAAGCAGCATGATCGCGCGCGTCCGCGTGCGAGCGGCGCGGAGTTCACGCAGGACGTGATAGCCCTCGAGCGGCCCCTGCTGCAATTGCGCGCTGATTACCGCCACATCCGGTTGAAGTTCTTTCAGGAGCGTGAGAGCGTGCAGAGAATCCACGGCGCTGGCCACGACGGCCACGCGATACCGTCGCGGCCTCAAAGCGCTCGCGACGAGTTGGCAGTTCATCTGATTCGCTTCCGCGATCAGAATATTTACAAGACTCCGGGAAGCCAGCCCCTTCTGCATCATGCGCCTTCGCCAGCAACGGGAGTCTGGAAGGGTGCGGGAATTTTAGACGTGTCCTCCATTCGATCGCGTGGACTGAGAATAACCCGACAGCTCAATTCCCAGAAAAAAGAGAAACGAAGCCAACCCGAGAGACGTGTGAGTTAGAGTGAACACTCGCACCCTTTGCCCACCGCGCAAAGGGATGCGGCACCCACAACTTCAAATTCCAGGAAAAGCAAATGCTAGGCTGCCCCCCCCGCCTTCGGGACACCGACCTTTGTCGGGTCGGTCCTTTCGCCGGAGAAGGAAAGGCGAATGAAATGTTATAAGTTAGTACCCGGGGGGAGGGGGGCCTTTTGTATCGATTAGAAAAACTTAAGTGGTTGAAGGGAGAGGGGTTAGGGCGATTTCTATTAATCGGTGTACCGATTAGAATTTCCAGGACGGGAGGGCGAAACCGATTAGCCAATGAGAGCGTTGCCGGGTTGGAGTAACCAATCATGTCGCGCCGATGGTATCATGGTAGTTACTACTTTGTCAAGGAAAAACAAGTCGCGGCGGATGTGCGGGTTGAAGATGCCAAGTCTTAAAATCTGGGAGCGCCTAGTTCGACGTCGCCAAGGGTTTCGCCACCCGCCATGACCGGTCTTCCTCCAGGTGAATTCTCTCTCACTTCACCTGGGACAAAAATGCCCGGTCAGGTCAATCAGTTCGTCGCAGGGTAGCAAACAAAATTGAACTTAGCCGTTCCAGGGCTCGCCAGCGTTACCGTCACGCCGGACGGTGAGCTTGAGACATCGTAAGTCAGGAACGCAGGTGCAGGGGATGTCCCCGAGGGCGAGACAACGCAGTTCGGAGCAAAGAGATATGGGGCCGCGAATGTGTAGATTCCACTCGTTGCACCGGAGATCGAGATTGAACCGGCACTGATCCCGGAACTGCCAGCCAGGGCGATAGTCCCGGTGCCATTTGGTTCTATCAGGGTTTGGTTCGCCGTGAGTGCACCGGGCACAATGTTGTCGCTGTATGGTCCGTTGTAGGTGGTCAGTTGCGGCCCTCCTACCCCATTTCCACTAATCCAAGACGAGCCGTCCGTCGGATAGTTGTTGGTTGGAACTGGCCAACAACATTCGTCCGTGGATTGAGTATAGGAAAGGCCTGCGGTGGTGATTTGTCCAATACATCCCTTTCTTGGCGTGAAGCAGCGGCCCTCGGTCGTATACATGATGTATCCCTTCGCCCCTTGGACAGATGCGGCGAGGGTAACCGTGATGGTCTGATTTCCGCTTGTGGTTTGGAACTGGGTACAAGCGGGGGCACTCCATCCTCCATTCCACCCCACGGCGTTCACACACAGAGTTCCAGACTCAACGGGGAAAGTCCCTCCTTGGCTGATCGTGACGCTGCTAATGATCGGCTGCGCTAAGCCAACAGCGAACTCATTTGTGTTCGACTGAGTTCCGGCCGTGACGGACATAGGCTGAGCGCTTACGTTCACATATTGACCGCCGCCAGTAGGCAGGACGTATGAGGAAGGCAACGAGATGCTCACGGGAGCATTACCTGTAATAAAGGGGGGCGTTCCGCCAGTGTCTACGGACAGGCCAGTAGGGCCAGCGTAGACAATTTGAGGAGTGTTTCCGCCATACGGGAAATATTCCCAGGTAGCCATGAGGGGCTGGGGGGATGAATCCTGCAAAAAGTTTGCGAGGTATAACGGAGGCTGCACGGAGCTGTTCACATTCTGCGTTGCTAAGAGCGGCATGAGCCCACCCTGCGCGTAGGCGTCGGACATTTGAAATTCCGAATTGGCGTTCCCACCTTGTATCAGGACGTAGGCGGTGCGGGTGTTAAAGGACACGTAGTCTTGGGACACCGAGGCTACGGCCAAATTGGGGTCCCCACAGAAGTATTCTTGGGGGGTCCACGACTTATCCACTTCGATATCGCTGGGGCCCCCAATTATCGTTACCTTCTGCATTTGAAAGAAGTAAGCGCCGGTGCGTACGATTAAGCCAATACCAGAGTAGTCTATTCCTCCAACCCCCGTCCCGATGTTTAGGTTATTGAGCTGTCCTCCTTGGCCGCCCCCATCCCAAATCATGACGTACGCCTGGTTGCCTCCGCCCGCTAGTTCGACTCCGTCAACATATGGAGTCCCGCCATAAATGTAGAAGCAGGGAGAGACGTGGCAAAAAATGATGGGAGTAGACTTCTGCGAAAACGCCATCGCGCTTGCGGCGGTCGAGGGCCCTGTCCACTGAGTCGGTGCCTGAATCGTCTCGCTGGCCTCAATAAAGCCGCTGTGGATCACGCTCGTTCCCACAAGCATGTTCGTGTATGAGTTAATCCGAAAGTACGCGCTGGGCTCGGTGGGCGGGGGGATGAACACGGCCTCGCGGTGGCCCGCAGCGAACTTGGCTGCCGCACGGAACGCTGGCCCGTCGTCGAACAGGGCTTTCGTGTCGTTCGTTGAGTTGGAAGCAGCATCCGTAACCACGAGCGAAGTTGTCCCGGCACCACTGAAAATGGTCGTCGAGAGGTAGTCAGCGGTGGGCGAAGTGTTCGTGCAAAGTGAGTCGATCCAATAGGCGGGCATCGTAGGAAACGTTGTGAGCGTTGTTCCCCAATCAGTAAAAGTAGTAGAGGAGGGCAGACCCTCTACGTAGGGGAGGCTAATGCCAATCAGGTGGTAGGAGCCGTCGCCGGGGCGCTCGGCGCAAATCCCATAGAGCCAGGTTCCCCGTTGACCCGTCCAAGTGAGTTGGTTTCCCGTCCAATAAACTAGTGTCCCGCCTTTCGAAGCCATGGTGCCCGAAAGAGCTAGGTTGTTGAACACGAAGGTTGTGGGGTTCGTCACCCTCGACACCTGAATCCATTGATCCAGCGCTGCAAGATTCGAGCCGTGAATGTGGGCGAGCGTCCCCGGCAAAAGATTACAGGGCGCGGACGTGACGACCGTAAGCGTCGAGCCGGAGAGTGACTCTGAGGATACGGGGCAACTGTTCTCCCCGAGCGTGGCTGGTCCCGTGTTGATCGTCGTCGGAGTGCTCACCGGTGAGAACCCTCCTGCGTTGTCCGCTGCGATGATCTTGTAACTGTAGCTGGAGAGGCCTGCGGTGGGCGCGAGTACAGCGTTGGGGACAGTTTCTGTAACAGAGTCTCCGGTGGTGACGGTTGGCGGTCCTGGTTGCGACAGGGCGGCTGTCGGTCCACAGGCCCAGAGAGTAAGCCCGTCCCCGTTTTGGAAACCGGGGTCGGAAGCCAGAGTTAGGGTCGTCAAGCCCGAGGCGCAGGTTGCTGTTGTGGTGGGTACGCTGATAACGGCTCGGGCCCCAAAACTTGTAACGGCAATCCATTGGCTCACGTTATTAGCGGGGGAAACAGCCCCAACTGTAATTGTTGCTGATGCTGACCGCGTGCCGTCAGCAAGCGATGTCGCAGTAATTGTCACGGTCGGGGGATTGGGGATGATGCCCGCTGGGGAAGCATAGATGGCGGTTTGCGAAGTGGATCCGATGATGGAGCCGCACGCGGGGGCGCACGCAGCGCCCGATTGCGTTAAGGCCCAGGTAACGCCCTCGTTCTGACTGTCATTCTGTACGGCGGCAGTGAACGGTTGGGTCTGCGAAAGAGGAACAGACGCCGAGATCGGCACAAGCGAGACGGAGATCGCCGAAGGCGCTTGAGCGCTCACCGTGATTTGCGCCGAACCCGATTTCGTGCTGTCGGCAAGAGAGGTCGCAGTGAGGACGACAGCAGAACCTTGGGGCACATTCGCGGGGGCATGATAGGTGGCGGTCGTCGCCCCTGTTGAAACCATCCCACAAGCAGCGTTGCAGGAGATGCCGGACTGCGTTAAGGTCCAAGTGACACCTTTATTTTGACGGTCGTTCTGTACCGACACGTTGAATTGGGCAGTTTGCGAGACGGGCACTGAGGCTGAGGACGGCGTTATGGATACGACGACTGATTCTGGGGTGGCCGCTGTCGTAGTTGAGCCGCACGCGACCAAGCTTCCAAGCAACCCCAAAATCAGGGCCAAGCCAGCCCTTGGAATCCACGTTACGTCTGCAACGACGAGAGTGGGGATGACCAATCGAGCTGACTTCATCTTGCCTCCGCATGGAGCAATATTTGATTCGCCATTTTTCTTTGTGGCGGATCGATGCTTCACATCGAAGGCATGTTTCATTCCAATCGCTGCGTTGCGGGAGGATAGAGGAAATGCCTTATTTTGGTTCAGATAACGGAGACCGAAACGAAGATAGTGATCTCATTTGTGCTGGTTTGGACCTTCCGACGAAGACATCATCCCAAAATGGAGTCGCGTTACTCATGGCCCGGAACGATGCACTAGAAAGGACAATCTTGTAGCTGCTAATAGACATCCCGGACAGGTGGGGTAGCTTCGGGGTGGGCGCCTAGGGGCTCACTTTAAGTGCATCTCAAAAGCGTTTCCCAACAAACCATAAGCCCGGCACTGAAATTGGAGGCCGTGGTCTCAGAGGCATTACCAGAGAACTGTCTGAAAATGACCGCCTTATAGTTTTCCATGTATACCACAATAGATCGACAACGTCTGCGCGCCTCCGATCCAGCCTTTCAAGGAGCCCGAGGAGCAATTCTCGATATCCGTCATACCATTCCGGCGGAATCCGATTCCCCGCTTCCTCGAGTACCGCGATGTCAAACTCTGTCTCAAGGCGTTCAATCCAGGGCTCAAAATTCCCGAATCTTCTCACGGAGCTGTAAACCAACTCATACAGCCCGAGACACCGAATTGGATAATCCGGAAAATTCCAGTGAACTCCATTAAAGCAGTGTCCTTGATCAATCATAACTGCGCGGTAAGTCGTACTCCCCTCGTCTCGGATAAAAATCGCTTGCCGGTCGTCGGTATTGTATGTCCATTTGTCAAAAACCAGCATTCCGGGGACATCCAATACATTCTCGATCCAGCTCGAGTCGGCTCTTGCACGTACGTCAAGTACCTGCGTCACATCAACCTTCTCTAGATGTCTGCTGTCCATTGGCAGACGAGACCCGAAACATAGTCCTGGATGAAGGGGGGTGCGTCCACGCGAACACTGAACGCACATGTCTTCATACCGATTAATGAGTGACTCCGGCACCTCGACTACCACGGGGTCACCAACAGGGAGGCCCATCTTCCTCGCAAGAATACTTCCAAGCAGGTCATTGGCAAGTATCCTTTTCCCTTGCGGATTGTTTTGGAATTTCACGACATAGTATTCGCCGTCTGAGCACCGCAGCAATTGGGACTGCGAGCCCCCAGGCATGCGTCGGACGTAGTCAACAGCAATGATTCTCCCGGGACCAGCGGCGGGATTGGCTGATCTACAGCGAACTCCTGCAGTATCGGGCGCTGTCGAGACGGCAATCGTGTTCTCGACGGCTGGAAAAATCGCTTGATGACAAACTCGTGCTGGTTTTGGCATTTGAGTACCCCGGCTGGAAGGGGGACGCAATGCCCTACTTGCGCGAATTTTCTGAAAAGCTCGAACTTGAACTTCTGATCCCGGGTAGATTGCTCTAGATCCGATGATTCATATCTACTCTACGCTCTTACCCACTCTCGGCCCTCGGTCGTCCGATTGAGCAAGCCTTCGCAGGGCCATAGATCGCACAATTCTAGTTAGTGATTTTGCAAGAATTTGATAAAAAATTTCTTGGCACTTTCTGCATGACACGGTTAGGCGTGTTCTGTGGCCAGTGCGAGGGCCACCACAGCTGGGGCACATGGAAGCGACCACTGACCCAGACTGTCTGGTTGGGAGCGCTGAAATGCCTTTTGGCACTGGTTTTGGTGTTTGAGTTTTCTTAGCCGAGGCCGACTGTTTGCATACATGGAAGGCATTCATGGACATTTTGGCGCCTCGGTAGAGGGAAAAGTATCGTAGCGTGTAGGCCATTTTTAAGACCTTGTCTATTCGCATTACTACGGAACTATAACGGCTAGAACCAAGTACGTACATGGGAGGGTCTCTGCGGGTGTACCCAACGGCCGCGCCTTCCCATGTATCTACGGCGCGAGACGTTTGACGTGAAAGAGACGGCTTCCCGGATAGCACCTTCCAATCCAGAAGGGGAAAGACCATGAGCAGAAATTTTGACATTTTGCAGAGAGCCGAAGGCCATCCCGCGGGCATCCACACGCCACCGGCACCGCCGCCACACAGGAACGGGCATTCGGAGCTAGACGGCCGCCGCTCGGTGGTAAACAGCGAAGTGATGAAGTTGATTCAGCGGGTTTTCATTCTACCCGGAGCAAACAAAGCTCCTGGTGCGGTTGGTTTCTGCGGAGTGTATGCCGGCGACGGGTGCAGTTGGGTGTGCGCTCATGCCGGAGAAATGCTGGCGGATCATGGCGGAGGCTCGGTTTGCATTGTGGATGCGAATCTGCACTCGCCCTCGATGCACGACTACTTCAAATTCGACAACGGTCCGGGATTCGCCGACGCCGTAAAAGAATCAAGGCCCATGCACGAATACGCGCGTCGCGCCGCGGGCAGCAATCTATGGCTGATCACCGCGGGAACCATCGGGCGTGAACCAAACGGTTCTCTGAGCCCGGCACGGCTGAGGGCTCGCGTCGGCGAGCTGCGCGGAGATTTCGACCATCTGCTGATTGATACGCCGCCGTTGCATTCCTTTGGCGATGCCGTGCTGCTCGGCCAGTTGACCGACGGAGTGATTCTGGTGGTGGGCTCCAACTCTACGCGGCGCGAGCCGGCGCGAATCGCCAAACAAAGTTTAGCAGCAGCCAGGATTCCTTTGCTCGGGGCAGTCCTCAATAAGAGGACATTCCCCATTCCGGAGGCGCTGTACAGGAAACTGTAGAGCCGGAACAGGTATCTGCGCCGAGCCCATTCACTGAGGCTCACCTGAAAGCATAGCGCCTGCAAACGATATCAGCGGGATCGGCAGTGCCCGCGAAAAGACCGAGTAGCTTGCGCAAGGTCCCCTTGGGACTCAGAGGGCGGAGCTACGCACGGGTGGAACGAACCGCATGCGATTAGAATCCCGCGGGCGTCCCGCGACCTTGCAGGCCGGGCCTGGTTCCAATTACAAAAAAGAAAGAGTAGGGTCTACTAATGCAAACCCTCTCCGTTGCGCAAGCTACTCGGCACCTTTATACGGCACGGCATTTTGACGGCGTATTTGCAGGTCGCGTCCCCAAGTGGGGCGCGCGCATCTGCAAGATTGCGCTCGTGCTGTCGCTGGAACTCACTCTGGCGGCGCTCTCTTATGCGACTGCTGTCTTTGCCCTCGCGGAAGCACGGGGGCCGGCATGGCCGCAAGAGGTCCTTCGCTCGACCTTCGGCCTGCTGATTCTGTTCCGGCTCGCGGGCATTGCCAGCGCACGTCTTTATCGGCGGTCGCTGCGTTACGCATGCCTCGCAGACCAGATCTCCATCACAAAAGCAGCCACGGCCAGCAGCGTAGTGTTTTTCGCCTTTGTTTCCTGGCAATTTCCGCGCCTGCACGTTCCCCTCGCGGTATTTGCCATGGACTGGGCATTTCTCCAATTGCTGTGGGGCGGCTTGCACTTCGGGTATCGAGTGGTAAGGACGCAGCAGGCATCCTGGTGGCCCTCCGGAAGGCGGGTAGTGATTGTCGGCGCGGGAGAAGCCGGATTGGCGCTCATCAAAGAGCTGGCCCATGACACGGCGTCTCGCTGCCGCCCCGTCGCTTTTGTGGATGATGATCCAGACAAATTTGGACGTGTGATTCACGGAGTGCCTGTCGCCGGCCAGATTGCGGAGTTGGCCAGCATTGCCGGTGCGTTGCGCGCCGAGGAAATCATCATCTGTATTCCCAGCGCCACTCCGAGGCAGTTGCGCGCCATCCTGGAAGTCTGCCGCGCCATCTCGATTCCCGTGCGTTTGCTCCCGTCGCTTGCGGAGTTGGTGGGAGGTGAAGCCTCGCTCCGGGATTTGCGGCGCCCGCGAATTGAAGACCTGTTGCAACGCCAGGAATTTCGTGTGGATGTGGAGGAAACCCGGCAGATCGTGGGCGGCAAAGTGGTACTTGTCACCGGCGCGGGAGGAAGCATCGGCTCGGAGCTTTGCCGGCAGATAGCTGCCGCTGGTCCACGAAAGCTGCTGCTTCTGGACAAATCAGAGAACAGCCTTTTCTATGCCAACTTAGCCGCCGTCGAAATGTTGGGCACGGCGAACGTAAAACCATTTCTTACGGACCTGGTGTACAAGGACCGCGTGCGCGAAACCATTCGCGAGCACCGCCCGGAAATTATTTTTCATGCGGCGGCTCACAAGCATGTGGGCCTGCTTGAACTGCACCCGGATGAAGCGATCCGCAACAACGTAGTTGGATGCCGCAATCTGGCGGAGGCCGCCCGCGAATGTGGCGTGGCCCGCTTCGTGAATATCTCCACGGACAAGGCCGTCAACCCCTGCAACTACATGGGCCTTTCCAAGCGGCTGACGGAAATGTGTATTCAGGAGTTTGCCCGCGCCGGTACGACGCGGTTCATGAACGTGCGCTTTGGAAACGTGGCCGGCAGCACCGGAAGCGTGCTGCGCCTTTTCCAGGAACAGATTGAGAAAGGTGCGCCCGTGCGCGTCACCGATCCTCGAGCCATGCGCTATTTCATGTCCATTCCGGAGGCCGTGCACCTGATCCTGCACGCAGCGGCCCTGGGCCGGGGTGGCGAAACCTTCGTACTGGAGATGGGTCAGCCTCTGAATATCTACGAACTGGCAAAAACAATGGCGCTTTTCGCCGGCTTCCGGCCGCACCAGGATGTTCCCATTGAATTCACGGGGCTGAACGCAGGTGAAAAAATCACCGAGGACCTTTGGGAAGATTGGGAGCGTCCGATTCCCACGCTATCTCCGCGCATTCTGATGATCCGCGAGCAGCACCCGGATTCGCAAGGGATACTGGACCGAGTTCGCAGAATGGAAGCTTACCTGCAGCGCGAAGATCGCGCCGGCTTGCTCCAGTATCTGCGGGATTTCGCCCCTAACTTGCAAGGCGGACAAAACGCAAAAGAGCAAGTGCATGCGGGCCTGCTCGAAGTGACGTCGTCATCTGGCGCGGAGGCCCTGTGAATATCCCTCTTTGCCGCCCCGACATCACAGAACGCGAAATCGAATACGTCACTCGCGCGCTTCGATCCGGCCAACTGAGCCTTGGTCCACGGCTGGCGCAATTCGAGGAGCGATTTGCCGCTTACATCGGTGCGCGCTACGCGGTGGCAACGAACAGCGGCACATCAGCGCTGCATCTATGCGTGAAGGCGCTGGGTATCGAAGCGGGAGACGAAGTGCTGACGACGTCATTCAGCTTCGTAGCCTCGGCGAATTGTCTCCTCTACGAACGCGCGATCCCAACGTTTGTGGATATCCATCCGGCGACGCTGAATATCGATCCGATGGAACTTCAGCAATGGATCGAGCGCCATTGCAGTTGGGAAAGGGTTCAAAAGCGCCTCATTGACAGAAGCACCGGGCGCAGGGTGAAGGCAATCCTGCCCGTGCATGTTTTTGGGCTGCCCTGCGACATGACGCCGATTCTCGGCATTGCCAACAGATTTAACCTTCGCGTGATCGAGGATGCTTGTGAAGCCGTCGGTGCGGAATACTATGGCCGGCGCGTCGGTACGTTTGGCGATGCCGCGGCGTTCGCCTTCTATCCCAACAAACAAATAACCACGGGCGAGGGCGGTATGGTGGTGACGAACGACGAGCGAGTTGCCGACCTCTGCCGAAGCTTGCGAAACCAAGGGCGCGATCCGGATTGCGAATGGCTGTCGCACACGAGATTGGGGTACAACTACCGGCTGAGCGACTTGCACTGCGCCCTGGGCCTTGCGCAGTTGGAGAGAATTGATGAACTGCTGGCAGCCCGCGCCCGGGTGGCCGCGGCCTACACGCGTGCGTTAATGAGTGTGCCACAGCTTGTTCTGCCGCATTCTTCGCCCGAGCTGATTCGAAGCTGGTTCGTGTACCCGATTCAATTGGCCGGCCCGGCAAGTGCCAACACGCGAGATCGATTGATGCAGCAGCTTCGCCGCCGCGGCATTGCCTGCCAGGCCTATTTCCCGGCCATCCACGAGCAGCCCTACTACCGCGAATCGGCTCCCGCAGCGCGCGTATCGCTGCCCCACACGGAGGCCGCGTCTTCACGTTGCCTGGCCTTGCCGTTCTATGGCTCGATGACCGAGCAAGAAATCCTCGCAGTCTGCAGCGCCGTCCGTGAAATCTTGACGGAAGCAAGCTCAACGCCCGATCAGCGTTTGCACCAGGCCGCGCTCGCGGCCCACGCCGGAAACTAGCGTCTCAAATTTTCGTGTCTTCCACTAACCAGGTCCGTGCTTCGCGGCTGGCCGGCCCGCTTCCAATTCCAGCGGCCGTGCCGGCTTTTCTGGATGCGCCCGTCTGCCCGCTCTGCGGGCATTCCGAAACGGAGAAGGCATTCAGCGACAACGGGTGCGTGCTGTACGTTTGCAAAGTCTGCGACCTGTTCTTCGTGCATCCGTACCCGGCACGCTCCTCTCAGCATCAGCGCGTATCGTCCGGGACCAACGGGCAAATCGAATTGCTCGACCTCCGTCGGCGATACCAGGGCGAACGCCTATTCTACGACCGTCATTTCGGTCTTATCGCTGAGGAGATTTCTGGAGCTTCGTCGCTGCTCGATGTGGGATGCGGGACCGGCAACCTGCTCGAACGACTGGAGGCGCAAGCGAACCTCCATCGCGCCGGAATTGAGCTGAACGCCCAGGCCGCCAGGTTCGCGCGCCGCACCGCGGGTTGCGCAGTCTGGGAGATGCCCTTCGAGGCCTACCATGGCGGCCGGCAGTTCGACGTCATCACACTGATAAACGTCCTTTCGCATATCCCTACATTTGAAGGTCTTTTCGCATCCCTGCGAACCGCTCTTCTCCCCGGCGGGAAAGTGATCATCCGTACCAGTGAAATGAGCCGGAATGTCAGCCGCTGGAACCAGATCCACTGGGGAATTCCCGACGATCTGCATTTCCTGGGGCTGGGAACGCTCGACTACCTCTGCAAGAAGTATGGGTTTGTCGTGACCCGTCGCGTGCGCACGCCGTTTGAATTGGAACTCTTCTGTCGCTCGCGTTGGGAACAAATGGGCCGCAGCAAGCTTCAAAATATAGTGAAGAAGCTAGCGACCCGCGTTCCGCTCGCGCTCCCAGCGCTGAAATCACTCTATTCCGCCGTGCTGGGCCGGCGGCTGTTCGTTTCCTTCATCGTGCTGATGGCATTGCCGTCGAACGGCGACGCCGATAGGCCGGGAGCATCGGCTTCACCGGGGCCTCGAGCAGGATTTGATGAGGAGAACGCCAGAACATGAGCCGGCAATGGATGGCCTCGGGACCACGCCCGCCGTTTATCGTGCGGGCGCTTCGCAGGGAGCCGCATATCTACAGCGCTATCTGCAAAGCAAGACTGTGTTATTCCCGCCGGATTGCCGGTGCGGAGGCGCAGCGCCTGTTCCGGCAAAACCGGCAACTGTTTGCCATGAACGCGTTTGAGGCTCGGCAGGTCGAATGCCTTTGGACACGCGGCTACGCCCTGGTGGCGGATTTCATTCCCCGTCGCGTCACCGAGCAAATTTATTGGCAGGCGGACGCGCTGTTTCGTGACCTGAAAATTGACCTCAAGCGTGCATATTCCGTTCAAACGCACGAACGCGCGACGTTGGAGGGGCTGAGCTACGAACAGATTGCCTCCACCGAGAAAATGATCGCCTTGTGCGATCCTCTGATTCAATTGCCCGAGCTAATCGAGATTGCCTTTCACGAGAGCATCCTGAAAATTGCCGCAAATTTTCTTGGCTCCGTTCCGCCGCTGTACCGCGTCACGCTGGTCCGCGACTTCCCTCACAATCCCCCGCTGCACTCCAGCAATTTTCACAAGGACAACGACGAATCCGACTCGTTGCAGATTTTCATTTACCTGGTGGATATTGATGACACCTGTGGCCCGCTGGTCTACATCCCCCGGTCCAATCGGTATGACGTTTGCTCCTGCCGCCCGCGCCTCTCGCGTGACCTTGGCATCGCAGCCAACGACGGGCGCCTGAGCGATGAAGAAGTCGAACGCATCTACCCGCGTGAAGAGTGGGTCACATTGCGGACGGGGCGAGGAAGCCTGGCGGCGATCCACGGAAATGGAATCCACAAGGGGCCAGCGTGGAAGGACCCTGGAAATCCGGGAAATAAGCCGCGCACGGCCATCAAACTCGACTTGCACGGCTACAAGGCCGGAGTCGTGCGCGACTCTCACGAGAACACTATGCGTCACGCCGACTTCGATCGCTTGAGCGAACTTCAGCGACTCTTCGCTCACGCCACGCTTGTCGAAGTGCCGGAGCGGGTCTTGGCCCACTCCGTCTGAACTGGGCACGATATTCCAATGCACCTCAGCTACACCGCTTCCCGAGCCGCAGTGCTTCTGGCGAAGCGTCCCATCCTGTTCGGCCGTGTCCTGCTGGCCAAATTGAACACGGCGCGCCGATTGCCGTCGCTGCCGGCGCGAAAACGAGTGCGCGGTGTAGTGTTCGAGTACGATCTGGCGCGCTACCGTGGAACGGCTCCGATGTACTTTGGCTCATACGCACCCCTGGTCACCGAGGCGATGAAGCGGTACCTGCGGCCTGGCAGCGTTTTCATCGATGTGGGAGCAAATATCGGCTATTTGTCGGCACTGGCCGCGGGGTTGGTGGGCAAACGGGGGCAGGTGCATTGCTTCGAACCTGTGCCGGCATACTTCGAGCGGCTGGAAAACCTCGCCAAGCTCAATCCCCATCATTCCATTCACCCGAATTGCTGCGCCGCGGGGGATGCTTCCGGGATCTGCACGATTTACGTCACTCGCGAAGCCGGACAGAACACCATGGTCCCCTCGTATCAGCCGGCATTCGAAATTAATTCGACCATGGAAGTTCCGGTCAGGCGCCTCGACACATACATTGAACGGCAGGGCATTGACCGCATCGGGTTGATCAAGATTGATGCCGAAGGGTTCGAATTCCCCGCGCTGAAGGGCATGCAAGGTTATTTCGAGCGTTCGCCGCACCGCCCGGCGATCATTTGCGAAATCGCTCCCCGCGCATACCCGCTGATGGGCAGCAGCCTCAGTGACTTCGCAAGTTACATGGAGCAATACGGCTACACGGCGCGCGACCTCATCGATTGCGCGACTCCTGTGGATCTCACTTCCATTGTGCATGTGGACGACGTGCTGTTCCTCGCGGGTGAGCGAACTTAGATGCAAACGTCCCTGCCGATTCCGGGGCCAGACACCGGCCGCCCATTTTCTTCCCCCTGGGCGCTGTTGGTGCTGGCCTCGGCCACACTTGGGTTTCTTTTATTCTCATTCGATTCTCCGCTGCGTGTGCTTCTCGCTCTTGCAGGGCTGGTTTGTGTCGGCGTGCTCCTCATGTATCCGGAACTGGCGCTGGCGCTCTACGTGGTGGTGGGCGACGTGAAAGGTGACCCCCGAGTCGGTTCGCTCGTGCCAGTGGACCTGACCGTTGCCCTGGGAGTGATTCTTGTCGCTGGAATTGGGTTCAATTTTCTCCGCAAGATACGCATCGTCACGATGCCGCCTGTATATTTCCTGTTCCTTGCGCTCCTGGTCTGGATGGCTGTCAGTCTCAGCTACACACCCGTTCTCGATGCCGGAATTGAAAAGCTCGCGCGCTTTCTCACCGTCACCGGAATTGTCATTGTGGCCCCCTTTTTCGTTCTGGGCACGCCGGAGACGATGAAACGCTTTCTACTTGGCTTTGGCATTGCGGGTTTCGGCATATGCGCGTATTCGCTGGGCAGCCTGGGAGGCGATGAACGGCTGGTCACGCCCAGCAGCAATACCATCGGCCTTGGGCATATCGCCTGCGCCGTGATCGTGCTGATCTGGTTCGGGCTGGTGGTGCGCTGCTCGTTTCCCAGGAGAATGTTCACGTACGCACTGCTGCTAGTGCCTGCAGTCGCTCTGCTTGGCTCTGGTTCACGCGGGCCGGCCATCGCACTCGCTGTGGTTATCTTGGCCAGTCTCTTTTATTACCGCTGGCTGGTGATTGACGTTTGCTGCGTGGCAGCAGCCGGGCTGGTTGCGTATCCGTTCCTCCACATACCGGCCTCTTCCATCGAATATCTGGGCAGTCTGGTCCGGAGCCGCAGCGCCACGGCGCTCCTGAGTTTTCGAGGTGAATTGTTCGACTACGGCTGGCAATTGCTCCAGCAACATCCGTTGATTGGGGCCGGCCTGCAAGGCTACCGGTACTATTCACCGAACGCGGGAATTTACAACTGGCCGCACAATATTTTCCTGGAAGTTGGCTGTGAGCTCGGCATCCCGGCAGCTTTGGTTGTGCTGGCGATTTTTGTCACCGCAGTTCGCGATGCAGTCATGCAATTGAAAGACGGACCCTCTCCCGTTGCCACGCTTTCTCGAGTAGCCGTGGCTCTCCTGGTGATCGGCATTATCAATGCCACGAACACCGGTGACATTAACTCTGACCGCTCGACGTGGCTCTTTGTCAGCCTGGTATTCACCGTCAGCGGTTACCGCGGCAAATCAACAGCGGCAGAGCGATCCCAAGTGGTGCCCATGCGAGCTATGCCGGCATGAGCGAGCAAGCTACGGCTAGAGCCCCTGTTCAAGCGCCGCCAATCACCCACGACTTTCCCGTGGTGGCTGCGACCGCGCAGCATTTTCCAGTTGTGGCAGCGAACTGTGCCTCGCCGATTACCATCTGCCATTTCTCGACCGCCCACCTGGAACTGAAGAGCCGCACGTTTCATCGCCAATTTCTGCCGCTGGCCGCTTTTGGATTTAACGTTCGCTACGTCAGCCCGGCAGGATGGACTGGTCCCCAGAATGGCATCAACTTTATTCCGCTTGCTCGCGGCAAAAACCGTCTGCGCCGCATGATTGCGTATCCTTCCTTGCTACGCCACCTCCGAGCACAGAAGGCAGACATCTGTCACTTTCAGGATCCGGAACTTCTGCCACTTGCCTTCGCGCTGAAGCTGATCTATGGCCAGCGAGTGATTTACGACGCGTACGAAGATTTCCCGTCAGTCGCAGCCAGCCATCGCCGAATCCCGCGTTTCCTGCGTCCGCTTGCCTCCAAATTTGTGGCCGTCGCTGAGTGGTGCGCGGCACACTGTTTCGATGGCGTGATGACCGCCGATCCATTCACCATGCGGCGGTTCGCAGAGGGCGGCAGGAGCCGGAAACTTGTCTTCCATAACTTTCCCAACCTTCAATTCTTCCCACTTCCGCGTCCAAATCGCAGTGCGACTTTCGATTTTGTCTACAGAGGCGGAATCTCCGAACGCGCTGGCGCTTACCTGCTGCTTGACGCTCTCCGCATGTTCGCCGATCAGGGGCGCTCCGCCAACCTGCTCCTTCTAGGATATTTCGATTGTGCGGCGGACCATTTGGCGCTTCTCAATCGCATCCAGAGCTTCGGACTGGAATCCCGCGTCACCGTGAAGGGCAAGCTTCCGCACGAAGAAATGGCCAATGCGCTGGCTACGTGTCGCATCGGCATCAGTCCTTTGCAAGACACGCCCAAATTCCGACTCAATCTCCCGGTGAAGGTCTTCGAATATTGGGCCTGCGGGATGCCGGTGATCGCCTCCGATTTGCCGCCGATTCGCCCTTATTTCCGCGGGGTGGGGGCGGGCCTGCTATTTCCAGCCGGCGACGCGGTGGCCTTGTCGCGCGCGATGGCCTGGATGCTCGACCATCCCGAGCAAGCTGCACTTATGGGCAGACGCGGGCGCGCTGCCGTCGATGCACGGCTCAACAATGAGAATGAAGTCCGAAGGCTGCGTGAATTCTGCCAGCGCATCGTGGCAGCGGATTGAAATCCACCACCTGGGACCACGCTCCAGATGTTTGAGCCATTTATCCGAGCTAATCTGCCTCGCTGGCAATCCATCTACGACCTGGCCCCGGCGCCGGCCCGGCACGTGCTCACATCGGCTCGAGGCTGGCTGCTTTCCCGGATGCGATACAGAAGGGAGACGTTTGAGTTCCTCGAGCGGCTGCGCAAGAACGAATTGTGGACTGCGCCCGAAGTTGCCGAGTATCAGCTGCAGGGTTTGCGCGCCATCATCTCCCATGCGCGCCGGACCGTTCCCCACTATGCTTCCTACCCTTCGGTCGAAATTGAATCCGTTGAAGACCTTCGCAGTTTTCCTGTGATTGCCCGCGAAACGGTGCGTGAAAATCGTGAGAGTTTTTTCTCGCAAGCAGTCCCGCGGCACCGTCGGGTGCGGACAGGGACCACTGGAACTACCGGCGCAAATCTTACCGTGGCCTATACCGAACAGTTGGCGCGGGAGAATTGGGCTTTCCTGCTGCGTCAATGGGCCTGGGCGGGAATTCCGCCGCGCCATCCACGCGTCACACTCTTCGGCGCCCGCGTCGTACCCTCGAAACGAACTGCCCCTCCCTTCTGGACCTACAACATTTCAGAACGGCAGACGCTGATGAGCATTTTTCACCTTTCGGCGGATACCGCGCCAGCCTATCTCAACTTTCTCCGCCGCCGGCAAGGAGTGATTCTCGAAGGATTTCCGTCAGTGTTGAGCCTGCTGGCGGATTTCATGCTCGTTCGCCGCGAACGAATTCCGATGCGGGCGGTTTTCAGCACCGGCGAACCGCTGTTCCCTGCTGCACGGGCAAAAATTGAGGAGGCATTTCAGACACGCGTCTTCGATAGCTATGGAATGACGGAATATTGCGGGCTGATCCAGGAGTGCGAGTTTGGCCGTATGCATCTCGCCCCTGAATATGGCTACCTCGAGATACTCGACGACTATAACCAGCCGGTGGCGCCAGGCGAGGAAGGCTATTTTGTCTGGACCGGATTCTTGAACCACGCAATGCCCCTGATTCGCTACCGGATTGGCGACCGCGGCCGGTGGCACACTGGCTCGGAGTGCGCCTGCCGCCGCGCATTCCCGCAGGTGGTCCCGACCATCACGCGCGACAGCGACATTCTGCGAGCAATGGACGGGCGGTTGTTTTCTCCGCGCGCGCTGAATCAACTATTGAAGCAAGCCTCTTCCTTGCGCTTCTGCCAATTCATTCACGACCGGCCGGAGCGAGTCGTGGTTCGGGCCGTGGCAAGCAACGGCTATGCCACCGAGGAACTGATGCAGATTCGCGCCGGTTTGCAGGATTTGCTCGGCTTGAACATGAAAGTGATCGCCGAGCTCGCGCCTGCGCCGATTTCGCGGCCGGGCGGAAAAATCCCGCTGATCTTGAACCAGGTGACGTCATGAGCGGAATCCGGCTGATCGTCAACGCCGACGATTTCGGAATGAGCCGGGGGATAACCGATGGAGTCCTGCTGGCGCATCGTTACGGTTTCCTGACCAGCGCCTCGTTGATGGTCAACATGCCTGCTTCCAACTACGCAGTGGCGCAGACAGGGCATGCGCCGCGCCTTGGCGTTGGAATTCACCTGAATATTTGCCAGGGCCGGCCGGCAATGCCGTCATCCGAGGTGCCCACGCTTGTAAATGCGTCGGGGGAGTTTTATCCCGCTCCAGCCGCGATCAGGCGCCTGTGGAAATGGCAGGTCTCGCCTGGCGAGCTGGAGGCAGAATTTCGCGCGCAAATTCGCTGGATGAAGGATCGCGGCATTCACCCCACGCATGCGGATTCCCATCACCACCTGCATTTGTACCCGGCAGCCATTCTTCCGTTTGCGCGCGCTTTGCAGGCAGAGCAGATTCGCTGCGCCCGGGCATCGCGTTGCAGCCAGTGGCCAGAAGGCCATTCACGCGGAGGCCCGCACGAAGGCTCGCTGGCGCGCCGGTTGTTAGTCCAGGCGTATCGAAGCTGTGTGCAGGCTACTCTCTTGCGGCGCTTCCAGTCTCCTGAGAGCCGTATCTCGTTTCATAGCCGGGACCGCCACAATTTCACCGTTCTCGGACAAAGATGGTTAGCCGCATTTGCAAACCTTCCGCCTGGAATATTTGAACTCGCCTGCCATCCCGGTTTCTTCGAAAAAGGGGTTTCCGAGTGCGATCCGATCCACCTGCAACGCGAAGAAGAGCTGCACTGGCTGACCAGCCGCGATTTCCGCAAGGCCATCGACCGCAGCGGCATTCAACTGATCTCCTACGCAGACCTCGTCTGCGAAAATGCCACGATGCGAGTAGCCCAGCACGCCGCCGCCACGTGAAGGTGATACAGCAAACATGGTGACAGTCTTCTGCGTTTGTCTCGCCGTGGTCGTCTACGTCTACTTCGGCTATCCCCTGCTGTTGCGCATGGGGGCTTTCGGGGCACGCCGCGAATTCGCCACGGGGAAAGAACAGCCGCTGATCAGCGTCCTGGTTGCCGCGCACAACGAGGAACCAACCATCGAAACAAAACTCAAGAATCTGCTGGCTTGCGACTATCCCCGTGAGCGCATGGAAATTCTCATCGGCAGCGACGGCTCATCCGACCGCACCGAAGAGATTGTCCGACCCTATGCGGCCGAAGGAGTAGGCCTGATTTCGTTTCCAAGACAGCAGGGAAAGAGCGCCATGCAAAACGGGCTGGTCGCAGCCTCATCCGGCGCGATTCTGGTTTTCACCGATGCCGACTGCTTTTTCGCGCCCGGGGCCATCCCTCGCCTCGTCGCAGCGTTCGCCGATCCGAGCGTCGGTCTTGTCACGGGTCGGCCGCTCTATGAAAACGAAAGCGAGAGCCGCATTTGCGCGAACGAGAGCTTGTACCTGCGATATGAAACATGGCTGCGTGAACAGGAAAGCGCGCGCGGCCTCCTGGCCATGGCTTCCGGCTCGCTCTTTGCCATGCGTCGTTCGTTGTGGAAGCGGCTGGACGCAAATGTCGGCGACGACTTTGTCCTGCCATTGAGAGTCATCGAAGCCGGGTATAAAAATATTCTCGATCCGCACGTTATCGCCGCCACCCGCCTCGAACAATGCGAATCGGATTCCCTGCTGGCGCTCAAAATCCGTATCATTAGTAAGGATTTCAAGGCTCTGTTGACCCTTCGCGAACTTCTCAATCCCCTGCGCTATGGTGCGGTGGCGATGGGTCTCTGTTCGCACAAACTCCTGCGATGGCTCATTCCCCACTTCCTGCTCACCCTATTGGTGGCGAATTTCTTTCTCCTGGCCAATCCTCTCTTTCGCATGGCCCTCGCCATTCAAGGCGCGGCCTTTGCGCTGGCTTCCATTGGGGCCATTTTCGGAAATAAGAGGCAGCGCATCTTCGCTCACACGAGTCAGCTTTGGTCTCTACCGCTCTCATTTTGCGTCGTGAATCTGGCCGCCTTGATCGGCACCGTCAAATGTCTTGCGGGGTACACGTCCGGCCAATGGAAGCCTGAGCGGAAACACTCACCCGCATGAAGATCCGAAAAGTTATCACCAACGCTTTCACCACTACAGCGCAGGAGTTTGGGAGCGCAGCGGTTTTGTTTCTGCTGTACCGCTATCTCTATCGGGCGATCGGGGCCGAAGGCCTGGGAATCTGGTCACTCGTCCTTGCCAGCACCTCTGTGATCACGCTTGCGAATCAGGGATTTTCGTCGAGCGTGGTCAAGTTCGTCGCTAAATACGCTGCGCGGGAGCAGGCCGATGAAGTTTCCGTACTGATCCAGACTGCGTTCCTGTCCATCAGCGGCGGCCTGGCGATTGCTTGCCTTGCACTTTATCCTGCGGCTGTCTGGATTCTGAAGCTTGTAGTGCCACAAGAGCATCTTGGAACAGCCATTGCCATCGCCCCATGGGCGCTGCTTTCTCTCTGGATCAATGTCGGCAGTGACGTGCTCCTGGCCGGACTTGCCGGGCACGAGCTTATTTTGCAGCGAAACTACGTCATCTTTGGCGGCTGCCTTCTGAATCTCGTGCTCGCCCTTCAATTCGTTCCCCGATTTGGATTGCTTGGCCTGGCCTATGCACAGACCATCGAAGCAGCTGGAAGTTTCCTTGTGACGTGGCTTCTGTTGCGAAGGCAAATTCCTCAATTCCCTTTTGTTCCCAGACGTTGGAACCGAGCCAGATTCCGCGAAATGATTGGCTATGGCGCTGAATTTCAGCTCATCACCATTTGCCAGGCAGCGCGTGAGCCGTTAACTAAGGCCCTGCTGACAAGGTTTGCCGGCCTTGCCGCCACAGGCTTTTATGACATGGCCTCACGCTGGGTGGTGACGTTTCGCGAGCTCATCGTTCAAGCCAATCAAGTCCTGGTCCCCACGGTAGCAGCTCTCCAGGAGCGCGACCCCGATTCCATCCTCAGGGTTTATCGCGACTCCTACCGGTTGATTCTCTACCTGTCCGTTCCGTCGTTTGCGTTCTTGCTGGCCGTCAGCCCAGTGGTATCCGTTGTGTGGCTCGGGAGTTACCAGCCGATGTTCGTTTGCTTCGTCGCCCTCTTAACCGTGGGTTGGCTCGCAAATATTCTCGGCAATCCAGCTTACGTTGTGGACCTCGGAACCGGGGCATTGCGCCGGATCACCGCCGGCTGTCTGACCACCTGCATCCTGAATTCCGCGCTTGGACTCACCGGTGGAAAGTTTTTTGGTGGCACCGGTGTAGTCGCTGCCTCCGCGTTTTCGCTGATGCTCGGATACGCCCTTATCCTCATTCAATTTCACCGAGAAAACCGGTTGCCGTTCAGCGTCCTCTTGCCCAGAGAGAGCCTGAAAATCATTTTGTCGAGTATTCTCGCCGGACTCCTTTTATTTCCATATCTCCGCAGAGTGACGGTGATCATCCCCTTTTCTCGAGGGACAGCGGGGCTGCTGTTGGGAGTACTCCTGATTGCGATTTTGATTCCCATGTGGGCACACCCGCTGCGCCGGCGTGTGTGGCGCTGGGCTCTGTCGCGATCCTCCGCCTGATTGTTTTCCGGTCCGCAGAATGAACCCTCACAGCTTGACCATCTGGGAATCATCGCAAGCCGGCCCAGTCGCCGCGAGAATTGCCATCGCCGGAGACTTTCTCCCGGCGGGTAATTTGGCCATCTCAAGAGATAGCAATTGGCGAGGTATGGCTCTCCCCTTGGACAAGTTTTTCGAGGACGTTTCCGTTTCCTTCGTAAATCTCGAGTCTTCGCTCGAAACCTACCACTTGGAACCGCGGCAGCTCTACGGGCTCGGGCAAATCGTTTCCGCTCCGGAGTCGTGCCTTGAATATCTTGCGGCCATCCGCTCCCCTGCCGTCGGGATTGCGAACAATCACAGCTATGACTTTGGGCAGCCTGGTGTCCTCCAAACTCGGGAGATCGCTTCGCGTCGGGGCATGATCCCGCTGGGAGCGGGACACACGCTTGCAGATCCACCGGAGGTCTTTGTGTGGCAGGGCCCGGGCGACATTCGTGTCGGTTTCTGGGCCGCGGCAAAGACTGCCGTGGAACTCTCTACAGTCAGGACGCCGGGTGTCGAGCCTGCCTCGGCCTCTCGAGCGCGCCGCGCCGCCCAGGCACTCAAACGCCAGGGCGCCACAATCTGCATCGCGCTCATTCACGCGGGCTGCCTTCGGACTAGCCATCCGGACCCTGAGGATGTGCGACGCCTAGATTCCATCGCTCGATGCGGGTTTGACGTGGTAGCCGCATCCCATTCGCACCGGATTAGCGGCTGCCGGCAGGCTGAAGCCGCCTCCGGCCGGCCATCCTTCAGTTTCTATGGATTGGGTACGTTGGTTTCGGGCTACGTGTCAGCGCCAGCGGAGCGCGAGGGCCTGGTTGTGAACGTCGGGCTTGACGCCAGTGGAAGACTAGCCCGCGTCGAGGTCCGCCCGGTTGTGCTGGACGAGACAGGATTCGGCACGATTCCCACCACGGAAGCCGGCGCAAGGATTCTCAGCCGCTTCCAACACCTCTCACGGGAACTTATCGATGGCTCCTATGAAGAGCGTTTTTATTGCGATATGTCTCAGGGACTGCTTCGGCTTTACGCGCGCGACATCCGATCGGCTTACCAGCACGCGGGATTCAAGGGGCTTGTCCGGAAAATGAGACGCGTGCGCATTCGGCATGTTCGTCGCCTGGTTCATAAGGTGGTGGCTTGATACGAGTGGGATGCATGGCATTCGCGGTGGCGTCTGGCGTCGTGCTCTTGCTCATTCCGGCCGTCAAGCTTTTGTGCACGCGATTTGACTTGCTGGATCGCCCCGGCCCGCTGAAGTTTCACTCTCAGCCGATCCCGCGGTTGGGAGGTGTGGCAATCGGGCTTGCGTTGCTTTCCGCTGTTGTCCTTGCAAGGAACATTCCTGGCCCCAGCTCGATGGCGTTTGTTGGCGCGTTCGCCCTCATTTGGCTGGCGGGCTTGACCGACGATCTCCGCGAGCTCTCTCCTGCCATTCGCCTTACAGCACAAATCATTGCGGCCACGTTGTTATGGAGAAGTGGCCTTCGGGTGGATCTTGTCGAAAACACGGCATTGAACTTTATTGTGACGACTCTATTCGTCCTCTTTTTTGTCAACGCCTTCAATTTTCTTGATGGCATAGATGGCCTTGCCGCCGGCACGGCGGCTATCCTCGCGATTGCTTGCGGAACGATTTGTGCCAGTGGGATGAGTCCAGCCGGCCTCGTTTTGGCTTGGAGCCTAGCGGGGGCGTGCGTCGCCTTCCTCACATTCAATTTCCCCCCCGCAAGTATTTTCATGGGGGATTCTGGCAGCACGGTGCTTGGATTTTCAATAGCAGTGATGAGCCTGGATTATTATCGAACGGCCGACACCCGGCCCAGTTCGCTCGTGTTTCCAATCCTGATTGCGGCTGTTCCACTACTTGACGCCGGCCTGGCGGTTTTGCGCCGGTTGCGACGACACGTCTCGGTTGTTACAGGTGACCGCCGCCATCTGTACGATTTAGTCGCAGCACGTGGATATTCGCCTCGCGATGTTGTGCTGACTTTCTATGCGCTTACGACAGGATTAGTGGGCGCGGGCTGGATCAGTTTGAGGATCGCATCCAGCGCGGCGATCCTCCTCGCAACCGCCTGCTGGGCGGTGTTAGGGTTTTGGGCGATTCACCTGGGGGCGCTGCGTTCCGGGGATGACGCAAATCCTGTGCGGGCGCGCGCAGCCTTCGAGCTGTAGAAAAGCGCAGAGATTAGGTGGAGGAAGACAAAATGGTGCGGCCGGTGCGTTTGCTGCGCTCTTTTGGCGTGCTGTGCTTTTGCACATTGCCGAGCTGAACCAGCAACTTGCGCAGCTTGGCGCGCTCTTCCAGGTCAATATCAACCACCTCAAATGCGCGCGCCTGGGTATTGGCATCACGAACAATCGTCTGCGCTTTCACCGATTTTTGAGCCGGATTCAAGCGGAAGCCGACGATACTGCCCGGGTGCAAGCTCTGTTCGCACACCGCCACGCCGCCACCGAGCGTCATTTCCGGAATCTCAACTTTGCAGTTTTCCTTCAGATTCGTGGTCGTCGCCGGAACGGAATGCTCCAGCCGCAATCGTGGGTAGCGCCGCTGGCGGATCGCGGAGGAATCCGGGTCCGGGTCGAGCGGTTCAATCGAAAACTCCGCCAGGCTCAAACCGCTGCGCGGCATGAAATTGCGAACCCATTCCGGGTCGATTTTTTCCATGGCCTGAGCCGCCACCACTCTCAATTCACTCTGATTGGCCCACCGGAACGTCTTTCTCGCTTCCGCTACCTTCCTCAATACTGCTTCGGCGCCTGCGGTGCGCAATCGTCCGAGTGCCTCGATTGCCTTTAGGCGAAGATAATCCGTGCCATCCTTCGGCAAATCACCTTCCGCCATTCGGAGCAAGCGCATGTCGGCGGATTGTTCGCCGCTCATGCCGATTTCGTCCACTGCCAGAGGCCGGATCATCGCGTCGATGTTGTCAAACAGGTGCAGAAGCAATCGCCCGCGTTCCACCGCACCACTGGCAGCAATTTGCCGGACCAGCCGGTCGTGCGCCGTTCGTTTCCATTCTTTGAGCCGGTCCGGGAGGAGTTGCTCGAGCGTCTGCAGGTCCATTCGTGCCAGGATTCCGACCACATCCAGTGCTTCGTTCGGATTTCCGTGACGAAGTTGCTCGCGCAGATGCTCCAGGCCTGCCGGCCCCAGAACTTCCATCATGGACACCAGAAGGTTGCAATCTTCGCGAAACCCGCTTCGACCGAATCGAACGGCCAGGTGCTCGGCGGCGGGTTGCGGCATCCTGCGCATCAGGTCGGCAAGTCCGCCGGGAACCTGGCCGGACTTGACCGCCTCTTCAATGAATTCCGGCAGGCGGTTTTCGACCGCAATTCGGGGACGCAGATTCTTCCCCAATCCAGGACGCTCTGCTTCCACGTATTCCAATAGTTCAACGGAGCGCTGAATTGCCGGGAACGACCGCTTGCTGGCGGCTTCCTGTGAAAGCCGGACAAAGGCCGCGCCGACCAGGCTCTGCATTTCCGAATCACGCTCTTCAGCCAGCTGCACGCCCACTTGGCGGATCACTTCGATAAAAATCTTCTCTTCGCACTTGGAATAAACGGAAGCGAGTTCGGCAAGCCCCATGGCTGCCTGCCGCCGTTGCTCGTCGGACTTATTGGTTATGCAGTTGGCGTAATTCCGCAGGACCTTTTCGGCCTCCTCGATTTCGCCCTTCTCCCGAAGGCCTTCTATGAATTCTCGGATTTTCGCCGGTGGAACGCACCAAACGTCGGCGGATTCCAGGACGGCTTTCTTCTTCTCCTCCGAGACTTCGGACCAGAACTGTTGCGCCAGGATATCCACGTACGGCTTCACTTCGATGCCCGCGCGCATCATTTTGTCTTCGTACACGCCGAGGACTTTGCGCAGGCCATCGAGTTCGTTACTCATCTCGCCGAGCAACTGGCGCACGGAATTAACCTCGACGTCGCCGCGTTCGTAGCTTTCGAGCGCGAATCGGATGGCGATATGCTCCGCAAGTTTCAAGAGCGTCGGGCGGTCGGAAGATTCCGAGGGAGCTTGAGCCGCAAGCGCAGAGAGAGCCTGGCTGACGGTGAAACGCGCACGCCGGGGGAGTGTGGATAGGCGCGATTGAAACGCACTTGGGTCCAGCCTGTCCTTGCCGGATTCTCCAGTGCGCGCAATCTGCGCCAGCACCTGCAGAATTCCCTGCAGTTCGTCTTCTTGCAGCGTCATCAATCCGGTCTCTACGGCCATGGAGCCCTGACCGGCGCCCGTCCGTGCGGGACGGCCCCCGCGGATTCCAGCGGTAGCATTGCCCCAGCGGCTGGGTGTGCCGCCTCCGGCATCAACCGGAGCAGCCTCCGGGACTTTCCATATACGCTTGTTTGAACTGCCGCCCGCGGGAGGAGCAGAAACTCCCGACCCGCCGACCGGAATTCCACCCGGTCCGGTTGATCCCGACGCCGACGATTCACCTTTGCCGAACCAGAATCCAGCCGTGTGTGGATCGAGTTGGGCGCCACCTCCGCTGCCGCCTACAATATTCCAAGTCCCGGATCCTTCCGCCCCGCTCCCTCCAGATCCTCCAGGTGCGCCCGCTGAGAAGTTCGAACTTGTCCCGCCCGAAATGCCACTGCCACCGCCGCCGGAGCTGGCAGGATTTCCTGATTCGGTCTGCCCTGCGGGCCCCGAACCGGCATTCGGACCGCCAACAGTTGATCCGGGCACTGATGCGCCTGAATCTCCTTGATTGAGCCAGAAACCACCGGCGTTGGGATCGAGCGGCGTTCCACCGCCGCTGCCGCCCACGATGTTCCAGGTGCTTTGAACACCTCCGGAAGATCCCGGGCCGCCGACTGAATTCACGCCGCCTGTAACTGCGGATCCTCCCGAGCCTGATCCCGGCCCGGCGCCGCCCTCGTAATATCCACCGCCGCTTCCGTCATGCCCTGAGCCGTAACCACCGCCTGGGCCATTCCCTCCGCCACCCGGTCCGCCACCGCCTGGTCCGCCGCCCGAACCCTTACCCTTGGTTCCCTCTGCTGCGACAATCAGTTGCAATAGCTTTTCCGGGTCATTGAAGAGTTCATTGGCCGCGTCAGAATCCATTCCCAGAGTGCGCGCGGTAATGTGCGCGGCCACCGAGGACCTCGCTATCGAGGAATCGGCGGGAACAAAGCAAACTTCGTTCACGTGAATGTGCGGATCGCCCTGCAGGGCGGCCTTCAGCTGCTCGACCAATTGAGCCGGTTTTGCGCCCGTGCCGGTGGGAAAGCCGCGAACAAATCGCGCCAGACTGGCCTGCGTTACTCTTGGCGAAAAGTGAATGCTGGCGATGCCCGCAGCAGAAAGCATGCGCGCAAAACTCTTCTCAGCCGCCGCCGATTCCAGCGCCACGCCGTCGAGTAGAAGTTGATCGCCGGAAACGGCCAGCAGCAGGCCCGCCTCATTGTCACCCAGGGCCGTCCGAAGTTCGCTCCACGCCGTCTCATACTGCTTGGCCGTGCGAGGGTGCCCGAAGTCATACATGCGGGCGAATTTGAGCAGGATGTTTAGACTGCGCACGAAGGCGCGTGCAGCCATTGTCCGAGCATTGGGATTCATTGGCACGGTCTGGGGCTGGTGCCCCGCCTCATCTAGCAAATATGAGGGTTACGGGCGCAGCGGACAATGGTACTGGTGTCCTTTTTAGTACTACCACTTAGTCCCATAGGGCGGGTGGGAAGGAGGTCCTGGACACAGGAGGCGTTTTTTCAGCGCTCGATCCTGGGCGCCAGTTCCTCAACGCTGCTAAGAATCGCAAGGGCCCCGAGCCGCCGTAGTTGGGCACCGCGCAACCGCCGCTCTTGAGATTGGCGCGGTAAAACCCCCAGAAAAGGCATACCCGCAGACCGGGCAGCCAAGGCGTCGTCAATATTGTCCCCCAGATAAACGGCCGATGCCGCGTCGCCAGCCCCCAGGATTTTGAGCAAGCCCTCCGGATGTGGCTTGGAATGTTGGACATCCTCGACCGTGACGATTTTGCGGAAGTACTCGCGCACCTTCCAGCGATCCAGCGTGTAGTCCAGTTCGCGCCGGATGCGCCCAGTGAAGATGGCTAACTCAGCGCGGCCAGAGAGGCGCCGCAATTGAGCACGCGAGAGAAGCCACCGTTCACCGGATACGTAGCCGCGGCCATTCTGGCCCCAGTAAAGTTCAACAAATTTCGCTTTGACTTCGTTGTAACTGAAATTCCCCCCCAGTCTGCGAACCCACTGGTGCGATAGCTTCCAATCGTCGTTAAAACCGGGCTTGTTTTTCCAGCGATGCCACTCCGCGCGAGACACCCGCTTCCCGCTGAAGTGCCGCACCGTCTCCAGTGTCGTCCGCTGAAACGAGTCGCGCGTGTCCACTAGGACCCCGTCCACATCGAAGATGATAATCGCGAGACCCAGATTCAATTTCGCAAATGGATTAGAGGCTGGCACTCAGGGCGTCAGGAAATCAGGCGTGAGGTTCTTCACTCCCGTGCGTATCTTCCGCGGCATGACCCTCGGCAGAAGCAGGTTCCGTGGTGTCCTCGAGCGTGTCAGAGGACCACGCTTCTCCAGGCGGGACCGGAGGGATGGCGGCCTGGGTGTGAACTTCTGGAGCCACGCTTTCAGGCTGCTCGGAAACGCTGGAAGCATCCGGAACAGGAGCCGGTTCGGAACGCACCGCCGCCGCGCCAACGGCTGCCGTCGCGGCCTTCAAAGTTTCCAGCCGCTTTTCAAGAACAGCCGCAAGCAAATCGATAATAATTTTCGCGCCCGACCCATCCGGATCCTTCGTCGGATTGTAAGCAGTGATCTCCATGGCTGCCATGTGCTTTTGCTGTGCGAACACCATTAATGCGTCGCGGACTTCCTCCAGGCTCAACCCGCCAGAACCGGGGTAATTCGTAGCCGGGAAATCGGCGATCACATCCACGTCGAAATGAAGGACAAAATCGTGAGTCCCGGCATGAATCCGCTCGATGGCCGCCTGCGCCGCGGTCGCCGCTCCCTTGCGCTTCACATCCGCCGCCAGATAACTGCGCAGAGGCAACTTGCGGAGCAGTTCTTCTTCGGCCGGATCCAGACGATCCACACCAAATAGCGCCAGGTCCGGGTCGCGCACCAACGGCGGCTCGCCCCAGAAACGCACCAACTCCGCGGCGCCGCGCCCGGTCAGATGCGATACGACCATGCCGTCCACGCATCCCGAAGGCGTTGTCGCAGGAGTATTCAGGTCTGCGTCGCGATCCATGTAAATCATGCCCACATTGCGGAAGTAGCGCCGCGCTCCAGCAACGGTGGCAAGGGCCACGGAGCAATCACCGCTGAGAATCACCGGCAGCGCGCCCGATTTCACCGCCAATTCCACGCGCGGCTTCAGGGCTTCCAGTGCTGCCAGTATGCGAGGGAGATTTCGAGCGCGCGGACTTTCTTCGTCAGGTTGATAAAGCTGGGGGGGATCATCTCCGCCATCGTGCACTTCGTAGCCGATGGTGCGAAGACGCTCAACGATGCCTGCAACGCGCAAAGCGGCAGGTGCACCTTCGTGTCCCGGCGACATTGCCGCCGCGCTGGTGGGCGCGCCCAAGAGCGTAATTTTATTGGGCTGGCGGACGATTCTCACCGCCACGCATAGACTCCTTGAAGTGCGATCTCATCGGCACAGGCCTGGCGAGCATCAATGCGCCGCTCCCGTCTGGCGCGCGGCCAATTCCGGCGGCAGAGTGAAGCGCACATCTTCACGAATCAAATCCAGATCGCGCTGATTGGTAAATCCAAAATTCGACAGGCGCTGGCTGACCTGTTCCACCAGAATTTCCGGAGCCGAAGCGCCGGCCGTCAATCCCACTGTTTTCACGCCTTCCAGCCACGATGCATCGATCTCGTTCGCATCTTCGATTAATCGCGAGGCCACTCCGGCGCGCTGTGCCACCTCCACCAGACGGTTTGAGTTCGAGCTGTTCGCCGAACCCACCACCAAAATCAGTTCCACTTCGCGAGTCAACGCCTCAACCGCTTCCTGGCGATTCTGCGTGGCATAGCAAATGTCATCCGACGCCGGTCCGGCAATAGACGGAAACCGCTGCCGCAACCGGGCCACAATCTCTTGCGTGTCATAAAGTGAGAGCGTCGTCTGCGTCAGGTACGCCAGGCGGTTCGGATCCGGAACTTCCAGCGAGTCCACTTCCTCGACGCTGCCGACGACCACCGTCTGCTCCGGAGCTTCGCCGGACGTGCCAACAATTTCCTGGTGGTCGCGGTGGCCAATCAGAATCAACGTCCGGCCTTCGCGCGCGAACTTCAGAGCCTCCAGGTGAACTTTTGTCACCAGCGGACATGTAGCGTCAATCACGCGCAGCCGGCGTTCCTGGGCTTCCAGGCGTACACGAGGTGGCACGCCGTGGGCGCTGAACACCAGAACGGCCCCTTCGGGTACCTCTTCAATGGTTTCAACGAAAATAGCGCCGCGCCGCCGCAACTGGTCCACCACGTAACGATTGTGGACGATTTCGTGGTGCACATAAACCGGCTGGCCGTAGGCTTCCAGCGCCAGATCCACGATATCCACCGCGCGGACCACTCCGGCGCAAAATCCCCGCGGCCGCACGCGCACCAGCGTCTTGGCCCCGTTGGTCGTGCCTTGTATATGAGTTAGCGTCAAGCGATTCTCCGAGTACCATTCTATATTACCTGAACGGCTCCCTTTCCCGCCAGTTCGAATGCCCATGGGGTGCCCTCTCCAGACCGGTTTCCCCGGTGCCCAGGCACAGGAGGTATGATGCAAAATTCACGGCAGCGGTACAGGCGGTACACTGCAAGTTGTTGATAAAAAGTCATCTTGTAAGGAGCCTTTCGTCAGGGCACGGCTTTAGCCGTGCGGAAAAGCAGCGTGATTTCAGGGGTTTCAACCCCTGAGGTAGGTGAAATCATCAGCCAAGGTATTTATAAAGTAGCTGAACAACAAATGACAAATGGAAGGATGGATTTCTGTTGAGGCTACAAAGTCGGAAGGGTTGCGCCACGCGCAACCCTTCAGCAGAGGTCAATTACAGAGCGGTTTCAGATCGCGGACGGCGAATTGATTTTCGGCTGATTTCTTCCAGGCCGGCATAGCCGCGGCGCGCTGAATCTGCGATCACGCGCACGCCAACCTCAGCAAAATCAAGCCCGCGCTCACCGATGGCGCCGACGACATATATGGTCGCGCCGATGGCCAGCAGCGCACCGAAGCCGGCGACAAACAGCAATTCCGCGGCCAGCAATTCGCGAACGAAGTAGAGCTGCAGGCAGAAAACTAGAGCAACGAACGCAGTCACGCCCTTGCGAACTTTCGCTTTCTCTACGATCGAACCGACACTTCCCTTCAGTTCTCTCAGGAACTTAGTCATGACCCTCACCTGTCCTCGCTATATGTGATGCAAGGAAAAGGCCAAAAGGACAGGTGCTAACTCATTGAAAAATCAGGTACATGAAAATTCTCAAAATGGGAAGTACAGGCGAAAGGTGAAATCCGTTTCCTCCCCGAGGGGAAATCACTGGCGCGCGCACGGTGACAATTTTTGTCGCCGTTGTTTCACATCGAACGATCTCGGTTTGCGGTCAAATCGCTCTAGGGGGCCTGTATTGCGGGATAATCGCTGTCGTCGCTTCCATGGCGTCACGTCAAAAAGCAGGATGTAAACTCGTAGCGTCGGCATCCTGTTTTTCCTGAGCGAAATCCAAGGGCCGGCTGTTTGCTCTCCTCTGAATTTTCGGATCTGAAATTGAAATTCTTTCTTTCCGTCCTCTTGCCAGCTAATTTCCGGTTTCCTTCGCCGCGTCCCAACTCAGCACCTGTACCAACGGACAGGCGTATTACAACTGGACCAAATCAATCCGCGCTCTGCACTTTTTCTGGCCCACTTCCCTATTCATTTCATGCTACCTATGGTCATGTCTACCTCGCGACAACCTCGCCCATTGCCCTCCGTCAGATCTTTCGAACCGCAGCCTCTCGCTCACTCTTCTGCCCTCACCCCTATACCCTAGTCCATAGCCCCTACACCCTCGATTTTTAATCGATACACGCCGCGATTAGAACCCCTCGCAACCCTCTCAAAACAAACGACGGTAGTACTTTCTAATCGTTACAAATCGCGGGCCCCCGGGGATGTACCTTTGAAGTTGTCCGGGCGAAAACCAGGAGAACGAATTCGCTGCATTTTTCGCCGGCCCGCCGCGCCACTCCGCTGGCGGTTTTCTCCGGAATTGTCGTGGACGTCATTCGGTGACCCGGATTGCCACAGGTGGGTACCGGCAGGAACACCCGGGAGTGCTCAACACCAAAGTCCAATGAGCCGGCAGGATGCCGGCGTTACAAACGCCAAGAAAGGGGCGAGGTGCTTAGCGGCCTTCGAAGGGGTAGCGGTCCTGCGCCAGCGTAGCGTCGGCCACGCGGCGGCGGAGCGCGATGGTGTCCACGGGATTGTGTTTGGCGAAGCGGCGCAGGACGGCGAGTTGCGTGGTGAGCGTGTCGCCCTCCGTCGTAGAGGCCAGAGCGGTGCGCGCTTCCTTCTCCACGCGGTCCAGCGCGTCGTAGATGAACACGCGGGCGGCGTCGCCCATCACCGCGGAGACATCCCCGCCCCGCGCGGCGGCGGCCTTCTGCGCGCGGCGCAGGCTCGATTCCATGGCATAGACGTCCATGACGATGTTCGAGAGCGCGGCGACGATTTCCTGGTGCTCGGCAAGCTGCTCGCGGAATTTCTGCACCGCAGTGCCGGAGGCGAGCAGGAAGATTTTCTTGGCCTGCGCCAGCGAGCGCTCTTCGTCCGCGAATGGCCCGGTGGGCGCGTCTTCAAAGGAAGGCCCGGCGAGAACTTCTTCACCAAGCTTCATGGCCGCGGGGATCAGTGGCAGGATGCCGGCCATGGCGCGCTTCATCAGCATCTGGATAATGAGCATGCGGTTGATTTCGTTGGTGCCTTCAAAGATGCGGTTGATGCGGCTGTCGCGATAGGCGCGCGCCACCGGGTAATCTTCGTGGAAGCCGTAGCCGCCGAAAATCTGCACCGCTTCGTCCACGCAGTAATCCACTGTTTCGCTGCCGGCCACCTTGCTGATGGAACTTTCAATGGCGTATTCCTCAAGCACCTGCATGGCCTGCTGCGTTTTGTCCGCGGCGGATTGCGGCGAACCGACGGCGGTTTCAACCATGCCCGCAGAGCGGTAAATCATGGATTCCAGCGCATAAATGGCGATGGTCATCTCGCCCAGCTTGGTTTTGATCAGACCGAAACTGCAGATCGATTTTCCGAAGGCGGTGCGCTCTTTCGAATATTTCGAAGAGGCGGCCAGCACTTCCTTGGCGCCCCCCAGGCAGGAGGCCCCCAGCGTGAAGCGGCCCACATTCAGGGTGTTGAAGGCCACGATGTGGCCGCGGCCGATTTCGTGCAGCAGGTTTTCTTTGGGCACCGGCGCGTTTTCAAAAAAGATCGGGACGGTGGAGCTGCCCTTGATGCCCATCTTTTTTTCCTCGGCGCCGACAGTGAAGCCGGGGGTACCGCGCTCGACGATGAAGCAGGAGAATTTTTCGCCATCCACCTTGGCGAAGACCACGTACACGTCGGCGAACCCGCCATTGGTGATCCACATTTTCTGGCCGTTCAGGATCCAGTTTTTGCCATCGGGAGAAAGCACGGCGCGAGTCTTCGAGTTGAGCGAGTCCGAACCGGCCTGCGGTTCAGACAGGCAGTAGCAGGAGATGAGCTCGCCCGAGGCGATCTTGGGAAGATATTTCTGTTTCTGGGCTTCGGTCCCAAAGTACACGATGGGAATGGTCCCGATGCCGGAGTGGCCGCCATAGGAGGTGGCGAAGGATGCGTAGCCGGAGAGCTTTTCGGCAAGATAGGTGGCGGAAACTTTGTCCAGTCCGGCGCCGCCGTAGTTTTCCGGAATGGCGCCCCCGAGCAGCCCGATATCACCGGCTTTACGAAGCGTCTGGACCATCAGGCCCTGTTTATGCGCCTCGAGCTCCGGAATGATCGGGAAAACTTCTTTGCGCACGAATTCGCCGGCGGTCTGGCCGACCAGGCGCTGGTCATCAGAGAGATCCGCTGGAGTGAAAACATCTTCGGGAGCGCAATTGCTGATCAGGAAAGCGCCGCCGCGATTGAGCACCTGGGTTGCCGGGGTGGTGGCCATTTTGATTCCCTCGCTGTGAGATTAGGGTAAGACGGTAAAAAATGATTGTCTCTCTCATTTGTTCCGGATGCAATGGCCCAGTTGGGCAAAAGAGGACAGGTCGTCGGAGGCCTGCGCCGGTGCTATCGATTGTTTTGCGATGGCGTCTCACAGCAGGAGGTGCCATATGAAAAGCGTTGTGAAGGGGTGGATTCCGGTTGCCGTCGTGCTGCTTGCTGCGGTCAGCGCATGGGGCGGCAGCGCAATCCTCAACCCAGATGAAATCACTTCCATCCGCAAGGTCATGGAATCCTACCGGAACGCCTGGCTTGCGAACGACGTAGAGGGCGTACTCGGGAGTTTCACCCAGGATGCCGTGTTGATGCCGCATCACGGAGTGGAACCAGTTGAGGGAATGAAGGCCATCCGGGAATTCTGGTTCCCTGGGACTGCGGCAAAAACCACGATCCTCAAATTCGTTCGCAGTGTTGATGAAGTCGGCGGTGAAGGCGGCTTTGCACATATGCGCGGGCACAGCGAAGTCGCCTGGAGAGTCGAAGATAAGGGGACGGCAGAGGAATGGCGCACGCACGGGACCTACCTGGCAATTCTCAAGAAACAAGGAAACGGAAAGTGGCTGATTACCCACCTGATTTGGGACGACGTTCCGAATGAGCGGGTCAGGTAAATGCCAGCGGCCGGGAGGACAGAAAGAAACAGCTCCATGCTAAGAGAGAGAAGCAGAGGCTTTAATAGCTTCGACGTAGTCGGCGGGGAGAGAGTGTTCCGCGGCACCGTCGAGAATTGTTTTCAGATAGTGGGGAGCGGGGCGAAGAGGCTTGTCCACCTTGGTGGCGATGAAGGCTTGCGCGGGGATGGTCTGGCCGTTCGCGTCCTGGATGGGGAATTCCAGGCGGCGGTAATGTTGCGGGGCGCCTTCGAAGCGGTCGAGATTGCGCAGGGCGGACTCGTGAATTTTGTAGAGCACGCCGAGAACATATTTTCCGGGGGCGGAGCGAAGATTGGCGCCGCCGGTGCCACCGCGAACTTTCTTGTTGAAGACCAGTTCGTAGTTTTCCAGGCGGCCGGGGCGTTCTTCCAGAATCTCGCCGGCGCGCGAGCGCATCTGGGCGCGGTTCATGTTGCTTGCAAAGGCAAAGTGCCAAGCAGTTGCGGGCATTTTCCGTCCGGTTGTATATGATTCCGTGCCGCTTGAGGAAGTTTCATGATACAGGCAATAACTTCAGGGAGCAATGACACAAGCACACACGGGCGCCCGTTAACGGGCGCCCGTGTGTTTTCTAGAAATAGAGTTGCGTCAGGCGGACGCCTGGCTGCTGCGCTGGATGAAGGCCAGCAGCTCAGCGTTGATCTGGTCCTTGAGCGTGGTGCACATGCCGTGCGGCGCTCCGGGAAGTACTTTGAGAATTGCGCCTTTGACGATTTTCGACGACTGCATGGCGGCAGCGCCGATGGGGACGATTTGATCGTCGTCACCGTGAAGGATGAGCGTGGGCACGTCGAACTTCTTGAGATCTTCGGTGGTGTCGGTTTCCGAGAAGGCCTTGATGCACTCGTAAGCCGCAGGGTATCCGCACAACATCCCCTGCAACCAGAAGGATTCGCACACGCCCTGCGAGATTTTTGCGCCCGGGCGATTGTAGCCGTAGAACGGCAGCGCCAAGTCCTTGAAAAACTGCGAGCGGTCGGCCTGCACGCCGGCGCGGAGCCCGTCGAACACTTCGATGGGAAGACCGCCGGGATTGGCGGGCGTCTTGAGCATGAGCGGTGGAATGGCGCTGATGAGCACGGCCTTGGCGACGCGGGCGGTGCCGTGGCGGCCGATGTAGCGAGCCACTTCGCCGCCACCGGTGGAATGGCCGACGTGGATGGCGCGAGTGAGGTCGAGATTTTCGACCAGCGTGGCGAGATCGTCGGCGTACGTGTCGAGGTCGTTGCCCTGCCATGGTTGGCTGGAGCGGCCGTGGCCGCGACGGTCGTGAGCGATGCAGCGGAAACCGCGCGCGGCGAGAAAAGACATCTGGTCTTCGAAAGCGTCGGCGGAAAGAGGCCAGCCGTGGCTGAACACGACGGGTTGGCCGGTGCCCCAATCGTTGTAATAAATTTCAGTGCCATCGCGGGTGATCACTTTTGGCATGGGAATGCCCTCCTGGGTGGTTGGGGACTGGGAGGAGAGATTATGCGGGAAATGGCTGGAAATTCCAGAGAATTTTGGGTTGTGAAAGATTCCGGTCGTAAGCGTTTTTGCGTGGGCTGGTCAAAACGAATTTCAAATTTGAAATTGGAGATTTCAGAGAAGACCAAGGCACAGAAGATTCCCCGCCTCCATTCGCAACCCCTCGAAATTGGCGTCACGGGCTTCTCAGTGCTACGCGGCGCGCTCGAAGATTCCGGCGGCGCCCATGCCTCCGCCGACGCACATGGTCACCAGGCCGTAGCGCGCGTTGCGGCGCTCCAGTTCGCGGATGATGGAGGCGGTAAGTTTCGCGCCGGTGCAGCCGAGCGGATGGCCGAGAGCGATGGCCCCGCCGTTGACGTTGACGCGCGCGGGATCGAGGCCAGCGGCTTTGATGACGCTGAGAGCCTGGGTGGCGAAGGCTTCGTTGAGCTCGATCACGTCAATTTGATCGAGCGTGAGTCCGGCGATTTTGAGCGCCTTGGGAATTGCGAACACCGGGCCGATGCCCATTTCCTCGGGCGGGCAGCCGGCGGTTGCAAACGCAAGAAAGCGCGCTTGCGGCTTCAGGCCGAGCGAGCGGGCGCGTTCGGCGCTCATGACCACGGCCGCGGCGGCGCCGTCGCTCATCTGCGAGCTGTTGCCCGCAGTCACGACGCCCCGCGTGCTGAATGCCGGCTTGAGTTTCGCGAGCACGTCGAGCGAAGTATCGCCGCGCGGTCCTTCGTCGGTGCGGAAGGTGACATTCGTGGTTTTGGGCTTGGCGGCGGCTGAGGATCCGTTCGCGCCATTGTCCAGCGCGGTGTAGCTGACCTCCACGGGAACAATTTCATCCTTGAATTTGTCGGTGGCGATGGCGGCTAGCGCTTTCTGGTGGCTCGCGAGAGAGAATTGGTCCGCCTGCTCGCGCGTGATCCCGTATTTCTTGGCGAGATTTTCCGCGGTCAGGCCCATGCCCAGGTACGCGTCCGGGTAGTGGTCCATCAGCCAGGGATTCGGCGAAACTTTGTTGCCGCCCATGGGCACCAGGCTCATGGATTCCGTGCCGCCGGCGACGGCCACGTCGCCCTGGCCGGACATGATGCGTTCAGCGGCAAGGGCGATGGCCTGCAGGCCGGAAGAGCAGAAGCGGTTGATGGTCATGGCCGATGCCTCGACGGGAAGGCCGGCGCGAAGCGAGGCGATGCGCGCGACGTTCATGCCCTGTTCTGCTTCGGGCATGGCGCAGCCGAGAATGACGTCTTCAATTTCCTTGGGATCAAGGCCGCGGGCGCGCGAGACAGCTTCCTTGATGGCCGTGGCGGCGAGATCGTCTGGCCGATAAGCGCGCAGGGTTCCCTTCCCTGCTTTACCAACGGCAGTGCGAACGGAAGAAACGATGACAGCTTCACGCATGGGCCACCTCTGCAAGGCACGCTGACGGTCTGAGCGGCAATCTTACCATTGGATGCGGAGGAGTTGAAAAAGGACCGCAGCCGGGCGCGTCGTGCGGCCAGAGGCCCCTCGACTCGTCCGCCTCTGCGGTCTCGCTCGGGATGGCAATCCTCGTCCGATTGCCACAAATCCCTCGCAGCGCCCCGCTTCGGGAGAGCCATCCCCGTCGGATGGCAGAGGCAAGAAGCAGATCCCTCGCTGAACTTCGCTTCGGGACACCGACCCTCGTCGGGTCGGTGCTTTCGCCGGAGAAGGAAAGGCGAAGGGAAGTTTATAAGTTAGTACCCGGGGGGAGGGGGGCTTTTTGTATCGATTAGAAAAAATTAAGTGGTTGAAGGGAGAGGGTTTAGGGAGATTTCTATTAATTGGTGTACCGATTAGAAATTCCTGGGGCCGCAGGCGAAACCGATTAGCCAAGGAGTGCTTTGCCGGGTTGGAGCGGTTCATCACGCCATGTAATCATATCACGCTGATAACGAGTTAGTCAAGAGAAATCAAAGGGGAATTATATAGATAACTCCTTTTCCACCGATTGTGGAATCCGAACTCGCATCGCAAGAAAGAAAATAAAAAGGGGCGGAGCCTGTTCCGCCCCTTCGAGCCGTCCCACGCCTCGCCTAATACGAGAACAGAAACCGGATAAGGTGGTACAAGCCCCACACATACACGATTTCTGCTACCAAGTCGTCGTGAAGACGTCTCATTTTTTCGGTTCGCATTGTTTGTTCCTGCTTCTGATAGGTAGAACAATGGGCACCCTTAATAGAGTGGCCGCTCGTATCTCACGCTCGGCTTTTGAGTTTCAACAATCGGGAGGAATTTTCTTATGCAGTCAGTTGATCGTAGATGATTCGTCGGCCAGCAACAGTGTCCACGAAGCTGTCAAACCTCTCTAGTGCACGCCGCTTTGCCCGCCGGACCACTGCTTTCAGCAAGAAGGATAGTCATATTGTAACGCTCTTCTTATTTTGCGCTCATTACCCGTAGATAGATCGTCGTCTCTTCTGGCCTAGCGACAAGGAATACATCTCGCCCCCAAAGGGTTTCGTTGTTAAGCGGCACGGGCTTATGGATATACTCCAATAATTCGTTGCATTGCGATTGGTCCTTAACATCCATATGGACATCGCTCGGCCCATCCAAGACATAGCCGAATTCTCGAAGCATGGTGGGATTGTCTGTCTTACTTACTTTCCGTTTAATACTAAAGCAGTTTGTCAAGTATGAAACTCCATCCCTCCTAAAAGTATATCCCTTGGTCGCGTCGTAGCTTTCGAGAACCCATTGACCGCTTGGTTGTGGGTTAGGATTATTTGTGGCTTGTGGAGGAGCTTTTGGGGGAGGCTGACTGCAAGATGTTAGCAACATCAGCAGCACTAGGTAAGCTCTCCGCATGTTGGGGAGGATGTTATCTCAGTGGGCAGGAATTTCAAACTGACCCATTACCCCCTTTGAGCCTAAAACCTATCAAATCGGGAGTTGAGGGAATCAGGTACATAGTTCCCAATCAAAGGGTTACAACCAAAAGGAAGGGGGCTTTTGGCCGAAGGCGGCCGTACCCAAGATTGCGGGGCGGTTAGCGGCGGAATTTGATGGTGACCTGCATTTCGACGGCGACGGGCTGGCCATTCAAGCGCGACGGTTCGTAATGCCAGCGGCGCAGAGCGTCGAGAGCCGCCTGGCGAAGCATGGGCGGGCCGGAGAGGACCTTCATGCCAACGACGCTGCCGTTTTTGTCGATGGTGGTGTTGACGACGACGTCGCCCACGACTCCTGCTTGGCGCGCACCGATGGGGTAGATGGGCAGGACGGAGGAGATGAGCCGGGGCTCTTTGACGTCGCCGCCGATCTTTACCGGGCCTTCGGGCTGGAGGCTGGGCGCAGCGAGCGCCGGCGCCGGTGATGTAGCGATGCCAGAAAGCGCGGAGGAATCAGTTTCGGATGGGGCGGAGTCGCTGACCACGGGAGCGGCACCAGACTGGCTGTCATCGGCGCGCTGGGCCTGCGCAGGATGTGCGTTCAACGCGGAGGACATCATGCCCGTAGTAACCTTTGGAACATTAGGCTTTGCGGCCGCTGGTGTTGCAGCGGCGGGGGCGGAGGGCTTTGCGGCTGCCGGAGGCGCGACAGCAGGAGCAGCGGCGGGGGCTGCGGATTTCGGCGCGCTGGCAACTGGATTAGCGGTGATCGCGGCTGGAGGCGCCGGCGCAGGATTTGATGGCGTGACAATGCTTGGCGCCGGAGTGCTCGGCCGAACCTGGGCGGGCACAGGCACGGCTGCAGGGGGCGCGGAATTCGAGGGCGCGATTTGCGGCACATCTATCTGCGCGGCCGGCGCCGGTTGAGAATTTTGCCGCGCCACTGCCGGAGGCTTGGCGGCGGATTCGTGGTTGTCCGAGTAGCGGCTGCGGAAGTAGAGGCCTCCGCCGACGACGGTGATGAGCAAGCTGATGCCCGCAGCGACGAGCAACCAGTTCATGCGCGGCTGCGCGCCTTCACTTGGCGATGCACCGAAGCTGGAATCCAGGCGAGCGCCAAACGTGTCGTTCGTGGACGGCTTGGGCGCTTCGAGGGAGTCGTCACCCGAGAGATTGCCAAAAATGCTCTGGGAAGAAGCGACCGTGGGCGCGGGAGCAAAGGAAGATTCGTGCTCGTGCGCGCCGAGAGTATCAACGGCATCGGCTGCGCCGGCAGCCGTCTCGTGATCTTCGTCGCCGCGCAAGTCGGTCATGGAGAGAGTTGCGGGAGGAGCGGCGATGGGCGCGGGCGGAAGTTCGACCGGCGCGGGAGGCGCGGGAGAACCCTGTGCGCGCTTGGATTCAAGGAAGGTGGTGGCGGAAGCAGCCGGCTGGACGTCTTCCTGGGAGCCGATGAGAGTAAATGTTGACTTAGGCCTGGGCGATGGAATGAACCGCGGCGCGGGCGGCGGAAGCGGCTCGGAAGGCTTCGATTCTGTTGCGGCTGGGCTCGCGTCAACGGGAGGCGGCGCGGGAGCCCAAGAAGTGTCCGGAGACGGCTTTTCGACTTTCGCCGGCTCGACGACTGCGGGAGCGGGAGTGGGAGCGGCGGCCTTGGGGGACGGCGCTTCGTCATCGGAGGGAAATGAGACGCCCCAGTATCCCGGTTGCGGATGGGTGAATTCGACTTCAACGTAGGCGGCGAGTTTGGGATTGGGACGGACCTTGATGACGCGGCAAATTGCGTCCTGACGAGTCTTGAGATTGGTGAGCACCAGCATCTGGCCGACGCCCACGTGCGTGTTCATGCGCAGAACTCCGCCGTGAGAAAAGATAATCATGGTGCTGGTCTGTTCTTCGAAGGGCTCGGTGTGCGGCGTGGTGCCGAGGACCACGTCTTTGACTTTGGAGCCGTGCACGCGGACAGGAACGTCGAGCGAGACGGCGTCGGAGCGCATGTGGCCGGAAGCAGGTTTGCCCTGATTGGCGGATGGCGGAACAGATGTGACTGGCGAAGAATTTGCGACTTCCAAAGTGTCTTTCGTGAGAGGTGCCATAGTTGTATCCGGCCGTGCGCCGCCCCCAGGGTATGTATGAAAACTGCCTTAAGTCCTGATTTTCGCGGGGGCTGAGGAGGTGCGGCAATAGTACCTTCGTACTGCGGGATAACGCTTAGGTGCAGTGGAGAACTTAGCGATGAAATGGGGCGGAAACGGTTGTTTCCGCCCCCCCAGGTGCCGCGGGCAAATCGAGCGCAAGTTAGGCCCGAAGCGCTAGAACTGCAAACGCGCGGCCAGTTGCACGACGCGCGGGCCGCCGCCGCCAAGTCCGGGATTGCCCTGGGCCACGTCGGGAGTCGAGGTGACCTGGCCGAAACTGGGAGATCCGAACGAATTGCCGGGCAAAGAGAATTGCGGATGGTTGAAGATGTTGAAAAATTCGAAGCGTACCTGGAACAGCAACCGTTCCGTCAGGTCGGTGTTCTTGGTGACGGAGAAATCCGCGTTCCAGAAACCGGGGCCGTAAATGGCGTTGCGGCCGAGATCACCAAATGTGCCGTCGGCAGGCTGGGCGAAGGCGGCGGGATTGAGATAGCCGGTCATTGCATTCCAATGAGGAAGAATGAAGGGTTGACCGGGAACAATGTCGGGGCGCTGGTGAAAGTTTGAAGCCGTATCGAAAAACGGAAACTGTTGGTTCGCGGGACCGGTGCTGTTGTCGAAGGAATTCACGATCGGAATCGGCCGGCCACTCTGGGCCGTGATGATGGTGTTGAGCTGCCAACCGGCGGCCAGCTTGTGAGGAAGCAAGCTCCACACCGGGACTTGGTAGTTGAGAGCGGTGGTGAAGCGGTGACGGGCGTCGAACGTGGACGGGCCGTGCTCCGCTTTCAAGTTCAGGGAATTCTGAGGCAGGGCCGCGGTGGCGAAATTGAAATCGATTCCATCGGAGGCATCGTCGAGAGACTTCGAGAAAACGTAGCCGGCGAATCCGGAAACTCCGTGCCAGGCGCGCACACGCGCGGACAACTGCAGCGCATGGTAGGTGGAATTGGAGATGGAGGCGAATTCGTCCATGAAGCGGAAATTGAGATTGGGGCGAAATCCCGTCTGCGTGTCCGGCTGGTTGATATCCAGCAAGCGCACGAGGTGCGTTCCCTTTGTACCGATGTACCCGGCTTCGAGACCAATGGAGTTTCCGACCTGCTGCTGAAGATTCAAACTCCACGTCTGCATATAGGGAGTGCTGAAATTGCGGGGAATGAAGAAGATGCTGTTCGGAGGCCCGCTGGGCGTGAGGATGGGCGTGGAAGTGTCGGAACCATTGAAGGCGTTTTGACTGAATTGAAGCCCGGTGACGGGCTTGGGACCGATGGGATTGGTGGAGACGCCGGCGGAGTTGGTGAAATTGTCAAGCATGATGTCCTGCGGCACGTAGTCGTAATAGATGCCGTAGTTGGCGCGAACGACAGTGCGGGAGAACGGGCTCCAGGCAAAGCCGAGACGCGGGCCGAAGTTGTCCAGATTGCGATTGTAAAGATGACTCAGAGTGGGGCTGCCGAGGACGACCAGGTTGCCCGCGGCGTCGAGATTGGAGAGCAGGTTGTCGTTGCCGGCGGAAAGGATGCCGAAATATTCCCAGCGCAGGCCGGCGGTAATCGTGAGGCCGGGGCGGACGCGCCATTCGTCCTGAGCGAAAAACGAGAAGCCGTTGTTGAAGGTGTTGCGCTGGGTATTGCCCTGGAGGGCTTCGACGAAGGCGTTGCCGAGGTAATACTGCGTCAGCAGATTGACAGCGATCGGCAGATTCTGCTCGGCGCAGGGCTTGCTGCAGGGACTAAATGAGAACAGGCCGCGCTCAAGATTGTCATTGAAGCTGTCCACGGCCACACGTCGGTATTCCCCGCCGAATTTCAACGTGTGAGTGCCGCGGATCCAGGTGAAATTGTCGAGCAACTGGAAATTCTGGCTGATGCGTCCGCGAGGAACGCTGAAAGCAGTGGCGCCGAGATTGTCGAAGGTGCCGCCAAAATCGAATTCGGGGAGGCCAAATTTTCCGGTGCCGAAATTGAGGCCGACGCTGGAGGGATCGAAACCGGCGTCGAGGGAACTGAACGAGGTGCGGAAGCGGGTGTAGCCGAACCGCGTTTCGTTGATGCGCGTGGGATCGAGTGTCGTGACAAAGCTGACGGACAGAAGCTGGACGCGGGTGGGGGAAGTCTGCGCGAACGCAGGCAGGCGCGAGCCGCTGCCGAATCCGCCGAGAGAGCCGAAGGGGAAGATCTGGGAGTCCTGACCGAAGGCGTAACGGCCGGAGAGAAGGTATTTCGATGAGAACAGGTGATCGAGTTTCAGGATGAAGTTATTGGAGTCGTTTTTGTCCTTGACCGCAAAAGGGAGCACACCCGTCGCGCTGGCTGGGAAGAATTTCGCGAGTATCGCGTCGGTTGGACCCGTATTGATAGCCGGATTGTCCAACTTCGCCTGGGCGATGGCCTGCGTGCGTTCGGCTGCAGTGGGGACGCGAAGAAGGAAGTCAGAGCCCTCGCGCTCGCGTTGGCCTTCGTAAGTGCCGAAGAAGAAGGTCTTGTTATGGACGATAGGCGCGCCAAAGGAGCCGCCGAAATTGTTGTTGATAAACTGCGTCTGCTGCGTGCCGACGGGATTGAAGAAATTGCGGGCGTCGAAGAACGAGTTGCGGTGATATTCATAGAGCGAGCCGTGAAGGTCGTTGGTACCGGATTTGGTGATGATGTTGATGACGGAGCCGCTGTTGCGGCCGTATTCGGCCTGGAACTGATTCTGGAGATTGAATTCCTGAATGGCGTCGAGGGGAAGCAGAGTGGCGGGCGCACCGGAGATGCCGACCTGGTTGAGCGCGGAATTGTTGTGGAAGGGATCGTTGTCATCGGTGCCGTCGAGCGTGTAGTTGTTGGAGCGGTCGCGATTGCCGTTGATGTTGAACTGGCCGGTGCCCTTCTCGGAGCCGGCGACACCGGAGCCTTCCACAGTGACGCCGGGAACGAGAGCGACCAGTTTGCCGAAATCGCGGCCGTTGAGGGGAAGTTCCTGGACGAGGCGGTTTTGGATGTCGGTGGAGAGCTGAGTTTCGACTGCATCGATGAGGGGCGCGGCGCTGGTGACCGTCACGCTGGCGGAGGCGGACCCGGGAGCGACGGTGATGTCGAGAGTCGTATCCGACCCGACTTCGACGATGGCCTTGTTGACCGGGGACTTCAGGCCGGTCGCTTCGGTGGCAACGGAGTAGTTGCCGGCGGGCAGCTCGGGGACGACATAGCCGCCGTCGGCCACGGTCGTTGCATCGCGAGAGAACCCGGTGGCGTCGTTCGTGGCGGTGACTTTTGCGCCGACCACGACGCCGCCGGATGTATCGCGGACGACTCCACGGAGCGATCCACGAAAAGATTGCGCGCGGGCGGAGGAAGCGGCACAAGCAAGGAGAGCGAGAATCGCGAGAGTACAAAGTGACATGCGGAGGAAAATTCCAGCCAGGGACTGAATGCGGCGATTCCTGCGGCTTGTGCCAGCGGTCAACATAGGGCCTCCTCTATTCGCCCTTCCTCGGAATGAAAATGGGGACGGGCGGAGAAATTTTGTTGGCTTTTGAGAAGTCGCGCTCATTGAGGGCGATGCCCACGCGGCCGCGCGAATCGATGTACAGGAGCGGCTGGCCGACGGGGACGTCCATAAACGTTTTGACGTAGGGAGCGGAGAAAGGCTTGGCGTCAATTTTCATGGAAACTTTCTCGCCCAGTGCATAGCCGAGTTTTTTGAAATCGTCGCCCTGAATATTGGTGACCAGGCTGCCGTAGGGATCGTCGAGACCGATGACGTCGCCGAGGATGCCCTTCAGCTCGACCGTGGCGACGCGGGGATTCAGGCGCACGAGTTCGGAGGCGGTGGGGCCGACGAGAGTCCAATCATCTCCGGCGGCGAGATGCGCGGCGGCGGGCGAGAAAATGTCGCGGCCGTGAAAGGTGGAAGAGATTTTGTCGCCGATCATCCAGGCAGGATTGGAGATTTCGCGGGCGGCTTCCACGCCGTCGCGATCGGCGACGGGAGTGATGAGGCCATTGTCCGGCAGAACGAAAAACTGGCCCTTTTTCGATTTCACGACCACGGCTTTGCGTGACGTGCCCACGCCAGGATCCACGACGGCGAGAAAAACGGTTCCCGCGGGATAGTAAGGCGTGACGCCGGCAAGAAAGCGCGCGCCCTCTTCGATGGAGAACGGCGTGACCTGGTGGGTGATGTCCATGATGCGGGCGTCCGGGAGAATGCCGACAATCACGGCGCGGCAGATGGCCACGGCATCGTTGGCGGTGCCGAAATCGGTCATGAAGAGGATGGTAGGATGCGCAGCGGATTTCTTCGCCGCTTCCTGGGGATTCGTGTGGCTGCCGCAGCCCGCGGAGAGCAATACGACAATGGATAAAGCTCGGGCGACACGCAGCCGCGCGACCTGCAAGAACATGCTGACCCCCTCAGCAAAAACACCGGCCCCAGCCCCGTTTCGGGGATGAGATGCAACGGCGTTGAAAACGACTCCCCCAAATCGAAAACGGAGGGAAAAATTTGGACGGATTATATCGCGAGGCGCGGGCAATGGGAACAGGCGAGGGGTGACTGCAAGTCAGACCAATCGGTGAGGAAAAATTTTCAGGGCCCGCCATGACAGCGGGCCCTGGATCGAAACAGTTGATATTTTCGCAGCGGTTACAAACCTCAGAGGCAGCCTCAGAACTGGCGAGGCACGACTCCTGTGGCCACGCGTTGGCCATCAATTTCTATGACCAGCACGGTTTGATCGTCCACCACGTAGTAGGCAAGCGGGAACGTGGCAGAAGATGGCGCGGCAGACTGCAGATTGAGAGTGCCGCGGCCGAGCGGTCCCGGAGAGACGATTGTGCTGCCGGAGAGAAGGAGATTGGAGAAAAGTGAGCCGGAGCTATTGGCATCGAGATAGCCGGTGACGGTCGTGTTGCCGGTGGTAGCGATGGCGCCGTTGACGTCTTCTTCGCCGCTGCCGACAGCGGCGCTGAGATTGAAGGCGTAATTGCCCACCGGCGGAGCGGCGGAAGTCTGTTGGAAAGCCACGCCGCTGGCGACGGCCACGCTGGTGTCGAGCTCGATCATCACCGCCGAACCGTCAGAATTGGGATACACGCCAAAAATGAAAGTGGTGTTCCCGTCGGAAATGTTGACCAGAAGGCGATGAGAGGTCAGCGGGTTGACGGTGTAGGTGGAGTTGGCGCTGGCAACCGTGGCTGAGTGTACGGAACCGTTGGCGTTCAAATCCAAAGTGCCACCGGTGATCATGCCATTGCCGTTGGAGGTGAAGATGCCGCCCGCGGCGTAGGCACCCCTGGAGACGGAGCCTCCGACGGTGAAGGCGTTATTGCCATTGAGAGACAAGAGCGTGACGGAACTGGGCGCGGCGAACATATCGCCGGCGAGAACCGGGAACGTATCGGTTTCGACGAGCTTCAAGTGCGTGTGGTCCACCATATAGAACACGAAGGCCAGAGTGTTTTTGGTAGTGCTGGTGAATTCAAGCTGGCCGCGGCCGCTCGAACCGTCGAACGTGAGGATCTGCCCGTGGAGCGATACGTCCGCCTGGGTGACGGTGCCGCCATTGTTCACGTCCTGAACGCCTTTGTTAATGGGGAAATTGCCGTTGCCGTCCGCCTGGAGGTTTCCAGCAATGGCTTCGGAAGTGCCCACGGAGTTGATGCCGGAGATGCCGAAGGAGTAGAACCCGGCAATGTTGTTGACCGACAAGTCAACCTTGTTTTGAAGATCGAGAGTGCCGCTGCCAGTAGCAGTGGTGTCGAAGCGGACGAGCAAGGCGTGCTGCGGGGAAATGATGGTAAACAGGAATGAGATGGTGGCGGTGCTGGTATTGAAACTCGCGGTAGTGCGGCCGTCGGGCCCGACCTGATAGGTGCCGCCGGTGATGGGATTGGTGGCTATCGCGGCGGCGGTGTTTACGTCTTCGACGCCGCCGTTAAGGATGCCGCCGAGGCCGTCAAATGTGAGGCTGCCGGCTACGACGAGAAAACCGCCGGCATCCTGGCCTGCATAAGAGAAAGCGTACTGACCTTTCACCGAGGCGTCGGAAAAGAGGATGGTGACATTGGCGAAGCCCGCATTGGCCCCGGTGGAGGCGGAAATGACGACAACGCCCCCCGGAGGCGGGACCTGGGGCGCGGTGTAATTGCCGCTCTGATCGATGGTGCCGAAATCGACGCCCGGGGGCGGCGCCGGCAGTTGCCAAGCGACCGCGAGGCCTCCTGAGGAGGCGGTAAAGTGTTGCTGGCCTTTCGCCGGAATGGCGACAGCCGCAGGAGAGACGATGACCGTCGTGGTGGAAGTGACATTGACAGTAGCCGTGGCGGTTTTCGTGCTATCGGCTTGAGAAGTGGCCGTGACGGTGACCATGCCAGCGGTGCCCGGAGCGGTCATGACGCTGCCGGCGAAGGTGGCGCCGTTGGTGGCGGTCCAATTCACCGCGTTGTTATTGGTGTTGTAAACCGTGGCAGTGAAATTGATGGTGCTGCCGACGGGCACGCTGGTGGAGCCCGGAAAAATCGTGACGGATATGGTCGTGGAAGGATTGAAGCCGCCGCCTCCACCGCCGCCGCCACCACAATCGACCATAGGAAGAAGCAGCAGGGCGGCCAGCAGCGATGAAGAAAACAAGCGAGCAATTTTACGAGTGCGGGGAGACGAAATCATCACAGGCCTCCCTTCTGCATCGCCGCCGAAGGACCGGCACGAGGTACGATGGCGCGGGCGGGAAGGCCGTGCTCATTGCGAAGAATGAAGATGTGATTCGAAGTGCTCAGAACACGCGCGAGGAGCACCTCGTTTCCGTTTGATTCCACCATCATGCCGGTGAGACTGACGGCCTGACCGATGGAAAGGCCGAGGGTCTTGACGCTGGCGACGGCTCCGGAGCCAAGCTGCGCGTCAATCAAACCCTGGGCAGTAAGAACGCGGACATGCGTGCCGAGAATGCCACCCGCGTTGACCGTTTCAATTTTCTGAACGGCACCATGGACGGTGATTTCCTTGGCCAGGTCCCATGCCGGCGAATATGCGACGGGACCCGAGAGGGCGGAATTGTCCGCGGACTGCGCGCGCACAACATGCGGGAGTACGAAGGCGATGGCCAGCACGCCGGTGAACAACAAAATCCTGGAAGAAATGCGGATCATTTTTATCTCCTGAGAGGTACAGCTCTTATTGTAGGGACCTGGGCGAAAAGTTCCAGCAGTATGAGCATCACCTTGCCCGGTCCCTGTGAAAATTGCCCAGACAGCACCCGAATGCTTAGATGCAAAATCAGCCAAAGAGAGGTACACGGCGGGAGAGAAAAAGTTGTGCTTTGACGAAGACGCTATGGGGCATTCTATTGAGGTACACTGTGCCGTTCGACGGACTGAATATTGGCAGGTGTGGAAGGAGGTGCGCATTCATGAGAAGCGCGCGATGGTCGAGCCTGATTGCCATCCTGATGGCGGGAATTTCATTTTCCACAGCGGCACAGCAGAAGAATGGCTCGGCGACGGGGTGGGTGCAAACCAAGAAGACCGACCCGGGACGGGAAAACTCCTATGTCCAATTCACTTTGACGGGAAAATTTATTACACGCCCGAAGGACAGCGCCGGCCCGCCGACGATCACGATAACCTGCCACCCGAAAGGATCGAGGGGGAGATTGATCGGCGCTTCCGTAAACCCGGGCACCCTGCTGACCATTCAATATGTCGAGCCGTCACAAATCACCGCGGGAATTTCATACTACCCGAAAGTGGATGTGCGGTACCGGCTGGACGACGGGAAAGAGGAAAAGGCGCAGTGGGCGCCGAATTCGGACAAGACGGCCATAACGTTGGCCAAGGATGACCTGAAGAGAGTGCTGCGAGCGCACACCGCGCAATTCACGGCGACGGAAAGTCATGGCGGCGAAGTGTCCATGCAGTTCGACATGGCCGACCCGACACAAGTTGAGACGGTGTGTGATCTGCCGGCGCACAAGAAATGAGCGCAATCCATCTCATAAATGCACGGCAGCAATTCGAGAGCTTGGCTTCAGGGGCTAGAGCCCTTATCTCTGAGGCCACTTACGGCGGGGCTGAAGCCCCGCCCTTCCGTACAACCATTCATGAGATGTCTCGCGGTCAATTGAATAGCGGAGCGGCAAGGTGAAAGGATGACGACGGATTCAGCGAGTCATTCTGTAGCGGGACTGCATCTGCGTACATTCCACGAGGAAGATATCGTGATCGTGGCGTGCAGCGGGAAATTGATGGCGGAGAGCTCGGCGCACTTGAAGGACCACGTAAAGGGTATGTTGCCGCGCGAGAAGCGCATCGTACTCGATTTGGTGGAGATTACGCGGCTGGACAGCGCCGGGCTGGGGGTGTTGGTTGGGCTGTACATTTCAGCGAAGAATGCGAATTGCGAGCTGCGGCTGGTGAATTTGAGCAAGCCGGTGCGAGACCTGCTGGGACTTTCCCACCTGTTGTCGGTGTTCGAGGCGTGCGGGCAAGCTGGCACGCGGCATCCGTAGCACAAAGATCAAGAGTGATCCTTCGCTCGCGTGGCTCGCTCAAGATGACGATGCTCATCGCATCGTCAATTGCGCAGGGGTTTCCCTGTTTTCAGGGTGTGGGCGATGCGCTCTTGCGTCTTGCGTTCGCCGGCGAGAGAAACGAAGGCTTCGCGTTCGAGATCGAGGATGTACTGCTCCGGGACCGATTGCGGCGCGGTGATGGAGCCCCCGGCGAGGACGTAGGCAAGCTTGCGGCCGACGACGGCATCGTGTTCGCTGGCGAAACCGCCGCGGAGCAGCGAATGAATGGCGAGCTTGGCGGCCGCGAGGAAACTTTCGCCGAGGACGCGGATTTCGGCGGGCGCGGGCGGATGGTATCCGGCGCGCACCATGGCCAGTGCGGTTTGCTTGGCGTCGGCAATCTGGCGATCGCGATTCATGGCGATCAAATCGGCGGGGCGCAGGTAGCCAAAAGAGCGGGCTTCTTCGCCGCTGGTAGAAACTTTGGCCATGGCGATATTTTCGAAGACGGGCTTGAGGGCGTGGAATAGGTCCAGGTCTTCGCCGCCGGCGGCGTGTTCACCCGCGCGGATGAGCATCTCTTTGCAACCGCCGCCGCCAGGGATGAGACCGACTCCCGTTTCGACCAGGCCGATGTAGGATTCCGCGGCGGCGAGGATGCGCGCGCCATGAAGGCTGATTTCGCAGCCGCCGCCGAGAGCCATTCCCTGCGGAGCGACGACGACGGGGCGCGGCGCGTACTTGATGGCCATGTTGCAGCGCTGGAATTGGCGAATGCCCATGTGCACTTCGTCCCACTCGCCTTCCTGCGCGGCGATGAGCAGAAGCATGACGTTGGCGCCGACGGAAAAATTCGGAGACTGGTTGCCGATGACCATGGCTTCGAATTCCGTGCCCAGGCGATTGACGCCGGCCTGAATCATGGCCACCAGATCGCCGCCAATGGCGTTCATCTTGGAATGGAATTCGCAGCAAAGCACGCCATCGCCGATATCGATGAGGGAGGCGCCGGAATTGGACTGCACGACAGGCGTGTGGTCTTTGAGCGATTTGAGAACGAGGATGCCGGGCGGCTCCGGGACGGGCCGCAGCGAATTTGCCGCCAGATCGAAATAGAGCGTGGTGCCCTTCTCATACTCGTAGAAGGATTTCTTCGGCGAAGACAAAACTTTGGAGACCAGCGGCGGCAGTTGCTTTCCGTCGCGCTCGAGCGCCGCGGCCATTTTTTCGACGCCGATGGCGTCCCACACTTCGAAGGGCCCCATCTCCCAGGCAAAGCCCCACTTCATGGCGCGGTCCACATCGAGGACGGAGTTGGCAATTTCCGGAACGCGGCGAGCGGCGTACAAGCAATTCTCGCTGAGGCAGGCCCACAGGAAACGATTGGCTTTGTCGCCGCCCTTGCCATCGAGCGCTGGAGCGATGAGAGCGCGAAGACGCTCGCGGGTGTTCTCGATTGCTTTGCCCGCCTCGATGGAGCCGAACTTGGCTTTCTGCCGCGGACGGTAGTCCAGCGTTTTCCAATCGAGCGTAAGGATTTCGGAGTCGCCGTCTTTCTTGACGCGCTTATAGAAACCGCCGCCAGTCTTGTCGCCCAGCCAGCCGCGCTTCATCATTTCGTCAACGAAAGCGGGAACGCGCCACATTTCGCGGGACTCGTCGTTGGGAATGTTGTCGTAGATATTGCGGACGACGTGGACGAGCACGTCGAGGCCAACGATGTCTCCGGTGCGGAAAGTGGCCGACTTGGGCTGGCCGATGGCTTGGCCGGTGCAGGCATCCACTTCCTCAATGGTCATGTCGAGCGCCTGCATCTGGTGCAGGACGTTGAGCATGGAGTAGGTGCCGATGCGGTTGGCGATGAAATTGGGAGTGTCTTTGGCCAGCACCACGCCTTTGCCGAGGCGGAAATCGCAGATTTCGGTGAGCGCGCCGAGGACTTCAGGGCGCGTTTTGGGGCCGGGAATGAGCTCGACCAATTTCATGTAGCGGGGCGGATTGAAGAAGTGCGTGCCGGCCCAATGCTGCTGGAAATCGTCGGAGCGGCCTTCGGCGATCAGATAGATGGGCAGGCCGGAGGTGTTGGAAGTGACGATGGTTCCGGGCTTGCGGACAGACTCGACGCGCGCGAACAGGCCGCGCTTGATTTCAAGATTTTCGGCGACGGCTTCGATGATCCAATCCACCTGACCGCACCAGGAGAGGTTGTCGTCCAGATTGCCGGGAGTGACCAGGCGCGCTGTTTCAGGAGTGAAAAATGCAGCGGGGCGCGCCTTCCTGGCGGCTTCGAGGCCGGAGAGGACGATGCGATTGCGGACTGATGGGTTTTCGAGCGTCAGGCCCTTGCGCGATTCGTCGGGAGTAAGTTCGCGAGGAACGATATCGAGCAGAAAGCAAGGGATACCGGCGTTGGCGAGGTGCGCGGCGATGCGCGCCCCCATGGTGCCGGCTCCGAGAACGGCTGCTCTTTCGATGCGTCGGTGCATTGTTCCCCGCAGGGTGTATGAAAGCGAACGATGAGGTTACAAAACGGGTAACGCAGGGTCAACCGGAAAGGCGGTAGAGTGAGAAGTACGCTAAAATTGGGGATGGAATTGGAGCGTTCGATGGGCACGACCGCTAAGTGGCTTGGGAAGGCGATCCGCGGATTGCGGACCTTTGCTTACGGTCCCGGAGGCGATCGCCCGAAGTTGGGAATCGCGCTGGGAGGCGGGTTTGCGCGCGGAATCGCGCACATTGGCGTGCTGCGCGTCCTGGAAGAAAATGAAATCCCGGTAGATTTCATTGCCGGGACCAGTGTGGGCGCGCTGGTGGCGGCGGAATATGCCAGTGGGACGCCGCTGGACGAGATGGAACGCCAAGGATCGATCACACGATTCAGGGATTTCGGGCGGTGGACGCTGTCACGCATGGGCATGGCGTCGAACGAACGCCTGGAAGAATTTATGCTGCGGTTTACGACGGCGAAATACTTCAACCAGATGAAAATTCCCCTTTGCATCGTGGCAACGGACTTAATCAAGGGCGAGTCGGTGTATTTCACGGAAGGGGAAATCGGACCGGCAATAAGAGCCTCGTGCGCTTATCCCGGCCTGTTCCTGCCGGTAGAGTATAAGGGTCACTTTTTGGTGGACGGGTTTTTGACCGAGCAGGTGCCGGCGGCGGCGGCGCGGGAAATGGGCGCGGACGTGGTGATCGCGGTGCACCTGGAGCCAGGGCTGCTGACCACCAAGCCGCGAAATACCATCGAAGTGATCAGCCGGTCATTTTCGATCATCCAGGCGAATTCCACTCAGCCCTGGAGGGATGGAGTGGATGTGCTGATCGAGCCGGATGTGCATCACATACTGTGGGATGAATTTGTGAAAACGCCGCAACTGGTGGCGGCGGGAGCAAGCGCTGCAAATATGGCGCTGCCAAGGATTAAGGCGTTGCTGTCACGCGGAGAGCCGGGCGTTCAGCCGAGCCGTGAGGAGCATTCTGTCCACGAATAGATTCCAGTTGCGGGGTTTGTTACCCGTTGCTAACCATCGCACCGATTCGGCGTCGAAGCATTGGTGAGGAGCCGAACTCGCACTGCGATGACCGCTGCAACGCCCCAGTCATACGCAGAGTGAGTTCGGCTCTTCCTCCTAGCAGAAAATTCCCCACTACTATTTGTTCGCAGTAAATCCCGAAAATTGGAAGTGTCCCAGCACGCAGGAGTTAGGGGGCCGGCGCGATTTCCACAACCACGGGCTGGCCGTTGCCTCTGCCGCGTTTAGTAAACCAGTCGCTCATGGCCGTGGCGAGGCGCGCAGAGTCCACGTTGAGGCCGGCTTCGAGCAGGCCGTCGGCAGTGGGCAGCGTGTCGTCGAATTCGGCCGAGCCGGTGAAATTGCGCATGCAGAAACTGTCCAACCAGTCGAGGGGGGCGGGGCGGCGTTTACCGGCGATCAGAATGTCCGCTTTGAGTTTGCGCGCGTACAAGGCGCAGGAAGTATAGCATCGAGCCTTCGGAGCGGCCGCCGAGCGGGGCCCACCTTGCAATTCCTGCGGTGGTAACCTAAAATTTTGATGCTTGGGAACTGCTAGTTTACCTGCAGCTAAGTGTCCGGGCCAGGCCCCCCGGGCGAAGTCCCCCGCGCAAAAATCACAGGAGGATCGGTGCCAACGCCACTAGAAACCTGGGTGGAAGAATCCGCCCGCCTGACCAAACCGTCGAAAATTGAGTGGTGCGATGGGTCGAAAGCCGAGAACGAGCGGTTGATCGACGAGATGCTGCGCGACGGGACCTACCTGGAACTGAATCAGAAGACTTATCCCCGCTGTTACCTGCACCGCAGCAATCCAAATGATGTGGCGCGCACCGAAGGCGTGACGTTCATCTGCGCGCAGAAGAAGGAAGATGCCGGGCCGACGAATAACTGGATGGCGCCGGGGGACGCCAAGGCCAAGGTGCGGCCGTTGTTCGACGGGGCGATGAAAGGCCGCACCATGTATGTGGTGCCTTACATCCTGGGGCCGGCGAAATCGCCCTACAGCAAAGTGGGAGTGGAGATCACAGACAGCGCGTATGTGGTGGCAAGCATGTACATCATGTCGCGCATGGGCAAGGTGGCCACGGAGCGCCTGGGCAGTTCCGATGATTTTGTGCCCGGGCTGCACTCGCTGGGCGATTTGAATCCCGATCGGAGATTCATACTGCAATTCCCGGACGAGAAATTGATTTGGAGCATCGGATCGGGCTACGGCGGCAATGCCCTGCTGGGGAAAAAGTGCTTCGCGCTGCGGATCGCCAGCACGATGGCGCGCGAGCAGGGCTGGATGGCCGAGCACATGTTGATTGTGGGGCTGGAGGATCCGTCGGGAAAAGTGACCTACATGGCGGCGGCGTTTCCGAGCGCTTGCGGCAAGACGAACATGGCCATGATGGTCTCCGCGCTCCAGAGCCAGGGCTATCGTGTGTGGACAGTGGGCGACGATATCGCATGGATGCATGTGGGTCCGGATGGAATGCTGCGGGCCATCAATCCAGAGACGGGATTTTTCGGCGTGGCGCCGGGCACGAATGCGAAGACAAATCCGAACGTGATGAAGGCGCTGCAACACGATTCGATTTTCACCAACGTGGGATTCACGCCGTCGCGCGAGCCGTGGTGGGAAGGCATGGAAAACGCGGCGCCGGACGGAACCATTGATTGGAAGGGGCAAGCCTGGAAAGCGGGAAAGAGTCCGGCGGCGCAACCGAACTCCCGGTACACCGTGCCGGCGAAACAGTCGCCGTCAATTTCATCGCACTGGGAGGACCCCGAAGGCGTGCCGATTTCGGCGGTGATTTTCGGCGGAAGGCGCGCGCGCGTGGCGCCGCTGGTGTACGAGTCGTTCAACTGGCAGCACGGAGTGTTTGTGGGCGCGACGATGGCGTCGGAAACGACGGTGGCCATCACCGACAGCCTGGGCGTGACGCGGCGCGATCCCATGGCCATGATTCCCTTTTGCGGGTACAACATGGCGGACTATTTCGGCCATTGGCTGGCGATGGGGCCGAAGCTGAAGAAGGCGCCGAAAATATTCAATGTGAACTGGTTCCGCAAAGGAGCGGACGGCAAATTTCTATGGCCTGGATATGGCGATAATGTGCGCGTGATGAAATGGATGCTGGACCGCATCGAAGGGCGCGCCCAGGCCGCCGAGACGCCGATCGGGTACGTGCCGACTCCGAATTCCCTGACGCTGGACGGACTGTCACTTTCACGCGAGTCGCTCGAGGAATTGCTGCGCGTGGATGCGGCCGACTGGGTGGCTGAAGAAGAAGCCACCGGAAAATTCTTCGAGAAATTCGGCAAGCGGCTGCCGGAAGAAATCCGCAAAGAACATAAGGCCCTCTCGGACCGGCTGCAAGGATCTTCGGTGCCGGCGAAATAGGAATTGTCGAGGCTACCCTTCCGCGAGTCCCGCCGTCTATCTGCTAGAATTTCTGTGTCATCATGATTCGCTCACTTACAAAACATTTGTGCGCTGCGGCGCTGATCATTGCAGGGCTGGCTGCTTTTGCAACGAAGCTGCATTCCCTGCCTCAGGCGGCCGTGGGCGAAGCGATCTCATCGAAGCTGGACGTCGCGCCGGACCTGGTGCAACGAGTGGCGAAATTCGAGCGAGTGAAGATGCCCTTCCATTCCGAGGGGCTGACCGCACGCGAAAAGAAGTTGGTCGAAAAGCTTGTCGATGCATCGGGTCTGCTGGACTGCATATTTTGGCGCCAGAGCGATCCGCAGGGACTGAAGCTGTACCTCTCGCTCGAAAAGAGCACGAATCCCCTTGAGGTTCTGTTGCGCCGATATTTGAAGATCAATGGCGGCCGCTTCGAACTGATTAACGAAAACAAGCCCTTCTTGGGCAATGAACCTATGCCTCCCGGGCGGGGCTTCTACCCGGCATTTTTCACGCCGGAACTGGTTCAACAATACGTTGGTGAACATCCCGAGGCGAAAGCCGGCATCTACAACCCGTTCACGGTAATTCGCGGTGAGGGAAATTCGAGTCGCATTTCGCGGACCACAAGCGTTCCATACCACGAGGCGTATGCGGAATTCCTGAAGCCGATGGCCAAGGACCTGCGCGAAGCAGCCGATTTGAGCGACGACCCGGCGTTCGCCAAATTCCTCCGGCTGCGCGCAAAAGCGTTGCTCACCGACGATTACTACGAAAGCGACATCGCCTGGCTGGAACTGAAAAATCCGAAGTTCGACATTTCGTTCGCTCCGATGGAGGTCTACATCGATTCCCTGCTGGGCGTGAAGGCATCCTACGGCGCGTCCATAATGATTCGCAATGACGAGGAGACGAAAAAGCTGGCGGTGTACCAGCAGTACGTCCCGGAACTACAGGACTCGCTGCCTCTTGCGGCGGAGGATCGGCCGTCGAAACGAGGGCACATCACGCCGATGGAGGTGATGGACGCTCCCTATCGCGCGGGCGATTTGCTGCATGGCTACCAGGCTGTCGCGGACAACCTGCCGAACGATCCGCGTGTTCACGAAACAAAAGGCTCAAAGAAGCTGTTCTGGAAAAACTTCATGGACGCGCGCGTGAACTATGTGGTCCTGCCGCTGGCCAAGCGTTTAATGCGTCCCGACCAAGCGGAGATGGCGAGCGGCGAGGGCTACATGGCCAGCACGATCACGCACGAAATCTCGCACGAACTGGGGCCGGTATACTCGCGCACTCCGAATGGCAAAATGGACATCCGTGAAGCGTTGGGGCCCAGATTTTCGGGACTCGAGGAAGCCAAGGCGGACGTGGTGGGACAGTTTTGCCTGGCGTGGCTGGCGGAACACGGGGCTTATCCGAAGGAAAAGCTCCCCGGAGTCTATGCCTCCTACGTGGCTGGTATTTTCCGCACCGTGCGGTTCGGGGTAGCGGAGGCGCACAGCGCGGGCGAAATGATGCAGTTCAACTATTTTGTCGAACAGGGCGCCATCCGGCGTGATGCACCAACGGGGCGCTACGAGATTGATTTCGGGCGCATGCCCGCGGCGATGAACTCGCTGGCGAAAGAATTGCTCGAGCAAGAAGCAACAGGGGACCGCGCGCGGGCTGATGCCTGGTTCAAAAAGTACTCGGCGATGCCGCCGGAGTTGGCGGCGCTGCTGGCGGGCACGACGGACATTCCCATTGATATCGAATCGGAATTTGATTTCAGTCCCCCGGTTCGGTAATTTTTCCTAGCCCAAATTGTAGGTCAGAGATTGGCGTTGATATCTGCATCAATGGAGACGTGCGTCTGCGGGAAGCCGTTGATCCGGTAGCTGGCGCCGACGGCGTTGCTGAAATGGATGTAGCGACTGATGTGGTAGTCCTCATCGAGGAAGGCGAAAACCTGCTCGGTTTCTTCGCGCGAGAGGCCGAGAGAGGCGAGCGGAACGGTCTTGCCGAAACCGCCTGAAGCGGCCAGGTATTTTTCCACCAGTTGGCGAAACGATCCGGTCATATCCACAGGTAGGCTCCTGAATCACCGTAAGGCAAATTCATGTAAAAGAGATTGGCTTCGGGAATTTTCTTGAATGCGACGCAGAGCATGGCGGCGCCGTGCTCCGGGCAGAACCATTCGCCGAGGTCGCTCGCGATGCGGTCGGCTTCATCGAGGCTGGGGATCCTGGCGCGGGAGAACCACATCCAATTCGCAGCGCGGGAGCATTCTTCGCACTTGCCGGTGTTTTCGGTGATTCGTTTTTCGATGGCGGCAGCGACTTCGTGCTTCAAGCCAGCGGCTTCAAAATCCGGCGCGGCTACGAAGAAATATTGCGAGAAGGATTCGGGGTCAGGCTCAAAAGCCACGACGCGGCCCGGATAGGACTGCAGCTCGCCGACGGCGGTTTTCAACAGGCAATCGCGGCAGAGGGAGACTTCCGGACGGACGGGCTCGCGCTGCTGGGCCTTTTTCCCGCGAACGTACAAAGTGTCGGGGAGTAGCGTGGCCATCCACGGCTGCTCGTGGTCCAGATGGATGCACTCGGCGGGAGTGCCCTTCAGTTTTGCCCACCAGTTGAGGCTGCTGGGCAAGAGCTGAACATCCGGATAAGCGGCTTCGTAGGACATGCGAGCCAAGTAGTTCAATCCGTTCGGCGTCTTGCAGGGCGTATGGTAGCAGATTGCTGGGCCGGGGGCGCATCTGCTGGGTGGTGCGGAAGTTTGTCTGGTCGGACTGCTTCGGATATCATGGACGGGCGGGAAATTTCGCAAGGCAATATTCAAATTATTCGCGCGAGCGAACCAGGAGGATGAAGCATGGCGATTTCGGTGGGAGCAGCGGCGCCGGACTTCACGCTGAAGGATCAGGAACAGAAGGAAGTGAAGCTTTCGGACTTCAAGGGAAAAAAGAATGTGGTGATCGTGTTCTATCCGCTGGATTGGAGCCCGACCTGCACGAAAGAACACGTCTGCTTTGTGAACGAAATGAAGATGTTCGAGCAACTGGACGCGCAGGTGCTGGGGATCAGCGTGGACAGCGCGTGGTCGCACAAAGCGTACGCAGAAAAAATGGGGATTCGTTATCCGCTGCTGGCGGATTTTCAGCCGCGCGGAGCGGTGGGCGACAAGTTCGGAGTTTATCTGGCGGAAAAAGGAATTACCGGGCGGGCCATCGCTATCGTAAATCGCGCCGGGAATGTGGCCTGGTTCAAGAATTACGATATCCCCGTGGTGCCGGACTTAAAGGAAGTGGCGGACGCGCTGGCGGCGGTGAAGTAGGCGACGACGGGGCCGGACCTACCAAGAGGAACTTCAGCGGCTGAAGCCGTCTTCCACTCGTGGCTCAATGTCGTGGCTGAAGCCACGCCCCACAAGGATTCTCGATTTTACACGTCCTGTGCCGCTCAGGATTCCGGATCCCACAGTTGTGATCTGATGTCCGATCAATGATTGCCTGGGGCGCCCGCTCCCGGCTTGTTCGCGAAGGTCCGAATAAAAGTCACCACCTGCCAACATTCCTCATCGGTGAGCTTGTCCTTGAATGCTGGCATGGGCAGGTGCCCCCGGGTGATTTGCCAAAAGAGCTCGCCGTCGGTCTGACGTCCCATTCTGCTTGCATCGGTAAAATCCGCGGGAGCGATGGAGAGTTCCGCAGCTTTCTTCCCCTTGCCGTCGCCGTTTTCTCCGTGGCAATTCTGGCAGTGGTCCATGTAGATCATCATTCCCGCGCCGACGGCGTCGCTACTTGTGGCGACGGGATTCGGCATGTTCTTCACTGCTGCAGGTATGCGCCCTCCGCTCTGGGTGTAGAGATACGCGGCGCCGGCACAAACAACAATCGCAAATATGATCGGAACCAGCAGGATGCTGCGTTGATTTTTGGGGGGAGCGGATTGATTGGACGGCATCCTGGTGTGCCCGGATGATTCTGAATTTTACTCCGCGGGAAATCTTCGCACGGAGCGTCGGGAATTCCCAGTGAAGATGGCTTTGCGCAACCAGATATTCATGGTGGGAACGATGCTGGTTGAGAGCGCGGCAGCGTCGAGTTGGCGTCAATGCGCAGGTTGCAGCGCGCGGAACACAGAAATCAGGACGATGACGAGCATGAGAATGACGTAAACGCGCAGACCCCACAGCAGAATGCGCACGCCGGTCGAGAATTTTCTGCGTCCGAAACGAGTTTCCTTTTTGGCCGCGACCACCTGATCGGCTTCTAGCAGCGAGAGAACGACATGCGGGTCAGCGACGTCGGCCTCCGTAGCATTCACGGGCAGCGATGTGGAGGCGGAGCCGGCGGCACCAAACTGAGCTGCACTTCCCTTTGACTCGCGAGTCATGAACGAACTCTCCTTGATAAGACAGAAATCCCAAACGGAATTTCAGTGAACTTATCCGCCCAGTAGTTTCGGAAAGACAGTAGCGAGACCGAAACCGACTCCGGCGATGATCAACAGCACGGTAACTGCAATGCCGGCCGCGTTGGCCCACTTGCCGTTTACATATTCCCCCATTACTTCGCGGTCGTTCACCAATAGCAAGAGGAACGCCAGCGCTGGAGGCATGGCCAGCACGGCAATGACGTTGACGGTGAGGACCACGAATTCCAAGGGAAAGCGCGGAATGAGGACGAGCGCGGCGGCCGCGGAGGCCGACCCTAGCAAAATTGTGTAGAACGGCCATGCCTCGCGAAGCGGGCGGTTCAAGCTATGACCGGTCTGCAGCACCTCGCCGAACGCGTATGCGGAAGATGTGGAGATGGCTATCGCCGCGACGATGCCGGCTTCAAAGATTCCGAGCGCGAAAAGTGCCGCGCCCGCGTGGCCGATCCACGGGCGGAGCGCTTCCGCGAATTGCGCGCCTTCAAATTCGGCGGCGTTAATGCCGTGATGAAACAATGGTACGGTGGCGAGGATGGTAGCGATGGCGCAAATGGTGGCGAGCGAAGCGCCGAGGACGGTGTCGAAGCGACCAGCGCGGATATCGCGCGGCTGCATGCCTTTATCTACCACCGCGCTCTGCTGAAAGAACAGCATCCACGGTGTGACCGTGGCGCCGATATCGGCGAGGATGAGGACGAGGATTTCGTAGCGATTTCCGGAGGGAAGCGGCGTCCAAGTGAGGAGTGAGTGACCAACGGCGTGCCAATCCGGACGCGCCAGCAAGGCTGCTGGAATAAACAACGTGTTGAAGATGGCCAGAGCGAGGGTGATGCGTTCCCAGGTCCAGTAGCGGCCGGTGGTGATGGCCGCAAGAACCAGAATAAGCGAGCCGCCGACGGCGAGGCTCGGACCGATGCCGAAAAACCCCAACCCTGCGCGGATGCCGATGAACTCGGTGACCAGGGTCAGGAAATTTCCGAGAATCAAATCACCCATGGCAAACAAGCCCCAGAATCTTCCAAAGCGATCGAAGATGAGTTCGGCGTGGCCGCGGTGTGTGACGGCTCCCAAACGCACGGTCATTTCCTGGACCACGAATCCCATCAAGAAAGTGAGTACGACGAAAGGTATGAAGAACCCGATTCCAAAACGCGCGCCCGTGGCCGCGTAGGAAAGCATGCTGGGAGCATCATTTTCACCGAGAAAGACGAGGATGCCCGGGCCGATGAGCAGCCAGAGCACGCGCAATCCCTTGAAGGACCTCGGCCGCGAGCTTTCGGAGCGCGCCCGAGCGACTTGCAAGCGATCGCGAGCGCGGTCCACGTCCTCGTGGGTCAGTAGACCGACCAGTTCAGCGGCGTCCGCGGAAGCAGCAGCAGATTCGGTTGTGGGGTGGGCGCTGTGGTGGATGAGCGGGCCAGAGGCCTGATTCCGATGGGGCATGGGTTAACTGCGCTGAAGTACCCAAGTAAACTACGCTTAACTAGGGCGAGTGTCAACACCCGCGCCGGCCGAGGTGCGGAAAAATCACCCGTGTCTGGTGGCGGCTTTGCTATAGTGAGCGGGTGTAGCACGCGAGGAGCGAGACGATGGCGGAAGCTTCGAAGCAACAGGTGCAGATCAAGGCGGATGAAAAGGAACTGCTGGGACAGTATTCCAACCTGGTGGTGGTACATCACAACGCGGAAGAATTCACGCTGAATTTTGTGTACGTCTTCCCTACCCTGCCGCAGGGAAAATTGGTGTCCAGCTTAATCCTGAATCCGACGCATGCGAAGCGGCTGTCGCAGGCGCTGCAGGAAAACGTGGCGCGCTACGAAGCGCAGTTCGGGAAATTGCCGGAGGGGTCGGGGCCGGCCTCGGAATCAAATGTCGGGTTCATTCAGTAGCGGGCGGCAAGCAGGTCTAGCCGAACTGAGAGTCGGCGATAACCCATCTGCCGGTGGGCTCGATGAATTCGAGGCCGACGGCGAAGCCGGTATCGGGCACTAGCTGGCAGTAAGCGACGCGGGCGATCGAACGGAACGACCCCGTAACTGTTGAGATGGTGAGCCGGTCGTTGATTTTCCAGCGGCGAATGCTGAGGACGCGGGCGCCCCGGGGGCTGACGTTTTCGGTGAAAGTGGTTTCCGTGCCCGGAAGAGCGGGATGCCCGGTGATATTGACGCCGACTTCCATTGGAATGCGCGTCTCGCGGCGAGGCGCGATGGTGTTCTTTGGGACCCCCATCCCAAATGGCATTTCCTCTGACCCCCTGATACTCACAGACAGGCCGCTACATGCCCCAAGCGGAATTTCTTTTCGCCCCGGCCTTTCATACGATACAGCGCGCGATCGGCGGCCCCGAGAAGTTTTTCGATGGATGTTCCATCCTTGGGATAAACGGAAACGCCCACGCTGACAGTAATAGGCGGCTGCTGGCCGTCGCTTTCCAGGCGTTCACAGATTCGCGCGGCGGCCTGAATGGCATCCTGCTCGCCGGATTCCGGGAGGACGAGTGCGAATTCGTCGCCGCCATAACGCGCGGGCGTGTCGATGGTGCGGCTGCTGGTGCGCAACGCGACACCCAGACGCTTGATGGCACGGCTGCCGGTAAGGTGGCCAAAAGTATCGTTGATCTTTTTCAAGCCATCGAGGTCGAACAGCAACACGGCAAAGCTGCGCCCGGTGCGGCCGGAGCGCTGAATTTCGGAGTCGAGGACCTCGAGCAGCCGGCGGTGATTCGCCAGCCCAGTTAATGAATCGGAAGCGGCCAGACGGCTGACCTGGTCGAAGAGCTGGGCGTTGTCGAGGAGCGTGCCGCCGAGAACGACCACGTAGCTGAACACCATGATGACGTGAGCGAGAGTGAAGGGCGCGTCGAGAACACGCTGCGATTGGCTGATGGTGACGTGGCAGACGACGTTGAGCAGCGCGGCGAGGAAGAGCGCGCGGTCGAGCGAAGTATCGAAGCGGCGAAGCCGCCAGGCATAGCCCACGGTTGCAGCCGTGAAAATGGCGGCGGGAAGCAAGTCCCAGGGACGAGGGACCAGCCAGCCGGGATGCATCCTCGGCGCATTCGGGAGCATGAAATAGAAGACGCTGGTCAAGTAAGCCACGACGCCGACGAGTAGAGTGGCGCCGGCCATTTCCTTCGCCGGATCGCGCGACACGGGGATGCGGCGTTCAACGGCCAACGCGACCAGGAGCAAAAATCCGAGAAGCGTCCGGCCAGCAAGCCAGCCGATGGAAATGTGCAGCCCTTCAATTCGCATCACCGGCATGCCCCGATAAAACGTCATGCTGGAGCCGGCCTCGATCAGGCCTGCGAGGACGAAGCCGAGAGCCAAGATCAAGGAGATGCGGTCGTGCGTGCCGCGAAAGCGCATCAGCGCGTTCGCAGCGAAGGTGAAGGCGATCAGGCTGCCGGACATCTCCAGATACGTATCGAGGAAGGGGTCGGCCTGATAGCCGGAATCCCGGAGGATCCAGATGAGAATGAGGTACGCCGCGGCTGCAATCGCCCCAAGAAGGACGAGCCGAAAATTATGGACGTGCCCCCAAAATTTGCCCTGACGACCCACACTGCCCCCAGTAAACGGAGTGATGCCCGGGAATTATGGAGCAACTATTGTTCCTTTCCGGAACATGGTTTTAGTACCATATAAACCATTAACAATCAACGTGATACAGGACAATTGGGTTAAATATTCGGGCGAGATGACAGGATGAGATGCCGTAGGTTGGGTGAAAAGGTTACAAGCATGGAGGGAAATCACCCGCGGAATTAGAGCTTGGGTTTCGGCTCCGGCAGGTCGACGGCTTGAACGGTGCTCTCGAACGGAACCCGCTTATGGGAGCCATCGCAGAAAGGTTTGCGCTCGGAATGGCCGCAACGGCAGAGAGAGAGGCGTGTACGTCCCGCCAGGCCGAAGACTTTTCCCTGCTCATCAAGAATTTGCATATCGCCCTCGACGATTAGTGGACCGTTATTTGCGACAGTAATCTTGGTGGCAGCCATTCGAATTCTCTCCTGAAGAGGATTTCTTCAACGGCGCGAATTTTTGCCGACGAGCAAATCGAAAATTGAGGCGATCAATACTTCGGGACCGAGGGGTCGACATCGTCGGACCAGGCAAGGATACCACCTTTCAGGTTGAGCACCTTGCGAAAGCCCGCTTTGCGGAGAAATTCGACGGCTTCGGCGGATCGCTTGCCACTGCGGCAGTGGGCAACGATTTCGCGGGAGCTATCGAGCTCGTTGACGCGGCGGGAGAGATCGCCGAGCGGAATCAGATGACCGCCGAGATTGCATATCTGATATTCGTGCGGCTCGCGGACGTCGAGGATGAAGAGGTCGTCGCCGCGATCGAGACGGGTCTTGAGGTCGCGCGGCGAAATTTCCGGCACGTTGGTTTGCGGCGCGGGAGCTTCTTCGCCTCGGATGCCGCAGAACTCGGCGTAGTCGATCAGCTTGGTGACCGTGGGATGCGCACCGCAAACCGGGCATTCCGGATTCTTGCGCAGCTTCAATTCGCGGAAGCGCATGGCCAGCGCGTCAAAAAGCAGAAGGCGGCCGATGAGCGGGTCACCCTTGCCGATGATCAGTTTCAGAGTCTCCGCGGCCTGAATGGCGCCGACGATTCCCGGGAGCACGCCCAGAACGCCACCTTCGGCGCAGGAGGGCACCAGGCCCGGCGGAGGCGGTTCCGGATACAAGCAGCGATAGCAGGGACCACCCGGAGCTCCGAAAATACTGACCTGGCCTTCGAAGCGGAAAATCGAGCCGTACACGTTGGGCTTGCCAAGAAGAACGCAGGCATCGTTGACCAGATAGCGCGTGGGGAAATTGTCGGTGCCGTCTACGACTACGTCGTAATCCTTCAGGATGTCGAGCGCGTTTTCGCTGGAGAGGCGCGTCTCCAGCGTTTCAATCTGAATTTCGGGATTCATACTGTGAAGGCGCGCGGCAGCCGCTTCGATTTTCGGGCGGCCGACATCGGTAGTATCGAAGAGAATCTGGCGCTGGAGATTGGTGACATCCACGGTATCGAAATCAACCAATCCGATGCGGCCCACTCCGGCAGCGGCAAGGTAGAGTCCCAGCGGCGCACCCAGACCGCCGGTGCCAATGCACAGGACTTTCGCGGCTTTCAGCTTGAGCTGCCCATCCATGCCGACCTCGGGCATGATCAGGTGGCGGCTGTAGCGCAGCACTTCTGCTTTTGAAAGAGCGAGGGCCGGCGTGGTGGGAGCCGGCGGCGAAGAGATTCCTGGTTTTGCGGCCATAGAAAATTTCTCCCTGCTATCCAATTTGTGTGCCACCAGCGATGGACGGGACGATGCTTACAGTGTCGCCTTCACGGAGGCGGGTCTGATCCTTCTGGAGGTAGCGGATGTCCTCGTCGTTGACATACACGTTCACAAAGCTGCGCAAACGCCCGTCCTCGGAGTAGAGATGCTTTTTCAAATCGCCGAAGCGGCTGGTGAGCGCGGCGAGGGCCTCGGCAACCGTCGCGGCCTGCAATTCGACGCTCTCCTGCTTGCCCGCATAAGCTCGCAGCGGCGTGGGTATGATTACCTTCACAGCCATGCACATGCCTCCTGAATTACGATGACGCGGAGAGCGCCGTGGATTCAATGGGCTCGGAATCGTAGGCGGAGCGATCGTCGCGCAGCCGCCAGGACGTGGTGTCGCGCGGCTCGCGCTGCTGCACGCTCACAATAATATAACTGTACCAAGGCCAGGCGTGCTCGCGGTCGAATTCACTAGGCCGCGCCGGCGCATCGGGATGCGAGTGATACCAGCCGAGCAGCTCGATATTGTTCTGGCGTGCGGTCTTTTCGGCCAGGAGGACATCGGCGGGCGTTACCTCAAACCGATTGCGCGGCGAATCGTTACGGCGATTTTCGAGCGGCAGCAAATCGAGCACATCGCGCGAAAGGTCGCCGTCGCGTCCCAGGAGCGCCCCGCAGCATTCGTACGGATAGGTTTCGACGCCATGCGCATGGATGCGGCGCAGGAGCTCTTCGCGAATTTTCAGCACCGGAACACTCATTCCTCGCTCCAGAAACGCTCACTCAGATATTTCTCGCCGGAATCCGGAAACACCGTGACGATGACGGCATGCTCCGTGGCCGGCAACCGGCGGGCGACTTCAAAACAGGCGCATACAGCAGCGCCTGAGCTGACACCGGCAAGAATCCCTTCCTCGCGGGCCAGGCGCTTGACCATGCGGTGAGCGTCTTCGGTCGAAACGGCAAGATCTTCGTCGGCGACTCGCGGGTCGTAGATTTTCGGAACGATGGCGGTGGCCATGTGCTTCATGCCCTCGAGGCCGTGAAATCCGGAGTCGGGCTGAAAACTGATGCAGCGAATGGCGGGATTCAGTTCCTTCAGGCGGCGCGTGGTGCCGACAAAAGTGCCGCTGGTGCCAAGACCGGCCACAAAGTGAGTGAGCTGGCTGCGCGTCTGTTCCCAGATTTCGGGAGCCGTGGTGGCGTAGTGCGCCGCTGGATTCGCGGGATTGCTGTACTGGTCGGGATAAAAATATTTGTCGGGATCCGCGGCGTAAATTTCCCTAACGCGGCGGATGGCTCCGTCGGTGCCCTCGTCACCGGGAGTGGTCACAAGATCGACGCCGTAGGCGTCGAGAATCTGCTTGCGCTCCAGTGAAGCGCTCGAAGGCAGGCAAAGCTTCACGCGATAGCCGAGCGCGGCGCCGACCATAGCGTAAGCAATTCCCGTGTTGCCGCTGGTGGCATCGAGGATGATTTTGCCCGGACGCAATTCACCGCTGCGCTCGCCCGCGCGGATCATGGCATAGCCGGCGCGGTCTTTTACCGAGCCACCCGGGTTGAACCATTCGGCCTTGGCAAGAAATTGGACATTCGGAAATTCGGCGCCGATGCGCTCCAGGCGCAGCAACGGCGTATTGCCGATGCGATGGAGCAGGTGCTCACCCAGTCTTGCGGCAGTGCCCGAAAGAGCTGGGGCGGCGGCCGGTTTGTTGATTGCAGTCATGGAAATAGATGAAAGTACCCCCCGCCTCCTGGATATTCCGATTGCGCTGGCGAGAACTCGGCGCCAGGCTGCGAGGGAGCCTTTCCCGTATCCGACTAATTTAACAGAGTTTAGCAGAACGCGGCTGGCGGTGATAGACGCCGCCAATCTCTCCCGCTACCAATTTGATGCTGGAGCGCAGGGCTGGGCGCCCGATATTTAGCTTTACAGGGACAAGGCCGATTCTTATGCTGTTTGCCATGTGGTACGTGGACCAAGTTTTCAAACAGGCGCAAGTGGAATCGCTCTCCGCGAAGGGATTCCTGGTGCGCAGCTCGGGGGGCGTCGTGCGGATCGAAAAATACGAGTGTGGCGCGGAGCTCCGGCGGACGCCCGATGGCGTGTACCAGATGACGCAAATACCCTGCATTATGTGGCAGGGGCAATTCACCAGATTGTGGGATGCCGGCTATCAGAAATTCCTGCTGACATTTGACTCGAAGAAGCTGCCGGTAAACGTGAAACAGCTGTCCGATTTGCGGCGCTTCAACGAAGAGTTGCGCACCGCCCTCGGCGTGCCGACGTATTACAACGAAGCGCTTGGCTCCACCTGCCATTTCAGTGTGTACGACCGGGTGAAGGGCCGCCCGGGCGACATTCCGGATGATGTTGTCGGCGTCGAAGGCAAGACCGAACACTAATCCGCCGGCAACGATTCCCCGCGATGGTTTCCTGCTACGCTCTGGCTTCCTTCGATTGCACGCAATCCCCACACAAACCGAAGAGCTCCGTGCGGTGGCGGTCGATGCGGAAGCTTTCGCCGCGCGCGGCCTGGCGAAGCAGCGCTGACGGAAGCTTGAGCCAGACGTCCCGCAGCGAGCCGCAGCGATTGCAGACCAGGTGGTCGTGGCGCTCGACAATGGGATCAAAGCGCGCGGCCTGTTCGGCGAAGTCGAGGCGGGAGATAAAACCCCGCTGCTCGAGCCAGTTCAGCGAGTTGTAAATGGTGGCGTAAGCGACACCCGGACGCCGCCGGCGCACCACGCGGAAAACCTCTGCGGCGGTAGGATGGTCTTCCCGTGAGCGCAGGGCATCCAGGACGACACGGCGATAACGCGTTAGACGGACTTCAGATTTCATAACAATTCCTCCACTTCGGGACGCGCCAGCCCGTTTCCCTGTTTGATTCAGCTCGAATGGAAAAGTCTTCAGCCGACAAAAGAAATTCAGAGGAAAACTAAGGAGAATTCCAAATTTCAGATGCGCGTGAAAATTGCCGCAGCCAAATTGGACTACGATTTCACTTGGGCAAGCAGGTGGCGAAGGCGGGCGGGATCCAGTCGGTGCTGGGCAATCATTTGGGAGCCGAGAAAGATGACCGGGACGTCGTTGGTGTAGCGATCGTGGATCAAAGTGTCGTCGTCAATGTCCACTTCGCGAAGTGTGGCACCGAATTCGGACAGCAGCGAAAGGATCTGGGATTTGGCCTGATCGCAGAGGTGGCAGCCTCCGCGGGTGTACAGCGTGATCGTTTTTGGACTGACGACGGCGAGATGGCCGTCCTCGGTGCGTTCATAGAAGTCAGAGCGCTGGCTTTCTCGAAGGAGGCCCGCTCTAACAAGCTCAGCAACGTTATCGAGGACAGCTTCGCGAGCGGCGGGCGGATTGCCTCCAACGAACTCGAACAGCGTGTGTAAATCAACTGAATCGCGCTCCAGTTGATCAAACAGTTGGAGAATCCGGCGCGCTATGGGATCCAAAAGCTTCGGAGCAGGCTCGGGCATCATGGCTTGACGGTGTAGTAGCGCTGGAACGATCCCATGGAGGGATAGAAGGCGCGCGAGCGATATAGCTCTGTGATCTGGCGAATGTGGCCGAGGTCGTGGAAGGCCCATTCGTTCATGAGCTGGCCGATGGTGATGGGACCCACTTCGCCATGCTGGCCGGTACGCGCGATCATGGTGGCGGGAACGTAGCGCAGCCAGGAAAGGGTGCGGTCGCGTTCATGGCAGAATTTTTTCAACTGCTCGCGAGGCTTGGCGCCGGTGTATTTTCCCGAAGCGTAAGCGGCGTTCTGATCGTAGGGCTCGAGACGGGGATTGTCTTTGTCGAGCATGTGCTGGATGCGCCCGCGGAACCCGACAACTTCAACATCCGCCATGTGGGCCAGCACCTCGCCGATGGACCAGCGATCCATGGCCGGCTTCCAATTCATCTGCTCGTCGGTGGCGGCCCAGATAATTTTTTCGATGATGATGGGTGTTTGTTCCAGAACGGCGAGACCCGGCAACGTGTGCGGGCTCGGAGTGGCAGCCATACAATCCTCCCAGGATGAGTTAGCGGCGCCCCGCCATACATTATCACGGCTTCGTTCAGGAAAGCGCGGGCGGGGCAGGCTTGAATGGCGCGGCGGCGCGTGATACACCGAAGGCCGGGGGAAAAACGAGATGGCGGCAGTGGTTGCGCTGGTGGACGATCTGTTTTTCCAGGCGAAGATGATAGAGACGGCGAAGCATGTGGGAGTGGAGTTGCGCGTGTGCACCACTCCGGAAGCGCTGCTGGCGGAAGGCGCGAAGGATTCCACGCGACTCGCGATTATAGATTTGAACGCGCGCGCGAAACCGCTGGAAGCGGCGGTGCAAATGCAGGCGGTGGCGCCGGGAGTGCCGGTGATTGCGTTTCTCTCGCACGTGCAGACGGACCTCGCGGACGCGGCCCGGGCGGCGGGTTGCCGCGAAGTGATGCCGCGGTCGCAATTCACGCGCAACCTGGCAACCATCCTGGAGCGCGCGAAGTCACAGTCCTGATGGAACAACGAAACATCCAAGCGGCGGTTGCGGCGACAGTTCTGTTTGTCCTTTCGTGCGCCGGGTCCGCGCCGGCGCAGGAATCGAAGGACTCCGAGCCGGCTGCGGCGTTGACGGCGGCGTTGTCTGCGGCGTGCCGCGCCAATCAGGAAACATTTGCGAAATACCTGACGGCCGACAATGCTGCGGCCTTCCGCGCGCTGCCGGAAGAACAGCGGGCGGCGTTTCTGAAGCGGCTCTCGCAGTTTGACGACGCAGGCAAGACGTTGCTCTCCTCCGACCCACAGAAGCACACCGTGCTGCGGTGCGAAACTTCGGCCGGGTCGGCGGAATACCGATTCGGGGATACGCGCGTGCGGGAACCTCTGGCGTTTATTCCGGTGACCATACCTGGGAGCAGGGCGTCGGAATTCGGGCTGGTGCGCGAAAATGGCGGCTGGCGATTACTGTCGCTCGGGCTGCTGATGCTGGATATTCCACAGCTTTCAAAGCAGTGGGCGGAGCAGGACCTGGCGGCACGCGAAGACGCTGCGATTCGGACGCTGCGAGGGCTGGCGGAGGCCGTCGAGACATACCGGCGCGCCTGGGGAAAATTGCCGGAGTCGCTGGCGCAAATGGGCCCGGCGCCGCCGAACGAGATTTCACCCGAGCAAGCGTCGCTGGTGAACGAGCATCTTGCCACCGGGAGCCAGGGAGGATACTCCTTCAGATACCGGATTGTGCCGGCGCCGAACGAAAGTGAAGCGAGCTTTGAATTGGCCGCCACGCCTGATGAATTCGGAAAGAACGGTCGGCGGTCCTTCTTTCTCGACAGCAAAGGAAAAATTCACGGCGCCGATAAGCACGGCACGGTGGCCAGCAGCGCGGACCCTCTAATCCCCGGCGAAAAGTCGGAGTAACCGCACGCCTGCCGGAGTATAATGCGTCGCAGCAATTATCTTTGGGGCGAGAGCCCGATTTCCATATAGGGACGCGGATGGAGCGCTCGAGAGTTCTAGCCGACCGGTTTTTCCCCGTCGAAGGCTTGGCGGCCGACGCGGTGCGAGTGGTGGCAGCGAATATCCTGCTGGCGATGTGCTCACACATTGCCATCCCGCTGCCGTGGACGCCCGTACCAATCACCGGACAGACGTTTGGGGTGCTGTTGGTGGCAGTGCTGCTGGGCGCCCGGCGCGCGACGATTGCCGTGGTGCTCTACTTGCTCGAGGGAATGGCCGGTTTGCCGGTGCTTGCGCCATTCGGAGCGCCCGGTGCGGCGCGTTTCCTGGGACCGACGGCGGGATATTTGCTGGCGTACCCGCCGGCTGCGTACGTGACCGGTTGGTTGGCCGAGCGCGGAGCGAAAATTTGGTTCCTCCCGCTGGCGGGAATTCGGTTGGCGGCCGCACTGCTCTCCGGCGAAGCGATTATCTTTGTATCTGGCTGGTCCTGGCTGGCGCTTGGAGCCGCGCTGGGCGGGCGAAACGCATTTCTGCTCGGAGTGCTGCCATTTCTGCCGGGTGAAGTGATCAAGATGGCGTTACTGGTGGCAGCCGTGCGTGGAGTGGAGATCGCGCACCAGGGAATTTGAGCGGCGCAGCCGCGCGGATTGAAGCGCGAATTCGAATCGCGCACGCCGATCGTTGAATTTGTTGCTGTTTCATTTTTCATTCACCGGCATCTAGCCGCCGGGTACCGGGTCTGGTGATGGCCACGCAAACCGCACCACAACAACAAACACCTGAAGAAGAAGTTCGCGCCGCGAACCAGCGCTTCTACGCCGCGTTTGAATCGCTGGACATCGCCGAAATGGAAGCCGTGTGGGCGCATGACGACGCAGTTGAGTGCGTGCAGCCCGGATGGGAGCTATTGCTGGGCTGGGATGAGGTGCGCGGCAGTTGGGCGCGAATTTTCGCGAATTACAAGCGTGTGCGGATTGCACTGGGCTGCATCTGGGTGCGCATTGAGGGCCGCGTCGCCTGGGTGGCCTGCACCGAGCACATCACCACAGCCTTTGCGGATGGATTCGATGAAGCCAACGTGCAGGCGACAAATATTTTCGTGCGCGGCGAGAACGGCTGGCTGCTGGTAGCGCATCATGCGTCGCCATTGCCGGCTCCAGCGCACCCAACTGTGCAATAGATGTGAGAGGCCAAGGGTAGCTCCGTAGAAATACGGATAATTGATTCGCTTGGCGGACCTCGACGGTTTTTGCCGGCTGTGGTAACCTGTGTCCCTCAGTTCTGCGCGAAGAGCTGATCGCGCTCACCCCCAAGAACGCAACTACCGCAGCGGGATCGACGGCTTCTGCACCAGCGTCTCCCCAGCCCGGCGCGGCAAGCAGCGTCTCCGGTGAGCGCCAGGACGGAAAACGATGTCGACTCCGGTGGCCACACCGAAAACGACTGAGCTGCGCTTGGCACACTCCCCCGACAGTGACGATGCTTTCATGTTTTATGCGCTGGCGACCGGCAAGGTCCGTCTGCCCGGCGTGAAATTCACGCACGTCCTGTCCGATATCGAATCGCTGAACCAGGCGGCCAAGCAGGAAACTTACGATATTTCCGCGCTCAGCTTTTTCGGCTATTCCTTCGTGGCCGACAAGTACGTGCTGATGGATTGCGGCGCAAGTTTCGGCGAGGGGTACGGCCCCATCGTCGCGTCGCGGCACCCTATCAAGAAAAACGAGCTGGCCGGCCACAAAATCGCCATCCCGGGAAAGCTCACCACTTCCTACCTCGCGCTGAAATTGTTCGAGCCCAACGTGGAAACAGTCACCATGCCATTCGACAAGATTCTCGGCGCAGTGCAGGCGGAAGAAGTGGAAGCGGGACTGCTGATTCACGAAGGCCAGTTGATGTTCTCCCAAATCGGTCTGCACCGCGTGGTGGACCTCGGCCAGTGGTGGCAGGAAACAACTGGACTGCCTCTGCCATTGGGAGCAAATGCCATCCGTCGCCGCCTCGGCTCTGAGATGGGCCGGCAAGTGGCGCGCGTGATTCGCGAGAGCGTGACTTATGCGCTGGAGCACCGCGAACCGGCGCTCAACTACGCGTTGCAATTTGCGCGCGACATGGACCCGGTGCTGGCGGACAAATTCATCGGCATGTACGTGAACCGCTGGACGCTCGATTATGGCGAAGAAGGCCGCCGCGCCGTGCGCGAATTGCTGGCGCGCGGGGCCGCTGTGGGCCTGGTGCCATCCGCATTTAAGGTTGAGTTTCTCTCCGAAGCTGCTTGACACCGTTCCCCGTTCCGACACTCCTCGTGGGACAATTGTATTGAGATGAACCGGCTGATCCAACAGGGCTTGGCCCTGCGCGAACTGTTGCGGCAGCGCATCCTGGTGCTCGACGGCGCCATGGGCACCATGCTGCAGCAGGCCAATCTGACCGCCGCGGATTTCGGCGGGGCGCATCTGGAGGGCTGCAACGAACACCTGGTGTTCACGCGGTCCGACGTTGTGTCGTCCATTCACCGGAAATACTTGGAAGCCGGGTCGGACATCATCGAGACGAATTCGTTTGGCAGTACGCCGATTGTGCTCGCGGAATACGGGCTGGGCGACCGTGCACGCGATATCAGCCGCCGCGCTGCGGAATTGGCCAGGCAGGCGGCAGACGAATGTTCGAAGCCGGCAAAGCCCCGATTCGTGGCCGGCTCCATGGGGCCGACCACGAAAGCCATCAGCGTGACCGGCGGCGTGACCTTCGACGATCTGCGGAAAAATTATCTCGAGCAGGCGCGCGGATTGATTGAAGGCGGCGCGGACGTGCTGTTGGTGGAAACCTGCCAGGACACGCGGAATATCAAGACGGCCATTCTGGCAATCCAGGAATTGAGCCGCGAGATCGGCCAGCCCATCCCGTTGATGGTGTCGGTGACCATCGAAGCGATGGGCACGATGCTGGCGGGCCAGGGCATCGAAGCCCTATGGGCATCACTCGACCACGTGGACCTGATATCGCTCGGTTTGAATTGCGCCACCGGCCCCGAATTCATGACCGATCATTTGCGCACGCTGCAATCGCTGACCAGCCGGTTCGTCTCCTGCTATCCGAATGCTGGATTGCCCAACGAAGAGGGCCGCTACCAGGAGACTCCGACGACTCTGGCGGAGCAGCTCGAGCGATTTGCCAATCGCGGGTGGTTGAACGTGGTGGGCGGCTGCTGCGGCACGACGGAGCAGCACATTCGCGCCATTGCCCAGATGGCCGAGGGCAAACTGCCTCGGCGCCCGGCCGATGCGCAACATCGCGCCGTCTATTCCGGGATCGAGATGATTGAAGCGGAGGAGAGCACGCGGCCGTTGATTGTGGGCGAGCGCACCAACGTAATCGGGTCCCGCCAATTCAAAACTCTTGTCGCTGCGGAACAGTGGGAGGAAGCCACCGAGATCGCCCGCCGGCAGGTGAAAAGCGGCGCGCATATCGTGGACGTGTGCCTGCAAAGCACGGAGCGCGATGAGCGCAAGGACGTCGTTCCCTTCTACGAAAACCTGATTCGCAAGATCAAAGTGCCGGTGATGATTGACACCACCGACGCCCACGCCATCGAGCAGGCGCTGACCTATTGCCAAGGCAAGAGCATCATCAACTCCATCAACCTGGAGGACGGCGAGGAAAAATTGGAGCGCGTGTGCCCGCTGGCGCGCACCTACGGCGCGGCAGTAATCGTGGGCTGCATTGATGAGGACCCGGTGCAGGCCCAGGCTTTCACGCGCGAGAGAAAACTGGAAATCGCGGAACGCTCCTACCGGCTGCTGACGGAGAAGTACGGCATGCGCGCGGAAAACATCATTTTTGACCCGCTGGTTTTCCCTTGCGCCACGGGGGATGAAAACTACATTGGCGGCGCGGTGGAAACAATTGAGGGCATCCGGCTGATCAAGCAGAAAATTGCGCACGTGCGCACGGTGCTGGGAATATCGAATGTGTCGTTCGGGCTGCCGGCGGGCGCGCGCGAGGTGGTGAACTCCGTATTTCTGTATTACTGCACCAAGGCGGGACTGGATCTGGCCATCGTCAACGCCGAGCGCGTCGAGCGGTTTCCAACGATCCCCGAACACGAACGCTCGCTGGCGGAAAGTTTGCTCTTCAACAGGCCGCCCGCCGAAGTTCCCGCTGCGCACCCGAAAGCCGAGTTGCTGCGTGCAGCTCCCGCAGACTGGCGCGAGCAGAGCCGCGAGCAGAAAGCGGCGGTGAATCAATTTCACATCGCCGCGATCACCGAGCATTTCCGGGGCGCAGGCGCTCGGAAGAAAGCTCGAGCCGCGGATCTTCCGCTCGATGAGCGCCTGTCGAATTACATCCTGGAAGGGTCGAAGGATGGTTTGGTCGACGACCTGAATAAGAAGCTGGCAGAAGGCGTGGCGCCGCTCGACGTGGTGAACGGCCCTCTGATGGCCGGTATGGCGGAAGTGGGCCGGCTGTTCAATAACAATGAGCTGATCGTAGCGGAAGTGTTGCAGTCCGCCGAAGCCATGAAGACGGCGGTAAACCACCTGGAACAGTTCATGGAGAAGGCTGACACGGAGAAGCGCGCCAAAGTCGTGCTCGCAACGGTGAAAGGCGACGTGCATGACATCGGGAAAAACCTGGTTGAAATCATTTTGAAGAACAACGGCTACGAGGTGATTAACCTGGGGATTAAAGTCCCGCCCGAGGATTTGATTCGCGCGCATCGCGAGCACCGCCCGGATGCCATCGGACTGTCGGGTTTGCTGGTGAAAAGCGCGCAGCAGATGGTGAGCACGGCGGCGGATTTGCGCGAGGCTGGGGTCCGCGTGCCTTTACTCGTGGGCGGCGCGGCCCTTTCGGACAAATTCACGCGCATGAAAATCGCGCCGCAGTACTCGACCGCCGTGTGCTATGCGAAAGATGCCATGACCGGTCTGCGGCTGATGAACGAGCTGAGCGATCCCGGAAAACGCGCCTCCGTGCTCCTTGAGCATACGCACGTGGCGACGGCTGTGCTTGACGAGCCTCCCCCATCCGGGGCACCAACAAGTGGCGAAGAACGGTCGTCGCGCATTCGCAGTGACGTGCCCATTCCCGCGGTTGCCTATCTCGATCGCAAGCTGCGCGCGGTCCCGGACCTCGCCGAGATCTGGAGCTACGTCAATCCCTACATGGTGTTTGGCCGCCACCTGGGATTCCGCGGCAACTTCGAGAAAGCTCTGGCAGAGCGAGACCCGCGCGCATTGCAGCTCTCGAACGACATGGAGGAAGTGAAGCAAGCCGCTCTGAAGTTCATGAAGGTTTCCGCGGTATGGCAATTCTTCGAGGCCGAACGCCACGGAAATTCGATTGCGTTGTTTTCACCCGGGGCAGGCTCACCCCTTCACACATTCCACCTCCAGCGCCAGCGGCCGCCCGGCGATCTTTGCCTGAGCGATTATGTGCTGCCGACGAACGGGAGCAGCCGCGATCATGTGGCGATTTTCGTCGTGACCGCAGGCGCCGGAATTCGCGAGAAGGCCGAAGAAGCAAAATTAGCGGGCCGGTATTTCTATTCCCACGCCCTCCAGGCGCTGGCCATCGAATCAGCGGAAGCATGCGCCGAATGGCTGCACCGCCGCATCCGTGAGGATTGGGGATTCCCCGACCCGCCGGGATTGGCGATGGCGGACAGATTTACGTCGCGCTACCACGGAAAACGCTATAGCTTCGGTTATCCGGCCTGTCCGAACCTGGAAGATCAGGCCGGAATCTGGATGCTGCTTCGGCCGGAAGATATTGGTGTGCATTTGACCGAAGGGATGATGATGGACCCGGAGGCCAGCGTCAGCGCGCTGGTGTTTCATCATCCGGATTGCACGTATTTCACAGTAGGCGACCAACCGGAATCGCAATAACCCCACTGAAATAAATTCATCTCATAAACAGCTTTTCGTCAGGGCACGGCTTTAGCCGTGCCGAAAAGCGGCTGCAAATGAGGGGTTTCAACCCCTGAGGTCTGCGCGACCGTCAGCCGGAGCATTTATGAGATGGCTTGATGTGATCTTGATTTGAGCGACCTGAAGGGTTTGCTTTTCTTTCGTCCCGCGTGCGCTTGACGCAGTCAAGACAGGCGCGGATACTGCTGCCAGCGAGATTGGTTTATGACTCAGGTCGTTTTTCCCTCTCTTTCAGCCGGAATATTGCGAGCCGTGTCTCGCGCGTTTGCGTTGACCTGCGCGATCGCGTTGCTCTGTCTCCCTCTCACGGATTGCGGGGTGGATTACTGCATTCAGGGCGTGATCAACAACGGGACGGCGACTGTTGGGGGCAACAACGCTTGCACGGTGAACAATAAAATGGGAAACGTCACCGTGCAACTCGCGGCGGACGCGGCCAACTCTTCCCCGGGACCAATGGCTCCGAATCTGCTGCACCTCTTTGTAATCGTGCAGGGTGTTGAGGCGAACGCCGATGCCAGCCCAGCCGACGATTCTCCCAGTTGGGAGGAGCTTGCGCCGGAACTTGTCAGTCAACCCAGGCAGATCGACTTGCTCGAGGTGGCAGGAAATTCGAGCGGACCGGCTTTGATTGGCCGTGCGGCAATTCCGGCGGGCGCTTACCGACAAATTCGCTTGCATCTTGCGCCGATGGACGCGGCCATGGGCACCGCGGTGACGCCCGATGGAATTGAGCATCCGTTGGTGCTGAAGGATAGCTCCACGCATGTCCGCATCGGGCCGGAGCAAATCGCCGGCGGGTTCTTTCACGTACTTCCGGACACTGAAACCAAGCTGTCCATCGAATTCAACCGGTTCTCATCTTTTGTCGCGCCCGCGGGCGACGGCTTGCGCCTCGAGCCCCAATTCACGGTGGACGTCGCTCCCGCCGGCTCCGCAAGTATTTCTAGGCGTTGACATTATTGGTGCAGGAACTGGGCCCACCGACGCGCTCGAACTGGCTCTGTTTTTCCGCCCTGCAATTTTCGAAGCTCAATTCTCGATTTCTTCCATTCCCTGCCATTTGCTTGCCCCACGGGCGGATTCCGGTTACGCTGCAAGTTTGGGAGGCGTATCTGAGATGCATTCGAGTCGGGGGAAAGGGAGTTGTAATCGATACAACCCGGAATTAAAACGCGGCTTAAATATATGACGCACAAGGACTTGAATATTTCTAATCGACACAGATTTGGCCTCGTCGAAATGCCGGCTACCGCCGTAGCCTGCCACTCAGCCGCCAAGGAAGCCGCATGAGCACGCCGGCCCCTGGCCTCTATCTTTCGAGCACCGGGAGCTACCCGCGCGTCGGGGATACCCCCGATCTGCAAATCTTGCGGCGCACGATTGCGGCGCTCGACCGCGGAGACCGCACGACGGCGGATCTGTTGGACGCCGAAAATGAAATGACGCGCCGCGCCATCGGCGACCAATTGAAGGCCGGGCTGGACATCGTCACCGACGGGCAGATTCGCTGGTACGACCCGATATCGCATCTGGCCGGCAAGCTCGAAAACGTGAAGATTGGCGGCCTGCTGCGGTTCTTTGACACAAATTTCTATTTTCGGCAGCCGGTCCTGGCTGGAAAGCCCGTTCGGCGCGGCGCGCTGGTGGTGGGCGAGTATAGCTTCGCGCGCAACGCGCTAGGCCATCTGCCAACGCCGGGTGAGAAAGCCGGCAAACTTTCCATCAAGCCGGTGCTGACCGGGCCATACACGCTGGCGAAATTTTCGCACGTCGAGCCGAGCGGAAACGGCGCGCCCGACACGCTGGCGTCTCTCGAACATCGCGCGATGGCATATGCGGAAGCGCTGGCGGCGGAAATCGCCGCGCTGGCGCAAGCCGGGGCGGAGTTGATTCAGGTGGATGAGCCCGCGGCGATTAAATTTCCTGAGGACTGGAAAATCTTCGAGCAATCGCTTGGACCGATTGTCGCCGCGCGCGACAAAGTGCGAGAGGGCGGTCGCAACCTGGAATTAGCGCTGTACTTCTATTTCCACGACTGTACGCCGCTGTACGACAAGCTGGTGCAACTGCCGGCCGATGTGATTGGCCTCGATTTCACCTACGAGCCGAAGCTGGCGGAGCTGATCCAATCAGCAGGATCCCCGAAACCGCTGGGGCTGGGACTGGTGGACGCGCGCAACACGAAACTCGAGGATCCGGAAGTCCTGGCGTGGCAGGTGGAACGGTTGCTGCCGAAAATCGGAGGCGGCAGGGCGTACCTGGGACCCTCGGCGGGATTGGAATATTTGCCGCGCGACCGGGCTTTTGCCAAGCTCGAGTTGCTGGCCAAGGTTCGCGCAGCGATGAAAGATTTGAAGGGGCCAAAGGCATGAGCCGCAAAAAACTTACCGCGCTGGGAGTGAAGCTGCCGCTGTTTCCAACCACGTCGGTGGGGAGCTTCCCTAAGCCCGAATACCTGGCCAAGGCGCGCGGGGAATTCAATAAAGGCAAAATTGGCGCGGATCAACTGCAGGAGCTCGAGCGCAAGGCCACGAAATTCTGGATTGAGACGCAGGAAAAACTCGGCCTCGACGTGCTGGTGGACGGCGAGATGTATCGCGGCGACATGGTGGCGTATTTTGCCGAGCGGCTGCTGGGATTCACGCAGGGCGGATTGGTGCGCAGCTACGGAAATCGCTACTACCACAAACCGATCATCACCGGCGCCGTGGAATGGCCCGGGCCGGTGACGGTGGAATGGTGGAAGTACGCGCAGAGCTTGACGAAAAAACCGGTGAAAGGAATGTTGACCGGCGCCTACACCATCATGGACTGGAGCTTTAACGAGCACTACACGGACCGGCACGCAACTGCGATTGCACTGGCGGAAGTGATCCGCAAGGAAGTGGAGGCGTTGATCGCCGCGGGCTGCAAGATCATTCAGATCGACGAACCGGCGCTTTCCGTGCGGCCAGAAGAACTGGCCACCGCGATTGAGGCGATGGAGACGACCACAAAAGGGCTGGACGCTTACTTCATCACCCACGCGTGCTACGGCGCGTTCGAGCGAATTTATCCGGGGATGCTCGACCTGGCGGTGGACAATTTCGACCTGGAGATGTCGAACAACGATTTGAGCCTGCTCGAAGTGTTCCGGCATCACCCGTTCACCAAGGACATCAGCTTCGGAGTGGTGGACGTGCACACGCACACGATGGAGGCGGATGCAACTGTGCGGGAACGTGTGAAAAAAGCGATGGAAGTGGTGTCCAGGGATCAGATCTGGGTCGATCCCGATTGCGGACTGAAAACGCGCACGCCGGAGGAAGCCATCGAGAAGCTACGGCTATGCGTCACGGCCGCAAAAGCAATGCGCAACTAGCGAAACTGACAATAGTGGATACGCACCCCTCCCTGTTTTAGGGAACGCTTCACGCGCCGACCCTTACTAAAATTTTTTTATGAGACGAGGTGTAATTGATATCTCCGCGCCGACGCGCGAACCCGATTTCGACTCGCCGAGCATCCCACTTTCAAACGTGCGCCAGCTTCGTCCGCGCGCCGAGCGGTCGTCTGTCTGGATTGCATTCGCGGTCTTCGCCGGGGCCATCGTGGCGCTCGCCTTCGTTCTCATTCTGGGGAGCTAATCGCATACTTGTCGGCGGCAAGTCAGCGGTGTAGCATCCCCCTGATGGCTTCCGAGTTCACGGAATTCCCTCCTGAGCCTCAAGCACAGGCCGCATCTGGCCGCGGGACTCGCCCATCGAATCAATCAATCGGAATAGACTTCGAGGATGACGATGTGCCGAATGTGCCTCCGCGAGGATTGATGCGGAAGCCGCGGCACATTGGAGTCTGGCTGGGGATCGCACTTCTGCTCGGCGCACTCATCGCTCTGCTGCTGGTTGGGATGGTTTCGGATTGATGGGATCGGGCGCAGCGATCGAGTGACGCCGCGCCCGCCCCTGACGAATTACTTCGTGCCGTCCGGTTGCGGAGCGGTATGCTCCTGCAAGCGACGGTTGATGCGCTGCTCCCATTCCTGACGCATGGCATCGGCCTTGATGCGCTGGTCGGGATTGAGCACCGTGTTGTACACCTGCGAAATGAAGCGCTCCTTTTCGACCAGAAGTTGAGCGATGGCCTGGGACTGCTGGCCGGCAATCGCTTTCACTTTGGCCTCATCGTAAGCGCCCTTCTGCGTGGCGTCGAACATCTGATTCTGCTCCGAGGCTAGCTGCTGGACGAGCGGCTGAACAGCGGGCCACTCGGCTTTCCCCATGGACTTTACTTGAGCGCGCTGCGCGTCGGTGAGGTCCAATTTCCACGCGACCATGGCCAGGCCGCGATCAAATCCGCGGCCGTCATGATGCCCGAATCCATGGTGCACGGTGTGAGCCCGGGCAGCGACGAGTCCTCCGCCGAGGAGTAAGATTGCTGCGGACACTGCAATGATGGTCTTCGTTTTCATATTCGGCTCCTTTGTTGCCTGCTTTCCTGATTTTGCCGAGAAGAAACATTCCTCAGCAAACTTTTATGACTTCGCAGATTCGGCGGGCGGTTCAAATGGACCGCAGCGGCCGCGCATCCCCTGCCGAAATTTTTCGCGCTCCTCGGGCGTCATTTGCTCCCAGCGCTCCATCATGCGACGCCGCCAATGCCCGGGCCCGCCGGGCCGGCTGCGGAACCCACCGAAAAGAATTTTGCTCAAGACCAGCAAGCCCAAAGCCTGCGGGAAGCTGATCATGCGCAGGCCGAACAGAGACGGCATCAGCCAGTTCCACAGCCCGTGAACCACGTAAGTGAGCGCGGTTGCAACCAGCAAAACGAAAAACGCAATTTTCAAAACTTTCAAGGCTCGCACTTCTGTACCCTCCAATTTAGCTACTTCGTAAATTCGTCATGAATCTCACGGAGGCGTGCACGCAAGTGAGTCACCGCGTAGTGCTTGCGGGAAAGCAGGGTGTTGATGCTGACGCCGGATTCCGCGGCCAGCTCCTTAAAACTACGCCCCTCCAATTCGTGCGCAATAAAAACGTCGCGCTGATCCGCGGGAAGCTCCTCGAGGGCGGCTTCCAATTCTTCGAATAACACCTGGCGAGCGTACTCCGCGTCCGGACCTGCTTCCTGTGACGGGAGCAGATCTTCGAGCACGAGTCGCTCGCCAGCTTCGCCAGCAACAGGAAGATCGGCTTCGAGCGTTTCCGGCCGGCGCTTCCGGAACAGGTCGATGATGCGATTGCGGGCAACGGTGAAAAGCCAGGCGCCAACCTGCTCAATGGGCTTCATGGCGCGGTAGGCCTCGATGAGTTCGAAGAAGACTTCCTGAAGGATGTCTTCCGCGTCGGCATCGTCACGCACACGCCGGCGGATGAAATTCCAGAGCCGGCCGCGTTCGCGGGCCACCGCCTCGGAGATCCGCTGGTCCTGTTCGGCTCTCATCCAGTTCGCATTCAGCGCTGCGCCCATCTATAGATGTAGACGGAGGGGCGCGTCAAATATTGTATGGAAGCCGTGTACGGCAGCTCCAGGCCCGCTTGACGCATTTCCGAGATTTGCATAGAGTCGAAGCAAAGATGAGAAATCAGTTCCATAAGACCTCGGTCGCAGCGCTTCTGCTCTTTGCGGCGACAGTCCTGGCGTCGCGGACAGCTCATGCTCAAGGGCCGCGAGAATCTGCGACCTCCCCTGATGTCAGACGCACAAACTGGACCACGACGCCGATCCGCGCGGCAAGAGGCATGGTGGTGAGCGATGAAAAGCTGGCGTCCGATGCCGGCATCGAAATCCTGAAAAAGGGTGGGAATGCAGTGGACGCCGCCGTAGCGGTGGCGTTTGTACTGGCCGTAGTGAAGCCTGAGGCCGGAAACATCGGCGGCGGCGGATTCATGCTGGTGCGTCTGGCGAATGGCCAGGCGAAATTTGTGGATTATCGTGAGACTGCCCCGGGAGCCTCAAAGCGCGACATGTATTTGAATGCCACCGGCGAGGCGGAACCGGAAGCGTCGCTCGTCGGATACCGCTCGGCAGCGGTGCCGGGAACGGTGGCGGGATTAGCGCTGGCACTGAAGACATACGGGACAATGAAATTGGCAGAAGTGACGGAACCGGCGATCGAACTCGCGGAAAAGGGATTTCCGGTCAGCGAAAGATTGTCAGAGCTCCTGAGCCAGTCGGGCACAGTGCTGGGGCGGTTTGCGACGAGCCGCAGAATTTTTCTGAAGAAAGGATCGCTGTTCGAGCCGGGCGACATTCTTCAACAGCCGGAGCTGGCCGCGACTCTCAAGCGGATTGCGAGGAATGGCGCGGCGGAGTTCTACCGCGGACAAACAGCGCGCGACCTGGCCAGGGAAATTCAACGCGAAGGCGGACTGATTTCGCTCGAGGACCTGGAGCGGTACCAGGTGAAAATCCGCGAGCCACTCACGGCAAGTTACAAAGTGAACGGCCACGACTGGGATTTGATCACCAGTCCGCCGCCGAGCTCGGGCGGGATTTCCACGATCGAGGCGCTGAATATCCTGGCACCGATCGAATTGAAATCATGGGATGACCCGCAATCGGTCCACTGGGTGGTGGAGGCGATGCGGCGGGTATTTGCAGACCGGGCAGCTTTTCTGGCTGATCCTGATTTCGCAACCATTCCGGTGCGGGGAATGCTCTCCACCTGTTACGCGGACGGCCTGCGGCATACCATCAACCCGAAAGCGGCAACTTCCAGCCAGACAGTCCACGCAGGCAATCCGGCACCGTACGAGAAGCAGAGCGCTACGGGCGGCTGCCAGCAAGTGACGGCGGAACCGCCGTCGCAATGGAATGAGGCGGCGAGAGCAGTTGCGTTAGCCGAAGGACGACACGGCGGACACACAACACACTTCTCCGTAGTTGATGCGGCGGGAAACGCAGTGGCCAACACGTACACGCTGAACAACAGCTTTGGATCGGGAGTGACGACGTCGAGCGGATTTCTGCTGAACGACACGATGGATGATTTCACCGTGCGCGCCGGCTCGCCCAACCTATTCGGCCTGCTTCAGTCTGATGCGAATACAATCGCGCCGGACAAACGGCCCCTGAGCTCCATGATGCCCACAATTCTGCTCCGCGATGGGAAGCTGAGTTTTGTCACCGGATCACCAGGAGGCCCGCGAATCATATCGGCGACGCTGCTTTCGATACTCAACTGGATGAGGCTGGACATGGACGCGCAGGCGGCCATCAATGCGCTACGTTTTCACCACCAGTGGGAACCGGACGAAGTGGTGCTGGAGCCGAATTTTCCAGACTCTGTGGCCGAGGAGTTAGAGGGCCAGGGATTCACAATTGCGGACAAGCGCAAGTGGATTGGCCAGGTGGAGGCCATCGCAATCGATCCCAAGACCGGCGAGCGCCTGGGCGCCCCCGACCCGCGCCGCAACGGGGCAGCCGCAAGCTATTGACGCGGGCGCGGTTTCCATTGACCATGGTAATTCTGCATCCGTGGCGGCAATTCCATTCGCACTGGGGGCTGAATGCAACGCGTCCTCTCCACGTACCGCTATGTGAACCAGCCGCTGTCGGCATCGCTGCTCGGGGAAATTTCGCAGGCGGGCATCCCCGCGATTGAGATTTTCTGCTCGCTGCGGCATTTCAACTATCGCGCACCGGAGCGCGTGCGGGAATTGAGCGACATGCTCGCCGAGCACCGGCTGGAACTGCACTCGCTGCACTCGCCGACGGAACGGGATTCGGCGCCCGGGCGCGATAGCGGCGTGCCGATTTCAATTTCCGACACGGAGCGCATCCGGCGGCTGGACGCGGTTGACGAGGTGAAGCGCGCACTGGAAGTTGCAGAACAAGTTCCGTTCAAGTTTCTGGTGCAACACATGGGGCACGGCAGGCAGTCGGCCGACCCGCGGAACATGGACGCAGCGTTCAACTCCCTCGAGAATCTGGCGGTATTCGCAAAAGGTCGAGGGGTGATCATTGCGCTCGAAAACACGCCGAGCGAGATTGGATCACCTTCGTCGCTGCAGCAGTTCATTGTTGAGACGCACTTGAACGACGTGCGGCTGTGTCTCGATACCGGCCACGCGCACATGGATGCGGGAGTGGACGCGGCGGTGGAATTGATGCGCGAGGGGATTGCCACCTGCCACGTGCACGACAATCACGGCGAGAAGGACGAGCACCTGCTGCCGTTTGAGGGCGGAATTGACTGGGAGGCGACGATCGGCGCACTGGCGGCCGGCCCACTCGCGCCTGCCATCGTGCTGGAATTGAAGGACCAGAGCAGCGGCAAACCAACGCTCGAGCAAGTGTGCGCGGCGTTCGACAAGCTCGAAAAGATCTACGAGGGGAAGCGGCGGACGGTGAAATCGTAGCGGTCAATCGAGAAAATTACCGGCGGACGGAACAATGACTCAGGAAGCTCAAGCGGCAGTGCCAAGTGTGACCATCGAAAAGGCCGGGCAGCATGCCGGGCGTACCGTGAAGATTCACGGGTGGCTTTACAACCTGCGCGAATCGGGAAAGCTGCTGTTTCCAATCTTCCGCGACGGGACCGGAATCATTCAAGGTGTGGTTTCGCAAAAGGAGAATCCCGCGGGATTTGACGCGTTGAAGGGGCTGACGCAGGAGTCGAGCGTGGTGGTGACGGGCAAAATTCAAGCCGAGCCGCGTGCTCCCGGTGGGTATGAAATGCACATCAGCACGATCGAAGTGGTGCAGCGTGTGGCGGACTCGCAACCCTATCCGATTCAACTAAAAGAGCACGGGGTTGATTTTCTGCTGGACCGGCGGCACCTGTGGATCCGCACGCCGCGGCAGGCTGCGATTTTGAGGATTCGCGCGGAGGCGGAGCACGCCGGGCGCAATTTCCTAAACAGCCAGGGATACACGTTGACGGACACGCCGATTTTCACCCCTGCGGCATGCGAAGGCACCACAACGCTATTTGAAGTGAACTATATCGACGATCAGAAGGCCTACTTGACGCAGTCGGGACAATTGTATCTGGAGGCCACGGCAGCGGCGCTCGGGAAAGTGTATTCGTTCGGGCCGACATTTCGCGCCGAGAAATCGAAGACCCGCAGGCACCTGACCGAGTTCTGGATGCTGGAACCAGAGGCGGCATACACCCACCTAGAGGAGATTGCGCAACTCGCGGAAGGATTGGTGAGCGCGATCGTGCAATCGGTGGTGAAGAATCGGGCGGCGGAGCTAGCCCTGCTGCGACGGGACGTTGCGAAGCTGCAAAAGATTGCGCCGCCGTTTCCGCGAATCAGTTACGACGAGGCGATCCAGGTGTTGCAACAGGCCGGGAATCCGGCGAAGTGGGGCGATGATTTCGGCGGGGATGAAGAGACGATCATATCCAAGGAGTTCGACAAGCCGGTCATCATCCATCGTTACCCAACAGCCATGAAGGCGTTCTACATGGCCACTGACGCTCAAAGGCCTGAACTGTCGCTGAGCTTCGACATGGTCGCGCCGGAGGGCTACGGCGAAATTATTGGCGGGGGCGAGCGCCTCGCGAGTTACGAGACGCTGCTCGAGCGGCTGAAGCAGCACAATCTGCCGCAGAAGCCGTTTGAGTGGTATCTGGATTTGCGCCGCTACGGAAGTGTGCCGCATTCGGGTTTCGGTCTGGGCCTGGAGCGCACCGTGGCGTGGATTTGCGGGACTGAGCACATTCGGGAAGTCATCCCCTTCCCACGGATGCTGTACCGCGTCTATCCTTAAGGGGTCCTACCGCGGTTCCGGGGTCGCGAAAGACATCTTCACATGCCGGAAAAGATACGCATCATCGGTGTGCCGATGGACTTGGGCGCCAGCCGTCGTGGCGTGGACATGGGACCTTCCGCATTGCGTGTAGCCGGACTGCAAACGCGCCTGAAGCAGCTCGGGCGGCAGGTGGAAGACATCGGCAACATCTCCGTGCGTCAGCCGGAGGAGCAGCACTACGGCGAGAAAAACGCGAAATATCTTGAGGAAATCTCCGAGACTTGCAAAGGGTTGGCGGAGATTGCGCGCAAATCGCTGGATGAGGACTTGGTGCCGCTCGTGCTTGGCGGCGACCATTCCATCGCCGTGGGAACGACGGCGGGAGCGGCGGCTCATTTCAACAAGAATTCAAAGCGCATCGGCTTGATCTGGCTCGATGCGCATGGGGACATGAACACGCCGGAATCGTCGCCTTCCGGCAATGTGCACGGCATGCCGCTCGCGTCCATCATGGGCTACGGCCCGGCGGAGTTGACGGAGCTGGCGGGCATCAAGCCCATGGTGGAACCGCGGAGCGTGGCGCTGGTGGGTATTCGCGAGCTGGACTCGAAGGAGCGCCGGTTGGTGAAGGAGTCGGGCGTGCATGTATTTACCATGCGCGACATTGATGAGCGCGGGATGCGCGAAGTGATGGCCGAGGCGCTGCGCTTCGCCTCCGACGACACGGCGGGAATCGCCGTGAGCCTGGATATGGACTTCGTGGACCCCACGGACGCGCCGGGAGTGGGTACGCCAGTTCGCGGCGGCGTCACCTACCGGGAAGCGCACCTGGCGTTGGAAATGATAGCGGACAGCAAGAGCATGGTTTCCTTCGAGCTGGTGGAGATTAATCCGGTCATTGATCTGCACAACACGACGGCGTTGCTGGGCGTGGAGCTGGTGCTCTCCGGGCTGGGAAAGAAAATCCTTTGATGGGCGCGGTGGAATTCGGAGTGCGCGGCCTGGTGTCTCGATGAGCGGGAAGCGATTGCGAATTGGCGTGCTGTTCGGCGGGCGATCCGGCGAGCATGAAGTGTCGCTGGCTTCGGCTGCCTCGGTGATTCGCGCGTTGGACCCGGAAAAATATGAGGCCGTGCCGATCGGCATCACGAAAGACGGACGCTGGCTGGTGGGCACCGGCGCGGTGAAGATGTTGCCGGAAGTGCTGAAATCGGGCGCGCGAGTGATGTTGCCGGCGGATCCAAGTGCGGCGGCACTGGTTGCTGTTGGACCGTCGAGCGGGCAGCCGAGTGTGATGGTAGATGTGATGTTTCCGGTGCTGCACGGGACGTTTGGCGAAGACGGGACCGTTCAGGGATTGCTGGAACTCGCAGGGCTGCCTTACGTGGGAGCGGGCGTGCTGGGTTCGGCGGTAGGGATGGACAAGGATGTACAGAAGCGGCTGTTCGAACAGGCGGGATTGCCGGTTGTGCCGTTTCTTGCGGTGCGCCGGACGGAATGGGAACACGACCGCGCCCGGGTGCTGAAGGCCATCAAGAAGAAATTCAAGTTTCCGTTGTTTGTGAAACCGGCGACGCTCGGGTCGTCCGTGGGAATGACGCGCGTAAAATCGGCGCATGAAATATCTGCAGCCATGGACGTGGCCGCGGAATTTGCGCTGAAGATTGTCGTGGAACGTGGGGTGAACGCGCGTGAAATTGAAGTCTCCGTCCTTGGAAACGACGACGTCCGGGCGTCCATCCCCGGCGAGATAGTGCCGCATCGGGAATATTACGATTACGCGGCGAAGTACTTGGAGGGCGGAACAGACCTTCTGATTCCCGCTCCGCTGACCAAGAAACAGGTGGCGACATTCCAGGACTACGCCGTGGGGGCTTTCCGCGCGATTGACGGCACTGGCATGGCGCGTTGCGATTTCTTTCTGGAGCGGCGCACCAACAAGATTTTCGTGAACGAGCTGAACACTATCCCTGGCTTTACGTCCATCAGCATGTACCCGAAGATGTGGGAGGCGTCGGGGCTCCCGTACCCGAAATTGATCGACCAGCTGATCGAGCTGGCTCTCGAACTGCACCGCGAAAAAGGCCGCACGAAGTATTCCATTGAGCTGCCGGCGGGCACCGGCGGCGCCCTCGAAGCGTAGCACCCTTTCTCGCAGGGCCGAGTTGACACTTTGGCCGACCCATATTAAACTAACCAGTTGGTTGAATAATTGGAGCAGACCGGAACCGAACCAAAGGAGGAGCCCGGGATGCAATACCGTCGGCTGGGAAAAAGCTCGCTCGTGGTTTCGGCGCTCGGGCTGGGCTGCATGGGCATGTCCGAATTCTACGGCGGCACCGTTGAAACCGAATCGATCGCGACCATCCGGCATGCCATCGACCGCGGCATTACCCTGCTGGACACCGCGGACATGTACGGCAGCGGGCGGAACGAAGAGCTGGTGGCGCGGGCTATCGAAGGGCGTCGCCACGAAGTTACGGTGGCAACGAAATTCGGAAACGTGCGCGGAGAGGGCGGTTCGTTCCTGGGAGTGAACGGGCGGCCAGAGTACGTGCAGCAGGCGTGCGAGGCAAGCCTCCGCCGGCTGCGGATTGCGACGATTGATCTCTACTACCAGCATCGCGTGGATGTGAATGTACCGATTGAAGAGACGGTGGGCGCCATGGCCCGCCTAGTGGAACAAGGCAAGGTTCGATACCTGGGACTTTCGGAGGCGGGGTCGGGGACGATCCGCCGCGCGCATCGAACTCATCCGATCGCGGCCCTGCAAATGGAGTATTCGCTGTGGACGCGGGACCCGGAAGAGGGGCTCCTGGTGTTGTGCCGCGAGTTGGGCGTCGGCTTTGTTTCTTACAGCCCACTGGGACGCGGATTTCTGACCGGGCGATTCAAGACGGTGGAGGATTTGGAAGCCAACGACTACCGTCGACGGACGCCGCGGTTCCAAGGCGAGAATTTCCAGAAGAACCTTCCACTGGTCGAGCGAATTCATCAGATTGCAGCGGAAAAGCGGTGTGCGCCGGCCCAGCTTGCGCTCGCCTGGGTTCTGGCGCAGGGCGATGACGTGGTTCCGATCCCGGGAACGAAGCGACGCGAATATCTCGATGAAAACCTGGGGGCGCTCGAAGTAAAGCTGTCGGCGAGCGAACTCGCGAGGATTAACGAATTTGCACCGCGAGGCGCGACAGCGGGCGAGCGCTATCACCCGGAAGGCATGAAGCGCGTGGGAATTTAAGGCACAGAGATGAAGCGTGGACGAAAGAAGGCGGAAAATCCGGAGACGGCCCGGCGCATCCTGGCGGCGGCAGAAATTCATTTTGCCGAGCACGGACTGGCCGGAGCGCGCACGGACGAGATTGCCGCCGCGGCGCACGCCAACAAGGCGATGCTCTACTACTACTTCGGGAGCAAGCAGCGGCTGCACCGGGCGGTGCTTGAAAATTTGCTGAGCCAACTGAGCAAAGTGGCGCTTGCGCCCGTGCCGCCAGGAGCAAGCCCGCGGGGCCTGCTGCTGCGTTGGGCGAACGGCTATTTCAATTTCCTGGCTACGCATCCGAATTATCCCCGGCTGGTTCAGCGGGAGTCCATGGATGCGACCCCCGAGTTCCAGTGGATCGTGAAAAAATATTTCCGGCCGTTTCACCGTCACTTGAGCAAATTGATTGAGGATGGCGTGGCCGCCGGTGAGCTGCGTAAGGTGGACGCACACCAAACGGTGTTTTCGCTGTTGGGAATGACGGCATTTTATTTCGTGGCGGCGCGGTCGATGGGAAAGATTCTGAAGCGCAACCTGCTGTCGCCGGAGGCACTGGAAGTACGCAGGCGCGCAGTGCTCGATTTTGTGGAGTGCGGACTGCTGCGAAAGGAAAAGGGATCGCGATGAGCGGGCGCAAGTTTTTCTCGTTTCTGGGAGTGGTCTTCATAATCGCGCTGGTCCTCTACCTGTTTTCGACGCCGCGCGGGAGCGACATCCCGCTGATTGGAATCGTGGATGGAAATGAAGTGATCGTCAGCCCGCAAATCACGGGCCGGATTGTGAAGCTGACGGTGGACGAAGGCTCGCAGGTGAAGAAGGGCGACTTGATCGCGGAACTGGACCGCAAGGAATTGGAGGCCAGCCTGGGCGCAGCAAAAGCCAATGTGGACAGCCTCGAATCGCAGGTCGGCGGGTCGCGGCACAACTATTCCTGGACAGACGAGCAGACGGACGCGGCCCTCGACCAGGCAAAAGCGGTGCTCACGTCCACGCGGGCACAACTGGACCAGGCGCGCGCGAATCTGTGGCGCGACCAGACGGACTACGACCGGATGCAGAAGTTGTTCGACAGCGGCGTGGCGTCGGCGCAGGACCGGGATCACGCCATCGCCGCGATGAAAGCGTCGCAAGCAAACGTGAAGGCGCTGGAAGATTCGGTGAAAGCGCAGCAGGGTGCGCTGGCCGTAGCGGCGTCTAACCGCAAGCAGCTGGACGTGCGCCGCAGTGAACTGGGGACGACGAAAGCGCAGCTCGAGCAGGCGCGGTCGGGTGCAGTGCAGGTTGCCACCCAGCTTGGGTACACGGACATTTATGCGCCGCTCGATGGAATTGTGTCCGTACGCGTGGCCAAGCAAGGCGAGGTGGTGCAGATGGGTTCGCCCATCGTCGTGGTCGTAGATATCGATCATTTGTGGGTGCGCGCCGACGTGGAGGAGAGCTACATCGACAGCGTGCAGTTCGGGCAAAAGCTGCGCGTGCGGTTGCCTTCCGGAGACATTCTGGAAGGGAGCGTGTTTTTCAAGGGCGTGGAAAATGATTTTGCCACGCAGCGGGACGTGAGCCGCACCAAGCGCGACATCAAAACGTTTGCCATCAAAGTGTCCGTGCCGAACCCAGAGCGGCGCTTATTCACCGGGATGACTGCCACGGTCTTGCTGCCACAGCCGGCAAAGAAGAGCTGGTTCGCGCGACTTTGAGGTCCACCAGGTAGCCAAACCATGAATGCAGTGGAAGTGGATCACGTAACCAAACAATTCGGTGACCTGGTGGCGGTGAACGATATCGTGTTCAACGTCCAGGACCGGGAAATTTTCGGATTGCTGGGCCCGAACGGCGCGGGAAAGACGACGTTGATCCGCGTCTTGACCACGCTCACGCCGCCCACCTCCGGCACGGCACGCGTCGCCGGTCACGACATTTGCACCGAAGCCGATGCCGTGCGCCATTCCATCGGTGTGATCCCCCAGGCATTCACCTCCGATCCCGAACTGACCGCCAATGAAAACATGTTGATCCACGCTAAATTGTACGGAGTGCCCAAGGAAAAGCGCGAGCGGTTGATCCACGATCTGCTGGACACGGTAGATCTGCTGAAATTTCGCGAGGCCCTGGTACGGACATTTTCGGGCGGCATGCGACGAAGGCTGGAAATCGCGCGCGGGCTGGTGCACTCGCCGAAAATCCTGTTTCTCGACGAACCGACGACGGGACTCGATCCCGTGTCGCGAGCGAATGTGTGGGAAATGATCCGGTCGCTGAGGGAAAAGTCGCAGCTTACGATTCTGTTGACCACCCACTACATGGAAGAAGCGGACAAGTTGTGCGACCGCATTGCCATCGTGGACCACGGAAAGCTCGCAGCGCTCGATACGCCCACAAACCTGAAGGACAGCGTTCCGGGCACCGACGCCGTCGAGGCGGAGTTTGAAAGCGCACCCGCCGACTGGGATCAACAGCTCGGCAAGCTGGCACAGGCGGCGGGCGTCAGCCACCGTGACGGCGTGGTTCACATCGCATCGCACGACGGGCCGGCAACCGTGGCGGCGCTGATGGACCTGGCGCGGGCACGGGGAGTGAAGGTGCGAAAAGTGACGGTGCAGAGCACGACGCTCGATGACGTATTCCTGCATTACACGGGAACAGAGTTGCGCGATGCGGCGCACGGCGGAGCGGGCTATGACATCAGCCACCTGTATCGTTAACCGCGCGGGAGAGGTGAGGCCATGAAATTTTACCGTGTGTCGGCGCTGATCGAGCGCGACATGAGGAAATTCTTCCGCAGCCCCGCGCTGATGATGGCTTCGATGATCTTCCCTCTGGTGCAACTGGTGGTGCTGGGTTACGCCTTCGGCGGAAAAATCCATGGCGCAGTGGTTGCCGTGGTGGATCACGACAATACGACGGAATCGCGGCGCGTCCGGGAAATGTTCAACGGCATCACCGCCGGACCGAAAACATTTCGCGTGGTGGAATATTCCTCCGCGGAGCGGGCCGTGGACGATTTGCGCGCGGGAATGGTGCATGCGGTGATCGAGATTCCGCAGGACTTTTCCCGGCGCTATTACCAGCACGACCGCCCGAAACTGGCCTTCACGGAAGACAACACCGATCAATTCATTGCCAGTTCCCTGCTGGAACGCGTGCAGCAGATGGCTGACGAACTGAATGCTCCGTCGGTAGAACCCCGGCTGGCCGGGCAAGTGGCCGTGAACGTGGTGGAAATTTATCCCTACATCGAATACATCAAGTATTTGCTGGCCGGTTCGATCGCCATGGCGATTTTTATCGTGGCCATGATCGGCGGCGGAATCGTGTTTATTGACGACAAGGCGCGCGGGCTGCATGAAGGTTATCTTGTGACGCCGATACAAAAGTCGGAGCTGGTCCTGGGGCTGATTGCATCCGGCGCGCTGAAGGGATTGATGGCCGGACTGGTGCTGACATTTGTAGGCGGATTGCTGGCGGGAATTCCGCGGCTGTGGGATCCGGTCCGGCTGTTCTATTTGTCCCTTGTGGTTCTGGCGGCATCGATTGCCATGATCAGCTTGATGTTTCTGGTGATGGTGCGGGTGGAGGATCCGCTGGTGCCGCGGGCGATTTTCGGCGTGCTGAATACTTTGCTGTTTTTCCCCTCGGGCGCGGTGTATCCGGTGGAAGCTTTTCCCACGTGGCTGCGCTGGCTTTCGAACGTGGACCCTTTCACGTACACGGTGCATGCGCTGCGGAATTTGACCCTGAAAAGCACCGGCATTGAAGGCATCTACAAGGACATGATAGTTTTGATCGGTTTCTCCGTTGTGACCATCACCTGCAGCATCGCACTGTTCAAGCGTCAACTCTAACTTGAAGGAGAGTTCGTGAGCGTCTTCGATTCGAGTGAGGAACATCCGCCGGCGAAAGTTCGACGCTACATCATCACCGGCGTGACATTCGTGATTCTGGTGGCGCTGGGAATTCAGTACCTGATGCGCTACCACACGGAGAAGAACACGGTCCGCAATTTCCTGACGACGGTTGCGGGGGGAAATCTGGAACAGGCGTACAAATTGTGGAAGCCCGCAGAAACATATTCCTACAAGGATTTCCTGGAAGATTGGGGGCCGAACGGATATTACGGCCCGGTAAAAAGTTTTCGCATCGAAGATGCGTCGGTGATGAAGCGCGGATCGGAAAGCGCTTCGGGCGTGATCGTGACGGTGGAAGTGAGTCCTTACTCGCCATTTCCGGCGAATAATGACGAAGCCAAGCAAAATAAAACGAAAGAAGTGCGGTTGTGGGTGCAGTTCAAAGATCAGTCGCTGGGCTTCGCGCCTTAGCTGCGGCCTCCTTTCCACACGCGCGAATTGGCGCATCTCTTCATTCCGCCTCGACGCGCGCTTCGTCCACCAGCATCACGGGAATATCGTCGCGCACGGGATAGACGCGGCGGCAGGTGGAGCACTTCAGACCATTTTTGTCCGGCGTCAATTTCACCGGCGTTTTGCACAGCGGGCAAACCAGAATTTCGAGCAACTCCTGCGACAAAGCCATGCGGTCCCTCCAACGCAATTCACTCTAGCAAAAATTCCCACGCAAACGAAATCGCGCGCGCATCACGATGCGCCGGCGATCTTGAGCGCCAGGCGCCCCTTCCATTCGCCGCCGGGCGCGAGTTCCACAGGCCAGACGGCGATGATCTGCGAGCCCTGATAAATCCGCTCGAATCCTTCTTCCGATTCCGAAACGGTTTCAATGGGCGCGATCCAGAAATCGCGCGCGCCGGGCGCGGCGATGGTGACGGAAACATTTTGCCATCCGTCCACGACGCGCAATTCGGACGCGGGCACCGACGCGGCCCACCGCAGCGGGTAGCGCTGGCCCGAAGATTCGAAGTAGCGGTCGGGTGCTCCAGGCGCGAGAAAATTCACCACCATCTCGATGCCGACGAGGACAGAGGCGGCGCCGGGCGCAGCGCGGCGGAGCGAGACGTCACAGGCGACGTCGAACCCCGCGGCGGATGAGCTGAAAGTAAATTTCTTTTCCGCGGGCCAGTCGGCGCTTTCCTCGGACGCAAGTCTCGCGCCGGTTTGTGAAACTTCCACGAGGCGGTAATTCCCTCCTGCCAGCGCGGCATTCTCTTCCAACTTGATAGCGGCGCAATCCTGGTACGTCTTCGCCGGACTGAACACCAGCAGGCGGAAGGCGTGGCGCGTCCAGCGATCATAATTGAGCCAGCGGTCGAGGCCTTCTTCTTTTACGCGCGTCTGCTCGTGAATGGACTGCACCCCCTGGGCCTGCACGGCGGAAAGGGTTTTCAGCTTGGCGTGATAGGTCTCCGGGCGGCGCTTGAGGGAATTGATAAGCGCGGCGTTGGAGCGGCGGCATTCGAGCGCGCAAATGGTGGCGCCGTCGTGAGGCGAGAGCAGCGCGGCGTAGCGGTCGGAGGTAAAATAAATCTCCTTGCGGCCATCGGCGTCGAAATCGAGCTGCGCGGATTCGGCAAACTTTTTGCCGCGCTGGGACAGGCGATCGGCGATGGCTTCCGCTTCGATCAGCGATTTCCATAGCGAAGTGCGCAGGTGCGGCGAGTAGAGGCCGCCGAAAACACCGTGCCAGAAGGCGTCGTTGCACTGGGAGCGCAGGAGAAGTGTGTGGGCGTGGTCGAATGCGGCCTGAGACTGCTTGCCGCGGCCGGGCGCGGACGCGAGGCGCCGCAATTTGCCGGAGACGTGCAGCATTTTCTTCTGGAGAAGATTCGACTCGGAATACTTGGTGAAAAAATTGCGCCAGATGCCGCCGCGAAGAAACGGCAGCAGCTCCGGCCGCGAGGAAAATTCTTCGGTGAGCGAGTGGTAGTGATTGCGCGCGGCAGTAGGCAGCGCCCATTCCATCATTTCCGTGTAGGAAGCGGTGGGGAGGTCAGCGCGGCCCAGCGGCGCATGGGAAGCGACAGCGGCGGCGGGCGTGGCGGTTTCGAGCCAGTCGGCGTTTTTTTCGAGTTCGAGGAAGAATCTTTCCAGCCAGCCGTCGGTGTAGCAGTGTTTGTAGGTTCCCGGCCAGACGCCGAATTTTTCGAGGTCGTCGCCCATGGCGGCGTAGGCGTTCGGGTGATTCGTGGCGGCGCGGCGCAGGAACTTGCTCGTTTCACCGACTTCCTGGAATGGGAGCAGGTAGCGGAGCGCCTTCAGCCCGGGAAGCAGACTGACCGCGTGACCCTGGTCTTCGACGGTGTAATGGCCGTGCAATTCTTCGAGATCAAATCCGGCACCAAGGAAATGATTGTCGTCCACCAGTGTGTATTCCACGCCTGCCGGCGCAAGCGAAGAGGGCAACTGCGGCTCCCAGACGCGCTCGGCGAGCCAGGCGCCGCGGGGGCGCGCGGCAAAATGTTTCTCGATGTAATCCGCGAGGCGCGTGATTTGCTCGTGGCGATCTTCGGGCGGAATGGCAACCAGGATGGGCTCGTAGAAGCCGCCGCCGACAATTTCCACTTGACCGCGCTTGACCAGCGCACGGAGAAGATCGAAGTACTCGGGGTGGGCGCGCTCAAGCCATTCGAAAAGCGAGCCAGTGTAATGGAGTCCCATGCGAACGGAAGGGTGGCGCGAGAGAACCTGGATGAAGGGCAGATAAGCCTGCTTGTAGGAAGATTCGAAGACGGCATCGAAATTTCCCACCGGCTGATGCGCATGAATGAGGAGGACAAGCTGAAATTTCGGCAATGACGGGCCTCGCGGAGACGGTACAGGATAACCTGAGTGGGAAGCAGTGGCTAGTGACCCGTTCGGCAAGCTCAGGGCAAGCGAGTGTCTGGTGCCTAGAGGAAGCGAGGTCTCCCGCGCGGGCATCCCGGAGACACATACTGTGAATGTGTGACGATTAGAAAAAGTTATGGGTTTTGTTTTCTTGGATTTAAGGAGAATTCTAATAACGGGATGTGACGAATAGAATTCTGGAAGCTGGCAGCTTGAGGCTGGATGCTGGAAGTCAAATATGTTGCGAGTAGAAAAAGTTATGAGTTTTGTTTTCTTGGAGTTAAAGAGAATTCTACTTTCGGGATGTTGCGAGTAGAAAAAAGCAGTGGCTGGTGACGAGTGGCTGGTGGCTAGAACAAAGCAGGTGGAGCAAGCAGAATCAGGTGGGGAGAGGAGCGTTTCTCTTGAAGGATCCCAAGACCGCGAGAAGGGTCGCCCGTGCCGCGGGCGAGCTTCTCGGATTTTTCGGGCGGGAATAGGAGACTGGCGTGCGGCGGACATGTTTATTGGTAGCACAGGGCGGGAGAAGTGTGGGGACAGAATTGGTACAGAGTGCGGATTGATTTGGTCCAAGTTTGGTGTGCCTGTCCTTCCGTACAGGTGCGAGAAATTAGGTGCGGGGGGAGAAAAGACGAATTGCAAATTTGAAATTTGAGATCTCACAGTCGAGAGGGAAAGTCAAAATCCGACAAAAGATGGATCACACGGAAAGTCCCAATGCTAACCTCACGGAGGGAAGGGCGGGGCGGGCGCCCGGATTCAAGCTCAATCCTTTCCAAATTGGATTTCAATGAGGGGAGAAAGCAAATGAAGAGACTCATGGTGTTGGTCGGTATCGTGGCGAGTTTTGTTCTCGGTGCAACGATTCGGTCCCGGTCGGTGCAGGCGCAATTGGGCGGCAATAGTGTCCACATCGATCGGGTGCACGCCATTGTCTATGGCGAGAACCCTCCGGTTCCGATTCATGGAGAGGTTGTGGGGTTCTCCTGTGCATCCAAACATGACCCGAAAACCATTGGTGAGGTTGATTGCTTCATTCTCACAAAGTAGGGCGGCACAACTGAATGTGCCCGGCATGGACCGCGCACAATCTCTTCTGGCTACGAAAGTTGGGCCATCCGGAAAATCCATGTCGTGCGCTCAGGCGGAAGGATGTGCTACCCGACGATCAATCCAGCGTGTCACTCGCAAAGATTGCAGTCTTGGCATTCCCGGGGGCCATCAGTACGGGCCACCAAAAGGGCCCTCGCCATCCGTCTTCCTCTTTTCCTTCATACTTGAACAGCATCAGCATCGGGCGGTCGGTGGCCGTCCGCCTCGCAATGACGCCTTCCACGTGAGCAGTGTCGGGTGCATTGAAGAATCGTTCGCTGTCTTTTCGAATGCGGCGTGCTTTTCTATCCGTCCGCACTAAACACCATAGCCTGCTTTCCCCTGTATTTGTCTCCGCATTCTCCGTCAAGTAATCCATCGCCGCAGTAAATGCTTTTATGTCCCATTCGAACCCCTCGTCGAATTCATAGGTCTGTGCGATTTCGGTTGCGATGTGCTTCGCTAGATGCAGGTCCATCAAGAATGGCTTATCAGGATCAGCTTTTGGTCGGCAATCGAGTATCAGCCTGTCCAATTTCTTCAGAATCTCTGAAACGGCTGACTTGGCCCGAATTTGAAATCCGACTGGGAGGAGTCTCGTGTAGGGACGTAGCGTAGTTATCGTCGAGAGTAGAATCTTATTCGGAGAACAGGGGATGATTCTGTCATTCGGATCCTTTTGAATGAATATAATTTCGGCGTTGTCGGGGTCACGAAGAAGTACTTCGCGAAGAGCAGTGTCAAACTCGTGGATTCTCTTCATTGCCTCGCAAATGGGGAGCGCCGTATAAAATCGAGTGACGGACAGGTCCGATCGGGGTCGATTCCCGTACATCCGCGAGTGCTGAAGGACGGTATCTTGCTGGTACCGAACCGGTCGCCTGCCATAGTAAAAGCCGACCAGATTCTCGACCGTGACCCCACGATCCAGTATTTGGCCCCCAATGAAAATATTTAGCGGCGTCCGCAGGTCCAGTTGACCATTTCGGTCTAGCAACTGCTCGACTTCAGTTTCGGAATTAACTTTGGTGACGACGACGAATTCTCCCTTTAGCGCGGTCAAGACCTCGGCCTCAACATCATGTATTGATGGCATCTCTGTATCGGTCTTTCTGACAGATTGACTGATGTCGGAGTAGGCTTCGTTGATCAACTGGCTTAATCGAGGGGAGCCTTCTGGCATTGAAGCGTGAAGCTCCAGTAGACCAACCAATTCCCTAACTATTCTCGCCTGCCACGCGTGTGACGCTCTGCCGTGTTCAGTATGGACGATAAAACTGTACTTCTTCTCTGGGGTGCCTTGGAGCTTTTGCCACAAGCGCGCCGTGGAGGCACCGACTATGAAATTCATTACTGCCCGTCTGAGGGTTGCGATCTTTGGACTATCGAGAGAGTTTTCGATTCGAAAAGACCTTTTGTCTTCCTCTCCCAGGACGCTCAATTCATCGACGGAGATTTCCTCATAAATATTTGAAGCGATAGATGTTTCGTTATCACTTTCTACAAAGTAGAACTCCCCGCCAACATATCCCGGGAATTCAGGCAAGACGACGGTGAAGACTGGGCGGATGGGCTTGAAGACCATGATCGATTCCGGGAGGGCTATGTCGTCGGGTTGGAGATAGAGTGAATAGGGGGTAGCCGTGACTTGAAGATAATCAGATCTTGCAACTTTCTGACGAAGCTCATTAATCTGCTTGGGTATTTTGTTTACCTGAATTCCTTCTTCCTTTGTCTGTTTGAATCCAATGCTGGCATAGTCGGCCTCATCGTCGATGATGAGCAATTCCTTCGAGCTCAGGTCCGGGTAAGTCTCTGTGAGTGCCTTGATAATTCTCTTGAGGTTGTTTGTCTCCTTCTTGACAACGATGATTAATTTTTGTTGGAGTTCGAACTTCCTGAAATTCTGCGGGAGATGCATAATGTCGCAGATTTTGACCTTGTCCGCCTCATGAAGCTCCCGGAAGTCCTTCTTCAACCTCTCATACGTCTGCTGAGTAAGGGCTTTGGTTCCTTTAGTCAACACAATCGCCATGTCATAACCCTTATCGAACGCCACTGCAATCACGCCAATAAAGGCTCGCGTCTTGCCGCTTTGGATTTTCCCAAGCAACATGCCCGGGCGGTCCACACCCGTTTCGGAAGAACGCAGTTTTTGGACTGTCTCGTGAATCCGTTTTTGTAGCTCCGCGGAATCTCCCCGTTCCGCGTTAATTGTTTGGTAAAAGATATCGATCATGATGACCCCAGTGTAACTATTGATTTGTGAGTGTCAAGATTTCAATCAGTTGTCTTGCGCCGCGGCGGGTGAAAAGGCGAGGCGCGCGCGGTAACTGAAGAGGTGAGGGTGCGTTCAACTCTGTTGCGAGCGAGGTTGAGGGGGTCGATAGCCCGAAGTTACAGGCGTCATTGCAGGACAGGCCGGCGCTTCGAGGGCGAAGACTGGCGGCAAAAAGAAAAGACAAGTCCCACGGAAGCAGGTCCCTCACCCCCATTCACGAAAGGCGCGACTGGGTTCGGGATGACAGTCATAATGCACGGGCGAATATGCCACGCGAAACGCACCGGGGCGGCGAGTGCCCTGGCAGGTAGCTACACAGGGCCCCAGCCGAGTACTAATTCCCTCCTAAACTGAAGTCCCGAAAGCGGATAGTACCCACAGGATCAGAATCCCAACTTGCGCTCCATTACGGTCTGCTGCCGGATATGGGATAACGGAAGTGTGCCAATAAAGGGCACGGACTCGTAGAGAGCAGCGGTTAGGACCCAAATTAGGGTACGAGGACTTGGAAGGAAAATGGCAATGAAGGTTAACCGACTTACGATATTGGCCGCAATCATCTTAGTGGCGCCAGCCTCGGCCTTTGGCCAGCAAAAGGTGAACACAATACATGGTGCTCCCTCTGGCACGATGGCCGCTAAGCCGTTGGCCACTGTAATCCCTCAACTCGCGGGGAAATGGGATATTCTCTCCACCGACGCGGGCGGAGATCCGTACAACTCTTCCGGCGGGACTTATTTCGGTCCCATAGAATTCACCGCCGACTTTACCCAGACGGACGTTGTCCTGACGCAAGTCCAAGGTTTTACATTCACCAGTTCCGCCTGCTCCGCGGACGGGACTGCCAGTGTTACCGGCACGATTAATCCCGACGGCAACAAGGGGAACGCCGACGTGGTGTTCACCGCAACAGTGGACCAAGGTTACGTGTATCAGTTCCAGGGCAATTACAAAAAGCATACCCCGGGCGAGATCAGCGGCAGGTGGTCATCAACCGGCGGGGCTTGTGGGCTCCAGAACGGGCAATTCACGGCGTATCAGTACAACCAGCTCACCAATAGTTCCTTCGCCGGGGAGTTTACCTCGGATGTGAATGGAACGCAGGTGAACGGGGTGACTGTGAACTTGAAGGAAGCGAACAACTTCACTGTGTCCGGCTCGATGAGCGGCCCGGCGAATGCTTGTTTTAATGGTTTGACCATCGATTCCACGCAGAGTTTTGCGTCCGGTGGCAACGTGGAATTCTTCGCCACAAACGCACAGGGGGCCCAGGTGGGCTTCATTGCGAGCAACACAAATGCCACGTACCAGCAATTGCCGAATGATCAGCCCCACGAAACTTCGCTGTACATCACCTATAGTGTTTACCAGAGTGGAGGCGGCTGTCAGGCTGGCGATAGCGGGCATGACGCGGTGTTTGAGCTGGTGAATCCGAAGCCAGTCAAACAGCCAGTCCATCCGCCCCACAGCAAGCGATAATCCAGCGAGCTAAGAGCCGCACGAAGTGTCGAGACACCGGGCTGCGACTTCCGAGGAGGACGCGGCCTTTTTGTTTTCCGGTGGCTGTCGCCGACTAACGCGGAAACGGGGGTCCCCCAGCGGTAACTGAATGGGTGAGGGTGCGTACAACTCTGTTGCGAGGGAGGATGGGGCGTCGGTAGCATGAAGTTACTGCCGTATTTGTAAGTCAGGCCCCCTAGGCAACTTCAAAGAAAATGAGGAGAAGCGCATGAGACCCGGTCCTCAGCGAGTGACTCGATTTTTTCAGCCGTATGGCGGAATTCTTCTGCTCGGGCTTCTGACTGGGCTTCTGCTCTGGCTTCTACTCGGAGTGCTGCCCTCGACAGCGGCGGCGCAAGCGAAGAAACCGCCTGCACCTGCGCCGGCGCCCGCTCCCAAGCCCGCGCCGAAACCTGCGGCTAAGCCTGCGCCGGAAGCGAAGCCTGCGCCAAAGCCTGAGCCTGAACCGAAGCCCGCTGCCAAGCCCGCGGAACACCCGACGAGTGGCGGGGGAAACGCTGGCGGCAACAGCAAAACGGCCGGCGGAGGCGGGTCGAGCGCGAATAAGACGAATCCAGGCGGCACAGGAAACAAGACGACCGGAGGCGGGCCGGGCGCGAATCGCACGAATAACAATTCGAACAATCGCGGCAATATAGCTTCACCGGCGCCCAAAGGACCAGCGCCCAATGTCGAGACGGTGCGGACCGTGGGGCCGAATGGCGGAAATTCGAAGTCGACTGGAAACGGCTCGGCGGGCGCAGGCAAAAATGCGGGAATGGGGCGAGGAAATAGTTCTACTGGCGGGAAGGCGGGAGGAGCGGGCTTAGCCGGCAAGGGCGCGAATTCGAGCCACGTGAACAACACGCCGGGAACGCATCCGATGCCGAACGGCGGGTCGCGGACGGTGCACTCGAACGGCAGCGCAGTGGAAAAGAACAAGAGCGGGAAAATAACCGGCATCTCAACGTCCAAAGGCAATAGCGCGCGACTGGACTCGCATGGACATGCGGCGGCGATCCACGACGGCAAGGGCACCAGCATCAGCCGCGGGCCGCATGGCGAACGAAAAATACAAACCGTGCGCGGCGATGGCAGCCGGCTGGTGTCGAGCGGGCGGCACAGCGGATTTGCGGAAAAGCGGTTCACGCGCGACGGGCATGAATACGCGCGGCGGAGTTACTACGACCACGGGCACATGTATGCGCGGGTGTATGAGCCGCACTACTACATGGGCTATCCGTTTTTTTGGTACGTTCCTCCTTTTTATTATGGGCCGGCATATTACGGCTGGGTGTATGGCGCGTGGGCGACGCCGGTGGCGTACACGTGGGGATGGTATGGGTCACCGTGGTATGCGCCGTACGGATATTATTTCGCGCCGTATCCGGTATATCCGGCGCCGGCATTCTGGCTGGCGGATTATGCCATCGCCGCGAGTTTGCAGGCAGCGGCGGAAGAATCGCAGTCGGGAAGCTTGCGGAGCGAGGCGGGGTTTGTGCTTGCTTCGGCTGGTCGTGACGGGCAGGACCAGGGCGCGGCTGGCGCGGCGATCAGCAAGGAGTTGAAAGACAAGATCGCCAAGCAGGTGAAAATAATTATTGCCGACGAGAAAGCGGCGGCAGCGGCGCGCGGGAATTTGCCTTCGGATGATGACCAGGCGGAGCGCGTGCCGCCGTCGCTGGATCCGCGGTTCACGCTGTTCATTGCTCCGGACGCGATCACGCTGGATACGGACGATGGAGCTTGCGCGCTGACCGCGGGAGATGTTGTCCAGCGCACCGAAGACGCGGCGGATGCGGACGCGACCGTGGCGGTTGCCGTGGTGAGCAGCAAGAATGGCGACTGCGCCGTGGGGACGGCGTCGCGCATGGCGGTGGACGACCTGGAGGACATGCACGACAGCTTCCGCCAGAAGATTGATGATGGAATGAAATCGCTGGCGGAAAATCAGGGCAAGAGCGGCATCCCCAGCGCGCCGCCTGTCGCTACGCATCCGGTTTCTGAGGGCCAGGCTGCTCCGGATCAGACGGTTGAAACGGATCTGAAGAAACAGCAGGAAGCCGCGGACGCGATGGAGAAGGATGTGGAGGGCTCTTCGGCGGCTGAGAGCGGGTCCACGGATTAATTTTGGCGCGCGGCTGGCGTGCCGGTTAGAATCACGTTTATCCCACCAGTAGATCATTAAAGGCGCGCGCGTGAAGGTGTGTTGCAAGCACGGTGCAGGCCCACCGCGAAGAGCCGGCAGGATGCCGGCGCTACAAAATCCAAGAGCAAGTCAACGGCCAGCAAGTCCAGCCTCGCCGTAACAAAGCGGTGTCGAGCCACCGCACTCCAAAAATACTTATGGCGCTCCGTGTGAAATTGAGGAGCGGGAGGACTGCGCGTTCGCGAATTGCGCGAGGCGATCGCGGAGGCGCGTCATGGCTTGTTCTAGCGCCCCATCGGGGGCGGCGGCGGGAGCATAGATGACGACGAGGATGTCGCGCGCAGATTCGGTGATCATGCTGCGCGTGGAATCGCTGATGGGGCTGCCGAAAGGGCCGTCGGAATCGGCGAGGACCGGGCGGCCGTCGAGATGCCAGGTCTGTTTGCCGATGCCTTCGTAGGTTTCGCCGGTCGAGCCGTGGCGGAAGGTGATGGGCGCGCCGATGCGGGCGCGGTCGTAGCAGCCGTAGGGCCAGGCTTGCTCGATGGAACCGAGGTTGCAGATGTCCACGACATTGGAGACGGGGTAGAGACCTTTGCCCTGGATGACGCGGCGGAGGAGCGCTTCGGAGGAGGGGCGATACTTCGAGGGGTCGAGTCCCCATTCGCGGAACATGGCGCGGACCAGGCGGATGTCGCGGGATTCGGCGAGAGATTCGAGCGTGAATTCGTGGCGCTTGCAGTCACAGATTTCGTCCATCAGGGCGGTGAGGGCCGGATCGACTAGGACGACGCGGACGGCGTCGGCTTCGACGAGGCCGAGCTTGACGCCGGGAAGTTCGATGCGGATTTCCATTTTGTCGTCAAAGCAGATTAGAGATATTTGAGTCCGAGAGCAACTGCCAGACAGGGGCTGAAAGTGTTGTAACACAGAGTACCCAGAGAAAAACGCGGAGGCGGCCGCAGAGAAGGCCGCTACGAAACTTATTTCATTGGCACCACGTCAGTGCTCCGGCGGCGCCAATGCGCGGCTGCCGGAACCCCTGTGGGGCGACCGCTAATTTCGGCGTGGAGCGTTTGGGCGCGCTCGAGGGCTTCGGCGATGCTCTTGCTGATGTTGCCCGCGCCGACGTGCTCTTCGAATTCGGATTGATGCATCAGGCGCGCGGGCTGCTCGCGGGCGCCGCAGAGAATCAGGCCGCGGCCGGAGGCGCGCACCACGTCGGCGAATTGTTCGAGAGCTTGCAGGCCGGTGGCATCGAGCGCGGTCATGTTGCGGAGGCGCAGGATGATGATGGGCGGGAGTTCCGGGAGCTTGTGAACGATGTCGTCGATTTTGTCGGTGGCGCCGAAGAGGAAGGGCCCATGAATGCGGTAGATGGTGACGTAGGCAGGAATTTCCTTGTGCTGGAGAATGTGGGCATGGCCTTCGCGGAGATATTCGTCGGTGACCTGTGCCACGGTGGTCGTCTCGGTCACTTTGCGGATGAAGATGAGCGCGGCGAGGATCATGCCGGCTTCGACGGCGACGGTCAGGTCGGCGAAAACGGTGAGCGTGAAGGTGACCAGCCAAGTGCCGACTTCCAGGCGCGAGAGCTTCAGGAGTTCGGGGATTTCGGGCCACTCGCCCATGTTGTAGGCCACGACGAAGAGAATTCCGGCCAGGACCGCGAGCGGAATAAATCGCGCGAGTGAAGCAGCGAAGAGCACGATGCCCAGCAGCGTGAGTGCGTGGATCATGCCGGCGACGGGAGTCTTCGCGCCGGAGCGCACATTCGTGGCGGTGCGAGCGATGGCGCCGGTTGCCGGCAGTCCGCCGAAGAGCGGCGAAACGATGTTGGCGACGCCCTGGCCGATGAGCTCGACGTTGGGATTGTGTTTGTCGCCGCTCATGCGGTCGGAAACGACGGCGGACATCAGGGATTCGATGGCGCCGAGCATGGCCACGGTGATGGCCGGTGAAATCAGCGGGCGCATCAAGTCGAGCCGGAAAGTCGGAATGGTCAAGTGCGGGAGGCCGGAAGGAATTCCGCCGAAGCGCGTGCCGATAGTGGCGACCGGCAAGTGAAAGATGACCACCAGCGCGGTGCCCAGAAAGAGAGCGACGATGTAGCCGGGGACTTTCTTGACGAAGCGCGAAAAGAACAGAATCACAATAATTGAAAGGACTCCCAGGCTGGTTTCGTGGATCGACAGCGTGCGGAAGTTGCGAGCGAAGACTTCCATGCGCGCGAGAAAAACACCCGGGACGCTTTCGACCTGGAGGCCGAAGAAGTCCTTAATCTGCGTGCTGGCAATAATCACGGCGATGCCATTGGTGAAACCGACGACGACGGGGCGTGGTATGAATTTGACGGCCGAGCCAAGGCCGGTGACGCCGAGTATGACGAGCATGACTCCGGCCATGACCGTGCACATATAGAGACCGTCGAGCCCATAGCGCGCAACGATGCCGGCAACGACCACGACGAATGCCCCGGTGGGCCCGCCGATCTGCGTGCGTGAGCCGCCTAGAGCGGAGATGAGGAATCCGGCAACGATGGCGCAGAACAGGCCCGACTGGGGAAGCACGCCGGAAGCAATGGCGAAGGCCATGGCCAGCGGCAAGGCGACGAGACCTACCGTGACGCCGGCGACGATGTCGGAGACAAACGTTTTACGGTCGTAGCCCTGCAAGCACAGGATGGACTTGGGCAGCCAATCGTTTATGAAGGCTCGTGCGTCACTCACTGAGTTACGCTTTCCTGATGACGTGCGAATTTTGCGGGTGCCGAGAACGGGGATACGGAGGGGAGTTCTGCACAGCGCAAGAATTAGTATGAACCAAGCAGCCGGAGGTGCGCTATCGGTACGAAAAGTGCGGTGGCCAATCACAAAACTGGCGTGAATGTGGCCCAGTCATAAGACCATTGACAGTTAGGCGAGATTGCTAGACTATGCGCAACCAGCGAGGTGTTGCGAAGCGGCAGCAGACCGCTCCGACCGACGGCGATACGAATTCATTTTGGGGGTGAGTGCACATGCGTACTTCAAATTTCAGCCGTTTTCTGAAGCTTTCTCTTCCAATGGCATTGGCGCTGATTACGGTCGCGGCTCTCCTGGCGGCCGGATGGGGCATCGTGGCCGCGGCGGGCGATGAAATTAAGGTCGGGGTGGTGATGCCCATTACCGGCCGGGAAGCCAAGCCGGGCCAGTACCAGAAAGAAGGGATCGAACTGGCGATCAAGCAGATCAATGACGCCGGCGGGATCATGATCAAGGAAAAGGGGAAGAAGTTGCCGGTGAAGGAAATTTTCTACGACGACGCCTCGGACCAGTCGAAGTCCGCGGGACTGGCGGAGCGCGCTATGACCACCGACGATGTGGTGGCGGTAATCGGGGGTTATTCGACGGCGCTGGGCGAGGCCGAGTCGGTGATGCCCGACCGTTATCAGACGCCGTGGATTTCGCCGGGAGCGGGCGCGAGCAAAATCTACAGTCACGGCTACCAATATATTTTCGGGACGCTGAGCCCGGTGGAGTTGATGGGATACACGACGGGAGAATTTCTGGGGAGCCTGGTAGATCAGGGAAAGCTGAAAAAGGGCCTGGCCATCGCGCTGGCGCTGGAGAATACGGATCACGGAGTGGACTACGGGAATGGCATCCAGCGCTGGACGAAGGAGCATGCCGACTACTTTCGGTTGGTCTTCAGTGAAAAATTCGAGCTCGGTGGCACGGATTTTTCCGGACTGCTGCAAAAGGTGAAGAGCGCGAAAGCAGACATTTTCCTCTCCGACGCGCACTTGCAGGATTACATCACCATGCAGCGTCAATACACTCAAACAGGGATGTCTCATCAGATGATCAGCTACGGGGCGCGCGGGCCGGACGCGGACGCGCGGAAGGCGCTGGGTGATGCCACAAACTACATTTTCGGCTGCTTGTGGTGGTCGAAAAAACTTCCCTACCCGCAAGTGAAAAAATTCAACGCCGACTATCAAGCTTTCACCGGTCATGAGCCGGATTCCTGGTATGCGGCGCCCGCGTATGACGCCATGCGCGCGCTCGCGCAGGCGATTGAGCAAGCCGGCACGCTCAACAAGACGGCCATTCGCGACGCGCTGCGCAAAGTGGAATTGAAAGGGTCGCTGCTTCCCGGCCAGACGCTGCGCTTCGGCCCCGGCGGGCAAGTGCAACTCTCGTTCGTAATTGTGCAGAACATGCCGGAAGACAAAACCGATATCGTCTATCCCAAGGACGCGGCTACGGGAGAAGCCGTTGCGCCTAAACCCCAGAAGTAGGCCAACGGCACGATGAGCACCGTCGACTTCCTGAATCTTCTGGTGTCGGCGCTCCTGCTGGCCGGGGTGTACGCCGCCATGTCCGTGGGCATGACGGTGATTTACGGCGTGATGAAGATTGTGAATCTGGCGCACGCTGGATTTTTGATGCTGGGCGCGTATTTCGTCTACGAGCTGTACACCCGGTTCCACGTTGATCCCCTGCTCGGTGTTCTGCTGGCATTCCCGGTGTTTTACTGCATTGGCGTCGCGCTGTATTGGCTGATGGTGCGCAGGCTGCCTCGGTCGGACACGCCCACACTCAGTTCCCTGCTGCTGCTATTTGGGTTATGGCTGGTGATTCAAAACCTCGGCTATCTGGTCTGGGGCAACGCGGACCGGTCGATTCTGACTTCCAGAACCTTTGCAACCATTCAGATTGGGCCGATCATCTTCCCGACGGTGCGCCTGGTGGTGTTTGGGGCCGCGGTGGTGTCACTGGGGGCGCTGGAATTCGTGCTGCACAAAACCTGGTTTGGGCGCGCGGTGCGGGCGCTGATGCAGAATACCGACGCTGGCCGCATCGTGGGAGTGAATGTGGACCGCACCGCACGCGTGTCTTTCGGAGTGGGAATCGCGTTTGCGGGAGTCGCGGGCGGATTGCTGGCGATGATGTATTCCTTCACGCCGGATTTCGGCGGCGCCTTTCTGCTGCGATCATTTGTGATTATCGTGCTCGGCGGTTTGGAGTCGTTTTCCGGCGTGGCCGTGGGCGCGGTGATTCTCGCGCTGGTGGAGACTTTCAGCATTCTCTTCATTCCTTCAGGGTACCAGTCGGCTGTTTCGTTCTCTTTGCTGGTCGTGGCCCTGGTGGTGATGCCCAGCGGATTAGCGGGTCTGTGGAACAGGCGGCAACGGTTAACGTGAGCGGCGTGGCGAACAGCCGATGGTCTTCGCCGGTGGTGCGTTCGGCGGCGCTGGAAATCGTGTGTGTAACTGCGGTGGCGCTGCTGCCGCTGGCGAAGCTGGGTCACAACGGCGTGCGGCTGGCGTTTGTGACGCTGGTGTGGGTGACGGCGAGCCTGGGCTGGAATTTGATCGGTGGATTCGCGGGGCAAGTGTCGTTCGGGTTCGCTGTGTTTTACGGGCTCGGCGCTTACACCACAGCGATCGTTTACTCGCAGGGAGGCTTGAATCGGTTCGTGGCCATCCTGGCGGGCGCTCTGGTAGCCATGGCGGCATCGTTTCTGATCGGCTTGCCAACATTCCGATTGAAAGGCCCGTACTTCGCCATTGCCACGATCGGCGTAAGCGAAACCACGCGGGTGGTGATGACCAACCTGGAGATTACCGGGGGCGCCAGCGGATACCGCATGGTAGAGCGCGGAGCATTCAATCAACTGGTGCATTTCTATGTTGCGCTCACAATCGCGGCAATGGCGGTGGCGGTGACAATTTGGATTCGCCACTCAAAGCTTGGATTGGCGCTGCTGGCCATCCGCGAGGATCAAGAGGCCGCTTCGGATCTGGGAGTGAATCCGTTTCGCTGCAAGTTGCTGGCTCATGCTGTGGGCGCGGCGCTGACGGGAGCCGCAGGTGGCGCGTTTGTCGGCTACGCGGCGTTCATTTATCCGCAGGGAGTTTTCGGGTTCGATATCAGCGTGGCCATCCTGTTAATGCCCATCATCGGCGGAGTCGGGACGGTGTGGGGACCGGTGGTGGGAGCCGTGGTATATGGGCTGGTCAATGAAGAGCTGTTTGCTTCGTTCCCGCAGTTGCACCTGCTGCTGTATGGTTCGCTGTTGATTATCATTATTCTGTTCGAGCCGGGCGGCGTTCTGGGTATGGTGGACCGCGTGGTGCGGCTATTCAGAAGGAGAAGTTCCATTGCCTCCCATTCTTAGGCTCGACAACGTATCGCGCCACTTCGCAGGGCTGGCGGCGGTCAACGGCGTCAGTTTCGAAATTGAGGCCGGCGCGCTGATCGGATTGATCGGTCCAAACGGCGCAGGCAAGACCACGTTGTTGAGTCTGGTGGCCGGGGCGCTGAAGCCGACTTCCGGCAAGATCGAATTTGAAGGTCGAAGGCTCCGCGGCGCGAAATCGTTCCGGGCGGTGCACGCGGGAATTGCGCGGACGCACCAGGTACCCAAGCCATTCCGCACGCTGACGGTGCTCGAAAACGTGGAAGTGGGCTTGCAATTCGGGAGAAAGAAAAAGGGAAAATCGGTTGCGGGCGAAGCGCTGGAAGTTTTGAAAAGTGTGGGGATCGGACATCTGGCGCCGATGCCCGCTTCCCTGTTATCGGTCGGTGACCTGAAGAGGCTGGAACTGGCGCGCGCGCTGGCGGCCCGGCCGAGCCTGCTGCTCTGCGACGAAGTGTGCAGCGGCCTGACGGAAAACGAAACGGGCAAGATTCTGCGATTGCTCTGCGAGATCCGCAGCGCGGGCACGACGATTCTGTACGTGGAGCACAACCTGCGGGCCATCATGTCGGTGTGCGATCACCTGGTGGTGATGGATCATGGGCAAAAACTTGTGGAAGGAACGCCAGACAGCGTGCAAAACAATCCGGCGGTGATTGAAGCCTATATCGGAAGGAAAGCGGTGATTTAAGTGGCCGCCCCGCGCAGCGAGCAACGATTGCTGGAAGTGGAAAATCTGGACGTGTCCTACGGGCCGATCCAGGTGGTGTGGGGAGTGACGCTGTCGGTGCGCCGCGGCGAAGTGGTGAGCTTGATCGGGCCGAACGGCGCGGGGAAAACGACAACACTGCGAGCGCTCGCGGGCCTGTTGCCGGCGCGCAAAGGCAAGATCCGGTTTGAGACCGAGGACGTGACGCCGGAACCGCCGCACAAGCGTGTGCGGCATCACCTCTCGCTGGTTCCCGAGGGGCGGCTATTGTGGCCGCGCATGACCGTGGAAGAAAACCTGCTGATGGGCGCGTTTCCGCGGCATCTTCGCGAGAAGTCGAAGCAGAAGCTCGAAGAGGTCTATCAATTATTTCCCCGGCTGAAGGAACGGCACAAGCAACTCTGCGGAACTCTTTCGGGCGGGGAGCAGCAGATGTGCGCCATCGGGCGCGGCGTGATGGCCGAACCGAAACTGCTGATGTTGGATGAGCCGTCGCTTGGTTTGGCGCCCATACTGGTGGACCAGGTGTTTGAGTTGATTCAGAGGATTGCGGCCGAGGGAATGACCATCCTGCTGGCGGCGCAGAATGCGAATTATGCGCTGCAAATTTCGCAGTACACCTACGTGATGGAATGGGGCAAAATCCTGCTGGAAGGCCCCAGCGAGGAATTGCGCGCCAGTGATCACGTGCGGCGAGCCTATCTAGGTGCGGCGAATTAATTTGGAAGGAGAACAGCGATGCCGCTCACATCCGAGCTAGTCTATGACGCGCTGCGGCAGTGCTACGACCCGGAGATTCCGGTAAACATTGTGGATCTCGGATTGATTTACGACGTGCAGCACGATGACGCCGGGAACGTGGTAGTGAAGATGACTCTGACGACGCAAGGTTGCCCTTCCGCACAGGCCATTCCCGAGCAGGTGAAGCAGCGCGTGGCGGCCATCGAAGAAGTGCGCGACATCGACGTGCAGGTGGTGTGGGAGCCGGCCTGGAATCCAAGCATGATCAGCGAGGCGGGGCGCAAGGCGCTGGGGCTCGAGGTATAAGAGGAACTTCAGCGGCTAAAGCCAGTCTGTAACGGCGAAGTTTATGTCGCGGTTGAAACCGCGACCCACAAAAATTTTCGCTGGCGCTTAACTGCAAAGACGTTCGCTGCCGCTTTTTCACTAAGATTATTGTGCCGGTCCGATTACGGAAAAAAGCGCGACGGGCCGAGTGGCCCGCCGCGCTTGAAATTGCGTGCCGAATCGAGCGCCCGGTTGCCCGCGGCGCTCGTCGGCCAGAGGCTAAGCCTTCTTCTTGTACCAATCCGCGTTGACGGGCGTGAAGCTGGCCCACTTCTCCGGAAGATCTTCCAGAGCGAAAATGGCCGTCACCGGGCACACCGGGACGCAAGCGCCACAATCAATGCACTCGTCAGGGCTGATGTACAGCTGCTTCTCGGATTCGAAGGCCGGCTCGTCTTTGCGGGGGTGGATGCAATCCACCGGACACACGTCCACACACGCGGTGTCCTTTGTTCCGATGCACGGCTCGGCAATCACATACGCCATTTGCGTTCCTCCTGGGTAAAAAAACAAGTTGCAATGGTCTGGAAATCAGACCAATTCTGCTCTAAGAAAGCGGTTTGTATATCATCAAACCAAGCTGCCATTCAAGAGTCTATCGTACTTGGAGTTTATACGCGTAGGCAAGTTGCTGCGCGCCATGCCAACCGATAGAATTGCCTGGGGCCGGGGGCACACCATTGAAAACGCCACGCCTGTTGGTTTCACTTTGTTTCGCCGTCGTCGCTGTGATTTTTCTGGCAGCGGAGATTTCCGCCGGGCCGCAAACCTCGGGCGGCAAATCCTCGCAGGGCGCAACCAAGAGCGCGCCCGCGGGAGACTTGCCGCTGATTGACCTGGCGGGCTACAACCAAGTGCTCGGAAAATTCAAGGGCAAGCCGGTGCTGGTGACGTTCTGGGCCACCTGGTGCGAGCCGTGCCGCGACGAGTATCCGATGATCGTGGAGCTGGAGAAAAAATACGCGCCGCAGGGGCTGGCTGTTTTTGGAGTGAGCCTGGACGACACGGCGGACCTGAACGTTGCCCGGCGATTTCTGGCCAAGCACCAGCCGGGCTTTCCGAACTACCGGCAGAAGCCGGGGATTGACGTGGACGCTTTCTATCGCGGCGTGAATCCGGCGTGGACCGGCACCATGCCGGAAACGATTTTCTACGGGCGCGATGGCCGCATCGCGGGACATTTTATCGGCGAGCAATCGCGGGACATGTTCGAGAAGGCCATCCATATGATCCTCGGGAACCTATCGCAGCCGGCCACGGGAAAATAAGTCGGCGGATCGCCGCCTGTAATCCTGCGACCGGAGTACGAAACCTCGCTCCGGAGGCAAACTCCATGTTGCACATGCGCGGAAACAAACTGACCTGGCTGGGGCACTCCGCGTTTCGCATCACCACACCCAGCGGCCACGTGGCGCTGATAGATCCGTTCTTGCAGTCGAATCCCGCAACCCCGGAGGCGCTGAAGAAAGTTGAGCGCGTGGACGTGATGCTGATTACGCACGGGCACGGCGATCACATCGGCGACGCGGTGGCGCTGGGAAAACAGTTCAAGCCGCAAGTGGTGAGTATGGTGGAGACCTGCGCGTGGCTGGAATCGAAGGGCGTGCCCAACACCCACGGGATGAACAAGGGCGGAACGCAAAAGGTCGGCGAGCTGGAAATCACCATGGTGCAGGCGCTGCACTCCTCAGGGATTCAGGACGGCGACAAGATGGTGTATGGCGGCGAACCCTGCGGGTTGATCGTGCGGCTGCCGGGCGGATTGACGATTTATCACGCGGGTGACACGGCGGTATTCGGCGACATGAAAATTATCGGTGAGCTGTACGCGCCGGACCTGGCGCTGCTGCCCATCGGCGACCACTACACCATGGGCCCGCGCGAGGCGGCGCTGGCGGTGCGCCTGCTCAATATCCGCCACGTGGTACCGATGCACTACGGAACTTTTCCTGTACTCACCGGACGGCCGGCAACGCTTCGCGAGCTCACCAGCGATTTCCCGAGCTTGGAGATTCACGCACTGAAGCCCGGCGAGACGCTCGGGTAAGACTCGTCCAGGAAGAAAAAGGAACAATCATGTCCGGAATCCTGCAAAAACCAGTGGAAAAGTATATTGAAGCGTTGCTGCCGAAACGCGATGCCGTGCTCAGCGAGATGGAAGCGTACGCGAAAAAGCGGGACATACCCATCATCGGGCCGGTGTGCGGGCGCCTGCTCTATTTGATGGCGCAACTTTCCGGCGCCAAGCGAATTTACGAGATGGGCTCGGCGATCGGCTATTCGACCATCTGGCTGGCGCGTGCGGCGGGAGAGGAGGCCGAAATTTACTACACGGATGGCGATCCCAAAAATGCGCGCCGGGCGCGCGAGAATGTCCGGCGCGCAGGGGTTGAACCGCGCGTTCGATTTCTGGTGGGAGATGCCGTGGAGCTGATGGACGGAGTTCCCGGCGAATTCGACCTGGTTTTTATTGACGTGGACAAGCATCAATACCCGGCGGCGCTGCGGAAGGCCCTGCCGCGCATCCGCAGCGGCGGATTGTTGATAACGGATAACGTGCTGTGGTACGGCCGCTCGGCTCGGCGCGCCAAAGACGCGCGCACGCGAGCCATCCAGCAGTTCAACCGCATGATTTACAAATCGAGCGAATTGTTTCCCGTCATCGTGCCGCTGCGCGACGGTGTGGCGGTCTGCCGCAAAGCTTGAGCCGGTGACGGGTGCTCATTTCGATGAGAATGTAAGCGGTTCGGTCAGCTTGAAGCTCAACCTGGTTTCCGGAGCAAGCGTAATATCGCGCTTGCCGGTGAAACCGACTGCCGCCGTACCAGCTCCTGCTCCGGCGGCCGCTCCAATCGCGGCACCCGCTCCGCCGCCGGCGAGACCACCGACAATCGCGCCAAATACAGCGCCACCGCCCGCGCCCACAGCCGTGCGTTTGCCGCGCCCTTTGCCGGCCTCTGCCACATGGGTGGTCTGAATCGGATAGGCCGTGCCATTGATGATGATGGAACCGAGGGTGAGCGCGAGTGCCGCGTGTCCCTTGAATCGGCCCGCGGACTGCGCAACCGTCACTTTGCCAGTGGCTTTCGTGCCGGCGGGGAGGACGACTTTGTCGCCGATGGCTACCGGCGCGGCGAGCGACGCGTCGAAGGGATCGCCCGGATTGTTGGTCTTCGAGCTCACAGATTGATCGAGCGTCACAAAAAGAACTGTGCCGGCATCAATGACGATGGGCTTTGCCGCAGGCGCGCCGGCCTTGCCGGATGATTTCTTTTCGTCCGGCTTGCCTGACGCGGTGGAGCTGGAGTCGGGAGAATTCGGCGTGTTGCTGCTGCATGCACCAAAAAATAAAATAACGCCAACTGCCAGCCATCGAAACGTTGCGTGTCGTCGCATTTCTGCCCCCTGTTCGAATAAGGAATTTGCACTTGAAGGACCTGAACCGCTGGGCGCGCGCTTATTCTAGTTCCGCAAGAAAAATATCACAATCGCGTTATCCGGCGCTCTTCTCTGCTGTTCTCGGAAGCAGATTTCGCAGGAAGAAAACCAGATTGGCGGGCCGCTCGGCCAGGCGGCGCATGAAGTAGGGGAACCAGTCGGTTCCGAAGGGAATGTAAACGCGCAGGCGAAATCCCTCGCGCACCAACTGCTGCTGCAGATCGGTGCGGATGCCGTAGAGCATCTGGAATTCGAACTGGCCGCGGCCGATATTGCGTTCGCGGACGAAATCCTTGGTGGCGCGGATCATGGCGGGATCGTGAGTGGCGATGCCGTGATAGATGCCGCTGGGGAGCAGCAGTTTCATCAGCTTCACATAATTGGCATCCACTTCCTCTTTTTTCGGGAAGGCGACTTCCGGCGGCTCCTTGTATGCTCCTTTGCAGAGACGGATGCGGCAACCCACGGCAAGCAGGTCGCGAATGTCCTGCTCGGCGCGGTAGAGATAGGACTGCATGACCGTGCCCACGCCCGCGTGCTTTGCGCGAACGCGCTTGGTGATGTCCACTGTGCGCTGCGTGTAGGCGGAGCCTTCCATATCAATGCGCACAAAATTTCCAAGCGCTGATGCGCGCGCCACGATTTTCTCGAGCAGCTCCTGACAAAGAGCATCGCCAAGGTCGAGCCCGAGTTGCGTGAGTTTCAAGGAAACATTGGCGTCGAGCTTCTCGCGCGCGATGCGATCGAAGATGGCGATATAGCCCTCGGCAGCGCGGCGGGCGCCGGCTTCGTCCGATACGTTTTCGCCCAGCAAATCCAGGCTGGCGGACTGCCCGGCGCGGTTGACGGCGCGCGCTGCTTCCACGGCGTCGTCAAGAGTTTGCCCGGCGACAAATCGTCGCGAGACGCGTCGGCTCACGCTATTGTGCATGATCAGCGGAGCGAGGCGCTTGCTTTCGGAAAGATACAGCAGGAGTGCACGCATCAGAGGCGCGGTGCTCGAAACAAGCGGAGCAGGAATTGGCCGTGGCGCATGCAGAAGAGATTATGCCGCGAGTTGCGCCGCGGAGCTAGGCCTTGTGCCCCGAAAGAAACTTCTCCGCGTCCATGGCGGCCATGCAGCCGGAACCCGCGGCGGTGACGGCCTGGCGGTAACGGTGATCCTGCACGTCGCCGGCGGCAAAGACGCCTTCGACATTGGTCTTGCTGCCGCCATTGGTGCGGATGTAACCGGCGTCGTCCATGTCAATCTGGCCGCGGAAGATTTTCGTGTTGGGCTCATGGCCGATGGCGACGAAGACGCCTTCGACGCGCAACTCCTTGAGTGCCTGGTTTTCAGTGTTGCGGAGCTTGACGACCTCGACGGCCTTGTTATCCACGTTGTGGATTTCTTCTACGGTGTAGGGAGTAAGCAGCTCGATTTTTGTGTTGGCGCGGGCGCGGTCGAGCATGATTTTTGTGGCGCGGAATTCATTGCGGCGGTGCGCGATGGTGACCTTGCTGGCGAACTTGGTGAGGAAAGTGGCTTCTTCCATGGCCGTATCGCCGCCGCCGACGACGAGAATGTCCTTGCCGCGGAAGAAGAAGCCGTCGCAAGTGGCGCAGGTGGAAACGCCGTGGCCGAGCAGATGGCGTTCGGATTCAATTCCCAACATGCGCGCGGAGGCGCCGGCAGCGATGATCAGCGTCTCGGCCTGGTACGTCTCCTTTGCGGCGGTGATGGTAAAGGGCCGGCGGCTGAGATCCACGGAAGTGACCGCGCCGGCGCGGAATTCAGTGCCGAAGCGCTGGGCCTGCTTGCGCGTGTTTTCAATCAGCTCGGGGCCGAGAATGCCGTCGGGAAAGCCGGGGAAATTTTCGACCATAGTGGTCAAGGCAAGCTGTCCGCCGGGCTCGAAGCCGTCGAGCACGAGCGGCTGCAAGTCGGCTCGCGCGGCGTAAATGGCGGCGGTGAGGCCGGCACAACCACTCCCGATGATGATGACTTTGTGCACTTGAATCTCCTGCGCGATTGGATGAGGACCGGCTGCGGCGCGATGCGGCGCCAGAGCGAAGTATTGTAGCACCCTCGGCCCCCGGGTAAGAGGCGGCTGACGAAGGGCGATCCCTACCCTTGTTTGCGCCAGCTCTCCGGCTGCGCGATAATGCGGCCCCGTCGAGGCCATCTCTTGCCAAGTACCGCGAGCCTGTTCCGGCTGATCAGCGAAATCATCATCCTGTTGCTGGGCGCGCTGCTGATTCTGGTTGCCGTTACGCGCGGAGTGGCGCTGCCGGCGCGGCCTTCCGCGCTGGTCATCGTGGGCCTCCTGCTGGTCTACTCGAGCGTGCGCGCGGGGCTAAGGCGTGAGCCCGGCGATACGCTGCTGAGCCGGAATATTCGCAGCGGATCGCTGTTCCTGGTGGGCGGAATCGTGATTGCCATGGCGCTCGTCCCGCTGCGGTACGCGGATGCGCTCCTCGGCCTTGCCGGAGCAGTGCTGGTGCTCCGCGGAATTGCGAGCGGGATTATTTTTGCGCGCAGGCCGGCTGCGGACACGCGCCGCTGATGCAGTGATGAGATTTGCGCTTGCCACTCCCGACGCTTCCCGTTACTCTCCCGCGCAGCAACGGATGCAGGCGCGTGGAATTGCTCCCGAGGAGGCAGCGATGCTGAAGGAATTCAAAGAATTCGCGATGCGCGGAAATGTGCTGGACATGGCCGTGGGCATCATCATCGGCGCGGCATTCGGAAAAATAATCACTTCTTTTGTGGGCGACATCTTGATGCCGCCGATCGGGCGGGCCCTCGGGAAGGTGGATTTTTCAGGCTTGTTCCTGAACATTTCCGGGAAGTCGTACGACACGCTGGCGGCCGCGAAAGCGGCGGGTGCGGCGACGATCAACTACGGATTGTTCCTGAATGCGGTGATTGATTTTCTGATCGTCGCGTTCGTGATTTTCATGCTGGTCCGCCAGGTGAACCGCTGGAAGCAGCCGGCGCCTGCGCCCGCGACGAAAGATTGCCCTTCCTGCTGCATGGCCATTCCGGTCAAGGCCACACGGTGCCCGCATTGCACCTCGGAAGTTCGTGGAGCGTAGTAAAAGGCGGCGCGATCAACTGCCTGGCGGGGGCTGCTGACGTCGCGTCGAAATTTCGTGGAGATGGTCCCGCATGCGTTCCAGCACGGCATCGCCCTGCCCCTGAGCAATCTCGCGCTCCACTTCCGCAAGCGCGAAATGGACGATGTCGTGGTGGTGCACTTCCTCACCCGGCAATTTGTCGCTCAGATCCAGCCACAATTTGTGCAAGAGATCTATTTCCTTGGGAGTGAGGCGCGGAGCGTGCGGCCCCAGGTAAAAGATCTGTTCCTGGCCCGAAGGAGTGAAGATTTCAAGAGTCACGCTCGGGCGCGGCTCCGGCATGCGCTCCCAGGCCAATCCGATTTCGCGGGCCTGCTCCGTCACCGGCATTTTGGATGAACTGCCGGCAACTATCGTGCGGGATTGAAGATTCGCCGCGGTGCGCAGGACACCTTCCCATAAATCGTTGGCGGCGGCAACCGCCAGCCGCACTGGTTTGCCCTCTTTTTCCGCGATGGACAGAACTTTGGTGAACAAAAGTTGTTCGATGGTGCTGAAGAGCTGATCCGGCGCCAGGTCGTATTCGCCCGATGCAGCACGCCGCAGGATGCGCATGTGCAAGACGACAATGTCCGCGCCATCCGTGGGGCGGCGCAGCGCAGCTTCCAGGTGGTAAAGGGCATAATAGTTGCTGACCGGGACGATGATATTTCCCGTTCGCACGCCCAGGCTTGTCGGCGTCAACTCCGCTTCCTGCGCCAAATTAAATTGATCGAGTTCGACGTGCGCGGCGCCGGCCTGGCGCTTGTGCATGCGGTATTCCGAGATTTCGAAGACGGTGAAGAGCAGGGCCGAGAAAGTGAGCCCGGCGATGGTTGCTTGCGGCTTGGTGAACAAGTTGATGACCGCGATGGAAAACAGAACCAGGGTAATGATTCCGAGGCCGATGGGAATTTCCTTGCCGAAAATCACCGGATTCAGGGGCACGCGATATTCGCGGTCCTGAGGGTGCGTGTAGCGCAGCACCAGGACGGCGATGCCCTTCATCGAAAAACTCCAGATCACCCCGAAGGCGTACAGGTTTCCTAGAAATGTGACGTCGCCCCGGCTGGCAACGATGGTGATGACCTGAAACAGCACCACGAGATTGATGAGGCGGTGGGTGGTGCCGAACCGTGGATGCGGATGACGGAACCAGTCGGTCAGCACGCCGTCTTCCGAGACGCGGTTCAATACGCCGTTCGATCCGACGATCGCCGTGTTCACCGCACCCGCGAGGATCAATGTCCCGACCACCACGACGAACACGTGAAAGGCCAGGCGCACCGGAAAACTTCCCACCAGGTGCATGGCCAATCCGCCGATCAGATTTTCCGTGAATTGCGGCCGCACGTGATCGGGGATGATCATCACGGCGAAGAAGGAAACCAGCGAAGTGAATACCAGGCTGTAAATAAAGATGATCAAGCCGGCTTTTTTCAGGTTGCGCAGTTTGGGATGCTCGATTTCGCGATAGACCTGCGCCAGCGATTCTTCGCCGCTCATGGCCAGCACCGAGTGGCCCAGGCCCACGAGAATGGCGATCAAGGTGATCGCATGGGCCCATTGATAGCCGTTGAGCCAGCCGAGCGAGTCCTTGTCGAGCTTCATGTTGAGAGGGTTGGGGAAGGGCGGGAGGTGCCAGTCGGGCCGGACGTACAGGGTGTAGCAGCACCAGCCGATGAGCACCACCACCATGATGGTGGTCAGCTCCATGATGCGCAGAGCCTTGCCGCTCGATTCCGGAACGCCTTTGATGTTTTCCCACCAGAAATAGAGCGTGATAAAGATGGCGATGGCCGCCGCACCAAAATTCACAGGCAGGTGCAGCGGCATGTGGAAAAACGCGAACAGCTCGTTGATCACACCCACCAGGTATTGCCCGGCGGACACGCCGCTGATCGGGCCGGTCAGCACGTAGTCGAACATCAGCGCCGACACCGAGAATTTCGCCAGCGTGCCGCCCAGGGCTTCTTTAACTACTCGATAAACGCCGCCGCGCACAAACATGCTGCAGCTTTCGACGTAAATGGCGCGCACGGCGTAGGAAAACAGCATGATGCCAAGGATGAACCACGGCGCGGTCTTGCCAATAAACTGCTCGGCTTCACCGCCAGCGTAGTAGGCCGAGGATGCCAGGTCGTTGAGTACGATGGCCGCCGCCCGCCAGAAGGAAATGAAGGCCAGCATCGCCGTGGTGGCCACCAGAACTTTGGCTGCGGGACGCGAATAGCCGGGCGTGAATCGAGGAGTTTTGGAATCAGATGACATATCGTTCGGTGGACGCGGGGATGAACTATACGTTGAAAATGGGCTGAAAAGAAAGCACCGGCGGCCGAAGTGCGACCAACCGGGCACGGGGACCATCCATTATATTTAGGCGTATCATGGCGGGGCAGGATCATGGCCCAGCCAATCCGAGGAGACATGAAAATGGCTACAAAGAACAACAAGCAAGAGGCGAGTTACAAACAGATCCAGGAAGGCACGCAGAAAGCCCGTCCGCTGCTGCACCAGCACGCCAGAGAAATCCAACCCTACGGCAAGATCGCCAAGCTCCCCATCGCTCTCGACGAAAAAGTTTGCGCCGTCAGCGCCGAAAATCTGAACCAGATTCTCGCGGACACCATGACGCTCCGCGATCTCTACAAAAAACATCACTGGCAGGTGGCCGGTCCGACCTTCTACCAGCTCCATCTGCTGTTCGATAAACATCATGGCGAGCAGGACGAACTGGTGGACACCATCGCCGAGCGCATCCAGAGCCTGGGCGCCATCAGCCTGGCCATGGCCGCCGACGTGGCGGAAACAACCATAATTCCGCGTCCCCCGCGCGGACGCGAGGAAGTGCCCGCGCAGATTTCTCGCCTGCTCGAAGCGCACGAATTCATTCTGAAGGAAGCGCGCACCATGGCGCGGCTGGCTGCGGAGGCAGGCGACGACGGCACGAACGACCTGCTGGTCAGCGACGTGATTCGCACTAATGAATTGCAGGCGTGGTTCCTGGCGGAACACCTGGTGGACGTTCCCACGGTTCGCGCCGACCAGGCCAAGGCCGCGTCAGCGGGACGATAAGCGGACGCGGCAATCATGCGCGGTAGGGGCACGGCACGCCGTGCCGTTACGGCGGCCATTTCACAGAACTGCTTGATTTTTACGCGCTGGATTGTGCTGCGGCAGTTCTAAAATCTTTGCCGCATTGCTCGCAGGGACAGATTTCCCGCAGATGCTCGAAGGAGTAGATGCCCGTAGTGTGCCCGTCGGAAAAAAGAATCTGGATGGCGTAATTGCCGACGGCGTTGGCGCTCTTGGCCGTGACGCGGGGCTTAAACATCGGCAGCACGGATGTTCCCGTCTTGCTGCCCATGCGGGAATTCTTTTCGCGCTCGTCATTGCACAACGCGCATGGGCAAAGGTCCCGCAGATAATGGAACGGATATTTGCTGGTGTGCCCGTCGGACCAGGTAATCTGCACGCCCTCGCCTGAGGTGACGTGCACCTTCACATCCATCGGCTTTTTGCGAACGTCAATCGGTATCGGCATTACGCTCTCATCCTAGCAGACGACTCAGCGTTGCGGGCAGCAGCGCCCCACGGGAATCGGATTCCCGTGCGGGCACGTCTTCGGGTGCCCCAGAAACGTGCAAATGCGCTGGTCCAACTCCGGACTGATGATGTGCTCGAATTTGCAGGCGTGCGTATCGGCTTCCGAATCGGCGATCGAAAACGTGTCGGTCAGCAGGCGCTCGGCCAGGCGCTTGCGGCGAATCACGTCGCGGGCGCGAGTTTCACCTCGCGGCGTGAGCGCCACTTCCCTTTCGCTCAAATCGAGCAGGCCCTGGGCCTTCAACCGCGCGACGATCTGCTGCGCGTTTTGTCCGGCGCGCTGGCCAATGCGTTCGAACGCCGGAGCGACACCCTCCTCAAGGCAAATCCACACTTGTTCGAGCAAATGATCGAACTGCACTTCTTCCTCCGCTGAAAATCCCGGCAATTGCGCCAGGCGGCCGTGCGCCAATTCGATGCGCCGGTCGGCCATGATTCCGAGATTGGGATCGTGCGTAACCATCAAAATCGTGTGGCCTTCATTGTGCAGCTCGGTCAGCAATTGGATGACTGTCTTCTGATTCGCTTCGTCCAGGTTTCCGGTAGGCTCGTCGGCGAGAATCAGCTTGGGATGATTGATCAACGCTCTCGCCACGGCCACGCGCTGCTGCTCGCCACCCGAGAGTTGGCCCGGGAGATGCGTGAGCCGGTCTTTCAAGCCCACGCGCTCAAGAGCTTTCGCCGCCTCCGCTTCATCCGTGGTGCTGTGAAAATATTGCGCCAACATGACGTTTTCGAGCGCGGACAGATAGGGGACCAGGTGGAATTGCTGGAAGATGAAGCCAATTTTTTCGGCGCGAAAGCGGGTCAGCCCGGCTTCGTCGAGGCGCGCCACATCCGTGCCGTCCACCATCGCCTGGCCGCTCGACGGCGAATCCAGGCCGCCGAGAATATTGATGAGCGTGGTTTTGCCCGAGCCCGACGGACCCATGATGGCAATCCACTCGCCCGCTTCCACCTTGAACGAAACTCCGTCGAGCGCGCGGACGTTGCCGAACTCTTTGCGCAGCTCTTCGACGTGGACGAGTGTGGCCACTATTCTCCTCGCAAAATCACCGCCGGCTTGATGTTGCCCAGCCGCCGCAGCGGCAGCGCCGCGAGAAGGCCAACGCCGGTCATCAGCGCCACGGTCAGCGGAAAAATTTCCCAGCGCACGGAAATGGCCGTGCCAAAAACGCGCTGGCCCATCCAGTGCGATAGCCCCACTCCCGCAATGGCGCCGAGTAGACCTCCTGCTGCGCCCAACACCCCGACTTCGGCCAGAAATAATCCCACAATCCGGGAGATCGAGCCGCCCAGGGCTTTCATCAGTCCGACATCTTCGCGCCGCTCCATGGCCAGCGCGGCCATGGTCGCAAGCACACAGACTCCCGTGAGGCAGAGGATCAGCAGCACCATGGAGAAAATCAGCAGACGGATGCGCGCCAGGAGTTCGCCTTCGCCCTGGGCCACCTGGCGTATGGGGCGCACCTCAAAGCCCGGCAGCGCGGATGACAATCCTCGCGCAAATGATTCGATGGAGGCGGGCGTGCCGCTGACGCTCAATTGCACCTGGCCGATCTGGCCGTCAAGATTCGCAAGCGCCTGCGCCTCCGGGAGATTCACGAAAACATGGCTGTCTTCCGCGCCGCCGGAATCAACGATGCCGGCCACGCCCAATCGCGCGGTGTTGCCGAGGTAAGTCAATTCCAATTGGCCGCCGGGTGCAAGATTGAATTGGCGGGCCACATCCCGGCCGATCAGGCAGTGCGCGCGATCGTCACGCGCCACCATGCGCTCACCCGTAACTTTCCATGTGGGCTCAAGTTTGGCGGCTTCATCCAGCCACGTGCCGCCGACGATCACCGGTTGATTCTTGATCTTCGCGACGACATATAGGAAAGGCGCCGCGGCGACTACTCCCGGTACGCGCATCTGCTGAATTTTTGCGAGCACCGCATCTTCCGGCATCAATGCCGGAGACTCCGTGCCCAGAGCGTTGGTCGATCCATCCGCGAAACGCGAAATGATGAGGTTCGCGCCGAGGCTGCGGAATTCCTGGGTCAGCTTGCGCTCAATATCGAGGTCCAGATTCAGCAATGCGGAAATGACCGCCGCGCCGCTGACCAGCGCAACCAGGGCGACAGCCAGGCGTCCACGGCTGGCGCGCAGCAGGTTGAACAACAGGCGCGCGAACATCACTCGCCTCGCAGGATCGGCGCGGGCTGAAAATGCGCCGCGCGCCGCAATGGAATCAAGCTGCCGATAATCGCGACCACCGCTGCCAGGCCCAGAACAATGGGGAGCAGAACGATGCGCAGCGAAGCGGGCGTGCCAAAAACGCTTTCCCCGAGAATCCAAGCCAGGCCGACTCCGGCGCAAAATCCGATGGCGCCCCCCGCGAGCGCGAGCAAAACTTGCTCGGCGAGAAAAATACCGGCCACGAGCGCGTTAGTGGCGCCAATGGCTTTCATGATGCCGATTTCCGCGCGACGCTCGAGCACGGACGTTGCGGAAGTGGCGGCGACCGCCAACGCAGCGGCAATCAAGGCAGCAAGTGTAACGATCCAGAGCAGCGCCTTGATGCGTGAGAGGATGCGGCCTTCCGTATCGGCAACACGACGGATTGCGCGAACATCGGTGCCCGGAAGCGCGCTGCGAATCTGGAAGCTGATAGAGGAAATGTAGGGAGAGCAAAACCAGCGGTCGTATTCCTTGGCCGTCAACGTGTGCGGGTCGCGTTCGGACAACGCGTCGGCCGGCTTGGTGAGCGCGCTGACGAGAAGCTGCCGAAATTGGCCGCGATGGTTGGAGAGACTCTGCGCAACAGCCAGCGGCGCGAGAATGGCGCGGTCTTCTGTGTCGCCGGTGAAGACGATGCCGGTAATCAGCAATGGTTCGGCCGATGATTCGTCGCCGGACTTTGCAATGTGAATTGTCTTGCCGATGTCGAAGGTTGCGGGATTTGTGGCTGCCAGCGTTGCGCCAACAACGCATTCATCCGCGCCGTCGCGAAACCAGCGCCCCTGAATTTTCCACCACGGATGCGTGAGCGCAGCGCCGGTCTTGAAAGTGGTGCCATCGGGTACGGGGACCTGGTGTTCATACCAGGTGCCCACGAGAGTGGTGCGGGAATTCTTGGGGCCGGCGGAGACGTCCACGGGTACGTCGAGAAATGGTGTGAAGCCCAGAATATTGTGGCGCCAGAAAATGGTTTTCAATTTGCCCAGGCTGGATTCCTCGAGATAGGCGCCTTCGTTGACCGGGCGATAATCCACGCCGCCGATTTCGAGCGGCAACGAATCAGACGCGGGAGTGACGAGAAGATTCGCACCCAGGCTGCGGAACTCGCGCGCCAGGCGGTCGCCCACGTCGAGCGCGACCGTGAGCGTCGCAGTGGCCACAGCCATGCCGACTACAAGTGCAGCGGCAGTAAGAATTTTGCGGCGCGGATCGCGGACGAAGGATTCTCCCAGCAGGCGGGTGAACATTATTTCAGGAGTGGATTTTCGTGACGGCTTCGGCGAACGCCGAAAGATCCATCACGATTTCCCCTCCCTCCACTCGCGATTTCACGCCGATCGGATTGCAGCCGCCGGATTCGCCGATGGTCGGAATATAAATGGATGCAGCGCAATTGCGGCAGACCACATTCTGCCCTTCCTGGCGGTATCCCGCCGGCCCGCAAATCTGGCAGGCGTCCAGCGCCGTGCCATACTCTCCATTGATCTTGTGAATGATCAGGAAGCGCACGACCGTGGAGTTGACCTCCACGGTGTAGAAATGCAGGCTGCCGTCGGTCAACTCACTGAGCGGCACGCGGACTTGATTGTCGTGGGCCACCAGGCGCGTAGCCGGAGACGGCGCCGCAGTGGTTCGCGCGTACACGAATTCGCCGGCCAGGGTGAGGACCACGAGCAGGCAGAGAATCGCGGCGGCGAAGCTCCAGCGCCGCTGTCGCCGGAATTCCCACTCGCGCATGCGGCGTTCCGCGGGGTTGACGGAATCATCTGCCACCGGCCGGCGCGCGCCAAACCATTCGCGCAGCACCACCAGCGCGGCAGCGCCGAGGATCACTACGAAAAAGAAAACTTCGTTGCGCACGATAGGGCCGATGAGCGCCATCTCCGATTTGCTTGAGGGAATCCACATGGCCTCGCTCAATTCGTGGACGCCAGTGAGCGCCAATTGAAACGCCACCACCATCAAGATGGCGCTGGTGGCGGCAAAGAAACGATGCAGCGGGATGCGCAAAGTGCCTTGAAAGAAAAACAGGCCCACGGCAATGGCGATCAGGATGCCCAGTGCGGTTCCAATCCACACCTGAATGCCTTCGCTCGAAAGCTCCACGGCGCGAAGGATGAGCACCAGCTCGGCGCCTTCGCGAAGCACCATCAGGAAAACAAACGCGCCAATGCCCCACCCGGCAGCCCGCGATGATTGCTGGGCATAAGCTTCCACGCGCTGCTCGATTTCCTTCTTGAGGCTGCGCGCCACGCGGTTCATCCACACGATCATGGTGACCACCAGAGCGGCGGCCAGCAGCATCAGCAGCCCCTCGAACCCGTCTTCGCTCACGCGCCAGCGCTGCAGCAAAATTGCCGTGAAAAAACTCGCGCCCGCTGCCAGAATGACGCCTCCCCAGGCGTAGCGCGTCAGGGCGCGGCGCCCGGTGCGATTCAGGTACACCAGCACGATGCCGACGACGAGGGCGGCTTCGACACCTTCGCGGAGTGCGACAAGAAGCGCGGATAACACGGAAACTCCAGTTGAAACTGATTTACAACTACGAATTTGAGTCTAGCGCCAACCCCCCGTAAAATCAAGCACTTTCAAACCCGGAGCGTGGTAGGACAGATTTCAATCTGTGTGCCTTCGCGCTTGTCTTTGCCTCATGCAACTCGGACAGGCAGGGGTGCCAGGAACTATCCCAGCCGGCCCTTCTGGCCAAGGCTTCCAGACTCGTCAACCGGTCAGCGGACAGGATCCACGAGCCAGGCATGGCGGTATCTGTCGCGGATTGTTGCCACCGTTCTAAATTGAACTGTCTTGCTTCGGTCGCCATGCCATCATGCATGTTTCATGAAGAAGAAAACCAAGAAAGAATTCGCCGAAGCGACACGCGCCAGCGTCAAGAAAGAAATGGCGAAGCCGCGCATGTCCAAGTCCGCACGCGAAAAAGAAGTGAATTGAGTCGCTGGCCGAATGGCGCCGGTTAAGCGACGAAAGGCCAAGCTGTAGTTGCATCCGCTTCCTCTTCTGCGGCGGGCAAGGTATTCTGCGCAGCGCTCCGGCGATGGAGGTAGCCATGAGCTGCCGTTTTTGGCCCGTGGAGGGGAGTGCTGGAAAATACTGATCTCGGCTTAAGAGCCACGAAAATGCCAGACGAAGAGTGGATCAAAACGTTTGCGGACGGCAGAAAAGTCAAGTTCATCTACCAGGAGCTGCCGGAAGATGGGGCATTTATCACTGCGCAGCTTGCGGGGAATGAGGTCGTCTATTCGATCGTATTGACCAAAGCAGGAAACCCGCTGAGTCGTGAAAATGTTGAAAGCCGTTTCAAGGGTGAGCTTTCAAAAAAGTAGGACCACTCATTTTTGGAACACTACCGGAACCTTTGATTCATCCAATGCTTGATTGGCGAGCCCTACGAGAAGCTAGAGGAACCGGTCAACTCCCGATTAACGCGGCTTACCGGGCTCTCTCAGTTGCGTACCGGTGACTAGACCTCAGTAACCGGAAATCCGATTTATCATCCGCTATCCCATGGATTCACGTGTTTGCATTACGCAACTAGCAACGCTGAAAAATATCGCCCCTACCGGGGCAATACCGAGCGTCGGGGGATTTCTTGACGCGGGAGCACATGGCGTCATCTAATCGGCGGGAACAAATCCCGTGCGACCGATCATCCATACCATTGCCAGAGCCTTGTTTCATGCGGGCGGTCTGGGATTACTGACGCTGGGCGTGTTTGATTCCTCGCCGCTCGTGGTGCCGCTGGGCAACGACTTGCTTGTGCTGGCGCTTAGTGCTCGCTATCACCAGCGCGTGCTTTACTACGTGGCGATGGCGACCGCGGGATCGCTGCTCGGGTGCTTTATGACCGACTGGATCAGCCGCAAGAGCGAGGGCGGACAGAAAAAGTTCGTGTCCGGCAAGCATCTCGACTACATTCGCAAACAAGTGGAAAAACGGGCTGGGTGGGCACTTGTGGCGGCGTCGCTCATGCCGCCGCCGTTCCCGTTTACAGCATTTGTGGCGGCCGCGGCTGCCTTCAGGTATCCACGAATCAAACTTTTGAGTTTTGTCGCAGTGGGAAGATTCCTGCGCTTTGGGATCGAGGGCGCCCTCGCGATCCACTACGGGCGGTGGATCATCAAGCAGGCAGAATCACCATTGCTCGAGCACGTGATGATCGCGCTCATCGTGATTTCGATGAGTGCAACCTCCTTTTCCATTTACCGGTGGAGAGAGAAAGGATTCAACGTTTCGGCCTAGCAAAGCTGCGAAAGTCCTAAGAAACAACTCATCGGGTCTTTGGAGTCCATGCTTGCGCATGTCGCCGGTCTGAGCGAACATGATTTTCCGTTCCAAATTCAAGAAGCACCGATGAATGATAGTTGGAGCGTTGAAGCCAGATTGATATAAAAATGACCAAACCTTATTTTTCCGTCCTGTTCGCAATATTGCTCTTACCCTCGGTTTTGGCGGTGGCAGAAACTGTCACATTTCCAAGCGGAGAGATTACTCTTCACGGAGTGCTCTATAAACCCGAAGGAGCGGGACCCTTTCCCGCCGTTATTTATAACCACGGAAGCGCGCCGGGCATGATGAGCCAGCAGGCATTCGCCGCGCTGGGCCCAGTGTTCGCAAGCCATGGATGGGTCTTCTTTGGACCTTACCGGCGAGGGCAGGGATTGAGTTCCTCCGCAGGTCCGTATATTGGCGACCAGATCGCCGCTGCCGAGAAAGCCGGAGGCGACTCTGCGGCTGCCGCAACCATGGTGCGGTTATTGCAGACGGATCATCTGGACGATCAGTTCGCGGCCCTGGCGTGGTTGCGAAAACAGAGTTTCGTTCAACCGGGTCGCATCGCCGTGGCGGGAACCTCGTTTGGCGGCATCGAAACCGTGCTGGGAGTAGAACGAGGTGGATATTGCGCGGGTATCGATTCTGCGGGGGGCGCTCAGAGTTGGGCGCAGGCGCCTGAGGTACAGTCGCTCATGACTCGCGCAGTCCGAAATGCAAAAGCGCCAATCTTCTTTTTTCAGTCCGCTAACGATTTTGACCTGTCACCAAGCAAGACGCTCTCTGCAGAGATGAACCAGGTGGGCAAGCCATACAAACTGAAGATTTATCCTCCCTACGGCAACTCCCCTGGGGACGGCCACAGCTTTGGCTACTTTGGTTCCGAAGTCTGGGCCGAAGACGTTTTCGGATTTCTGAGCCAGCATTGCCCCAAGTAGCCGTCGCCCGGCCGGCTTTGCCGGCTCATTCAGCGAAACCGCCAGGAATTCCTAAGTCCTGATTGACGCGGCTTGTCGGGCACAACATCGCTGAAGATGTAGCTTATTTGTGTGCTTACAAGAATGCTCCTGGTGCTCACTCATTTCCTGGCCCGCAACTGATATTATTGGGCAATCCAGAGCAGCCGGTTCATGCAACGCACCAAAGTAGCGTATACGACTCCATTCGACTATTCATCTTTCAATCTTCTCAGTCGGGAGTTCAAAGCCGATCCGTTTCCTTTCTATGCCCGGTTACGCTCGGAACGGCCGGTGTGCAAGGTCACGGTCCCCATCCTCCCCGGTGTTCGCGAAGCTTGGCTGGTTACGCGTTACGACGATGTAATCGCAGTTCTCAAAGACAGTCGTTTTGCCAAGAGCCGGCTGCATGCCTCGAAGAAACCGTGGCTGCCGAGTTTTGCGAAGCCGCTGGAACGCAATATGCTCGATCTTGACGAACCCGATCACACCCGACTGCGCACATTGGTTCATAAGGCATTCACGACTGCGATGGTCGAACGGCTAGCAGAGCGGATCCAGGAGGTTGCCGATCAGCTGATCAACGCGGTGCAATCCAGCGGCTCGATGGACCTGGTAAGCGCGTACGCCCTGCCTCTTACTCTTACGGTGATCACGGAGCTGTTAGGCATTCCCGGCGAGGATCGTGAGCGCTTTCATCGTTGGTCAAAGGCCGCTCTGAAACCGCCCACGCCCCTCAATATGCTGCGCGCAATTCCGGGCATCTGGGCCTTCATGCGATATCTTCGCCGGCTGTTTCACCGGTTGCGAATCACGCCTCAGGAAGGGCTGCTAAGCGCGCTGGTGCGAGTCGAGGAAGCAGGCGACCGCCTTAGCGAAGATGAACTGCTAGCTATGGCGTTCCTGCTACTGATCGCCGGCCACGAGACCACCGTCAACTTGATTGCTTCCGGGACCCTGGCTCTGTTGCAGCATGCAGACCAATTGAAACTGCTCCGCGCTGACCCGTTGCTGATCAAGTTGTCCGTTGAAGAGCTTCTGCGGTACACCAACCCGCTGGAAACCGCGACTCCGCGGTACGCTCGTGAGGACATCACTATTGCTGGCGTGACCATTCCGCAGGGCGCGCTGGTGCTGGCAGTGCTCGCTTCGGCGAATCGCGACGCAAGCCAGTTCGATCATTCTGACAGCCTGGTCATTACTCGCGAGAACAATCGACACCTCGCCTTCGGACAAGGCGCGCACTTCTGTCTGGGCGCACCGCTGGCGCGGCTGGAAGGCCAGATTGCCATCAACACGCTGCTTCGTCGGTTGCCGAACTTGCGCGTTGGCGTGCCGGTGGAATCTCTGCGCTGGCGGACCAGTCCAGTTCTACGCGGACTGGAGGCCCTGCCCGTGCGCTTCTAGAGACGTATCCCATGCCCGTGCGAATGCAAGCAAAGCGGGACCACGTTGGCGATATAGCTGGGGCTAAGTCCCGATTACCGCAATAACAGGTCGTGTGAAGTACTAGCCGGGTATTTGTCCGGTAATCCATCTAGTCAGGCACTACTCCCGTCCAGCACGGGTGGGACGATCGCTCGCGGGTTGGAGTGCTCCGGGCAGATTTCGTGCAACGAGTCATGCAAGCCCGGCCTCAAAGCCGAGAAGCCCGGCCGAAACCCGGCAGCTACAGTGAGCGAAGGAATTCGAGGATGGCCTCTTTTTCAGCAGGCTTGAGCTTTTCGAATTTTTTGGTGACGTGGGCGGCTTCTCCTTGGTGCCGCAGGATGGCATCGGTAAAAGTGAGTGAAGCGCCATCATGCATCAGCCGGGAGTGGAGGCGCAGGCCCCAGAGCGGGGCGGTACGCATTTTGTTCGCGGTGTTATTGAATTCCGGGATGGAGAGATTTTTCCAGGTGATCGAGTACATCTTTTTGCCGTAGTGCTCGGTCATAGATTGGACAATGCCGTCGCCGGTGCCGATGTTGTGGAGGAGAAAGTCTCCGTAGGGATGAAAGGTTTTGTCACTGAGGGCAGGTGGAATGTTGAAAGTCCCGCCGTTGATTGCAGTGCCTGCGGGAGCGGTGGTCAGCGTGGGGACATGACAGCTGGCGCAGCCGATTTTGTCGAAGAGTTCGTCGCCGTGTCTGGCCAGTGGCGATTGGGCGAGTGTCAGGTCCCGCGCCGGAGCTTCGGTGGCGCGCATAAAACGCGCGAAGCGGTCGATGTCGGAAAGGCCGTCGGGGCCGGCAGTGTCGTTGGGCTCGGATGCGGTGTTGCAGAGGTTCGTGACCTCGTCGGGCTGGAGACGGTTGGTGATTCCCATTTCGTTGAGGTAGGCGTCACCGGAGAACGAAAGCAAGCTGGCTTGCTGGTCTTTCCAGCCGAAGCGGCCCACTCCGGTGTGGCCGGGAGCTTCGACAATTGGAACGTAGAGTGCCTGGCCGCAAATTTTGTGTCCGCTCTTTTTGCATTGATCCTTGGAGAGATCGACGAGGGCCTGGTCGGCAACCGCTTCGACGAATCCGTCGCCGAGTAGATTCAGCGATACGCGGAAGGTGCGGATATTTTCCGTGTCCGGCACGTGTTCTTGGATCTCCGTCTTGGGGAACGCGCCGCTCGGGCAGATGGCGCGGTCATTGATCAAGGAGCGCCCCTTGATGATTTCTGTGCCATGGTTTATGGGAATTTCCGGATTCTGAAACTGGTCCTTGGCATCGTTATGACCAACGCGCAATTCAGTAACCTGGCTGGAGCCGCCGGAGGTGGGGTTCTGGTGGCACTCGCGGCAGGATTGCGTGTTGTAGAGCGGGCCAAGGCCATCGGCAACAGCCTCGATTTCCTCGAACTTGGCCTGGTCGGCGGTGTGGGTAGCCGCGTCCACCAGGCCGTTGCTCCTGTTGTCGAAGCCGGCGGGGGCCTCCGAGACTTGCGACGCAACGGAAAGAAATGCAAGGCACACAAACGTGGAGACAGTAATCAGGGTTTTCATGGGTACCTCAACGGGCTGGATGGCGAGGAATCTACTCAATTGCTGAAGAGAAGCCAAGTGAAAAACCAAAGAATTTTCACGGTTTTGCGGAAGAAACAAGTGGGGCGGCTTTCCCGCAGTGGCGGCCTTCCCACGAGGTGCCGGCACTGCCACCCGCATCAAGCCACGAGATGGTAGGAGGCCGGTGTGCCCCAAACGATCCTAGTGCCCGTAGTGGTAACCAGACAGCTGCCAGGATTTCAAATTGACCTGCTCCCAAATTCCAGCTGCTGCCCTCGTTTCTACCGGCGATTCTCGTGGCACTAATTCGAGACAGGTCTCGACCATATAATTGTTCTATATTGAACTTAGATTACTTATATGATAACATCGGCGCGACATGATGGGCGGCGGGCAGCCGCCGATCGATCCCGCCATCCATGCCACCGGGCCTGGGTGTAAGTTATATGTTCCTTGCGCATCCATGTGGCACAGGCGGGGCCGACAGTTTATGATTGTGCCATCAGTCGTGGGTGGAATCTGTTCGGCAGAGGTTCATGATGACGACAAACGCAGCTGCTGCACAAAATTCGACAGCCAGTTCCGCCGGCCAACCCCATGCAGCAAACGGCTTGGCCTTGGTTCGCGTGACAATCGGCAGCATGTTCGTGTGGGTATTCTTCGAAAATCTTGGGAAGGGCGGCTACTCCCCGGCGGGCTACGCAGGGGTGATCAATTACTACATCAAGGCGGGCCACTCACCGGCGGCATGGAAATGGGTTATGGGATTATTGGCAAGCCACGCGGCCATGGCAGCCCCCATGCAGGCGGCGACGGAGATCTCGCTGGGGATACTGCTGGTTATCGGTCTGCTGACGCGTCCAGCCGCGTTTATCGCATTCCTGTTCCTCGCCAGCCTGTGGGTCTCAGAATGGGGCACGTCATGGATTTGGGAACTGCTGGTTCCGATGCTCGCATCGCTCGGGCTCGCGGTGGGACGCGCAGGTCGAACCTGGGGCATTGACGCGTTGCTGGCACAGCGGCGCCCCTCGTCCCCGTGGTGGTGAAGAGCGAATCTGCGTGCGAGTGTCGGTCATCATTCCCACCCATAACGAAGCGCAGGCCATTGGCCATGTACTCGCCGACCTGCCTTCCAATCTCGTCACTGAGGTCATTTTTGTCGATAGCAATTCGACTGACGGAACGCCTGATCTCGCCCGAAGAATGGGAGCCCAAGTTATTCAGGAGCCTCGCCGAGGATACGGGCGCGCCTGTTTGACAGGGCTGGCGAATACGGAAAATCCCGATGTGGTCGTTTTCCTCGACGGGGACTACAGCGACCGCCCTTCGGAGTTGCCGATTCTCTTGGCTCCGATCATCGAGGGGCGCGCTGACATTACCCTCGGTTCGCGCTTTGGCGGCAAGAGCGACCCCGGGGCGTTGCCGCGGCACCAATCATTCGGCAATCGCCTGGCCGCGGGCCTGATCAGGCTTTTGTATGGCGTAAAGGTCAGTGACCTGGGTCCGTTTCGCGCCGCCCGGGCAGATGTGCTGCGCGCCCTCGCTCTTGAAGAGGTCACCTACGGGTGGGCGGTGGAAATGATCTTGAAAGGGGCCATCGCAGGATTTCGCATCGTGGAAGTCTCTGTGAGCTACTACCCGCGCATTGGAACGTCCAAAATTAGCGGTACGGTAAAGGGGACGGTAGGAGCAGCGTGGTTCATCTTGAGCCGGATAGTGCGCTATTATTTTCGACGTCGAGGGGCAGGAACGCCGCGAGCGGCGTAAGTCCCGATAGACGGCTCTCGCATGGAATCCTCTAGCCAGCCCACTGTGTGCATTTCTCCCGCATACCGCACCCTGGTTATTATGGCGAAAGCCCCAAAGCCGGGCATGGTCAAGACCCGGCTCATTGAGACCCTTCCTTCTCCCGCAGTCACAGCGCTGTATCGCTGCCTTTTAGAGGACACCCTCGCGTTGGCAAAGTCATTGACGAGAGTGGAGGTCGCGGTGATGTGCCCTGAGTCGGATCAAAACGAATTGGCGCAGCTGGTAGGTGATACTGTGCAGGTCGTAGCGCAAAAAGGCGAAGGTCTCGCAGCAGGACTCACCTCTGTTTTTCGACACTTCACCGCTGCCGGCCGGCAGCACGTCATCGCGTTCAATAGCGACAGTCCACACCTTGCACCGTCAGTTCTGGACACCGCGTTCGAAATACTAGCCACCCAGGACGTAGTGGTCGGGCCCACGCACGACGGAGGCTACTATCTGGTTGGCGCCAAGGCCGCTCACCCGTCACTCTTTGAAGATGATGGCATGGGAAGGAGGGGCGCGCTCGACAGATTGCTGACGCGCATGAAGGTGCTTGAACTCTCAACCGGCTTCACGGAACGCTTCTATGACATCGACGTCGCAGACGATTTGATTCTGCTTGCTCGGGAACTGCGGCACGCTCCCGCGAAGGCTCCAAGGACTGCAGGCTGGTTCGGCGAATGGCGGCAAGTAGTCGCGCAACTTGGTATGAGAGGCCTGTGAAACTCACACCCCTGCACAAAGTGTACGGGCTCGGCGCCATTTTGCTTGTGGCGCTGACGATCTGCTCGCACAACTTTAGCCGCAGGGGTGAACCGTCATTTATCATTCCTCTGGCCGTTGCCGGCGTCGCGTACCTCCTTGCCATCCGCGGGTTCATATCCACGCCAACATTTCCGAGGCGCGTCATCGTCTTCGGTCTGGCCCTGTCTGCTCTGTGGCATTTTCAATTCTTACGAATGCCGCCGGGTTTAGACGACGACGTTCATCGATATGTTTGGGACGGCCGCGTGCAGCGGCTGGGCTATAACCCTTATATAGTGGTTCCGAGCGAACCTGCATTCGCCAGCTTGCATACACCGGAGACGCGTACGCTGAATAATCCAGAGGTGCCGAGCCCATATCCAGCGGGGGCGCAGCTATTCTTCCGCACCGTTACATCGATTCACGAGTCTACTTTCGCGCTCAAAGTAGCATTTGTAATTTGTGAGTTGGCGATTGTGTTTGTGTTGCTCGATGTCTTGCGTTGTACCCGGCAGGCAGCGCACTGGGTTCTGGCTTATGCCTGGCACCCACTACTGGCGACTGAGGTGGCGGGCAGCGGTCACGTCGATATTGTCGGCGCGTTGCTGCTGTTGGTCTCCGCGGCCGCACTTCTAAGACGCTGGCGTGCCGTTGCAGCCGTGGCATTTGGGTTGGCAATTGCCGTGAAATTCCTGCCGATCGTACTGTTGCCAATTTTCTGGAAGCGAGTTCGCAAACGCGACGGCGCGCTGGCGGCAGTCGTCCTCGGACTTCTATATGTACCATTTCTCAACCACGGCCGGATTCCGATCGGCTCCCTCGGCACTTACGTGCAGAGGTTCCGCTTTAACGATCCCGTTTTTGCAACGCTTGAGCGAGTGACGGCCCCGCAGGTTGTGGCCGGGCTCGCATTGCTTGTCGGCTTTCTTACCGCGATGTGGATGAGAAGAAAATCCGCGGAAGAATCTTCGGACGCGTTTGCTTGGCCAATGGCAGCATCGCTTTTATGTGCGCCGGTTGTATATCCATGGTACCTGCTGTGGGTGCTGCCGTTCATAAGGTCGGCCTCCACGGTACCGATCATGATCTGGACTTTGAGCATTATTCCTACTTATTATGTATGGCATCTGCGCACAGTGGGACGGCCGTGGGTGGTTCCTGACTGGATTATGATGCTGGAGTACGGATCCGTGGCATTAGCTGTTGCCATTATCGCTTTGCGCAGGATCAGACGATCGGCCGCACTACTGTGCGCAGCGGACCGGGCGGAGTGAAGGCAGCTGCACCACATTGGATTCAAGAATCCAGGGGCCCTTGTACGTCATCCAACAAGACCACATTCGTTTGAATCACTGAGGAGGACCTTCATGACAAAGTTGGGCCGTTCCACGACAATCTGTTGGCTATTTTTGGGGGTGCTGCTCCTTGCGGGCACTTCCCGGGCACAGACGCGCCCGCCGATTGTCGAACAACTCGCCAAGACCTATGGCCTCGATTCGTATGGGCAAATTGAAGCGCTCCGCTATACCTTCAACCTAGAGCTCCCAGCTTTGAAGGTGAACCTCTCGCGTACTTGGACTTGGGAGCCCAAGACCGGCAAAGTCTCCTACGAGGGCAAAGATAAGGAAGGCAAGCCGGTGAAGGCCACGTATGTGCGGTCGCAGATCAGCAGCGCACCCGCCAACGTGAAAGATGAAATCGACCCGGCTTTCAACAACGACAATTACTGGCTAATTTTCCCTTTCCACGTGTACTGGGACAAAAGCGCCGTTGTGGAAGTGAAGGACAAACAAAAACTGCCGATCGGAAAGGGAACGGCGAGGCTCGTGTCGGTGAAATATCCCGCTGAGATTGGCGGCTACACGCCGGGAGATACTTGGAATCTTTACGTGGGGTCGGATGGCCGGATCGAGGAGTTCGTCTATCTTCGGGGCGGACCGGTGAAGCCGAGCAACGTGACGACGGCTTGGGCAGGCTACAAGAAGGCGGGCCCTCTGGTGGTTTCAGAGGACCATCGCGGGACGGCGGATGGAAAGCCGGCTCGAATCTTCTTCACGAATGTGGCCGTCAAGTTGGCGGGGTCGGACAAGTGGGTGGACGCAAAATAGGTAACGAGCGGCTGATTGCATCCGATTCATGACGATCTATACGATTCGGACTCTCGGGCAATCACCACGGTGGTGCAGGAGCTGCCGAGCTTGGGCAGATCGCGATTTGCGGCCACGCGGATCTTGAGCCGTGGGCGCTCGCCCCGAACAATCGGACAATAAAAATCCGGCTGCGACAGCGCCCCTTGCAGTCGCCGCCGTCCAGCACACCCTCCATGACACGAGTCTCGAAACTCGCATGTCTGGCACGCTTTCGGAAGCGTACGCGCCTCCTCAAACGGCGCAGAGTTCAGAATCTCCGACCCTGCTGGAATCAAGTCTGACAGCGGCTCTCCGGGGCCGGGCCAATAGACGCAAGGCTGCGTTGTGGCGCGGGGCGTAACTCGCACCGTGCTGACGCCACATCCTCCTTCGAGTGGCGCTAGGCCGGCCATCGCCCGCACCAAGGGCTCGCCGATGGCGATTACATCGGTGCTCTCGAAAAGCTTGCGGAACCCTTGCCAGTATTCTTTGTACGTGAGGGCGTAAAGATCGGACCGCACTGCCTGATAGACGTTCACACGCAAGGGAGCGCCAAATCGTTTCGCGACTCGTGCGACATCCGCCAGCCGCAAGTAATTTGACCTCATCATGACCGCAATAATTGTCACCGGTACACCCAAGCGCACGCAACGCTCGGCCTGTTGATGAATTAGTTCCCAGTTCCCTGGGCCGCGTTGGGCATCCTGTTCCGTTTGAGTCGGGTAATCGAGAGAAAACTCGATGTCATGGAAGGCACGCAAGTCATGGTCTTCCAGAACGGCCACACTGTGACCGTTGGAAGTGATGGTGAGCTTCACCGGTCGAGTTCGCAGGTAAGCCAATATAGTCTTGTAGTCGGGGTGCATTCCGTTCTCGCCCGTTCCCAGATTCACAGAGCGAACCGGAAGGCATTCCATTACCGATTTGACTTGTTCTAACGAGAGACGGTCGGCGCGAGTGGGGTCGCGGTAGCAGAAGGCGCACTTGAGGTTGCACTCGTTGGTGAGTCCAAGGCCGAGCGAAATGCTGGTATTCGGCTTGACAGTCTTCGGAATGGTAGACCAAGGTGCCGGCTTGACGTCGCTCATTCATCCCCCCGATCCAGGTGTTGCACAGCTTGCCAAAGAATACATCTAACGGGCAACGCCGAAGAATTCTCGTCGTCTGCCGAGCTTACGCTCCAGAGCGAAACCCCGCACCGAATGGTGCTGGACGCAGTTGAGGGAAAGCGGGATGCAAATAGGCATCTCTCCCCTGGCCCGCGCCCCCTCGCAACGGCGGGGCAGCAATCCCTGTACAATAGCGATCTATGTTTGGCGGGACTCTTATGCGCCAGGTGATCCTCTGCGCCGGACTCCTCCTTGCCGCCGGGCTGCCAGTCTATTCGCAGACCCCTGCGAAGCCTTCCAGTCGCCCGTCCCAGAATGCAACGCCCGCATTCAAACCCGAGCCCGAGAAGGCGAAAAAAGCATTCAAACAAGGAATGAAGGCGGAGCAGGCCGAAGAATGGCAAGGGGCTTATGACGCGTTCTTCGACGCGGTAAATTGGGCGCCGGACGTGCAGCAGTATCTGACGCACCGCGAGCTGGCGCGCAGCCGCCTGGTGCAGCAGAAGATGGACCGCGCCGAGCGCGAAGCCGTTTCCGGGCGGCTGGACGAGGCGCGCAAAGAGTTGCTGGCGGCGCGCACGCTCGATCCTACGAACAGCGTGGTTCGCGAGCGCTACGCGGAACTGACCGCGCTGCGCCCCGGCCCTCTCGAACAGATGGCGCTGGACATGAAGCTGGAGGCGCCTCCGATCTTGCAGCACCTGGAAGGCAAACGGAACTTTGATATCCGCGGCGACACCACCGCGGCGTACCAGAATCTGGCGCGGCAATTCGGCGTCGAGGTGGCTTTCGACGTGGACCTGCGCCCCCGGCAAGTCCGTCTCAAAATGTCCGATCTGGATTTCCCCACCGCCGCGCGGCTGTTGGAGCGAATGACCGGGACATTCTGGCGGCCGCTGACGAATCACCTTTTCTTCGTGGCCGAGGACAATGCGCAGAAGCGCAAGGATTACGGCATCTCCATCGTGCGCACGGTTCTGTTGCCTGCGTCGGAATCGCCGGAACAGATGACGGAACTCGCCCGCTTGGTGCGCGACGTTGCCGGAATCACCCGCTCGGACCTGGACCAGCGCAGCGGCACGCTGACACTGCGAGCATCGCCTCAGGCCATGGCTATAGCCACGGCGATGATCGAGGACCTGGAACAGCCGCGCGCGGAAATGGTTCTGGAAATCGAAATCCTGGAAGTGGACCGCAATTACGCGCGGCTGCTGGGTGTGAGTCCTCCCGAAACCGGAAAGCTGTTTTCCATCAGCAAGGCGGAAGTTTTGCAGGCGCTGCAATCTCCCTCGGGCCTAGCCACGGTGCTGCAGGAAATATTCGGCACGCCATCTTCCCTGAGCGGACTGACGCCGTCGCAAATCGCGTCGCTGCTCAGCTCCGGGAATGTAAACTTGAGTTCGCTGATCCCCCCGCTGCTTGCATTCGGCGGCGGCTACACCACGTTTCTGTACACGCTGTCCGGCGCGGCGGCAAATTATTCGGAGATGCTGTCGCTGGTGCGCCATGGGCGGCGCATCCTGCTGCGCACCGAAGACGGCAAACCCGCCACATTTTTCGTCGGAGAACGATTCCCGGTCACGCTGGCGCAATTTTCACCAAGCCTCGAAGGGACCGGGGGTAATGTGCCCGGCGTAGTGTCCACGAACTTTCCCACCACGAATTTTGCTACCGGCAACGCGCCCACATTTGTAGCCTCGGGCGTGACGCGAAGCACGGGCGGCAAGATCGATTTGCTGGTGGCCAACAACACGGACAATACGTTGTCCATTTTCCTCGGAAACGGCGACGGAACCTTTGCATCGCCGGCTACGCTGGCTACCGGAAATGGGCCGATCTGGATTGCCACCGGAAATTTCAACACCGATACAACCAAGCCCGGCGCGGACCAGATCCTGGACCTGGCGGTGGTGAACCACGGCGACAATTCCCTGTCCATTTTTCTGGGCAACGGCGACGGAACATTTAAGCCGGCAACGCCGCCGACTCTTTCCACCGGCACGGGCAGCGGCCCGGTGTCCGTCGTGGCTACAAATTTGACGGCCAGCGGGTTCACCGACATCGTGGCGGCGAATCACGCCAACAACACGCTTTCCGTTTTTCTTGGCAACGGCGATGGAACTTTCAAGACGCCCGCGACCATCTCCACCGGTCACTCGCCCACCTCCATCGCTGCCGCCGATTTGAACGCCGACGGCAAAATCGATCTGGCGGTCACCAACGATGCGGACAACACCGTCTCCGTGTTTCTCGGAAACGGCGACGGGACATTCCAGAATCGCGTGGACTATCCCACCGGCAATTCTCCCGTTTGGGTTTCGACCGGTGATTTCAACGGCGACAGCGCTCTGGACCTGGCGGTGGCCAACAACGGCGCCCCGACAAGCACGAAGACCGGAAACACCGTTTCCATTCTCCTGAACCAGTTGAACACGGCGGGAAACCCGACCGGGACGTTTGCGACCAACATTGATTTTCCCGCGGGCAACGGGCCCAGTTCGATCGCCGTGGCAGACTTTAACGTGGACGGCCGCCTGGACCTGGTGGTGACGGACCAGACGGACAACGCCATCTCCCTCCTGCTCGGTTTGGGCAACGGGCTCTTCGGGCCCAACTTCGAGCTCCCGGTGCAGACCGACCCGGTCTCGATCGTGTCGGCGGATTTCGACGCAAACGGCAAACCGGACGTGGCCGTCGCCAACCACGGGTCGAATACCGTGTCGGTAATTTTGAACGATTCTGTTTTCAGTGTAGGCAACGGTCTGACGCAAAATCCATTTCCCGGCGTGCAGTATCTGGATCTGGGCGTGAAGGTGAAGGCCACCCCCCGAGTGCATCCGAACAACGAAGTGACGCTGATTTTGAATTTCGAATTGAGCAGCCTGACGGCGCAATCCTTCAATGGCATTCCCGTAATCGCCAGCCAGGCCATCACCCAGACGGTGCGTCTGAAGAACGACGAAACCACAGCCATCGCCGGCATCTTGCAACCGACGGAGACCCGCAACGTGGGCGGCTCGCCGGGCCTCGCGCAGTTGCCCGGCGCGGGATACCTGTTTGGAACCGTGGACACGGAGAATCAGACCTCAGAATTGCTGATACTGATTACTCCGCGAACGGTGGCGCTGGCGCCGCACAAGGATCATGTGATTTACGCCGGGCGCGGCGCCACAGAAGGACAGGGATCAACCGGGCCATCGCAGCGGGATCGGCAAATTCAGCCCATCGTGCCGCAACCTCCGCAGCCGGAGACGAATCCACAAACCGAGCCGCAGCCTCCGCCACACCCGTAGCCCGCCATGAAAATCCCAGGGAGACTTCTGCGCCTACGGCGAAACTTCGAGCACCACCACCGGCTGATAGGTGCGCGGAACCACCGGCTCGGCGATGGCAATCAACTGGCCCTGCTGGTTGAACACGCGCAGACGCGTAGGCTTCCACTCACCGGTGTCGAGCTGTGCCGGCGCGCCCTGCGGAGGAATAATGTGGCCGGGATGAATCTGCGCCAGCGGCAAGTTGAATTTCGCGCCGTGGCGCACGCGCTTTTCGATGATGGGCAGCACCGTGGCGCGCGGCAGTTCCGGGAGAAGATTTTCGAGCGGGATGACGTGCTCAGCCAGGCGTCCTGCGTTTGCAGCTTCCGCAAGCGTCGCCAACGGCACAGCCTGGTCGAGCGTGAATTCGCCCACGGCGGTGCGAACAATTTCAGCCAGGTGCGCACCGGAGCCTTGCAATTTACCCATGTCGTGCGCGAGCGACCGGATGTAAGTTCCTGCGCCGCACTCCACAACGAACCGGGCCACGGCCCCATCGATGCCCGTCAACCGGAATTCGTACACTTCCACGTTGACCGGCTTAAGGTCCACGGGTTTGTGCTTGCGCGCCAACTCGTGAGCCGGACGCCCGTGAATTTTCTTGGCGGAAAATGGCGGCGGGGCCTGCCGAATGTTGCCGATAAATTGCGACGCCTCGGCGGTGATTTGCTCCGCGTTCAATTCCGGTGCGGAGTCCGGGCCGAGCGCTTCTCCATCGGCATCGTACGTGTCGGTGGCAAAGCCGAAGCGGACTGCACAAGTGTAGCGCTTGCGGCGGCCAGAGTAGAAGCGAGCGAGACGGGTGGCGCGTCCCAGGGCCAGCACCAGCACTCCCGTCGCCAGCGGGTCCAGCGTGCCCAGGTGGCCGATGCCACGAAATCCTGCGAGACGCCGGACGGCTTCGACGATGTCGTGCGAAGTTTTTGCCGGTGGCTTGTCAACGACGATGATTCCATCGAAGGCGGGCGGTTTGGGAAGTCGAGGCATGCAATTGGGTGCGTCGCTTTTTGTGCCGGCAGCGCGGCGGCGAATTTTTCAGGCGGGCCGGGGCTACTCCTCTTCCTTCCTGACGTCGCGAAGCAGTTGGTCGACGCGCAGGCCCTGCACTTCGGCACGATCCACGATGAATATAACTTCGGGCGCGCGGCGGAGTCGCAAACGCTCCACCAACTCGTGGCGCACAAAACCGGCAGCGGCTTTGAGTCCCGCCAGAGCGGCGGTGCGCTCGGCGGGAGTTTCGTCGCCATCGAAGCTGATAAAAATATGCACCGCGCGCATGCCCGGCGCTACGCGCACCTCGGACACAATCATGGGAAGCGCCAGACGCGGGTCTTTCAGCTCGCCTGCCAGCATCAGGCTCACTTCGTTGCGAATTTCTTCCGCGATGCGCTCGGAGCGATGGCCGCCGATGGTCATTCGCCGTCCTCAAAATATTCGATTTCACGCGACACCAGGTCGCGCCCGAGCAAGCGCTCGGATTCCTGTGCGATGGTTTCCAGGGATTCTTCCAGATGCCTTGCGTCGCCGGAAATGGTCACCACGCCCACGCGCGACCGCTGCCACAAATCCTGGTGCTCCAACTCCGCCACGGCCACGTTGAAATGCGCGCGCAACCGGTCTTTCAGGCTGCGCAGAACCTGCCGCTTGTCTTTGAGAGAGCGCGCATCCGGGATGTGAATTTCCAGGGTGAGGAGGCCGATAGTCATGTCCGCTCCCGAAATTTCTGGGGAAACGGCTAGTTCTAAAAATGCCGTTAATTCCGGCGCGCTTCGGCGCTTTCCTGCGCGCGGGCTCGATCCGCCACGTTCAGCAGCTCCGGCGCGGCGGTTTTCTCCATCTTGAAGCATTCCAACACGTCGCCGACTTTTACATCGGCGAAATTCGAAACGCCCACGCCGCATTCGAATCCCTGGCGCACTTCATTGACGTCCTCCTTGAAGCGCCGCAGCGAACTGACTTTGCCGGTGTAGATGACCACGTTGTCGCGCAGCACGCGCACGTCCGCATCGCGCTTCAGGATGCCGTCCTGCACCGAGCAGCCGGCGATCATGCCCACGCCCTTCACGCGGAAGGTGTCGCGAACTTCGGCGCGTCCGAGATAGGTTTCCTTGATGATCGGAGAAAGCAATCCGGCAACGGCCTTCTTCAATTCGTCGAGCAGCTCGTAGATAATCGTGTGCAGGCGGATGTCTACGCCTTCGCGTTGGGCCAGGTCGGTGGCTTTGCGTTCGGGACGGACATTGAAGGCCACGATGACGGCATTCGAGGCCGAAGCCAGCAGGACGTCGGTTTCCGTGACCGCGCCGACGCTGGCATGAATCACTTTCAGTTTCACACGCTCATTCGAGAGCTTCGGCAGCATTTCGGTGAGAACTTCGACCGAGCCTTGCACGTCGGCCTTCACCACCACCGGCAATTCCTTCACCTCGCCGGCGCGCAGTTGTTCGTGCAACTGGTCCAGTGTGAGGCGGCCGGAAGAAGCGGTGCGCGCGAGTGTTGCCTCGCGTTGCTTCGATTGCCGGTATTCGACGATGTGGCGGGCCTTGGCTTCGTCGGCCACCTGGAACTGGTCCCCAGCTTCCGGGATGCCCTGCAGACCAAGAACTTCGACGGGCGTGGCAGGTCCCGCTTTCTTGATGGGCGCGCCGCGATCGTCAAACATGGCGCGGACTTTGCCGTACACGGCGCCGACGATAAAGACGTCGCCGACATGCAGCGTGCCATTCTGAACGAGAACGGTGGCAACCGGGCCGCGGCCTTTGTCCACGCGCGATTCGAGAACCGTGCCGCTGGCAGGCGCATCTGGGTCGGCCTTCAGCTCCGCCAAATCGCCGGTGAGCAGAATCATCTCAAGAAGTTTATCCAGGTTCTTTTTCGTCTTGGCAGAAACTTCCACCATAACGGTGTTGCCGCCCCACTCCTCTGGCATCAGCTTGCGATCGGAAAGCTGTCGCTTGACGCGCTCGGGTTGCGCGTCGGGCTTGTCAATCTTGTTGATGGCCACGACGATGGGAACGCCAGCTGCTTGCGCGTGATCAATGGCTTCTTCGGTTTGCGGCATCACGCCGTCATCCGCGCCGACAACCAAAACGACGATGTCAGTGACTTTCGCGCCACGCGCCCGCATGCGCGTGAACGCCTCGTGGCCAGGCGTGTCGATGAACACGATGCGCCGGCCGTCCACGCGCGCTTCATAGGCGCCGATGTGCTGCGTGATTCCGCCGGCCTCGCTCGCTGCCACTTCTGTTTCGCGGATGGCGTCGAGCAGGCTGGTCTTGCCGTGGTCCACATGGCCCATGACGGTGACCACGGGCGCGCGCGGCTGCAGATTGCCGGAACGCTCCTCGCGGACCTTTTCTTCCTCGACGACCTGTTGTTCGAACGTGACCACCTTCACGATGCCGTTGAAGGCTTCGGCGAGGCTGGTGGCCGTCTGCGCGTCGAGCGCCTGGTTGATGCTGGCAAAGACGCCGCGGTCGAGCAGCGTCTTCAGCAAATCCTTGGCGCGGATGTCGAGCTTCTCCGCCAGTTCGCGAACGGTGATTCCTTCGGTCACGACTACGTCGCGCGGCTCACGATGAACCGGAGCGACCGGCTCCGCCTGCGCCGTGCGCGCCGAGCCTGCACCGGCTCGCGTCCGGACAGGGTGAAGTTTGCGTTCGCCCTCGGCGAATCGCTTTTCAATCAGCGGGCGGCCGCGCGAAGCGGGCGGTTTGCGCGCATAGAGCGGCTTGCCCGGCTCGGCTTTCGGCACGCCGGCGCCGGGGCGCTGCGCTCCAATCGGAGCATTACTCGGACGTCCACCGCCGGGGCGCTGCGGGAATCCGCCAGGACGCGGCGGGCCACTCGGGCGAGTTTGTCCGCCGGCGGCGGGGCGCATGCCTTGCGGCGCGCCGGGCCTTTGCCCAGGACCTGAAGGACCGCTGGGACGATACGGAGGTCGCTGGCCGGGCGCCGGGCCGCCGGGTCTTTGTGCACCTGAACCAGTGGCGGCAGGCCGCTGCTGCATTGGAGATGCTGGACGAACAGGTGCTCCGGAAGGTGGGGCAGGCCGCGGAGTAGCTGCAGGTGATTTTGCCGTTGTGGGTGCAGCAGAGGTAGCTGCGGGTGCGACTCCCGGTTTTGGCGGAGCAACAACAGGATGAGCCGCGGCAGGAGCAGCAGTAGACGCTGGAGCGCCCGCGGGCCGTGCCGGCACCACCGCGGGCCTTGACGGCGCGCCAACCGGAACTGCGCCGGGTGCAGCAGTCTTAGCAGCGATACCGGGAGCAGCCGGAGCGCCGGGGATACCGGGCTTCGCAGCAGCAGGAGGAGCAGCCGCGGCCGCAGGACGCGCAGCGGGCCGGGCCTTGGCAGCCTTGGCCTTGGCTTCCTTCTCCGCTTCCGCGGCAGCTTCCTTGGCTGCCAATTCCTGAAAATGCTTCCGCGCCAACTCGGCGTGATTCAAATCGAGCGAACTCGAGTGCGTCTTCTTGTCCGTGACACCGATCTCCGGCAGGAAATCGATCAGCACCTTGGCCTTGATCTCGAGTTCCCTGGCCAGCTCGTTGATGCGGATTTGATTGGGATCTGACATTCGTCTCCGTGTCTTGAAACTATTGCGCCGGATCGCTCAGCGTCCGAGCGCTACTCGCCGGAACTCTCCTTCTTCTCAGCCGTGGCTGCCGAGGCTTCCGTCTCTTCCGATGCTTCAGCCTCCTGCGCCGGGACCGCTTCAGCAACTTCGGCTACGCTTGCTTCCGATGATTCCGAAGATTCCTCGGCTTGCACGGGCGCTGCTTCCTCGACAGCAACGACAGCTTCCGCTGCTTCGGCGCTGGCTTCTGGTTGGGGCTCGGCCGCAGCTTCGCTTTCAGCCGGAGCGGCAACCGCCTGTGCTTCCAGCATTTCGAAATAAGCGGCAACGGACTGGTGAATCTTCTCCACCATTTTTTCGCCGATGCCGGGAATTTCGACAAGTTGTTCCGGAGTCATGTCCGCGAGTTTCTCGACGGAAGTGACGCCGTGCGCTTCCAGCTTCTCAATGGTTTTCGGCCCGACACCCGCCAACTCCGTGAGCGGCGTGCCGGGAGTGGTGAGAGCGGCCATCTGCGCTTCGATTTCGCGGCGCTTCTCTTCTTCGCTCTTGATGTCAATGTTCCAGCCGATCAGCTTGCTGGCCAAGCGAACGTTCTGGCCCTTCTTGCCGATGGCCAGCGAAAGCTGGGTGTCTTCGACGATCACTTCCAGGCGCTTTTCCTCGGGATCGACAATCTGGACGCGCGTGACCTTCGCCGGGCTCAAGGCTTTCTGCGCGAACGCGATGGTCTCCTCGCTAAAGGGAATGATGTCGATTTTTTCGCCGCGCAGTTCGCGGATAATGGATTGCACGCGCATGCCCTTCATGCCCACGCAAGCGCCCACCGGATCCACGTCCTTGTCGCGGCTCTCGACGGCAATCTTGGTGCGCTCTCCTGCCTCGCGAGCCACGGCGCGAATCTGCACCGTCCCGTCATAAATTTCCGGCACTTCCATTTCGAACAGCCGCTGCACCAGCGCGGGATCGGCGCGCGAGACAACCACCTGCGGGCCTTTGGCGGCGCGCTCCACTGCGCGAATCGTGGTGCGCAGCCGGTCGCCCACGTTGTAAGCTTCCAGGCGCGACTGCTCGCGCTTGGGCAGGCGCGCTTCGGTGCGGCCCAGGTCCACGATGATGTCCGGACCTTCCAATCGCTTGACGATGCAATTAACCAGCTCGCCCACGCGGGTGTGGAACTCGTTGTAAATGGTGTCGCGCTCGGCTTCGCGAACTTTTTGCAGGATGACCTGCTTGGCCGTCTGCGCCGCGATTCTTCCCAGCACATCCGTGGGCTTCGTCTCGGTCACTTCGCCGCCGACTTCAATCCCCGGATTCCGCTTGCGCGCGTCGTTGAGCGAAATTTCGCGCAACGGATCGGTGACTTCGTCCACCACGACGTGCACTGAAAACACGTCCACCTGGCCGGTTTCCGGATTGAACTTCGAGCGGAGTTCTTCTTCGGTGCGGTAATACTTCCGCGCCGCAACCACCATCGCGTCCTCAATGGCCGCGACGATGATCTCCGGTTCAATGTGCTTTTCCCGGCTGATCTGCTCAATTGTCTGGTACAGCAGACTCGCCATCCCTGTTTCTCCCTAGAATTCCACTTTCAGGTTCGCCTTGCGAATCGCGGTGAAGGGCACGCTCACTTCGTGATTCTTGAGCGCCAGCCTCACCAGCCCGTCCGCGTATCCGGCCAGGCGTCCTTCCAGATATTTCAGGTTCTCCACCGGCTCGTTCACCCAGACCTGCGCCAAGCGTCCCACAAACCGCTCGTAATCCGCCGGCTTGATCAGTTTGCGATCCAGGCCCGGCGAGCTGACTTCCAAAATGTAGCCGCTGGCGCCGGGCACCAGCTCTTCGACGTCCAGGATTACGCTCAGCTCGGAGCTGACCCGCTCGCAATCCTTGTGGGTTACACCCAGCCCTTCCGGATTCTCGGGGCCCGGCATCCGGTCCAGATAGACGCGCAGCAACCGCTGCTTGCCTACCTTCCACTCCACATCGAAAACTTCCAGGCCTTGCGAGCGAGCCACCCGCTCAGCAACCTCGCGAATCTTTCCCAGGTTCATTCTCTTCTACAGACGGGGTTTAACCCCGGCCGGCACCAGTGCGCCCCGGGCCCTTTTCGCGCCCAACAAAAAAGTGGGCTCGCGCCCACTCGGTCTTGCGCCAAATCTGGGAGACGCCAGTATAGGCCGGAAGGCAGGAAAAAGGCAAGCCGCCCATAGGGCATCAAAAATCGGTTTGGGAGCGGGATGGCCGCTGGCAAGTTCGACGGCGGCGTTAGCGTCGCAGGGACTATTTCTCCTCAGCAATGCTTGCCTGTTAACGTCCTTTAGTTTATAAGCAACCACAAGCGCGACCGGCAAGACCTCGGGAGGCTCTCATGCAGCGGCGCAGTTTCCTCACCTTCATGTGGATGGCACTGGGCGCCGGCGTCGCAACGCATTTGGCGGCTCAGGATGACAACAAGTGGGACAATTTCAAGATTGACCGCTCGCGCGGAATCCTGCGTGACGCCTACGACGCGGTAAAGAAGCACTACTACGATCCCAACTTTCACGGCGTCGATCTGGAAGCCCGCTACCGCGAGTTCGATGAAAAAGTCCGCAACGCCGGGTCGTTGGGGCGCGCCTTCGGTATGGTCGCGGCATTTCTGGACGAGTTGAAAGATTCACACACATTCTTCCGGCCGCCGAGCCGCCCCTTTCGCCTGGATTACGGTTACCGCATCCAGATGTTTGGCGAGAACTGCTTCGTGACCCGTGTCCGGCCAGGAACGGACGCCGTGTCGAAAATTCATCCCGGCGACGAAATCATCCATTTCAACAACTTCGGCGTGAGCCGTCAAAACCTTTGGAAGGTGAATTACTTCTTCAATTCATTGTCACCCCAGGGCGCATCGTTGGTAGACATCCTAAATGCCGACGGAAAAGTAGATAAGTTGAAGATCGACGCCAAAATGGTGCAATTAAAGCGAGTGATGGACATTTCCCGCGGGTCGGACAGTGACGACATCTGGCAGGTCATCCGCCAGGAAGAAAACTGGGACCATTTTGTGCGCCAGCGTTTCCTCGAGAAAGACGGGGTAATGGCCTGGAAGATGCCGGAATTCGATCTCACGGACAGCGAAGTGGACCGCATGTTCGGCACGGTGCGCAAAAACAAGATCCTGATACTGGACCTGCGCGAGAATCACGGCGGCGCCGTCGCCACACTCAGCCGCATAGTGGGGAACATCTTCGACCATGATGTGAAGATTGCCGACCGCGTGGGCCGAAAAGAATCAAAACCCCAAATGGCTAAAACAAGGGGTGGGAACGTCTTCACCGGAAAGCTGATCGTATTGATTGACAGTGAATCGGCGTCGGCTTCGGAGTTGTTAGCACGATTGGTGCAGCTCGAACACCGTGGAACAGTGATCGGCGACCGCAGTGCAGGCGCGGTGATGGAGGCAAAGCATTATCGCTACGAGCAAGGCGCGGACGTGAAGTTCTTCTACAGCTTTTCCGTTACCGACGCCGACCTCATCATGACGGACGGAAAGAGCCTGGAACACGTGGGCGTGGTCCCAGACGAAAGATCCCTGCCAATGTCGCAGGACATTGCCAGCGGGGCCGATCCGGTATTGGCGCGTGCTTTCGAATTGGCCGGTGTCGCCATAACGCCCGCGGACGCAGGAAAACTTTTCCCCTTCGAATGGGAGCCATTCTGAACTGCTCCCGGGCCACCCGCGCGCCCGCCGGAATCTCTCAGGACTTCGCTTTCTTCGAAGGGTTCAACATTCCAGAACTGTTGAGGGCCACCGCTTGGCGAACCAGCGCCTTGAAGGCGGACTCGTCAACTTCTTCTCCTTCGTGGATGTCGATGGCGCGGCGTGTGTTTCCGTCGAGACTCGAGTTGAACAGACGGGCCGGATCCTTCAGAGACGCGCCCTTGGCGAAGGTAAGCTTCACGACTTTCTTGTAGGATTCGCCAGTGCAGATGATGCCGTCATGCGACCAAGTCGGAGTGCCCATCCACTTCCACTCCTCGACGACGTCCGGGTCTGCTGCCTTGATGAGCTTGCGCATTCTGCTGAGGGTTTCCCCGCGCCAGTCCTCGAGTTCGGCGATTCTTTTCGAGATGAGCTCCGATGCCGATCGGCCCTGGCTCGCACCCGACTTTTTCATCTTCTCATCCTATTTGAATTTGTTTTTGAATTTGCATTTGAATTTGCGGGCATGTCCGCCGTAGCCTCGGCGGAGGCGGATGCCCTGCGCTTCGCCCCCGCCGCAGGCGGGAAGGGCGGGTTGCCTTTGACGTTGCCATTTCCTGTGGTCAGGAGAAATTCAAAACCTCCCGCCCGTCACACGAATATGTGGGGAACGAACGTGCTGAGATTGTTCGTAATTGGCCCGGTCGATTCGCGAATGCCGATGCCCGCTGATTCCTGGTCAATGACCCAACTTCCGACGACGGAATAGTGTCCATCGGCTCTGAACACGGGCCCGATTCCCTGGAAGATGAATCCTTCTTCGCCGTACTCGCCTGCCGTAGCGACGTTGCCGACGCTCGAGTGGTATTCGATGTTCCACCCTTCCCGTGAAAGCTTCGGCTTCCTGACATACTCGGACAGATCATGCGGGCCGTCGAAATACGCGGGCAATAGGTTTGGATGCCCAGGATTGAGTTCCCAGAGGATGGGAAGAATTCCTTTGTTTGAGAAGAGCATTTTCCAGATCGGCTCAATCCAGTTCATTTCGCGATAGGTGGAGAGAAGGTGCGGGCCGAATTGTTCGTGAACCAGCCACTCCCACGGGTACAACTTGAAAACATCCGTCATCACGCTGTTGGACATGTCCACGAACCGGCGGCCGTTCCAGCCAATGTCACCAACAATGATTCCCGCGGTAGTGATGCCCGCTTCCTCGGCAGTATCACGCAGGTACGTTGCCGTCATGGTGTCCTCGCCCTGCGGATCGTTGATATGGGCGAAGTGAAGGCGTGTTCCCACCAGGTATTTTTTGAGCTCGCGCCATTTTTTGACCAGCCGTTCGTGAATGGAGTTGAATTGATCAGCGGACTTGAACAGTTCTTCCTTCCAGTACCACTGCACAATGGAGGCCTCCAGAAGGGCCGTGGGCGTGTCTGCGTTGTATTCCAATAGTTTTGGCGGATTCACGCCGTCAAACGCCAGGTCCATCCTTCCATAGATGGCGGGAGGCTCTGTGTCCCAGGCCCACTTGATGAGGGGAATAACCGCAGTTGGAATTCCGAGTTGGTCGAAGCGGTTGTTGTCAATGACGTGCTGTCCCGCCTTGATGGAAAGGTCCTGGAGAGAGTTTGTAGCAGCTTCAAGCGTGTCCACTTCACGCGAGCTGAGTTCGTAGTACACCGACTCATTCCAATACACGCCGTCACCAGTGTGGTGGTAAATCAACCCGAGTTCTTCAACTCTTTTCTCCCATCGAGAGCGAGGTTTTGTAGCGATTCGCTTCATTCGCCCTCTCCGCCACCGTGGCCGGCAGCGGAGGAGCCAAATCCCCCGCGCGCTACCCCCACCCCATCAGCCCCAAAACTTGCGCCTTCTGGAGCCACATAGGATCCTCCGCCTGGAATGACTGCACCGTGGGCAACAGGACGGGGGGAGTTCATGTAATACCAGTAGTAATACCAATTGGAATGGCCCGGGACATGCCCGCCATGCCGATACATGTCTTCGCAGTTATGCGGGTCAATAGCCACGCCGCGAGGATCTACGCAATTGCGAGAAACCGGATGTTCGTCGGAGCATCCCGCGAGGGCGGCGGCGATCAACGGGACCAGCCATAATCTCTTGGTCATGCGCGCTCCACCTCAAGCCGTTTGGCGGCCGGCTGAGAATTTGGTGGTTGAGCTGAATCCGGCGGCTGGCTCGGCCTTTCGCGCCCGCACTTCTCACAACTAACCACGCCGCGCCGCCGATGATACCACTCGGGTAATTCATCTTGTGCTGCTTTGTCTTGCTGGTGGTTTTGTCTTTGACTCTGTTTTTGAATTTGCCTTTGAATTTTCGGGCATGTCCGTCGTAGCCTCGGCGGAGGCGGATGCCCCAGTCTTCGCCCCGCCGCAGGCGGGAAGGGCGGGTTGCCTTTGACGTTGCCTTTCGGCCCTGCCCGCCCTCTCTCCCAATATCAAAAGCTCAACAAAAATCCACAGCCGAGTACCATTGACCGCGACGCTAGATTCACAGACAGTAACTTGGGGGGCATTCTCGGATGCGGCTGTCGAAATCAATCGTGCGGGGTCAAGGTGACGATCCGTCGAGGATCGGCATCCTGAGCGACCAACCGGAGCCGAACGGGCGATCCTTTCCAAAATGGAACCCCACAAAGGCGAACAAAAGGCCTGCCCGCCAGGTTTCTGGAGGGCTAATCGCGACACCTACTGATTCTGAATTTCCTGCAATTTACTCAAAACAAAGCCCATCCCAAAACCTAATCGCGACTCCAACCACATCATTCTTCTTCCTTCTTCATGTCCTCGAGGTTCACATCCCACACCAAACTCGATCCTTGCCCCTCTGCCTCCTTGCTTCCCTGCTTCCAGATTTCCCTGGCCGCCAGCCCTTTGGAGGCCTGCCTGCCAGATCTGTGGAGCGCTACTCGCAACATCCCGAAAGTAGAATTCCCGCCAAGCTTCGGAAAACAAATGGCTTAAATTTTTCTACTCGCAACACATTTGCGTTTTTGGCGTCCCGGGCGAATCTGCGGGAGGTAGGTTTGCAGACGCCGGCGCTGCCGCACGGTGCGGGAGTAAAAAGCAAAGGCCTCCTCGACAGCAAGGAGGCCTTCACAATTTCAAGTTCTGGCTTTGGTGAGCCAGCTGAGCCCGAGTTACGGCTTGGGTTGCGTCTGCCCGGGCTGCGCGGGCTTGGGCGCGGCCGGCTTGGGAGCGGTGGCCGGCTTGGTGGAGGCCGCGCCGCCCTTCACCGGATAATTCTGGTCGTACAGCCGGATGATGTCCTGAGTGATGTCAATCGTGTTGGCCGCGTAGATGACCGGCGTGTTTTGCGCGGAGGTGTCGAAAATGACGGCGTAGCCATTGTCCCGCGAGAATTTGTCGAGAACTTCCACCATTTTCCGCCCGATGCGGTCGACAATTTCACGCTGCGCTTCGTTGAAATCTTCCTGCGTCTCCGTCTGCTTGCGCTGGAGGAGGCGTCCCAGGCGGTCGTACTCCGCCGCGAGGCGGGCCTTTTCCTCGTCGCTGAGGGTGTTGGAGCCGGTGCGCACGCGAGCCTGCAAATCGTCAATTTGTTTGCGCAGATTATCGAGCTCGGTCTGACGAGGGGTGAATTGAGATTGCATCTCCGCGGCGGCCTGCTTGCCCTCGGAAGAACTGGTGATGGCCACCTGAACATTGATGACTCCGACTTTCGCCGGAGCGGCCGCGCCGGCCGATTGCGCCCGCAACGCGGGCGTAAACAACAGCGCCGCCAGGGCCGGAACTGCCATTCGCATCTTCATTCTGTCTCCTTGATCGGATATTCCGATAAGTGCAAATCGAGAATTATAGCCGCGCACTCAGAACGCGGTCAATTGTATTCAACGCCCCGTCTAGTGGGGCAGCGGGATCAGCAGAACCCGGTCGTTATTGGGGTCCGCCACGACGGCCAGATTCATGGCCAGGTCAATCCCCACGGAAAATTGTTGCACTTGCGAGACCTGGCCGGAATCGGGCAGGCCGACAATCGCGCGTGTTCTTGGCGCGGGGCACTGCGTCCCCTGGCCAATCACCGGCGGGCAGGTGTATTCGATCACAGACATGGTATTGCTGCCCGCATTCACGGTGGCCAGCGTGCTGGTCTGGAAATTGTAATCGAGCGAGGTGGGATTGATGCCCACTTGCACCGGCGTAGCCAAAAACGTAGATGGGTCGATCATGGTGAGATTATTTCCGGAACTATTGGCGACCACAAAAAACTGATTCAGCGGGTCGAAAATCACGCCCGTAGGAAGTTGGATGCCGCTGGTCACACGGTTGGCTGTAAAGGAAGAAACCACATTGACCAGCAGGACGGAACTGCTCTGCGACAACGTGGCCACTGCGGCGAAATTAAAATCCGGATTGGGATCAATGGCAATTGCTCCGGGATTCTGGTCCACGCTGACAGTGCCGGGCGCAGGGGGCGGATTGTTCTGGAAATTAAAAGTGTGAATAGTGCTGGAAATCCCTGCTGTGATAGTGGCGGCGATTATATCGGGATCAATAGCCACGCCCACGGGGCCCCGACAGGCGCCGCAGGAAACAGTGGTTCCTGGCGTGTTGCCGGTGACGTCCACGACGGTGAAATCATCGCTGCCATTGTTGGCCACGATGGCCTGGCCGGTACGGGGAAGAACAGCAACGCCTTCCGGCGAAGTACCCACGGTGGTGGCGCTGGAGAGGGCGGGCGTGAGGAGCGAGCCAGTGGTCAAGTCAATGAGGCCGACAGAGCCGTTGCCGTTGTTGGTGACGACGGCGAGGTCACGGTCATTGTCCACCGCGACGCCGAAAGGAGCGCTTCCTGCAGGCCCGGTGGGCACCGGCTTGATGACCGTCAGGTCCGTGGCGTTCGACAGTTGCCCCGGATTTTGCACCGTGACGATGAAGCGGTGCGCCTGGCCGAGCATGGCCGGGAGAACAGCGGCCACGAGCTGGTGAGGAGTATTGCTCAGAACGCTCAGCTGCGTTCCATCGAGCAACACCTGGGAACCGGCCACGAAGCCCGTGCCATTGATCGTCAAACGCAGTGCGCTGGCGGTCTGCGCGAAGGTGATCGCCGGACTGGCTTCAATGATCTGCGGAGTGCGGATGTTTCCCCCGAGCGACAGGACGGCCACCTGATTGTCACCCTGATTCACGATCAGGGCGTTGTTTGTCGCGTGGTCTATGGCCACGGCTACAGGGGATGTGCCCACACCGATGTCCTGGTGGAGGACGATGCCGCTGGAAAGATCGGCTACCGTCGCAGAATTGCCCGCAAAATTCGCAACCACGCCGAGATTGTCAAGGGAGTTCACCGCGGCGGCGACGAAACCAGCTTCATTAAACGGCAGCCCATTGTTGGTGAACGTAACTGCGTTCACCGACTGGTCCAGCAGGCTGAACGTCGTAAGCGTTGTGCGCAAAGGGTCGGCGAGAAGAACCTGGTGAGTTTCCGTGTTGATGCCCACCCCTTGCACACTGGTAGTGATAATCAGACTCCCGATCGCCCGCGGCGCCCGTCCCCCATCGCCGGCGGCGGGATTGCGGCCAAGATCCACTATGTCCACCGATCCTCCACCGCCAGGACTGACGACTGCCCAGTTCAAGCGCGGATCCACGGCGATGGCCGGACTTGCGCCGACACTGAAAAATGGCGGCAAGCTGCCACCGATGGTCGTCAGTACGCACGGGGGCGTAGTGCAAGCGGGCTTCAGATTGGGGTTGGGCGTGACCAGGTCAATCACTGTCGCAAGGTTGGTGGATGCATTGACGACCAGCGCGCGGTGCGAAAGCGGGTTAACGCCGACGGTGATCGGTTGCGATCCGGAAGGAGTGAAGGGCGTCAGGTCGATCGTTTGCGCCAGGGTCCGTGTGACCAGGTCAATCACGGCCAGAGAATTGTCGCCATTGTTCACTACGAGTGCCAAATCGTGGGGCAATTGTGTGTCAGCCATGTCGTCAATGGCCACTCCCGTCGGCGCATTCGTGCCGCCGTTGATGACGTTGAGCCCAATCGTTTTGACCACCGTGTTTGTCCCCAGATCGATCAGCGACACGTTTCCGCTGCCGCTATTGGCAACCACTGCCAAGTGCAACGCGTTATCAACGGCAATGGCGGACGGGGCCGTCCCAACAGTAATTCTCGATCCCGGCGCCGAGGGAACGGTCGTCGGCCGCACAGCAAGGTTGATTGCCGAGGGAGCCGCGACACCCGCGTTTTGCACCAAGACGGGATACAGGCCGGGGTCAGTTGCGCCGGCAAACGACACGCCCACGGACAGGTGGCGACTGTCAACGAATGAGGCGCCAGCAGCCTGGCCATTGAATGTCGCCGTGGTAGACCCCGGCGAGTAGTAGCCGCCGGTCAAATTCACGGTCGTGTTGGCAACATTTTGCGGGACGCCGTCGGGATTCGCGGAAATGACCGCGGGGCGAACCGGCGTCAATTGCAGCGCCGGAGCGCCATTGGGTGGATTGATATTGCCGTTCTGCTGCCTCACCCGGATGGACAAGCTCAACCCACTGCTCCCGGACAACAGGGATCCTGGAATGGTGGCACGAAGGGTAGTCGCATTGATAAAGGTGGTCGGCACCGGGACAAGGTTCGCTCCCACGACCACGGTGCTGGTGATGAAGAATCCCGTTCCGATTACATAGACGCCCTGCTGCACGGAACCCCGACCAGTAGTGGAGGGATCAATGCTTGTGACCGTTGGGACCACGGCAGCTTGCACGTTGATTGTGGCTTGCGCGAAGGGCGATCCAGCTGTCGGCGAGGTGGCGCGAACACTCACAGATCCGCCGGGCGGGACTCCTACAGGTGCGATATAAGTTCCATCGGGCAGTCCGCTACACGGGTTCGGTATCAGTGGCGGTTGGGGACCGGGACAGATGACGCCGATTTTGCCATTGCCGGTGCCATCGCCACCAACGATCGGCGGACTATTTCCATTCTGCACTGTCCAGGTGACGGCTTTGTTTTGCGTTCCGGTGACCGTCAATTGCAGGAAAATTTGATCCAGCGTCTCTATCGTTGCCGCAGCAGGTTTGAGAGTAAGGACCACGGCCGAAACGATCTGAACATTCTGCGCGCCCGCGGCAGTGGCCAGAATGCAACTGACAGCCAGAACCTGAAAATTGCTTTGTGTAGGAATGGTAGCGGGGGCGGTGTACAAGCCGGTACTGGTGATAGTTCCAAAGCCGACCAGTGGACTGGAAACTGTCGGGATGGTGCATCCCGCCGGGCCCACCCCCTGCGTGCAATTCGTCGGCTGCTGATTGGATTTGGCTGTGGGAAGACATATTTGCCAGAACACCGTGGAGGTTGTTGAGCCGGTGACGTTGGCAAGGAACTGCACCTGATTTGTCAAGTTCACTGTCACGGTCGAACCCGCAGGGACCGACACGGTGCTGACTGTAATGCCCACGGGCGTGGAATTCCCACCGCAGGCCGCCACCCAGACGGCCAGGAGGGCAACAGCGCCCAATCTCCACAGTCTCATGCTCATTCCTCCCGGCCGAACCGCGGCCGCCAATCCGCCGCTCCCGCGGAGCGTGCGGTCAATTTCTCTCCAAACAGCGCCGGTCCTGTTCATCAGAACGTCCGGCCGACAGTGAAACGGAACGTATGCTTTGGTTCAATCAATCCAGATGGATATCGCTGCACCGCCCGCTGCAGGAACGTATTCAATTGTGGCACGATCTGCGTCTGGTAAATCTCCTGAGTCAGCGACGCTTTTTGCGCGTCGGATAGGAAGAATCCGCCGCCGCAGGTAAAATCTACGGGAATCGTCTTGCCGGCGGTGGAGCAGGCATTCGTCGGTCCGGTAATCGTGTTGGCCTGGCGCAGGAAATTGTACGCATAATAGAACCGAAACGGCGCGTTGACGATAGGCAGCTGAACCACCAGTTCCGCTCCCGTGGAGGTGTGCGGCGTAAAGTTATTCGCCAGCACCGGCAAGTTGCTGGAGATCTTCAGGCTCGGGAAATCAGGATTGGGATACTGCTGCTGCAGCGGCGCCAGGGCCGTGGGATCCAGATTCAATTGCGATTTCCGGATTAGGCCGTTGATGCCCAGGTCGTTGAACAATGCCACGCTCACCGGCCCGGCGATCGGAATGCGGTAGTCCACATTGGCGACCAGCTGGAAATCACCGCCGGGACGATTGGCGAAGAAGGTGACCGTATTGACTGGAATCGACACGGCCGTGGGTAGACCATTGGATCCGATAATTCGGGGGTCCAGATAGGTGATGTTCTGAACCGCCACGTTCGGAACCGGAACGTACGGCGAGATGGTGTAAAAATCGAACCCGCGAATGTCGTTTTCGCCGCCCAGGTAGAAACGGTTGAATGGCGGCACATCCTTGCCTCCATAGCCGGAAATCATGCTGGTCAGCAGGCGCATGCCAATCACGTTGCGTTTCTTGTAGTGCGGCCGGAAATATTCCGCGGTGAAGGTGTTGCTGAAGGTATTCACATTCCCTTGCAGCGGCCCGCCCTCGAGGCTGAACCCGTAAAAATAGCTCTTACCATGGGTCGGGTTTTGAGGATTGTCGATCGTGTTGTAGGTGATCGTCGGCGAGATCTTGCTCGAGCGGATGCCCTTGAGCGCCGACGGACCGGCCAGGCTGCGGAATTGTACCAGTTGAAACAGTAGACTGGCCGATTGGCTGAACGCGGTAATGTCCGTAGTGGTGAAGCCATAGGTGACGCCCACGCGTGTCCACGAGAACCTGCGCAGCGGGTAGCTGGCGAAGATGGTGAACCCTTCAGAATCGGTGGCGTAGTTTTGCTGCAAGGCAGGATTAAGCGCCACCTGCTGGCCGACAAGTATGCCTGTCTCACGAGCCTGGTTGTAATTGAACCGGTTCTTGAAAACGGTAAACCCGCTTGCGATGGGCCGGTCAAACAAGTAAGGTTCCGTGAAGCCGAACAGAATGTTCTTCTGCCGGTCACCGACTTCCGCCGAAAAAGTCAGCGTTTCGCCGAGACCAAGGAAATTGTTGGTCTGGTATGACAGGCCCACGAAGCTGCCGGCTACTCCGCTGACGCCTCCGGAGAAGCTGATGGATTGCTTGCCCTTTTCCTTCACCTTTAGCTTGATGTCCACCGTCCCGGCCTTCTGATTGCGTTTGATCTCGGCGTTCTCCGGTTTGATGGTGTCGAAATAGTTGAGCTGGTTGAGGCGCAGCAGGCTCAACTCCCAGCGCTGGTTGTCGAACAGCGCGCCCTCATCAATCAGCAATTCCCGGCGGATCACTTTGTCGCGCGTGGTGGTGTTGCCGACGAATTCGATGCGGCGCACATAGAAGGGCTTTTGCTGATCCAGATCCATGCGCATGTCCACCACTTTTTTTACGTCATCCACCTCGGTGAAAGGCGTGGCGGTAAAATCAATGTAGCCGTACTGCCCGTACAGCTTTTTATAAGTATCCAGGCCTTTGCGAATCTTTTCCGCTGAAAGAATGTCGCCTTCCTTTAGCGGGAAAACTCGCGCGAGCGCGTCCTGTTTAAATACCAGCCCCTGATCCGGATCCGCGCTGCGAAATGTCAGCTTGCCCAGCCGATACTGAGCGCCCTCTTCGATGGAAACGGTGATATTCGTTTGCTTGCCATGCTTGGAACCCACCAGCGGCCACGGGCCGGGAATGCCGCTCTTATTGACATCGAGCGTTTTCAGCCCCGGATCTTTAACCAACACCTTGAAGTACCCGTGATCCTGGTATAGGCCGCGAACCCCGATTTCCAGATCTTCGTCCAGCTTCTGGCGGTCATAGGTCTTGCTCAGCACCGGAATCTCGGTGATCCCCAGCGGAATGGCGTAGGGGCGGTCGTGCCTCATAGAGCGGATAATTTTCCGCTGCGAGAATGCCTTATTCCCCTCGATCTTGATCTCACCCACTTTTACTTTCGGACCTTCGTTAATGTTGAACACCAGTTTGACGGCGTTGGTCGCAGCGATGCGTTCGAACGTCGGTGTGACCTTGGCGAACTGGCGGCCATGCTCCGCCAGCAGTTCTTTCAACACCACTTCAGCGCGTTTGATTTTGGTGGGATCGAATTGGCTTTCCACCGAAAGTCCAACCTTGCGGTCCTTGAAGCGGTCCAGGATGTCCGATTCGCTGACGGACTTGTTTCCCTTGTACTCAATGCGGCGAATGATGGGGCGTTCCTGCACATAGAAGACCAGGATTTTCCCATACGGATTTTTGGGATCGTTTTCCACTTCCAACCGGACATCTTCGAAGAACTGCGTATTCCACAGCGCCTGGAAATCCCGCCGCACGCCTTCAATGGTGAACGGGTCGCCCTGGCGCGAAAAAATTCGCGCCTTCAATGTTTCATTTTGAATGCGACGATTTCCGAAGAATTGAATGCTGGTGATGACGAAGGGAGTGGCCCCGGCCTGCTGCGTTTGTTGAGCCCAAAGGGTATGGCCGAAGCCGCAAGCAATCAGATACACACCGGCGAGGATTTGATACCGACGCAGAAAAATTTTCCTGCTCGCGGCCATGGTTCTGGTCAAGGCCGCAGTCCCCCGCCCAAGATTTTATGCTCCCCCGCCGGACCGCTCCCGCCCGGCTTGCGCGTGTAGGATTCCTAGTGGGCCACCGGGGTTGCTTCCACCACGGGACGGAACGAGAGGCCGTCTGCGGAAAGAAAAATTTCCAGCGTCGCTGGCCGTTGCAGTCCGCCCTGAATGAGAGCTTCCGACAGTGGGTCTTCTACGTACTTCTGCAACGCGCGCCGGAGCGGCCGCGCGCCATAATTTCGATCGCTGCAGGTCTTATCCAGAATCCACTGGCGCGCCTCAGGCGTCACGGCAATCTGTACCTGGCGGTGCACCAGCGTTTCATTGATTTGACCAACGAGCAGGTCAATGATCCGCAGCAGATCGTCATCTGTCAACGAATTGAAGAGGATCACTTCGTCCAGCCGGTTCAAGAATTCCGGATTGAATGCCCGCTTCACTTCGCCCATCACCATATCATCCTGGCTCTTGGCCGCGGCAATTTCATCGGAGGACTGGAAGCCCAGCCCCGATTGCTTCTGCAATTGGCGCGCGCCCAGATTCGAAGTAAGGATGATGATGGTGTTGCGGAAATCCACGGTATTTCCCAGTCCGTCCGTCAATTGCCCGTCTTCGAAAACTTGCAGCAGGATATTGTAAACATCCGGGTGCGCCTTTTCGATTTCGTCCAGCAGGATCACCGAATACGGAGTGCGCCGCACTCGCTCGGTCAATTGCCCGCCTTCTTCGTATCCCACGTATCCTGGAGGCGCGCCGATCAGCTTCGACACGGAATGCTTCTCCATGTACTCCGACATATCGAAGCGAACCAGCGACTTTTCGCTGCCGAACAGGAATTCAGCCAAGCGGCGGGCGACTTCCGTCTTCCCCACACCCGTGGGGCCGAGGAATAGGAAGCAGCCAACCGGACGGCCCGGAGCCTTCAAGCCCGCACGGCTGCGGCGAATCGCGCGTGCCAGCGCGGTGATGGCCTTGTCCTGGCTTATGACGCGGCGGTGCAGCTCTTCCTCGATGCGCAGCAGTTTCTGCTGCTCGTCTTCCTTGATGGCGGAAACCTGAATGCCCGTCCAGCGCGCGACCACTTCTTCAATATCGTCGCGAGTGACCACGCCGGTGGAGGAATCGTCAATTTTCAGTTTCTCCCGTAGCAGGCGTAGATGTTCCTTCTCTTTGCGCTCTTCCTCGGAATAGAACCGCGCCTTTTCGAATTCATGATTGGCGATCGCCGTTTCCATCCGGTGGGTGATGAACTTCACGCGCTTTTGCACTTCCGACACTTCGTCGGGAAGCATGGCCTGGCGCAGTTTCACGCGCGAACCGGCCTCGTCTAGAAGGTCGATGGCCTTGTCCGGAAGGAATCGGTCTGGAATATATCGATTCGAGAGATACACCGCATATTGAATGGCTTCGTCGGTGTAGCTAACGGCGTGAAACTTTTCGTAGCGATCGCGGACGCCCTGCAACACGCGAATGGCCTCGTCCTCGTTGGGAGCGGGCACCTTGACGGACTGGAAGCGGCGCTCGAGTGAACGATCTTTTTCCACCGACTTGCGGTATTCGCCGGGTGTCGTCGCGCCGATGCACTGAATCTCGCCGCGGCTCAGCGCCGGTTTTAAAATGTTGGCGGCGTCGAGGGAACCTTCCGCGGAGCCGGCGCCGACCAGCGTATGCAGCTCGTCGATGAACACGATGGCGTTCTGGCTCTCCATCAATTCTTTCATGATGGTCTTCAGCCGCTCTTCAAATTGCCCGCGGTACTTCGTGCCGGCGACGATGAGAGAGAGGTCCAGCGAAAGAATGCGCTTGTCCGCCAGGAACGGCGGCACATCGCCGTCGGCGATTCGTTGCGCCAGTCCTTCCACAATGGCGGTCTTACCGACGCCCGGCTCGCCGATCAGCACCGGGTTGTTCTTCGTGCGGCGGCACAGAATTTGAATGGCGCGCTCGAGTTCGCGTTCTCGTCCAACGAGCGGGTCGAGTTGACCTTCCATCGCCGCTTGCGTCAAGTCACGGCTGAATTCCGCGAGCAACGAAGCTTCTTTGGGCCGATTCACAGGTACCTTCTCTCCGGCGCTGCGCTGCAATTCCTCGCGCACGGTGGAAAGCCGCAATCCTCGCTCCAGCAAAATCTCTGCGCCGAAGGATTTCTCTTCGCGCAGCACTCCCAATAATAGATGCTCGGTGCCCACATGTTTGTGGCCCAGGCGTTCCGCTTCTTCGGCGGCGAAATTCAGGATGCGCTTGCACTCCTGGCTCAGCGGCACTTCCACCGACGTGGAGATGCGCTCGCGAACCGTGATGCGCGATTCGATTTCCTTGCGAATGGATTCGATGGAACCGTGCGAACGCAGGAAGCGGTTGGACAGCGCCTTGTCTTCGCGCAACAGGCCCAGCAGCAAGTGCTCCGTCTCAATATAAGGGCTGCCGTACTGGCTGGCCTCATATCGAGCGAAGAAGATCACGCGTCGAGCTTTTTCTGTATAGCGTTCAAACACGTTTCACCCGCGCTCTCCCGGAGTCTTCATGCCGTCGGACTGCCGCGCCGTGGAAACCGCGGATCCCGCCGGCAAGCTTTCAACGGGCGTCAGATTGCCGTGCTCGAGAGCCAAAACACGGTCTGCGCGCCGCGCCAATGTCAGGTTGTGTGTTGCGAGAATAGTAGTGAGGTGGTAGGACCCGTGAAGGCGCTGCAACAGGTCGAAAACTCCTGCTGCGCTCCGTTCGTCCAGATCTCCCGTCGGTTCATCCGCCAGCAGCAGTGTCGGCGCGTTCACCAATGCTCGCGCAATCGCCACTCGTTGCTGTTCGCCCCCGGAGAGTTCCCCAGCACGCTGGCCGGCGCGGTCGGCAAGTCCAACTTCGCCTAACCATTCCGCAGCAGTCCGCAGCGCCTCACCCAACCCTTCGCCCCGAACTAGCAGGGGCATCGCCACGTTTTCGGCCGCGGTGAAATCCGGCAGCAGATGATGCCGCTGCCACACAAAACCGACCGACCGATTGCGATGCTCAGCCAGTTCCGCCTCTGAAAGTGACTGGAGCGAATTCCCAGCGAAGTATACTGTACCGCTTGTTGGGGTGTCCAGCGCGGCAACCACATGCAACAGCGTGCTTTTGCCTGCACCTGATGGGCCTACAATGGCGATCATTTCACCGCGCGAAACCGACAGATTCACTCTGTCGAGCGGCGTAATTTCCTGCGAACCGGAGTGGAAAGTCTTGCGGAGTGCCTCGACGCGGAGAACCAGGAGCGAATCATCGCCGGCTCCGGAACGGGAGTCGTCGATTGTCGAAGCGCCCAAGCTCGCTTGACTAGACATCGCCTACCACCTCTATGTCACGTTAGATGCCGAATGAGCCGCTCCGTATGTCCCTATTTTTCATGCACCTACTCATTCCCAAAGGGGGACGATTCCAAATGCTTTCACTTTTATGCCGTACTGTTACCCCTAGCGGCCCTATACCGCTCTTTTGCCAATTGAACCCTTACGCCTCAGTTTCGCCTCTCGTCCCATTTTACCATGTTGAAAGCGGCCAGTTTGAAACACCGCTGCACGCATAAATGTTGATCATCATTCAAATCGCAGAATTTCTACTGGCAGAATACGCGCAGCGGATCGAGCCGGCAGAATTGTCGCCGCAATGCTGATGGCCAGCGCCGCGGCGGCAATCCAAACAGCGTCGAGCGCGTTGGCATGAAAAGGCAGATAGGGAATGGCGTAAATTTCTGGATTCAGCGGAATCAGCCGCCATCGGTCCGCCACCCACGCCACGCCGTAGCCGACAACCAGACCTGCCACCGTACCGGCCACGCTCACCGCCAGTCCCTGGAGAATGAAAATCTTGCCGACCTGCTGCCGTCGCGCTCCCATGGCCATCAGCACGGCAATATCGCGGGCGCGATCCGCCACGGTCATGGTCAGCACGACAAGAATATTCAGGCCGGCGACGAACGTAATCAGCCCGATAAAAATGGCGGTGACCAATTTCTCCAGGCTCAGCGCCCGAAACAAAGCCCGGTTTTCGTCCATCCAGGTGGAGGTGGTAAAACCATTGCCCGCGCGCTGGACAAGATCTGCAGCCACTGCGCGCGCGTTGTCCAGATGGCTCACCCGAACTTCCAAGAGACTCACCACGTCACCGATCCCCGCCAGCCCCTGTGCTGAGCTCAAGGTCACGAATCCCCAATTGGCGTCGTAATCGTAAAACCCGGAATCAAATATTCCCGCCACCCGAAACCGCCGCGAGCGCGGCAGCATTCCGAAGGGCGTCAAATTTCCCTGCGGACTGGTCAACGTCACATAGTCCCCCGCGGAAATTTTCAAGTCCTGCGAAAGAATTCGCCCCACCAGCAGCGCTTGAATTCCGTCCGCGTCCGGCGCGAAATCGTTGGAACCTGCGTCCATGTGGTGCAGCGCCTCGCTGGCCTTGCTTTCAAGTTCGGGATCCACGCCCTTCAGTACGATCCCTCGAGCATGGCCGCCTGAGGAAAGCAGTACGGTGTCATAAATCGCAGGTTCTATGGAGCGCACGCCCGGAGCGCCCGTTAGGCGCGTGATCAACTCCCGGTAATTGCGAATTCCCTGCGGGCCAATCGGCTTCAAATTGACGTGGGCGGTAACCGTGAGCAGCCGGTCGCGGATGGCTTGGCGAAATCCGGTGTTCATAGACAGCGCCACGACAAGCGTGGTCACTCCCGCCGCGACCCCGATTGCGGCGAGAAGCGTAACGAGACGAAGAATGGGAGGCCGGTTTGGCGATCGCAAGTACCGCAATGCAACCAGCCACTCGAAACTCATTTGGGGTTCTTACCGGATGGACCGCCGGAATCTGCGTCTTGCGGATTTTCGGCGGCGGCAGCTTCGGAAGCTTCCGTACGAAGCAATGGGAACAGCACCACTTCGCGAATGGATTGCGAATTGGTGAGCAGCATCACCAGGCGGTCCACGCCGATTCCCTCCCCCGCTGTCGGAGGCAATCCGTGGCTGAGCGCGCGAATGTAGTCCACATCAACTTCCTTTGGTGCCTCCTGGCCGCCCTTCTCCACTTGCGCGCGGAACCGGCTTTCCTGGTCAAATGGATTATTCAACTCGGAAAAACCATTGGCCACTTCCATGCCGGCGATGAACAGTTCGAAGCGCTCGGCAATCGAGGGGTCATCGGCACGCGGCTTGGAGAGGGGTGAAATGGCCGACGGGAAGTCATATATAAAGGTGGGCTGAATCAGGTGCGATTCCGCCACCGTCTCAAAAAGCTCTCCGATCAATTCGCCGTCGGAAAGCTTCGCCGTGTCGCCAATCACGTTGGCGCCCCGCGAGCGTGCGGCAGAATTGTATCGCTCGGCGATGGCCTTGGGTCCCCCCACGGCTGCGAGTTCGGCCGAGGTTGGAGCCACGCCCGCGTCTGCCGGCCAATATTTTACGATTGCGTCACGCATGGAAAGACGCTCGTAGCGCGACATGTCGATTCCTTGTTCGAGATAAGTGATCTTCGCGCTGCCGCAAATTCGCTCCGTCAGCCCCCGAAACAGCTCCTCGGTCATATCCATCAGCTCAAGGAAGTCGCTGTAAGCCTGATAGAACTCCAGCATGGTGAATTCCTGCAAGTGGATGGCATCCACGCCTTCATTTCGAAAGTTGCGGTTGATTTCGTACACGCGATCGATGCCCCCTACCACCAGCCGCTTCAAATAAAGCTCCGGCGCGATGCGCAAGTACAGGTCCATATCAAATGTGTTGTGATGAGTCACAAACGGCCGAGCCGTGGCGCCGCCCAGAATGGGGTGCATCATCGGCGTTTCCACCTCGATGTACCCACGCTCGTCGAAAAATCGGCGCAGCTCGCGGATAATTTGCGACCGGCGAACAAAAATCTCGCGCGTGTGTTCGTTCACAATCAAATCGAGATAGCGTCGCCGGTAGCGCTGGTCCACATCCGCCAGGCCATGCCATTTTTCCGGGAGCGGCAGCAAGGCTTTACTCAGCAACTCCAGTCGTTCCACCCACAAAGTCAGTTCATTTGTTTTCGTGCGGAACAGGTGCCCGCTGACTCCGATGATGTCGCCCAAATCCAAAAGCTGAAAAAGCTGGAAGTTTTGCTCGCCGACCGCATCCAGGCGGATATAGATCTGCAACCGCGCACCTTCGCCGGCAATGTGCGCAAACGCGGCCTTCCCGTGCGGACGCAGCGCGACAATGCGCCCGGCCACGCGCGCTTCCACGCGCGACGCGCTCAACTCCTCCGTCGTGCGCTTCCCGTATTCCTCCGCAATCTGCCGGGGCGTGTGTGTCCAGTGAAATTTGTGCGGATAGGCGGGCTGCCCGAGGGCCTCGATTTCACTCAGTTTTTTGCGGCGCTGAAGGTATTGGTCGAGCGGTTCAAATTCCAACGGGACAATCCTTTCGGCGCTTCCGGCCGCACAATCCAATCGCTCTTTGTGGCGAGTCGCGCGAAGTATAGCGGGCGCCTTCTCCGAGCGTCAAGAAACCGCCGCGCCTTGCAAGCGATGCTATAATCCCCTCACCTTTCGGAGGCCGCTTGTTCTTCAAGCGCAATCGCGGTTCAGCCCCCGCGCGACGGGACGTTGCGCAGGATTGGCTCGCCTCGCTTTCCCGGGAGAAGAGCGAGACCTTCGACGCCATCGTGCGACTGTGGGAGTGTTCCTACGCCATGATGAGCGTGGCGCTTGACGATGCGCTCACCCTTCGCTCCCGTGCCGAATTGGTTTGTGCCCGCCAGCAGATTTCCATCGCCACGGACCTTGTGTCCAGGTTGGCCGGAACGCTGATTGCCTCCTGCCAGTGCATGGCTGACCACGGCCGCCATGTTCCCGATCTTCCCGCCGTCGAGCCGCTCAACGTGGAATTCTTCCGCGGCAAAACGGCGCAGAGCGCCGCCTCCTGGAACGCTCTCTTGCATCATGTCTTGTGGGGCGATCGCTCCAGGTTTTTTCACAAGTTGCGCATCCTGGGTCATACCGTCGAACAGCTCTGCCGCGAATTCCATCAGACCTCCAGTGACATTTCCGAGGGATCCTCGGTGCAGCCCGGGGCTTCCTGGGCCAGCCTGGAAATGATCCAGTATGATTTGACTACCTGCCTGCGCGAAGCCGAAGTGGTGCTGAAATCCTTTATTCGCGCACTCCCCTCGGAGCAGCTCGCGGGATTTGCTCTGGAAATGGGCAAACCGCCGGCCCCGATCAAGGTCCGCACTCGACCGCGTCTGGCGCGCGCCTCGGCGTAACCCAAGCGGTGCTGGACGTACGGCGCCATTCCGTCGAAAATACTATGAGCCATACGGAGAGCCCTGGCATCGAAGCAGGGACACGCTCCGGCACGCAACCCCGCCGGGCGGCGGAGTAGCAGTATGGCTATGGAACTGGAACTACAAGTACAACTCAAGAGGCGGCCAACGCATCGCAATGAAGGATGCGTCCCGACGGGTAGCGTGGCCCGAACGAGACGAACCGAATCTGGGGAATTGCCGGAGGCAGACGCAGTCCGGCTCGCCCAGCAAGGTGATGCGGCAGCCTTTGAACGTCTGTACCAGTTGCACAGCCGCAGAGTGTATTCGCTATGTTTGCGCATGGTGGGGAACACGGCGGAAGCGGAGGATCTGGCCCAGGAAGCCTTCCTCCAATTGTTCCGCAAGATCTCCACATTTCGCGGCGAGTCGGCTTTTTCCACCTGGTTGCATCGGCTTTCCGTCAACGTCGTGCTGATGCGTTTGCGCAAGAAGTCGGCGACGGAAACATCGCTCGAAGAAGTCACCGAACCGGACAAAGATTCCGACGGACCCAGGCGCGATTTTGGTGCGCCCGATTTGAGGCTGAGCGGTTCGCTTGACCGCCTGAACCTGCAACGAGCCGTGGATCAATTGCCTCCCGGCTATAAATCTGTGTTCATCCTGCACGATGTGCAAGGATACGAACACAACGAGATCGCGGAGATCATGGGCTGCTCCATCGGGAATTCCAAATCGCAACTTCACAAAGCGCGCATGCGGCTTCGCGAGCTGCTGCAAGAAGCCCTGCGTGATAAGGCCCGCGCGGAACGAAAAGCTGCTGGCAGCAATGTCGGCGGCGAGGACTAGAAAATGGCTACGATTCGTTGCGACGAATTCGCGAATTATCTCGAGCCGTGGCTCGCGGGTGAGCGTCACCCCGACGCTCAGTCTCACGTGCGGGATTGCCCGCGCTGTCGCAGCCTGGTCGAGGATTTGAATTTGATCCAGGCGACTGCGCGCCAATGGGGCGGCGAGCAAGTGGAACCTCCCGCTCGCGTCTGGACTTCTCTGCGCGCAAAACTCGAAGAGGAAGGATTGATTCGCGAAGCAGGCCGCCAGCGCCGCTGGTTCAACGGCTGGTTCACCATTCTCCCGCGGCCGGTGCTCGCGGGCGCTTATCTCGCCGTTCTCGTCGCTGTCGGGTTCGGGTTGAGCGGGCCGGTCAGCACGCGAATCAACAAAGCTCGCTGGCACGACAGCGTGCAAGCCACCACGATGGGCATCAACAAACAGATCGCCCCGCAAATTTCGAATACAACCTCTTCCCTCCCGCAAGATTCCAAATCGGTCGTGACTGCTTCCCTTCGTCAGAATCTCGACATCGTTGACAACTACATCCAATTGTGTGAAAAAAGCATCAACGAGGAACCTGAAAACGAACTGGCGCGCGATTTTCTCTATGACGCCTATCAGCAGAAAGCGGATTTGCTCGCCCAGATGAGCGACCGCGGAGGGAACGTTCAATGAGCACCACCCAGCTCGCATCCAGGATTCGTACTCATGTGACCGCCGGACTTCTCGCTCCCGGCCTCCTCCTCCTGGCCGCCTCACCGGCATTGGCGCACCGCCTGGAAAAGCATTTCACCGTCGAGCCGCGCGCGGTGATTACCATTCACAATCCCAACGGTAAAATTACCGTTCGCGCCTGGACCAAGCATGAAATCATGGTCGTCGCCAATCACGACGGCTCGAAAGTCGAAGTCACCGCCGAGCAGACCGGCAATCGCGTGGACCTGCGCACCGAGCAATTCGCCGCCAGCGTCTCTCCCGACGATTTGCGCGCCGATTACGAAATCAGCGTTCCCGAAGACGCCGAATTGCAAATCCACGACGACTCCGGCGAAGTGACCATCATGAATGTCCTCGGCGACATGAACGTCGAGACTGTCGCAGCAGGTGTAGTCGTCTCCGATGCCGCGGGATACCTGACCGTCAAGACCGTGGGCGGCGATTTCCAGTGCCTGCGCTGTGCCGGACGCCTGGAAGTCTCCTCCATCAGCGGCAGCTTCAAGCTTGTTGAACTGCGCAGCTATTACGTCCGCGCGCAAAGCTCCACGGGAAGCATTCTCTTCGACGGAGAATTTCTCCCCAACGGAATTTACCGGCTGAAGAATTACAGCGGCAAAATCGAAGTGCGCTTCTCGCCCGGCGATTCCTTTGACCTCAACGCCAAGTCGCTGAAAGGCACGGTCAACAACGACGCCAAGCTCACGCCTCCGGCGCACCCGCAGAAGTACAACAATTCGAAATTCGGTTACGCCATCGGCGCCTTCAACGCCGGCCGCGCGAAAGTGGAACTCGCCTCCTTCGATGGTACAATCAACGTCCGTAAGCGCGATTAATCGCGCGACATTACGATCGGACGTTTTCACATTGACCACACCTGCCGCGCCGTACTTCCCTACCCCCCAGCCGCGTGAATTTCTCCTATGAAAAATGAAAATCGACCGCGCCGGCTCGTGTGCTTGACCGGTTTCATGGGTACCGGCAAATCCACGGTGGCGCGTCTGATGGCCCGCCAGGTGGGCTGGCACTACGTGGACCTGGACAAGCAGATCAGCGAAACCACCGACCTGAGCATTCCGGAGATTTTCGAGCGCTTCAAAGAAGCGGGATTCCGCAAGCTCGAGCATGATCTGTTGAAACGCATTGTGGCGGAATCGGTGGAGTTGAATAAGCCGCGCATTATTTCGCTCGGCGGCGGCACCACCGCTCAGGCCAACAATGTCGCGCTGCTGCGCGAAAACAACGCCGTGCTCGTTTGGCTGCACTGTCCGGTCGAGGAGTTGTTCTCCCGCTGCGTGCGCATCACCAACCGCCCGCTCTTTAAGGACGAGGAAAGTTTCCGCAAGCTGTATGCCGAGCGACAACCCTACTACGAACTGGCGGACTACCGCGTGGAAAGCAACATCGAGCCGCTGCGCGTGGTGGAGCAGATCGTGTCCCTGGGAATATTTCCGAAGGTGACGGCATGAAAATTGTCCGGCCGCACGCCAAGCGGTTGCGCGCAGCAGTCGCGATGTTCGCGGCAGCGCTCGGGTCATTTGCGCTCCTCGCCGCTCTGCTCTCCGTGATCCTCGGCCTTGATTCGCGCGTTGAATTCGGAGCGCGGACCGGCGACGCGAGCCGCATCACCGCAATTCTGAATCCCCTGCGTGTGGTCGAAGCCGCTGCGCGGCCCGCCGCCAATTCCATTTTCGCCAAGGACAAAGGCAAATTCCGCATCGTCGTCAACGGCCAGCAAGCCGGCACCGAAGAATTTGAAATCGCGCCCAGCGGCGACAACTGGGTCGCTCACGGAACCTCCGAGGTGCAATCGCCGCAGGGCCCGACACATGTACACGGCACGCTGGAGCTCCGCGCCGACGGCACGCCGCTGCATTACGAGTGGACCACGCAGGGAGCGAAGAAAGCCGGCGCGACGATCGTCTTCAACGGCAACACCGCCAGCGTCGAGCTGCGCCTGGATGGCATGCGCCCCTTCTCGCAGACCTTCACATTCGGCTCCGCTCGCGTCGCCGTGCTCGACAACAATCTCTACCATCAATACGACGTGCTGGCCCGCCTCTACGACTGGAACCAGAAAGGCGCGCAAAGTTTTTCCGTACTCGTTCCCCAGGAAATGACTCCCGGCACAGTGACGGTCGAATCGCTCGGCAAGCAGGAAGTGGCCGGGCAGAAGCTCGAACAATTGCACGTAAAGACCGAAGACCTCGAAATCGAGCTGTTCCTCGACGGCCCGCACCTCCGCCGCGTGGTCTCCCCCAGCGCCAACGCCGAAATCATCCGCGAGTAATTCCCATTTCGGTACCGGATGGTCCAGGGCTCCACCTTTCGCCCTGGTTTCGCTCCCGGTTAGCATTTAGTCGCTCCCCCGAGGGGTGGCTTTTTGTACCGGGTAGAAAGCAGGCCCGTCGTTTGTTTTGAGTGAGTTACAGCGAATCCAGTTTGTGAGTGTGTACCGACTAGAAGTCCGGATATTGGGGCCGTACCGACTAGGTTGGGCATCGGGTTGTGGCCGAACGGCATGACGGCATGACGGCATGACGGCATGACGGCATGACGGCATGACGGCCAGATGATAGCATAGTGGTAACTAGTTGTCAAGGAGATAGTTCGGCGGGAGCTAGTTGGGGTGACGGTTGAAGATGACTCTCTTTGCGCCCCTGGCAGGATCGAAAGTGTCCCGAGGGGCCTTCTCTTCGCAAACAGCTGCTCAAAAGAGAGGAAGCGTGGACAGAAAATCGCACTGCGGGTTGCGATAGCCGTTGATTGTGGTGATGGAATCGTCCAACTGCAGGATGCTTTCGTTCGCATCGTAAGCAAGCCAGGGATTGGCTCCCGCACCATTCGGGTCGCCTGTGGCCGCGAACCGCGCCCAGTAGTCCATGATCTGGTTGGAAAGCGTGAGTTCGGCGGCCGTGGGGGTGTAAAGCACTTCGGTGTAGTACACCACGCGAAAATTGCCGGTAACAAAATAAAGCTCGGCGGTGTGGAAGGCTCGCCGGCTATTCAGGGACGTGTCGTTCTCATAGCGGTGGGTGAAGAGATAGCGCCACACTTTCGGTCGCTGTGCGCCGGACGCCGCCCGGGCCAAATCCCGCGTCTCCCAAGTAAAGTTGTAGTCGGTTTCCACGTCAATGTGCGCGTACCTGGGCGTGGTATCAAACGCGGCGGGGTAGAGTGAAAGAATCGTTGTGCCGGCGCCGGCCTGCAGCGGGTCGAATTGAGAGTGAATGGCTGCTGCGTAGCCGCTGGCATCCAGTGGCGTGCTGGGATCTTCCAGATCCGCCGCTTCGTCGCTATTGGAACCCAACAGAAGCGGAACAGGAGAGCCTAGCTGCTGCAGTTTGGTGAACGGATCGTCAGGAAGAATTTGGGGATCGAGATTGAAGATGATAAACGGAAACGCGCCGGGCTGGAGTTGCGTTTGAATCACGGTATTGGCCGGGACTGCGCGCAAGCAGGCCAGCACATCTGCGGCCGTGTCGCAGTGCACCAGTGGAGCGAAGTTGGAATAGAGGGGATAGCTGGAGATGATGCTGGCGCCCAAATCACCTTTGGGAATGGCGCTGCTTTCCATTCCCGCTCTCGAAAAAAGTCCCTGCGCCGCGGGAGAGGCCAGCATCGCCTGGACGTTTCCCGAGCCCGCGGATTGCCCAAAGATCATCACGCGCGTGGGATCGCCGCCAAACTCCGCGATGTTGTCCTGCAGCCAATGCAGCGCGGCGATCATGTCCCGCAAGCCGTAATTCCCGGAGGACCCGCCACCTTCCGTGGTGAGCAAGGGACTGGAGTAGAACCCCAGCAGGCCAATGCGGTACTGCGCCGTCACCAGGATTACGCCGTGCCCAACCAGCGGCGGGATGATGTCAAACGGAGGGTCCTGGGCACTGCCCAGCACCCAGCCCCCGCCGTGAAAAAACATCATCACCGGCTGCTTTGAGTTTGCCGGCGGATTCGAGCCATACACGTTCAGCGTGAGGCAATCCTCCTCGCCACGCACGCCGCCGTTGAAGTCCGTTTGCGGGCAGACATTTCCAAACGTGGTGAAGCTGCGTGTGCCCTGCCAACTCGCGGGAGGTGCAGGCGGGCGCCAGCGCAGATTGCCCACAGGCGGCGCGGCAAATGGAATTCCACGAAAGGCGCGGAAATTGCCTTCGATCGCTCCCTGCACCTGGCCCGATTGCGTGCACACAAATGTGGCGGTGCTGACGCAAGCAGGTGGAGGCGGTTGCATAATGGGTCCGCCGCCACCGCAGCCGGTCAGCAAGACAACCATCACGATCAGCCCAAGACTCTGGATTTTCATCCTGGGAACTCCCTCTCGACGGGCCGACTTATGCGCGCAAGTTATCACAGAAAAATTGAAGTCCTCCAGGAATAATTCCCCAAAAAGTGGCGCCCCCTGCGGCAGCCAGCCGCAGTGCAGGTTCATTTCAATAGCGTGGCGACTTTCACTGGCGAACTTGCTCATTCGCGTGAGGATGAAGATCGCTCCGCAAGCACCCATAGCATGTGGCGTCCGTGGCGGGAGGGGGCTGATAGCAATCGCTGGACAGGATCTGTTTGTAGTACATAACCTCCACGCCGCATTTGACTTGTTCTGGGTCTTATTTGCTGTACTTGGAATCACCGTTCTGGGATGCTTATTACTTGGAGAAGGAGTCGTGCGTTGCCTGGACCTGCGCGCGACCTCCCTGGCTTCGTTCCGTCCTGGTCAACCGATACGCTCAGATGTCGGTCCCCTTGCGCGCGGAATTGCCGATAGTTTGATTAGTTCCAAGCAGTCGGGGTCCATAGCGATATTTTCAAATTCAAACAGGAGCCAACCGAACATGGGATACGGCAGGAGCAACAAACCAGAAAAAAAATCAGGACGAGTCGGATTTGTGGAAGGCCGGCTCGACGAGCTTCGACGCCGCTGGGAAACTGCCACGGGCGAACGCGAAAAGGCCGAGATCTCCGAACAAATCCGCGAGTGGCAATCGTTCCGGCCGGAACGAACCTCCTCCGGCGGCGGCGGTCGTAAGTCCTGATAGACGGGATTCCCGGACACACCGGTCGGGAGGCGGGAGTTTCGCGCATGGAAAAAAAGGCGCCCGATGAATCCGCCGGAAATCCCACGCAGCACAACATTCAAGCGATTGCAAAGCTGGAAGAGGAAGCTTTGGATCGCCGGACGGCCGCCGAGCACGCCAGCGACGCGATCGTAAAATCCATTGGCAGCACGCCGTTTCTGTTGCTGCATGTTCTTCTGGTGGCGATTTGGAGCACTGTAAATCTCAACTTGATTCCCGCCATCAGGCCTTTCGATCCCTTCCCATTTGGCATTTTGGCGCTCTTGCTTTCCTCGGAAAGCGTTTTCCTGACCATCTTTGTGCTCATCAGCCAGAACCGGATGGCTCGCGAGGCGGAACGGCGCTCTCATCTCGATCTGCAAGTCGGCATGCTCGCCGAGCAGGAACTCACCGTAATGCTTCAAATGCTGCAGAAGCTGTGCCAGCACGCGGGCGTTGACGTGAAATCTTCCATCCAACAGGTTCAAGGATTCAGTGAGACCACCGACGTACAGAAGTTGGCCAGTGAGCTGAAGGACCAGCTGCCAGAGCAATAACCCGCCAGGCTGTCGCGGCCAAACTGTCGGATAACAGGACAAGTGGCGCCCTGGCGGAGTCGCGTTTATTGCGCCCCCGATGAGGTTGCGGGAGGAGTGGCGCAATCATTCGCTTCCCGCTTATCAGTATCGCTGCCATCGCCACGCCAAGATGCGAGTCGCGCCAATGCCAACCACGGTGACGCGGAACTGCTCCCTAACGCCTTGGAATTATGCACAGGTTTACTTGACGCGCTATCTAGAGAAGATGATAATCCGGCAGCGTCATAGCCGGACCTGTGCTTTCCCGACTCCCCCGGGTTGATTTTGTCCTTAAGCACAACGGCTCGGCAACAATTCAGATTCAAACATTGGAGGAACATAATGCGATTCAGTCGCGGTCTGCTTTCCGTACTCGGCATAGCACTTCTGCTCGGGGTGTTGAACACTGTTTCACTTCAGGCCACGCCACCTCAACAGGGACCCACTCTGGTGACACTGCAGCGCATCGGCACCAGTTCGTTTGCCTCCGCGCCCATGGCAACCGACGTTTCCGGAGTGCCCGACGAAATCGACGCGGCCCTGAACGGCGGTGACGCCGACAGCGGCAATGGCGGCGGCGTCGGTGTAGCGATTAACCAGTCACTGCCCGGCACCGTCACCGGAAATGGCCGGCCGGTCAGCTCCAAGCACAAATCCAATCCCGTGCTGGGCGTCAATTTCCAGGGACTCAATTTCCACGACCAGCGCTTCGCCAACGGCGGCAATCAGTTCTCCGTCGAGCCGCCCGATCAAGGTCTCTGCGCCGGCAACGGCTTTGTGGTCGAGTCCGCCAACGATGTGATCCAGGTCTACGACACCGCCGGCAATGCGCTCCTCAACGGCGGACAAGCGGTGGACCTCAACACCTTCTACGGTTATTCACCGGCCATCGTTCGCTCCGGCCCTAACGCCGGCCAGCGCGGTCCGTCGGTCACCGACCCATCCTGTATCTTCGATCAAGCCATCGGGCGTTTCGTGCATGTGGCATTAACGCTCGACCATGTCGGCAAGACCGCATCGCTCACTGGCACCAACCATCTGGACATCGCGGTGAGCGACACCGGCAACCCGACGGGCACCTGGACGGTCTTCAGCCTCCCGGTGCAGAACAACGGCACCCAGGGAACGCCGAATCACGGTTGCAACAACGGGTTCTGCCTGGGCGACTACCCGCACATCGGCGCGGACGCCAATGGAATTTACCTGACCACCAATGAGTTCGCATTTTTCGGGCCAGGCTTCTATGGCTCGCAGGTCTATGCCATCGGAAATAGTGCCATCACCGGAGGCGGCGGCAGCGTCGTCCTTTTCAACACCCTGGGCGCCGGACCGGATGGCGCGGGCTTCACCGTTTGGCCGGCCCAATCTTCCGGAGGTCAGTTCGACACGGACAACGGCGGGACGGAGTTCTTCCTCAGCTCCGATGCGGTGTTCTCAAATACCGGAACCAGCAACACCATCCTGCTGTGGACCATGCTGAACACGTCTTCACTGAACTCTGCCACACCAGCCCCGTCGCTGGGCATATCAGCGCTCACGGTCGACACTTACGCGGTTCCACCGCGCGCCAAGCAGCCGGCCGGCGATCGTCCGCTCTCGCAATGCATCGCCGACACGGTGATTTTCCCCAATTGCAACGTCCTGGTCGCCGGCATCGGCAGCCACAACAACACCACCTTTAACCCGCCAAACGGCGGCCTGAACTCCAACGACTCGCGCATGCAGCAGGTGACCTACGCCAATGGCGAAGTATGGGGCGCTCTGGACACCACGGTGAACGTTGGCAGCCAGGACCGCGCCGGCATCGCCTTCTATGTGCTCAACCCAAACTCGAAAAAGATTGTCCTGCAAGGGCAGGCTGGTGTCGCCAGTACCGATCTCACCTATCCTGCTATCGGGGTCACCCAGAGCGGACGAGGCGTCATTGCCTTCACCTTGACGGGCGATAACGATTTCCCCAGCGCCGCGCTCGCAGGTCTGGATGCCAAATCTGGCATGGGTGACATCCAGGTGGCCGCAGCGGGTGCCGGTCCCTGGGATGGCTTCACCTCGTACAGGATCTTTGGCAGCGGCCGCCCGCGCTGGGGAGATTATGGCGCAGCGGCGGTGGACGGCAATGACATCTGGATTGCCTCCGAGTACGTCGCTCAGACATGCACTTACACGCAATACCTCGTCGTTCCGAGGGGCCAATGCGGTGGCACTCGCGGCGCGTTGGGCAACTGGTCCACGCACGTCAGCAAAGTGACTCCATAATAGCTTTGCGGGGAGGCCGCCAGACCGAACGATAACCTGGCGGCCTCCTCGAACTCATGTTGAACAGCACGAGAGTCTGCGCTCTCGCGCTGCTAACCGCTGCGCTCCACCAGGCATTCCAGGGTGAGGGCCGGCTCCGCGGTGTGGGCGCGCCGAGATCTTTGTCGGGCTCGACCCGGAGCGTGGCCAAGTTTTTGAATTTAGTTCTGCTGCACTCTTTGCGCCCGCCGGGGCGAACAAAGGGCACGGATTCTGACTTTGACTCCATCGTTTCTTCGTTACAAATTTCAATTTCGAAGTCGCGAGTCCTCGATTCGCACGCTCCGGGATCGTGCCAGCCATTGCCAGAAGTTCGTTCTTCCTTAAATCCACTGGCAGTGGGAGCCTTTTCAGTGCGCGGGTGGTCCAAGGTAGCCATGCGAAAAATCATCGGAACCATCTTTGCCGTTCTTGCGGCCGTGACACTCCCGCCGATTGACGCACAAGCCCAATCGAGCGAGCCTCAGAAGAAAGCGGAGACAGCCGAGGCGCAAAAAGAGGCCGAGGACATCGATCTCGTCTTTGGCGGCGAGGTCGAACTGGGACACAAGTTCGAGCGCGAGATTGGGCACGGTCTGATTTTCCGGCTGGCCCCCAGTTACGACGTCCCGGAGTGGGGCTGGAGAATCGAGATCAAGCCCAAGGTGCAGCCGGGCGGGAATCCCGTGGAGTTCGCCTGGGTGGCCACGCCGCCATACCATTTTGCGAATCCGTTGTACCTCGACACCTCGTATGGAACCACGGCGGAGGCGGCCGTGGCCATGTCACGGCGCGCGTTTCATTTTGTTTTGAACATGGGGGATTTTCGCGCCGCCGCAGAAGCCGCGGACCTGGCCATTTATTCGAGCAATGCCTCGGATATCGAGCGGGAGCGCATCAACCGCGCCGCGAACAAGGTGGAGGTCGGCGCCGGTCAAGTGCACATCCTTAAATCCCGGTTGATCGAGCCGGCTGAAAAAGACCCGCTGGGGAAAATTGCCTGGCTGAAATTTGAGGTGAAGCTGAAATTCAAATCGGGCACCACCATGCTGCAGGTTTTGGAGGGCCAATAAATGCGGCGGCATGGTTTCTTTCAATCATCCGGTGAATTTTTCGAAGTTTTCGATCGACGCCTGGGTGTACTGCCCGACCTCGATGATGTAGCCGTCGGGATCGCGCATGTAACAGCGCCATTCGCGGCCGTGATTGTCGAGCGGCTCGGTGAGGAAGTGGGCGCCCTTGGCGGACCATTCCCGGTAGCGGGCACGGATGTCGGCGACGCGGAGATTCAGGAAGCTGCTCACGCGGTTTGGGTCGGGGGGCGTATCGAGAAACACTTCCGGCTTGTCCGGGGTGGGACCGCCGCCGGAGTTGAGGATGATCCAGGAGTTCTGCAGTTTGATGTAGCAGGGATTTTCTTTCTTGACTATTTTTCCGCCCAACACGCGGACGTAGAAATCGGCGGACTTGGCCTGGTCCCGCACGGTGAGAAAATGGGTGACGTAGAATCCCGTGCTGGCGATGGGAGCATCCGATAAGGTCATGGGGCCTCCTTGGGGGGCGACATATTATTGCCTTGAATTGAGGAATAGAAAATGACCACGCGGCAGATTCAGGTGATGCGATTCACGGTGATTTCGAAGAAACCATTCGGAGAGGTAATCGCGGCGCTCGAAAAAGGAGTGGGCCATCCGGATGTGAAGAAGCTGATGGAAGGCGTCGCTGCGGCTCCTTCGGAAGCGGACGCAGAGAAATTGGCTCAGGCGGCAGCGGGGCCGAGCGGGCTGATGGAGCTTGGGCGTTTTGATCTGGGCAGCGTGCTGCGCCGGGAGGCTGGCGCGAACGCCAGGCAATGCATCCGATTTTTGATCGGGAATCCCATGGTGATGAAACAGATGGTGAAGCGTGTGCCGGATGCCGGATCGTACGCGCCGGTAACGGTGCTGGTGGATGAGCGCGCAGACGGCGTGCATTTGACCTACGACCGCATGGCCAGTTTTCTTTCGCCCTATGGAAGTGAAGAGGCGCTCGGAGTGGCGCGCGCGCTGGACGCGAAGATCGAAGCGCTGATGAATGGCGCCGCGTGAAACCATGCGCCTCGGAAAAAGTAAGGCCCGGGGCGTGACTCCCGGGCCTTTGCGTGTAGGACGCGTGGGGTGGGACTCGATGATTTCAGGATTGCGCGCGATGGACGTGATGCATGGACTCGCCCGGACGAGGCAATTCGATCGGGACGGTGACGGTCATGGGCGAACCCTTGCGCAGGACGCCGAGCGTGACGGATTTTTCGGCGCTGTTCTCGCGCAACTGGCTGCGCAAGTCGGCGAGCGAGTGCACCGGCTTGTCGTTGAGTTTCACGATCACGTCGCCGGCTTTCAGGCCGCCTTTTTCCGCGGGCGTGCCGCTGCGCACTTCACGGACCAGCACGCCGGAATTATCCGGCGCGCCAAAATATTCGCCGAGCTGGCCGGTCAAGTCTTCGGCGCTGACGCCGAGAACCGGAGTGCGGCGGTCCATACCTTCATGCACGTCCGGCATGGGATAGTTCGGCAGCACCGGGACGTTCATCTCGCCGAAGTCGCGCATCTTGCCCTTCATGCGCTTTTCAAAAAAGGCGCTGCGGTCGCCCAGTTCGACGGATATATTTTGCGAGCCGCCATCGCGGGAGATCGCCAGTGAAACGGTGCGGCCCGCAGGAGTTTCATGCACCAGGCGGCGGAACTGCACTGTGCCCTCGACCACCTGGCCGTCGAATTGGGTGATGACGTCTTTTTCTTTCAGGCCGGCTTTTGATGCCGGACTGTCGGGTTCCACGTCGGTGACAACGACGCCGCGAGCTGAAGAGAGTTTCAATTCGCGGGCCTTCTCCTGCGTGACTTCGCCGATTTCGATGCCCAGCCAGCCGCCGCCCTCTTCCGCAACGCGTACGCGAATTCCGGGCGTCTCGGTCATGAATTCCTGGGTCTGCTCCTGGATTTCCTGGGCCAGTTCCCTGCCACGCGCGGCCATGTCCGAGCCTATTTCAGCGCCGAGCTCCGCCAGTTCCGCGCGCTTCTCCGCTAACTGGGCCGAGAGATCCCGCAATTTGCTGAGCTCGGGTGAACTCATCTGGACCTCCGTGGCGATTTCCTCTTTCAGGCCCGACAGTTGCCTTACCACGTCCTGCGAGATGGTACGAGCGAGGTCCTGAATTTGTTCCGCGCAAAGGTCCACGTCACCGCAGCGCACGGTGACGCGCTGTGATGCGGAGGGCGCGGCAGGCGGCGCGGGTCGTGCGGATTGTTGGGCGCTGGCGATGGCGGGCGCGAAGACGAGCGCCAGCAGGACAGTGATCAAACAAGCGTACTTCGAGCATCCGAATCGATTCATGGCTTCGACCCTCACTTTGTGGAAGAGTTGCGCCCCGTCAGCCGAGTCTTCGCGCTGGTTACAAAATGGAAACCTCAGCGGCTAAAGCCGGCCTGCTACTACGGCCCTTGCGGCACGGCTGAAGCCGTGCCCTGACAAGTTTGGTTGTGCGCTCAGACGCCTGGCCGCTGGAGCATCAGGCGAATGCCGCCGTTGATTGTGCGTACGGAAATTTCACCGCCGCCGGCGCCCAGCTTGGCGCGAAAAGCGCGCGCCGCGGGAATGCTGGCGGTGGAGATCATCGGCAAATCAGACTGGAAATCGCCGTTCATGCTGAGGACTTTCAGATTGGCGCGCGCGTCGGAAGGCAGCCCGAGCACGACCGAGCCATTCACGGTTTCGATGTTCATGGGCCCGCCTTCAAGCAGGTGATGAAGCTCGAGGTGCAGGTCGCCATTGGTGGTCCTGGCGCTGAAGCGTCCGGAACTGTCGAGGACTTCGACGTCGCCGTTCACAGATTTCAGCGCGCCGCCGCCTTCGACGCCGCGAACGTGCACGCTGCCATTCACGGTTTCGATGTTGTCGAGGAGAATGCGAAACGGAACGTGAACGTGGTATTCGACAGCCACCTCGCCGCCTTCGCCCTTGGGGAAGCGCGTGTGCACGGAAACCTGGCCGGGCTGGCTGTCCACTTCGATCTTCACGCGCTCGAGGTCTTGGGGATCGTTGTGGGCAGTCTTCACCGCGTAGACTTCCACTTCATCCCGCGCCCAGCCGTCCACCTGAACGGAGCCGTTCACATTGTCGAGGACAAAAGTGCCGCCGGCGGGCAGCGGATAGCTGTGCTGGAAGGTTTGATTGCTGGCGACGCCTGGCGCGGCCAGGGCCGGAATGGTGGCGACAAAGATTGCCGCTGTCCCGGCAATCAACCGCAGCCAATGGGATCTGAAACGTGATGCCCTTTTGTGCATACGCATGTTACGCCCCCTCGAGTCGAGTTCCCCCGATAGCCGATTGTGCGGCCCGCACTGAAATGTTGCCGGGCCTAAATTCCTCACGCCGCCTGCGACACTCTGCGCGGAATCACAACAACCGCGCGACGCTATGGGCGATCGTCACTGCCGGGCAGCGAGTGCTCAATCATGCGCAATTGCGATGCCAGCTTCTGCTGGATTTGCTCCATCTGCTGCTTGTACAACTGAACTTGTTTGCTCGAGTCGCTGAGCACCAAGCGAATGTTTCCGGCGACGGTGCGCAGGCGGATGGTTTCGCCGCCGCCGTTCAGTGCGCCTTCGGCGCGGACCCGGCGCGAGCCATTGGAGGCGTCGTCGTAACTTACCTTCAGCGAGAAAGCCGGGTCGATGATTACGTGGTGCTCGTTAGCCTGCTGGATTTGAGCGTCAATCGTGGCAGCGAGTTGCCTGGGCAGGTACACGACAATGTCGCCGTCGGCCGATTGGAGGTCGCAGGTGCTCGGCTGCTTGGGCGAGGAAACAAACCATGCGGTGATGCCTCCGCCGCCCGTGGAGGCGCGAACGGACCCGTCCACCTGAGTAAGATAGATGCTGCCGCCAACGGTCTCGAGATTCGTGGGACCGGAGAGGCGCACGAGGCGGATTCCGCCGCCGCCGGTTTTTGCGCGGACCAAGCCGGCCGCTTCGCCGACTTCGATCTGGCCGCCGACGGTCGAGGCTACGAGTTCGCCGCCGGAATGCTCAAGGGTAATGTTGCCGCCGCCGGTATCGAGGCGCGCGGTTCCGCCGACGGAAGCGACGCGAATGTGGCCGCCGGTGGTGTGAAGCGTGGCGCTTCCGGAGACAGCGCCGGAAGTGATGTGGCCTCCGCCAGTGTTGGCGGCCAATTCGCTGCCGACGTTTTTCACCGTGATGTGGCCGCCGTCGGTGACCAATCGAGCCGAACCGCCGACATTTCCGGCAAGAATATTTCCGCCCGAAGTGGAAAGGGAGACGCGACCGGTGACGTCTTCGGATTCAATGTTGCCGCCGCCGGTCCACACGTCGAGGCCGTAATTCCTGGGAACATTGAATTCGACGGTGACCCACAGGCGGCCGCGCAATTGGTGGCCGAATGCCTGGCCGCGGAAATATACGCCTTCGGAGTTCCCGCTGGCATTGACGGCAAAATTCTTCAGCAGCTGCGCGGCATTTTTCTGCGAAGCATCGGCTTCGAGATGGACGTGGTAGTCAACTTTACCGGTGTCGCGAGTGCGGATGACGACGTTGCCGAGATCGGTGATGAGTTTGAGGCGCTGCCCTTCGCGGGTGGCCACGCTGCCATAAATTTCCAGGCTGACGCGTGAACCGGAATTGCTGGTTTTAATCGCGCTCTTGTCGCCGCTGGCGGCGACGATCGCGGGAAATATCAAAGAGAAAAAAAACAGGCCGGCGAGAAAGCCGACAAGGCGCGCGCGAGAAGCGAAGAGGGCCGGGAGCACTCGCATCTCAGAATTTCTCGCGGGGACCCAGGTCGCGAATGGCCGCCGCGCTCTGGATACGGATGTAGGTATTGGGATCTTTCTTCATGCGCTCGCGCAGGACGGCGAGCATGTGGTCATCGGGGACCACTTGGCCGCTGGCAGCCCAGCCGCGGAGGGTGTTGATGGCTTCAACGCGGACACCGGGATTGCTGTCGTCAACAAGCGCTTCGAGAAGAGTCTGGCGAACCAGATCCTGGGGCTCAGCGCCATTGAGAGCTTCGAGAGCCTTCAAGCGAACCGCAGCATTGTTGTCCGTGTGCACGGCGTGGCACAGCGCGGAGCGGACATCCGGATCATTGTTGCGGGCACGGAGCAAATCCACGGCATCGAGGCGAACGTCGGGATCATAGCGGTCATTGTTGAACAGAATTTTGATCAGGAGATCCTTCACGTTCTCGTTGTTTACGGTGCCTTGAATCTTGATCGGAGCTTGCGACTTGATTTGAAACTCGACCTGAGCCGGCTCGTTGCCTCCAGCCGGGAAGACATTGAGGCCGGCGATCTGCGCGGAGTGAACATCAAAAGGGGCCGAGGAAGAATCAGGAATGACTTCGTTGGGCGCAGGCTGTGCCGCCGTGGTGCTGGCATTTGCGGGCACTGCGTGGTCGTGAACGAATCGCGGCCCGAGCACGCCGACCGAAAATCCGACGAGCAGGAGAAGCGCCGCGCTCCAGGCCGGGTTGGGCACAAGCCAACCGGAAGGCATTACGGAAGCGATGAGGCGGCGGAACGTGCCGCGCTCCTCGGCGCGGTCGAGAGCATCTTCCAAGCCGGCGCGACAGCTTGCCAACATGGCCGCATCCGGTTCCCTGCGGGATTCAAGAATGAGTGCAAGAAGTGCTTTTTCGTTTGCGAGGAATTTGCTGCAAGGGGTGCAGTGCGCCAGATGCTCGGCGGCTTCTGCCTGCTCGGCGACGTTCAATTCATCGGCCGCCAGGAGCGCCAGCATGGGCTCAAATTCAGGGCAAGGCTGGCACGGGTTATCGAGATTCGTCTCAGGCTCCATCAAACCTTCCTTGATTATCTCATTGGATCCAGGCACGTGCGCAGCTTGCGCGTGGCCCGGAACAAAGAATTCTTCACCGTTTCTTCCGAAGTGCCAAGCAAATCACCGATGGCACGGAGCTTCAAGCCTTGATAGTGCTTCATTTCGAAAACCAGCCGTTCGCGCGGCGAGAGGCGTTTGAGCGCCGCGGCAATATGCTCGCCCAACTCCTGGCCGAGCAGCCGCTTTTCCGGATTCGCTCCGGCGCGGTGTTCCGGCTGGCGGTCGAAGAAATCTCGTGTGCCGCCTTCGGCATCTTCGGGAACCGGAGCCTGATCCTCGCGGCGGCTGGTGCGCCGGCGCAGATGATCGAGGGCCACGTTGGTAACGATGCGGTAGAGCCAGGTGTAGAAACTGCACTCGAATCGGAAGCGGTGCAAGTTCCGGTAAACCCGCAGGAAACTTTCCTGATAAATGTCGCGCGCATCTTCGGAACGGTGCACCAGATTCAACGCCAGGCGGAGAACTTCGCGGTCATAACGGCGAACAAGTTCTTCGAATGATAGCCGGTCGCCCGCCTGGGCGTTGCGAACCAGGCCATGCTCCTCCGCCAATTTCGCGGCGGCCGCCTGCCGAGCATCACCTTCAAATGCGACGCTGATCCCCATGGTCTGTGTCGCTGGCTTAGCCCGGCCACTTTCGGTCAGCTGTTCCGCTGATCCATGTGGCGAGCCATCCCCGGCTTCCGGCCTCTTTGCTGGTCGCGGGAGAATAGACGGCGCAAGTGGTCGTTGGTGAGCACGTGCGAACGCTACTTTCCCACTATCGGACAGTTGGGGCACGAGCCATCCTTTCCGTTCGGATGAGCTGCTTCAGAATTCCGTTGTAAGCGGCTGAGATATCAATGATTTATGGATATGAGCAACGCCGCTTGGTGTATCTACGAATCTTCGCGGGGATGTTAATGCAAGGAACCAGCCAATCGAAATTCGAGCGCGCGATTTTGGTCAGGCGCGAGCCTCCCCCCAACCTTCTTGAGTTGATTTGCAGTGGGCTTTGGAGCGGCTGAGCGGTGGTATAAAAGGGTGCGACAGCCTTGGATCGCGACTTCTCACGAATAATTCGCGGATGACCTTCGCCCTAACCAATCCGGTGAAGTACCTGCGCGGCGTTGGGCCGAAGCGCGCGGAAATTCTGGAGGAGCGCGGCATAACCACCGTCGGGGACCTGCTGAACTACCTGCCGTTTCGTTACGAGGATCGCATTCGATTTACGCCCATCGCTGAAGTGATTCCCGGGCAGGTGCATACGATCATGGCGACGGTTGCGGGTGGCGGCGGGGGCACGGTGCGATTTGCGCGCGGGCGCGGGCCGATATTTCACACCGACGTGAGCGACGGCTCCGGAAAAATGCACGCGCGATTTTTTCACGGCGCGTATCTCCAGGATCGTCTGAAGGAGGGCCAGCGGCTGGTGCTGCACGGGAAAGTGGAAGTGGATCCCTACCGACCGGGGCGGCTGGAAATGGTCAACCCGCAAATCGAGCTGATCGGGACCACCGACGGCGCGCACCCGGATTCGACCGAGGTGGGGCGCATTGTGCCCATCTATGAATCCTTCGGCGGAATCAGCTCGAAGATGCTGCGGCGGATCATTTTCAATGTGCTAATTAATTTTGAAGGCGACGTGCCGGACATTCTTCCGCCGGAGATACGCGAGCGGTACCGTTTTCCCTCGCGGCGCGAGGCGCTGTTGTACGCGCATTTTCCTCCCAAGGATGAAAACCTCGAATTGTTGAACAGTTTTCGGAGTCCGGTGCACCTGCGGCTGATCTTCGAGGAGTTTTTTTACTATCAACTGGCGCTGGCGATGCGGAGGCTACGCGAGCAGCGGCAGCGGGGATTCGCACTGACGGTTCGCGAGGAGAAAATCCGCGAGGCGGTGAAGCGCATTCTTCCGTTCAAGCCGACTGGAGCGCAAAAGCGCGTGCTGGCGGAAATTGTAGCGGACCTCGAGCGGCCGTATCCGATGCACCGGCTGCTGCAAGGCGACGTGGGCAGCGGGAAAACGATTGTGGCGCTGGAAGCCGCGACAGTGGCGATCGAGAACGGCTACCAGGTGGCGTTGATGGCGCCGACGGAAATTTTGGCCGCGCAGCATTTTTTATCCGCGCGGCGCATTTTCGAGGCTGCCGGATACGGCGTGGAACTGCTGGTGAGCGGGCAGAAGCGCGGGGCGAGGGACGAAATCCTGGCGGGAATTGAAAGTGGCGCAGCACAATTCGTGGTGGGAACCCACGCGCTGATCGAAAATCCGGTCACGTTCAAGAGGCTGGGCCTTGTGATCGTGGACGAGCAGCATCGCTTCGGCGTGATGCAGCGGAAACGGCTGATCGAGAAGGGCGGAGCGCCGCACGTGCTGGTGATGACGGCGACGCCGATTCCACGAACGCTGGCGCTGACGCTCTATGGCGACTTGGACCTTTCGGTGATTGACGAAATGCCGCCGGGACGGACTCCCATCGAGACATCGTGGCGGGATGAGGGGCAACTTCCGGGAGTTTGGGAATTCGTTCGCCGGGAAATTACGAAAGGGCGGCAAGCCTACGTGGTGTACCCGGTGATCGAAGAATCGAAGCAAGAGTTAAAGGCGGCGACGGCGGAGTACGAGCGGCTGTCGAAACAGGTGTTTCCAAAATTTCGCCTGGGCCTGCTTCATGGCAGGCTGAAAAATGATGAGAAGGATGCGGTGATGGACGAGATGCGGCGCGGCGAATTGCAGATTCTGGTGGCGACGACTGTCATCGAAGTGGGCGTGGACGTGCCGAATGCGACGGTGATGGTGGTGGAACATGCCGACCGCTTCGGACTGGCGCAGCTTCATCAATTGCGCGGGCGAATTGGACGCGGGAGCGAAAAATCGCAGTGCATCCTGGTGGCGGCGAAATCCATCACAGGAGAAGCGCGCGAACGATTGGAAACCATGGTGGCAACGTCGAATGGATTCGAAATCGCCGAGCGCGACCTGAAGCTGCGCGGCCCGGGCGAATTTTTCGGCACGCGCCAGCACGGCGACGCTGCTTTTTCGGTGGCGCAGCCGTTGCGCGATCACGAATTGCTGGAGCTCGCGAGGCGCGAAGCATTTGCACTGGTCGAAGATCCGGGTCGCGCCGAGGAAATGGCCGCGCGTCTCGACGCTGCGAGCCCAGCGTGGAGAAAGCGCTACCACCTGGCGACAGTGGGATAAATCGTGCGAATCATCGCGGGGAAATATCGGAGCCGGCATTTGAAGGGGCCGGGAAAGTTGCGGCTGCGGCCGACCAGTGACCGACTGCGCGAGACGCTGTTCAATGTGCTGGGCGCGTCGGTGGAAGACTCACTATTCGTGGATTTGTACGCCGGAACGGGCGCGATTGGCATTGAAGCGGTGAGCCGGGGTGCGCGCGAGGTGATTTTCGTCGAGTCACATGCGGCCAGCGCACGGCTGATCCGGGAGAACCTGGAAGCGCTCGACGTGCGCGGCGGCGCGGATGTGATTGAGGCTGACGTGCTGAGGGGCCTGGGAAAACTGGCAGCGCGGCACCTGCTGGCGGACTTCATTTTTATTGATCCGCCGTACGAGGGCGAGGAGCATTTGCGCGTGCTGGAGTTTTTGGATGAGTCGCATCTGGTTGCACCGTATGGGCTTGTAATCGTGGAACACAGCGTTCAAATGGACTTGCCGGAGCGATTCGTGCGCCTGGAACGCAGCCGGCTGCTGGAGCAAGGCGACGCGGCATTGAGTTTCTACAGGCTGGCAGCCGCGGCCTAGCCCCGGCGCATCACAGTCACGGGTATAATGATTCCCCCAATGCAGCCTCTCTCGCGTCTTGGGTCCGGAACAGCAGCAGCTACCGCAATGGCGCTCGAAGTCCGTCCAGCACCTCCTGACCCAAAATTTGGCGTGGAGTGGGAATCGCCATGGCGCGAATTCCGCGCCAGCGTGCGCGCATATTTCACCGGGCCGCGAGCGCCGAGTGATGCCGAGGCGGCGGAGAATTCGGCACTGCGCGTCGAGTGGGTGGGAGGAAAGCCGCCGGGCCGGGCCATTGTGGCGTCGTCATTGTGGCACGTCGCGGCGATCTTGATTGCGCTGCTGCCCATCTGGGGATTTCTGCCGCACACGCAACACAACCTGGCACCGGTGCGAATTGAATTGACCTGGTATCCTGCATCGCAGGATTTGCCGACAATCAAATTGCCGGGGCCTGCCTCGAAGCCAAGCCCGCCGGGCAATCCGGCGAAGCCATTGGCGCGGCGGGGCGCGAATGCTTTCCACCCGCGGCAGGCGATTCTTTCGAATCCGGTGCGCGTAACCCATCCGCGGCAAACGTTGATTCGCCCCGACGCGCCTCCCGAGGCGCCGAAAATTGTGCCGCAATTGCCGAACATTGTTGAGTGGACTGCAACTGTGGCTCGTCCGAAATCGAGAATTGCACCGACGACGGCTGCGCCCAAGATGCGGAATCGCGCGGTGACCGCCGTGGCCGCGCCGGAATTGGCCAATTCAGAGAAAGCTCCTGGACCGCTGAACATCGCCGCGACACCCGTGGTGAACCGGCAACCGCAGATGCCGGTGACACCGATGTCTGCGGCGGTGGCGGCGCGCCGCGCAGCACAGCCGGACGTAGGCGCGGCGCCCGAAATAAGCGCGGCAGATTCGGCTGGCGATTTGAGCCGTCACCGAATCATCGCGCTGTCCGCGACACCAGGCCCGCCAGCGCCGGAAGCGAGCGTGCCGCAAGGAAATCTGGCGGCTCGGATTGCGATTTCGCCAGAGGGAACGCAACCGGGAGTTCCAGGAGGCGCAGAACACGGGGCGTCCGGGAACGGCGGCGTGGGTGGAAATTCGTCGTCCATGGGCGGAACAAATGGAGGAGGAGGTTCAGGTCACGCAGGAGGCGTTGGTGGTGGTGGCAATGGTTCGCTGCCGGTGGCAATCAGCATCAGCGGCGGGACGAATCCTGGCACGGCCAGCGGGGGAATCACACCTTCGGAAACTCATCGCACCGGCAAATTGAATTTGAAACCGATGACGCCACTTGGCGCCGGAGCAGTACCAGGGAGCGCGCCGCACCGCGGGCCAGCGTCAGTGGCAGATTTCGATCCGAGTCTGCCGCCGGAGAAGCTGCTCTCCGGAACGGAAATATTCACCTTGCACGTGGATATGCCCAACTTCACGAGCGCAAACGGGAGCTGGATTTTGAAATGCGGGGAGCTCGATGAGGGGGAACAGCCGCCGTACAAACCGAGAGGCGCCCTGGCGGGACCGGTGCTCTTGCAAAAGGTGGACCCGAAATATCCTCCTGAGCTGATCAAGGAGCACGTGGAGGGCGAGTTGGTGCTCTACGCCATCATTCGCAAGGACGGGTCGGTGGACAGTATTCAAGTGGTCCGCCACCTTGAGCTGCACCTGGACCGCAACGCCATGGAAGCGCTGGCGCGCTGGAAATTCAAGCCGGGAACGCGAGACGGAGAACCCGTGGACCTGGAAACGGTGGCGCGGATTCCCTTCCACTATCGTCCGCCGCCGGACTAGCGGGATGTGCCGGCCGTGCGGCCGCGCTTCGCATTGGTTTCTTCGATCAATTTCACAAGAGAAGTAAGAGTGAGACTCACGGGCGTCTCGATGCCGAGTTCCGCGCCGCGACGCACGATGTAGCCATTCAGAGAATCGATTTCGGTGCGCTTGCCGCGGGCAATGTCCTGCGCCATCGAAGAGGTGGCCTCGCCTAGATTTTCCGAGTTCTTCCTTCCCTTCTCGGCCCAATCTTCGTCCGGCAGAGGCACACCGGAAGCGCGCGCGACGCTGACGGTCTCTTCGATCACTTTCTGAAGAACGGTGAGTACGGGAAAGCTCTGGGCTACGTGTCCGAAACTGGTCTGCGCGATGCCGCTGAGAGCGTTCCCCGCGCAATTCATGAGCATTTTTGTCCACAGGTCGATTTCGATCGTTGGCGAAACGCGGCATGGCACGCCGGCTGCGGTGAAAAGGGCAGCCACGCGTTCAGTGCGCGGCGGCGAAGCAGCGGCGCGAGAAATGTTCGGCAACTCACCGACGGTCAAGTCGCCGCGCCCGGAATGCTTCATATGGCCGGGCTCCGGCAAGGCCGCCGCGATGTAAACGACGGCGGGGAGCGCGTCTATACCGGTAGCCGAACAGATACGCGTGACGTTGTCCACGCCGTTTTGCAAGCTGACGACGATGGCAGAAGGGGTGAGATGCGGCGCGAGGAGGCGAGCAGCGTCTTCGGTGTCGATGGTTTTGACACAGAACAAAACGAGATCGGCACCGCGCACGGCGGAAACTTCGGAGGAGGCTTCGACTTTCACACGCTCTTGAAATGTAGTGGTGTCCAGCAATAACCCACTGCGGCGGATGGCCTCCACATGTGGGGCTCGAGCAATCAGCGTGACCTGTGCGCCGGCACGCGCCAGCATGCCGCCAAAGTAGGAACCCACGGCTCCCGCGCCAAGAACAGCAACGCGGGCTTGGCCGTAGGAAGTTTTCGATTCTGTGGAAGTGGACAACCTATCCTCCTGCGACTTCTGGCAAAGCGCAGAGCCGTGCTGAGGCCCCTGGCTCGGTCATTCATATTGTACAGATGAGGAAAGATACGGCGGGGATTCGCAATGGGTGGGTGAAACCGGGAGGGAGCCAATTCGGACTGCGGAGTAAAGTTGGTGAATCAGCTTCAGAGCGCTGGCTCAGAAATGCGAGCGGAGCTCACGGAAGCTTGCAAGGATGAGAAGTTTTCCGGTGCCGCTCTCGAGTTCGGTTTTTTCCAGCTCCCACGTGGCCGAGTGCGGGATGAAGACGGCGTTCAGTCCCGCGTGAAGCGCAGGATTGATGTCACTCCGCGGGCTATTGCCGACCATCCACCCGTGCGTCTTGACGATCTTGAATTGTTCGACCATGCGCTCGTAGGTGCCGTGCTCCTTTTCCAGGACGATTTCGATGGCGTCGAAATATGGCTGAAGGCCGGAGCGTTCGACTTTTGCAGCCTGCTCGGCGGGCTCGCCTTTGGTGAGGAGAATCAGGCGGTGATGCTTCGAGAGGTAAGCCAACGTCTCCGGGACGCCGTCGAGGATGTGCGGCGGGGTAGCTTCAAGCTCCGCGGCCATGCGCTCGATTTCCTGCACCATGTCGCGGCGGGCGGAATTGCCGGCAAGCTTCAAATATGTTTCTTCGAGCGAGCGGCGGAAACTTCGCACACCGTAGCCATGCTGGCGGATATTGCGGCGCTCCGTCTCATTGAGAATGTGGCGGATGTACTCGCGGGTGTAGCCGAGGGTTTCCAGGCGCGAAATGAATTGATCGATGGTCTTCTCGAAGAAGATGTTGTTTTCCCATAGCGTGTCGTCCGCGTCGATTAGCAGCGTGTTGCGAGCCATGCAAAATCTCCCGTCGTGCTTCAGCCCTGGCGAATGGATCCGGCAGCGCGGTGAGGGATCAGCCCGCGGCGGCCTTGCGGACACCCTCCGAGAGCCGTTCCAGAATCACGCGGGCGATTTTCTGGGTCTCGCCGAAGCGCGTGAGGTAATCCTGGAACTCGCGATTCAATTCCAGCGCGGACGTGGGTTCGAGCTTGGTGCGCAGAATCATGTCGCGCAAGTGCACGGGATGGGGGAGGGTGGCATCGTCGCGCAATTCGTCGAGCGCCGTCCTCGGATCGTAGTGATACATAGAGCCTCCTCTTTCGCGGGGCAAACAGCATTCTACTAGGTTTCGGAGGACGCGTCAGGCGGAGGCGGGGAGAAACTCGTAGCGCTCGATACGAGCAGCCACGCCGCGGCGGCCGTTGTGCGGCTCCACGCGCAGAACTCGCGCGTAGCAACGAATGTGGACATCGCCTGCAAGCGTGATCTGCTGTGGCAAGGTTAGAACGAATTCAATCGAGCTGCCAGCTTCCAGACTGGCCTCGATCATGAAATAGAGGCCGCGAAAACTGACGTCGCGCGTCTCGCCGGCCTGCTCGACGACACCATCCCCGGCAGTGAAACGAACCTTGAGGGGAAGCATCATGGAAAATCGCCTGGCGGCGCGGCGCTCCACACCACTTTCTGCAGTCCCGGCTGCTGGGCTATCCATTGGGCACAAAGTAACACCCCGGACTCGTCCGCGCAACGGAATTTAGCTGCAGGGCAGGGGTAAGGCGGGCGAACGTTTGACCTGTGCGCCCGCGGCGACTAGGATGGGGCTGCGATGTCACGCTTGGCTACGTACATCGAACTCCGCGCACATCCTCGTGCGCAGCTGCAAATGCCGGTGCGAATCCGCTGGCGCGGTCCGTTCGGTATGCGCCTGGAGATTTGCAAGACGATTGACGTGGCGCGCGAAGGGCTGCACGTGGAGCGCGCCGAGCCGTGCGAACTGAATGGGCGCGTGTGGGTGGCGTTTCCATTCGATCCCGCTGAGCCGGCGACCGTCCAGCCGGAAACCCCCGCGCGTGTCCTGCGCGTGGAGAGCGCCAACGATGGCAGATATCGGGTGGCGTTGCGGCTGGAGTTGCCCGCGCGAACTGTTCCACGGTCCGCTGCTGCAGAGCGCCGCAGGTCTCTGCGCATGCCATTTGCCGTGCCGGTATTCGTGCGCGCTCCGGGAAATCCCTGGCCAGAGGAATCCATGACCAAGGACATTTCGCGGGGCGGCGCGCGATTTGAGACAGCGCGTATTGTGGGACCGGGCGAACCGTTGCTGGTGCAGCTTCCCTGGGGCGAGTGGGCCAAAGCGGGAGAAATTCCTGCGCGCGTGGTTCGCGTGGAAGCTCAGCAGGAAACTCCCGGCGAGGCGCCAAAGGCGGACCCGGCAAACGGACTCAGCGCCATCTTCACCGATGTCGCCGTGCGTTGGGAGACCCCGAAAAAAAACTGACCAGCGGCCGATTTTGTCCTGCGCCTGAAACTCCGCTACACTTCTGCGCTCACGAATAATGCCTGAAGTTCTGCATCGCAGTTTTTTCATCGCCGGGCCCGCGGGCCGGCTGGAGGCCATGCTGTGGACTGCGGCGGCGGAAAATCCCCCGTTTGTTGCGGTGGTCTGCCATCCGCATCCGCTGTTCGGCGGAACGATGCACAACAAAGTTGTGTTCCAGGCGGCCAAGGCGCTGCACCGATTCGGCATTCCGGTTTTGCGGTTCAATTTTCGCGGCGCAGGAATGAGCGAAGGCGTGCACGATCGCGGCCGCGGCGAGCAGGACGATGTGCGCGCGGCGATCAACCACATCGCAGGCGAATTTCCGGGGCGTCCGATTGTGGTTGCGGGATTCAGCTTCGGGTCATCCATGGGACTGCGCGTGGGCTGCCAGGACGCGCGCGTGGTGGAGCTGATCGGGCTGGGCATTCCGGTGAACGACGCAGATTTTTCTTTTTTGAAAACGTGCGAGAAGCCAAGGCTGATCATCGTGGGCGACCACGATCGTTTTGCCGCGCAAGAAAAAGTGGAAGAACTCTTTGCCGTGTGGCCCGAGCCCAAGCGCCTGGTGATTGTCAAAGACGCGGACCATTTTTTCACTGGAAAACTAGGTGACGTGAGTTCCGCTATCGGCGCGTGGCTTGCCGAGAGATGGCCGAGTGCGAATTCCGCCGCCTCGCCAGACTCCTAGCCCTTGGCCTCAAACAATTTCATAAACTCCTCCCGCGGGGCCGGTTCCACATTCACGAGAGCGAGGTTCGACTTCACGTGCTCAATGCGGCTCATACCCACCAGCGCGGTGGTAAGGCCGGGGACGGAGCGCGCAAATTGCAAAGCAAGCTCCGAGTCCGATTTGAGTTTCAGAGCCGCGGCAACAAACGGGGGCAAATTTTTTGTGAGCTGACCCTGGAGGAGCGGCGCGCTAGTGATCAGCGTGATTCCCAAGGCATGCGCCGCCTGCACCATGGGCATGGCACGGCCCCCCACCACCTGGTTGGGCCTGGTGAGCGCTTCGGGCATGGCCAGATTGAACGGCAATTGCACGTAGCGGAAGTGATGGCTGTCCCCGGCAATTTCGCGGGCAATTTCCACCATGCCCTCGAGCGGAAGATATCCCTCGGACTTCGGGTCATCGCGGAACGCATTCCAGGTGGCCATGCCATAGGCGCCGATTTTTCCGGCGGCAACGGCGGACTCGAGAAACTTGAACGCCGCCTCAATGCGCGAGTGAAACAATTCCGGAGGCACTTCGGTCAACTGCGTTTCCGGATTGTGCAGGTAGAAAACGTCAACGCAGTCCAGACCGAGATTGCGGCGGCTGCGGTCGAGCTGGTTTTCCAGGTAGCGCGGAGCCATGCAGTGGCAGCCGGCAGCGATGTCCTCGACATTGAAGACTCCTTGATCGAGGAATTCGTGCTTGAAATATTCGTTGGGGTCCGCGGGCATCTGTCCATCGCCAGTGAGAAAACCAGCCTTGGTGCAAATGACCACTTCGTCGCGAGCGAGGCCGTGAGAAATCATGCGCTTCAGTGCGGCACCGACGGAGCGTTCGCTGCGCTGGAAGCGGTAGTTGATGGCGGTGTCGACTAAGTTGACGCCGCCTTCGACTGCGGCGACGACCGCGGCAGTGTAGCGCGCGTCGGTGGCTTCATCCGCTTCGCCAAGGTATGTCCCGATGCCGATGGAGGAGTGCACCAGGCCGCCTGAAACTTCGCGGAAGTGTCCCGAGGCGGAGCGGCCCTGGAATCGCGCGGCGTAGCGCAGAGTGCCGGAAGCGGTGGCGCGGCCGGGCAGAGAATCGTTATTCATGGCTGCGGGAGAAGACATATATATTCCGTTTCATAAGAGAAATTTTTGAAATCGCGCGCAGTATAGCAGACCCTTCGCGCTCCCTTTGCCGATTCTGCGCCGCTGCAGTCATGAAATTCCCCTGACGGAAGCTTCCTCGACGGCTACTGAGCGATCGATACCCTGCGCCTGAATCATTTTCCGCGCTTCGAATCGAATACTCGGCAATTTGCGCAGGAACAAGGTGGCGCCGATAATGGCGCCGGTTCCGCCGAGGGCTACGGTCCAGGGCGCGCCGATCTTCTGAGCCAGTGCACCGGCAAACAGCGAGCCCATGGGCGCCATGCCCATGAACATCATGGTGTAGGCGGCCATGGCGCGGCCGCGCAGCTCGTCCGGAACCATGGCTTGAATCAGCGTGTTGGTGCTGGACATCTGCAACATCACGGAATAACCGACGGGCACAAGCAGGATCATGGAAACCACAAACCATTTCGAAAACGAAAATAGAATCAGGCTGATGCCGAAGCTGGCGGCGGAAATTCCGACCCAGCGGCCGAGTCCGTGAACGCCGCTGCGCATCGCGAGAGTGAGTGCGCCGAGCAGGGCGCCTACGCCCGTGGCACCCATAAGGATGCCGAGTCCGCGCGGGCCGCCGTGCAGGATACGGTCGGCGAAAATGGGCATGAGCACCGAGTACGGCACGGCCACCAGGCTGACCAGACCGATGAGGAGAATCAGCGCGCGGATGGGCGCGGTGCGAGTAACGAAGCGAAAGCCTTCGGCCATGTGCTCGAAGGGGCTCACGTCGGTGGCCGACTGGCGCGGAGGCCCGAGCTTCATCATCAACAGTCCGATGATGACGGCAATGTAGCTGACGGAGTTTGCGAAGAAGCACCAGCCTTCGCCGATCCAGGCGACCAGCAGGCCGGCAATCGCGGGACCGACGACGCGCGCGGCGTTGAACATCGAAGAATTGATGGCGATGGCGTTCATCAGGTCTTCGCGGCCGACCATTTCGATCAGCAGGGACTGGCGCGCGGGAATGTCGAATGCGTTAACGGCGCCGAGGCAACCGGCGAGCACGGCAATCTCCCACACACGGATGACGTGCAGCAACGTCAGCACGGCAAGAACGAAGGCGAGAATCATCGAAGCCGTTTGTGTGCCCACGACTACGCGATGACGGTTCCAGCGATCGGCAGCCAAGCCTCCGATGGGAGCGAGGATGAAGACGGGAATTTGCCCCGCGAACCCGACGACGCCGAGGAGAAGCGAGGAGCCCGTGAGCTTGTACACCAGCCAGGACTGCGCGACCGTCTGCATCCACGTGCCGACCAGCGAAATCAACTGGCCGCTGAAGAAAAGCTGAAAATTGCGGTGGCGAAGGGCGCGGGCCATGGCCGGGACGCGCAGGGATTCCTGCTGCCCGTTGGCTGATGAGTTTGGAGAGTTTTGCGTCTCATTCATTTTGATAATTGTACGATGTGGCGCGCGTGGCGCCGGTCTCCATCATCCCTCTGGTTGCGATCCAAATTGGGTCTGCTGCACGGGACCGAGCAAGCGTCCACAGGCGCGCAGGATGCGGCGATAAGGCCAGCCATTGTCGTTGAAAAAAATTTCGCCGGTACGCGGCTTGGAATAGAACCAGCGCGCGACGAGCGCGAGATGCTCGGCGAGGTCGGGAGGCGCGGCGCGGAGCGCGTATTGCGCGCGCCAATCGGCCGGTGGCGCGGCGCTGCTTGCATTTGCCGCCGGCGTGTCCGGATTCGGCTGAGCAGGTGAATTTTGCTGCGGCGTTGCGGTCGCGGGCTCGAGTTCGTTGCGCAGAATGGCTTCGACGGAACGCGGCTGGCTGGAAAGTTCGGCGAAGCGCAGGAAGATCGGCTCGGCCAGAATCCCGGCGCGCACGGGAAACACGGCGATGGTCATGTCTTCGGCCGTGCGTTCGAGGATGACAGCGTTGAGGTCTTCGATGCGGCGGGCAATTTCCGGGAGGCCGCGAAGCGCGGCGGAAACCTTTTCAAGGCGCTTGTGTAGTCCGGCGGCGCGCTCGAAATCGAGCGCTTCGCTGGCCGCTTCGCGGTCGTGTTCGATTCTTTCGATCAAGGCGGCGCCAGAGGTGTCGAGCGTTTCGACGACGCGGGCGGCTTCCGTGTCGTATTCCTGTTCCGTGCATCCGGCAAAGCAGGGCGCCAGGCACATTTTCATTTCCGAGTAGATGCAGCCCGGAAATTTTGGATCGCGGCGGATCTTGATCTGGCAGCGGCGGATTTTGAAAAGATCGAGAAAGCCCTCGGCGAACGCGTCGGCGGCGCGGCGCGAAGAAAACGGTCCGAAATAAAAGCCGCCATCGGCGCGAATGCTGCGGGTGACATAGCAGCGCGGATATTCGTTGCGCAGGTTCACTTTCAAGACCGCCGGCGTGCGAAGGCGCAGGAAATCGCGATAGCGGCGCGGGAAATGCTGGCGGGCCTGCTCGTAGAGCGCGAGGGTCTGTTCGAATTTCGAGCCGGTCAGGCGGTAGCGGATGCGCGCGGCCACCTCGCGGAGATTGAGGCGCTTCGTGGGCGCGTCGGGTGCGCGCAGGAGGCGTTCGGCGGCGCGGCGGAGATCAGCGGTGCGGGCGAGGTAGGGTTGCGCGCCCTGCTCGGTCATTTCGATGAGCAGGACTCCCGAGCGGGCCGGGAGCGCGGCGAAGAATTCTTCATCGCGTGCGGGGTCGAATTCCTGGCCGCAGTCGAGGGGCAGCATAAGGTAAAGAATACACTGTGCGCGGAGTGGACGGAGCACCAGTTGACGGTGATCGACGACTCTGGAAATGGGGAAAAGTTGGCGATTGAACTGGACCTCCAGTCTTTGTTTTCTGTGAGTTACAAGGATTTCTAATTTGTCGGGTTGGCGATTGAAAATTGCTTGGAATTGCTGAGAGGGGCTGACGGATTCGACTAGCGCGCCACCCCGTGGCATGGGACGGAGCGGCGGATTGAGAGGATCGTTGTCATAACTTGCTACCCTACCATAATGTTACCAGAGAGTCAACAGAAAACTCTTTTAGCAGCGCCCCGATGGAAGGACTAGAACCTTAGAATGCGGACCCCCTTCGGAGAGATTAGCGACGCCCGTTTCCCCTTACATTCCATCCGGATCGAATAACCTTGATTCTGAATCAAGTCAGCAGCCTTTTCGAGGGAACTGACAAAGGTTGCATTCGCAACTTTGTGTTTCTCAGCTCCTGCTTGCGGCGAAGCAAGCTCGTAGCAGCCGCTTGCAGTCTGGGCTGGACGCTCTCCATTAGGGCAGCGCGGGTGTTTTCGTTCTATTCGGATCCCCATGTCGTCCTCCCGCGGCATCGCGGCGAACTGGGTTATGGCTTCAATAAGATCTGAGGACCCAGGAGGCGATGACCAGGCGCTGAATTTCGCTGGTGCCTTCGTAGATTTCGGTGATGCGCGAGTCGCGGTAGGCGCGCTCGACGGGGTATTCGCTGCTGTAGCCGTTGCCGCCGTGGACCTGAATCGCTTTGTGCGCGACTCGGGTGGACATTTCGCTGGCGAACAATTTTGCGATGGCCGCTTCCATGGTGAAGCGCGCGCCGGAATCCTGTTTCCAGGCGGCGCGGCGGGTAAGCAGGCGGGCGGCGTCAATTTCCGTGGCCATGTCCGCGAGCATGAATTGAATGGCCTGGAAATCGGAGATGGGATGGCCGAAAGCCTGGCGCTCCTGGGAGTAGGAGAGCGCGGCTTCAAAGGCCCCCTGGGCGATGCCGACAGCCTGCGCGGCGATGCCGATGCGTCCGCCGTCGAGCGTGGTTAGCGCGACCCTGTAGCCTTCGCCTTCGTTGCCGATACGATTGTCCGCGGGGACTTCGCAATCGGTGAAGACCAGTTCGGTGCAAGCGCTGCCGTGAATGCCGAGTTTCTTTTCTTCCTTGCCAACGCTGAAGCCGGGCGTGCCTTTCTCGACGACCAGCGCGGTGATTCCCTTCTCGCCTTTTTCCGGTTGCGTGTTGACGTAGACGACGGCGGCGTCTGCGGCGCCACCATTGGTGATCCAGGCTTTGGTGCCGTTGACGACGTAACAGTTGCCGCGGCGCACGGCTTTGGTCGTGAGCGCGGCGGCGTTCGAGCCGGCCTGGGGTTCAGTGAGCGCGTAGCACCCGATTTTTTCGCCGCGAGCGAAGGGGGCGAGGAATTTTTTCTTTTGCTCGTCCGTGCCGAAGCGATGGATGGGATCGCAATACAGCGAATTCTGCACCGAGAGAATGACACCGGTAGAAGCGCAGACGCGGGAGATTTCTTCGATCACGATAGCGTAGCAGATGTGGTCCATGCCCGCGCCGCCGTATTGCTCGGGCATGGCCACGCTGGTGAGGCCGAGCTCGGCGGCTTTGTTGAAAGTGTCGCGGGGGAAGCGGCCGGTCTCGTCGATTTCCCGGGCGAGAGGTTTGACCTCGGCTTCGGCAAATTCGCGGACAGTTTTCTGCAGCAGCTTTTGGTCGTCGGTCAGTTCGAGGTTCAAACGAAGCTCCTCAACTAAGGACACTTCCTCAGGGGCTAATGCCCCATTTTTTTCAGGGTTCTAATGTCGAAGCTGAAGCTCCGACCCCCTAAAAGGCATTTAAAGGGAAAGTTTATCTTAGGTGGTTGGGAAAGATTATGGAAGCGGAAATCCGGTAGGAGCCATGCATGGCGGCTTAGGTTTGTGCGGGGGTGGGTGCGCCGGCTACCGGGGCCATTATGTGGCTCTCGCGAGGGAGGAGGCAGACGTGGAAATCGCCGAAGTTTTCGTCGAGGATGTTGGAGTAGATGACGAAGAGGCCCGCGGCGCCATCAATCGCGACGATGACCAGAAGCGTTGCCAGGGCATGCAGCGGCGGAATGCGTTCAAAAAGTCCAACGAATATGCCCGCCGGGATGGTGGTGACGAACACCATGATGAGCCTGTAAACCAGGGAGCGCCACGAGTAGGTCCACCAGACACGAGCCGTGCGGCCGAAGGTGGGTTCGAGAGGTTGCGCTCCTTCGCCTCCGTGGTTGGTGAGAAGCCCCAGGCGAAAATGCCTGAAATTTTTGTGCAGGATGTAATACATGACAAAAAACGCGACGAGATAAGTGTAGAAGTACAGGTTGTACTTCAAGATGGGCCCGGCCCACTGGGCGGGAATCTCCATGCTCTGGTACATGTGCTTCACCCCTATGTTGGTCGCGATGTTCAGCACCATGGTGATCAAACTGGTGGGCCAGAAGAAGGCCCACCAGATACGCAAGCCGTGGCCGAAGTTCGGCTGGATGTAATTGACCAGCGAGGCCGGAAGCGAGGAAGCCGCCGGCGGAGCATCGAACATGGACGGCGGGCCGGGCATGGAGATTCGCGGATTCTGTCCCGACGCGCCAAGGATGTCAAGTATCGCGCGCGTCTTAGGGCGGGATGGACAGGGCTTCGCGGACTTCGCGGATCTGCTTGGCGTGGCGGGCGGGATGAAGGGCGATGATGATGGCGAACTCCTGGGCGGTGGTGGACCCGACCACGGGATGGAGCAGGGTGAAGGCGCGGAGATCGAGGTCGCACTGCTCGAAGTGGGCGATGGTGCGGGCGCGGCTTTTTTTGAAGTAATTGAGCGCGTCGTCGAGCGAGGTAAAGCGGCCTTTCGGTTGAGCTTGCTCGGGCGCTTCGAATTTTCGGGTGCGGTCGGGCGCCACGCGGAGAACCACCTCTTCACGCGAGCGGTCACCCGAGGGAGTTGTGGGAACCATCTGTGTGGTGAAACGGTTGAAGAGCGCGTCTTCGACAAAGCCGACGTGCTCGACACATTCGAGGATGGACCAGCGGCCGGGGGCGGGGCGAATTTTGGCCTGCTCGTCCGAAATGCCGGCGGTGGATGAGCAGAGCGCCTCGCGCGAGTCGGCGAGAAGATTCAGAATCAATTCGCGATCTTTTGCGTCCATCGAAATCAGCCTCTGAGGGCTTTGCGGAGTTTTTCGTCGGTGGTCGAGAGGTCTTCGGGCTCGACGCGGGTTTCGCCGACGACGGTCATGAAGTTGGCGTCGCCGGCCCAGCGCGGCAGGACGTGGAGATGCAGGTGACCGGTGACGCCTGCGCCGGCGGAGCGGCCGAGATTCATGCCCAGATTATAGCCCTGGGGATGATAGGCGCGTTCGAGTGCGGATTGGACGCGCTGGGCGATGGTCATCATTTCGGCAAGAGTGCCGGGATCAGCGGCGGAGAGGTCGGCGACGTGAGCGTAGGGGACGATCATGACGTGGCCGGAAGTGTAGGGATAGCGATTGAGGATGATGAAGTTTTTTTCACCGCGGAAAACGATGTGGGTTTTCGAGTCGTCCTTGGCAGCCAGCGCGTCGCAGAAAATGCAGCGGTCATCTTTCGCCGCGTCGGCGATATAGCGATACCGCCACGGGGTCCAAAGATAATCCATCCGGCTCAGCCCTGCTTCGTGCGGTCCGGCGCGCCGGCAGCGGCGCCGGAGGAGCGCGGGTTATTGACGTAGTCCTTCAGTTCCTTGCTGGGCTTGAAGAAGGGGATTTTCTTCGCCGGAACTTCGACTTTTTCGCCGGTCTTGGGGTTGCGGCCGGTGCGTCCGCGGCGCTCGCGGGTGCGGAAGCTGCCGAAACCGCGGATTTCGATTTTGTCGTCGGCCTGGAGGGCGGCGATGATGCTTTCGAAGATGGTTTCGACGACGGCTTCGGATTCCTTGCGCGGCAATTCGGTGACGCGAGTAACTTCCTCGACCAGCTCGGCCTTGGTCATGGTGTGTTCTTTATCGTGTAGATCCCCCGCGACATCAGGCATAGGAAGCGAGCCTCCTCTCACAATTTTGCTATCGCACAGGGCCCAAAGCGCGCCGAAGCGGGGCGCCACGCGGCCCACTGCATACCACCAAACTCCTTCAAGGTAAACGATTTTCCTGCGGGGAGGGCTTCCAGGGGGCTCCGCCCGCACTTCCCAGGGGCACCAAACTAAGACGACTGTCGCTTGGCCAGAATGGCGTCGCCGATGGTCGCATTCGGCGAAGATTTGGCCGGCTTGGCGACTTTGACCGATTCGATTTCCTGCTTCTCGGCCTGCTTCTCGACCTGTTTTTGCGCAGCGCGGTAGCTCAGGCTGATTTTGTGCTGGTCCGGCTCAAGACGCAGAATCTTGAAATCGTGTTCCTGTCCGGCGGCGAGAACGGAGGTCACGCGAGCGCTGCGGGATGATTTGTCCTTGTCGCGGTCGGCTTTGGGCTTGCGTTCCTCGATTTCGGAGACGTGGCAGAGTCCTTCGATGCCTTCGGCGAGCTCGACGAAAGCGCCGAAGTCGGTAGTGCGGGCGACTTTCCCGCGGAGGATGTCGCCGATTTTGTGCTCGGCAAACCAGTTGGCCCAGATGTCCACGACTTGCTTGATGCCGAGCGAGAGGCGGCGATTCTGCGAGTCCACTTTGAGGACTTTGGCCTGCACCGATTCGCCCTTCTTGAAGCGCTCGCTGGGATGCTTGATGCGCTCGGTCCAACTGACGTCGCTGATGTGGATCAGGCCTTCCATGCCCTCTTCGATTTCGACGAAAGCGCCGAAGTCGGCGAGGTTGCGGATTCTGCCGGTGATGATGGTGCCGACGGGATATTTTTCGGCGGCGGCTTCCCAGGGATCGGGGAGCGTCTGTTTGAGGCCGAGAGAAATGCGGCGCTGGTCGGTTTTCACTTCGAGGACGACGACTTCAACTTCTTCGCCGACCTTGACGATCTTCGATGGGTGCTTGGTGCGCTTGGACCAGCTCATCTCGCTGACGTGCACCAGGCCTTCGACGCCGGGCTCGACCTGCACAAAGGCGCCGTAGTCGGTGACGCCGACGATTTTGCCCTTCACGCGCGTGTTCACCGGGAAGCGCTCCGGAACGGTGGCCCACGGATCGGGGAGAAGCTGCTTGCGGCCGAGAGAGATGCGCTGCTTGTCCTTGTCGAACTTCAGGACTTGCACCTGAATTTCTTCGCCCACCTGAACGACGGTGGAAGGATGCGGCACGCGCCCCCAGACGAGGTCGCTGACGTGCAGCAGCCCGTCCATGCCGCCGAGATCCACGAACACGCCGTAGTCGGTGATGTTTTTCACTTTGCCGGAAACGGTGGCGCCTTCGGCGATGTTGGACATCAGGGAGTCGCGCTTGGATTTCTGCTCGTCTTCGAGGATGACGCGGCGGCTGACCACCACGTTGCCGCGCTTGCGGTTGAGCTTGAGGACGCGGACTTCAATTTCCTGGTCCTTGTAGCCGTCGAGGTCGTGCACCGGGCGCAATTCAATTTGCGAGGCGGGCAGGAAGGAGCGCACGCCGATGTCCACGACCAGGCCGCCCTTGATGCGCTCGGTGACTTTGCCTTGGATGTTTGTGTGCTCGCGATAGGACTTCTCGATGCGTTCCCAGACGCGGCGACGATGCGCGCGGACGTGCGACAGCAGAACGTAGCCGTCCTTCTGTTCGTGCAGGCGCTCGACTTCGATGGTCTGGCCCGGGCCGAAGGGAATGGCGCCGCCGGATTCGAGGAATTCCTGCGCCGGGACCAGGCCTTCAAATTTGCTGCCGACGTCCACGACCACGCCGGCTTCGGTGACGGCCAGGACGCGGCCGTCAAAAATTTCGCCTTCGGCAACGGACGGAGCGGGCGAGGAAAACTGGTCGAGGAGCTGGTCCATGGACTCGTTGGACTCAGCGGTCTCAGCAGTCTCCACGGTTTCAGCGGTCTCGGACGATTCCGGAGCGGCGCCGGATTCGGGTGGCTCCATCACTGGCGGGGAGGCCACCGATGCAGCCGTGCCTGCTACCGCCACGGCGGCAGTGTCTTCCTCGGCGCCATCGATCGAGGGGGGTTCCTCGGTATGAGGCGCGGGGGCAGGAGCTTCCGGGGCGCGTGCAACTGCGGTGGCGGCGCCTGGGCTGGAAAGTGGGTCCGATTTCATCGCCGGCGCTGCAACGGGCGTCTGTTCCGGAAGATTCTCTGCGGTGACATTGTCGTTGGCAGAGGGTTGAAAATGGTCGTCGTGTTCGCGTGACATTTGAGCGGCCTCCATGCGAGATGCGACCCAGCTTGCCGATCGTGCGACTCGGCTACTCCACCCTGCGGGGATAGAGCAAGAAGGGGACAGAGCGCCCGCGCTCGACGCCCGTATCGAAAATGATGATACGCGCCGGATTTGGGGGTTGTCAACCAAACCGTGGTGCGGAATCTGTGAATGGACGATGATTGAAAGTCAGTTATGGGCGGAGCGGCTGATGTTGCGGATTTCCTTGCGGTAGTCGGGCGCAAAGATCTCAATGGTGCGGCACATTTCGTAGAGGCGCGAGCGGATGCGCCTGCCGACACGCTCTGTGAGCGAATCTTCAATCGTCGGCGTGCGCATGCCGGCGACGCGCGGGGCTGCCTGGGCGGGCGTGTTCTGTGCGGCATCGGCATCAAGGAAATTTGTGGTCAGGACGCTGACGCGCTTTTCGTTGTAGCGGGTATTCAACACATGGCCGACGGTCTCAAGCGCCCATGGCGAAGGCTTGCTGGAGCCGACATCGTCGAGCACCAGAATTTCCGCTTTCAGGACCGGCTCGAGCACGCTCATTTCCGTGGCCTGGCTTTCGGCGTTGTAGCTGTCCTGAATCTGTTTCAGCAGCTCGCGGTAGTCGTAGAACAGGCCGGCGTGACCGCGCAGGACAATATTCTTGAGCGCGGCGACGGCCAGGTGCGTCTTCCCCACCCCGCAGGGACCCATCAACAACAAGCCGTTCTCACTGCCCACGGGAAATTCTTCGGCGAAGCGCTCGACGACCAGCTTGGCTTGAGAAAGGCTGCGATTCCAGGACTGGAGCTGCTCGCGCGGGGCATTTTCGATATCGTTGTCCGTTTCGAAATTGTCGAAATCGCAATGGCGGTAGCGTTCGGGAACGCGTGCGCGCATCAGGGCGCGCTCGGTGCGGTCGCCGGCGGTGCAATCGCAGGGGACGGCCCAAACCAAATTTGGCTCACTCACCGCGGCATTCGGTTTGTCAACGGGGAGCGCTTGCGCGCCTTCTGCAGTTCGTTCGACAACTTTCCAGCCGCTTCCCTGACAAATGGGACAATCCGGTCGGGCCATGGAGGAAAGCTTAGCGAGTGCAGCGGGAGAGCGCAAGCGTACGAGCGGCTGTGAATATTGCGCGGCTTGTGGATATTAAATGAGGACGCTCGTCAGGTCGTTACTTCTCCACGCGAATGGCGTGGCGCGGGCCGGTGCGCACGATGGCGTTGCGGAATTTGCGCTCGTCGGCGCCCATGAAGCTGCGCGCCATTTCGTTGCGGACGAATTTGATGAAGGATTCCATCTCCGACTGCATCTGCGACATTTTGTCGCGCATGTTGAGGATGATTTCGATGCCGGCCAGATTGACGCCTAGTTCGCGCGTGAGGTTCAGGATGATTTCCAGGCGCTCCAGGTCCGCGTCGGTGTACAGGCGCGTATTGCCCTGGGAGCGGGAGGGCTTGAGCAGGCCGACGCGCTCATAGAGGCGCAGCGTTTGCGGATGAAGATGATAAAGCTCGGCGACGGCGCTGATCATGTAGCCGGCCTTGGCTCGCTTTTTGGGACGCGCTGGCATTTTGAATCTCTCTAGTCCAACTCTCAGACCACGGCGCGCGCGAAGATTTCGCGGCGCGGGTCTTCATGGTCCACTTTCGCAAGATCGCGCAGCAGATTGCGCACGCGCTCGTCTTCCGGCTTGGGCACCACCACTTGCACTTCCACAATCTGGTCGCCACGCTGGCCCGGGCGGCCGGCAGAAGGCGCGCCTTTCTCACGCAGGCGAAGTTTCTTGCCGCTGTCGGTGCCGGGCGGGATGCGCACTTGCGCGCGGCCGTCAATCGTGGGGACTTCCACCTTGGCGCCCAGCGAGGCTTCCGTGACGGTCACCGGAACGACGGTGAAGAGATCGTCGCCGCGGCGCTCGAAAAACGGATGTGCCTCAACGTTGGTAATGATGTAGAGATCGCCCGGGGGTCCGCCGTGAACTCCGGCATTGCCGCGTCCGGCGACACGCACGCGCGAGCCGGTCTTGGCGCCGGGCGGAATGCGCACGTCGAGCGTTTCCACGCGCTGCACACGTCCTTCGCCCTGACAATTGCGGCAAACCGTGCGCAGGCGCCCGGCACCGCCGCAGCGCGAGCAGGTGATTTGAAAGCGCATCTTGCCGCTGGCTTGCGTCACCTGGCCCGAGCCGCCGCACGTGGGACAAACTTTTTCATCGCCGGGAGCCGTGCCGGCGCCGTGGCACACATTGCAAACGTCCATGCGCGTGAACGAAAGTTTCTTCACCGTGCCGCGCATGGCTTCCGCGAAAGTGATGTCAATCTGGTATTCCAGATCGCTGCCGGCCTCTTCTCCCTGCGCTTGCGCTGCACCGGCGCCGCGGAAAAACTGGCTGAACAGGTCTCGAAAACTGCTGGCGCCGCCGGGCTGACCGCCGCCAAAGTCGAAGCCCCCGAAATCAAAGTGAATGTCGTCCGGCGAGACACCAGCGCGGCCGGCACCTGGAGGCGGCATGCCGCCTGGCCCCGGCACGTTGAATCCAAACTGGTCGTACATCTGGCGCTTCTTGGTGTCGGAAAGGACTTCGTAGGCTTCCTGAATCTGCTTGAATTTCTCTTCCGCGGATTTGTCGCCCGGATTGAGGTCCGGATGAAATTTGCGGGCGAGCTTGCGATAGGCCGCGCGAATGTCCTTTACCGGGGCTTTGCGCGGGACGCCCAGCAGTTCGTAGTAATCGGTTTTTGTGGTAGTGGCCATGGGGAAGCTCGGATGCTTCAGGCGTTACATGTTGGCCCAGCGCGCATTCCATTCGGCGATTTCTTTCGACTCGCGCTCGAGCTCTTCTTTCTTCTGGCGCTGCACTTCGCTGCGACCGCCCATGGCTGCTTCTTTCTGGCTGGCGCGCTCCATCCAGCGGTCGAGCAAGGCAATTTTCTGCTCCACGCTCGAGGGATCGGTTTTGAAGCGGAGAAAGCTGCCGGTAATTTCCACCGAACGCGGAGCGAAATCCGGCGGAACTTCCTGCTGCGCGTCGTAGAACAGGCGGCGCCAGTCCGCGCTGGGAGATTCTGTAATGGAAACCTGCACGAGGAAGAAATTGTCGCGGATCTTTTGAACTGCCTGGGGCGCGCTGGAACGCCGGACGCTGCTCATAGTGGAAGCGCTCTCCTGACTTAAACTCGTGCGAATCCGAAATCGCGTGAACAGAAATCCAGGAGCCGACCGGTGGCCGGCTCCTGCTGTGTTGCGAATGCGCCTTAGTTCGGCTTCTTTGAGTCGTCCACATCCACGAACTCGGCGTCCACCACATCGCCTTGCCCGCTCGAAGATGCGTTGCCGCCCGCCGGGCCCGCACCGGGACCGCTTGCACCTGCACCTGCTGCCGAACTGCCAGCCGCCTGCTGCGCTTTGTACATCGTTTCCGCGATGCGGTGCGATGCCTTGGTGAGCGATTCGGCCGCGGCATTCAGCTTGTCCAGACCGCCATCTGCAAGCGCACTGCGCGCCTCTTCGATGGCCGCCTCGGCGGCCTTGACGTCCGCTTCCACCAGCTTCTCGCGGTTTTCCTTGATCAGCTTTTCGGTCTGATAGGTCAAGGTGTCCAGGCGATTGCGGGCTTCGACTTCCGCCAGCCGGGCCTTGTCCTCCGAGGCGTGCGAGTCCGCTTCCTTCTTCATGCGTTCCGCTTCCTCCTTGCTCAAACCGCTGGAAGCGGTGATGGTGATTTTCTGTTCCTTGTTCGTCGCCATGTCTTTTGCGGAGACGTTCAGGATGCCGTTCGCGTCGATGTCGAACGTGACTTCGACCTGGGGCACGCCGCGGGGCGCTGGTGGAAGTCCCATCAAGTGGAATTTTCCGAGTGAGCGGTTCCCGCTGGCGACAGGGCGTTCGCCCTGCAGCACGTGGATCTCGACGGAAGTCTGGTTGTCCGCCGCGGTGGAAAAGACTTCGGACTTGCGCGTCGGAATGGTGGTGTTGCGCGGGATGAGCGTAGTCATCACGCCGCCGAGCGTCTCGACACCGAGCGAAAGTGGGGTGACGTCGAGCAGCAAAATGTCCTTCACTTCGCCGCCCAGCACGCCGCCCTGAATCGCCGCGCCGACCGCCACCACTTCGTCGGGGTTGACGCCCTTGTGACCTTCGCGCCCGAAGAGATCCTTCACCAGCTGCTGGATGAGCGGCATGCGGGTTTGTCCGCCGACCAGGACCACTTCATTGATCTTGCTGGCGTCCACACCGGCATCCTTCATGCACAGCTTGCATGGCTCGATGGAACGCTTGACGATGTCTTCGACCATCGATTCCAGCTTGGCACGAGTCAGTTTCTTGACCAGGTGCTTGGGGCCCGTGGCATCGGCGGTTACGAACGGGAGGTTGACCTCCGTTTCCATCGTGGTGGAGAGCTCGATTTTGGCGCGCTCGGCCCCATCACGCAAACGCTGCAGCGCCATTTCGTTGCCCTTGGCCCGCAGATCCAGGCCTTCGTCTTTCTTGAACTCGTCAATCAGCCAATCCACGATGCGTTGATCGAGGTTGTCGCCGCCAAGATGCGTATCGCCGTTCGTAGCTTTGACTTCAATCACGCCCTCGCCCACCTCCAAAATGGAAATGTCGAAGGTGCCGCCGCCGAAGTCATATACGGCGATGGTTTCGTCCTTTTTCTTGTCCAGACCGTAGGCCAATGCCGCCGCAGTCGGCTCGTTGATGATGCGCTTCACTTCCAAGCCGGCAATTTTTCCGGCGTCCTTGGTCGCGGTGCGCTGCGCATCGTTGAAGTACGCCGGGACGGTGATGACCGCCTCGGTGACCTTTTCGCCTAGGAAATCTTCCGCCGCGAGCTTCAACTTCTGAAGGATCATGGCCGAAATCTCAGGCGGACTATATGGCTTGCCTTGCCCCATAACCGCGACATGGTCGCCCTGGGGGACCACTTTGTAGGGCACCATCTTCATTTCTTCGGTCACTTCATCAAAGCGCCGCCCCATGAAGCGCTTGATCGAATACACGGTGTTTTCGGGGTTGGTGATGGCTTGCCGCTTGGCCACCTGGCCCACCAGGCGTTCGCCGGTCTTGGTGATGGCGACGACGGAAGGCGTGGTGCGCGCCCCTTCCTGGTTGGGGATGACGGTGGGCTCCCCGCCCTGCATGACGGCGACGACGGAATTGGTCGTGCCGAGGTCAATTCCAATGATCTTGCTCATATAATGTGCTCCTGGTGGATGGCTGCCGGCCTGAGCTTCAAGAGGCCTATTGAGACAGTGCTATCATACACGTTGAGTGCCCGATTGTCAAGGTTCATGTATGAGCATAAAGCTATATATGTGTGCACATTACGGACAGTTTTGCAGCTAGTTGTGAAAGTCAATCGCATAGCGCGGGTGCCAGAGCCGGCTGGCTAGTTTTCGCGCGGAGATCGGCGAACGCCGAGGCGGGGGGCCAGCATCATAGTGGCTGCGCGGCAGATGAGCAGCAATATGGAGCAACGGTCCGTATTGCCAGGCGGAAGTGGGGTTACAATATGGCTTCACATCCGTCATACATTTCTCGGAGGCGGCATTGAATCGAATATCGGATTTGGCGCGACACAAGACTTTCGTTGCAAGCGCACTGGTGGCGCTGATTTTTCTTTTCGGAGGGCTTCGCGGCGCAGCGGCTCAAGACCAGGTAGCTCCCGCGACCAAGTCCACGACGGCCACGGCAAGCAAGCCCAGCAGCGCATCAACCGGGAAGACTTCCACAAAGAAAGCCGGCAAGAGCGGAGCGAAGCCGGCCGCCGAGGAACCCGTGGGTTCGCCGAACAAAGGGGTGGGATTTCCGAGCGCGCCAATCGTGATGGAAGTTTACAGCGACTACATGTGCCCGCAGTGCCGCAACTTTTACATGGGTACGCTGAAGGCCATGATGAACGACTATGTTCCGGCCGGTAAGGTCTACTTGATTCACCGTGATTTCCCGCTGCCGATCGCGCAGCATAAATACAACTGGGACGCGGCGCGATGGGGAACGGCGGCGGCGCGCATCGGCCGATTTGAGGAAGTGGACCGCGCGCTGTATGACAATGAGCCAACCTGGGAAGCGGATGGAAATATTCAGAAAATCGTCGCGGCCACGCTCAGCCCCGCGGATTTTAGGCGCGTGCAAAAGATGGTTGCGCCGTGCCTGAGCCAGACGCCGCCGGAATTACGGCCGACGGTTCCGACGGGCGCTGCGTGTTCGCTCGATACCTTCATCCAACAGGACATCGCGCTGGGAAAACAGGTGCCGGTGCAGTCGACGCCGACCTACGTGATCACCAACAAGGGCTCGCGAATTCCTCCGGGATCGGGATTTGTGAGCTGGCCGCTGTTGAAACAGTTTCTCGATTCTCTGGGGCAATAAAGGAGCCGGTGGAAATGTCGGACGAAGCGCGCGCAAAATTTGGCCGCATCTTGCTGCTGGTGGGACGAATAGCGCTGGCGGCGATTTTTCTGGCGGCGGCCTACGCGAAATTAAAGCCGCAGGGGGCCATGCCCTGGTCCGTCGCTTCGGTAAGAACTTCGCTGGCCATGTTTGCCATGCAGGTGGATTCCTACCAACTGCTGCCGGAGGAACACGTTAATTTTGTGGCGCACACGTTGCCGCCCTTTGAACTGCTGCTGGGCCTGTGGCTGCTGAGCGGCATTGGGCTGCGTTATTCCTCGCTCATCACGACTCTTCTGCTGGGCGGGTTTTTCAGCGCCATGGTGCGCACATACTCCAAGGGGCTGGAAGTGAGCTGCGGATGTTTCGGGCCCGGCGAGCAACTGGGCGCGAAGACGCTCGTGCGCGACGGTTCGCTGCTGGCGCTTTCGCTGGCGGTGATGATCGGAGCTTTCCTGCTGCGGCGCAAGGCGGACGACGCGAGTGCCCCGGCATCGCTTCCTGCCACCCAGCGCGCCGACTAGTTCCACAACAAAATGAAAACACTCGAAGAATATCTGGATCTGGCGGCCGCGACTCACGGGCATATCTGCGCCGGGCAGGTGCTCGGCGTGCGCCTGGCCATGCTCGGGCTACGCGAATTGGGAATTGAGGACCCGGTGCGCGATCGCAAGCGCCTGGTGACGTACGTGGAAATCGACCGGTGCGTGACGGATGCCGTGGCGCTAGTGGCGGGATGCCGACTGGGAAAGCGCGCGCTGAAATTTTTCGATTGGGGAAAAGTGGCGGCGACGTTTGTGGATTTGCAGACGGGCCGCGCGGTGCGCATCGTGGCGCGCGAAGATTCGAAGAAGCGGGCGGGGGAAATGTTTCCCGCGCTCGAAAAAGAGCAGGGGCAGCAGCAGGCCTATCGCGTGCTGGCGGATGAAGAGTTATTTGAAAAGCAGCCGGTGCGCGTGGAGATTCTTCCGGAAGATTTGCCCGGATTCAAAGGGCCGCGCGTGGTGTGCGAAGCGTGCGGCGAAGGAATCAATTTCAAGCGCGAAGTGGTGTCGAACGGCCGGACGCTGTGCCGGGCGTGCGCCGGTCCTCGGTACTATCAAGCACTTCCCACCGACTGATTTCGGCACCTTCTTACATCTTGAGCGTGCATTGAATGCCATCGCGGCATCAAGTGTCTTAATGCGTTGGGAACGTCCGCGCAGATGCGGCACACCCGCCGAGAACTAACCCTTGAAGAGGAGCAGGCCGGCGAGGCCTGCAATCAGGATGAGGATCGGCTCGGGGACCCTTTTGAAGGTAAGGAGGGCGAAAGTGATAACGGCGATGGACACGGTTGGGAAATCGATGAGCGAGCGGCGGCCGAGAATGAAGGCGGCGCCGGCGATCGCGCCCACGGCGGCTGCGGTGACACCTTGCACGAATGCTTTTACTTGGCGGTTCTGAGCAAAGCGGCGGTAGTAAGGCGCTCCCAGGATAACGATGAAATAGGGAGGCGCGAATACAGCGAGCGCTGCGAGCGACGCTCCCATCGCGCCGGCAACCAGATAGCCGATGAATCCTGCGGTGATGACCACAGGGCCGGGCGTGATCATGGCCACGGCTACGGAGTCGAGAAACTGCCGTTCCGTCAGCCAGTGGTATTTGCCAACCACGCCGCCGTATAGAAATGGGACGATGGCGAGACCGCTGCCGAATACGAACGCGCCAGCCTTGAGAAAAAACAGGAACAATGTTCCCGCAACGCCAGCCGAAGCCGGCAGAAGGGGCCCGGCCAACAGTTTATTTATCCCCACGATTGCACGCGCACTTTTCTTGGCGAGGGGCAAACGCCGAGGGACCTTGATGAGCATGGAGATGAATCCGCAGAGAATGAAGAGCCAGACGATTTCGGCTTCTTTCCAGGCGGTGGTGATTGCCAGTGCGGCAAATAAAATCCACAACAAGATGTCTTTCTTCAATGTAGAGCGGATCAGCTTGTAGGCGCTGCGCGCGATGATGGCGATCACCGCTGCGCCGATGCCGTAAAAGACCCCCTGAATCCACGTGAGGCTGCCGTAGTGAACGTAGGCGGCCGCCAGCACGACAACCATCAGGAAAGATGGAAGGATGAAGGCCACGCCGGTCAGTGTGGCGCCCAGAGTCCCGGCACGAACCCATCCGAGGTACATGGCGAGTTGGGCGGCGAGTGGTCCTGGTGAGAGCTGAGAAAAGGCCAGCCCTTCGACGTAATCCTGAGACGAAATCCAGTTGCGATCCTCGACCAAATCTTTCTGCATGTATCCGGCGAGCGCGATGGGACCGCCAAATCCGATGGTGCCGAGCTTCAGGAAGTAGGCCAGGAATTCACCCAGGCTGGGGCGAGCTCCGGGTTCTACTGTCGAAGCGCCCACCTGAGGCGAAGTCATGCTGGATTCCTTGGGAAGCTGGAGCACATGCCGAAAGTTAAGCTCACGGCAGACATGGCCCAACCGAGTGCGGCAATCAGCATTTAGTGTGTTTCATAGACGCGAATCTCCGCACTTTCATCGCCTTGCCTGGGAGCGGCGGCGAAGAGTTTGTTCCATTCGGGCACGAAGAGGCCGGTTTGCGTATGGGGCGGAGTGGGATAACGAGCGATGCGTTCATAGTGATCGGGATCAGTTTGCTGAAAGACGTCGAGGACGCTCTGGCTGGTGAGTACGTAGATGCGCGCTTTGGCGGGATCGTAGAACAGATCGTCCGAACTGCCGGCGGTTTCTAGGGATGCGACTTCCTTTCCGCTTTCGGTGTCGAAGACAAGCAAACGCGGCGGCGTGCGCGTTGCCACCAGGAGGCGGTGATGCGATTCGTCGAGGGTCATCGGAAAATTCTCTCTTGCGGAGGTGACCGGCCAGCGGGCGATGACCTTGCGCTTGGCGACGTCAAGGACTTCGATCTCCTCCTTGTCCGGCACATTGACGAAAAGGCGCGTCCCGGTTTTTTCGAGCTGAAATGATTCGGGATGAGCGTCGATGACCACCTCCGCGGTGACTTTGCCGTTGGAATCGATGAAGCCGAGCCCGCCGGTGCCCTCCTGGCGATTCCTGAGAGCCTTCGCTCCGGCATATCCGACGATGACGCTTTTGCTGCGGGTGTCGTAGCGGATGTTGTCCGCGTCGTCGGGGAATTTCGCGGTGTTGAGCAGGCGGTAAGTGGTGGCGTCAAAGATCTTCACGGCGCCATCCAGCGCACAGGCAACGAAGAGGCGATTCGTGGAGGCGTCGTAGTACACGCCTTGCGGCTCGGCAAGGTCCGCAATCGTATGGACGCGCTTGCCGGATTGCAGGTCGAGAACCTCCAAAGTGTGATTTCCAACGGCAGAGACGAACAGACGTTGGCCTTTCACGTCCACGCTGAAATGATCGATGCGGCCTTTGACATCCGGCAACGCGATCCGGGATTTTAGCGATAAAGCTGGAGAGTCCTCCCCGATCACCGGGCTGCTGAACACGAAGAGCAAGGCGAGGAACGGGATTGCCAGGCAGAGCGCTATCCAATTCCGCGTGTCACGCATTGAACGTACCCTCATTCAAAACTATCGAAGATGAAGTTCACCGCCAGTTAAACCATCATTTCGCAAGGACTTTCAAGTCGTCGAAATAAGTGACGGAGTCCGCTTTCGTCCACAGCCCGACCTTGCCGGCGTCCTTGAAGGTGTCGTCCGTGGCTTCGATTTTTTTCACGCCGTCGTAAAAGCAAATGATCTTGTTCCCGGCAATTTCGACACGCAGCTCATGCCAGTCACCAGAGGTGACTTTGAAATTCGCGCCCGCGAATTGGCGGCGCTTCCCGTCGACGACATGATAGAGCCGGTAGTTATCCTCCAAGGCGTTGGCGCGGACCAGGTAGTAGTTATTCGCGTCCCTCAGACGGAATACCAGCCCGCCGGCACGGTCCACTGTTCCGGATACCGGTTTGAATTTCGCGGACAATTCCAGGTCCTTGAAACTCCTTTCGTCGGAGATGAGCAGAGGGAAGCGATAGTCGGTCTTATCGGTCGAAGTCTGGGCCACGACATTCGGCTTCGACGGCGCGCTGGGATCGGCCATGACCGCCCATGTGCTCTCAGCGCCCTGTCCGGTGCGCCCGGTGTGAAATTTCGCGGGGACTTTTCCAACGGCGTCGCCATCGAAATTGTAAGTGAAGGATGCGCCCGCCGACTGAAGCGGCGCGGAGTGTTCCGCGGGGGCGGCAGACGCAGAGAAAAAGCTGCTATGCGCAGACACGAAGAATGCCCCAGCACCAATGGCAATTGTTCCGAGGGCAATCAGAACGGCAAAAATCCATTTCATAAGAGACCTCCTGTTGATTGAGTTGGGAACCGATTCGGGGATTGACAACACTCCCCAGGAGATTTGCCAGAACCGGTCATTTGATGTGTACCTTGTCGAGCCCGGCTTTAATTCCCTGCGCAACGGATGCTGGACTACCCAGACCCCAGAAGTGCATGAAGAAAAGGCGCGGCTGTTCCGTCAGCATATGGCTGTGCAGTGCGGTGACTTGGATATTGTGTTGGGCCAGGGCTGAGATTACGGGGTTCACCTCGTCTGCCGTAAGGACAAAGTCACCCGTGGTCGCCACGCGATCGGCTCCCGCCTCCTGGAAATTGATGGACTCGGCCACTCCCTGCGCGCTCGTCAGTGTCATTCCGGCTTCTGTAATCTGGTCTGCGCGCGGAATACCGAAGGACAGGACCCCGCCCGACCAACGCCCCTTCGCGCCTAGCGTGTCCTCGATGGTTTTGACAAAGGCGGGTTCCTCGACGGTCTGCGGGGAAGCAGGTTTCCCGAGAGGGGTCTTCGATTCGGCGAGAGCGTCATGCAGCGACTTCGCTAGTTCGGCCGCATTGCCGTGGCCCATGTAATGCACGTAAAGCACATGCGGAGCCTCGTTCAAGAGGTGATTGTGAATCGCAGAAATCTCGAACCCGGATGAACGCAATTTCCGGATTACGGGATTCACTTCGCTCTCGAGCAAAACGAGGTCGCCCATCACCGCGGCGTGCTCATCCGTTCCACCGAATGCGGCCCACGACCCGAGCGCCAGGCCCGGCTTGATGTCCACACCTTCTGCTCGAACTTGCAGATCGGTGCGAGGGAAGCCGATCCGGTAAATGCCGCCCATTTGCTGGCCGGAGCGACCTAAGGCCGCATCTATTTTTGCCGTATCTGAAATCTGGGCGGAGAGAATTGCAGGGATGCCAAGGACGATTGAGAGAGCTACAAGAATGCGGTGCAGTAACATGTGATTTACTTCCTCCTTCATGTGAGTTTCAAGACCACTTTACTAGCCGAGCGAACCGTAAAGGCCTTCGGTCAATTGCATGCCTCGATTGAGAAGCTCCGGATCCGTAAGACCCTGGCGCGCCCAGCCATTCATGATGGCGTCGATTCCGAAACCTTCCTTGCGGCCGAATTTTTCATCGAACAGATCGGCGTCGTGAACGATTTGAGCGATGGCGTTAACTTTCTTGTCGTGAATACGGAAGGATTTCGTCAGCGTCTCAAACGTGCAGTCGTCTCCGCGGTGGCTGAATCCGGCTTCGAACATGTCAAACGGAACCGAGCCGGAGGGAACACGGCCTGCGGTCGAAAAACCGAATCGCGCTTTCGGGTCGATGAATTTGCGAATGAGCCATGCCGAAGTAACGCGGTCCACACCGGGACGCGGGCGCGTGACCCAGAGCCGCTTCTGGTATTCACGGCGAGACGGCCTGTCGGTTTCTGATTGCGGTTGGCTCGATTGGTTTAAAGCCCGCTCGACCTGCTCTCGCAACGGGCTGCCAAAGAAATCAATGGAACTGATTTCCTGGAAACGCCGGCGCAGGCGGGCGATTTGTGTGTCGCGGATCCGGGGTGAGCCGGGGACAGTCTTCAGGTCCGTCAAGAGCTCCCGGTAGTCCCGGGAGCGCGCATCGCAAAATCGAGCTTTCAGCTGTACAGGGGAGAAATTGTCAATTGCGCGCACGTCCACGACGGAGGATTCACCGCGCGCGGTGCGAATGGTCGTGGCCAGCCACTCAAAGCGTTCGCGATTCTCAGATGTATTTGGCAGAAGGTATCCGGAATTGCCAAGGGCAACGGCGCCATAGTGCTGCAGCTTTCTCCAAACCGACACCCGAAGACTGGCGTTGCGTTTCGCCAAACTGAACACCAGCAACAGCCACGCCTGCTCCGGGCCAGATTTTCTAGTAACGGTCATTTCTACATTGTTATACACCTAACAGAAGAAATTGGGAGAACAATTTTGGAAGCTTTTGGAGCCGCGCAATCTTATTGGCAAGGGCATCCCCCGGGGGCGGCTGAACGTGAAATATCCCTTGACTTAAAGTTGAGTTGAAGTTCGAGGATGGATCCCAGGGGCGCGCACTCAACTTAAGGAGAAAACATGGACAAGAAGATGGGGATGCTGGGAATTGGAGCGCTGGTGCTGGCTATGGCTGCGGGCAACGCTATGGCGCAGGAGAGGAAAGCGGAGGAGGCACCGACGCGCGCGCAAGTGCTGGATGCGTTGGTCAGCAATGCAGAGCGCGAAGTTGTTCCCGCGGCGGAGGCAATGCCGGAGGAGAAGTATTCTTTTGTTCCCAGCAATGGTGAGTTCAAGGGAACGCGATCGTTCGCGGAACAGATAAGGCACGTGGCCGCGGCGAATTATCAGTTGGCGGCGCGGATCCTTGGCGAAAAGCTGCCGGCAGGGAAGGTGGGAGCGAAGTCGGAGACGGCGCCGGACTCCGTACAGACCAAGGCGGAGGTGATGGAGTATTTGCGCGGGTCGTTCGCCCACCTGCACAAGGCGGTGAACTCGATTGACACGGCCAACGAAGTGGAACCCATCCCGGGGATCAAAGGAGTGTGGGAGAAAACGCGATTGGGCGCAGCGGTAGACGCCATTGCGCATACCTATGATCACTACGGGCAGATGGTGGAGTACTTGCGGATGAACGGCATCGTGCCGCCAGCGAGCCGGTGATGAGGGTCGTCGGTCAGCTGGCAGTGGGAAAATGCTCGGGATCGAGGCGAGTGTGAGGTGCGACGGCCGCGGGGCGGAAGTGACGACGGGTGAACTCGCCGGCAAAGAAGCAACTAGTCGAGCAGGGCGGCCGTCGAATATAATGGCGGCAAGGATTTCGAAGTCGCAGCAAGCAGATGGCCGAGGCAAACCCTTCGGGCCCGCCACCGGCGAAACGTAAGGGTAGTCATGCGCATTCAGGAAAAGGAGGACCTTGAGAGAGAAACTTAGAAATCGAGCCGTCCCGTTGGCGCTGGCCATATGTCTGGCGGTGATCTGTCTCGCGCCGCGCGGTTTCGCTCAAGACGAAGGCATGGCGCAGGAGCCCGAGGCGGCGCCAGTGCCGGAGGTGCCGCAGGAGAAAAGCGCGCCGGCCAACCTACCCAGCATGGCCGCGGACCCGGTGCCGGAGCTGCTCGAGGCCGGGTTCCATGCCATGTATGCCCTGAACTTCAAGGAAGCACGGGAGAAATTTCTGGCATATCAGCAGGCGCGGCCGGACGATCCGCTGGGGAAGGTAGCCGAAGCGGCGAGCTACCTGTTCGAGGAGTTCAACGAGAAGGGCGTGCTGACCTCGGAGTTCTTTTTGGACGACGACAAATTTCTGGGCGGCGTGGAGGGAAGCGTTTCGGCCAACCGCAACACGAATTTCCTGACCGCCAACCACCAGGCGCGCGAAGTGGCCAAGAGAAGCGTGAAAAAAAATCCGCACGACGCGCATGGCCTGCTGGTGTTGACCATGACCGACGGGATGGAATCGAACTACGCGGCGATGATCGAGAAAAAGCAGCTACAGGCGCTGAGCTTTATGCGCCAGGCGGAGAGCGAAGCGAACACGCTGCTGGCAGTCGATCCGGATCAGAAGGACGCCTACGTGGCGCTGGGGATGAGCAATTACGTGATCGGTTGCCTGCCAGGATACAAGAAAATGTTCCTGTGGTTCGGCGGCGTGCACGGCGACCGCACCCGTGGCATGCAGCAAATGCAATTGGCGGCGGATAACGGGCACTACTTGAAACCGTTCGCGAAAATTTTGCTGGCGCTGGCATTTGAGCGCGAACACCAGACGGAACGCGCGCAGCCGCTGTTGCGGGACTTGGCGGTACAGTATCCGGCCAACCCGATTTTCGTACACGAGCTGTCGCTGCTGGCGACGAAGCAGAATGTTCACAACCGCTGAGGCGCGCGGCGGCCGCTAGCGCGCAACCTCTCCCATCATTTCAATTTTGAGCGGAGGATCCACAGGCTGAAGCCTGTGCTACCAAACCCTACCACTTGACGCGCACGCGATAGTCGAGGGTGGCGCTGCCGTTTTTCTCCACCGGGATCGAGAAACCAATTGTTGTCGCGTCGAGCTTGGTCCATTTGAAATTGGAGTTCACCACTTCCCAATCGCCGCCCACCGGCTCGCGGACTTCGACGGTGACAGCACTGTCTTTGTGGTTGCGCAGGGCGATCTGGTTTTCCATTTCCGACTGATTGCTGGCAATTTTTTTGTAGTCCAGCTGCTTGCGCTCGCAGACGACATCGAAGGCGTTGCCGACGTAAATTTTCACGGACTCGTCTTTCGGGGTGTGATTGATGGTGTCCTCGCCGACGAACTGCACGCCGCCTTTTGAATCGGACTGATACACACGCACCGTGCCCGCCGGCAGTGGCATGCCCAGGCCGCCCTTTTCTTCATTCTTGAAACGATACAGCACGCGCACAGGCTGAGGGATTGGGTTCCCGATGCCCTGCGGATTGCGGTAGTAGTATTGCTGGCCTTCGACGGAAAGATATTTTTCGATCGGCACGCCGCTGGCATTCAGCAGGCTGATCTGCTTCGATTCGTTGTTCTGAATGGAAGTCCGGCGTCCGAGCGTGTACAGGTGATATTCGGAGAAACCTTCCTGCTGGAATTGCGGCGCAGCGGCCGCCTTGGTCATGATCTGCGCCTCCATCATCGGGCGCGCGGACGGCACAGCGGTGCGATGAACTTCCCCAGCGACGAGTTGGAGCTTGGCGTTGGTGTAGGCCACGCCGCTGGAATTCGTGAGTGTGACCCAGCCGTCGAGGTCGGCGGCTTTCTCATCGCGGCCAACGGTGAGGACGTAGTCGGAGCTCCAATTGATATTGCCCGCAAGATATGAGGCCTCCACTTTCTGCGAGCCAGCGCCACGGTTTTCAAGCGTCCAGACCAGGGTCGGGCGGCTGTAGAGATTTTCCGGCAATTCAGGGAAGCGGTAGGAATCCGCGGTCATGCCGGTAACGATATCGTTGCCGATCTTCCAGACCGGGCCGTTGTTGTTGGCGAGCAGCAAAGCTTTCGTTTCGACCCAGCGCGTGGAGCCGGCATCCTGTTCCTTGCGCATCAGCGTGATTTCCCGGCCGACATATTTTTGGAGCAGTTTCTGCGGGTCGAGCAGATCGTATTCGTAGTTCTGCTCGATGACGTCGAGTTTCGTGGGATCGTTGAGCGAGCGGAAATGCACGGTCGCGGGATTGATGGAAGCGGCGACGTCTTCAAAGCGCAGCAGAAAGTTCCCGGAAGGCAGATGAATCTGACGGGTATCGCGGACCAGGGCGATATTCGAGTTGTAGACCGTGACGGCGAGATCCACCTGATCTTTGCTAGTGGTGGCGGGATGCTCGGTCTGCGCGGCTACACGGGCTACCGCGAACGGGAGTAGCAGAAAGATTGCTGCAAAGATGACGGCGGTGCGAATTCTCAGATGGCGTGCGGACATTGGCTGTCTCCTTCGGGCGAGAATGGTTCCACAGATTAGAACGCGGAGGGGAGAAAATCTTGCAAGACTGGGGCTTGCAGGGAGAGCGCCGGAAGGCGGCTATTTTGCGAGCTGCCAGGACTGGCCGCCGTCGGTTGTGCGGAAGATGCGGCCATCGGCGGTGGTGACCGCTGCAGAGGAAGCATCCGAAGCGGTGACGGCAACAAAATCAGCGTCCGCGGGAGGTGAAATTTTCTTCCAGGATTTTCCGTCGGTGGTCAGCAGGATGGCGCCAGCGCGGCCGACCAGCCAGCAGACATTTTCTGAAGGGACAGCACCGGCCAGAATTTGGCTGGCGGCTTTCATGCGCTGGCCCTGCCAAGTGGCGCCGCTGTCCTCAGAGCGCTCGATGCGCGCGCCCCCGGCAATGCGGTACTGCACGTTGGCATCCTGCGACTGAATGACAGGAGCAGCGCCGGAGTGAACCGTAACGATGGCACTCTTTGAATTGGCGTACCCGCCTATGCCTGCGCCGACGCCTCCGCCCGCGGCACCGCCGGCTGCCTGAGGCGCGTCCTTTTTCTCTTTCGACAATTTGCCGGCTCGAACTGATTCCGTGGTAGTCATGGACGGTGCGCCCGCGGGAGCGGCTTCCGGCTTTGGTTGCGGCGTCGCTGCGGGGGGAGCTGGGACAGCGACTGACTGAGCAGCCGAATAAACCTCTACGGTCGAGGTGGTCGCTTTAGGTGTCTGGTCAAGCGAATTGACGGTTTCAGCGGGCGCGGGTGCTTTTGCGGGTGCTGGCGCCTGCTCGCGCGCCGATTTCTCAAGCGAAGCGCTCATGTCGTCCGACGTGTGGCGAGATTCAATTTTTCGCTGCATTTGATCATTAACGCGCGAATTGTCGGCTAGCTGATTTTGCGAATAGGCGGCGTCGAGGTCGGCCCTGGTATTTGACTGCAATCTGTTGGGTGAGATACGGGCCCTGTTCCCGGCAACGAGGGCACCGGTTTGCTGCGAATTCGACGGCGCTGGCCGTTTGTCCGCCTCCAGCCGGCCTTGTTGCGCCGTTTGAGTTTTAAATTCTGCGGGCGCAGCGGCGGGTGGGACCACTTCATATTGCTTAGTCGTTTGATCTGCGAGAGATTTCGGGGCGACCTCTGGTCTGGACATGGCGACTTGATTTTCCGAAGGAGGGACGTGAGAGACGCGCGCGAGCCGCTGCCGGGAGACAACCGCGACAAGAATAAGGGTTGCGGCGACCGGCGCAGCCCAACGCAAATGCAGTGTCCAGGAGCGCTGTAGTGGGGCTGACTTCGTCGCGGCTGGGGCGGTGGCAACGGGGGAAGAAGCCACGGCCCGCGGAGCAGCCGCGCGAGCCAGCACCTCCACTTCGGCGGGAACATCCCTCACGCTTTGGGTGCGAAATATAGCGGCGAGTTGCTCGCGGCATTTCGGGCAGGTGGAGAAATGCAGTTCATAGTGCGCGGTCTCGTCGGCGTCGAGAGATTGCTCGGAGTAGGCGGCCAGAATATCAGTTCCCGGACAGTTGATGTCGCGGGCGGCGCCGCGAGCGGCATCGCGCGCCAGGGTGCGGCGAAGCAAGCCGTCCATCGCCTTGTCGTCATCCCGCGGAGCCATGGATTAATTCTCCTCCCTTAGTACGCGCGAAGCCAGAAAGCTTGCGCGCCGTGCCAATCTACTCACCCGGCGATACGGCGCGCGCGGGGCCGGAGCCGAGTCGCACCGTCAAATCAAACGGCCATTCCTCACGGGCGTACTCGAAACAAAGACGCAACTGCGGTTCGCTCAATTTCTTTTCCTGGCGCAGCGTGGCCTCCACCAGGCGGCGGACTTCCTGGCGGGCGCGTTCGAGTTTGCGGGAGACGGTGGCTTCATGTTCGCCGAGAATTTTCCCGATTTCGAGCAGGGTCAGCTCCTCGACGTAGTAGTAGGCCAGGCGCAGGCGGTCGCGAGGGTCGAGCGTATCAAGCGCGACTTCGACTGCCGCCTGCATCATCACCAGATAGCGCTCGCGGTCAGGGTCGGGCGCGCTGTTTTTGGCCGGAAGATGCAGGGTAATTCCACCGCTGCCCTCGCTATCATTTTCTTCGATGGGGTCGAATCTGCGCGTGCGGCGGATTTCATCCACGTGGCGTTGAGCCAGGATGGCGTGAAGCCAGGTGCTCAGCTTGCTGCGGCCGTGGAAATATTCAAAGAGCGAGCGGCGCGCAGCCGGGGTTTCGGGCAAGCCGAACAATTCGGTGAACAGCGAATCGGCCAGGTCCGGGGCGGCGGATTCTCCGGCGATGGCGCGGGCGGCACGGTGCAACTGCGGGCGGTACTCGGCGACGAAGTGTTCCCAGGCGGCCACGTTGCCGGCGCTGCAAGCGCACGCCAGCGCCAGATCCTGGACCTGCAGCAGAGCGAGATATTTTTCAACCGCGGCGGGAGCCGGGGCAGATTTGGAAGTCACTGTGGAAAAGCGGCGGGCCACGCTGCGCTCGAGCACAATCTGAAATTGTTCGGCAGTGAGGTTCCACCCCTTCGGTGCCCGCGAGACGCGCAGAAGCACCTCGGCTGTTGAGAGCGACACGAGTTGGGGCGGGCTGGGCGGCATTCGAAGCTGCATGGCAACCGGCTGTGATGATACCTGAGTTGCGCGAGCGCCGTTGCCACTCGATTAGATTCGTGCCGCGGCTTGTAATGCTGCCTGCACATGGTTATAGTCCGGCGCATCAAGAGGAAAATGAAGGAGGGGAGGAAATCTCGATGACGCGGCGAATGGCGGTGCTGGGATTCGCAATTTTGTGCTCGATTTCAGTGATCGCGCAATCCGGCACGCGCGTAGCGGTACGCGCCGGGAAATTGATTGACGGCAAAAGCGACCAGCCGATTGCCAATGCGCTGATCCTGATCGAGGGCGGGAAAATTACTTCGGTGACCGCGGGCGGCGCGCCGCCGGCGGGCGTGGAGATGATTGACCTGTCGCGCGCAACGGTGTTGCCCGGGCTGATGGACCTGCACACCCACGTGCTGCTGCAAGGCGACGTGACCGACGCGGATTACGACGAACAACTGCTGAAGCAGTCCATTCCTTACCGCGCGATTCTGGCGGCGCGAAACGCGCGCATTGCGCTGGACCACGGGTTCACGACGCTGCGCGACGTCGAAACAGAGGGCGCGATGTTCGCGGACGTGGACTTGAAGAAGGCCATCGAGCGCGGCGAAGTTCCCGGCCCGCGGATTTTTGCATCCACGCGCGCGATGGCCCCGACGGGGATGTATCCGCTGCGGGGGTATTCCTGGGAGCTCGAGGTGCCGCACGGAGTGCAGATGGTGGACGGAGTGGAAGGCGCGCGGCTGGCGGTGCGCGAGCAGATTTCGCACGGCGCAGACTGGATCAAGTATTACTCGGACCGCGCGTATTATTTCACGCCCGACGGCGTGCTGCACAGCAAAGTGAATTTCCGCGACGACGAAGCGCGCGCCATAGTGGAAGAAACACACCGGCTGGGGCACAAGGTGGCGGCGCACTCGATCGGGTCGGATGGAATCGCCGCTTCGCTGCGCGCGGGAGTGGATTCCATCGAGCATGGCGACGGGTATACGGATGAACTGCTGGAGCAGACGGTAAAGCAGGGTGTGTACTGGTGCCCGACGGTGATGGTCGGGGCATATGTGGCGCCCGGGCGCGCGGGCAACTGGATCAAGATGGTGGACCTGGAGAAGCATGCATTCGGACAGGGCGTGAAAAAGGGCGTGAAGATTGTCATGGGCACGGACGCCGGCGGATTTCCGTGGACGGACCCGAATTTGAACGAGGCCAAGGAATTTCATTACTACGTGGATTACGGGATGACGCCGATGCAGGCCATCAAGTCGGGCACGTCGCTGGCAGCCGAGATGCTGGGGTGGAGCGACAAGCTGGGAACTGTCGAAGCCGGTAAGATCGCCGATCTGGTGGCGGTGTCGGGCGATCCGCTCGGGGATATCACCGAACTCGAGCGCGTTCGATTTGTGATGAAGGAAGGTGTGGTTTACAAGAATGAGATGAAGTGAGCTTGGACGCTCTTCGAGACGGCGTGCCACCGGGCCGGACGTTGACGCGGGAATACTGCTAAAATCGCGCCGCGATGTACACCTGCCGGGAGTGCGAACAGACCATCAATCAGGCGACGGAAGTGTGCCCGTACTGCGGCGCGGATTTGACGGAAGCGCCTGCGGGGGAATCCACGGCGCCGGTAAAGAAATCGAGCGGGCCGCGAATCGCGATACTGTTGGCAATGGTGCTGGCGATTCTGGGGACCGTCGCTTGGTTTGCCGTGCCGTGGCACATGTCGGGGTCGCAGGCGGACGCGGAAGCGCACGCGCGCGACGCGGTGGCCACTGTGCAGGATGTGGTGGCGGCGTACCGCGCGTCCGAGGGGAGCTTTCCGACGACGCTTGATGCGCTGGGCGAGCGCGTGCGAGCAGCGGCGCAGAAGGCGCAATCAGCGGGATACACGCTGCAATATGACGCCGCGAAAGCCGATGCCGATGGGCGCGTGCGGAGTTACACGTTGACGGCGCGGGCTGGGAATTTCGGCTATCTGAATTTCTATACAGATGAGACGGGCGTACTGCGATTCACGGTTGAAAATCGTGCGGCTACTGTGCAGGACCCTCCGGTGAAAGGCAACCTGTAGCGCGGGTAGGCGCGCGCCTTCCCTGATGAAAATACCGCTTGACCCTGCAACAGATTTCACACTTTATAATTTTGCTTGAGGAGTGAACAAGGATGGGTTTGCTGCGCATCGGTGAGGTGGCGCGTCAGGCGGGCGTGAGCCCGGCGACGGTGCGCCTGTACGAGCGCAAGGGATTGTTGCGTCAGGCGGCGCGGTCGGCGAGTGGCTACCGCGGTTTTCCGCCGGATACACCTGCGCGTATGCAATTAATTCAGTGCGCGCTGGCGGTGGGATTCACGATTGAGGAGCTGTCGCGAATCCTGCGCCGGCGCGACGCCGGCGGCGCACCCTGCCACGACGTGCACGCGCTCGCGCAAGAAAAGCTTGCGGAGTTGACGCGACGGAAGAAGGAGCTTGACCGGCTGTGCCGTCTGTTGCGCACTACGCTGCGGCAATGGGAAGGGGCCCTCGCGAAAACTCCACGCGGAAAGAGGGCCGGGCTGCTCGATTCGCTGGCGCGCGGGTCGGCGTGGCTGGCGGGATTGAATTCGCCGCTGCTGAATCCGAGACTGAAGAGGACGAAGAGGAGACTGTGATGGCGAGAACTATGAGATTTTGGCGGCAAGGCGCGGCACTGATTTTTTCAGCGATGGTTCTGATTTTGCCGGCACGGGCACAGGACCATGCCAAGCATGACCACGGCGCGGACACGACTTCACGCGGGAACAGCGCCATGGGCTTTGATGCCGATAAGACAACGCATCATTTTCTGCAGAATTCCACGGGCGGGACGATTCAAGTGACGGCCAATGATGCCGCGGACACTGCCAGCCGCGAGACCATTCAGATGCACTTGCAGCACATCGCCGAGCGATTTAATGCTGGCGATTTCGATATCCCCATGTTCGTGCACGATCAGGTGCCGCCCGGAGTGCCAGTAATGAAGCGGATGAAAGCGGAAATTTCCTACAAATATGTGCCCATGAACCGCGGCGGGCGCGTGGAAATCTCGACGAAAAATCCAGAAGCGGTTGCGGCCATACACGAGTTCCTCAGGTTCCAGATTGTGGAGCATCAGACCGGCGACCCACAGTGAGGCCAGAGCCCTGCTAGCTGATGGCGCATTCCCGACGCGAAAGGCCGCATCATCAAATGCGGCCTGTGCGACAATTTTCACACAACGATTTTGGGATACGCGCATCTTACAGGTATGGCCAAAGGGACCAGTCTGATTCGACGCAAACTTCTTCTGTTGATAAGTGGCGCGCTGCTGGCGACCCCGGCGCTGGCGGACGATGTGTCATGCGGAGCCTGCACGTTTGCAGATTGCTGCCCGGAAACGCTGGCAGCCATGAGTGTCCAGCAGGACCCGGGAGAACAAATGCAGGGAATGCCGGGGATGCAGCACGCCTCAGGCCACGGCGCGCACGCGCATCATCCCACAACGTTCATCGAGGAGATTCTGCATCACGGGACAGCGGGAACCAGCGCCGAGCCTGCATCCACGCCGCACGAAATGCTGATGACAGAAAAAGGATCGTGGATGCTGATGTTTCACGGCGGCGGGTCGCTGGTCGCGCAGCAACAGACCGGCGCGCGCGGCGGCGACAAAGTGTTCGGCGGGAGCTGGTTGATGCCCATGGCGCAACGCGAATTGGGACCCGGCACGTTTACGGCGCGCGTGATGATCAGCCTGGACCCGGCGACGATCACCAACCGAAAATATCCGGAACTTTTCCAACTCGGCGAGACGGCCTTCGGCAAGCCCATTGTGGACGGGCAGCACCCGCACGATTTTTTCATGGAGGTGGCGGCGCTCTACGATCTGAAGCTGGGCGAGAATGCGCTGCTTTCGTTCTATGCCGCGCCGGTGGGTGATCCGGCGATGGGTCCGGAAGCATATGCGCATCGCGACTCGGCGAGTGAAGACGTGCTCGCCCCGCTGGGCCACCATCAGCAGGATTCGACGCACATTTCGAACGACGTGCTGACCGTGGGACTGACTTACAAAAAGGTGCGCGTGGAAGCCTCCGCGTTCCACGGACGCGAGCCGGACGAATTTCGCTGGAATATCGATTATGGCGGGATTGATTCCTGGTCAGCGCGGCTGACGATTAATCCTGCACGCAACTGGAGCGGGCAATATTCGTTGACCCGGCTGAAGAGCCCGGAGCAACTGATTCCAGCGGAAAGCACGCTGCGCATGACGGCTTCCGTGACCTACAACCGGCCGCTCGCGCGCGGCAACTGGGCTTCGACGCTGGTGTGGGGACGCAACCGCGACATTCCCAGCGGGCAGGTGCTGAACAGCTACCTGGCGGAGAGCACGCTGCGATTTGCAAAGAGCAATTTTGCGTGGACCCGGATCGAAAACGTGGACCGCACCAACGAGCTGCTGCTGGGAAACAATCCCCTGCCGCCGGGATTCGACGAAAAGTTTCTGGCGCGGGTGCAGGCGTATTCGTTCGGGTACGACCGCGAGTTCCGATTTATTCCCCATGTGGCGAGCGCGTTGGGCGGGCAATACACGCTGTATGCCAAGCCGTCGTCGCTCGATTCGTTGTACGGCTCGAATCCGATGGGCTACCTTTTTTTTGTGCGCTTCCGCGCAGTGCCGTCCGAATAATTCTTTCGAGGCTTGCTTGCCGGCCCCTTCTGCGGCATGAAATCTTCCGGCTCGACTCCCAATCCGTGAGCCAAACGCGTGTAGTAATTGAAGAGCGCGATGACCTGGGTGGCGTCGTGGATTTCTTCGTCCGTGCAGTCGGCGGCGCGCAAGGCAAGGATGTCGGCTTCGGCAGCCTTTTCCGGATGGCGCGTGAGCTTCACAGCGCAATCACACAGCGCGCGCGTTTTCGGGTCAAGCTTTGCGCGGCGATAATCCTTCTTCACCTGCGCGGCAAGAGCAGCATCGTTCGTGGCGGCACGGAGATCCTCCCCGTGTGCTTCCAGTCAATAAAAACAATTGTTGGCCCAGGACGAGACGGTAGCGAGCGTCTCGCGCTGCGCGCGCGACAGCGGCGACGGGCCGAACATGACCGCTTTGTAGAGTTCGAGAGAAGCGTCGAGGATCGGCGGGTTCAGGCTTTGCACGCGCAGGATGTTGAACACGCGTCCGGCGCGGCGCATGGCTTCGTCGTAGGTTTGCTTCAGACGGCCGGTTGCCTCGTGCGGTGCGATGGTTCGTATCCGCGCCAAGTTTGAGCCTCCTCGGTCCGCGCGCGGCAGAAATACGGGGCGGCAGACCGGCTCAGAGCTTGATGTTATACTAGGCGGGCAGGCCGTCTCCTAATCAGTTGTCAATCACCGCGGAGAGGTGCTGGAGTGGCCGAACAGGGCTGCCTGCTAAGCAGTTTCACCCCAAAAGGGTGACGGGGGTTCGAATCCCCCCCTCTCCGCCATGTACCGATGGTCTGGCCCGAAATCCAAATGTCCCCTTCCCCAGAAGAAAAGCGACTAACCGGCTTTCGCAATCCAATGCTGTACACGTCCATCTTGCTCGTGGGTGCGATGGCGTACGTCGGCTGGGTGATGGCCATGCGCCGGCAAGAGGCTCGCGACCTGGAGCAAAAGGCTCGGGACAAGCAGCGCCAGGAGGCCGCGCAGACCTTTGAACAACTGGGCGGCGAGCGCTTCGAGATCTTGAATTTTTACGCCGCGCCGGGCGTGATCCGCCGCGGGGACACGGTGCAACTATGCTACGGCGTCTCGAATGCGAAAACAGTACGCCTAGAGCCGCCGTCCGGTGAAGTGTGGCCGTCGCAGGCGCGCTGCTTGAGCATAGCGCCGCAGAAAACCACCGAATACACGCTGAGCGCCGAAGACGGCCGAGGCAACACGCGAGCCTCCTCGCTCACCGTCACTGTCCGCTAGCCGCAGCTAGCTGTGGCCGCCGCCGAGTTCGCGGAGGATGTCGCCGACGAAGGATTTGGCGTCGCCGAAGAGCATGAGCGTCCTGTCGAGGTAGAACAGCGGATTGTCAATGCCGGCGAAGCCTGCGCTCATGCCGCGCTTGATGACCATCACCGTGCGCGCCTTGTCCACATCGAGGATGGGCATGCCGAAGATGGGGCTGCTGCGGTCGTTGCGCGCCGCGGGATTCGTGACGTCGTTTGCGCCGATGATCAGTGCGACGTCCGTCTGCGGAAATTCGCCGTTGATTTCGTCCATGTCCAGCAGCTTGTCATAAGGAATATCCGCCTCCGCCAGAAGCACGTTCATGTGCCCGGGCATGCGTCCGGCCACCGGGTGAATGCCGAATTTGACGTCCACGCCTCGCTTGGTCAGCGAGTCGTACAGCTCGCGCACTTTGTGCTGCGCCTGCGCCACGGCCATGCCGTAGCCGGGCACGATCACCACTTTGTTCGCGGCCGCAAGAATTGCGGCAGCTTCCTCGGGCGTGGCGCTGCGAACGGGACGCGCCTTCTGCTCACCGGCTGCCGCGGGTTGCTCCTGTCCGAAGGCGCCAAAGAGGACGTTGCTGAACGAGCGGTTCATGGCCTTCGACATATTGACGGACAGAATGAAGCCCGAAGCGCCGTCGAGCGCGCCGGCAATAATTAAAAGTTTGCTGTCGAGTACGAAGCCCATAGCCGCGGCGGAAAGCCCGGCATAGGAATTCAGCAGGGAAATCACCGTGGGCATGTCCGCCCCGCCGATGGGAACAATCATCAGCACGCCGAACAGCAAAGGAACGCCAAGAATGATGGGAAACAGCGCGGTGCGATCCGGGTGAACCACCAGGTACGCCGCCACCGCGACCGCCGATGCCAGCACTGCAAGATTGACGAAATTCTGTCCTTTATATGTGATGGGCCGCTGCGGCAGCATTTCTTCCAGTTTTCCCGCGGCCATCAGGCTGCCGGTGAAAGTCAGCGAGCCGAGGATCACTTCCAGCGAGAGCACCGCCATCATGAAGCGCGGCACATTCGGGGCACGCAGGTAAAACTCAGAGGTGCCCACGAGCGTGACGCACAGCGCGCCGAAGGCGTGGCTCAGCGCCGTCCGCTGCGGCACAGCGGTCATGTGCACCATGCCGAGAGGCACGCCAATAACGGTTCCGAGCACCAGGCCGATGGCGATCCAGCGGTAATCCACAATCCCGTGATGCAGCAGTGTTCCGGCAATGGCCAGCACCATGCCCAGCTCGCCGGCCCACACGCCGTGCCGCGCGGTGGTGGGGGAGCTCATCCACTTGAGCGACAAAATGAAAAGCGCCGCGGCAATCAGATAAATAATTTCAATGATGGTGTTGGTCGCTGGCATCCCGGTCACGGTTTCTGCGGGCGGCTGGACTTGAACATTTTCAACATGCGGTCGGTAATGAAGAAACCGCCGACAACGTTGCTGGTGGCGGCGACGATGGCGATGGTGCCGAGAATCGTCGCCAGCGTGCTTTTGTGCTCGCCGGCCAGAATGATAGCGCCCACCACTGCGATGGCGTCGAGCGCATTGGTGAGCGACATGAGCGGCGTGTGCAGCAGCGGCGAAACGCGCCGGATCACTTCAAAGCCGATGAAAGCCGCAAGCATGAAGACGTACAAGCTGGTCAGCAAGTCTCCGCTCACTGTTTTGCCTCCCTTTTCGCCGCGGTGGCCAGCGCGGGCAGCGCATAAAACTCGCGCACGCGTTCGTTCACGATCTCTCCACCGCGCGTGACCATGGTGTCGTGGATGATGTCGTCCTCGAGATTCATCTGTAGCTTGCCGCCCTGCACCAGCAGACCGAGGAACGCGCTGACATTGCGAGCGTACATCTGGCTGGCGTGGTACGGCACGCTGCTCGCCAGATTGATCCGGCCGATCACCGTCACGCCGTGCTCCACCACTTTTTCGCCCGCGCGGGTCAGCTCGCAATTCCCGCCGCGCTCCGATGCCAAGTCCACGATCACCGAACCTGGCGCCATGCTGTGAACCATCTCGCGTGTTACCAGCACGGGCGATTTTTTGCCGGGAATCACGGCGGCAGTGATGACCACGTCGCTTTCCGCCACCACGCGCGCCAGCAACTCGCGTTGCCGCTGGTAGAAAGTTTCATCCTGCGCGCGCGCATAGCCGCCGGCGTCCTGCGCGTCCTTGGCTTCAATGGCCAGCTCGACGAAGCGGCCACCCAGGCTGAGCACCTGCTCCTTGGCCGCCGGGCGCATGTCATACGCGGACGCCACAGCTCCCAATCTGCGCGCCGTGGCGATGGCCTGCAGCCCGGCAACACCGGCGCCGATGATGAATACGCGCGCGGGCGTGATGGTTCCGGCGGCGGTGGTGAGCATGGGGAAAATGCGCGGCAGCGTGTCCGCGGCAATGAGCACGCATTTGTAACCGCAAATGGTGGCCATGGAGGAGAGCGCGTCCATGCTCTGCGCCCGCGTGGTTCGCGGCATCAGCTCGATGGCGAAGGAGGTCACGCCGGTCGCGGTCACTTCCTGCAATATTTCGAGTGAGCCCATCGGGCGCAAGAATCCGACGAGGATCTGGTCGCGGCGGAAGAGCGGGACGTCGGCTTTGCCGGTCTTGTCGTTGGAGCCGTAGCAGAGAACTTGCGTGATGATGTCCGCCGAGGCAAAGACTTCAGCGCGCGAACTTGCTATCTTCGCGCCCTTGTCCTCGTACGTGGTGTCCGGATAACCGGCCTCCACACCTGCGCCCGCCTCCACAATCACGTCCAGCCCGGACTTCTTCAGCGTGGGAACAACCGCCGGGACCAGCGCGACGCGTCTTTCCCCTGGAAATGTTTCGCGCGCAACGCCGACAATCATGAACAGCCCTCCGTCCTGCTTGCCATCTCATCCTGCCCGGACCATCGTTTTGCGGGCGGGCCACACAGACTAATCGCGCATCCCGCGATGCGCAAGCGGGTGCCTGGGTGACGATTTCAAAAGCCGTGAAGGGGGTTGGAAAAGCGGAAGAGGTGGTTCCCTCCTCCGCCAAACGCATCCAGAAGTGACGATTCTATCCTGAATTTCGGGATTGTCTATTGGAAGGTGGCTTCAATTGACGAGCGCAGCCGTTACGGCGATTTGGCAGGCACCTCGGCAGGTGTCGTAGCGATTCCGCTCTTGGACTTCAATTGTGCCAGTCGAGCCTGCAGCAGCTTCAATTCGTCCTTCGAGGCTTGCAGGTCTGTTTTCGCAATTTCCACGTTGGATTCCAGTGCGGACCGTTCCAAATCGCTGGTGGCTTGACGGACATTAAACGATGCCTGGTCCAAAGCATCCCCTTTCCGGCGAATATCCTGTTCTGTTTTTGCAATCAGCGCTTCCACGGCTTCCGGTTTGTCGGGTAACTGTGAGGCGCAATTGGTTGCAGGCGGCCGGCAGGCATCGGCGGCGGAGCCGGAAGCTTTTTTCTGCGCATCCGATTGGGAATCGGCAGCAGCGTTCTCCGCTTCGGCGGCTTTGCTGGACATGTAGAGGTCGGCCGGAGTTCTCAGGCTGGTGATGGTATCGTCTGTCCATGTCCGGCTAGCTTTCGGTTTTTTCGCGGGTTCGCTGGATTGCTGAGTTTCAGCCGCAGGCGGCCTTTCTGAGGTGGTTTGCGCGGCCAGCGGGCCACAGCCCACGAGCGATATGATGACCGTGATTTGCCAGCAGCTCCGCAGCGTCGTCCTCATGGCCGCCTCCATACCTTACTCAGGAATTTCATGAAATGACAAAACCTGATAGGTCCGGTTATTGGATGCCTTGTTGATCGTGCAGCTGTTGTAAAAAATTCCATTTCCGCCACCGCCGCTCCAATTGAAGGTCGGGATTCCCACATTGTTCAATAGGTTCCCGCTGGAGTCCCGCGTCTTGGCCACAAACACGCCGCCGTTATACGAGTTGTTTCCGCCCCCGGTGCCCTGGACATTTCCCTGACCGATCACCAGGACGATTCCATTCCAGCCCACGGTTCCGGCAGGGCTGTAGGTGCCGCGGACAACCAAGGTGCCATAGCCGGTGATGTTTCCGGAAAGCGACAGATCTCCACTCGCGCCGTTGTTCGCCGAATCCACTACCACGGTCACGGGGTTGTTGGCTGTGCCGTAATTCGGCAGACTGCTGGCTGGACCTTGCACCACATAGTCGGCGCTGGACTCTATCTGTTGGACGATACTTTCCAGTCCCGCCGGAGTAGTCTCGCTGGGAGGAAGATTCGTATCCACGACTCCCACACTTGGTGTCGGCAGTCCTCCTCCAGTGTAGTTTCCAAGGCGATTTGACGGGATGCCGGCGACAGCCTGTCCAACCGCCGCGGCTCCGGTGACCCCCACAGCGGGTCGGGAAGGCTGGGGAGGCGGGCAACCGGCGCCGCCCGGAGAATGGTCGTCGCCGTTGACGACGAACGGGACGGAAGTAGGCGCCGTTAAATTGGGATTCTTGCCGTCCAATGTCAGCGCGCCGGGGAATGTAAAGTTCAGAAGGCCCATGGCCACGTCTTCCTGCAGCAATCTTCTTGCGCCGCTGGGAAGCACGGCAAAAGAAGTCAGTGTATAAACCTGCTTTTGTCCGCTGGGCTCGTTTGCCAAATTCGGCGGAGTTCCCTGAACATATTGATGGAGTCCATTGAAATAGATCGGCAGTGTTGCATTGATGTTGCCATCATTGTCGATGTCCATGTTTTCAGATTGTTCTGTCTTGGGAGTGATGCGCACCCACTTATAGAGCGGGCCGGGAAAACCGGCGGTGGTGGACACCGAACTGGTCGCCGTTGCCGAAGCTCCCAGCGAGCTGGCTGGCACCCCAAATTCGGAGTTGTACTCGCTGTCGTAATAAGCGTTACCGGAATTCGTGGGGAGCACGGATTCGCTTCCCGCTGGGTTGGTTATATAGAGCGCCTGACCCACGGCCATCGGATTCGCCAGCGCCGCCCCCAGCGCGTTCGGGTGCTTCGACCACATGCGCCCCCGCCCTTCCTCCAGGCCAGCATACGCTGCGTAATAGCTCTGCGTGGCCAGGCGGTAGTTGCCGGCGATGGAACTTTCCGTTCCAGACGATAGCAGCAGGGAGAGCCCCACCACGCTGACCAGCATCAAAATGAAAATAGCAATCAGGAGCGCAATTCCATTTTGTGATCGCTCCCTTCGCAAATCTTGTGGCCGGCTCATAGTGTGCTCCTGGCTTACTGAATTGGGTTCAGCACGCGCGCGTCGGAATTCAACGACGCGGTCTGGAATCTGCCCGTCTTTGGGTCCGGCTGCGCGGACTGCACGATCAGCGTGATTTCAATCTGACGGATGTACGGCGCGGTATTATTCGGCGCCGTGACCGCCACGTCGGTACAGAGCTTCGGCACCGGAGGGCTGGAGCTGTCCTGACAGATAAAAGTGAAAACCGGGACATTTTGCGCGGTATTAATCACGTTGGTGACGAAGGGAAACATGACCCCGGCCACGGAGGTTGCCGCCACCGCATCGGTGGCTGCCGCCTTGGGCACCACCCCGCGCATCAGCGTGGTGCCTGTAAGCGTGTAGCGAATCCATTGAACGCCAGCACGGGTCGCCGGGTTGGTGTTGACTTCGATGATCAAGTCCGAGGTAACCGGCATGGTGCATGTCACCCCCACCGTGCAGGGTGTGCCGGCCACGTACCCGGGAGCCCAAGCGAATGCCACCGCCGTGGGTTGCGATGCGGGAAAGCTCCAGCCTGTATTTGCCGGAGGGTAACCCGCGCCATGTATGTCCCGGGTCATTTGGTCAACGGCAAGCCTGGCCATCTGGAAGGAATCCAGGAATTGCGACTCCACCCGGAAGCGCTGCACCGAAACATTCAGAACCAACAGAACCGAGCCGGTGATCAGCGCGACAAAGGACATCACCGCCATCAATTCCAGCAGTGTGAATCCGGTGTTTCGTTTCGGGCGCATGTTCATTGCGTCTTTTGCTGCCAGGTATCCAGAGAAACCGGCGGCAGTATCTGCGGACCCACTTGGCGCTGGGCTCCGATTATGAACCGCTTGGAAACCGCGCTCCCGCCGGCATTCACCTGAGTGATCACCGCCCAGCGAACGTCGTAGCTCCCGTCGCTGGGGTTCTGCGGATTGGTGAATTGAAAGTTGTACCCCGCAGTTTTTGCCGCGCTGTAATCGATCTTTACAAACAGTCCGACTTGCACCAGCGGGCTTCCCACGACCGTGTTGGGGCTGGCGCTGCTTCCCAGGCTGCACACGTTCCCGTCCGTATCCGTAAAGCTCGAGTTGCTGAGCGGCTGGTTCACCATCTGATCCATTTCGCGCTGCGCGATTACCACCGACGAAGTATCCACGCGCGTCCGCAAATTCGACTGCGTTGACGCTGGCACCACTTGGAACACCGCCACCACGCCGACCATGAAAACGACCGAGGCGATCAGCAGTTCAACCAGCGTGAATCCACCCTCGCCGTTGCTTCTCCGCTTCTTGATTTGCTTGCTCATCATGTTCACCTATTGGGCCTGCCAGGTGCTCGACGGCGGCGCGAACCATACCCTGGATCGGCCGAACGGTTCCGCAGTCACCGCCTTAGCTCCGTATGACAGGTCATTGTTCAGAGTGAAATACAGGACCCACACCGTCGGTCCTCCGGGAACCGCCGTGAAATCAACTGCACCGCGTGAGTCGAATACGATGACCCCGCTGTTGGTTACCGGCGTGACCACTGGAAAGTTCATGGACGACACTGAGGCCAGCGAACTGCCCGTGGATAACACCTGCGCCGGATAGAACACTTTCGGATCGTTGCCCGCCAGCGTCCCGGTCCCATTCACATCCACCCAGGCGGACTGCGGCAAAGCTCCCAGTGAAAAATGGCAAGTGACCTTGGTGTTCTGTTTGATTGCTTCGTAGCGCGCTCGCTCCAGCAAGTCCGAAACGCTGCGGGCCGTCGCAGTCAGCTGGTAGGCATTCATCATGCGCAGAAAACTGGGGATGGCTATTGCACAGATGATCAGCACGATGACGACTACGATCGTCAATTCCGGCAGCGAAAATCCCACGCATAGACTTGTCTGCCGGCCCGCGCGCCCGGGAGCCACTCTGCGTTTCGGCGGGCATTGCCCCAAATTGACACACGTAGCTGCTGTTCGCATGACCATCTTCTATAGGAGCATCTGGGAGGCCATACGCTCTACTTCTACGCGCCGAGAACAGGCGCGTTATGCAGCCTCTCGCACGTAGGGCGAGAACCTCGTGGTTCACAATGGGACGTAATCCGAAATTGAAACAGATGAACAGATTGCGGGCTGGCTCATCAAGTTGGCGGCAAATTAATTTTCGGAGAACGCCTTCAATCGACGGGTTGCGCCGAGCGCCACGGAATAGTGATGCCGCCGCGCCATTCCCAGCCCATGTTGTCGTCGGTGATGATCAAGCGGCGGCCGAGGCGGGAGTTGAGCGATTCGGAGCTCTCCATACCCACAAAACGCGGCGTCTTCTTGAGCGATTCGGCGAGCGCCGCGTAGGCGGACAGCGTGACCTGCGAGGCCGGGTCGTCAACCGGCAGCACGGTGTGATTGTCGATGCGATAGTCGCGCAAAATGCGCATCCAGTGGTCCACGTCGGGATGAAAGGGCGAGTCGCTGACGGCCAGGAAATTCACCACGCGCAGGCCGTAGGGAAAAATGTGCAGGCCGGTGGCTACCACATCATCCGACGTGGTGGTGTTGTAGTAAAAAATTCCACCGGGGTTCAGATGACGGCGAATGATTTCAAGAAATTCGACGGAAAGCAGATCGGAACCGTGATCGCGCCAGTAGTAGCTGGTATTGGCGACGATGGCGTCGTAGCGCGCCTCGGGGTGGGCCTGCAGCCAGCGGCGGCCGTCGTCCACATAGATGTGGACCTTGGGATTGTCCAGTAGCGTGCGAATCTCAGGAAACAGGGGAATCAATTGCAGGTGGCCGGGATTGATTTCCACCACGTCGAGCGATTCGACCTGCGGATGATTGGCGACGATTTGCGCCCACGAGCCGGAAGCCAGGCCGATCATCAGCACGTGGTTTGGGTTGGGATGCAGGGCGCTCAAAGCATAAATGCGCGCAACTATGTTCACGTCATGCCGCGGGTCAATATTGAAGTAGCCGTCGTACACCCCGCCCCCGAAGATGGCGGAATCCTGCGTCACGGCGATCACTCCGTTCCGGTTTTCCACCACGTGAGCAAATGGAATATTGGCCTCGGGGCGCTGGCCGAAAATCAACCGCTCGAACAGGTTTCCATACTGGTGCGAGGCAATGGGCACGGCAACAGCCGCAAGGATGATTGCCGCAAACACACCAACAAGCGCCCCGCGTGATTGTCTGGCGTTGAACAGCAGCACGGTTGCGCCGGTCAGGACAGCCGCCAGTGCCAGGTGATGCGAAACCTGGCGAAGCCCGAAATGATGCATGAGCACAAATCCGACCAGCAGGCTGCCGAGCGTCGAGCCAAAAATGTTCGAGACGTAAATCCAGCTCACGCTGCGTCCGGCATATTGGTCCGCAGAGACAGCGAGCTGGCAAAGCAGCGGCAGCACGGCGCCCAACAGCGCGGCGGTGAGGAAAAATGCCGGCGCGCTCCAAAGAAAAGGAATGTTGCGCCACATCAACCAGCCAACCAACGGCGGCAGATAGGGAGAAATGGTTCCGGCAGCGAGCAGCAACATTCCGACCAGCCGTATGATTGCGGCCGCGCCACTTTTTTCCGCCGCCTTCTCGGTCAGATACGCTCCCGCCGCGATCCCCGCAAGAAAAGTGGAAAGCAGCAGTGCGAATGCCGGAGCGCGGTCCGCGGAAGCGAGCGAGAACACCCGGAACCAGGAAATTTCAAAGCCCAGCGCGACGAAACCTGACATCGCGGAAATCAGCATGGCCGCAGCAAGCGGGAATGCCGGCTTCCCTGCTGCTGCGGGCGCCGGTTGCACTTCGCTAGCGAGCTGAGTTTTTTCCTGGCTGCGGCCGTAGAGAAACGCCGTCGCGCCAACCAGCGTGTTCAGGCACGCCGCAATGGACACCGAGCCCGATTGCCCGAATTCGCGCAGCACGAAAGCAGCGCACAGGTAACACGCCACCGCCGAACCAAATGTGTTGACAAAGTAGAGCGTGGCCACCGAGAACCCCACGCGCCCGGAGGTGCGCACCAAGTGCTCGACCAGCAAGGGCAGCGTCGCGCCCATCAACATCGTTGGGACGATCAACAGCGCCAGGCTCAATATTAATGTAGCGGGCAGGCTCGCCCCGGCCGTCAGTCCGGCCGCCCAATGAAAAATCTTGAGCGAGCACAGCCCGAAGACGGCCACGCCCAGCTCCGCGGCTCCAAACAGGACAATCGCAAGCTGCGGAAAGCGCGCCGAGAGCCATCCGCCGGCAAGGCTTCCAAGCCCAAGTCCCAACATGAAGGCGCTCACCACCACGGCCACGGATTCCGCGTTCACCCCGTAGATGGCGAAGAGTGCTCGCTGCCACACGATCTGGTAAACCAGTGCGGGCATGCCCGATAAAAAGAACAGCCCGCAAAGGAGAAGGGTGTCCGTCCGCCGGGCCGCCGCATCGAGAAAAAAGACCGCGGCGAAAAACAGCAGCAGGTCGAATGTGAGCAGCAAGAGGACGGTGGTCGAAGCCATGGAAGCCCAATGCAGTATGCGGGCACACAGGCAGCGGGCGAAGGGGCGTTAAAGGGCGGCGTGTCATACCGATAACGGCGCTGGCACCGGGACGGTTTGCTCGTCCGGCCGGCTACAGGGTATGTTCTTCGATCACATTTGCGGTGGAACTCGCAAATCCTCTATAATCATGGAGTAATCTCATACAAATCCACGGGGGAAACCGGCCACTCCCGGCCCCTTCCGGCATTTCAAAATGACCGATCTAGCTGAGAAAATCAGAAAAAAACTGAAAGACGAAATTGCCACGCTCGAGCACGAGCTGCACAGCGAGCTGCCCAAGGAAATCAGCGTCGCCCGGGCCCACGGCGACCTTTCCGAAAACGCCGAGTACAAATACGCCAAAGAGCGGCAGTCCTACGTCTCGGCGCGCCTCGGCCAGCTTCACCAGCGCATGGCCGACCTGTCCATGCTCAACCTGAACAACCTGCCCAAGGACCGTGCTGCCTACGGGTCACGCGTGGTGGTTCTAGACATTGCGAAGGACGCCAAAATCGAGTACAAACTTGTAACAGTCGAGGAAGCGGACGCCTCCAAAGGGTTGATTTCCACTACTTCGCCCATTGGCCGCGCGCTGCTCGGCAAAAAAGTCGGCGACGAGGTGCAAGTGACCACTCCGGCGGGCATGAAGGAATATGAAGTGGTCCGCCTCACAACCATTCATGACGAAGATTAACGGGGTGACATAACCGTTATGCTGACGCGCTCCATCGGCCGATGCCTCTCCTGGCCCCTCGACCGGCTCGCAGCACTCATCGCACGCACTGGAATTCCCCCCAATTTTATTACCTGGTCGGCGCTGTTCCTGAATTTGTGGGCCGGCATCCTGTTTGCCGCCGGGCGATTTGCCACTGCCGGGGGAATGATGATCCTCGCGGGCCTGTGCGACCTGCTCGATGGCCGCGTGGCACGGGCGCAGAATCGCGTTTCGATTTTTGGCGGGTTCCTGGATTCGATTCTCGACCGCTATGCCGACCTGATTTTGTTCCTCGGTCTGCTGGTGTACTACACGCGCGTCAACCGCTTCCTCTACGCCGTGCTGGTGGGGGCGGCGATGGCCGGCGCCGTGATGGTCAGCTATGCCAAGGCGCGCGCGGAATCACTGGTCCCGAATTCGGAAGTGGGATTCTGGGACCGCCCCGAGCGGCTGGCGCTGATGATCCTTGGAGCGCTGGTGAATCGCATGCCCGTGGTGCTGTGGATTCTGGCCATCGGGTCGAACATCACCGTGATTCACCGCATCCTCCACACCTGGAAGCAAACGAAAGACGCAGCTCCGCTGCCGGTTTCCTCGCCCATGGGCGCGCGACCGGCTCAGGTCCATCCTGCTTCTCTTCCGCACGGTGTAGCCAGAGACGTGCCCGAATCGCGGCCGATTCTGACGCGCACCGCCAGCCGCGGACGCTAATCCAAATTTAGCTGTTGGGTGTAGAATGCTAGCGATACGCTGCCAACCGGAGCGGCGCAAACCATGCCAAAGCTGTTTGGGATTGTCGGTATCCTGATCGTTTGCGCGGGGCTGGACCTGCTGTGGCAGTCGCGCCACGAAATCAAGTTCTGGATGGTTGCCTACATCAAGCTCTTCCGCGCCATGCTGCACCAGCCGGAGGCTTCGGTGAAATCCTTCACCGACGGCGTTCCACGTGAAAAACGCCAGGGTGCGGTGCGCGTGCTACTGGGAATGGGCTTCGCATTTTTCCTCGGCCCCATCCTGATCGCCCTCAGCGTCACACTTTTGCTCCTGCCTCATCTTTAGGTCTCTGCGCGTCACCATTCGTCGCTCACCGGTGAATCCACGGGCCATGTCTTTCCGGGCAAATTTCGCCCAGACTTCGCTTGAACCGCAGCCGCGCACGGCGGATAGTTGAACTGGCACGAATCGAAATCCCGGACCTTTGAAACCTTCCTTGATCATTCACGGCGGCGCCTGGAACATCCCCGACGAGGCAGTCGAGGACTGTCGCGCGGGAATCCGCGCCGCGCTCGAAAAAGGCTGGAAAATTCTGGACGCCGGCGGCGCTGCGGTGGATGCCGTGGAAACCGCCATCGTCTCACTCGAAGAGGACCCCACCTTCGACGCGGGCATCGGCTCGCACCTCAACCGCGAAGGGCGCGTTCAACTGGATGCCATCCTAATGGACGGCGCCACACTAAAAGCCGGAGCGGTCGCCGCGGTCGAGCGCGTGCGCAATCCCATTCGCCTGGCCCGCCTGGTCATGGAAAAAAGTGAGCACATGATGCTGGTGGCCGAGGGCGCCGAAAAATTCGCCGCGGAAAACGGACTTGCGCTGGTCGCGCCGGATGACCTGGTTCTGGATCGCGAGCGCGTGGCCTGGCGCCGCTGCCTGGAAGATTCGCACGCCTCCGAAAATCATGTCGGCCACGAGTCCGGCACAGTAGGCGCGGTCGCCCTCGATTCGCAGGGCCGCCTGTTCGCGGGCACCTCCACCGGAGGGACGTGCTGCAAATTCCCGGGCCGCGTGGGCGATTCTCCGCTCATCGGTTGCGGCTGCTACGCCGATTCCGAAGCCGGCGGAATTTCCTCGACCGGCCACGGCGAAGGCATCATGAAAATTGTAATGGCAAAAATGGCCGCGGATCTGCTGGGTTCGAAGCCGAATTCTCGGCGAGCCCCGCGTGGCAAGTCAAGAGAGCCCGCCTCAACGCACAGTCATGCGCGGTTTGTCGCCGACGCCTGCGTCCGCAAGCTGGCCCACCGCGCGCACACCACCGGTGGCCTGATCCTGCTCGACCGTGACGGCAATTCCGCCGCGGCGTTCAACACTACGCGCATGGCCTACGGATTCGTCGAGTCGGGCGGAAAATTCCGCATCGCGCCTTAGCGCCCGCGCCTCCGTTACAGCAACCCCTCGTCTGCCGAAGGCCCATAAATCGAAGGCACCGGAACTTCATTCATGCGCAGGTACACCGTCAATTGCCCGCGATGATGAATCACGTGGTTCAGCACAAAGCTGCGCACCACCGCCGCCCGCAGCAGGGCAAAAATCTGCTTTCCGCCAGCAGACAGCGTGAAGGTTTTCATCAGTCCGGCGTCATCCATCCCGGCGATGGCCGCGCTGGCCACCGAAACATTCTTATCGAAGGTTTGCAGCAGCCCTTCGCGAGTGGACATCACGAAAGGCACGCGCGGCGGAGCCCCGGGCGGCCGGAAATCGAGCGACTCCTGGCTCAGCGCCGTGCTGATCAATCCGGGCAGTTCCGCCAGATGCCCGGCCAGCCGTCCCAGCTTCATCGAGCGCGGATGCGGCGCCCAATCGGGATTGCCCTCGGGAACGCGTTCGAGAGCCTTGCGTGTGACCGCCATTTCATGAGCGAATTCAGGCAGAAGTCCGTCACGGATTGCCATCATTGCCTCCAATAATTGGATTTGGCCGCGGTGAATTTGCTCGGCCCTTGGTTGGATGAACGGCTGAGTGAAAAGATGCGCCCGCCGCGTGAATTATGAAGGCCCGCGCGGGACGTCAAGGAGAGAGGATGGCGTTGCGCGGGCCTGTACGAGTAAATAGCGTGGTACTGGCGGACATTTTGAATCCACACGTAACTGCCGCGCAACAGAAAAATCTCCCCTCCAATCGCGGCCGGGCGCGTTCGTCCCGCCAGGCAGTCCCGCTGGTTGAATGCGCACGCAGGCATGTGCTAGCATCCCCGATTCCCGCAGGGTCATCGCGCCCAGCCGCCGGGGGGCGGCGCCGTGATGTTCGTTTCTTCGCATAGCTCGAGACGGCCAGTCGAAATATATCTCCACGAAATGCCTATTCGCAGGTCGGCAATTCCCAATTTGCACGCGTCCGCATTGCCGACCCCATTTTCCTTTTTCTCTTTTCCCTTTTCCGAATTCCCACGAGGTGAAAAATGAAATCCTATAACACCGATTGGATCCGCAACGTTGGCATTGTAGGCCACGGCGACACGGGGAAGACCCAGCTCGTGTCGTCGTTACTGTTCACCGCGGGGGTGACGCCGCGCCTCGGCAAAGTCAGCGACGGCTCCACCACCACAGACTGGGACGAAGAAGAAATCGCGCGCAAGATTTCCATCAACACTGGCCTCGCCTACGCCGAATGGCAAGCGGTGGGCCAGGCCGAAAAAACCAAGATCAATCTCCTCGATACTCCTGGCTACTCCACCTTCGTCAACGAAACAAAATCGTCGCTGATTGCCGCCGACGCTTCGCTCATTCTGGTCGATGCTGCTACCGGTGTGCAGGTGGTCACCGAAAAAGTGTGGGACTACGCCACCGAGTACGATCAGCCGCGCGTCTTCCTCGTCAACTGGATGGACCGCGAGCTAGCAAGTTTCGAGCGCTCGCTCGACTCACTGCAAAAAGTTTTCGGACGCGGCGTTGTCCCGGTCCAATTGCCCATCGGGCAGGAAAAAAGCTTCAAGGGCGTGGTGGATTTAATCGTCATGAAGGCGCTGCTGTACACCCCCGACGGCGACGGCAAAGCCAAAATGGAAGAAATTCCCGCCGACCTCGCCGAAGAAGCCAAGGCCGCTCATGAAGCCCTGGTGGAAATGGTCGCCGAAGGTGACGACAAATTGATGCAGGAGTTTTTTGACGAGGGCACCCTGCCGGTCGAAGATTTGAAAAAGGGCCTGCGCGAAGCGGTGCTGGCCAAGCGCATTTTCCCCGTGCTGCTCAGCTCCGCGCTGCACTGCATCGGCTGCGACGCCATCCTGAATTTTATCGTCGAGATTCTTCCCTCCCCCGCCGCGCGCGGAAAAGCCACCGGCCACAAGTCGCCGGACCACAAGGGCGACACCGCCGATCGTAAAATCGCCGATTCCGAGCCGCTCTCGATTTTCGTCTTCAAGACGCTCGCCGATCCCTTCGCCGGCCGCATCACCTATTTCAAAGTGCTCTCCGGCGTCTTGAAAAATGACGCCACCCTGAACAACTACAATCGCGGCACGCAAGAACGTTTTCAGCACATCTCCGTCATGCAGGGGAAAACAGCCACCGCCGTCGCCGATCTTCATGCCGGCGACCTGGGCACGGTTGCAAAACTGAAAGACACCACCACCGGCGAAACGCTGGGAGACAAGAACGGCACGATTTATTACCCGCCCGCGCGCATTCCCGAACCTTCCATCACCTTTGCCATCGAACCCAAAACGCGCGCCGACGAAGACAAAATCGGCACGGCCATTCACCGCATCCTGGAAGAAGACCTGGCGCTGCGATTCAGCCGCGACCCGCAAACCAAGGAGTTTCTGCTTTCCGGCGCCGGCCAGCAGCACATTGAAGTAGTCGTCGCGAAACTTCGCAAGCGCTACCACGTGGAGCTGAAGCTGCATCCGCCCAAGGTTCCCTACCGAGAAACCATTCGCGGCAAAGCCGACGCCGAAGGCAAGCACAAGAAACAGACCGGCGGCCACGGCCAGTTCGGCGTCTGCCGCATCAAGATGGAACCGCTCCCGCGCGGCAAGGGCGTCGAATTCGTGGACGATATTTTCGGCGGCGCCATTCCCAAGAACTGGATTCCCTCGGTCGAAAAAGGTTTGCGCGATTCCGCCGAACGCGGCTTCCTGGCCGGATTTCCGGTGACGGATTTCCGCGCCACGGTCTACGACGGCAAATATCACGACGTGGATTCCAGCGACATGGCTTTCAAAATTGCCGGCTCCCTGGCATTCAAAGAATGCATGAAGCAGGCGCGCCCCGCGCTGCTCGAACCCATCATGCACGTCGAGGTGTACGCTCCGGAGCAATATTCCGGCGACCTGATGGGTCACTTGAGCGGGCGTCGCGGAAAAATCAGCGGCAGCGAGTCGCGCGCCGGAAGCGTAATCGTCAAAGCCCAGGTGCCACTATCGGAAATGCTCAGCTACGCGAACGAGCTGATCTCTATGACGCAAGGCCGCGGCAGCTACAGCATGGAGTTTTCGCACTACGACTTCGTCCCTGGTGAAATCGCAGAAAAGGTAATCGCCGCGCACAAACCCCACGCGGGTGAAGCAGAAGAAGCCACCACCGCCTGACGACACGTCATATCGCAATTGGCCACGACGGAAGGGCGGGGCTTCAGCCCCGCCGTAAACGGCCTTCTTTATAGGGCTTCAGCCCCTGAAGCCAACTTTGCAGGCGCAAAGTGGCATTGATTAGATTACTTCGACTCAGGATTTCGAGTGCAGATGCAGCGCGGTCATCATCCGGGTGAATCTTCCCTGCTTCCGCTGTGACTCATCCGCTTGTGTCGGCTGCGAAGCATCTGCTGGAGCATTCGCTGCCGGCGCGGATTGCGCCTGAGCGGCCGTTTGCGCCGGAGCGTTCGGATCAGCAGGCTGCGGCACCTGCGCCACCTTCGGCTGGCTGCTGGATGTAAGCGCGGGGCACCCGACTCCGTAACAAGGGCCGGCCACCCCCCGCAAGCAGCCCGAAGCGCCCAGCGTGGCCACGCCCAGGATCACCAGCAATCCGATGTTCTTCCGCATAGCATGCCCCCTTCTTGTTCCTGCGCCTTGCAAAGTGCAGTTTCCGGCCGTCTTACTATCCTGTCATATCAAGGTCGAACGTCCACTAATTTCCCATCGGCAACATCGCTAAAGCTAATAGGGAAAAAAAGGCGAAGTAAAGATCACCTAAGTCTTTTACTTTCAATAGAATTTCGGCAGGAAGAAACCCGTATGCCGGCGATGCTCGTCGAAGTCAGCCCCAAACTGCGCCGCCAGGAAGGCTTCCTCCTTCTGCGCCTTCCGCGCGAAACCGTACAGAGCCAGGGCCAAGCCGACCAGAGCGCGGTACTCCCCCGCCACCAGAGCGGTGCCCGCCAGCCCCAGCAGGATGCCGGTGTAAATCGGATGACGAATGTGCGCGTAAGGGCCGGTGCGAATCAACTTGTGCTCCGTGACGATTGAGACGCGCGCGCTCCAGTATAGTCCGATGTGGTGCCGCGCCCAGATCGCGAACGCCACTCCGGCAAATGTCAGCGCGACGCCAAGCAGCCCGATCCACGGCGCGTCGGGCAGGAATCGCTCGTTTAGTTTTCCCAGGCGCGGATCATCCGAGGCAAGCAGGTAAGCGGCTGCCGCCATCATGGCCAAGTGCGCCACGCGGTCGCCGAGAGGTTCTCTCACCGCCGCCCGTTTCGCCCTGATTCCCTGAACCACCCAATAGCTCGCAAACACTGCCCACGCGGCGCCGGCCAGCTCAATTGGTTGAATTCGATGCATTCTATTGCTTTCTCCAGTTGCACATTCTAATTCACCGGCGCGCCCCAGTCTCCGGCTGAAATGAAGCCATCCCGCTCTGTTGATGCCCGGACCACGCCAGTTCCCGCGACGCCGAATAGAAACCGTCTTTTTTGAGTGCGAGGGCTGGACCTCGCTTTGTTACGGCGAGGCTCGACTCGTTTATCCTGAGCGAAGTCGAAGGGCCAGCGAGGAGCAGCGCCTTGTGCTGCTCCGAGTTCTCTTCTCCTAATTCTGCGCCACGCAATGAATCCGTCTCATCGCCGCGATGAAATCTTTTCCGCGGCGCGCCCAATTTGGCCCTTGCGGTTCCGGGACGCCCTGCGGCAAGCTCGTCGGCTATGAAAAAAGCAAAGCAGCCTCGTCGGCAGGGCAGCTCCACACTCGCGATTCATGCCGGAGAAAACCGCGTCCACGTTGGCGGCCCCGTGGGCATCGAAATCTGCCGCACCGCGAATTTCACTTTTTCCAGCACCGAAGAAATGAAGCGTTGGGCGGAAGGCAAAACCTCCGCCTACATCTACACCCGCTACGGCAACCCCACGCTGACCATCGCCGAAAAAAAACTCGCCGCGCTCGAAGGCGCCGAGGCCGCCATCGTCACCGCTTCCGGCATGGCCGCCATTTCCAGCACCCTTCTTGCCGTGCTGAAAACCGGCGACGAAGTCATCTCCACGCGCCAGACCTACGGCGGCACCTACCGCCTGATGCGTGACAATTTCCCGCGCCTCGGCATCGTCGTCCGCCACGTGGAATCCGATCTCGCCGGCATCGAGCGACTGGTGAACCCGCGCAGCAAAGCCCTCTACATCGAAACGCCGACAAATCCCACGCTGCGCCTGGTGGATTTGCGCAAGGCGGTCGCGTTTGCCAAAGAGTGGGACCTAGTCTCCATGATTGACAATACGTTTGCGAGCCCGGTGCTACAGCGGCCCATCGAATTCGGCTTCGACGTGGTGCTCCACAGCGCCACGAAATATCTGGCCGGCCATTCCGACATCATCGCCGGCGCCGCCGCTGGCAGGCGCCACATCATTGACGAAGTCCGCCACAACATCATCAATTTCGGCGGCTCCATGGACCCTGAAGCTGCGTTCCTTATGATTCGAGGAATGAAAACGCTCGGAGTGCGCATGGAACGCCAGTGCCGCACGGCCATGACCGTGGCGAAATATTTGCAAAAACATCCGAAAGTCGCGCGCGTGCACTATCCCGGACTGACTTCACACCCCGATCACGCACTCGCCAAACGCCAGATGAAAGGCTTCGGCGCCATGCTGGCCTTCGATCTGAAGGGCGGCCTGCCCGCCGCTCGCCGCTTCTGTGACCGCGCGCAGATTTTCCTCCTGGCCGCCAGTCTGGGCAGCGTCGAATCCCTTGTGGTCCTCCCGATTTACACCTCGCACTACAATATGTCGCTCGATGAACTCCGCGCCGCCTCGGTCGAGCCCGGAACGGTGCGCGTCTCCGTAGGCCTCGAAGATCCCGAAGACCTGATCGAGGATCTCCGCCAAGCCCTCGCCTAAGTTGAACCAATACTAAAAATGGCTAGGGTGGAAGGGGGGCTTCAGAGTCTGTGTGATGATTCGAAAATCCTTGTAGGTCGCGGTTTCAACCGCGACATGAATGAAGTAAAATGAAACCGGCTTCAGCCGCTGAAGTTCCTCTTTTATAGCTCTCTCGCAGACTTTTTAGCCCCTCAAGCCAAATCCCCTAGAGCTTGTGGCCTATTCAGGAGAGGGCTTTCCCTTATTTTATGCAACGCCCCCGCCCCTCGCTGCGTCTGATGTTATGGAGACCCGTGATGGACACAGAAATTCTAGTTGGGGTCATTGCCTTTTTGACGGTCGCCACCATTTCCGGCTCGCTCTTCCACATCCTCAAGAACCTCGGCCGCTGACCTTGAATCGATTGCGCGTTCCCCTCCTCTGGGAGAAGTGTGTTTCCGTCGCAGACCCGAACCAACGCATGGATGCTCAAATGGGGAACAAGTTGCATGTGTACCGTATGATCCCATCGAACTCTTAGCGGCGTCAGATGTCAGCCTTTCCGGTTCCTCACTCGCGGGCTCCCATCCGTCAGCTCCACTTCGGAGTACAAATATAGTAGAATAGGAGTTATTATGGATTGCAAAGGGATAACATGAAATCCAACCCCAAATCGAAGCTGTCGAGAAGGCGTCCAGTCACTACCGGCCGTCCACGCAAGTCCAAGTTTCAGGCAGATCTGGCCCCCGCGGATGATCAACTGGTTCGCGGACTCAAGCAGGAATTGCAGCTCGGCAGCAATTCCGATTTTCTCTCTGATGCCTTGGCGCTCTACCGCTGGGCCGTTTGGGAGCGGAAACGAGGCCGCCGCATTTTCAGTGAGAGTGAAACGGGAGAGCGCCGGGAGTTGCTGTTTCCCCGTCTGGAACGTGTGGCCCCGGAATCTTCCCTGCCCCAGGTGGATATTTCCTGGACGCCGCGCCAACTGGAAACCCTCGCCCAACTCGCCGAGGTCGAGCCCGCGGCCCCTTCCGCGCGCCTGATTCGTGCCATGAGAAGCTGAGTGGCCGTCACTATCCGCCGGCTCGAAGAGCAGGATGAAGTGGAGCACTTCGACTGTGGCGACGAGCCGCTAAATAATTATCTCAAGCGCCACGCCTGGTCAAATCAGGTGAAGAGTCTCATCGGCGTCACCTATGTGGCGGCCGATGAGTCGGCTCCAAGGCTCGTGGTCGGATACTTTACTCTGGCCACCGCCGGCGTTCCGCGCGACGCGTTCCCGAAAAAACAAGTCCGAGGGCTGCCTCCATACGATTTGCCGCTCATCCTTCTTGCGCGCCTCGCCGTAGATCGCCGCCTTTCCGGCAAAGGTCTGGGCCACGCGCTCATTTCTGAAGCCTTCAAGATTTCCTTGCGTGTAGCGAACGAAGTAGGCTGCCGATACATCATCACCGATGCCTACCGCAACAAGATGGACTGGTATGCCGGTTACGGATTCATTCCCCTGGAGGGTGGAAGTGCATCGGGCCCGCTGCGGATGCTTCTTGATATTCGCACGCTTCGGTTGGCAGCAAAACCCGGGTCATGATCACCGCGAGCGCGCCGTGCGTCCGGCAACTACGGCGGGATATTGCCGCGTGGGCGCACCGCTTGAAGTCGCGGCGGCGGAATCCGCGCTCGCTGTGGCGCTGATGCCCCAGGTGATCGCCTTGCGCGTGGCGGCCAGCGGCGCGGAATCCACAAAGCGCACACCGTTGCCATTCCTCTCGACGCCCAACTCCGCCCACAACTCGCCAAGGTCCACCGGATACGGCTGATCCTTCATTTTGTCGTAAAGCGGACGCAGCACGGCCACGCCCGTGGCCTTATCACCAACACTCAACGCCTTCTCCAGTGCCCATTCGTGGCGAATGTCTCCGCCGGCATTCAAAATCCCGCGCAGCCCGTCTTCCAGGCCTTTGCGATTGTTTGTGCGGCGATGAATTTCCACGTCGGCAAGAATACAGTAGAGCGCCCCGCCCCAGTACGTCCGTCCCCAGCTGTGCGTGTGGTCGAGCCCCTTGTCGCCTTCTGCGGGCAAGCCCTGCGGCAAGTCGCGGACCAATTCGAGCCACATCGCGGCTTCGCCCATGTGTTTCGCACGCACCCGCGCGATGGGCTCGACGTACGTGGAAATCCCCTCCTCGATCCAGTGATGCCGGTCCGCCACCGACGGGAACGCCAGATGAATCATCTCGTGCGTCATCATCCAGTCTGATTTCAATGCCGATGCCGTGGATTCATTGCCCAGATGAATGGAGATGAATCCGCCGTTTTCACCGAAGGTGCGCCCGTTGCGCACGCCGCGCCCATCGAACGGTGCGATGCGGATGGTGACTTGCTCCAGAGGATAGCGGCCGTAATAAGTCGCCACGGATTCGGCGGCGGCGCGCACCCACTCAGTAATGTCAGCTTGCGGCAAGTCCAGGCGCCCGCCCTCGACGGTGAAATTGATGCGCGCGCTGCCGATGGTGATGGTTGAGACCATGGAATTGCCCGGAGCCGAGCACATTGCGCCGAGAGTGAGAATAATAAGCGCGAATAAAGCTGCTAGGAAGATCTTCATGGCTCGCACCCCATTGGATGCAGGCCATCACTGCACCGTTTCTCAATTATCTTGCAGCGTGACTCTTCGGCGCGCTTTCAGGGTGAAGGATGAGCGGGATCGCCACCAAATAGTTTTTTGAGCGCCGTGTCGAGCGCAATCTTGCCCGGCCCAAACAGCAGGATGATGAGCGAAGCGATCAGAAATGTGTACGGCGCGGCGGCATAAAATTTATCCGGATCGGAAAAAATCGAAAACAACGCCTCGCGATCCGCAGTGATGTAGGCCACGATCAGGTTTATGGTAAGCGCCAGAGCGGTGAGTCGTGATAGAAGTCCAACCGCGAGGAAAATCCCGCCGAAAAATTCCAGACAGGAGATGGCCACAGCCGTTTGCGCCGGCATCGGCAACCCGAGACTGGTGAAGAACTCCGTCACGCGCGGCAAATTGTGCAGCTTGCCCCAGCCGCTTTGCGTGAGCTGCCAGCCCCAGTACAGGCGCACGAACAGAAGAAAAGGAGTCTGAAGGTAGGACACCAGCTCGAACAACCGGTCATGAAGTTTTCGAAGCTGCGCGAAAGCGTTTTTCATGGATGCGGCAAGGCTCCTCAGGAAAGCGAACTTAGGAATTCGTGGGCCGTTGATTCGTGCTGCAGAACCACCCGAGCGCGGCCCAGTTGCGGAACCACACTTCAATATTTGAGGGCCGTTCCGCCAGTGGAAGGGAGCTCATCTTGAACGCCGCGCCAATCGCCGCGCCCAGCGTCTTGCCGTCGCCCAGCGCCTTCAACAATAGAAATTCCTCGTGCTCAAGCCGCCGGAAGTAAACCGAGAAATCCAGCCGATGCACGGCCAAATAGATAGCCTTGGGCTTCAGCCGCGCCACCGCCGCCACGCGCTTTTTCTTCCGGCGCTCGTCGAACGCGTTGCTGGCGAATTCGCCGTCGGTCTCTTTTTTCACCGCCAGCACCAAATCGTCAACGGGATAGGCGAGCGCCAGCAGCCGGACGTACGGCTGCAGCCGCAATCGCAAATCTTCGTCCGCGCCGGCGCGCAATTCCTCGGCGCGCAGCGGCTCTTCCGCCTTACTATCAAAGGCCTCGATGTCCGCCCATTCCAGGCGCACCATGTCCAGCGCCAGCGCCTGTTTCGTTCCCGCCCATTTCGGATGTTTGTGCAGCCACGATTCCAGCCGCGAACCCAAATTGCGCAGCGTAAACGACTGCGAAGGGCAATCCACCAGGTACGCCTCGGACATTTTCACGAATTTCCGGTCGCCCAGAATGGCGCACAGCCCGGGAAAATCTTCCTGCATATTCGACAGCACGCGATACCAGTATTGCCGGTTGTAAATTTCCAGCCGCTCGAACGACGTCAGCCGGTCGTTGGGTTTGATGATCTTGCGAGCCACGGCGCGCATGCTGCGCCCGTCGGGCGCCACCGTGCGCATGTGATCCGAGGGTGTGAGCGGCGTCATCACCGCCCGCGCCATCTCGCGTTGAATGGATGCAAGGCTCATACCGCCGCCAGCGAAGCGCTGGCCAGAAACCGGTTGGCCTTCAGCGCTTCATCGTGCACTTCATTGAATGTGGGGATGTGATCGTCCCATTCGAGCAGCGTGGCGGTGTGTCCGGCGCGCTCGATGGCCCGGGCGTACAGCTTCCACACCGGATCAATCACCGGATGATCGTGCGTGTCCAGGATGTATTTGCGGTATTTCGAATGTCCGGCGATGTGGATCTGCGCCACTCGCTCGGCCGGAACGCATTCGATGTAATCAAACGGATTGAATCTGTGATTCTGCGACGAGACGTAAATATTGTTCACGTCCAGCAGGATGCCGCAGTCGGCCTGCTCCGCCACTTCGTTCAGGAATTCCCACTCGGTCATTTCCGAAACGTGAAATTCCGCGTAGCTGCTCACATTCTCCACCGCCACGGGAACTTCCAGGAAATCGCGCACCTCGCGCACCTTCTGCGCGGTGATGCGCGCGGCTTCAAATGTATAAGGCATGGGCAGCAAATCGTGCGTGTAGCGCCCGTCCACGCTGCCCCAGCAAAGATGATCGGTCACCCACGGAGTCTTGGTGCGCTTCACCAGCTCTTTCAGCCGCCGCAGATGCTCGCGATTGGGCCGCTCGGCGGACCCGAAATACATGGACACGCCGTGCTGCACCACTTTGTACTGTTCCAGGATCTGGTCCAGCACTTGCAGCGGCCGCCCGCCGTCGATCATGAAATTTTCAGAGATGATTTCGAACCAGTCCACCACCGGCTTGCGCGACAGGATGTGTTCGTAATGCGTGGCGCGCAACCCGATTCCGATTCCGTAATCTGTGTACCCGTTGAATTGATTGGCCGGCAAGGAGCCTCTCCGCGGATCGCCTAGAAAGTTGAGGGCCGGCGTGGCAGCTCCGGCCCTCAAGAAAGATACAGAGTTGAAGTTAAATTACTTCTTCTCTTCCTTTTTCTCGTCCGGCATCTTGGAGCCGTCCGTCGCGCAACCGCCCTTGCCCTTGCACGAGTTCTTGCCCTTACAGCTGTTGTCGCCCGACTTGCAGCCGCCCTTGCCCTTGCAAGAGTTTTGGCCTTTACAGGCGTGCTTGTCCTTGTCTGCCTTCTTGTCCTTGTCCTGCGCGTTGTTGATCGAGGACTTTCCGGACAACAGGTTGGAAGCTTGCAGCGGCAGGCTGGTCCCGGCGAGCAAACCCGCCAGTGCCGCGCTTGCCATGAAGGCCTTCTTCGACTTCGTCATCTTTGGAAATACCTCCTCTTTGAACGAGTTGAGATAGGACGTCCTACTCGTACAGTACGCTTACGGGCGGGGTTTGGATTGGTATCAACGCCTAAATTGGTACCGCATACTCCCTGCCCGTCCCTCAGCACCACCCTGCGGGACGGCGGGAGCATAGACCATTCCCCCCCTCCCGTTCAATAGTCTCCTCTTCAAACAGGCCGTTACACCCCGCCCTGGCCGCCCTGTGGCGTCCTATCCAATATTAGTACTTCGATCTGGGTTTCCACGCGGTTCAGCTACATTCCCAGGTACTCGTGGTCGCTTTCGAGCACTTTCGACAGGTTCGACATCTTCAACAAATCCTTGATTCGGTCGGTCAGTTTTACCAGCTTGAACTCGCAATTGGCTTTCCGCGAAGTCACCCACAGGCCTACCAGCGATCCGAGTCCGGAGCTGTCCATGTAGCTCACCTCCGACAGGTCCAGGACAATGCGTTTCGATTCAGATAGGAGAGGACGGACGGTGTTTTGCAGGAGCGGACTTGTATTTGAAGTGATCCTCCCAGCGCAAACGACAATGGTTTCCTCGGGCCCTTTTCGAACTTCCAATTTCAATTCCAGTGAAGGAGCAGTGGCTTCCTGAGTCATGGCTGATCTCCTCTCGAAGGCTTCCGTCATACATCTGGCTGATTGGATGACGTTGTCGGCTCCTTCTCCCGAGTAGACTTGGCAGCTGTCGACGACCAAGGCTCGGAAGAAAGGAGCCGAGCAATGTTGATTATAGGATGTGATTTTCACACGCGCTATCAGC